>Ga0164243_10000021_pt1 | contig 472694 bp, 393 predicted proteins | sample OricompcompostOP_FD_108781 | JGI IMG/M metagenome (GOLD analysis project Ga0164243, IMG submission 108781) | Organic Plus compost microbial communities from Emeryville, California, USA - Original compost - Organic plus compost (OP) | ecosystem: Engineered > Solid waste > Mixed feedstock >... | reverse complement strand
TTTCGTCGGTAAGTAAGAAGCTAGTGCTTTCCAGGGTGTGACCAGGTGTATGGATCACGGTGATGGTCACGTCGCCCAATTTCAGTTTTTCGCCATCCTCGGCTACATGCGCGGCAAATCCCGGCTGAGCCGTAGGCCCATACACGATGGTGGCGCCGGTTTTTTCGGCCAGATCAATATGGCCGGATACAAAGTCGGCATGAAAATGGGTCTCCAGTACAAACTTGATGGTCGCTCCGTCTTTCTCTGCTCGTTTGATATAGGGGTCGACTTCCCGTAGCGGGTCAATGATAGCGGCCTCGCCGTTGCTTTCGATGTAGTAGGCGCCTTGCGCCAGACATCCGGTGTAAATCTGTTCGATTTGCATGGTTATTTTTATTTGATTGATTTCCGATTTGTGTTATATATTTAATGATACAAAGGTAAAGGCGTGGGATACCTCGATTCGGTGACTTCCGTCACCTTCGGATATGATCGTTAAAGAAAAAGTTCGTTAATCAGGATATAAATACTCATGAAGAGCACAAACCAGCCGAAACCCTTTTGTAGCTTGTGGCCGGATACCTTGCCCGAAATCCCGTTCCCCACGTAGAATCCGAGTATGGCCAGCCCAGTAACCAACAGCAGGAATCCCCATTCGATGGGCATATTGGATACATCACCCGTGAACCCAAGGAGGGATTTGGCCGCGATGATCAGCAGCGAGGTGCCTACGGCCTTTTTCATGGACAATTTGCTCAGCAGTACCAGCGCGGGGATGATGAGGAACCCGCCACCGGCACCGACCAGTCCCGTGAGCGTGCCGACCAGCAGTCCTTCCAGCAGGATCAGGGGGTAGTTGTACCGGATATCAGCATCGTCCGGACAGTCCTTACAGGGCTTCTTCCGGATCATGGAGATGGAAGCGGCAAACATCATCACGGCAAACAACAGCATGATAGCCATGGATTTTCCGACGGTAAAATCGCCTATGGTGAAAATCGTATCCGGGATTGCCGGAACTAAAAACTTGCGTGTGGCATATACCGCGGCTATGGAAGGAATGCCGAAGATAACGGCAGTCTTGACATCCACCAACCCCTTGCGGTATTTAGGCCATGCGCCTACAAGACTGGTAGCGCCTACGATGAACAGCGAGTAGGCCGTTGCTGTAATGGGAGGGAGGCCAAAAAGATAGACCAGTACAGGCACGGTGAGTATGGAGCCACCGCCACCGATAAGGCCCAGGGCGATACCGATAAACAATGAAGCGAGATAACCGACAATTTCCATTTTTTTGCGATCGTTGAATGTAACCATCGCAAAGGTCGTCTCGGTACGGTGTATTGTTGGTGACCAAGGTCACACGGCTCCTATAATTTTATCACAATCAATCCAGTAGTTGAATGGAATTGCGCTGGAGCACGACCTTGCCATGCTGTTCCATTTTTTTTAGTAACCGAGAAATCACTTCCCGAGAAGAGCCCAGGTCGTTGGCAATCTGTTGATGGGTAGTGTACAGTTCCTTGGAGCCCTGCTGTTTACTAAGCTTTTCAAGGTGATAGGCCAGCCGTTCGTCCATGCTTTTGAACGCGATATGGTCGATCACCTCCAGCAATTCCTCAAAACGGGAACGATAGGTTTCCAATACAAAGTAATACCAGGTTTTGTAGTCACGCATCAGGTAGTCCATCATCGCAATCGGAACCAGCAATGCCGTGGTATCCTCAACGGCGGTGGCGAGCACTTCACTTTTTTCCTGTTTGGTGGCGCATATCATCGACAGCGCGCAAGCACTTCCCGGTTCCAGGTGGTAGACGAAAAACTCTCCTCCGTCGTCTCCCTGCCGGTATACTTTGACGAGCCCTCCGACAATCAGCATGGTGGACTTGAAATACTGGCCGGTCTGCATCAACTGTTCACCAGCAACGAAGCTCTTGAGACTGCATCTTTCGGCCAAAGCATTTCTAAGGTTCGGTTCGAAATGGCTGAAATACGTATTCAGGTAATCTTGTATTGTCATTTGCATGGAGGCTGTTTTGTTGCTCAATTTCCGGAATTTATAAAGTTATGTGTTTTGAGGTGCCAAACAAAAAAATTGAAATTAGATAGTTGACAAAAATCACTCCTCGACGTGATTAAGGTTACGACCAATTGCGAAATAGCTCCCTACTTTTAAAACCATAAAGAAATAGGTTATTTACTTAAAAGTTAAAAAATGGCAAGGTTAACAAACAAGGTAGCTATTATAACCGGAGGTTCTGGCGCGATTGGCTCTACTACAGCAAAATTGTTTTTGGAGGAAGGTGCAAAAGTCGTTCTAGTGGATATTAACGAGGAAGCACTAAAGAAAGTAGTTTCGGAACTGGATAGTCCGGATGTCACCTATGTGATGGCGGATGTTTCCAAGTCGTCTGATGTCCAGCAGTACGTCCGGTACGCGGTGAGTCAGTTCGGAAAGATTGACGTATTCTTCAATAATGCCGGAATTGAAGGCATTGTTAAACCGATAACCGAATATCCGGAAGAAGCATTCGACAAATTGCTCAGCATCAATGTTAAAGGCGTTTGGTCAGGTATCAAATATGTTTTGCCTGAAATGAACGACGGAGGTAGTATTATCAATACTTCTTCGGTGGCTGGTCTGATGGGATTCGGGTCAATGAGTGCTTATGTGACCAGCAAACACGCCGTGATCGGTATTACACGTACCGTCGCCTTGGAAGTCGCCTCGCGTAATATCCGTGTCAACTCTATTCATCCTGCGCCGGTAGATAATCGCATGATGCGCTCCCTGGAAGAGGGTTTTGCTCCGGGTGAAGCGGAATCAGCCAAAAAGGGTTTCGAGGCTACCATTCCGTTGGGAAGATATGCCAACAATGACGATATCGCCAAGGGAGTGCTGTTCCTGGCTTCCGAAGACAGTAAATTCATCACCGGGATGAAATTAGTTGTCGACGGCGGAATGACGATGGAATAGTGGATTGCCAGCAAGGATGTCTTTATCGAAAGTACCACACCAGAAACACCAATTGGTTCGGAATACAATCAGATTTTGGTTGCAAATTTCGATTGTAGATGGCTTGCTCATATTACATCCCAAAGGAGATGTCGAATTCCCCAAAGTCGTCTTCAAATGGCCTTTGATGCTGTTTTTAGGTTGAATTGGATAAAAGTATAAGAAGCATTGTAGTAATTGTCGAACTGGCTATGGCCAACTAGTAATAGTTTGGTCCACAGGTTTTTATTGGCATAAAAAGGAAACTACCATGATAGTATCTTGCTGGTGATAATGCAGGTAGGCCTCAAGGCATGGGTAATTGATCTTAAGTTTTGCCTGCTCTTTGGAAAAATCGCTATGATAGTGGTTGAGCTTTATCATATGGGCCTTATCTGCCGGTTTTGCTGCCGTCCATGCCACCGCTTTATGGACATTATCGGTAGACAGGTCTATTTTTCCAGCATCTACGAGCCTTCTTATTTCATCGGCAAAACATGGGATTACTGCATCTAGTGAGTTGTCATCATAGACCAGCATGACCGGCTTTATATCAATGGCCGTTCCATCGGCATTGGTTTTATTTCCTACCACTGCTATCGGACTCAATGCAAGTGATTCCACAATACGGGCAGTAGCGGGGTGTAAGCGGTAGCTCCCATTCAGGTTCTTTATATTGCGCTCCTGCCAAACGTCGTGCATTTCAGGAAGCCGGTGTTATCTTGGATTTTCTCTATCTAATAGCAAAGAATTACGGAAAGAGAGAGGCTATACAAGACGCCTATATCCCAAAGGAGGTGTCGAACACCCTAAAAACATCATCAGGTCACTGATAATATAACTTTTTAGACCGATCGGGATAAAAGTATAAGAGGCGTTATAGTGATTGTCGAACTGGCTTTGGCCAACTTGTAATAGTTTGGCCCCCAGATTTTTATTGACACAAAAAAGGGAAACTACCATAACATGGTGTTTCCCTATGTAGCGGGGACTGGACTCGAACCAGTGACCTTCGGGTTATGAGCCCGACGAGCTACCAACTGCTCCACCCCGCAATATATCTTTCCTTCTGCCAATCGCTGGCGGATTTTTTTAATTCCTTTCCGAATTGGACTGCAAAGATATAATTTGTTTCTTTGCAAACCAAATCAAAAAGAAAAAAATGTCGCACAAAGCTGGATTCGTGAGTATTATTGGGAAACCTAATGCAGGTAAATCCACCCTAATGAATGCCTTGGTGGGCGAAAAAATGTCGATTGTTACCCCGAAGGCGCAGACGACTCGGCATCGCATCATTGGAATCGTAAATGAACCCGACTACCAAATTGTGTTTTCGGATACACCCGGCGTTATCAAGCCTAATTACACACTTCAGGCATCGATGATGAATTTCGTTCAGGGATCACTGATAGATGCGGATGTTATCTTGTTGGTGACAGATATTAATGAGAAATACGACGAGTCGGACGTTATCGAAAAACTGCAGAAGACTTCGTCTCCGGTAGCCGTGCTCATCAACAAGATAGACCAGTCGAGCGAAGCCGAGGTAAAGCTGAAAATGGCGTATTGGCAAGAGACATTGCATCCCCAAGCCCTTTTTGCGATTTCAGCTCTGCACAGCCATAATATTCAGTCCGTTATGCAGTTCATTATGGACTATCTTCCCGAACATCCACCTTATTATGAAAAGGATGCATTAACAGACAAATCTGAACGGTTTTTTGTGTCTGAAATCGTTCGTGAGAAAGTGTTTAAACTTTACGAAAAGGAAATTCCATACAGTACCGAAGTTGTGATTACTGCTTTCAAGGAGGAACAAGCAATTACCCGCATTAGCGCGGAGATTATTGTAGAGCGGGATTCCCAAAAAAATATCCTGATCGGTAAAGGTGGAAGTATGATCAAAAAGGTGGGAACTTATGCTCGGCAGGACATTGAAGAATTCTTGCAGAAAAAGGTGTTTTTGGAGCTATTCGTTAAAGTTATTCCCGACTGGCGTAAAAAAGACACATACCTCCGCCGCTTCGGTTATGAACATTAGTAATAATTGACTATCTTTGCAGCCCCGCAGCGATAGCTACCGGGGCTATGTTGAATACATAACTTATTTAAAAAGAATGGCAACTAAAATCAGATTGCAAAGACACGGTAAGAAAGGTAAGCCTTTCTACTATGTAGTAGTAGCAGATTCGCGGGCACCACGTGATGGTAAATTTATTGAGCGCATCGGTTCCTACAACCCCAACACGAACCCAGCTACCATCGACTTGAATTTCGATAGAGCGTTGGATTGGGTAAACAAAGGTGCACAACCGACTGACACCACCCGGGCTATCCTTTCCTACAAGGGCGTGCTGTATAAAAAGCATTTGCAAGGCGGCGTTCAGAAGGGTGCTTTCGATCAAGAAACTGCAGAAGCTCGTTTCGAGGAGTGGTTGAAAAGCAAGGAAGCGAAAATCCAGGGCAAGAAAGAGGGATTGAATCAGTCGAAAGAGGAGGCACGGAAAGCCGCCCTAGCAGCCGAAGCTAAGAAAAAGGCAGAGATTGCGGCTGCCATAGCAGCTAAGAACACTCCGCCGGCAGAAGAAGTAACGGAAGAGGAAGCACCTACAGAAGAGGCTCCGGCGGCTGATACAACGGATGCGTCAGCCGAAGCTGGATCAGGAGAAGAAAAGACGGAAGAATAAGTTTTTTATTTATATCCCGTAGCAAAAAAGCCGATCCGAAGGTCTTAATCGCCCGGAACGGCTTTTTTGTTTCGTTGTCCCGCATACTGTTTTTCTGAGCATGGCTTTTAAAAATAATTTCTATATCGGTTACATCAGCAAGACCCGTGGACTTAAGGGTGAGTTGCAATTGTTTTTTGAGTTCGATGATTACCAAGAACTCGAGTTGGACGTGTTGTTTTTGGATATCGATCGAAAGCTGGTGCCCTTTTTTGTCAGTCAGTATAAATTACACCCCAATCGTACCGCTTATATATGCTTGGAAGACGTGGATCACATCGACAAGGCCCAACCGCTCGTTCGCAAACAAGTATACCTGCCGGACAGTAAGATGCCCGAGCGACACCCGGACGAATTTCGGTTCACTGACCTAAAGGGTTTCGTCGTACACGACAAGCTGCACGGCGAACTGGGTGAGATTATCGAGATTCACGAATACCCCCAACAATATGTGGCGGTTGTTCCTTACCGGTTCAATGAATTGATGTTCCCGCTAAATGACCAGATTATCCGATCTATTGATCGAGCAGGTCAATTGCTTCATGTCGATCTGCCGGACGGGCTAATTGACGTGTATACCTGATCGACATGTGTGACATCCTGTTTGTAAATCCACAAACAAATATCGATATTTGCCGACTGCTTATTGAGAAAGGCCGAGGGATTAGACCCAGCGAAGCCTTAGCAACCTGTATTAAACAAGGTGCTACATTCTACCTGATGAGCCGGATGGCGATCGGGAAAGATAAGCCAGAGGTACTCCCACGCTACTTCTCAATCTAAGCATGTACAATAAAAAAGATTGCTACTGGCTTAGGCTTCGATATGAAAATTACTGATCACATTAAAAAAGCAAAGGGACACACCCTTTATTCTTTTGAAATTTTACCCCCGGTAAAAGGGCAGAGCATTCAAGCGATTTTTGACGCGATTGATCCGTTGATGGAATTCAATCCCCCCTTTATTGATGTTACCTATCTTCGGGAAGACTACATTTACAAACAACATCCCAATGGCTTGTTGGAAAAGGTAGCTTACCGTAAGCGCCCAAGCACCGTAGCCACCTGTGCGGCGATCATCAATAAGTATAAGGTTGATGCTGTACCGCACCTGATTTGCGGTGGATTCACCAAAGAAGAAACAGAAAATGCATTGATCGATCTTCAGTTTTTAGGTATAGATAATGTGCTCGTGCTGCGGGGCGATGCCCGCAAGAGTGATCCGGCATTTATTCCAACTCCAGGAGGACACGCGTATGCTTCGGATCTGTTACAGCATGTGGTCAATATGAATAACGGCCGATACCTGCATGAGGACATGGAGAATTCGGAAAAAACTGATTTTTGTATCGGCGTGGCCGGCTATCCCGAGAAGCATTTTGAGGCGCCTAATCTCGACACTGATTTTAAGTACCTCAAGCAGAAGGTAGACATGGGGGCTGACTTCATCGTGACGCAAATGTTTTTTGATAACAACAAATATAAGGCGTTTGTAGATCGGTGTCGGGCAAATGACATTAATATTCCCATAATACCGGGGCTGAAGCCGTTGACTAACAGCAAGCAGCTGGTAAGCCTACCGAAAACCTTCCACCTGGATATTCCCTATGAGCTGAGCCAGGAGGTACAGGCCTGCACCTCCGAAAAGCAAGTTCGCGAAGTGGGCATCGAATGGATGATCCAGCAGTGCAGGGAACTAAAGCAAATGGGTGCTCCCGTTTTGCATTTTTATACCATGGGCAATCCGATGCCAACGAAGCGCATTATCCAGGCGGTGTTTTAATATCGGCCGCCGTCATCATTGTTTGCCGACTTCCTTGGCCCAAGTGTCACGCAAAGTAACCGTCCGGTTAAAAACAAGCTTTTCAGGAGTAGAGCTTGTGTCCAGCGTGAAATATCCTTTCCGGATAAATTGATATCCTTTGCCCGGTATTGCATTGAGCAAGTCCGGTTCGACGTAGGCCCGTTCAATTACGTTAAGGCTTTCCGGATTTATCGATGCTGTGAAGTCTGCAGCTGCGGCAGGGTTCTCATCATTGAATAAGCGGTCGTACAGCCGTACTTCGACCGTTTTTGCATGCGGTATACTCACCCAATGAATTGTTCCTTTGACTTTTAGTCCGCTGGTATCCTCCCCACTTTTCGATTCAGGAATATAAGTACAGTGAATCTCTGTAATACGACCATCGGCATTCTTCACAAAATCGTTGCATTGGACAACATATGCATGCTTAAGTCTTACCATTAGTCCAGGCCCAAGCCTAAAGAACTTCTTCGGCGGTTCTTCCATGAAGTCCTCCCGTTCTATCCAAAGTTCCCGGCTAAAAGGGATAGGACGGTTGCCTTCTCCATCTTCGGCTTCGGGGTTGTTCTCTCCGGTCAATATCTCCTCTTGTCCTTCGGAATAATTGGTGATCACAAGTTTTAACGGATCAAGTACCGCCATGCGGCGCCAAGCTGTTTTGTTAAGGTCTTCCCGTATACAGAACTCCAAGAGACCCACATCGATGACATTTTCGCGTTTCGCCACCCCTATACGTTCGCAGAAGTTACGGATACTAGCGGGGGTATACCCCCTTCGTCGAAGCCCGCTTATGGTCGGCATCCGGGGATCGTCCCATCCGGTTACAAACCCACCGTTGACCAGTTGCAGCAGCTTGCGTTTACTCATCACGGTGTAGTTTAGGTTAAGTCTGGCAAATTCGTACTGTTTGGACGGGAAAATTTCAAGCTTTTCGATCAACCAGTCGTAAAGCGGACGGTGGGGCACAAATTCCAATGTGCAAATGGAATGTGTAATACGCTCTATGGAGTCGCTTTGTCCGTGGGCAAAATCATACATCGGATAGATGCACCATTTGTTTCCCGTCCGGTGATGATGCGCGTGTTTGATGCGATAAAGCAGCGGATCGCGAAGGTGCATATTGGGGTTTGCTAGATCGATCTTCGCCCTCAATACTTTCGCGCCGTCCGGATATTTGCCTTCCCGCATTTCGATAAACAAACGAAGATTCTCCTCAACCGATCGATCGCGGTAGGGGGTAGGGGTGCCGGGCTCAGTCGGTGTACCTTTAGCAGCAGCAATCTCTTCAGCCGTGCTGTCGTCCACGTAAGCCAAGCCTTTCTTGACTAGTGTTACCGCATACCCGTAAAGGGTCTCGAAATAATCCGAAGTATAGAGTTCTTCCGCCCATTCAAACCCCAGCCACTTAATGTCGTTTTTAATGCTTTCAACAAATTCGGTATCCTCTGTTACCGGATTGGTATCATCAAACCGCAGGTTTGTCTTTCCATTGTAGCGTTGGGCCAATCCAAAGTTTAGGACGATAGATTTGGCGTGCCCAATATGTAAATACCCATTGGGCTCCGGAGGAAAGCGGGTCAGAACGCGTCCGTTGTGCTTGCCCGAGCGGATATCTTCTTCAATGATCTCTGCAATAAAATTGACCGGTTTTTCGTCGTTTACCATGCGGCAAAGGTAGTTATTTGTTCGGACATAAGTTGTAGTGAATTCTCCCGGGATGAAGCGGGGGCTGAGAATTATGCTTGGATGGAGACGCCGAAATGGCCCATTGCAAACGGGTTGGCCAATCAAATTAAATAAACCATACTGACACAATAATGTCTAAATTTACGTCCTCTCGTAAACACATAGCGAATGAACACACGATACACGATTTTATGGCTGGTTTTATCATTTCCCGTTATTGGATGGTGTCAAAATAAACGGCCGGAAGTGCTTATTTATGGAGCAGGTGCCGACAGCTACGCTGCGGCGTTGCAATCGGCAAGATCCAATTTAAATACCGTATGGATATTAGACGATAATCAAATAGTGCCAGAATTGACTACCCAGTCTACTGTCATTACCTCCGGCGAGAATCTCGACGCCGGACTTTGGGCGGAATTACTGGCAGGTACTTTGCGAAGTGAAAAAGTGGGAGATTCGTTGTCAGCCATCGCGAAAAAGCGGATCAATCCACGGATTGTTCAGAACGTAATGGACAGTACCATTAAGGCGACTCGAAATCTCACCGTTATACGCGAAGCGAAGGTGACGTCGGTTAGGAAGAAAGGTCAATATTGGCATGTTTCATTAGGCACGCGAGAGCGCTACCGAGTACGCGCGTTGGTCGACGGGTCGAAAGACGTTCACCTTTTCCGGATGGCATTTGCTGAAATAGATAGTATAGAGACCCGTGCCGTGTTCGATGCCAGTTATTTCAGGTCTTCATCGAGTGATGATCATTGGCGTACGGGTGTTGCGGTAGGTCATTTTAACGGTCGGGCGATTACTGTCCCGTTGGCGGGGTTGGTGCCGGCAGATGATGATAACCTATTTTTCACGCACCAAGTACCTAGTTTGCGCACATTATTGACCCACACTTCGGAAGATATTCCATTACTCATGCACATTGGACAGGCGGTCGGTGCGGCGGCCGCGTATACGGCGTTTTTTAAAACGACCTCAGATAAGTTGGACGTCCGGAAAGTGCAGGGCGAATTGTTGCAGTATCGCGCGCGGCTGATGCCGTTCACCGATATCCATTTGGAAGATAAGCATTTTAATGCCATCCAACGGATCGGATCAACCGGACTATTGCGCGGATTCTCAGATACGACGGGCAACTTGTTGTTCCTCCCGGATTCATCTGTAAGTGCGAGCGAATTGCAGCCGGTGCTCAACTTGCTTTTTTCAAGAAGCCAAATCTGGTTTATTGATCATCCAGAAGTCGATGTTTTTCGGGTTTCCGACCTGTTTTCTTTGATAAAGTACATCGGACAGCGTGGCGATGAACTCGAGAAGCAGGTGGAAAAGAATTGGTCGAGGCGATTTTATTTTGACGGCGAGTACGATGCCCAGCGCGTCGTGACGCGGAGGATGGCGGCTGTCCTACTCGATACCTACTGCAAACCGTTTGATATAAGTGTTGGGTTAACGGGCGTCATTCAACGCTGACCTGCGTATCAAGTCAAACTAATCTGTCGCTTGATGCTTTCCTCCAGTGAAATGATGGTTTCTGTCCGCTGAATCCCTTTGACCGATTGGATGTCCTCGTTTAGTACTTTTCTTAGATGCGTGGTATCATGACAGATGATTTTTGCGAACATACTGTACGATCCTGTACAATAATGTAGTTCGACCACTTCTTTCACCTGTTTTAGTTGTTCTACAGCGTTATTGTATTGTGATCCTTTCTCTAAGTAGATCCCGAGAAAGGCAGTTATGTCAAAACCGACCTTTTGTGGATTAATTATTAAGTTTGATCCTCTGATAATACCTATTTCTTCCATCTTTTTCATTCGGACGTGTATCGTTCCTCCAGAAACGATTAGTTTTTTTGCTATTTCCGTGTATGGAATGGATGCGTCATTCATTAATATAGACAATATTTGGATGTCTAAGTTGTCAAGATCTAAATTTTCATATTTTTTTTCCATAAAAAATCACGTTTTTTTCAATTAAACTCAAATTTAAATGTAAAAAATGAAAAAATTCATTTTTTTTGTTGAAAAAATTACCAACTAATATGGTATTTGATTAAATTTGTATCAATCAATCACGAATTTAGTGTTAAGGATTGATTTTTTGTTAGCCCTCCCTCAATTTAATATAGGTTTATAATTGGTTAGCGTAGAAGCTCCTCTCCCCAAGGAGCTTCTTCCATTTATTTAGATTTCGTGTCTTGAATAGTGTTTTCTTTAAAAATTTTTCAAAAATAACCACTTATTTATACTTTTAAATGTGATTTTATTAATTTTTTCCGTCGGATTGCTATATGTATTTATTTACGCATATCTCTAACCGACTCAGATATCCGTTGCCGAATAGATTGAAATGTACCAAAAGGGGGTATAGATTCCAGAGGTCGGTGCGGCTTTTCCAGTCCGGTAACAAAGGAAAGGCCTCATTGTATGCCGCGTAAAAACGTTCGGTAAAGCCGCCAAATAGTTTGCTCATGGCAATATCCATTTCCCGATAACCGAAATACGGGGCTGGATCTATCAATACCGGAATGCCAGAGACGTCGACCAAATAGTTGCCGCTCCAAAGGTCGCCGTGTAGTAGGGATGGCCTCTCCGCGGGAAACAGCTCCGGCAAGCGTGTGAATAATGTCTCAAATTTCGACAGCAGACGGTTCTGTCTTACCGTATCGCCGGCTATAGCTAGCTGTCTTTTCAATCGCTGGTCCCTAAAAAATGTAGCCCAGTCGTCTGACTGTTTGTTCATTTGGGGTAATTTGCCAATAAAGTTGTCGTATTCAAGTCCGAAGCGTTTGGCTCGTTTCCTATGAAGGGACGCCAGAGTCCGGCCCAGTGCCTCCTGTGTTGTGTTGTTTTGTGAATCTCGGCTTTCAAGCCAGCGCATCAAAAGAAATCCATTATCATTTGCCGATCCCACGGTCAACACATGGGGTACATGAGCTACGCCCAACGTTCTACGCAGTAAATCCAGTCCGTTCTTTTCGGCCAGAAACATGCTAAGGGCCGATTTATCGTTGTTGATCTTGACGAAATAACGATGCTTTTTCGTAGACAGGCGGTAGGCTGTATTGATGTCGCCGCCGAGAACCGGGGTTATCGACTGAAGCTTGTAGTCGCTGGGCTCGGCATCTTTAAGTGCTGCCTGCATTGCAGTTATCACCGAGTGAGCTAAGATCATGTGGCAAGTTAGCAATAATGTTGGACGCCGCAACCTCAATCATGCGCGGTGGCATACCCTTTGCCTATTTTCCTAATAGAACAAAACTTAACACACATGAAAAAAAGTAAATTAAAAGTATTGGGAACCTTAGTGATTGTCTCGTTAATGGCGATCGTGTCCTGTAGCAAAGATGATGATCCTGCAAACAACGATCTTTTTGTCGGTACGTATCGTGGCGAAATTACTTATTCTGATGGTGAGGAAACCATCAGGGACGAGGACGGACGGGTGACCGTAACGAAAGTAGGCGACACCTATACCTTTGCATTTGGTACTGGAATCCCGAATATTACAGGCGTTCAGTTTGAGCGTAGTGGAGATAATACCTATGTAAGTATTGGAGATGGAGTCACTGGAATCACAATCGATGAGGATAGCCTGAATATGTTTGTCGCAAACGATGACGGGACGTGGACTGCGGATTGTACGCGATAAGGGGCGACCAAACGGACCAGCGGGGAGACCATTATTGGCTCCCCGTTTTTGTTTTTCTTCTCGGTTAATTGATTCGTTGTACAGTTATCTGAACTTTAATGTTAGTTAAAATGGATAGTGTTTATTGCAATAGCCGGAAAAAACAAAAGCCCGACACATTTTTGTGTCGGGCTTTTAGTACCCAGGGCCGGGATCGAACCGGCATGGGTCGCCCCACTGGTGTTTGAGACCAGCGCGTCTACCAATTCCGCCACCTGGGCATGTTGTTAAGGTACAATTCCCTTATTCAGGGGCTGCAAATGTATCTATAAATCTGTTATTCGCAAAATATTTTTCTAAAATAAAGTTGTCCCGGTTCCCCCCTATGGATGACCTGTTTTGCCGTTGATTACCTACGAGAACCGCGCTATCTTTGTGTAACGCATTAAAAGTACACCCATTATGAAACTGAATCCATATTTAAACTTTGACGGGAACGCGGAAGAGGCTTTCCGATTTTATCATAACGTGTTTGGCGGCGAGCTATTTATCCAGCGAATGGGTGAGGTACCGGGGTCCGAAAATCTTCCAGAAGACGAAAAAAGGCGCGCGATGCATGTCTCTATCCCGATAGGCGACGGTCAATTCTTGATGGCATCGGACTGTCTGCCTTCCCAGGGACATACATTACACGTTGGAAATAACAATTATATTTCCCTTACAGCGGATAGTCGCGAAGAGGCAGATCGCCTTTTTACCGAGTTGTCCGCCGGCGGCAAGGTTGAGATGCCGATGGAGGACATGTTCTGGGGCGACTACTTTGGCTCATTTGAAGATAGATTCGGAGTACGTTGGATGATTAACTTTAACAACAACAGCAAGTAACTGACAGTCATTAGTACTCGGGAGTATACTGTGGCGAGACCGAATTTTTAAAACTTGCAATAGGGATCTTGCACTGCATTGCGGTTAGTGTGATGATGTGAATGCCGTCACCAGCTTTGCATTACTGGCTATTATTCGGTGACGGATAAATACGACAGTAAAGCAAACACCAACCATCACTGCCATGCACCCGGCGATGGAGGCGTTCAGCCAAAACGCTAACCAGTATCCTGTAAATGCGGTGAAAACGCCCACTCCGGCGGTGATCCAAAGCATATGCTTCAACTCCTGCGTCAGCAGGTAGGCGATCGTTGGAGGTCCAATAAGAAAGGCGATGACGAGTATGGCGCCTACAGATTCAAAAGAGCTGACGGTGGTAAACGAGACCGCTGCCATCAGCAGATAATGCCATAGCCCAGTGGAAATCCCTATGGCCGCTGCAAATTCGGGGTCAAAAGACGTTATTTTCAATGCTTTATACCCTATTTTAATAAAGAGGAATACCAATATGAAAACTGTTGTAAGGATATAAATCGGTCGAGGTCCCATATTAATGCCTTGATCAGTAATCCATAAATCTATAGGCACATAGGCAATCTCTCCGTACAATACGCAATCCTGGTCGATATCAACCTCATCGGCAAATAAACTGATTAAAATAATTCCAATGGCAAACAAGAACGTAAAGATTATACCGATGGCCGCGTCGGTTTGTAGACGGGCTTTCCGATGAAAATATTCGATTAGGAAGGTGGCCATCAGCCCCGTAGCGCCCGCTCCCAGCATCATCGGCATAGTGTCGCGGCCGCCGCTCAGAAGAAACGCAACGACGATGCCAGGTAGGACCGCGTGACTAATTGCATCGCCAACCATACTCATTTTTCGGAGGACCAAAAAGCAGCCCAACAGCCCGCAGGTGATGGCGACCAAAGATCCAGCCAGTATAATCCAGAATGCTATCATGATTGTTTCTGTACTTTTTTAATTGTTCCCTTAAACTACGTTTGACGTGTCCTTTCTTTTCGTTTTATTTGATTGACAACGCAATACGGATTGGTGGGCGCAACGCCTATCACACTTTGGGTATTACCGTATCGTGAGGATCTCTGTCGGGATATCCCAACTGCTGTTCCAGCTCTCGCTCCAACTCCGGAGTGAGGATATGTTCAATGGTTTCTGCATCATCGTGTACGTGGTCGGCGGCAATGGCCATGTACTTCGTAAGGTAGAGCTCCCATAAGCGGTGCAGACGAACCACCTTTGCTGCCTTTGCATGTCCTTCATCGGTAAGCTGCCAGCGTTTGTCATGACCTGTGACCCACCCTTTTCGGCGTAATCGGCGCAACACGCTTCGCGACTTCGTTGACCCGAAATTGTCCGGGCCAATTAGCGTGTGTTCTACATGCGAACCGGTAAAATCGCTGCGTGCCTCACCTAAGTGATAAAACCGCTTCAACAAATTTTCCTCGGCAATAACTTGTCGGTTCGCGTGTTGCCGGTATAGTTTGGGCAGCATTCCACGTTTTGGCGCAAGAAAAAATGAAAAGAATGCGATACCTGACGAGGCGACAACCATCCATGGCCCCGTTGGCATAGCCGGGGCAACGTAGGAAACAAAAGCGGCCGATAATCCGGCAAAGGCACCGAATAGAACTGAAATCAATACCATGTGCCGGATGTTATCTGTCCAGTAACGGGCCGCGGCCGGTGGGGTGATGAGCATGGCCGCCATTAATACTACGCCTACCGCCGTAATGCCGGTGACCACCGCCAACACGGTAAGGCTGGTCAGCAGTAAGTCCAATCGATGCACCGGATAACCAATGGCTTCGGCAAACGGACGGTCGAATGCAATCAATGTGAAAGTCTTGAAAAACAGGCTTATGGTAATCAGGATAATCATTGCTAGAATGCTGAATATCAGTAAGTCGTCTGCAATCAAAGCAGCGGCCTTGCCAAATATAAAGTTATCGAGTCCACTCTGGGCCGCATTACCCGATTGTTGGATATAAGTCATCAGGACGATTCCAACGCCGAAAAACACCGACAACACCAGTCCGATAGCGGCGTCTTTTTTGATTTTGGAGTACTTGGTCACAAAATCTATCCCAACGAGCGCCAACCATCCCGTAATAAAGGCGCCGAATAACATCCAAACTATGTCTTTAGTGCCCGAAAAGAGGAATGCTGCGCAGATGCCCGGCAATACCGAATGTGCTACGGCATCGCCGATGAGCGCTTTTTTTTGAAGCAAGATAAAAGATCCCACCATCGCTGCACTTGCCGAAAGTAACACCGTGCCCAGCACGACATACCGAACATTAGGATCCTCGAACGAGAAGAAATTGATCACGTTTTCCATACCCCTCTTTATTTTTCGCGACTAGGAAACTCTCGTTTCTCCAGCAAATCCCCGACTTGGGAGAGCAAATTGAGTCGACCACCGTAAGCCTGTTGGATAGTTTCGTTGGTGAAAACCTGGGCAGTGGGACCAACAGCGACCAGACGCATATTGAGTAAGACAATCCAGTCAAAATAACTGCGGGCAGATTCCAGATCGTGGTGTACCACCACTATGGTTTTTCGGGCGTCGGCCATATCTTTAAGGAGGCTAATGATCGCCTGCTCGGTGGCCGCATCCACTCCCGCAAATGGTTCGTCCATAAAATAGATGTCGGCTTCCTGTGCAAGCGCGCGGGCGAGAAACACCCTTTGTTGTTGTCCGCCGGACAATTGGGATATCTGTCGTCTTGCAAATGCCGCCATTCCCATTTTTTCGAGACAATCAAGCGCGAGGGCACGATCCGCATTACTGGGATTGCGCAATAACCCCAGTTTTTCATAGCGGCCCATCAAGACGACATCCAGCACCGAAACAGGGAAATCCCAGTCGACCGATTCGCGCTGCGGCACATAACTGACACGATTTCGTACTGCCTGCAGCGGCTGGTCAAACAGCTTGACATAGCCGCTCGCTACAGGAACGAGTCCCATAACGGCCTTCAACAAAGTAGACTTCCCCGCTCCATTTGGTCCCACGATGCCAGCGATGCTGCCGGCGGGCAGGGTAAAGTCAATACCCCAGAGCACTGGTTTCCTTGCATAGCTGACCGTAAGGTCGTGAACTTCCAGAATCGGTTCTTTCGCCTGTACTATCATATTTTTTTTTCGTGCTAGTTGCTTAATGCCTTCACTATTGTGCGTACGTTATGCTCGACCATACCAATATAGGTGCCCTCCGGCGTCCCCGGTTCACCCATGGCATCTGCGTATAGGTGACCTCCTATTTGAACGTCACCGCCACGCTCGCGGACACCGGCCACTACCGCAGTCAGGGATTTGTCGGAAACCGAACTTTCTACGAACACCGCCGGGATACGGCGCGTTACGATGTAACTCACGAGATCAGAAACATCCCGCAAACCGAACTCGGATAACGTGGAGATCCCCTGTAATCCCCTGACTTCAATGCCGTACGCCCGTCCAAAATAGCTAAATGCGTCGTGGGCCGTGATTAATGTACGCTTAGACACGGGAATCGTCTGGATTTGTTCGCCGATCCACTTATCCAACGTATCCAGGCGGTCGGTATAGCGCCTCGCGTTGGCCAGGTAGGACGGGGAATTGGTAGAGTCTAACCGGCCAAGCTCGCGCGCTGCAACCATGGCCGCGGCCTTCCAAAGCTGTACATCAAACCAAATGTGGGGATCAAATGTTTTTTCGTTCAGCCGGATAAGATTTGGAAGGCCGTCGCCTACGGATATGACCGGTTTCACCCGTTCCTGTTTGGCAAAGATGCCCGATAGTTTGCCTTCCAAATGAAGGCCATTATAAAACAGGTAATCGGCATCCATAATTTTACGTAGATCGCCTTGGCTCGCTTTGTACAGGTGCGGGTCGACACCCGGACGCATCAGCGCTTCCACGGTGGCGTGCTCCCCGACGATGTTGCCAATCAAATCAGCCAGCATTCCCGTCGTAGTCAAGATATGCAGTTTTTGGTCTGTCTGACGTGTTTTGGCCGGTCTACACGACTGGCATACCAAAAGCATGAAGAAACTTACTACTCCTATGTAATACCGCATAATAAAAGCAAAAATACATAAAAATTAGATTAACCTAACATTTTTTGTTTTGTATTTACATTGGTAGATTTTCGTACCTTTGCGGGGTCATACAGAGCTCCTTCAGCGGCTAAGACCGTAGCACATGATGCGCAATATCTGGATATGGGTATGGTTCACCGCATAATAGGAAGCAGTAAGATTCGGTTCATGATAAAGCTATATTGTTCTTTTTTGGCGGCCATATTTTGCCTGGGCGTGGCCTGGGGATATCCACAACAGCGCGATGCCGAACCTATTGAAGTCTTACAAGACAGTTTGGCGAAACTCGGCTACATCATATACAATGAGCCCAGCGAACCGGAACGCATACAGGCCAACATGTTGTTTATAAAAACCCTCGTATCTGCGTTACAGACACCGCATTCGTACGACTTTCCCTTTGATTCACTGAGAATGGTGTCCATTTTGCGGTCACCGGACGACTCTTTTCGTATTTTTACTTGGCACCTGCCGTTGAGTGACGGCTCCTATCTTTATTATGGTGCCATTCAGCTCAATACGTCCGATGGCCAACTTCAGATGATCGCCTTGCTTGATCGTACATATCAAATTGCAACGGCTGAAACGGCAATTACCGAGGCAAAAAATTGGTATGGTGCGCAGTATTACCGGATCGTTCCGTTTAACGGCGATTATTTGCTTCTTGGCTGGAAAGGGGATACGCCATATATAACACAAAAAGTGATCGAAGTACTCAGATTCGAACAAAATGGCGTGCGCTTTGGAAGGGCCATTTTCAATAGCGACGAAACTCCAAATTACACACGGTTGATTTATCGGTACAGTCGTCAGGCCAGTATGTACATGGATTTTGATCCTGCGGGTGACCGCATCGTAGTCGACCACCTAGTCCCCGCTGAGGCCAATCAAGAGGGACACTATGATCAGTACGGACCGGATTTGAGCTTCGATGCGTGGAAGTTGACGGATGATGGGTTGACGCTCATTTCAGATGTTGAGTTGATGAACCCGCCAGACCAAAACGATATATTTTATAATGATCCTACCAAGCCGTCGTCCCATCCGAAAAGCGGCTTTTCTCAATAATGAATACCAGTTTGGTCGTGTAATTATTTTAGCTAAGTGGCGACAATTTCTCAAAAAGTTTGTTTTATTTGTAGCTTCCAACCCAGGAATCAGACGTTTTATGGTATCGGTTTTTGTCTGATATTGAATAGGTTATTACGACGTATCAACCATTGTCTTTCATACAACAGCAATTTATATGCAAGTATCACAGGAAAATGAACAACTAAAAAATCACCTCATTCGACATGAAGTGAATACCAAAACCGTTTTTGAACATCCGGTGGGGCTTTTCGTACTTTTCTTCACCGAAATGTGGGAGCGGTTTAGCTATTATGGGATGCGTGCTTTGCTGACGCTATTTTTGGTCACCGAGCTGATCCACGGGGGATGGGAATGGTCGCGGGAAGATGCGATGCAACTTTACGGCTGGTATACCGGTCTGGTCTATCTTACTCCGCTGATAGGAGGGATGATCGCCGACAGGATCATGGGGTATCGCAAGGCCGTGATCTGGGGCGCTTTCATTATGACACTGGGCCATGCCGCAATGGCGCTTGAGGGAGTTGGTAGTAGCTTTTTTTACCTCGGATTGGCTCTTATGATTCTAGGTAATGGCTTGTTTAAACCCAATATTTCGTCAATAGTTGGGCAGCTTTATCCGGATAATAGCAAGAAAAAAGATTCTGCCTACACCATCTTTTACATGGGCATCAATGCAGGTGCGTTTCTCGGTATGCTGCTGTGCGGATACATCGGCGAAAAAATCGGATGGCATTACGGTTTCGGCCTTGCCGGCGTGTTTATGTTTTTCGGCATGCTGCAATTTTACTTTGCCCAGCGTATTTTTGGCGTGCTTGGCGAGTCTCCCGAAACGACGCGCCGGCGGGAGGTGAGCGCGCCGGATAACAACCCGCAGCATTCCGAGGCAGAGGATGAGAAAGCGAAGCACGTGGTGCGTGACCGGCTGGTGGTGATCGTGGTACTTTCGTTATCAAGCATATTTTTCTGGATGGCTTTCGAGCAGGCTGGGGGATCCATGAGTATTTTTGCGCGGGATTATACACAACGGGTGCTTGAGGGTGGCGCGGCAACAACGTTTAAATGGATCGATGCGATCCTCACGCTTTTTCCGCTGGTCATCGTATCCTGGGTATTAATTTCACTGGCGCGGAAAATCTTTGCCGAATATCCGGTATCCATTTTTTTTACGGCGTTGAGTTTTCTTATCATCTGGGGACTGGGTATATGGAAGATTAACCGTGAGTTTTCGGCGTTGGAGACTGAAGTCGCGGCCTCGTGGTTTCAGATACTCAACTCGTTTTTTATCATCACGCTGGCCTCTTTATTTAGCAGAATGTGGGAGCGGGTATTTAACCCAACGGGGCCGATCAAGTTTGCCTTAGGACTAATTTTGCTGGGAATTGGTTTTGCAGCCCTTGCTTATGGCAGCAGAAGCATTCCTCAGGGTGCGGCAACGGCTCAGGTAAGCATGATCTGGCTGATTATTGCCTACTTTTTTCACACCTCTGGCGAATTGTGCGTATCACCTGTCGGACTTTCGTACATGAGCAAGCTTTCGCCAAAGAAGTTCGTGGGACTGATTTTTGGTTTTTGGTTTTTATGCTCGGCCATTGCCAACTGGTTGGCCGGAATGTCGGGAAGTTTCATAGACAGAATTAGTGAAACGTATTCGTTGTCAACGTTTTTTCTGGTGTTTGCGGTGATCCCTGGGTTAGCAGGGGTGGTGTTGATTGTCCTTTCTCCACTGCTGAAACGGATGATGCATGGTATTCATTAGTAATAATCGTTACCTTTATCCGGTAAACTTTATCGATAGTGTCAGATAGTATCGTCATCATTCCTACGTACAACGAAAAGGAGAATATCGAGAAAATTATTCACACGGTTTTTTCCCTGCTTGTACCGTTTCATATTTTGGTGGTTGACGATGGCTCGCCGGATGGTACAGGTGCTATTGTGAAACGACTGCAAGACGAATATCCGGATCGGCTGTTTTTGGAAGAACGTTCCAGTAAGTCGGGACTTGGCTCAGCCTATATTCACGGTTTCCGGTGGTGTATTGGACGGCGGTACGATTTCATCTTCGAGATGGACGCTGATTTTTCGCATAACCCAAATGACCTCGTTCGACTGCGGGAAGCCTGCTTGTCTGGTGCCGATGTAGCTATTGGATCCCGCTATATCAAGGGTGTGAATGTGGTTAACTGGCCGATGAGTCGGGTGCTTATGTCCTACTTCGCATCGGCATATGTGCGGTGGGTCACCGGAATAGGAGTACGTGATACTACCGCGGGCTTCGTAGGTTATCGCCGACTGGTATTGGAAACCATCCCGTTGGACAGTATTCGGTTCGTCGGATACGCTTTCCAAATCGAAATGAAGTTTACAGCGATTAAATATGGATTTCATGTTGTTGAGATTCCGATTATATTTACCGACCGGACGGAAGGTACGTCTAAGATGAGTACACATATTTTCCGCGAGGCTTTTTTTGGAGTGATTCAAATGAAGGTGGATAGCTGGTTTAGGAAGTACAGGAGAAAAGACGAAGGATGAACGAACATTTAGATCCCGATCCCAACAGGCTGTCAAGCACAGAACGCGAGCTGGAAAAGGTCTTGCGACCGCAGGTGTTTGAAGATTTTACCGGTCAGCAGAAGATACTGGAAAACCTTAAAGTGTTTGTCCAGGCAGCAAAATTACGCGGCGAAGCATTGGACCACGTGTTGCTCCACGGTCCGCCCGGATTGGGCAAAACCACCCTTTCTCACATCATCGCCAACGAAATGGGTGCGGGTATTAAGATCACCTCGGGGCCGGTGCTAGACAAGCCTGGCGACCTCGCGGGATTACTGACCAACCTGGAAGAAGGGGACATTCTCTTTATCGACGAGATCCACCGGTTGAGCCCCCTCGTAGAAGAATACCTGTATTCAGCCATGGAGGATTTTAAGATCGATATCATGCTGGAGACAGGGCCTAATGCACGTTCCGTACAAATCACGTTGAATCCTTTTACGTTGGTCGGGGCAACTACGCGCTCGGGGCTTCTTACTGCGCCGCTTCGGGCTCGGTTCGGGATAAATGCACGACTGCAATACTACGATGCTAAGTTGCTGACCACCATAGTGCTTCGTTCGGCGAGCATCCTGCGTACTCCCATCACAGACGAAGGGGCATTCGAGATAGCACGCCGGAGCCGCGGTACGCCGCGTATCGCTAACGCCCTTCTCCGCCGTACGAGGGATTTCGCTCAGATTAAAGGTGATGGACGGATCGACACCCCTATTGCCCAATACGCGCTGAATGCACTGAATGTAGACGAACATGGATTGGACGAAATGGACAACCGTATTTTACTTACCATTATCGATAAATTTAAGGGCGGCCCCGTTGGCTTAAAAACCATCGCCACCGCTGTAGGGGAGGACGAGGGTACAATCGAAGAGGTATACGAACCTTTCCTCATTCAGGAGGGATATTTAATGCGTACTTCCCGTGGTAGGGAATGTACGGACTTAGCTTATCAGCATTTAGGAAAAACAAATCGTCAACAGGGATCACTTTTTTAGTAGATATTCCTTACTTTTACGGTGTTATGAAACGACCTAAATTTTATCTGCTCATTAGCATCTGTTTCGTATTATATTCCACATCCTCACGTGCCCAACGATCGGCTGAGTCATCTGTACCTTATTTTAGATATGCTTTGTCTGGAGGTATAGGTACCGCATCAATCACCGGCGATTTGCAAAAAAAACGATTGGGCGCAGGATCGTTTCTGCGTGCCGATTATTACTTCCGCCACGGACTAAGTATTGGTATCGAAGGACAGGAAGGTATATTGCGAAGTGGAGGTTCAAACGATGTTGAGGTACATCCCGTTACACTGGTTTTCTTTTCTGGTATTTTAGGGATTCGTTTTGAGCCCCTTGCGTTTATTCAAGACGACCACGATAGGCGGATTATGTATCGAAAAAGTTATCTTCAAAAGGCCGCTAATAGCGCTTACATTGGAGGAGGTATAGGAGGCCTCTTTAATTACACGCGGAGCGTTGCGGTGACGACCTACAACAACGGCACTTTTTTCGACGTTATCTATCATACAGATATTGGAGTGGATCTACCGCTAAGCAAAATGCACCCCTATATCGTCGATTCGTTTTTTTGGTATCTGAATATAAACGGCCAGTTGAATTTTGCAGCCGACTCCGGCATGGATGGTTTCCCCGCCAAAAAAGATCGGTACGGAATTTTCTCGGTCGGTGTAAAGTTAAAGCTTTAGCCGTTCCAGTTTCGCCAAAATTTTCCGGCCCCGGCTTTGGATAGCCGGCGACCCCTCCCGTAAGAGAAACTCAATTTGCAAACGCAACTCCTCGGAGATCCAGGACAGTTCGTTGCTCATGTTATATAGAACATCCAAGCAATTGGCTTGTACGGCCACGGGCGTTTCTGCATTAATCAGCCAGTTGAAGACCACCTCGGCCAAGCGCTCCCGGTTGATCTTTTTGTAACTTATCACATAATCTAAAGGCGCTTGAGGGCCCGTGATCATCATAAGGATTTTGGTGAAATGGCGTAGGCAACTGAAGTTCTTCTGTTGAGGGAGTTCGCCGATAAACGTTTCAAAAATTTCCATAAAACGGTGTGGATAGCGACTTGCAACGTACTCCAGTATCCATGCCGCGCGAAAGGCGATCGGATTGCGTCCCTTCTGGTAGCAAAGGTGATGGAGAATGGCAACAGGTATTTCATCGCTTTCGCCCAAGGCGATCAGGTCAATAAGGTAATGTTTCGTGATAACGCGGGATAACCGGTCAACAAGTTCTTCCTCATTCATTGTCGCTAAAATACCGATAAATCACAAATCAACACCTAAAGCCGTTGGTGCTATAAATACAAAACCGGCCTCGTGACCGGTTTTGAAACAATTTCTCATTGCCGGAAACATCTTCGACGCCCTTATCAGTAACCTATATAAAACGGTTAATGAGATTTTCCAGGTATTCCTGTTTGCCGCTAACAAGCTCTGGTTCTCCAAATGCGGCTGCCAGATCACGCAATTCGCCCAGACTCAACGCTCCATCCTCAAAATCCTTGCCTTTCCCTTGGTCAAACGAAGCGTATCGCTCAGCGCGAATTCGCTGATATTCGGAATGTTGCAAAATCCGATCAGCGGTGATCAAGGCACGTGCAAACGCATCGACACCACCAATATGGGCGTGGAACAAGTCGACACGGTCAGTTGAGTTGCGACGTACTTTCGCGTCGAAATTGATGCCGCCGCCGGCAAATCCGCCCGCTTCAATGATCGTAAGCATGCATTCCGTCAACTCATTCAGATTGTTTGGAAATTGGTCGGTATCCCATCCATTTTGATAATCCCCCCTATTGGCATCGATGGATCCCAGCAGACCGGCATCGGCTGCTACCTGAAGTTCGTGCTGAAAGGTATGGCCCGCCAACGTAGCGTGGTTGACTTCGAGGTTAAGCTTGAAATCGTTGAGCAGGTCGTATTGGCGCAGGAAGCCGATCACCGTAGCCGCATCATAGTCATATTGATGCTTCATGGGCTCACAGGGTTTCGGTTCTATTAAAAATGTACCCTTAAAGCCCTGGTCTCTGGCGTAATCCCTTGCCATGTGAAGCATACGGGCCAGGTGTTCCTGTTCCCGTTTCATGTTTGTATTGAGCAATGTCATGTAACCTTCCCGGCCACCCCAAAACACATAGTTTTCGCCTTCGAGGGCGATGGTAGCGTCCAGGGCCGCTTTGATTTGTGCCCCGGCATATGCGACCGCTGTAAAATTAGGATTGGTCGCCGCCCCGTTCATGTATCGCGGGTGCGAAAATAGGTTGGCAGTGCCCCAAAGCAGTTTTATACCACTTGCAGCCTGTTTTTCCTTGGCATATGCCACTATGGTTGCCAGCCGCCGCTCGTTTTCGGCCACATCATTGCCGTATGCAACAAAGTCCACATCGTGAAAACAATAGTATGGCAGCCCCATTTTGCTTATAAATTCAAAGGCTGCATCCATCTTGTCCTTTGCCCGCTGAATGACGTCCCCAGCGGCATCCCACGGAAAAACCAAGGTTGGACCTCCGAAAGGATCGGTGCCGTTGCCGTTAAATGAATGCCAGTACGCCACCGCAAAACGCAGGTGTTCTTCCATGGTTTTCCCGGCAATTACCTTTTTTGCGTCATACCAGCGGTATGCAAGTGGATTGTCGGTTTCCGGGCCCTCGTACGAGATTTTCCCGATCCCGGTGAAGTATTCGCGGTTTCCAATTATAGTATTTCTCATATCTTGTTTAATAGCGTTATCTGTTCAGCGCGTTCTAAAAGCGGAGTTGCTCATCCAAATGCTTTTTCCATGTTTGATACCGCGTTTCGTAGTCCGTGCTCCGCTGCGGTGCGATGGTTGTTAATGGCTTTATTCGATCGAACGCTTCCTCGGCGGAGCTATATATTCCCGCGCCGATACCTGCACCCAGCGCTGCACCCACACTGCCGTCGTTTTCGTATAGTTCGACCGGGGTTTCGGTAACTTCGACGAAAATGCTAGCAAATAAATCGCTAAGGAATAGATTTGACTTTCCAGCCCGGATGACTTCTGGCGTAAGGCCGTTTTCGCGAAGCACGTCCAGGCCATACCGGAATGCATAGGCAATGCCCTCTTGCGCTGCCCGGAAAAGATGTGCATCCCCATGTAGGTTAAAATCCAGCCCGGTAAACTGGGCACTCAGGACTTTATTGCGCAGCATCCGTTCGGCGCCATTACCGAACGGATAAACACGAAGGCCGTCGCTACCGGCGTCCACGGTTTTCGCCAAAGTCGTCATTTGCCCATAATCCCTCCCGTTTCCGATATATGATTTAAGCCATCGGTTGAGGATGCCTGTGCCATTGATACACAGTAATATGCCGGTCGTCGGGGATTGCGGTGTATAATTAACATGTGCAAATGTATTTACCCTTGATTCGGGGTCATAAACAAGCTGATCACTTACCGCGTAAATGACGCCGGAGGTGCCGGCGGTCGCAGCCACCTCGCCGGCACGAAGCACGTTAAGTGATAACGCATTGTTGGGTTGGTCGCCAGACTTGTAGCTTACGGGTATAGCGGGCCGTAGACCAAGCTCCTCGGCAATGTCGCGCCGCAAGTTGCCGTGTTGGGCAAAAACCGGCCGTATTTCCGGGAATATTGTAGTGTCGAAACCAAAGTAGTCGATGAGCTCTTCGGAAAGCCGGTTGTCCCTGAAATCCCAGAAGATGCCTTCAGAGAGAGCGGAAATTGTCGTGGTGATCTTGCCAGTTAGCTTTGAGGATATGTAATCACCTGGCAGCATAATTTTGTAGGCCTTACGGTAAATCTCCGGTTCATTAGCCTTCACCCATGCCCATTTCGACGCTGTAAAGTTACCCGGGGAGTTCAGCAAGCGGTCAAGAGTATGGGCTTTTCCCATCGATGAAAAGGCTCGCTCGCCGATGTCAACCGCCCGGCTGTCACACCAGATAATCGAATTGCGCAGCGGATTTCCCGCGTTATCTACCACCACCAACCCGTGCATTTGATAGGCGATGCCAATAGCGGAGATCGCTTGCATGTCAATTGAATGCTTTTGCCTTAATTTTCGGATCGCAAGCACTACCTGTTCCCACCACATGTCGGGATGCTGTTCCGCCCAACCGGGAGCCATGGCCAGAATGTCGTTCTCACGGTCGTCCGGGTAACGAGCGGCGGCAACACAGCTCCGGCTGTCCGCGTCAACCACCGAGACTTTAATAGACGACGTACCGATATCAATACCTAGTAATAACATGTTAACCGCAGGGCGTTGGCTATGCTAACGTTGGCATAAAGGTAAGCCATTGCTTTAGATTTTCAAAGCGTATCCTTACTTTTGAAACGACTATTAGTTGGCTCCTTAAGACCAGATCGATTGAAAAGAATCACCATTTTAGACATCGCAAAAGAACTCGGCATCACGTTTTCCACTGTCGCCAGAGCCCTGAATGACCATCCAGCGATCAGTGCGGTGACCAAAAGGGCGGTTCGCGAAACGGCCGATCGGCTCGGTTATCAGCCCAATAAAATTGCATCTTCTCTCCGATCGGGCCGAACGAAGATTATCGGCGTGTTGGTGCCGCGTTTGGATGTGAGCTTTTTCAGTTCGGTGGTCCATGGTATCGAGCGTGTAATGAACGAACAGGGTTACACGATCTTGCTTTATCAATCCCAGGAATCGGCCAAACAAGAGCGAAAAGGCATTGAGACTTTTCTGCGTTCGCGGGTCGACGGAATTATCGCTTCAATCTCGTTGGAAACGGAAACTACAGGTAACTTCGAAGAAATTAAAGCACGGAATATACCGTTAGCCTTCTTTGATCGTGAGCTTAAGCAGCTCGACGTGCCTTCCGTTACCATCGACGATTATCAGGGGGGATTCATGGCTACCGAACATTTAATAAAACAGGGATTTCGTCGCATTGTCCACGTCAATCAAAATCGGAATATCAACGTATTCAATGAACGATTACGCGGCTACCTCGATGCGTTGCAACGGCATGGATTGCCGGTCGATGATCGACTGATCATTAAGGGTGACTTTTCCCTTGACTTCGGCCGGCAATGTGTACAAGATCTTCTTGCAGCCGATATAGCGTTTGATGCGGTTTTCACGCTCGAGGATTTTACCGCTATGGGCGTTATGCAGGAGCTAAAGCGAGCCGGAAAACGAGTTCCGGAGGAAGTGGCCGTCGTAGGGTTTGCCAACGAGGCGTTTACGAGCTTAGTGAGTCCAACGATTTCTACGGTGGACCAGCGGACCATAGAAATGGGGGAGGAAGTCGCTCAATTATTTCTACGTCTGCTGAAAAAGGGCGATTATTATCACCATACGCCGGAACGGGTTGTGCTCCAGCCCCGCCTGCTTATTCGGGAAAGCTCTTCAAGATAGCGGGTTACAGTACCATTCAATATTGGGAGCGACCGGTTTCCGCAAAGCGTCATTTAACTATCGACCTATTTACGCAAGAAAGCGCGGAATACATAAGTATATTCCGCGCTTTAGCGTGCAGTGTGATACGGTCTTACGGAGTGGTGATACCGAGTTTGGTTTTTACCGCCGCAGTAAGGTCATCGCCGCCCTGAAAGTAAGGGATCGCCGAGTTGGCTACGTCAAATACGTACGCATACCCTTGTTCTTTTGCGACACTTTGCACAGCCGTGTTGGCCTTCTGGAAAATCGGTGCAAACAGTTCTTCCTGCTTTTTTCCCAGTTCATCCTGAGCGAGCTGCTGAACTTCCTGAATTCTCCGTTCGATTTCCTGAAGCTCTACGCCAAGCGTTTGCAACTTAACATCCGTTGAGTCACTGTTAGCGGCACTGCGATTGCGTTGGAGCTCCTGTGCTTCGGTAATCTTTTTTTGGTATTCCGCACCCATTTGCTGCAATTCCGCTTCTTTATTTTTTTGTAAGGTTTCGAATTCAGAATTGGCAGAAATAAATTCAGGCATGGCCTGTATAATTTCATTTGAATTAATGTGGCCGATTTTCTGTTGAGCATTTACGGTTACGGCTGATAAAAACAGTAGCGCTACTATCCCTATCCCTTTAAACAAATTTTTCATGCTATCCATTTGGTTTTTCATCTTTGTGGCGGAGATGTCCGCCGCGTTGTTTTCATTACTTAATTAGCTATTTTCGTCTTTAGATTTTAAACTTCGCAATGATACGAAACGGTTTAATTTTCCGCAAGTGATGGGTCGGGTTTATAGCCCAATTGATTAATCACAGCATCGCTCTTATCCAGATTGGGATTAGCGTAGAGAAAAGTCACCTCGCTGCCCTTGTCGAGCACTACATCCAATCCCTGATCCTGCGCGATGCGCTGTATAGCCTGAGCCACACGTTCCTGTATTGGTTGTACCAATTTAACCCGTTCCTGGAATAAATCACCCTCAAATCCAAACTTCTGCCGCTGGAATTCGCGTGCTTCCCGCTCTTTGTTGACGATCTCGTCTTCTCTTTTCCGCCGCATCTCCTCGCTGAGCAATACTTGGTCTTCCTGGTATGCCTGATATAATTTTTCGATTTCAGCGAAACGGTTGTCCACTTCCTCCTGCCATTGTACCGACAGTGCATCCAATTGTTTTTGCGCAGAGAGGTACTCCGGGATATGCTTCAGGATGTATTCGGTATCTACATAGGCGAACCGTTGCGCGGAGGCCGTTGATGCGGTCACCAGGAGTAACACAGCTGCACCCGCGTAGCCAATATATTTTTTTATGTTCATAAGTGAAAACTCCTATTTAAAAAATCAATGTGTTGTTGTTAGATCCTTCTTACAAAAGTGATTCCATTTTTTGATGATACCGCGCGTTCGTTAATTGAAGCCGCCCATTTGCTGCATAATGCTGAAAGTGAAGTTTTGACGCCACTGGTCGCTTCTCACACCGGGTATCGGGTCAAAGGCGTGTCCGTAATCAATGCCCAACAGGCCAAAAATCGGAAGGAATATCCGTGCACCTACACCCACGGAACGGCGTACCTTAAATGGATTGAAATCACGAAAATTATTCCATGTATTACCACCCTCGGCAAACGCAAGCACAAAGACCGTCGCTTGGTCATTTAGCATGACCGGATGTCGTAGCTCCAATTGATACTTGTTGTATATGGGGCTACCCGAGTTGCGGGCGATGTTTACATTGGCGCCGTCGGGAATTACCATGCCATTGGCATAACCGCGCATCGCAATGATCTCGGATCCCTGGAGAAAGTCGAAGCCCATCATGCCGTCGCCCCCGAGCTTGAACCGCTCAAATGCGGATTGGCCAGTGACACTGCTGTATGATCCCAAAAATCCAAACTGCGCCTGTGCCTTAAGTACCAGCTTGCCAGTAATCCGGGTAAACCATTGCGAATCAAACTTCCATTTGTGGTATTCTGTCCACTTGTACCGTACATTATCGGGTGCCGTGGGATAGTTGATGCTATTGAATAAAGAATAAGGCGGCGTCACCTGCACGGTGAAGCGGAGGTGGGATCCTGAAGTTGGATAGATCGGTGCGTCAACCGAGTTTCGGCTTATTTCCTGAGTGAGATTAATGTTGTAAGACGTTCCGTTTTCAAACAGGAAGCCCGGGTAATTCTGCAATTTGTATTGCTGTACCCCCAAGGAATAGTTTAGTTGGAAATAATTGTCCGGCCATTGTAAGCGCTTTCCTAAACTCACCGTCACACCATTCATCCAGATCCGGTTGAGCTCCGAGTCCGACACGACTTGCCGTCCCGTCCAATAATCGAAGCCGCCATATGACGAAGATGAGGTAAAGGCACTCACCCCGAAATAAATGGGTTTTTTGCCGCCTAGCCACGGCTCTGAGAAAGAGAAGCTGTAAGATTGGTAACGCTTACCACTTGTTTGTCCACGAATGCTCAGCTTTTGACCGTCGCCGCGCGGCAGCGGTTTCCATGCATCCTTGTCAAAGAGATTCCGCGTCGAAAAATTGTTGAACGATAATCCCAGTGTACCAATAACCTGGCCGGCACCAAAACCGCCCGAAAGCTCTACCTGGTCGGAAGGTTTTTCGGCCACATTGTATTCGATATCTACGGTTCCCTCCGAATGATTGAGGTTTACAGGTATTGGATTGGTCTTTTGCTCATCAAAGTTGCCCAGCTGTGCGATTTCACGCGTGCTGCGCATAATTAGGTCCTTGGAAAATTTCTGTCCCGGTTTTGTATAAATCGAGCGCAAGAGCACGCGGTCATTTGTGACGTCGTTTCCGTTAAGAATAATGTTATTAATCGTAAACTGGGCCCCTTCGTAGATCCGGAGGTCCAGATCGATGGTGTCGTTGTAGATGCGAGTCTGGACGGGATCTACCGTAAACGTGAGATACCCGTCATTGAGGTATAGCGATGATACGTCGTCGCTATTCCGGGTTGGGCCCATCAATTTGGTGTTCAGCTTCTCTTCGCTGAATACCTCGCCTTTTTCGATACCCAGGATTACGTTTAGTATGGAGTCGGAGTACTTGGCATTACCCTGCCAGCTGATATTTCCAAAATAATATTTTGGCCCCTCATAAAGGTCGATGTCAATGATCACATTCCGATCGTTGTATTTGTATACCGTATCGTTGAGGATCGTTGCGTCCCGATATCCGCGGTCCCGCATTTTCGCAATGAGGTTATCCTTCGCTTCTTTGAATTTATCCTGCTTGAATTTTCCCGGTCCGGTGATCCGCCACCAAGTCCGCTGCCGCACGCCCTTAAAAAACTTGCGAAGCTGACGTTGTGTAAACGCTTCATTTCCCGTGAAATTGATACGGTGCGCACGAACTTTACGATTACGATCCACATTGACCACCAGAATCTCGTTATTCACCTGGGCCGAATCTTTGACGGCCACCATGGTAATCTCAGGATATAAGTAACTTTTTTCACTGAGGTAGCGCGTGATGGTATTACGCGTTGTATTCATCAGGTTTTCGTTTACAATCTTACCCGTGTTTTCGTTGAGCTGCTTCCGGACTTCTTCTGTTTGAGTTTTGCTCAGCCCTTCAATATCGATTCGGGTAAGCCGTGGGCGTTCGACCACATGAATATTGAAGAAGATAGAATCGCCCCTAACCGCATCGGCGTAAAGTTTTACATCGTCAAACAGGCCCTGATCCATTAAATTCTTTACCACATTGGATGTGGCATCGCTGGGCACCTCAATGCGTGTGCCGACGACTAACTTAGAGATGGTGATAAGTACATCGTTGTCCAGATACTGGGTTCCACTCACGGTGACTCCGCCGATGATGTAATTTTTCGGGTTTAGGTAGCTGAACTCATCAGATTCGCCGACGAGGTTACCCCGTTGCTGGGCATGAGAGACGTTTATTGTCAGTATCGATATAAGTGTAAAAAATACTATCCGCTTCATCTAAATTATTTATCGCTGCTAAAGTACATTAAACAGTTGTTAATTTTTGTTAAAAGGCATTTTTTGTCGGCCAGGCGATCCGATTTACTTACGGGTTCTCGGGCAGCGCATATGCTCATTCGTGCAGACCACATCACTCGTAGCGCGTTATGGCGTTAATTGTTCGCTGGTCCGTCCAAAGCGCCGTTCCCGTTTTTGATAATCGCATATCGCCTCAAACAGGTCGGCTCGCCGGAATTCAGGCCACATCTTAGGGGTAAAATACAGTTCGGAATACGCAAGTTGCCACAATAGATAATTACTGATGCGCAGTTCTCCGCTGGTGCGGATCATCAGCTCAGGATCCGGTATGTCTCGCGTCGAGAGATATTGTTCAAACAGCTGCTCATTGATGTCCGCGGGCTGAATGCGGCCACTTTGCACCTGTTGAGCCAATAGCCTCGCGGCCTCAGTGATCTCCCACCGTGCGCTGTAGCTCAGCGCAAGCGTCAGGGTAGTGTTGGTATTTCCGCTTGTTTTTTCGATAACGTCCATAAGCCCGTCGTAGCACCTGCTGGGTAGCTGTTTAAGGTCTCCTATAGCCAGGAGCCGTACGCCGTTTTTCATCAGCGTTTTGGTTTCTTTGTGTAATGTGTTGACCAACAACTCCATTAAGGCGGATACTTCGAGTTTCGGCCGGTTCCAGTTTTCCGTGGAAAACGCATACAACGTAAGGTATTTAATGCCGATCTCTACTGCGCCTTCGACGGTGTCTCGCACAGCTTTGACACCGTTCTGATGTCCGAATACCCGCAGTTTTCCCTTTTCTTTGGCCCAACGTCCATTACCGTCCATGATGATGGCAATGTGTTGGGGCAGCCGGGATGGATCAATCGTTTCTTTTGTCGCTGTTGTCATTTCGCTGCAAAGTTAATAGAAAAATTTTAGCGCCATTCGGGGCAACCGCCTTTAAATAGGGTAAACGATAAGGTGATACCTGCAGTCATATAGGAGTCATTAGGCCGTCCATCCCCCCGTTGGGTGCCGACGCCCACTGTCGACGGTGTTGCTGGTGCGTGGCCGTAGGTCAACCAAAACCAATCGGAGAAGTTGATGTTCGACGGGAAATTCGGCGCCTTGGCATAGTTTCCGCTTACGTCGTCCAGGTAATCGGTCAGCGCCACCCGATAGCCTACCTCCACACCAACGGACCAAGGACCACGCAAGTTGTATTTGAAGCCCGCACCAAAAGGAATCGCAATTGCCCGGGTGCGGTATTTTGCAGGGTTCAAAATCGGGTCGTATTCTGTTTGTAGTTCCCGCAATTTTATCGTTTCGCCAGAAGATGGCAGGTAATTCTTTGGCTCAAAGGCGATACCCGCGATGCCCGCGAAAATATAAGGTGTATAGACGAGTCGCCCACGCTGGGGCAACCATCTGAAAAAATTAAAATCAGCGATCAACGACACTTCTTTCACCTCCCCAAAAAAGCTTAAGTTGCGATTCCGCCGTTGTGCGACGCCGGAGTTATGGTCGGCGGCCCAAATGTTGGCGTATGCAAAATTTGCACGCAATCCCCAAGTATGATCGATGTTGTACTTCACCATGAACGCGGCCGACCAATCGTTGAAAGCAATTGGATTTTCGGGGTTAAGATCGCCCATATAACCCGACGCCCCTCCCTGTATACCGATTTCCCACTCCTGCCCATGGACTTTGGCGCCCAACAGGCATAACGCGGTGACTAACATGAAGACGCCTCTATGCACGATGACAACAGTTTTTCAAAGCCGATAAAGATAAGAGAATTATTGGCAATCAGCAATCAACAGCCGCCGAATGACGTTGGCAAAGACCGGCGATCGCGACCGTATATCGGCCAATAAATTCAATAATTCCGTGAGTCTATGCCCCAGAGTAGTTTATTGCGTAATGTGGAGAAAAAGCTATGGTTTTTCAGCCGGATCAGATTGATTTCGAAGGCCGCCCGGCTTATTTTTAGTCGCACGTCGGTGGAAACCGTTTCCGTTTTGGAGTCACAAGAAAGCAGGTATCTTCCCGTGCGGCTTTCGATTTCCAGGTCAAGCTCAAAATCGTTCGATATCACCACCGGCCTTACGTTGAGGTTGTGCGGCGATATGGGCGTGATGACGAAGTTACCGCTCCCCGGCATGATAATGGGTCCCCCGCAGCTGAGTGAGTAGGCGGTGGATCCTGTCGGCGTAGCCACGATGATGCCGTCGGCCCAATATGCGTTAAGCAATTCGCCGTTGAGGTGGGCGTGCACAGTAATCATCGCCGAACTGTCGTATTTAAAAATTGTAATGTCGTTGAGCGCGAAGGCGCTACCGCCAAACAACTCCGTCCCGGGCGCTCTTACCGAGAGCAATGCGCGCTTTTGAATATCAAACGCTCCGCTCATGATCGCATCGAGAGACGATTCGATTTCGTCTTTGTTGATTCCGGCCAGGAATCCAAGCCGGCCGAAGTTGACGCCCGCCACGGGGATACCAGAGTCGGCAACAATGGACACAGCAGCCAACATGGTTCCGTCGCCTCCAAGACTCAGCATGAAGGCTATATCCTTAGGCAGCTGCTCATTGGTATGATATATTTGGAAGTTATTGGGGCAGTCGATTTGCTGCGTCAAAAATTGGTGGAAATCGTCATAAATCCATAATTCCGTGCGTTTAGCGGTTAAATAGTTGAGCAGATGCTGCACGTAGGGGATGACAGAAGGATGGAATTCTCTGCCGTAGATCGCAATTTTCATATTTTGGTTTAATGGGTGTTGATTACATATTAATATAATTCATCAACTGCTCATATCGATCGTGGGAATCGTCCCGGTTATTTTCGTCGTTGTAAGTGGCCTTTACCACATAATCGTGCCTAAGAAATGCGGCAACGATGGAAGAAACTTCCGATTTATTGACTTTAATGGTGACCTCCAGTCGTGAAGAGTCTGAAAACGAACGCACATACGAGTTGAGTACCTGCGCGTTGTCGGACTCGACCATATGCGCGATGTGTGAGAGGGCATTGTCGTGTTGGCCGATTTCGAGAACGATGACGGCTCCAGGTTGTTGCAAAGACATCGCTTCACTTAGGGCGGGCATGAGGTCCAGCGGCGTTACCGACCCAAGATACACGTGCTGGTGATCCAGCACTGGCACAATGGATACCGGATGAATCCGGAAAAAAAGCACCGCGTCATAAATGTGCTGGCTCCCGTATACATATAGCTGCAGATAATTTGGTTTGGCTTGTTGCAAGCTGTGATTCGGATAGGCATGGTCGGCCAACATCTCATCGGTCAGCAGACCGAGAAACTGTTCGTCTTTTATGACAGGCAACTGGGTGAGATGGAGTTCTGCCATTTTATCCAATACCGATTTGACGCTGTCTGCTGGACTCACGGCATAATCGTATTCGGTTATGAGTTGGCCAATGTTCATAATTTTCGTCCCCTTCTGGATATTAAACAACCCAATGTGCCAATCGTTTAATTCTTTCGATCAAAATTAGTTGGTTTTCGTGACAACAGCGATTATTTTGTGTTTTTTTTAACGATTTGGAATTTGCGTATTCGATTGCTTAAGCAATCATAAGTTTTGCTACTTTTGGCTACGGTTTTCCCGGCTTTGAAGCGTAACGATAAAACCACTAAACTTTAATTTTGGAAGATAAAGACAAATATATCATTATCCGGGATGTTATCAAGCGGAAAAATCCGACGTTGCTGCGATGGCTTCCCCGGTTTGTACTGCGTTACATCGAACGTGTCGTCCATGAAGATGACATTAACCGCGTCATGGCAAAAATCGGGCACCTGCATGGCTTGGCTTTCGTAGATGCGCTGATCGAAGATCTGGGAGTCACCGTGGAGCTGAGAGGAGAGGAGAACATCCCGCTTGAGGAAAGCGTTATATTCGCGGCAAACCATCCACTGGGTGGGTTGGATGGTATTGCCTTTATGCATGCTCTCGGCAAATACCGAAAGGATATCAAGTTTTTGGTCAACGATATCCTACTAAACATTAAGAATCTGGAGCCCCTTTTTATTGGCGTGAATAAACACGGCAGTCAGGGTAGAAGGGGAATCGAGCAAATCGAAGCCGCTTATGCAGCGGACCAGGCGCTCCTGGTTTTTCCGGCAGGACTTGTATCGCGAAAGCGCCACGGAAAAATTGCCGACCTGGAGTGGAAGAAAAGCTTTATCAATAAAGCAAAAAAATACCGAAAGAATATCGTACCAGTTTATATAGAAGGCGAGAATTCAAGCTTTTTTTATAATTTTGCTCGTTGGAGAGAACTTCTGGGCATAAAGTCGAACATTGAGATGTTTTACCTGCCGGATGAGATGTTTGGTCAGAAAAACAAGACAGTGACGATATGCGTTGGAAAGGCGGTTCCCTACACAGAATTTGACCGTGCCAAGAGTGAAAAAGAGTGGGCGGCAACGATGAAACAATTGGTTTACAACCTGGCTCCTGAAAACGAAACTATATGCAAGAAATCATAGCACCTGTTGATAAGAATTTCATTAAAAAGGAGCTTACTGAAGAGACGTTCGTACGTTATACCAATAATGGCAATAATGAGATTTATCTGGTCAATCATCGCAGTGCGCCGAATACGGTGCGTGAGATAGGCCGGTTAAGGGAAGTGACCTTTAGGGCCGCGGGAGGAGGAACCGGCCTGCCATACGACCTCGACGACAACGATACTGGAACCGATGCGTACGACCAGCTGATCGCTTGGAATCCCGAAGACGAGGAAATCATCGCTGGATACCGGCTAATTAAGTGCAAAGACGTCGGCGTCAATAATCAGGGCGAAATCAACCTGTCCACGGCACATTATTTTCATTTTTCGGAAAAATTCAAGGCCACTTATCTGCCTTACACGATCGAACTCGGCCGATCGTTTGTCCAGCCGCGATATCAGCCGGCCAAAGACAACCGCAAGGGGCTGTTTTCGCTTGACAACTTGTGGGATGGGCTGGGAGCCATCGTAAAGCTAAATCCGGATGTCAAATACCTATTCGGTAAAGTGACGATGTACCCCCATTACAATAAGGAAGCAAGAGATTTATTGCTCTTTTTCATGAACTATTATTTTCCCGACACCGAACGCCTCGTTTGGCCAATCCGACCGTTGGGATACCATGGTGATACCGAATCGTACCACGGCATTTTTCAGGGATTGCCTTACAGAGAAGGGTACAAAGTGCTGAATAGTCGCATAAGGGCACTGGGCGAAAACATTCCGCCGTTGATCAACACGTACATGAACCTGTCGTCTACGATGAAAACATTTGGCACGGCCACAAACGACGAATTTGGCGAAGTGGAGGAGACAGGAATTTTAATTACTATCGACGACATCTTCGAGAGTAAAAAAGAACGCCACATCTCCACCTACGAACGCGACAGGGATCCACGCAATCGAAAAGTGCGTGTTGATGGTTAGGCCAACATTTTTTTGACAATCGCAGAAATGGTTTTGCCATCCGCTTTACCAGCCAGTTCCTGGTTTGCCGCCGCCATCACCCTGCCCATGTCCTTCATAGTCGTTGCACCGGTGTCCGTAATGATCTGCTTGATCACCTGCGCCACCTCGTCCTCGCTAAGCTGCCTGGGAAGAAAGCTTTCGATTACCGAAAGTTCCTCCATTTCAATCTGATAGAGGTCGTCTCGGTTTTGTTGTTGATAAATATCGGCAGATTCCCGGCGCTGTTTGGCAAGTTTTTGAAGTACACGGATCTCGGTTTCTTCCGTTAGACTTTCCGAAGGCCCTTTTTCGGTTTTCACGAGTAAAATAGCTGCCTTAATTGCCCGGAGGCCCCTCAAACGCGTGTTGTCCTTCGCCAGCATGGCTGTTTTGATTTCCTGATCGATTCGTTCCTGTAATGCCATTTATTTCTGTTTTTATCGTTAACGCCCTATTGATAATCGGATTGCTATACTATATCAGCTGTTTCGCACGACGGTTGTCGAGTTTGCCTGAGCCGTAGGCATAATCAACATATCGTTGATATTAACATGCTTTGGGCGGGAGACAGCAAACCAAACGGCTTCAGCGATATCTTCAGCGACCAATGGTTCCAGATTTTGGTATACCGATTTCGCGCGTTCTTTGTCGCCCTTGAACCGTACCTCTGAAAATTCTGTTTCGACCATACCCGGATGGATAGCCGTGACTTTGATGCCTTTGTCCAGCAGATCGATGCGCATGCCTTTGGTGAGGGCGTCTACAGCAAACTTCGTGGCACAATATACATTGCCGTTTGGATATACCTCCTTGCCGGCTATTGAACCGATGTTGATGATATGGCCGGATCGCCGTGAGGCCATAACCGGAGATACCGCGCGGGTAACATACAGGAGACCCTTGATATTCGTGTCAATCATACGGTCCCAGTCGCCAATATCCCCCTCATGGATGGGGTCGAGCCCCTGGCTGAGTCCGGCGTTATTGATCAGTACGTCGATTTTCTTCCATGCCGGCGGCAGGTTATCAAAAGAGGTGAATACCGCTTCCGCCTCGCGGACATCCAATGTAAGCAAATGAGTGTCAATTTGGTAGGCGGCTTGAAGACGTTTGGCGAGCGCTTCAATGCGGTCCAGACGCCGGGCGGCCAGCAACAGGTGATATCCTTCGCGGGCGAATACTTCGGCGCAGGCGGCTCCGATGCCGGCGCTTGCGCCAGTGATAAATGCGATTTTGTTGGTTGTTGATGACATGAGATCCATTTTTATGTAATTACTCAAAAAAGATACTGATTTGCATATTACGTAGCGTAAGCCGGTCGATAGGATGGTTGTACATATTGGGTTCCTCGGCATGTAGCAAGTTTCCCATACTTTGCACCCATCGAATTTCGGGTGACATTTTAAAATAATCAAAATAAATATCAAAACCAATCCCCGCTTCGTACGAAAAATACGCGGGCTTTGTCTTGAGTAGTTTCTCTCGCGGCGTGGCTCCCGAATCATTGTAACGTTTGCCGGATACGACGTTTACAGAATATTTGCCACCTCCGATGAGGTACCCGCGGTAGTTGCCCTTACGATCAGATTTAAGCTTCAGCATGAGCGGTAAATCGATGTACGAGGCGCGCACCAGTGCAGTCAGTTGCTCGGCTTCACCGGCCGAAGGACTGAGGCCCTGGTATTTGACTTCTTTATTAGAGAATACAAGGGTCGGAGTAAATCGAAAATTGGTGTTTTCAGTTAGTTTCAGGTCGGCAAGCAGGCCAAGACCAATCCCCTGTTGGAAAGGGGAGTAAATTTCCGTCCAGGTGCCGATATTACCTTCCGGATAAGGTGCCCGCCAGTCCGGCTTCAGGGCGACTTTGTAGTCCGCTTGGATGTAATGGAAACTAAAACCAAAGTGGAGTTGCTCGTCATCCACCCCACCTCCCCAGCGCAAAGGGCGGCGCTGCTGGCCAACGACTGATCCCGAAAATATCAGCGTCGCCAGCAAGGTACATGCCGAGAGAATCTGTTTCATTTCGTGCCGACGTAAATGGTGCAAATGCCGAAAGTTTGCGGGAGACATTGCGTGTGGCGGAAGCCCGCACGTTGTAAGATCGCAGTAAACGATTTACCGTCAGGAAACGATGCGACAGATTCAGGAAGGTAGTCATATGCCCTGCGATCTTTCGAAAAAAGCCTTCCGATTGCCGGCGTGACGCTGTTGAAATAAAAGTGGTACAGCTGTTTTACGGGAAAAGTTTTGGGCTTTGAAAATTCGAGAATAACCGCTTTGCCGCCGGGTTTGAGTACCCGGCAGATATCGCCAAGGCCCTTTTCGAGGTTTTCAAAGTTGCGGACACCGAATGCTACCGTAACTGCATCAAACGTATCGGCTTCAAAATGCAGTTGTTCAGAGTCGCCGAGTTGTACTTCAAGTTGATGCTGAAGTTGCTTTTTTGCTATTTTTTCCTTGGCTACATCCAACATTCCCTGAGAGATGTCTATGCCGATCACTTTCGCGGGATTCAACAGCTTTACCGCCTCCAGTGCGAAATCGCCGGTTCCCGTAGCTACGTCGAGTACGTATTGCGGTTTTGATGATTTCAGCAGCCGGATGGCTTTTCTCCGCCATAGGATGTCGATGCCGAGTGACATAAAATGATTGAGGAAATCGTAAGTGCCCGAGATGTTGTTAAACATGTCGGCTACTTGCTGCTTTTTCGTCGCATCGTTGTTGTGGTACGGCTTTATCGTTTGGGGTGTTGTCATGGTAAGCAAAGATACGATTTTATAGCGACGCCCGCCTATTTGTCCGGGATTTTGACACGATCCCGAACTAAGTCCATCCCTTCCAGGTAGTCGGTTTTTCATTGCTGGATGGTCACTCTGCCTAAACAGTTTGGTGAGACCGCAGAGATGCAGTCTGCTGTTCGGGAAGATGTGGACTCACCGTGGACTTACCGTGGACTCACCGCGGTGTCATGTCAATCGAGTACGGATAGCGCGCAGACCGATTTGACAGGTTTAGCTGCTTCGCGGAAAACGGGCGGCAGGCTCATCGGCCGACTGGCGTACTGGTCCGATTTAAATTGATAATCAACAGATAGGAAATTATTCTTCATGTTGCTGTTTAAAAGGGTCCGGTTTTTGTGCCTTTCATTTAGAAATTCACAATAGCAAACTTGTTAACATTTTTGTAATTTGTTGAAATTCAATAATGACGTCTGTATTTCAACATTTTTTACACATGACGTGTGGAAAAGTCTCGGCGCTAAGTACCCTAAATTCAAGGGGTAACATCAATAAACGAGTCACCCCAGTTTGGAGCTGTTCAGAACTTGATGAAAATCTAGGCGACTAAATGTATATTTTTGTTGTGCTGCAGTTGCTACAGCCCAATCAATAAACAATTAGTTGTTGCATCCTTAACACCGTTTTGATAAAGCACTATGAGCCACAAGAACGAATACGCCTCACAAGCCAGTAACCCGACGCGCGGAACTTTTGCAGAACGTCGTACGCGGTTGAACAACCTGGTTAGCGGCTTGGGCAAACTTCCTCCCCAGGCCGTGGATTTGGAAGAGGCCGTGCTGGGTGCGCTGATGTTGGAGAAAAACGCGCTTAGCGAGGTCATTGATATTCTTAAACCTGAAACGTTCTATACTGAGGCACATCAGAAGATCTTTGAAGCGATCTACAACCTTTTTCAGAAAACTTCGCCAATCGACCTGCTTACTGTGACCGCCGAACTGCGGAAAATGGGGGCGTTGGAGCTGGTTGGGGGCGCTTATTATATTACCCAACTTACAGACCGGGTTGCATCCGCAGCAAACATTGAGTACCATGCGCGGATTATTTCGCAGAAGTATATTCAGCGCGAATTGATCAAGGTTTCCACGGAAATCATCAATAACGCATACGAAGATACAACAGATATATTCGATCTGCTCGATCATGCGGAAAAGAGCCTTTTTGATATCGCACAGAATAATCTTCGGCGCGATACGCGTAAAATGGACGACATCATGCGCGAAGCCGTGGAAGCTCTAGAGACGCTGCGCGACCGCACAGACGGGCTTACAGGCGTACCGTCTGGTTTTACCGAGCTAGATCGGATCACTTCTGGATGGCAGCCGTCGGATCTGGTAATTGTGGCAGCCCGGCCGGCAATGGGTAAAACTGCCTTTGTCCTAAGCTGCGCACGGAATGCAGCGGTAGATCACGACAAGCCGGTTGCCGTTTTTTCGCTGGAGATGTCATCAGTACAGTTGGTGAATCGCTTAATCGCTGGTGAAACCGAAATCGAACAGGAGAAACTTCGGAAAGGTAATTTGGCGGATCATGAGTGGACACAACTCCACTCGCGTATTGGCCGGCTCACCCAGGCACCGTTGCTGATAGACGATACTCCAGCGCTGAACATTTTCGAATTCAGGGCCAAATGTCGCCGGCTTAAGGCGCAGTACGATATTCAAATGGTGATCGTCGACTACCTCCAGCTTATGCATGGTAAGAGTGACGGTAAGGGCGGTAACCGCGAACAGGAAATCGGCAGTATCTCCCGCTCGCTTAAGTCGGTCGCCAAAGAGCTGAATATTCCGGTGATTGCACTGTCACAGTTAAGTCGCGCCGTGGAAAGCCGGCCAGGGGGAAGTAAGCGGCCCATGCTGTCGGATTTGCGGGAGTCGGGGTCCATTGAGCAGGATGCAGACATGGTATTGTTTTTATACCGCCCCGAGTATTATGGCCTTACTGAAGACGAGGCGGGGCAATCGACAGCTGGCGTAGGAGAAGTGATTATCGCCAAGCACCGGAACGGCGAAACGGGAACGGTGCAGCTACGGTTTATTGGCAAGTATGTCAAGTTTGCGGATCTCGAAACCGATTTTGCTTTCGGCGGCGACCTCCAGGCCTCAAATTCGTTTTCCGCAGGTTTGGGCCCATCGAACTCCTTTGATGCACCGGGAAGCATTGTCCGGCAGTCCCGCATGAACGATATGAACGATGATTCACCGTTTTAGGTGACCGGTTCTGTAATCGTTGGTCGCTAGTCGCTGTTTTGACTTGCTGCTGACTTCACCCATCCCTTTCAATTCGCAATCGGTTCGCTATCGCTGTATAGGTGCATGTAGACTGCGCAAATGCGTATGCGCCGAAAAAGTACCGGAGAAACAGCCTAAATTTGTAACTTTACAGCGCTATCAGAAACAGAAAAAGACAGGAATAGGATTTTGGATTATTTAGCAGGATTAAACCCTTCGCAACGCGCTGCTGTAGAACATACCGAAGGACCGGTGATGATTGTTGCCGGTGCCGGATCGGGCAAAACGCGTGTTATTACCTACCGGGTCGCACATCTCGTCCGACAGGGCGTAGACCCATTCAATATTTTGGTGCTTACTTTTACCAACAAGGCCGCAAAAGAGATGCGCGGTCGTATTACCGCGGTGGTGGGTGATGAGGCAAGAAACATTTGGATGGGCACATTTCACTCTGTATTTGCCAAAATATTGCGCGTAGAAGCAGAACACATCGGCTATCCGCGAAACTTTACGATCTACGACACGGATGACAGTAAAAGCCTTATCCGGGCTATCCTGAAGGAAATGCAGCTAGACGATAAGCTGTATAACGCGAACTTTGTTTATAACCGCATTTCTTCCGCAAAAAACAACCTCATTTCCGCTGCCGAGTACAATAGCAATGAGCAGATCCAAGCCGACGATTATGCCAATGGGCGGGGGCAGCTGGGACAAATATACCTGACTTATACCCAGCGTTGTTACAAAGCGGGCGCTATGGATTTCGACGACCTGCTCTTCAAAACCAATGTGCTTTTTCGGGAATATCCGGAGGTGCTGCATAAATATCAGCACAAGTTTAAATACCTCATGGTAGACGAGTATCAGGATACCAATTTTTCGCAGTACCTTATTGTACGGAAGCTGGCGGCAATTAACGAAAATATCTGTGTGGTAGGCGACGATGCTCAGAGCATTTATGCCTTTCGGGGGGCCAACATCCAAAATATCCTCAATTTTGAGAAGGACTATCCCGACTTGCGTGTGTTTAAATTGGAGCAGAATTATCGTTCTACGCAAAATATAGTTAATGCGGCAAACAGCATCATTGCCAATAATAAAGACCAGTTAAAAAAGCACGTATTTTCAGAGAACGAGCCGGGAGAAAAGATAAAAGTCAACCGTGCCTTCAGCGATAATGAAGAAGGGAAGATTGTTGCCGAGACCATCAGTCAGGAGCGGGCCCTGAATGGGGGTAATTATCGCGACTTCGCTATTCTCTACCGTACAAACGCGCAGTCCCGCGCAATGGAGGAGGCACTGCGGAAAATCAATATTCCCTATAAAATTTACGGGGGCACGTCCTTTTATCAACGAAAAGAGATAAAAGACCTGATTGCCTATTTTCGGCTTACTTTTAATCCAAACGATGAGGAAGCCCTTAAGCGTGTAATCAACTATCCCAGACGGGGGATTGGCGATACGACGGTAGACCGCATCCTCGTCGCTGCCGACCAGCACCAGGTGACACTCTGGGACGTTATTGGCAATGCGGCTACCTATTTGGACGGGCGCAGCGCCGGCGCAGTAGGTGCGTTTGCCACCATGATCCAGGGGTTTCAGGTGATCGCAAAAAACCAGTCGGCATTTGACGCGGCGATGCACATTGCACAACATTCGGGAATATTGAAGGACCTTTATGCGGATAAGTCCGTTGAAGGACTAAGCCGCTACGAGAACATTCAGGAATTGCTCAATGGTATCAAGGAATTCAGCGAACGGGAGGATATCGCCGAAAAGGGGCTTGATATTTTTATGCAGGATGTCGCGCTACTCACCAACGACGACAACGACAAAGATCCCAACGCAGATACTGTCTCGCTGATGACTATACATTCTTCCAAGGGACTGGAATTCCCCAATGTGTTTATCGTGGGGTTGGAGGAAAATCTTTTTCCATCCCAGCTGTCACTGAATTCGAGAAGCGAACTGGAAGAGGAGCGCAGACTTTTCTACGTAGCGGTAACACGGGCGGAGAAAAAGCTTTATCTTAGTTACGCGACGTCGCGATATCGCTGGGGTACGCTAAACAATTGTGAACCCAGCCGTTTTCTGGATGAGCTGGATCCACAGTACCTCGACCTGGATTTCAAGCCTAAGCCTATGCCGCAACAGGGTGCTTCGTTTGAAGGCGAACGCACATCGTGGCAGCAGCGGGATGTTTTCACCAAACCGAAACCGAAGATATTGCCAAAAACCACCGCCATTTTACCCAAGGCCCATACTCCCACGCCGGGCTTTGCGCCGTCAGATACCAGCAATCTGCAGGTGGGCATGGAAGTCGAGCACGAGCGCTTTGGATTCGGTAAGGTCATTCACCTGGAAGGCGGAAAAGGAGAGGTCAAAGCAACTATTTTCTTCAAAGAATTGGGACAGAAGCAATTGTTGCTTAAATTTGCAAAACTGAGAATCGTAGGATAATGGACAATATGGATTTCGACTACAATAGTACACGGCCAAAACTGATACTGGCTGAATACGGACGCAATGTGCAAAACATGGTAAATTATATTTGCACCTTGCCTACCAAGGAGGAGCGTAACCGCCATGCGCAGGTGGTAATTGACATGATGGGGTTTTTAAATCCCCACCTGCGTGATGTAGCCGACTTCAAACATAAGCTGTGGGATCACCTCCACATCATGTCGGACTTCAAAATAGACGTGGATTCACCTTATCCTATTCCGGAGCGCGGGGCAATCCACCCGAAACCCGAATCGCTAAATTATCCCCAGCATCGGATCCGATATAAGCACTATGGGCATACCATCGAGACAATGATCGAAAAGGCGAAGCGGATAGAGGATCCCAATAAGAAGCAGAACATGACACTCGCCATAGCGAATTTTATGAAAATGGCGTATGTGACCTGGAACAAGGATACGGTGGACGACGAACTGATTATAGCCGATCTTCGTGAGTTGTCCAACGGCGAGCTTCAACTGAGCCCCGATGCCAGCTTAACTAAGCTCGACTTTAAAACCCCGCCTCCCGGCAATCGGACCAAAGGCGGAACCGCCCAACAAAACGGCAACAACGGAAAGGGCAAGAAGGTGCAGAAAAAGCAAAAAAATAAGCGGCATTAGTATCCGATCGGCCATTTTCGCTAACCGTTTCATAGTTCATTATGAATGCATTTGAAATATACGGTGGGAAGCCACTGAAAGGAACTATTGTACCCCAGGGAGCCAAGAACGAGGCGCTTCAAGTGTTGTCGGCGGTGTTGTTAACCGAAGATGAGGTAAAAATCAGCAACATACCCGACATTAAAGATGTAAATATGCTTATTCAGCTGCTTGGCGAGCTGGGCGTCCTTGTCAACAGAATTGATGAAGATACTTATATTTTCCAGGCGGTAAATATTGATCTTGACTATTTCACTTCGCCGGAATTCCGTGCGAAGGGCAGCGGCTTACGGGGATCGATTATGATAGTAGGGCCTTTGCTTGCCCGTTATGGCAGGGCGGCTATCCCCAAACCGGGAGGTGATAAAATTGGCCGACGGCGTCTGGATACGCACTTCCTGGGTTTTGAAAAGCTTGGCGCCAAGTTTCATTACGACCCGACTACCCATTTTTTTAATGTAGATGCGAGCGCCCTCAAAGGTGCCTATATTTTAATGGATGAGGCGTCTGTGACAGGCACCGCGAACATTGTAATGGCCGCCGTTCTTGCCGAAGGCACGACAACGATCTATAATGCCGCCTGCGAGCCCTACCTCCAGCAGCTATGTAAAATGCTAAATCGCATGGGGGCGAAAATTACCGGTATCGGGTCAAATCTTCTAACCATCGAAGGAGTTGACCGTCTCGGCGGCACTACGCACCGTTTATTGCCGGACATGATCGAAGTGGGGTCATTTATCGGGCTGGCCGCCATGACCGGATCGGAGATTACGATTAAAGATGTTCATTTTCACGAGCTCGGGATCATCCCCTCCGTTTTTTCCAAACTCGGCATCCGGTTTGAGCTTTGTGGTGATGATATCCATATCCCCAAACAGGACAGTTACGCCATCGACACGTTTATCGATGGTTCTATCCTGACCGTTTCCGATGCCCCTTGGCCAGGTTTCACGCCCGACCTCTTGAGCATCGTGCTCGTGGTGGCTACGCAGGCACGGGGCAATGTACTTGTTCATCAGAAAATGTTCGAGAGTCGGCTTTTCTTCGTCGATAAGTTGATTGATATGGGGGCACAGATCATTTTGTGTGATCCCCACCGCGCCGTTGTTATGGGGTTAGATAAAGCCGTCAACCTCCGAGGCATAGAGATGACCTCGCCGGATATTCGTGCTGGAGTGTCTCTACTGATTGCCGCGCTTTCGGCGCAGGGTCGGTCTGTTATCCACAATATCGAGCAAATAGAACGCGGATACCAGCACATTGAAGCCCGTTTGCAGGCTTTGGGCGCAAATATCCGTAGAATTGATGCCAGTCCAAAGCTTGTTTAACGGTGATCAAAGTGTAGTATTGCCTATTTAGGGTACATTATTCGGACCGGCGTTTTGGCGGCATTAGTGCGAGATGGCATTGATGATGTCATATTGGGTGATAATAGCAATTTTTCCGTTTTCATCCTCTACCAAGACCGCTTGGTTGTCTTTATGAATCAGCGATGAGATTTTGTCAATGGAGGTTCGCAGATCAACGAAAGGAAACGGAGGCGTACAAATTTCTTGTACTCGTGCCGACGTTAATGCCGGGTTTTCCAATAATGCGTTGAGGATGTCCGATTCAGTTATCTTGCCTATCACCATTCCTTGCTGGGTCACTGGTATCTGGGAGATGTTAAGCGTTTTCATCGTGTTAAAGGTCTCCTGTACGGACTGATCGACATCTACCATCACCAGCGGAACATCGCCGCGTTGTTTTAAAATGCGTCGTGCCGTTAGTTTTTCGTCTGCGAGGAAGCCGCGCTCACGTAGCCAGTCTTCGCTGTACATCTTGCCCATGTACCGGGAGCCATGGTCATGAAAGACGACAACCACTACATCGCCGTCGTGGAGATTGCGTCCGAGCTGCAGCAGGCCCGCTATCGCGGCACCGGCCGAATTACCAACGAAAATCCCCTCTTTGCGCGCAATTTCGCGCGTCATTAGCGCAGCGTCTTTATCGCTGACCTGTTCAAACAGATCAATCAGGTCAAAATCGACGTTCTTGGGCAAGAAATCTTCGCCGATTCCTTCGGTAATGTACGGGTGGATTTCATTTTTGTCAAAAATGCCCGTTTCCTTGTATTTTTTAAACACCGATCCATAGGCATCAATTCCCCACACCTGTATTGCCGGATTTTTTTCCTTGAGGTATTTCCCTGCGCCGCTAATCGTTCCACCGGTACCGACACCGACGACCAAATAGGTGATTTTGCCGCCTGTTTGGTACCAAATCTCCGGACCGGTCTGCTCATAATGCGCTTGCTTATTGGAAAGGTTATCGTATTGATCAGCTTTCCATGAATTTGGTATTTCGCGCGCAAGCCGAGACGATACGGAATAATAGGACCGCGGATCCAGCGGATCGACATTGGTGGGACAGATGATAACCTCGGCGCCGAAAGCCCGCAGGGCGTCAATCTTTTCTTTAGACTGTTTATCCGTTGTCGTGAAAACACATTTATACCCTTTGATGACTGCCGCGATAGCCAGCCCCATACCGGTATTGCCTGAGGTGCCTTCAATGATCGTGCCTCCGGGTTTGAGTAAACCGGACTTTTCGGCGTCCTCGATCATTTTAACAGCCATTCGGTCTTTAATGGAATTACCTGGATTAGTAGTTTCGACCTTCGCCAGTATGGTGCCTCTTAGCGAGCTGGTGACCCGATTGAGTCGAACCAACGGGGTATTGCCAATGGTTTCCAAAATGTTGTTGTACCACATAACGCCGATGTGTTGGTAGATTGGTAAAGGTACGAAAATACAACGAGTGCGTGCGAAGGGCGAGAAATGCTAGAATTTCAGATGTTTTACGGTCAATCCGTTATTGATTAGCTGCTTCAGCGAGTCGATGCCGACCTTAAGGTGCGTTTCCGCAAACTGTGCGGTTACGCTGGAGTCGCTTTCGACAGTCTTGACGCCTTCCGGTATCATGGGCTGGTCAGATACCAGTAATAGGGCGCCCGTGGGAATTTTGTTTGCGAAGCCCACAGAAAAAATCGTGGCGGTCTCCATATCCACGAGCATTGCCCGGATACTTTTGAGGTATTTTTTAAACGTTTTGTCGTGCTCCCACACCCGTCTGTTGGTCGTATACACGACGCCCGTCCAATAGTCACGGGAATAGTCGCGTATAGTCGTGGATATCGCTTTTTGTAAGGCAAACGCGGGCAAAGCCGGTACTTCTGGCGGGAAATAGTCGTTGGAAGTGCCTTCTCCGCGTATGGCAGCTATGGGAAGCACAAGATCTCCGATTTTATTCTTTCGTTTAAGGCCGCCGGCTTTTCCCAGAAATAATACCGCCTTGGGGGAGATAGCAGCTAGCAGGTCCATAATCGTGGCCGCCATGGGGCTGCCCATTCCAAAGTTGATAATGGTAATGCCGCCGGCAGTGACGCTTTGCATGGGCTTGTCGAGGCCCATAATCGGGGCGTCGTTATGCATCTCTGAAAATAGCTTAACATAGTGAAAAAAATTGGTGAGTAGAATGTACTCACCAAATTCGTTCAATGGGCGACTGGTATACCGCGGCAACCAGTTATTCACGATATCTTCCTTCGACTTTAACCCTGGCTTGATCGGGCTCTTTACGGGTTCTATTTTCTCGCTGCCCATACCAATCGTTTGTTAGTGGTTATGCCGCTTTCAGCTTTTTCAGATCGGATTTCTCAAACTTGTGTTTGGCATACTCCAGTGAAATATAAAGTTCCTTCTGTCCGTTTTTTTCTTTGGTCGATGGAATCTCAAACATCGCATCCAGCATGATTGCTTCACAAATCGAGCGAAGGCCACGTGCACCCAGTTTAAATTCATCGGCTTTGTCGACGATAAACTGAAAGACTTCTTCATCAAATTTAAGCTCGATGTCTTCGTAATCAAAAAGCTTCTTATACTGCTTCACCAATGCATTTTTTGGTTCGGTAAGGATACTCAACAGTGTTTCCTTGTCAAGCGGATTCAGGTACGTCAATACCGGGAGCCGGCCGATGAGTTCCGGGATTAGGCCAAAGTTTTTCAAATCCTGCGGCGTAATATACTTGTACAGGTTATTGAGATCGATCTCTGCTTCATCGGTGTTCACCTTGTATCCAATCGTCTGCGTCCGCAGCCGGTTGGCAATTTTTTTCTGTATTCCGTCAAATGCGCCTCCACAGATGAACAAGATATTTTGCGTGTTGACCGCAATCATCTTTTGGTCGGGGTGTTTCCGTCCGCCCTGCGGTGGCACGTTTACAATAGTACCCTCTAATATCTTAAGAAGTGCCTGTTGTACCCCCTCGCCGGAAACGTCGCGGGTGATGGACGGATTGTCGCTTTTACGGGCTATTTTATCGATCTCGTCAATGTAGATTATTCCCCTTTCGGCCGCCGCTACATCGTAGTCTGCCGCCTGAAGGAGGCGTGTCAGAATGCTTTCCACGTCTTCGCCAACATAACCGGCTTCCGTCAACACGGTTGCGTCGCAGATGGAAAAGGGTACGTTGAGTATCTTGGCAATCGTTTTGGCGAGCAACGTTTTCCCCGTACCGGTTTCGCCCACCATGATGATGTTCGATTTTTCGATTTCAATCTCGTCTTTCTCGATCTTTTGGTTTAGCCGTTTGTAGTGGTTGTACACCGCTACGGCCAGCACTTTCTTTGCATCGTCCTGGCCAATCACATATTGATCGAGGTGTTCCTTAATTTCAACGGGACGAATGAGCTTCAATGTAGTTTGCAGTGCCTTGCTTTTACGAAGATGCATTTCTTCGGCCAGAATTTCACTCGCCTGCGTGATGCATCGGTCGCAGATGTGCGCACCTTCGCCGGCAATGAGCATCATTGCGTCCTGTTTGCGTGTGCCGCAGAAAGAACAAGCCACTTCCCTGATGTTTTTTGCCATATTATTTTTGTTTTTTGGAATTCAAAACCTCGTCTACCATGCCGTGTTCCTTGGCTTCCGATGAGGTCATCCAATAATCCCGGTCTGAAGACTTTTCTACCCAGTCATAAGGCTTCCCTGAATGGTGGGATATAATCTCGTACAATTCTTTTTTTAGTTTGAGCATCTCACGGAGGTTGATTTCCATATCGGATGCGACCCCCTGCGCGCCGCCTGAGGGCTGGTGAATCATGACACGCGAATGGTTGAGCGCCGCGCGTTTGCCTTTTGCCCCCGCACACAACAGCACGGCACCCATCGACGCTGCCATGCCGGTACAAATCGTTGCTACATCGGGTGTGATATACTGCATGGTGTCATAAATACCCAAACCAGCGTATACACTACCCCCCGGGGAGTTGATGTAAATTTGAATGTCGCGGTTCGCATCGGCAGATTGCAGGAACAGCAGCTGCGCCTGGATGATATTCGCAACCTGATCGGTCACGGCGTCGCCCAAGAAGATAATCCGGTCCATCATCAAACGGGAGAAGACATCCATTTGGGCGACGTTCAATTGCCGTTCTTCGATGATATAGGGCGTTAACGCTGTCGGCATTTTATTTTCTACACGCGAAATGAAGCCGTCTACATGCTGGCTGCCAATCCGGTGGTGTTTAATCGCATATTTTCTGAATTCGTTTTTGTCTATGCTCATGTTTATGGAAGTTTTAACTCGACTAATATAACGTAATCCATCCTAACTTTATATCGACTGGATGTCATAATCGTTTTACAAACATCAAGCCACAGCTATAGCCCGGCCACGTACCTGCCAAAATGTCAAGAACTATAAGCGGGCAAATCGGGCAAAAATTTTGATACTTGCCGGTCGAAATCAATTTGGCTGTAGTAGTGTTGCAGTCCGTTGCTCACCAAAAGTAAAGGTATTCGGTGGACGCTGTTATAGCGGGCGATCTGTTCAAATGTGGCCTGTGTGATTTTAACGTTTGGCGATTTAAATTCGGCAAGTAAAATTTTGTTGCCGGAGGTGTCGTATATTACCAGATCACTGCGTCGACGCATTTCATTCAACAGCAACCCTCCCTCGACGCATATCAGCGATCGGGGGTATTTTTTTTCATTAATAAGGTGCTGAATCCAGTGCTGCCTTACCCATTCCTCAGGCGTAAGAACCAGGTTTTTCCTTCGCAGTTCGTCAAAAATATACAACGTGCCGCTATCCTCATGGATTTTAGCCGGGTAGGGTGGAAGATTGAGCGGTATGGGAGCAAACATGAGGTAAAAATAGCGTTTTAATTTTCGCCTTGAAAGTCGGCAGATTAAAAGATACGGAACGCAACATCCGAGTTCCCGAAGGGATCCAGGTTAGCGAAGTGTCGGATGACAGCAGCGCTGTAAAACGCAACAGCAATTGCATATCACGGTGAATTTAACTAAGTTTGGCAACCCGAGAAAGTTGATGACCGGCAAAGCGATAATGGATGCCAACGCAATCATAAGTGAGCTCAAGAACAGGAACCTTCGTCCAGTTTATCTCCTGCACGGCGAGGAGCCTTATTATATAGACCTCGTGAGCGAGTATATTGAAAACCGCTTACTGGATGATGCGCAAAAAGGGTTTGATCAGACCGTCTTTTATGGGAAAGACACCGATTTTTCAACCATCGTCAACGCGGCTAAACGTTATCCAATGATGAGTGATTATCAAGTGATTATCGTGAAGGAAGCGCAGCACCTTAAATGGAAAGAGGATACCTTGTTGCACGCTTATCTGGAAAACCCCATGCCCAGCACGGTGCTCGTATTGGCGTATAAATATGCCAAGTTTGACAAACGCAAAAAGTCGTATAAAGCGGCTGAGAAGACGGGTGTTGTACTGGAGTCGGCCAAAATCTATGACGATAAGGTAGCTCCATGGATTATGGGTTTTGTCAAAGGCGAGAAGCGACAGATTCATCCGCAGGCTGCGGCGATGGTGGCGGAATACCTGGGGAACGATTTGTCAAAGGTGGTGAATGAACTCGAGAAATTGATGCTCAACGTCCCGGCCGATCGTGAAATCAACACACAGGACATTGAGCAGAATATCGGAATCAGCAAGGATTTCAATGTGTTTGAGCTGAATACTGCACTGGCCAAACGGGATGTTGTAAAGGCATTCCAGATTGTGGATTACTTTGCCGCGAATCCACGGAACAATCCGATTCCCGTGGTGTTGGGCGCGATGGGTGGTTACTTTACAAAAATCTTAAAGTATCATTACCTGCCCGACAGGTCGCCGCAGACCGTAGCACGGGAGCTCGGGGTACACCCTTTCTTTACCAAAGAATATGATGTTGCGGCCCGCAACTATAGCCGGCAGAAGGTATTTGCCGTGATCCATGACTTGCGGGATTGTGATTTAAGATCCAAAGGCGTTAATGCGTTTAATGTACCACACGGAGAATTGCTTAAAGAATTAGTCTATAAAATACTTCATTGAGACGTATGAGCAGATACACGCTGTTGTTAATCGCTGTCTTATTGGGAAGTACGGCCACGGAGCTGCACGCGCAGATGCGACCTACGTACACGCTGTTGGAAGCGGGAGGAATCGTTGGATTAGCGGGCTCGGGCGTACGTAATCCCATGAGCGGTTATCAATTCCATTTTGTGTTTGGCCGGAATTTTTACGACCGTGCCTATCTGGGATTGGGTATAGGAAGCGATGTCTACCGTGGCCGGACGACCCTGGCAGACGGCCGCCGATCTACCAGTCGGGTCAATACGTTGCCTATCTTTGTGGATCTAAGAGCACCCCTCGCTGAGCTGGGTATGCTGGGCCGTTTGGGTGCCATGGCCGACGCCGGCTATGCGCCAGGTATTGGTGGCGACTACTTTCGGGGGATTTTAGCGAAAGGCGGTCTTACCTACGGTCACTTCTTAGCTGACAGGTCCGACCTACTGTTTTCGGTCGGTTATGGCTTTCAGCGGTTTGACACCCGGTTTGCCGACTACCCGGCGTTTCACCAGCATAGCCTCTTTATTACTGTCGGCTTATTTGTTCACTGATACGCTTATACGTACAGCGCTTCCCGCTGTGCTTTCACCGCGTCGCTGCTTATGTAGTCGTCGTAGGACATCAGCTTATCGATAATCCCGTTTGGTGTAAGTTCGATAATTCGGTTTGCGACGGTCTGCGTGAGCTCGTGGTCGCGGGAGGTAAACAACATGGCACCTTTGAAGTCGCGCATACCGTTGTTCAAAGCGGTGATGGACTCGAGATCCAGGTGGTTGGTGGGTTCATCAAACAACAGGACGTTGGCTTGCTGCAGCATCATCCTCGAGAACATGCAGCGCATCTTTTCCCCGCCCGAAAGCACCGAACATTTCTTCAACACCTCTTCTCCTGAAAACAACATTTTGCCCAGAAAACCCCGTATAAACTGTTCGTCTTTATCGGTCTCTGAATATTCCCGAAGCCAGTCAATCAAATTTTCGTTTTTGCCTTCGAAGTACGGTGAGTTGTCCATAGGAATATCCGCGATGCTAATCGTTACTCCCCATTTAAAGGAGCCGCTATGGTCTTCGTCCCGCCCCGAAATCACCTCGTAAAACGCGGTGGTCGCTAAGCTGTTTTGCGATAACACGGCGATTTTGTCGCCTTTGTTGACCATGAAACTCACGTCGTTGAACAGCACTTCACCGTTTCCGGTTTTCCCCAGCTTTTCTACCTGCAAAATCTGATCGCCCGCTTCACGTGCCATGTTGTTGAACATGATTGCGGGGTATTTTCGATTGGAAGGCTTAATTTCCTCGAGGTTGATCTTCTCGAGCGCCTTTTTTCGGCTGGTCGCTTGCTTGGATTTGGAAGCGTTTGCACTGAATCTTCGGATAAACTCCTGGAGCTCTTTGACCTTATCCTCCATTTTTCGGTTTTGTTCAGCCCGCTGCTTGAGGGCGAGTTGGCTGGACTCGTACCAGAAACTATAGTTGCCCGTATAGATGGTCATTTTTCCGAAATCGATATCGACAACATGTGTACATACTGCATCGAGAAAGTGGCGGTCGTGGGAGACGACCAATACCGTGGCCTCATAACCTGCCAGAAAATCCTCCAGCCAAGCGATTGTTTCGATGTCCAGGTCGTTGGTCGGCTCATCGAGCAGCAGAATATCCGGACTGCCAAACAGCGCCTGAGCCAGTAGAACGCGTACTTTTTGGTTCCCGTCCAGTTCTTTTACAAATTTATGGTGAACGCTTTCCTCGATTCCCAGATTGCTCAACAGGGTTGCGGCATCGCTCTCCGCATTCCAGCCATCCATTTCCGCAAACCGGCTCTCAAGTTCGCCCGCGCGCTCGCCGTCGGCGTCCGTGAAATCTTCTTTCGCATAAATGGCGTCCTTTTCCTTCATGATCTCATAGAGCTCCTTGTGGCCCATCATCACCGTTTCGATCACAGAAAAGTCGTCAAACGCATAGTGATCCTGCTTAAGGACGGCCATGCGTTCGCCAGGCGTGAAACTCACCGATCCTGTGGTCGGATCAATATCTCCTGATATAATTTTAAGGAAAGTAGATTTTCCAGCGCCATTAGCGCCGATGATACCGTAACAGTTTCCCGGCGTAAATTTTAAGTTGACTTCTTCAAACAGCACCCGCTTTCCATAACGGAGCGATAGATTGGATACATTAATCATGGCTGCAAAGGTACGGTTTATTTGGGAATAGTCGAATGCAGGCGCCGGCCACGTTGCACCTCGATCGACGGATATTCCGGAAAAAACAGTACATTTGGTTGAGATGCCCGTAACGCGGGATAGTTGCTAACCTGTGAACCGTTATGACTACATTATCCGCCCCGGTTGGGAAGTTCCGGTGGACCATTTGTGCCCTCTTGTTTTTTGCCACGACTGTCAACTACTTGGACCGGCAGGTTCTCAGCTTGCTGCAACCGCAGCTGGAAAAGGAATTCGGCTGGTCAAATACCGATTATGCCAATGTGGTGGCTGCATTCCAGTTCGTGTATGCCATATCACTAGTTTTTGCCGGCCGCATTATCGACCGATTGGGTACCAAATGGGGATTCGCCATCGCAATTATCGCGTGGTCTGCCGCGGCAATGATACATGCTGTGGCCATCCCTATTGGAAGGGGGGTGCTGACGGTGTTCGGACTCTTCGGTATTACCGGATTATCGGCGTCGGTAATTGGATTCATCGTTGCCCGAGCCATGCTTGGTTTTGGGGAAGCAGGTAATTTTCCTGCCGCCATCAAGGCAACCGCTACATATTTTCCAAAAAGGGAACGGTCCCTTGCTACGGGTATTTTCAATTCGGGTACCAACGTTGGAGCGGTTTTGGCACCCTTAACTGTTCCATGGTTGGCTTTCCGCTGGGGGTGGCAAAGCACTTTTTTGATTATAGGGGCTGTAGGCTTTCTGTGGTTGTTTTTTTGGTTTTGGCTTTATGAACAGCCGTCGAAGCAGCCCCGGTTGTCGTCGGACGAGCTTGCCTACATACAAAGTGATGAAGAGACCGTGTCGACACCGACAGATTTGAACGAACAGCATGCGGAACGCCTGCCCTGGATCAGGCTGCTGGGCTTTCGGCAAACGTGGGCATTTGCCATTGGCAAATTTCTGACGGATGGAATCTGGTGGTTCTTTCTGTTTTGGCTACCGGCATATCTGAACGTACAATATGACATCACCGGCACGGCGATTATGCTTCCGTTGGTTGTGCTTTACAGCATGACCATGTTTGGTAGCATTGGAGGCGGCTGGTTCCCTATATACTTTATAAAAAGGGGGTATACCCCATACGATGGGCGGATGCGCGCGATGCTAATCATCGCTCTTTTCCCGCTCGTGGTGCTGGCCGCGCAGCCGCTTGGCCACGTTAGTTACTGGATCCCGGTCGTGCTCATTGGCATCGGCGCCTCTGCACACCAGGCTTGGTCGGCCAACATTTTTACCACGGTATCGGACATGTTCCCGAATTTCACTGTGGGATCAGTCACAGGAATCGGCGGAATGGCCGGAGGAATGGGAGGTGTGGTCGTAAGCAAAATTGGCGGAGCGGTGTTCGACCATTACGAGGCTATGGGTCGTATCGAAACCGGCTATACGATCATGTTCACGGTTTGCGCGGTAACCTATTTGGTCGCATGGGCTATCATGAAATTCCTGGTGCCACGCATGGAACTGGTGCAGATTGGCGGCCGTCAGTAGTGGTTGTAGCGGACCGACTAATAAGCTGGAGGGCGTCGTAGATGGACGGGCCTTATGGGTTTTGTTGTGCCCCGGGGGACAGTCTTCGAGATAAAAACGTCCAGGCTGTAGTCGTTCCGCGCATTCCGGCTGGGACTTATCCGTGAATATGCCTTCGAGTACCGTAATCAAATCAAGGCTCGGTTTCTTTTAACGGTGGAGTGGTGGGGGAGACTTCTTCTTCTCTTTTTGCTGCCGGCACTTTAGCGGACGTATCGCCTCGCGACTCGCCGGGTTCATCCTCAGGATTCTCAGTGGTGGACCGTTCACCATCGGGGACACGGCGGCGCGTGAGTAAATCGTCCTTGGAGGTTGGCCGATCGCCGGGCTTCCAGACAAACCCTTCCAATATTTCAGCCTCTTGGGGGATCAAGTGTATCGGGTATACTTTGCCGTCCACCCTGCTTATGGGGATGAAATGGGTGATCGCATTGCTGTCTACCAGTATTTTAATGCGACTGCTCCGGTTGTGATACATGTCGGTAAAACGCTGTGCTTTTTCATCCACATTGTAATAGATACTTTCCGCGTTGCCATCAACAAATAGCCGTTCGAGCGTATTGTTTGCAAAGAATCCCGTAATGCGCCTTCCCTTGATTTGGTTGAATTTGCTCGAGTCGAGCTGTGTGTTGGTCAGAAAAGCATTTCTTACCATAAGCATATTGTCTAACTGCTCGTTGCGGATCTGCATAAAAATGGTGTCGGCGGTAAGCTGCGAACCCTGTGCCCATATCATTGGCCTACCAAAAAACCGCATCATTGAGTCGGGATAGCCATAGTAAACGGAGTCGGCCACAGCCTGTAAATCGGACTTAAATAGGCGCACGTTGTAATATGCTTTGACGATGCGGGTTGTGGTGTCGGTCACCGGGGAGTTGCGGGATGTGGTATCCTTGGTGCCTGCGGCCGTGGCCGCCGCTGCTAATAGGCTGTCGGCTTCGCCTCCGACCGGAATCGGTGCCTGCGCGCGGAGGGCGCTGTCGGCTGCAAGATCGTTTGCTGCGACCTCATCGGTAACCGTCGGCGCGGCCTCGATTCGTTTTAAATGCGTTTCCAACAAGGCTTTGTCCTTTTTTTCAGCGCTTATGTTGGCCGGCATACCCATAGCATGTGCTAGCGTATCTACCGGTGCTAATGTATCCGTAAGCAGTGGTATTGCACTTTTCATCGGTCGACTCAGCGGGTCGCCCTGAATGGCCAGGCTGTCGTGTAAAGGCTGAGCTAGCTCCGAAACCGGCTGGCCAACGTCATCGGCGTTGTCGGTAAAGCTATTTTCATCCAGATCATCCAGCGTAAAGTCTTCGCCGGCGTCGTCCTGGAGCAGGGCACCCCCTTCGCGATCCAGGTCAAACCGGATGGGTATGTAGCTCTTTAGCGGGATAACCTGGGAGAAAAGCGTGTCAGCAGTCAGGTAAATGGAGTCGACTCTGGAAGTGTCCAGTCTTAGGCTGTCCGGTTCGGTGATAACCCCCGCAGCCGTATCGGCTGCGCGCACCGGTTGTTGTGCAACCGGGTCTATAACCAGGCTGTCCCGCATGTCCCCGCCGGATGTGCTGTCCGGCTTCTCGCGATCGTTTCGTGTTACAGTGATAACAAGCGGATCTTTGGTCATAGTGATCGATTCGTCCGCACGACGGTATAGCCCGATACCACCGTAGGCGAAAAACTGATCGGCGGTATCGATGAATACCACATTATTTACCGCACGTCCGTTCCCCGATTTTCCGTCGTAGTACAGGCTGTCTCCGCGAAGGAAGCGACTGCCCTGAGTATAGAGGTTGTGGCTGTCAAACCATGCCTGCTCGGTCTCCGTATTGTACTGTCCGCGTTCAGTATAAAGGTTTTCGTCGTCTTGGCCCCGGATGTTGGTAGGACCGTAAAAGTACGTCATCTTCGTGCCGGAATTATACCGCATGGTATCCGTATAGATCTTCACATTCGGGGTGCGTACAATGACGTCGTGACGGAAGTAAGCGTCTTTCGTATGGTCAAAATAATATGCGTTGTGGCTGGTAATGGTGTCGGTAGTGTTGACAATCCGTCCACCTCCAGTGTAGGTTCCTACACTGCTTTTCATATTGTAAGTGAGGTGGTTGGTAGTCAGCACCGCATCGTCGTCCACCATTCGGACATTATTGGTCAATGTCGCCAGTCGTGTTTCCGCAGCGTAATGTAATTTGTCGGCATAGATGACTGTGCCGTTCGGTTGTGTGATGATGACCTTTCCAAATGCATCGAAATACTGCCTCCCGAGATCATCACTATAGATGTAGCCGCTGTCTGCAGAGAGCGTGGATCCCTGGTGCTCATATACCGGGCGGTAATTTACCATATTGCCGGTCGAAGCGTTGAGTCGGCTGTGGGACGAGGAAATAAGGCGAAGCTGGTCTTCCTGCGCTGACGCATAAGAGAAAACCCAGGTCACGAACAGTATAAGCAACGGAAACTTCTTCACGGGGCAAAAGTACACAAATATCGTGTACCTTTGGCAATATGAATGTGCAGGAACGCTTCGCTCAATATCTTCGTAAGCAGGCACTGTGTGCGCCCGGGGACCGAATTTTGCTGGCGGTAAGTGGCGGTAAGGACTCGGTACTGATGACGCATTTATTCGTCGGCGCGCAGTACCGGGTCGGGATTGCGCACTGCAATTTCCGGCTCCGTGGCGATGCTTCGGACGCCGACGAAGCATTGGTGCGCGAGCTGGCAGACAACCTGGACGTGCCGTTGTACGTCACTGCGTTTGACACGGCGGCGTATGCGCAGCAACAGGGTGTCTCTATCCAAATGGCTGCGCGAGCGCTTCGCTATGAGTGGTTCGAAACGATCCGCTCGACACAGAGCTATGATTACGTAGCGGTAGCCCAACACCAGAATGATAATACAGAGACGGTTTTGCTCAATCTCGTGCGGGGTACGGGATTGGCGGGCCTGGGCGGGATACAACCAAAGCGGGAACACGTAATCCGACCTCTCCTGTTTTTGACAGCAGAAGAAGTTACAACGACTGTTGCACATCTGCGATTGCCTTATCGAGACGATGAATCGAACTTCTCTACGAAGTACGCGCGCAACAAGATCCGCCTGGAAGTAGTGCCGCGGCTAAAGGAGCTTAACCCCAACCTGGAACGTACGTTTGCCGATAACATGAGGCGTCTTTCGGCAAGCTATGAAATATTGCAGCAATACATTGAACAACTGCGTGGTCAACTTTTTGAGCGGGGAGAAACAGGAGAACTAATGATTAGCATCGACCAACTATTGCATTTACCTGTCTGGAATTTGATACTTTATGAATTATTTAAGCCTTTTCATTTTTCGGAAAGCGTCCTACAGGACGTAGCGGGAGCGTTGCGGACAAGCACACCGGGAAAGCAGTTCGAGTCACACACACATATACTACACCTGGATCGGGGCTTCCTGATTATAAAAGAACGAGCCGACAAATCGAGAATTGAAAAGGAAGATGGTCCGGTTATTATTGATTCCGTTGGCAATGCCGTGAGTTGGGGACGATATCGGTTCGAATCGACGTTTTCCGTAGACCTGTCCGTGGACACCTCCCCATATATTGCGCAACTTGATGCTGAAAAAATTATCTTTCCCCTGACGATACGCGGTTGGCAAACCGGCGACGTATTCCAACCCCTGGGCATGGATGGAAAGAAAAAAAAAGTCAGCGATTTCTTCGTGTCGCTAAAAATTCCCCGCTATAAAAAGCAGTCGGTACCGATCGTTGTTAATGGAAACGGTGATATTCTGTGGGTGGTTCCATTCCGTATGGCGGATCACTATAAAATTACCGGTGAAACGAAAAAAGTGCTTACATTAGCGTGTTATTAGACCTTATGGACGAGAAACCAATTTATACAGAAAGCCAATACCTTGGACGAGACCGCGGCTGGGTCAGTGTACGGCTGGTGTTGGCGCTGTTTTGCTTTATTGCCTATTATATCAATATTGACCGCGAAAATGAGAGCAAGCTGTTTTTACTGGTCGGGACGGCTATCCTTGTTGTATCCATAATCATGATGTATATGGTTCATTACCGGATAACGGTGGTGAAGGGCAGTATCCGGCTGAGCGGGCTATGGACAACACGTTTGGTTAAAATCGACCTCAGCAGCATCGTGTCGATTGAAAGTAAACCGTATAGCAAGTTTTTTATAAACAACTCGGTTTATAATCTTCACCAACGGGGGCGTATCAAGTTTTATGCGGGTGGCCGGGACGCCGTTTGGCTAACCGATCGCGACGGACTGGTCTATATCATCGGCACACAACGACAGGTGGAATTCGAGCAGGCGCTGCGAAAGGCCAAACAGGTGGGTAACGGAAACCCGGAGGGCGGGGAATTGTCAACGTAGCGTTAAAGAACGTTAAAAATAAATCGACCGACGTCGAGGCCTTCTTTTTTCAGGTGATTTTAATTAAGTTTGTGTGATTAACGTTTGAAATGACTATGGGTTTAATAAAATTCTTACTTGTTGCAATTACGGTTTTGTGGATAATACGACTGGTAACACGCCTCGTGCTACCGTGGGCAATGCGCAAAATGGCCGAAAAAGTAATGAGTAAAGCCCAGCAGCAATACTACAGAACTGATAACCCTTTTCAGCATCAGACCTATCGGCGTGCTCAACCCGAAGGAAAGGTGAATATCGACTACGTACCCCCAAGGCAGACTAAAAAAGGGGCCAAGAAGGCCGGCGAGTTTGTGGAATTTGAAGAAATCAAATCGTCTGTTAAATAGCCGGTAAAACGCCTATCTTTGTAAGATGTGGCTAAAGCAACTGTCGCTTTTTAATTTCAAGAATTATTCGGAAGCTACCCTTGAGTTTCTTCCAGAGGTAAACGCCTTCACCGGCGACAACGGCGCGGGAAAGACTAACTTGCTGGATGCCATACATTACCTATCGCTTTGCAAAAGTTATTTTAACCCGGTAGACTCGCAACAAATCCGTCAAGGGGACGACTGGTTTATGGTGCAGGGGCATTTTGAAAAAGAAAGCCAATCTGACATCGTAGCATGCAGTTTGAAGCGCAATCAGAAAAAGCAGTTTCGCAGAAACAAAAAAGAGTATTCTAGGTTGGCGGACCATATCGGCCTTTTCCCCCTTGTCATGGTATCGCCAAATGACTCGGTCATCGTCACAGATGGAAGTGAGGAGCGCCGTCGCTTTATCGATCATGTGGTGTCGCAAACAGACGCCCGATATCTCGATGAATTGATTGCTTACAACCGGAGCCTAGTGCAGCGTAACAGTTTGCTCAAGCAAGCTGCCCGGGGAGGGGCCTTGGACATGGGACTACTCGACGTCCTTAATATGCAGCTGGTGAAATCGGGAGATCTCATATTTGAAAAGCGCCGGCTTTTTATGGAAGCATTCGTGCCGGAGTTTGAAAGGCACTACGAGTTTATCACCGAGACGGCCGAACGTGTGACACTGACCTATGAGTCGCCGCTTATGGACGACTCGTTTCTAGATTTGCTGGAGCGAAATTTGGACCGCGACCGTGTATTGGAGCGTACCACAGCCGGTGTTCACAAGGACGACTTGATTTTTTCAATACATGATCGACTTCCGCTCAAGAAATTTGGTTCCCAAGGACAGCAGAAATCATTTTTAATTGCACTGAAGCTGGCGCAGTACAGTTTTTTGCAGCAACAGAAGGGCTTTAAGCCTCTGCTCTTGCTCGACGATATTTTTGACAAGCTTGATGACAAGCGGATACGAAAGCTTTTACAGATGGTGTCGGAGGATGACTTTGGCCAGATTTTTCTGACCGATACGGATCCTTCGCGAATCATCCGTATCTTTGACGAAATAAACCAAGAAGTGCGCATCTTTCATATCGCAAAGGGATCGGTTGTTAAAACGGAAGCCAGATGAGTAGGGGTACAGACATGACCATAAAAGAGGCCGTCGAAAAGATGCTGGAAGTGTATAAGCTCCGGCGTAAATTTGACGAGACATCCCTGATTTCGGCTTGGCCGGAACTCATGGGACAGGCTATTGCAAACCGTACAAAGCAGCTTTATATCCGAGATAAGAAATTGTTCGTTAGGGTCGAGTCGTCCGTAATAAAAAATGAGTTGCTTTTAATGCGCACGCAGATCATTGGCCGTCTGAACGAACACGTGGGGCAGGCCGTCATCGAAGACCTCGTGCTTCTATGACCCTAATTTACACCAAACCGATTTTCTTAACATAGATTAAAATTTATCAGCCGGGACACCCGTATCTTTGTTAAAGATCAATAAGGATTACTATGGAATTTGGCATCAGCATGTTTGGAGATTTGCATGTGGATCCGGCAACCGGCGCGGTACAGTCTCCGCAACAGCGTTTACACGAGATTATCGAAGAAGTTAAGTTAATGGACGAACTGGGGCTCGACTATTTCGGGATAGGCGAACACCACCGACCCGACTATGCGGTGTCCAGTCCTGAAATTATATTGGCCGCGGCTTCAACGGTTACCGATCGCATCAAGCTCGGCAGTGCGGTTTCTGTACTAAGCTCGTCCGATCCGGTGAAGTTGTACCAAAACTTTTCCCTGGTTGACTTACTCTCCGATGGACGCGCCGAACTAATGGCGGGGCGTGGAAGCTTTACAGAATCTTTTCCTTTGTTCGGCTATCGGCTGGAAGACTACAATAAACTTTTTGAAGAGAAGTTGGATCTCTTGCTCAAGATAAATGCCGAGGAGCGTGTCACCTGGGAAGGCGAATTCAGGGCGCCGCTTGAAGCGCAGATGGTTCTTCCCCGGGCAAAGAATAACCGGCTTTCGATTTGGATAGCCGTCGGGGGGACGCCCGCCTCTGTAGTGCGTGCCGGCCGACTTGGACTACCGTTAATGGTCGCTATTATTGGAGGATCTCCACAACAGTTTCAGCCATTTTTTGAACTTTATAAAGAAACGTATATAGCCCATGGACACGATTTGTCCAACCTTCAAGTAGGAATTCATTCACACGCTTTTTTCGGTGAAGATGGCCAGGATACGGCGGATCGTTATTATCCTACTTACGCTGCTCAAATGGATCGCATCGGACGCTCGAGAGGATGGCAACCATACCAGCGTACGCAGTTTGAGTTTGGTAGGTCCAGGCTTGGAGCTCTGTTCGTCGGCGATCCCGAACAGGCCGTCGACAAGATCCTGCATGTCCGGGAGATGTTTGGGCTTACCCGTTTCGTCGCCCATATGGATGTCGGCGCGCCAAACCATCGGGACATGATGAAGTCTATTGAAATCTACGGAACGAAAATCGCTCCAAAGGTTCGGGAAGCGTTGGAGCGATGACGCGGAGTAAAATAAAATAACGCATAGGGTGGGTGCTCCCACATACTTGTTGATAATTTAGCTTCCGTTACGACGATGTCACAGATAATGGGGTCGCGCTAATCGCGCTTCATTGGTGCATGTTGCTTGCCTAAGTTTTTCAACAGTAAATAGCCGATAACACCGGCGAGCAGGGATGCAATCAAAATTGCAAATTTCGCTTCGGTTTGGTGGACGACATCTGAAAAAGAAAGTAGCGCGATAAAAATCGACATGGTAAAGCCAATACCGCCCATTAGTCCGATGGCCATCAATTGGACCCATCGTGTACCTTTCGGTAGTTCACTCAAGCCTATCCGCACCGAGATCCACGACAACAGCGTAATACCAAGTGGTTTGCCCAGAAATAATCCGGCGATGATGCCAGCGCCTAAAGGACTTGCCAAGCCCTCCAACATGCCGGCCTCGAACCGGATATTGGTGTTAGCAAGGGCGAATAGCGGCATAATAATAAAGTTGACCGGGGTGCTGACTGCATGTTCCACGGTTTGAATCGGTGAATGTCCACCGACTTTCCCTTTAATGGGAATGGTAAATGCGGTAAGCACACCGGCAATTGTCGCATGAATGCCGGAATGATGAATAAAGTACCACATAAAGACGCCGGGAACCAGGAATACCCAAATTGATTTAATGCCCATACGGTTGAAAAACATCATAAGGGCGAAAAGTCCCATCGCATATAGCAAATAGCTGCCCTGGAGGTCTGTTGTATAAAATATCGCGATGACTAAAATGGCGCCTAGGTCGTCCACGATTGCGAGTGCGGTAAGGAATACTTTGAGTCCTACCGGCACCCTACTACCCAATATCGATAATATTCCGATGGCAAAGGCGATGTCGGTAGCCATGGGGATTCCCCATCCATGTTGGGTCTCCGTATTGCTATTAAAGAGCATATAAATGCCAGCAGGGATCAACATACCCCCAATAGCGGCAAAGAACGGAAGCGAAGCTTTTTTTGCGGACGACAATTGTCCATGAGCGAGTTCCTGCTTGATTTCGATGCCCACCATCAGGAAGAAAATGGCCATCAAGCCATCGTTAATCCATTGGAGGATGCTATATTTTAGATGTATGGAGGGTGTCTCGATGCCTACTTCGCGACTCAGCAAATATTCAAAACCACCCCCAAGTGGCGAATTTGCAATAATAAGCGAAATGATAAGAAAAATAAGTAATGTAATGCCACTTGCGGAATCGGCTTCGAAAAACTGTTTGATTTGTTTACGCATGAATGGAGAGCTTTTGTTTTATACCCGGATGTTGGGACGAAGTTACAAAAACAAGCTTAAATCTCCTTTCCCAGCGCGGACAATTTCAAAATCGCCCGACGTAGTGTCGATGACAGTGGAAGCGATATTGCCGCCATACCCGCCGTCAATGACGATATCAACCTGATCGCCATATTTTTCGTGGATCAGCTCCGGATCGGTGGAATACTCCACGATTTCATCGTCGTCACGGATAGAAGCCGATAAAATCGGATGGCCCAGCTGCCGGACGATTTCACGTGCGATGTTATTGTCCGGCACGCGGATGCCTACCGTCTTTTTCTTTGAGCTGAGGAGCTTCGGAACCTGTCCGCTGGCAGGAAAAATAAAGGTGAAGGGACCCGGAAGCGCTTTTTTCAGTACCCGGAAAGTTGCCGTATCAAAGGGCTTGGTATACTGCGCAATGTCGGTCAGGTCGTAGCAGACAAACGATAGATTGGCTTTCTCCGGTTTCAAACCCCGTAACTCGCATACACGTTCGATCGCCCGATGATTATGGATATCACATCCCAATCCATACACCGTGTCGGTTGGATAAATGATTAAACCACCTTTTTTTAAGACCTCCGAAACCTGGCGGATGGCCTTCGAATTCGGATTCTCTTCGTATATTTTAAGTAGCATAATGCTGTCATCGAGCGACTAATAAACGTCCTCACATCGACCAAATATACAAACACCTAAAACTCGGCGTTGTTTGGCGTTCTCGGAAATGGTATTACGTCGCGGATGTTAGTCATACCGGTCACAAAAAGTACCAACCGTTCAAAGCCAACCCCGAAACCAGAATGTGGCGCTGTACCAAATCTCCGGGTGTCCAGATACCAATCGAGTTCGGCCTTTGGTACACCCATCTCTTCCATGCGCTGCACTAGTCTATCAAGTCGCTCTTCGCGTTGAGAACCACCTACCATTTCACCGATTCCGGGAAACAGAATATCCATGGCACGTACCGTGCGGCGACCTTCCTGATCGGGTTCGTTCTGACGCATGTAAAATGCTTTGATATCTGCAGGATAGTCCGTCAGAATAACCGGCTTTTTAAAATGTTTTTCTACCAGATAACGCTCATGTTCGGATTGTAAATCTGCTCCCCAGCCCTCAATGAGGTATTTAAACTGCTTCTTTTGGTTGGGCTTACTACGGCGCAAAATTTCGATTGCCTCGGTGTAGGTGAGGCGCTCAAATTTGTTGTCCAGGCAGAAAGTCAACTTAGACACAAGATCCATTTCCGACCGCTCGTTTTGTGGTTTGCTTTTCTCCTCTTCCAGGAGCCTGTTTTTAAGAAATTCAATTTCATCTGGGCAGTGGTCCAGCGCAAACCGGATGACATATTTGAGAAGTTCTTCGGCAAGATCCATGTTGTCTTCTAACTCGTAGAACGCCATCTCCGGCTCGATCATCCAAAATTCGGCTAGATGGCGGGTAGTATTGGAGTTTTCCGCACGGAACGTTGGGCCGAAGGTATAAATATTGCCCAGTGCCATAGCGGCTAGCTCACCCTCAAGCTGGCCCGAAACCGTTAAGTTAGTTGGTTTGCCAAAGAAATCTTCACGGTAGTTAACGGCACCCGCGTCTGTGCGCGGAGTGTCGTCGAAGTCGAGCGTAGTCACTTTGAACATTTCCCCTGCGCCCTCAGCATCCGAACCGGTAATGATCGGGGTGTGCATGTATACAAATCCACGCTCAAAGAAAAATTGATGGATTGCAAAAGACAAGGCGTTTCGCACCTTAAATATCGCGTTAAAGGTGTTTGTCCGAAAGCGGAGGTGTGCAATTTCCCTAAGAAATTCGAGGCTGTGTTTTTTGGGCTGCAATGGAAATCGTTCGGGATCGCTATCGCCTAGGATTTCCACAGCGGTCGCCTTAATTTCCACACGTTGCCCTTTACCCAATGATTCAACAAGTGGTCCGGTCACAGATATCGCAGCGCCCGTGGTGATTCGCTTAAGCAACGTTTCATCGAATTGGTTGAAGTCTACAACGGCCTGAATATTGCCCAGACAGGAGCCGTCGTTGATAGCAATAAATTGGTTGTTACGAAAGGTTTTTACCCAGCCTTTGACGGTTACTTCGTGTCCGTATTCGGTTGCGTTTAACAAGTCTTTAATGCGTGTATGTTTCATGCCGTTGATCAGCTTCCAGCTGTCTTTTTACATTGAAGAAAAAAAACCTCCTTATTTGGAGGTTTATGGTTGCTATGCTAGTTCTTTGAGCCGGACTATGACAGGCTGGCGCGGTTACGCCAGCACCTTGGTCACTAATTCAGCAGCTTCTTTTAACAATATCGCTGAATAAACTTCCAGTCCTGATTCATCGATGAGTTTTTTAGCTTCCTCCGCATTGGTGCCTTGCAGGCGAACAATGATTGGAACGGGAATATTGCCGATTTCATTATACGCATCGATGACGCCCTGCGCGACACGGTCGCAACGTACAATACCTCCAAAAATATTAATCAGAATGGCCTTTACGTTGGGGTCTTGGAGGATGATGTTAAATCCAGCCTTTACAGTTTCGGCGTTTGCCGTACCGCCTACATCCAAGAAGTTGGCAGGCTCGCCACCGGCAAGTTTGATGATATCCATGGTCGCCATCGCCAGGCCAGCGCCATTTACCATACAACCAACGTTTCCGTCCAATTTAACATAATTTAGGTTGGATTTTCCAGCCTCAACTTCCGTAGGATCTTCCTCGGCCACGTCGCGCAAGGCCACATAATCGGGATGGCGGTAAAGCCCGTTTTCATCCAGGTTGACCTTCGCGTCAACGGCAAGGATTTTGTCGTCAGAGGTTTTCAACACCGGATTGATCTCGAAAAGCGAGGAATCGGTAGCGTCATACGCCTTGTACAAGGCGGCTACAAATTTCGTCATATCTTTAAAGGCTGCACCGCTCAATCCCAGGTTGAATGCGATTTTTCGAGCCTGAAAACCTTGTAGACCGACTTTCGGGTCTATTTCTTCCTTGAAAATCAGGTGAGGTGTTTTTTCGGCAACTTCTTCGATGTCCATGCCTCCTTCGGTGGAATACATGATGATGTTGCGTCCCCGTCCGCGGTCGAGCAGTACGCTCATGTAAAATTCTTTAGTCTCACTTTCACCAGGGTAATAAACATCCTGGGCAATCAATACCTTGTTTACCTTTTTGCCTTCAGGGCCTGTTTGGGGAGTCACGAGCTGCATGCCAATGATATCTGTAGCCTTTTGGTGCACTTCGTCAAGATTTTTTGCAAGTTTTACACCGCCGCCTTTGCCGCGTCCACCGGCGTGGATTTGGGCTTTGACCACTACCCAGTCTGAATTATAATCTGCTTTCAGCTTTTTAGCTGCTTCAACAGCCTGCTCAGGCGTTTCGGCTACGATGCCTTCCTGCACGCGTACACCGAAACTTTTTAGTATTTCTTTGCCTTGATATTCGTGAATATTCATCTGTGAAAAATTTGCGGTAAAAGTAGCGTTTTAATTGGGAACGGTCAAGCGAAACCCCAAAAAATAGCTACCTTCGCAACATGCTACAGGCAAATGGGATTTTTAAATCGTATGGTGCGCTGCCGATCCTCAAGGGTGTCGATTTCCACGTGGCTAAGGGCGAACTCGTCAGCATCGTTGGAGCTTCAGGTGCAGGAAAGAGTACACTGTTGCATATCATTGGTACGCTCGATCAACCCGACCGGGGTTCGGTGCAAGTCAACGGCACAGAGATAGGTAGCTTGTCTGCCAAACAATTGAGCGCGTTTCGCAATCAGCATATTGGTTTCGTGTTTCAGTTTCATCACCTGCTGCCGGAGTTTACAGCCCTGGAAAACGTATGTATTCCTGCGTTTATTAAAAATATGGATAAAAAGGATGCCGAAAAAAGGGGGATGGAATTGCTGGAACTGCTGGGGGTAAGCCATCGGGCAGGTCATAAGCCGGGCGAGCTGTCCGGTGGGGAACAACAGCGGGTGGCTGTGGCAAGAGCCTTGGTGAACAACCCTTCGGTCGTTCTCGCTGATGAGCCGTCTGGCAACCTGGATTCGGAAAATGCTGCGGCACTCCATGCCTTGTTTTTTGATCTGCGAAACCGACTGAACCAGACGTTTGTCATTGTCACGCACAATGAAGAACTGGCATCTATGGCAGATCGTACTGTGCATATGAAGGATGGTGTCATAAGCTAGTGTTGTAAAGGTGTTCTTATGGAAACCGACACAAAATATATACTCATTACCCACGGCATCCGCCCCTTTGCTCAGCGCGTGGCCCGTCAATTGTCAGGGGAGCGGCGGGTTGTCTTTGGAACTGCGGATGAACTGCCAGATGTGCTACTGAACAGCGGAAAGTATATTAGCCTGCCGAACGCCAGTTCGTCCGCGTTTGTCCATGAAATGCTCAAGGTCTGTTTGGATCACCCGATTGCGACGGTTATTCCGCTTGGTAAACTGGAGTTGGCTCGATTGCTGGAGGCCAAGATACTATTTGATGAATATGGTATCCAGCTATTGCTTCCCCAACGGCAGGTTATGGACAAGCTGATGATAATCGAAAATCCGCCAACACAGCTGCCGTTGATTATACTGGAAAAAGGATCGGTGATCACCGGCGATTCGAGGCAGTGGGACGCAGCCCTTTCCGGTGTTTTTACACCATCGGACTCCGGTGATGAAATGGCGTTATGTTGCATCGCCGATTAAACCATCGTATAAATTTTGATTCCAAGACGGTATGTTGACCTACAAAGATATTGATACGGGCAAGAAGGCCCTCATTTTTGGTCTCGACGATGTAATTTTTCCCAAGCGGGACTACCTACTACAAGTGTATTACCTTTTTGCCAATCTGTTGGAATACACCGAGACGGTGCCGCTTGCCAACGATCTGACGACTTTCTTCAAAACTGCATATGAGCATCATGGCGAAGACGGTCTCTTTGACCGCGCGGCTGAGGCGTTTGGTATAGACGCCAAGTACAAGGAAAATTTCGACCGCTTGCATGCTACGGCACAGTTGCCGTTAAAACTTCTCATATATGAGCCTGTTTATGCATTGATGAAGGAATGGAACGACAATGCAAAGCGTTTGATTGTGCTAACTTCGGGCAATCCGGTGATGCAGCTCAATAAACTTAAACACATGGAATGGAAAGGGCTTGACCGGGTCGTTAAGGTTTATTTTAGTGAAGAGTTAGAGGCTCAGCAAACAGATCCCTGGGAATTTCTGTTGAAGGACAACGATTTGCAGGCTTCCCAAGTATTATATATCGGGGCGTTGGACTCAAATAACAGGCTCGCCGGCGGAATGGCGATCGAATCCGTGGACGTGAATTTATTCATGCCAGCGCCTGAGCAACAAAAAACGAAACTGCCATGAAACGCTTAGCCTTAAAACTCCTCGGTATTGTATTGCTGGGGCCGCTGCTCGTAGGTTGCCAGCGGGATTCGGTGATGCCGCAGCTGGAACGCCCGCAGCGAGGTGATTCCAACGAGGACCGCTTGAAAGATTTGGTATACCTCTATACATACCTTTTCTATCTGTGGCAGGATCAGCTGCCCGAAGAATTCCCTACTCGAAGTTACAATTCGGCTGAGGCGGTTTTGGAAGCATTGAAAAGTTATGCTAAAGATCCTGAGAACAATCCGTATGATCGGTTTAGCTTTTTAGACAGAACAGGTACTGTCGATGCCGAAATCCAGGAAGGAATGGCTGGGAGCTTTGGCTTCGATGTCCGGTATCAAAGCGATACCGAACTGTACGTGAAGAAAGTGGATCTTCAGTCGCCTGCATATACCGCTGGAATCCGGCGTGGATGGCAAATCCTTGCGATTAATGACAAATCGGATCTGTCGCTCGTTACTATGGAGCGAGACAACTTCTCATTTCTTTTCAATGCATTGGATGCACAAACGATTAGCTTAAAACTCCGAAAGCCGAATGGGGAGGAAACCTCGGTTGACCTCCACCGGGGGCGCTATCAAATGCAACCCATAATGACGCATCGGGTTTATACGCTTGGGACAAAAAAAGTGGGGTATTTTGTGTTTGATACCTTTGTGTCTACGCTGGATTTCAATGGGTCGCCCAGTTATGTAAAGGGCCAACTTGATCAGTTAATGGCGCAGTTTGAAAAAGCCGGCATTGAAGAGCTGATTGTCGATCTGCGATACAATGGGGGAGGGGCAGTTGTCACGGCCGACTATCTTTCCAACTTATTAGCTCCCTCCTCGGTGGGGAACGGCTTGATGTATTCCTATAGGACTAATGACGATCTCGAGGAGGCCGGTTGGCTGGAAGATGTCTTTTCCTCCCAATATTTCAATAAAACAAATACGCTGAACCTTAACCGTATTTATTTTTTAGTAACCGATGGAACGGCTTCGGCCAGCGAATTGCTTATTAATAATCTAAAGCCACATATCGACGTAAAACTGATTGGCGAAAATCATACCTACGGCAAGCCGGTAGGTTTTTTTGCATGGGATATTATGGGTGTTGACCTCTACGCAGTCTCTTTCCAAACCTTCAATTCGGCAGGCTATGGCGACTATTTCTCCGGCCTTCCGGTAGACAAGGTGGTGTATGACGACCTGACCCGGGATTTTGCGGATCCACAGGAGGCGATGATCGCTGAAGCGTTGCATTACGCTGAAATGGGCAACTTTTCCTCCGCCCCCCTTAACTTGGAGCTCCGGAAACAGGAGGGGGGACGGCCGGTAAATCGTCCCGAGCTGAATGAGAGATTGGACTATCGCGGAAACAAGGGAATGTATCGTTTTGATCAGGATAAACATTATCCAACTACCAAACCCGCTGTCAACTTTCATTAAATTTTGGTATCTTGCGATTTTAGCTTTGCCTAAAGCAAAAAGCAAATATCAAGACGATGAAGGAAGGAAAACCGGCGACGATTAAGGAAATTGCGAAACAATTAAAAATCTCCCCTTCTACGGTGTCTCGGGCGTTAAATGACCACCCGAGCATCGGGTTGGTCACGACCATGCGCGTCAAAAAGGTCGCCAAAGAACTGAATTATGAACCCAACCAAACGGCGATATTCTTCAAACAGCGAAAAACCTTTGCCATCGGCGTTGTGCTCCCAAACCTCTCTGAACCATTTTTCTCGGCTGCAATCAGTGAGATTGAAAATGTTGCACACGAGAACAAATACACGGTGATTATGGGACAGTCGCTCGATGACGCGGATCGGGAACAGCGTATCCTTCAGACCTTAAAAGCCCACCGCGTAGACGGAGTGTTGATGTCCATCAGTAAAAACACACAGGAATACCCTTTCATTGAGCTTATGGCCAAGGCGGGCATCCCGATTGTTTTTTTCGACTGCGTGCCCGATCTCGATACGGTGCATAAGGTATACTGCAACCTGGAAAGCGGAATGCTGGAGGCCGTGGACCGGTTCGTTTCCTGTGGACACCGCGCTATCGCCCTTATCAATGGGCCCAGCCGGTTGCCTGCCAGCATAGAGCGTGAAGCTGCCTATCGGAAAGGACTTTCCAGCCACGGTATTCCGTTTAGGGACGAGTACCGGGTGCACACCGACCTGACGGCAGAAGGCAACGAAGATGCCATCTGCCGGCTGCTAGCCCTTCCAGAAAGACCATCGGCTGTGGTGTGCTTTAATGACTATGTAGCTCTGGATGTCATGAAACTGGTCCGCAAACGCGGAATCGCCCTTAACCAGGACATCCATTTCATCAGTTACGCCAATTATCCCTTATGGAAGTACATCGAGAATCCGCCGATGGCTTCCATTGAGCAGTTTCCGGGTAATCAGGGAAAGAAGGCCGCCGAGCTGCTGTTTCAATTGATCAACTCAACCGAGGTACAGAAGCCGGTGCAGATCACCTTTCCATCCCGTCTGGTTAATCCCGGCTGATTTAGATGTCTTCGTTTACCAAGTAACTAGATTCGGCACTTTCCAAGCCGCGGCTTTCCTGTGCCGCAGGTTGGGCGTGGGTGGATACCACGGTATATGCATTACCAATATCAAGGCCTACGGCCCGGTCAATGTGATTAGGACCGCACCAAAGGGCAGACCGCAGGTAGTAGCCCAGTGACGCAAAATGGTCAGCCCCTTCGGGGACGATGATATCGAGGACACCGTCAAACTCTTCCTTAAAATGGTTGACCAGTTCTGGGTAAAGGGCCCCGCCGCCCACTAAATACAAACGTCCCGCTTTTTCGAAGTCCGTATCGGTGAAGGCCTTGCGCATAGCGGGTGAAAGCACCTCATTATAATAACTGGCCAGGTGGGCGGCGCGCGGGTTTAACAGGTTCATGCGTTTCCGGCCGATAACGATATCGCCTCGTTGAAAACTCTGGTTCATCATGTGCTCGTTTTTCATGGACAGGTAGTGGCTCTCGCTTAACTCATCATATAGCGAATTGACCGCGTGCCTAAGCCCAGGAACACTCACACAGGTACGGCCAATCGGACCTTCCGCCGTATTAAGGGCCGTTTCGCAGGTGCCATATCCTAGACTGACGATGAAGAAGTTGCCGTCGTCGGCTAAAGGACCCTTGCGGATCGCATAAATGCACCCAGATATTTCCGACATTACTTCCAGGTGTGAAATGGTCAGCTGTACCCGGCCGTGGCCGCCGCCGTTCAATGTATCGTTGTTGTATTCGATAATGACGTCGCGTACCGATAAGAATTTTTCCGCTTGGAGCTTAAACAATTCGTATACCGCGGAAGGGAATCCTGTAGTAACTACCAGTTCCCCTGATTTGGCGCCCGACGCCATCAGTAATCCCGCTTTGGCCAAAAGCTGATAATCCGAGTCGGCCGGCGAGCTGTTAATGTTCCGGTAGGGGAGTTGACCTTGGGTGAGCGCGAGGTCGCCAACCAAGAATCCAGCGTCAGCGTCAAACAGCTGGATGCGTTTGTCCAAGGAGCTGGTGAGCTGGGTTATAGGTTTGTCATGGCGCTCAATAACGCTCGGAATGCTTAAAAATTTTGTTTCCATAATAGGTTGTTAGGTGATGTTGTTGTTTTTTAGGTTTAGAGGTTCAGGAGAATATTGTATTCGCGGGTAAGTAGCAGATAACGGATCCAGGCGCCGTTATCTGCTACTTTTGCGGGCATTATAGATGTATTACCTCGCCATAGGCGTCCGCCGCAGCTTCCATAATCGCTTCACTCATCGTCGGGTGCGGATGCACAGCCTTGATGATCTCGTGGCCAGTGGTTTCCAATTTACGAGCTACCACTACTTCAGCAATCATCTCAGTAACATTGGCACCGATCATATGCGCGCCCAAAAATTCACCGTACTTTGCGTCGAAGATCACTTTCACGAAACCGTCCTTTGCACCCGCGGCACTCGCCTTCCCCGAAGCTGAAAACGGGAATTTGCCTACCTTGATTTCATATCCGGCTTCCTTCGCAGCTTTTTCCGTGTATCCGACAGAGGCGATCTCCGGAGAACAATAGGTACAGCCTGGGATGTTGTTGTAGTCGATTGGCGATACGTGAAGTCCTTTTATCTTTTCTACGCAGGTAATCCCCTCTGCCGAAGCCACGTGCGCCAACGCCTGGCCTTTTACGATATCCCCGATGGCATAAACGCCTTCTACATTTGTCTTGTAAAAATCATCAACAACGACCCGGCCTTTTTCCGTTTTTACGCCCACTTCTTCCAGCCCGAGGTTTTCGATATTTGGTGTGATGCCTACGGCAGACAGCACTGTTTCCGCCTCGATCGTCTCCGTGCCCTTGGCAGTCTTGATCTGCACCTTACTTAATTTGCCGGAGCTATCTACGGATTGCACCTCTGCTCCCGTAAGAATGTTGATGCCTGCTTTCTTCAAACTGCGCTCCAGTTGTTTCGAAATCTCTTCATCTTCCACAGGAACAATGCGGTCGAGATATTCTACGATGGTCACTTTGGTGCCAATCGCGTTGTAAAAGTATGCAAACTCAACGCCAATGGCGCCTGAACCCACCACTACCATCGATTCGGGTTGTTTTTCCAGACTCATTGCCTGCCGGTATCCGATGATTTTCTTGCCGTCCTGCTTCAAGTTGGGAAGTTCGCGTGAACGCGCTCCGGTTGCAAGGATGGTATGTTTGGCCGTGTATTCTTTTGTAGCGCCATCTTTATCCTTAACGACTACTTTTCCTCCCTTTTTGATGGTTGCCGCACCCATGACGACATCAATCTTATTTTTTTTCATAAGGAACTGGATGCCCTTGCTCATACCGTCTGCTACGCCGCGGCTGCGTTTGACTATGGCGCCGAAATCAGCCTCACCACCGTTTACCTTAATGCCGTATTCCTCCGCGTGGTTAAGGTATTCGAATACTTGTGCGCTTTTCAATAAAGCCTTGGTTGGGATACAGCCCCAATTAAGGCAGATACCCCCCAATGATTCGCGCTCTACGATAGCCGTTTTAAATCCAAGTTGGGAAGCCCTGATGGCGGCTACATAACCGCCTGGTCCGCTCCCGATAACGATGATGTCATAATTCATGAGCTTGATTCTTCGAGTTTGAGTAAAACTTATTCTAATGGTCCGATTCCATCGAGGAATGCCAAAATTCGTAATTCTGTCGACAAACTTACATATTTTTTTCTAAGATTATTTGACCGAAGATTTGTCGAATCCGTCATATGCGAGTCAAACCCCCAATCAAATTAGAGAAGTGGGAAGAAAATCATTTACTTTGGTGCCAAACACTTTTATTGCAACGGAAATTATTCATGACTACAAACACGTCGACACTTAAGTTATTCCGCAATACCGCGGTTATTGAAGGAATTTCGACCGTTATTCTTTTTTGCATCGCTATGCCCCTGAAGTATCTGGCCGATATGCCGCTGGCTGTTACCTATGTGGGGTGGCTTCACGGTATCCTGGTGATGGTTTATTTGTATTTGCTAGGCGCTTGTTGGTTTACCTATCGTTGGAAATTCGGACGTGTGGTCACTTTTTTTCTGGCCTCATTAATCCCTTTTGCTCCGTTTTGGGTAGAGCGTCGGTTGCGGCACGAAGTATAGTATCGTTGATCCGACTTAAGGTCGGTTGCCGGCGTAGGCATAGGTAATTTCTGTCTTTCCATGCGGAGTCGGATTACCGTGTTCATCCACGTTGACGAAAACCAACTTATCGATCGTCAGGATACTCTTCCGTGTAATTTTATTTCGGACTTGGCACGTGAGCGTGATGGAGGTACGTCCGAAATGGGTGGCTTTGATTCCCAATTCGATGATATCGCCCTGTTTGGCAGAGCTGACAAAATTAATCTCGGAGATAAATTTAGTCACCACGTGCGGATTGCCCAGCTGCACGATGGCGTAAATAACTGCTTCTTCATCGATCCAACGAAGAAGGGTGCCGCCAAATAACGTTCCGTTTGGATTTAGGTCTTCGGGCTTGACCCACTTACGGGTATGAAAGTTCATTGTCGTTTCATTCATAGTGGTCCCGTTTTTTATAATAATCTCGTAAACAAATACGGAACGGCTGATGCGCCGGCCGTTCCGCAGTTAAGAAAAACTTACATATGAATAGCACGGTTTTCAGTGGCTGCCAAAGCCGCTTCGCGGAGTGCCTCGGTATACGTAGGATGCGCATGACAAATGCGCGCGATGTCTTCAGCAGACGCACGGTACTCCATAGCCACTACCGCCTCGGCAATCATGTCTGCCGCACGTGGTCCAATCATATGAACGCCCAGCACCTCATCGGTTTCAGCGTCGGCCAATACTTTAATAAAACCATCGGTGTCCATGCTGGCCTTAGCACGTCCACTTGCTTTGAATGGAAAAGCCCCAGCTTTATATTTGCGTCCTTCCTGTTTTAACTGTTCTTCCGTTTGTCCGACGCTGGCCACCTCCGGCCAGGTGTAGACAACACCCGGAATGAGGTTGTAATCGATATGTGGTTGCTGGCCAGCAATGCGTTCAGCCACCAATACCCCTTCGTCTTCGGCTTTGTGAGCCAGCATTGCGCCACGGATCACGTCGCCGATGGCATACACGCCCTGCACCGGTGTCTCAAGATGCTCATTTACGGGTATCTTTTTTCCCCGTTCCTCAAGGGTGACGCCGATATTTTCAAGGCCTAATCCTTCGGTATAAGCCGTGCGCCCAACCGCAACAATACAGTAGTCTCCCTCCAGTTTCAGTTCGCCCCCCTTAGGGTCTTCCGCAGTGACCGTTACTTTTTTGCCTTTTGCCGTTGCGCCTGTGACCTTGTGTCCCAGATAAAACTCCATGCCAAGCGATTTTTTTAACACGCGCTGAAGCTCTTTTCCCAAACCGCTATCCATGGTCGGAATAATCGACTTTTCATATTCCACCACCGAAACTTTCGCGCCGAGTCTAGCATACACCGATCCCAATTCCAGGCCTATGACACCCCCGCCGATTATAATGAGGTGATCCGGTACAGTTGTCAGCGTCAGTGCTTCTGTAGAGGTAATGATCCGCTTCTTGTCTATCGGCAGAAACGGCAGGGCGGTGGGTTTGGATCCGGTGGCAATGATGATATTCTTTCCGGTTATCTGCTCCGTAGTGCCTCCACCGGAGGTAATTTTTATTGTGTTTTTGTCAACGAATGATCCTAAGCCGACAAAGCTGTCTATCTTGTTCTTTTTAAAAAGGAAGGCAATACCAGACGTATTTTGGGCAATCACATCATCTTTACGGGCCATCATTTGCTTCAAGTCAACCTGGAGGTCGCTGATCTTGATTCCGTGTGTTGCAAAATGTTTTGCCGCATTGTGAAAGTGCTCGGACGAGTCCAGTAACGCCTTCGATGGAATGCATCCTACATTTAGACAGGTGCCTCCGAAAGTATTGTATTTTTCAATTATGGCTGTCTTCAAGCCCAGTTGTGCACACCGTATGGCTGCTACATAGCCACCCGGCCCACTACCGATTACTATAACGTCGTATTGCATGATTTATAAGTTGTTTCGATGCGTCAAATGTAAACATAATTACCCGTAGCCCGAAGTTCAGTCCAAAAAAAAAGACAGCCGTTTGACTGTCTTTTTAGAACCTGATATAGCCGAAATTATTCTGCTACGATTTTTCCCTGCATGAGCCCATAATGGCCTGGGAAGCTACAAATGAACGGATAGACACCGTTTTCCAATGTAAATTCAATGACGTCGGTTTCGCCCGGACCTAATAATTTTGTGTGTGCAACGATTGAAGAGGCAAATGTCAACGGGATGAATTCATTATCCGTTGCTTTAATGGCTTCGCCGGCAAAGGCGGGTAGATCTGTGCCCGGCTGGAGCACGACCGCATTGTGGCCCATGGACTGTTTTGGTAATTCACCTACGTTTTTCAATGTCAATTTCACGGGTTCACCAGCCTTGACTTTTAAAAGCGTTTTGTTAAATCGCATCAAATCATTTGCTTCAATAACCAGGTCGTTGCTCAATTCCACCGTGTCCAGGCCCGGAATATCTACCGCAGGCGCCTGAGCCGCAGGTGCAGTTTCAGTAGAATCGGCAGTTTCGTTGTTCGTTTGGTTACCTCCACAGGCAGCGATAAACAGTGCTCCAGCCAACGCCGGTACGATAAATAGCTTTTTCATTTAATTAAAATAGTTAGCGTTTAAAAATGGGTACTCCATTTCCGGGATATAACCCAGTTTATGTAATATTAAATTTGATTCCACCTCAAAGGTAGGGGTAATTCCAAGGATTTCCAAAGCAAATGGAAAATATCAGCCTTACTATCATGCATACGATTGGTACGTATCGAGCCGGCTGACATGTTATCGTATTGGGTGTCGATTAAAGGGCTTCGAACGGTCGAACAGATAACGATAGGTGTGGTGCGTCTTGTATATTTTACCTCCCACATGGCGCGCTACGTTCATCATTTTTGGATTAAAATCACCGATCCAGTTCATTTGCAAATCGTCGTATAGCAGCTTGTCCTGAATCACGCGTGCAGCGTTCATCACCATGGCCGATTCTACGCCTTTCTTCTGGTGTTCTGGCACGACGCCGAAGACGATGCCGAACATGGTCCTGCAACGTCGACGCCAGCGGTTCCATAAAAAGAGCACTTTTCCCCACCACGTGATCCGACCGTCCATGTATTTGACGATCAATTGGTTGACATCGGGAATGTTTACCCAAAATGCAACTGGTTTGCCTTCGTAATACGCAAACCAAATGATTTTCGGGTCGAGAATCGGCTCGAGATTTTTCATTAGTTTACGCGCATTCTCCTCGCTGATCGGACTTGTGCCAAGATATTTGCTCCATGCGTCATTATACACCGTGCGAAAATCTTCAGCAGCCTGGTCGAGGTTTTTGCGGTCGACATGGCGAAACGTATATCCCGAATCTGTCTCTGTTAAGGCTGCTTTTTCCAATACGCGATTTGACAGGGTGTCCGCTATCTCACGGCGATATGTATACTGTTTAAAGTATAATTTGAATCCGTAGTTTTCAAACAGCTCCTGGTAATAGCGCGGATTGTAGTTGCAACAGTAACATGGTGGGTGAAAGCCGTCGACAAGCAAGCCCCACCAACGCTCCCGGTTACCGAAATTGATCGGGCCATCCATGGCTTCCATTCCCTGTTCGATAAGCCAGGATTTGGCGGTGTCGAAAAGCATGTTTGCTGCAGTTTGGTCGTTAATGCATTCGAAAAAACCGCAGCCGCCGGTCGGTTGGTCATTATTATTGTTCGCGGTTTTATCGTCGTAAAATGCCGCAATTCGGCCTATGGGGTTATCTTGGTTATCAAGCAATAACCAGCGTACACACTTACCGTGCTTAAAAAACGGGTTATTTACAGGGTCGAATACGACTTCTACATCCTTGTCCAGCGGCCGGATATAATTTGGGTCCTTTCGGTATAACCGTAAGGGCATAGTAACGAATGTGTGGGCTGTCTTTTTATCTTCTACAGGAACTATGTGCATGGTCAATGATGAACCGATTTTTTGAGTTGTTAAAATTAGGGGTTTGGAACCGCTTTTAAAAATTATGTTGAAATTGTGCAACGTGCCGGGATAACCTACGTCTTATTGAAAAAATACGGTTATGAATTTTAGATCAGTTGGCCTTTTTGCCTTGTTCGGCATCCTTTCCTTTGTAATGCCGGCGGTAGCCGCTGCGAACGACCGCTGCGATGAGACGCGAAGCCTCCCAACATTCCACGGAGTTTCAAATAGCGGAAGCATCGTGGTGGAAATCATTTTTGGACAGACGGAGTCTGTCAGGTTGTCGGGCAACGACGATCTTATCAAGGAAATTGAAACGGTGGTGGAAGGGGGAGTTTTGAAAATTAGGTACAGAAACAATCGACAGGATCACCGTCGGGGCACCGTCACTGCCTATGTCACAGCTAGGCGGCTCGACGCACTTACGCAATCCGGTTCGGGGAGTATTGCTGTCAAAGGCCCCGTAACAACCGACAAGTTCGACGTCGTTCTAAGTGGATCGGGATTGTTGGCTTTTATTGCCAACGTGGCGGAGTGCAATACGTCTGTCAGCGGTTCGGGGCGAATTACGGCGGGGGGAAGTGCGAAAAGCGCTAGCGTGTCTGTTAGCGGTTCTGGACGGTTTACGGGAGAAAGTTTAAAGAGTCAGTCGGCTAACCTTAGGGTCTCCGGTTCGGGCAGTATCACAATCCATGCGGAGGAGCAGTTGGACGCTGTCATTAGCGGCTCCGGAAATATCCGGTACGCGGGTAACCCACGAACCCATATTGTGACATCAGGTTCAGGTCGGGTACAAAGACTTTAGGCCGGACGTATTTGGTCATTGTGACTGAAGCTTACTTGACATCAACCTGCTTTGGAAAAGTTTTAACAGACCGAAAAGAAATAATCGTATCTTTAGCACTTGTCATCGATGACAGGTGCTAAATTTACTTAATATGGATCCTAATCTAACGCCTATTTTAATGATCGTCGGCGCGGTCGTCGCACTATTTGTTTTATTGTATTTGTTGCCGGTGAATCTTTGGTTTACCGCGCAGCTGTCCGGTGTGCGGATCAATTTGCTGAATTTGTTGCTGATGCGGCTTCGTAAGGTTCCCCCCGCGTTGGTAACGAATGCTATGATTACCTCTACCAAGGCGGGGCTAAACATTACATCAAACGACATAGAGACCCACTTTTTGGCCGGTGGAAATGTCAATAACGTAATAAAAGCCCTGATATCTGCTGACAAAGCAAACATTCCTTTGGACTTTAAGTTGGCGACAGCCATAGATTTGGCAGGTCGGGATGTCTTCGATGCAGTACAGTTATCCGTAAACCCCCGCGTAATCAACACGCCGCCGGTGGCCGCCGTCGCCAAAGACGGTATTCAGCTCATTGCGAAGGCACGGGTAACCGTAAGAGCCAATATCAATCAGCTGGTCGGCGGTGCCGGTGAAGAAACCATACTTGCCCGGGTGGGGGAGGGAATCGTCACCACAATCGGTTCATCGACCAATCACAAAGAGGTGCTTGAAAATCCGGATCGGATTTCAAAAACGGTGTTGTCTAAAGGGCTTGATAGCGGTACTGCGTTCGAGATTTTGTCAATTGATATCGCTGATATCGACATTGGCGAGAATGTCGGCGCTAAATTGCAAGAGGATCAAGCGGAGGCTGACCTAAAGGTTGCTAATGCCCGGGCGGAGGAGCGTAGGGCAATGGCTGTTGCGTCCGAGCAGGAGATGCGCGCGAAGGCACAGGAAGCACGCGCTAAGGTTATAGAAGCGGAAGCGCAGGTGCCTCTGGCCATGGCAGAAGCGTTCAGAAGTGGCAATTTGGGTATAATGGATTATTATAAGATGCAAAATATTCAAGCCGACACCGAAATGAGAGGATCAATAGCCAAACCGGGCGGAAATGACAAGGGAAGTAACAAAAAAAGTTAACGACCAACGCTTCCACAGATACAAAACAGAAACAAATGGGTAATAAAAACAAAACCCCGATGATGGGCACCGGGGTTTGTTACTAACCAATTATAAACCTAAATTATGAAAAGACAATCCAATATTCCCTGTTCGCCAGGGTTAAATTTCATGATGCAAAAATAATAATATTTCTTAATTCATCGATGAAATTTTTGTTATTTAAATGTCAAAACAACGTTACAGAATCAGCCCGTATTTTATCCTACAAGCGTTCATTGGGTGTTTTGCAAAGCGCGTGCCAAAAATCAGACTTTCGCTCAATAGTGTTTTTATTACACTCTTAATGAGCTACGCATCTTATTAGAAAACTTCGTTTAACGATTAACCAAGTTTTATCCTTAAGTTTGGCCAACATGAACTTGTAATGATGTTATTTGAGCGGATAACGCGTATAAAGGCGTTTGTTTTTGGTTTAGACGGCGTTTTCTCAGGCAGCAACATACTAATCTCCGAGGAGGGGCATCGGCTGCGGTCGTTCAATATGAAAGACGGCTATGCTGTCCAACGTGCTGTAAAAAAGGGATTTCCCGTCGCTGTGATTACTAACGACCCTCCGCCGCGCACCGAAATGCAAATAAGTGCGCTTGGAATTACCGACGTTTTCTATGACAAAAAGGCTGGGCTGCCTAACTGGTTGTCCGATAATCAGCTCACATTGGCTGACATTCTGTACATGGGGGCTGACATTCCGGATCTTGAGAACATGAAAACTGCTGGCTTTCCAGCCTGCCCGGCGGATGCCGCGGAGGAAATAAAAGTAGTCTCGTCGTACATTTCAGCTAAAAATGGCGGTGCGGGGGCCGTCCGTGACGTGATCGAAAAGGTGATAAAACTTCAGGGGAAGTGGGCCGGAGTTTAGGGATTTTACGTACATAGACAATGGTTAGCAATCAAACAAACATTCCATACTTGGCGCACCACGTCATTTTGGCTTCTAAATCGCCAAGGCGAAAGGCACTCTTATCCGAGATGGGTATCTCCTTCGACGTTATCAGTAAAACCGTCGACGAGTCGTTTCCCGATGGTCTTAGTCCCATAGAAGCCGTGCGCCATATTGCCGAAAAAAAAGCGAATGCTTTTCAGGCTGATATCAAGACAGGACAGCTTGTGGTAGCCGCCGACACGATCGTGACGCTCGATGGCCGCATTATGGGCAAGCCGGCCGATGAGGCACACGCCAGAGCGTTGCTCGAAATGCTTTCAGGCCGACAACACCAGGTCATCACTGCTGTAGCCATCCTTCAGCCTAACCACGAAATGCATATCTTCCACGAGATCACCGACGTATATTTCAACGTCTTAACAGCAGCGGAAATTGATTATTATATCACCAATTATAGACCGTTAGACAAGGCCGGGGCATACGGCATTCAGGAATGGATTGGCGCCGTGGCAGTCGACAAAATTGTTGGGTCTTATACCAATGTAGTTGGCTTGCCCACAGCGGCGCTATGCCGGGCGCTGCGGCAATTAGTGAATACCAGAAGTAGCCTATAACCGCGTCCAGTATTGTCCAAACAGTAATTAAACGTTACATTTGCCTGATGACGGCGTATAAAATTAACGGCGAGTATATCACGCTAATCCAACTCTTGAAGGCGTTGAATTGGGTGGAGAACGGAGGCGAGGCCCAAGCCGTTGTCACGGAAGGGCTGGTTCGGTATAACGGCCAGATTGATCATCGAAAGCGGCTTAAGCTGCGGTCAGGTGATGTGGTCGAATTTGACGGAAAGAAAGTGCAATTAACTTAGAAAGCATGGTTGACTATCGAGTACTGGTTTTTATTATCGGAAGCATTTGGTGTGCCGCATGTGGACAAGGCAAACAGAATGACGACGGTTCATATGTATTGTCCGTGACCGTTGAAGCTTATGAGGAGAAAAATCAGAACAATGTTGTTCAGCGATTCGAAACAGATACGATTTTTGCACCATCGGCTGTCGCGGCATATTCCAAGGGAATTCAGAAATATGCATCAGTGCTGATGCATGTTGAGCAATTTCCGGACTCAATAAAGGGTGCAACGGGGTTGAATATTTACAATAGCCGGGGGGAGGAGATTGCCGGTACAATTCCTCAACCTCAGCGTGACAGTATCATAATGGACTTCATTCAATTCGCGAGGCGTTCATCGATACCTTATTACGATCGGGTGAAGGATTTTGAACTTAAATTAATGAAGGCACGATAAGCGATAATCACGAAGTTACTATGGAACAGAAACACCCAATTGCCGGGACGTCTACTCATACAATACCTTACATATCCAGTACGGGTTATCGGGTCGTGTTTGACGATACGCTCGCCAAACTGGCATCATTCATCCAGACATCCAATTATACAAAAATCCTCATTCTCACAGATCGAAATACCAATTCGAATTGTCTTCCGGTTATGCTGGAAGCCATGCCGGGATTCGATCAGTACGATGTGATCGAGGTCGACCCAGGTGAAGAGAACAAGAACATCGATTTTTGTATCGGTATTTGGAAAATGATGCTCGATTTCGGTGCAGACCGTCAAAGCCTCCTGATCAATTTGGGTGGGGGAGTAGTGACCGACATGGGGGGCTTTGCGGCGTCGACTTTCAAGCGCGGTATCGACTTCGTGCAGGTACCGACAACTCTGCTGTCGCAGGTCGACGCCTCGGTAGGGGGAAAGACCGGGATTGATCTGGACCACGTTAAAAATATTGTCGGCACGTTTGCCCAGCCGAAAGCCGTCTTTATTTCTACGAAATTTCTTGAAACGCTGGAGCGCCGACAGCTGGTTTCTGGATTCGCTGAGGTCATCAAACACGGCTTGATTTGGGATCACGATTTTTATGAACAAGTGAAGACCTTGGACGTGTCGCAGCTTTCCGTAGACAATATCCACCACTCGGTAACCATCAAGAATAAAGTGGTGACGCAAGATCCGACGGAAAAGGGTGTACGGAAGATTTTGAACTTCGGGCATACCATTGGTCATGCCATTGAAAGTTATTCGCTTGCCAACGACGGGCTGCCCTTATTGCATGGCGAAGCAATCGCCATTGGAATGATTTGCGAAGGATACCTGTCTCATCGTGTCAACGGCCTTACCAAAGAGGCGTTGGACGATATTGTCCGTACGTTCCGGTCACATTTTCCAGACTACAACATGAGGCGGTCCATAGACAGTGAGTTGATCACGCTCATGAAAAATGACAAGAAGAATGTGGGCGATCGTATTGGTTTTGCCCTACTCAATAAAATTGGTGCATGTGATATCGACGTATTCGTTTCCCACGCCCTGATTTCGGAAAGCTTGGATTTCTATCGCATGCTCGTTTCTTGATATTTACTAATGAACCGTAGTCTTTTTAACACGATACTTCTTTTATGGACCTCCATTGTGCTTACTACAACAGTCTGTGCTCAGGACGCGCCCCGGGTATTGGTGTTCACCAAGACACTCGGATACCGTCATGACAACATTGAGAAGGGTGTAGCGGCAATCAGACAGCTGGGAGAGCAACAGGGTTTTCTGGTAGACCATTCTGAAGATGTCGGACAGTTTACCGATGAAGGTTTACGACCTTACCAAGCTCTCATATTTTTGAGTACGTCGGGCAATTTGTTTGACGAAGCGCAGCAAGCGGCTTTCCAGCGCTACATCCGTGGGGGGAGAGGTCTGGTAGGCATACATGCTGCTACAACCACCGCTTATGAATGGCCTTGGTACGGGGACCTTATCGGTGCATATTTCGACCGGCATCCACACGTTCAGTACGCCGATATCGCGGTTGTCGATACGACACACCCCGCTACGGCTCATCTTCCCTCTTTGTGGCACAGGAGAGACGAATGGTACGACTTCAGGCGCCTGAATTCCAATGTCAAGCCATTGCTAAAGTTGGACGAGAACTCGTACCAAGGGGGAGAAATGGGAGCGGATCATCCCGTCGCTTGGTATCAGGAGTACGATGGGGGCCGTGTTTTTTATACCGCACTTGGTCATACGAAGGAATCGTTTGAGGAACCCACTTTTTTGCAACACATCGTTGGCGGCATCTGGTACGCTATTCGTGGATTTTAATGTTACACAACAAGTCATACCCCTAGGAAAAGCAACTTCCCATGAGATACTACATTATAGCCGGCGAAACCTCAGGCGATCTACATGGCGCCAACCTCATTCAATCAATAAGAAAACAGGATTTGGCTGCTGAATTCCGTATTGTCGGCGGTGACCGAATGCAGCAAGCTGCGGGTCGAGGGGCAACGATTCATGTTTCACAAATGGCGTTTATGGGCTTTGTGGAAGTGCTGGCCAATCTTCAGGCCATAAGCAAAAACCTTAAATTAGTCAAATCGGATATATTGGCTTTCCATCCGGATGCGTTGATTTTGATTGACTTTCCAGGATTTAACCTGAGGGTGGCGGAGTTTGCCAAGAAAAGAGGTATCCGCGTGTGTTATTACATTTCGCCAAAGGTCTGGGCTTGGAACCAAAAGCGGGTCTTAAAAATCAAGCGCGTTGTTGACCAACTGTTCTGTATTTTGCCTTTTGAGGTGGATTTTTATCGCTCCTGGGACATGGAAGTCGACTATGTCGGCAATCCCCTGCTTGACGCTATTGCAAGCCACAAATTTCAGTTAGATTTTCTAGAAACGCATCAACTGGGAGATCGGCCAATTTTGGCACTGTTACCCGGAAGTCGAAAAATGGAGATCAGTCGCCTGCTGCCCGTTCTTGCCAAATTATCCCTTTTGTTTCCGGCGCATCATTGCGTCGTAGCTGGGGCGCCCAATTTTAATGAAGCGTTCTATCGCCAATACATGGACGGATTGGATTTGCCGATCGTTTTTAATGCCACCTATGACCTGCTGAAGCACGCCGAGGCCGCGGTAGTAGCGAGTGGAACAGCCACGTTAGAGACAGCGCTGCTTCGTGTTCCCCAGGTCGTCGTATATAAGGCAAACCCCATATCTATAGCGATTGCCCGTATGGTCATCAAAGTGCGGTTTATCTCGCTTGTGAATCTAATCACTGGTATGCTAGCGGTGCGAGAACTCATTCAAAAAGAGTGTAATATCGATCGAATAGCCGATGAGCTTGACCTACTCATTAATAACAAGGAGTATCGCGACAATATTCTTGAAAACTATGATATGTTAATAGAGAAAATGGGGCATCCGGGCGCGTCGGACCGTACAGCCCAACTTATTGTATCCGCGATACATCCGGATAAGGGCAGCTAGCAATACATTACTATATTCCCAATTCGATTTGAAATGTTCCACCCCAATTGTTGCCCTCGTGTGCGGTTCGGTAAATACCGTCTTTTGCCGTATACGTCGCATTAAACTGTAATTTTAGTCGGTGGGCGCGGAAATACTTGGTGAGTCCAAGTTCGACGACTTCCGTCTGCTGCTCAAAATCGCTAATGTCTGTATGCGGTTTGATCCAAGTATATCGGCCCGCGAGTTCGTAGCCATCGTCATCGCTTAACAGATAGGAGAGCTGCTGATTCAGTCCCTCCCCTTTAAATGCGTATTCCACGTCGCCATCATCATTGGCCGTCACCGGATTATCGACGCCGCGCTTCATATATTCAATTTGGTATGCCCAACCGGCATATTTAAATATGGCATCTATGAAAGATGTCTTCAACGTCAGCGGGCTATATAGGTATGCCCCGGTTTGTCCGCCGCTTCGTGTCGTCCGGTCGTTATAGCTGTATCCGCCGCCTATTGAAAGCTTGGGGGTTTGTTCTCGTTCGAGATCCCCTTCGAAGTAATCGCCCCCATTTGTAAATTCACCAAAGGGTAAAAATTCTGCCCGCCCGGTGTAGGCCAGGCCGTTATCGGTCGTGTTTGCAACACGACCTTCACCGGTAGAAATCGCACCTTTGATGTAGACTGGAACGCTTCCAATCTTGGGGGAGTAATAAGCTTTTATTCCAAAATCACGGTCGATGTTGAAATTGGCGTTAACCAACGAGCGATCTGCGAATTGTAATTCGCCCGACGAATTGACCCGTTGACGATTCCCGGGAAGCTTGCTCTGACCAAACGATACATAAAAATTGTCGGTAAAATTGTAGAAAACAACTGCATCACGCACGATGTTTGCCAAGCCGGTGTCGTCGACGTCCTGATCCCCGCGTGTAAACGCCAGCTGAATAGTATAAGAAAGTTTTGGACTATAAAGATAGCCGTTCATGCGCAATCTCAGCCGGCGAACCCGAGCTTCAAATTCTTCCGCCCCTAGATCATTTCCACCAATAGAAGTATATTTTAGTCGGCTTTGCATGCGAAAGCGAAAGTTTATATAGAATGTGGAATCGTCACCGGTATACTGAATACCTTTGAAATTTTCAATGGTGGCGCGCTCATCCCTTTCACGTTGAGCTTCCGCAGTGAAGGATAAGGTAAGAAAGGTCAAGATGATGCCAGTACTCAGCAAATTTTTATTCATGGTACAATAGTTAACCTTGTTATTCGACCACGGACAAATTATCATCCGCAGGGCGTTAATCAGACTACACGGCCGGTTCCTGTTGACTGAGACAATGCCAACTGCCAAGTCCCCATATGATGTCCGTGCTGTCTATGCCGATGACTTTACGATCCGGAAAGCAGCCTTCCAGGATATCCAATGCTCGTTGGTCATTTTTGTCCCGATAGGTAGGTACAATCACAGCCGCATTGGCGATATAAAAATTGGCATATGATGCCGGCAGTCGTTGCCCTTGATAAATGACCGGTGAGGGCATTGGAAGCTCAATTATGTTTAACGGCTTATCATTGATCAAGCGCATTTTCCTCAGTTTTTGCAGATTTTCCCGTAAGATGGAATAATTTTCATCCGAAGTATTCTCCTCGACCGCGGTCACCACCGTGTCCTCATTAACAAAACGGGTGATATCGTCGATATGGCCGTCTGTGTCGTCTCCTACGATGCCTTCGCCAAGCCAAAGGACTTGATCGATCCCATAATATTCCCGGAGGTAAAACTCAATTTGCTCCTGATTTAAATGGGGGTTACGGTTTTTATTCAGCAAGCACGCCGTTGTTGTTAGCACCGTGCCCCTGCCATTAAAGTCGACAGCGCCACCTTCCATTACAATTCCGGGACGATACACCGGGAGGTTTAGCGCATTCCCGACTAATGTGGGTATGACATCGTCATGCCCAAATGGCGGATACTTACCTCCCCACGCGTTATATTCCCAATCTACAACGACCTTGGAAGCACCATCTCCGTTTCCCGGTCGGATGAGGAAGGCCGGACCATGGTCACGACACCAGGCATCATCAGTAGGATGCTGATAAAACGCAACGTTCCGGAGGTCTGCACCGACCTCTGTTAAGTGTACGATTGCCCGCTCACGCATTGTTTCATCAAGAACGTTGATACACACTTGCTCGCCAGCTGCTACTTCCTTAATGAATTGGCAATAGGGATTATAGATATGTTCAAGCTTACCAGGCCAACTTGCTTCCTTATGGGGCCAGCTAAGCCATGTCGCCCGATGTGAGTGCCACTCGGCCGGAAAATGATAGCCTAACGCTTTTGGTGTTGGGTTTGACATTTATACAAAGAAATAAACTATTTTTGGAAAAAAACGGGAAAGAGACACGCTATTCATCAATGAATCGCTGGGTGACGGGGGCGTAGCTGTCGACCCGGCGGTCACGCAGAAAAGGCCAGTGCGTACGATAGTAGTCGGACTGGGCGAGATCAACTTCCGTTACCTCGGTTTCTTCGGCATCGTGAGACGCTTTATAGATAAGGCTACCAAAAGGATTGGCAATGAACGAGCCACCCCAAAACCTCATGTCCGCTTCTTCGCCCACCCGGTTAACGGATACTACGGGAATACCGTTTGCCACGGCATGCGAGCGCTGTATGGTTTGCCAAGCGTTATACTGTTCGGTATTCGTTGGGTCGTCCTGCGTTTTTGCCCAGCCGATCGCCGTTGGATAGAAAAGGATTTCTGCACCCATCAAGGCGGTAATACGCGCCGCCTCAGGATACCATTGATCCCAACAGATCAAGACACCAATGGTAGCGAACTTGGTTTTAAAAACGCGGTATCCGAGGTCGCCAGGGGTAAAATAGAATTTCTCGTAGTATCCTGGGTCGTCCGGAATATGCATTTTACGGTATTTTCCAAGATATTTGCCGTCTGCGTCAATCACTGCCGTTGTGTTATGGTAGATACCCTGAGTCCGCTTTTCGAATAATGAGGCCACGATAACGACGCCAAGGTCAGCAGCGACCGCAGCAAGTTCATCGGTAGAAGGTCCGGGAATGGGTTCGGCCAATTTAAAGTTGTCGTAATCTTCCACATCACAGAAATACAGTGTGGTGAAGATTTCCTGAAGGCAAACGATTTGGGCGCCTTTCTTTGCCGCTACACGGATCTGTTCGATTGCCTTGGCCAGATTAGCTGCCTTATCGGCGACACAGCTCATCTGCACGGTACCAATTTTTACTTTGCTCATATCCTTTTTTTGAAACCCCAAAGGTACTACTTATTAGAACACAAAAAAACCTAACAAGTTTTACAACCTGTTAGGTCACTATTCGAATACGGCATTGCGAAAACGGGCTTCGCCTGCGGTAAGCTATTTTAATATTTCAGCTCGTACGCGGCGACCTCGTTTTTAAGAAATGTTGGTACGATTACAAGATTTTTTCCGCTGACGAAACCGATATCTGCTGTATTGGACTTCTCTGCTTGCGTGTCCAGTACTACGGTAGTCTCATCCCCCCGGATGAAAAACACCTCACCGTGCCACCGGCTCGCTACGAAGGTAGTGTCATTTAGAATAACCAATCCGTCGCCGCCAGTTACTTCACTATTGATAATTTCCGGCGTATAGTTGCCATCGGTGCTAAATTTTTTCAAGCCTTCACCATCCAATGAATAAAGCTGTCCATTGTGGCATTCTAGGCCATTTACACCTTTGCTGTCAGTGGAGATCGCAGTATATTGTCCGTCGACGGTCAGCGAATAGATCTTCCCCTCCCGGCTATCAGAAAAATAGAGTTGCTTTCCGTCCGTTGCCATATCGTTCAAAAATACAGCGTTTTCCACTGTGATGGTCTTTTCGATCGATGCAGAAGTCACGTCGATCACTTTAATGGCGTCAATGTCCGTCACGTAAAGCTTCCCGTTGAGCAATGCCATGCCCTTTGGCGCATGGAGATCACCCTCCACCCATTTTAGATCGCGGATGGTGCCGTCGGGATTGATGACCGAAATAAAGCCATCGTTATCCTTTTCACCGGAAGCCGTGTTCCCGCTTGATACGTAAATAAGGTCACTGGCAGGGTCGTATAGTGCCGATTCCGAGCCGGTAAACACCGTATCTGTTTTCCATGAAAGGGTGAGCGTTGGCGCGCTCTCGACGACGGTGTCGTCCGATGCTTGCTGGTTTTGGTTGCCCATACAACCCCAAAGTGCTACAGCGCATAAAGATGGAAAAAAAAGTTGTTTCATAGTTTTTATGATTTATATTAACAATTGATTATCTTAGAGTTGCTTCCGCAATCGGGCTACCGGGATACCCATCGCTTCACGATATTTTGCCACTGTCCGACGAGCAATTGTATATCCCTTTTCCTTAAGAATTTCCGTGAGTTTTTCATCCGCAAGCGGTTTGCGCTTATTTTCCGTAGAAATACACTCTTCGAGGATTTTCTTTACTTCTTTGTTCGACACCTCTTCGCCGCTGTCGGTCTGTATGGCCTCCGAGAAAAATGATTTCAGCAGGAACGTGCCAAACTCTGTTTGAACATACTTTGAATTCGCCACGCGCGACACCGTTGATATATCCATATCAATCCGATCTGCAATATCTTTTAGTATCATCGGTTTCAGTACACGCTCATCGCCGGTCAGGAAATACTCATACTGATAATTCATGATTGCGTTCATCGTCTTGAGCAGCGTTTGTTGCCGTTGCTTGATGGCGTCGATAAACCATTTCGCCGAATCCAGTTTTTGCTTCACAAACTGCACGGCTTCCTTCATCTTTTTGTCTTTTTGTGCCGCCTTATCGTAATGGTCAAACATTTCCTGGTAAGAGCGGCTTACCCGGAGCTCCGGTGCGTTTCTTGCGTTTAGGGTGAGGTGGAGAGTCCCATCGTTGTTAGCGATATGAAAGTCCGGTATGATGTGCAGCTGCTTGCCAGCAACCGCGCCGGAATCTCCCGGTTTTGGGTTAAGCTTTAAAATTTCATTGATGACCTCCTTTAACTCCTCCGAATCGATATTGAGTGCTCGCTCTAGCTTGTCATAATGTTTTTTGGTGAACTCGTCGAGGTGGTTTTCCACCACGGCGATTGCCTTTCTTATGATGGGGTTTTCCTGGTCCTTTTTGCGCAGTTGTATAAGTAGGCATTCCTGAAGATCGCGTGCACCGATTCCAGGCGGGTCGAATTCCTGGATCACCTTGAGTATCTCTTCTACCCGTTGTTCTTCGGCCATGACGTTTTGCGAAAAGGCAAGATCATCGATGAGCGAAGTTATTGGTCTGCGCAGATACCCGTCGTCATCCAGGCTGCCGATGATCTGTTGGCCGATCAGAAAATCTTCATCGTCAAGAGCCAGTAAATCGAGCTGTTGCTGTAAGTTTTCAAAAAATGAATGCTGAATGGCAATCGGAATTTCCTTACGGTCATCGTCGTCATCTCCGTTGCTGCCCCCGCCTCCCCCGTAATCATGGATGTCATCCGCTTGCAAATAGTCGTCTACATTGAACTCGTCCAGTTCGGTCGTTTGATTTTCTTCGTTGCTAAAACTTTCCTCGTCGGGATCTTTATCTGGATATTCTTCTGCCGGCTCATTCATATTGGCCAGGCTGATGTCTTCCAGGGCTGGATTTTCCTCCAACTCTTCTTTGATGCGGGCATCCAAAGACATCGTAGGCACCTGCAGCAATTTTATAAACTGGATTTGCTGCGGTGATAGTTTTTGTAAAAGCTTTTGTTGTAGGGTCTGTTTCAGCATAATTTATTTACTTCACAAACATACATAAAATAAGAGAAAGTAATTCAACCCTGAATATAAGCAAAAAAGCGGATGCCGTCCGGACATCCGCTTTTTCGTCTGCTGTTATTCAGCTAAAGTTGTTTTACCAGTTTGTCGGCTAATACCGACTTGGGAACCGCACCGATTTGCTTGTCTACAATCTGGCCGTTCTTAAAAAATAACAACGCGGGAATATTTCGAATTCCATACTTCACGGAAATATCCGGATTGTAGTCCACATTTACTTTTCCAACCACCGCCTGGCCATCATATTCTTTCGCTAATTCTTCAACAATCGGACCCACCATACGGCACGGGCCACACCATTCAGCCCAAAAATCCACCAGCACCGGCTTGTCTGATTGCAATACAACTTCATCAAAGTTGCTGTCTGTAATTTCTAATGCCATGATTTGTAGTTTTGTTTGCTGATTTCCTGCTGGGAAGTCAGCATATTTACGTTAATTTTTCACTTCCTTTATTGGCTCCATTTGCCGTTTATAGCGTTGGCCAACATCTACAAAGATAAGGCATCGAATTCATTGTCAGCGAATACATCCAGGATTCTGACACTAATTTAACTTATATTTTACGCCATTGAGCGCTATTAGCGCTTCAATAAATTCGTCGCTCGGATGTATTTTTATGCCTTTAGACAACATTTCAAGTCCTATCTCCGCCTCATGGTCTAAAACCATAAACTTCAATAGACATGATTTGTTTGGCGACGCCTCGATATTGGAGTTGACAATTTCCTTCATTTGCGAAACAAATGTCTCGTCCAATTGATGGAGCGGTATCTGGATCGTCAGGCACTTGGCAAGCTTTTCCCGCAGATCCGAAAGCAGCTGGATGCTCTTAATCTCAAAGCCCCAGTTCCCCACCTGCCGGAAACGTTCCTGGACTATTCCCTTAACCTGTATAAAGTATCCTTCTTGCAGATACCCCTTCATCTTAACGTAGTCCTCGCCAAACAACGCGATCTCGTAGGAGTCTGTGTAATCTTCGAACACCATCACGCCGAAGGGCTTGCCGTTTTTGGTGACACGGTGGCTGGCAGACGTAACCATCCCACCAATAGTCAGTTCCTTGTTTTTTATTTTATTGAACTCCGCGCTGGTCTCCTCGTCCACAGAAGCACTTTTCATTTTGTCGATCAATGTAAGTAACCTTACGGAATGCTGGCAGAAATGGTTTATCTCAAACCGGTAAGTGTCAAGCGGATGGCTGGTGAGGTAAATGCCGATGACGTCTTTTTCATATTTGAGCTTTTCGATCAGTCCCCATTCCGGGCACACCGGCAGTGTTGGCTCGGGGATCTGTACGTCGCTGTTGCCCCCGAATAGGCTTACCTGGGCCGAGTTTTCATTTTCTTTATATTTCGCCCCGTATTTGATGGCTTTCTCCAGTGTGGAGAGTCCGTCACCGTCTGCGTGGAAATATTGCGCACGATGCGTGCCGGAAAAGCAGTCGAATCCCCCTGCATATGCTAGGCTTTCAAAAGCCTTTTTATTTGCCGCGCGGAGGTCAATACGCCGGGCGAGGTCGAATATCGATAGATAAGGCGCCTGTTTGCGGTTTTCGACGATGGTTTCGACGGCGCCTGCGCCCACTCCCTTAACGGCGCCCATGCCAAATCGGATGGCATTCTGTTCGTTAACGGTAAACTTATAAAACGACTCGTTGACATCCGGTCCTAAGACCTGCAGGCCCATACGCTTACATTCTTCCATAAAGAAAGTGACCTGTTTGATATCATTCATGTTGTTCGAAAGCACAGCCGCCATATATTCCGCCGGGTAGTGGGCTTTGAGGTACGCCGTTTGGTACGCTACCCAGGCGTAGCAGGTAGAATGGGATTTGTTGAACGCGTAACTTGCAAAAGCCTCCCAATCTTTCCAGATCTTTTCCAAAACTTTTGGTGGATGCCCGTTGGCTGCTGCCTGGTCGATGAATTTCGTCTTCATTTTGTCCAGTACATCCCGTTGTTTCTTACCCATGGCTTTCCGCAGTACGTCGGCCTCGCCTTTCGTAAAATTCGCCAGCTTTTGGGAGAGTAGCATCACCTGCTCTTGGTACACCGAAATGCCGTATGTTTCCTTCAAGTACTCCTCGCACGCGTCGAGGTCATAAGTGATCGGTTCGAGGCCGTGCTTACGGCGAATAAAACTTGGTATGTATTCCATCGGTCCCGGACGGTACAGCGCGTTCATCGCAATGAGGTCGCCAAACACCGTAGGTTTCAGCTCCTTCATATATTTTTGCATACCGGGCGACTCATACTGGAAGATTCCTATCGTTTCGCCGCGTTGGAAAAGCTCGTAGGTTTTGGCGTCATCTATTGGAAATTCGTCCGGATTCAGGTCAATGCCGTGGCGCTGTTTAACAATGCTAACGGTATCCTTGATGAGTGTTAGTGTCTTTAGTCCGAGGAAGTCCATCTTGAGCAGGCCTGCACTTTCCACGACCGAATTGTCAAACTGAGTGACATAGAGATCAGAGTCTTTTGCAGTAGCCACCGGCACGAAATTGGTGATGTCGTCCGGCGTGATGATCACTCCGCAGGCATGGATGCCGGTGTTGCGAAGCGACCCCTCCAACACTTTCGCCTGTTTGATGGTTTCTGCCTCAACGCCTGTGCCCTGAGCGAGCGATACCAATTGCTGGACGTTCTCCAGCTCTTCGGCGCGGAGTGCGCTCCGGAGAGCCTGTGCATCCATGTTGAAAATCTTGTTCAGTTTGAGGTTCGGGATCAGCTTAGCGATCTTATCGGCCTCAAACAGCGGTAGGTCCAGGACCCTTGCCGTATCGCGGATAGACGATTTGGCAGCCATTGTACCATACGTGATAATCTGCGCCACCTGGTTCGCGCCGTATTTTTTGATCACATATTCCATTACTTTGCCCCGCCCTTCGTCGTCAAAGTCGATATCGATATCGGGCATGGACACGCGGTCCGGATTCAAAAATCGCTCAAATAGGAGGTCGTAGGCGATGGGGTCGATGTTAGTGATGCCAAGGCAATAGGCAACCGCCGAACCAGCCGCCGATCCGCGCCCCGGTCCGACTGATACGCCCATATCCCGGGCCGCTGCAATAAAGTCCTGCACAATGAGGAAATAGCCCGGATATCCCGTCCGCTCAATGGTAGCGAGCTCGAAATCCAACCGCTCGCGGATCGCGGGTGTTATTTCTTTGTAGCGTTTTTCCGCCCCAACGTAGGTAAGGTACCGTAGATAATTGTTCTCTCCACGCTTGCCTCCGTCTGTCAGGTCCTCCTCCACGCGAAAATCTTCCGGAATTTCAAATTTTGGTAGCAGGACGTCACGATAAAGGGAGTACACCTCGATTTTATCGACAATTTCCTGGATATTAATAATGGCCTCGGGTATGTCGGCAAATGCTTTCCGCATCTCGTCGCTCGACTTGAAGTAATACTCGTTATTCGGCAGCCCGAACCGGAATCCCCGGCCGCGTCCCTTTGGCGTAGCGAGCTTTTCACCGTCTTTAACGCAAAGCAGGATGTCGTGGGCATGGGCATCCTCTTTCTTTATGTAGTAGGTGTTGTTGGTGGCAACAGTCTTTACGCCGTGTTTGCTGGCTAGTTCGACCAGCGATTGGTTGACGCGGTCTTCGTCTTCCTGTCCATGACGCATCAGCTCGATATAGAAATCATCACCGAAGGTTTCTTTCCACCAAATAAGGGCTTCTTCGGCTTGAACTTCGCCGGTATTGAGGATTTTGCTGGGAATTTCCCCATACAAGTTGCCTGAGAGGACGATTAGATCGTCCTTATATTGTTTGATAATCCGTCGGTCTATGCGCGGTACATAGTAAAAACCCCGCGTGTAAGCGATCGAGGACATCTTCGCGAGGTTGTGGTAGCCATTCTTATTTTTGGCGAGGAAGACAACCTGATAACCGTTGTCCTTCCGGGATTTGTCGGTATGGTCGTCGCAAACATAAAACTCACAACCCACGATCGGTTTGATAACCACTTCTCTGGGAGGCTCCCCTTTTTCCTGTGCTGCCTTGTTTGCGGCCTCCGCCATTTTGTTGTGGTTGAGCACCTGACCCACAAAGTGAAAGGCCCCCATCATGTTGCCGTGGTCGGTAATGGCTACAGCCGGCATTTTGTGAGCCGCAGCCGCCTTCACCAGGTCACCGACGGAAATAGTGGATTGCAACACCGAAAACTGTGTGTGGTTATGCAGGTGCACAAAATCGACCTTGGCCAGGTCGCGTTTGTTCGCTTCCAGTTCCTGCTTGGAAATCGGCGCATCCTGATGGCTTTTCAGGCGCTGGCGGATTTCATCCGAGGCAGCCTTGAGATTAATATGGGACAGCCCAAAAGGTGGAATGGGGTCTGGGTAACGTTCGCGAAACGCCACGAAATAACCGGTATCCACCTGGAGCTCTTCCGCGGTAAACACGTCCCGTTTAATGAGCTCCAGGAAACAACGCGTCGTAGCCTCTACGTCGGCAGTAGCGTTGTGCGCTTCCGAAAACGGCACACCGAACAGGTATTGATGTAGCTCCGTCAAGGTGGGCAACTTGTATTTGCCGCCGCGACCGCCCGGTATTTGCAGGAGCTCCGCCGTGAGTTCCGTACACGTATCCAGTATCCGCTTTCCCTCCAACGGGCTCCTTATGCCCAGCCGGTGATATTCACATCCCATAATATTGATGTCGAAGCCGATGTTCTGACCGACAACAAATGTTGCCTTTTGAAGGGCCACCTGAAATTTGTCCAGTACCTCCGCCAGCTCAGTACCCTGCTCCATTGCCAATTCCGTCGATATCCCGTGCACCCGTTCCGAATCAAATGGAATGTTAAATCCCACTGGCTTGACCAGGAAATCCTGATGCTCAATGAGGTCTCCCATGGCGTCATGTAGCTGCCAGGCGATTTGTATGCAGCGCGGCCAATTGTCTGTGTCGCTGATGGGGGCATCCCATCTTTTGGGAAGTCCGGTTGTTTCGGTATCAAATATTAAATACATGGGTTGCTTAAAATCACACGCAGAAGCTCACACAAACTTACTGAATTTTGCGGTTAAACCCTAACTAAGGGCTAGGGGCATTGGTGAAGTGGCTGTATAAATTGCCGTTAGGTTTTCCACAGTCGCCATTTCGGTGTCTTTCAAAATGTCGGTCGATAAACGACGCAGAAAGTCATTCTGAGGTATATTTAATCCTTTCGGATGATTTTTTTTCCGATTTTCTATTCAAACGCTCCTTGGTTTTACAAATCAATGGAGGTTTTAGTCATTTTATTTGCCTTGTTTCAAACATTTCATGCGTTTTTTTAAAATTTTGATAACAAAATATCAGTTTGTGTATTGATTTTTTAACTTAAACATGTAATTTCGCAGAAAAATAAAATAATATTTCAGATGAAATCGAACAAATCCGTTATTCCTTTCGCTTTTTTGGTGCTAATCGTGTTGTTGGCTTTGGTGTTCCCGGGTTTTCCGGCGGAGTCGGACAATGAGTTTGATACAGCTGACGTGGCTTGGATGCTCACGTCTACGGCGCTGGTTTTGATTATGACGCCCGGCCTTGCATTCTTCTACGGCGGGATGGTCAAGAAAAAGAACGTTATCTCCACCATGCTCCAAAGCTTTATTTGTATGGCGGTGGTAGCAGTGTTATGGGTAGTCTTTGGCTTTAGCCTTGTTTTTGGAGAATCACTGGGCGGCGTCATTGGAAATCCGGCCACGTATTTCATGTTTGAAGGTGTGCTGGGAGGCCCCAATTGGCCGGGCGCTCCAACGATTCCGTTTGCCCTTTTTGCCATGTACCAGTTGAAGTTTGCCATCATCACACCGGCGCTGATCACCGGCGCGTTTGCTGAGCGCATTCGTTTTACTTCGTATATCCTGTTTATTTGCTTATTTTTCATTTTCATTTACGCGCCGCTAGCGCACGCCACCTGGCACCCCGACGGAATTTTGGCCAGCATGGGGGTACTCGATTTCGCAGGGGGTACCGTCGTGCACATGTCGGCGGGTGTCACCGCCCTTGCTTCTGCCCTTTATCTTAAACAGGGTAATGGAAACGGTGGACATGAGCCTGCACGTATTACATATGTGCTGTTAGGTACCGGATTACTGTGGTTCGGCTGGTTTGGATTCAATGCCGGATCGGCGTTTGGTGCTACAGCGTTAGCCGCATCAGCATTGGCGACCACGACAACTGCGTCTGGCGCGGCTGCATTGGCCTGGATTTTTTTTGATGCCGCCCGTGGCAAAAAGCCAACCGCAATGGGCGTTTGTATCGGAGTGGTAGTTGGTTTGGTAGCGATCACGCCCGCCGCCGGTTTTGTTACGGTACCGCATTCCTTGGTAATGGGGGCTGTTGCCTCGGTCATCAGCCGCCTGGTAGTCGAATGGCGCACGCATTCGCGCGTGGACGATACATTGGATGTATTCCCAAGCCACGGCGTAGGCGGAATGGTCGGTATGTTATTTACCGGCATATTTGCTACCGGCACCATTAATGAAGTCGTCACTGCCGATGGATTGTTTTTCGGAGAGACCGACCTTTTTGTAGCGCACGTCATTGGTTTGGTGGGGTCGGTCGCGTTCACGCTCGTCATGGCTTTCGTATTGCTTAAGGTGACCGACATGATTAGCAAATTGCGCGTTACACCGGAGGAAGAAGAGGTGGGCCTCGACATCAGCCAGCACGGAGAGAAGCTTTAAAACATTATCACCCGTTACTAACCAATCCAGTTTATATCCCATAAGCCCGCAACCTGCGGGCTTATTTTCTTTTTTATATCGGTGAAATAATTTGTGTATCTTTGCATACTCAAATCAGAACATGAGTGAAGCTATTAAACACGAGTGCGGCATAGCACTGATTCGCCTGTTAAAACCCCTCTCTTATTATCAGGAAAAGTACGGTACATCCTTGTACGGCATCAACAAACTGTATCTTTTGATGGAAAAACAGCATAACCGCGGCCAGGATGGCGCGGGGATTGCAACCATCAAGCTGGATGTCAAACCCGGCAATCGGTACATCAGCCGATATCGCTCGATGGCGTCCAACGCCGTGGCCGATATCTTCGAATATGTACAAAAGAAATTTGCGGCGGTACAACGCACCTATCCCGAGCAGTTTGAGGACAGTCAATGGCTTAAGAACAATGTAAGCTTTACGGGTGAGGTGCTTATGGGACACCTACGATATGGCACACATGGTAAAAATAGTGTGGAGAGCTGCCACCCGTTTTTACGGCAGAACAACTGGATGACGCGCAACCTGGTTATCGCTGGGAACTTTAATATGACCAATGTCGATGAGTTGCTTGAGCAGTTGTATGAGTTGGGTCAGCACCCTAAGGAAAAGGCCGACACCGTGACGGTATTGGAAAAGATTGGCCATTTCCTGGATGCCGAAAACCAGGAGTTGTTTGACCAATTTAAGCGAGAGGGGCACAGCAATGAAGAAATCAGTGGGCTCATCGCCAAACATCTTGATGTGGCCCGGATTCTCCGTAAGTCAGCTAAAACGTGGGATGGTGGCTACACCATTGAGGGCATTTTCGGGCACGGGGATGCCTTTGTCATGCGTGACCCGGCAGGTATTCGGCCGGCTTATTATTATGTCAATGATGAGGTGGTAGTCGTCACCTCTGAGCGACCTGCAATCCAAACGGCCTTCAATGTAAAATTTGAAGAAATCAATGAGATAAAGCCCGGTTATGCGCTGATTGTAAAAAAAGACGGCACCATTACGGAGGAACAATTCCGCGAGCCAGTTGAGAAAAAATCGTGTTCTTTTGAACGAATTTATTTTTCTCGGGGCAGCGATGCGACTATCTATCAGGAACGAAAGTTTCTGGGGCGGCTACTGTGCCCGCAGATATTGGAGACTATCAATTACGATATCAAGAACACGGTATTCTCATACATCCCCAACACAGCGGAGGTAGCATTTTACGGGCTCGGCGAAGGCATCAACGAATACGTTAGAAAGCTTCAGAAAGATACGCTGCTTAACAGGGCCGATAAGATCTCGGACGAGGAATTAAACGAAATGCTCAGCATTTCCCCTCGCTTCGAGAAGCTGAATATCAAGGATGCCAAGCTACGCACGTTTATTACACAGGATGCCGACCGCCAGGATATGGTCCAGCACGTCTACGATACCACCTACGGCATCGTCAAAGATCACGTGGACACCATCGTCGCGGTAGACGATTCCATCGTACGGGGTACGACGCTCAAACAAAGTATTCTGACCATTCTTGACCGGCTCAATCCCAAGAAGATCATCATCGTGTCGTCTGCTCCACAGATCCGTTATCCCGATTGTTACGGCATTGATATGTCCCGGATGGGCGAGTTCGTTGCGTTTGAGGCGGCTGTTTCCCTACTCTATAAGAACGGTATGGGGAATGTGGTTGATGAGGTTTACCAAAAATGCCTGGCATCTCTCGAATTGCCCAAAGATAAGGTGGAAAACTACGTCAAGGCGATTTATGCACCGTTTACCGATGAAGAGATTTCCAGGGAAATCGCGCGGATTATACGGGGCAGCCATATCCGTGCCGATGTGGAGGTTATCTATCAGAAGCTGGAAAACTTACACGTGGCTTGCCCGGATCATAAGGGCGATTGGTACTTTTCCGGTGATTATCCAACACCTGGCGGCAACAAGGTGGTTAACCGGGCATATATGAACTGGGTGGAAGGAAAGAACGTCCGGGCATATTTTAGTGCCTAATTTTTAGTCGTTGTTTCCGATACCCAGCAACTCCCGTACCTGCTTTTCATCCATTGCGATTTGACGTGTCATTTCATCTACAGACTCAAACCACTGGTCGTGGCGCACGAAGTGCAAAAATTTTACGCGCAAGGTCTTGCCATAGAGATCGGCATCAAAGTCAAACAAGTTGATCTCGATGCTTCGGCTCACGCCATCGACCGTAGGCCGGGTGCCGATGTATCCCATCCCCTTTATCAGTTGCTTGGGTTCTTGCGGCTCATATAAGCCGGTACTGATGTCCTTTGACTCAATTAAGGCCGCTTCCACGGCGTAAATGCCGTACGCAGGGATAAGCTTGTTAGATTCCTGTACCTGCAAGTTAGCCGTCGGATAGCCAATGTTGCGTCCCAGCTGGTTTCCCCTCACTACTTTGCCGGTCAACTGAAACGGATACCCCAGGTAGTTATTTGCACTCTTGATATCGCCCTTGATAAGGGCTTCCCTGACCTTGGTCGACGATACCGCCACGTCGTCAATATCCTGTTCGGGGATTTGTTCTACGGTATAGCCGTAGACTTCGGCGTGCTTCAGCAGATCATGGAGAGTCCCTTCCCGGTCTTTTCCAAAGCGGTGATCATAGCCGATCACAATCTTCTTTGTGCCAATTTTGCTTACAAGTACTTCCCGGATATACTCTTCGGGCGACTGATTGGAAAAATCACGTGTAAATGGTGTGATGATCAGGTGGTCTATTCCCGCCTTGGCCAGCAATTCCACTTTTTCCTCGATGTCGCTAATAAGTTTCAGACTATCGTCCTCGGGGTGCAGGATCATTCGGGGGTGCGGAAAAAAAGTCAACAGCACCGTTTCACCGTTGATGTTCCTAGCGCATTCCTTCAGGGTGCTCAGTATCTTCTGATGGCCTACATGTACGCCGTCAAACGTCCCAATGGTCACCACAGCATTGTCCAATGGGATGAAATCTTCGAGGTTCCTGTAAATGTTCATTAAGAAACGGGTTTGTACAAAGGTAAGAGTTTTTTTAATGCGCTTTTGCGATCCGAATACACTGAACGAGCTCGTTGAGCTGCCAAGCCTCATTCACGTCGAAGTCCCCGCTTTTCGTCCGTCGCAGCTCACTGAGATGTGCGCCGTTGTTTAGTGCCTTTCCCAGATCATGGGCCAACGAACGGATATAGGTTCCCTTGCTACATACCACGCGAAACCGTACCAGGGGCATTTCCACTGCTACTATATCAAACGCGTGGATTTTGACGGTACGCGACCGCACGGCAACTACTTCTCCGCGGCGGGCTTTTTCGTACACGCGCTCGCCGTCCATTTTGACAGCGGAATGCGCCGGGGGTACCTGTTCGATTTCGCCTACAAAAGCGGCAGCAGCGTCCCGGATCTGTGTTTCGGTGATTCCGGATACGTCAAACCGCTGGTCAATTTCGCGTTCGAGGTCGTATGATGGGGTGGTAGCACCGAGCGTGATCGTTCCTGTGTATTCCTTCTCTTGAGCCTGAAACTCGGAAATTCTTTTTGTAAACTTGCCGGTGCAGATCACCAACAGTCCGGTTGCGAGCGGATCCAAGGTGCCGGCATGGCCGACTTTCACCTTAAGCGGTTTGATCGCGTTGGATATTTTCCGAACTACATCAAAACTGGTCCAGGTATATGGCTTATCCACGAGAAGCACTTCCCCGGAGGCAAAATCAAATGGTTTATTCGGATTTTTTGTCATATGATTTGCAAGCTGTGTCCGCTAAGCAGCATCATGATGATCACCCCGCCAACAACGATACGATACCAACCAAATACCTTGAAACCATACTTGGACACCACGCCTATAAACGATTTTATCGCAACGATAGCCACGATAAAGCCGATAATGTTGCCGATCAGCAGCTGGTTAATTTCGGTGCCGCTCAGCCGATGGCCGTCGTCTAAAAAGTCTTTTAGTTTTAATAAGGTTGCACCGAACATCATCGGCAACGCCAGAAAAAAGGAAAATTCCGCAGCGGCTTTGCGCGTGAGTTGTTGGGTCATGCCGCCTACGATTGTACTGGCCGAACGTGACGTGCCGGGAATCAGCGCCAAACATTGGTATAAACCGATTTTAAACGCTTGTCCATAAGTGATGTCGTCAGAATTATCAAGGGTAGGGCGGTTGAACCAACGGTCGACGAAAAGCAGTATGACACCACCAACCATCAACATGATGCCTACCGTCAGCGGACTTTCCAGCAGTCCGTCGATGTAATCACTGAATAACACACCGAAGAACGAAGCCGGAATGGCCGCCACGACCAATTTATAATAAAAGGAGAGCGAACGTAAAAATCGCTTATAATAAAGTACCAACACGGAGAGGATGGTGCCAAGTTGGATAGCGATGGTAAACAATTTGACAAAAGGCGACGGCTCCACGCCCATCAGGGCCGTAGCGATAATTAGGTGCCCCGTAGACGATACCGGCAAAAATTCAGTGAGGCCCTCAATTACGGCCAGCACAATCACTTCAAACGGCGACATTAATGATCTTTGGATTTTTCAGGTTTGACCAATATTGCCGCTATGCCGATCGCAAAACCGATGACCACCGTCAGTGGTGCCAATGTAATTTTGGTAAAACTATAAATGTCCGAAGTGCCCATCATCAGCAGGAATCCCAGTATGACCACTGCAATGCTCACGAGGAATAGCTGATAATTTCGCTTGGCGAATACAAATGAAGCTTTTTCGGGGTTCGATACTTTCTGTTGTCTTGACATATAAGCGTTAATTATCGGTACAGTTCGTTGGATTTCAATCGCAGATACTTGCCCACGGCAAAATAGGTGCTAAGGCCCGAAATGAGTATCCCCAGCGCGGCAACAATGATAAAGATGGCAGCAAATTCAAACCAGTTCCTCAAAAACACCAGTTCGGGAATCTCTTGCTGCCCAAAGTGCAGCGTCAACAAAAGCAGCAGGATAGCAATCAGTGCCCCCAGCAATCCGTGCATCACGCCATAACCGATAAACGGCCGCCTGATAAACCCTTTGGTTGCGCCAACCATCTGCATGCTTTTGATCAGGAAGCGCTGCGAGTATATGGCCAGCCGAATGGTGTTGTTGATCAGTGCAACGGCGATGATCAACAGCAACGCCGTAAACCCCAGGATAACTATCCCAATCGTACGGATATTTTTGTTGACCATATCAATCAGGGACTCCTGGTAAACCACTTCTTTGACGAGTTCGCTGGCAGATACCTTCTTGATAAATACCTGGATGCTGTCTGTATTGGCATATTGGGCTTTAAGAAATACATCCACTGAAGGGAGTAACGGGTTATGGCCCAAAAATTCAACAAAGTCCTCACCGAGTTCGTCCGATAGATTCTTCGCAGCGAGTTCCTTACTGATATATTCCGACCGAAGGACATATGGATCTGATTCCAACCTTTTCTGATAAGCCAGCACATCGCCTTCGCTGGCATCGTCGTTCATGATGACGTTGAGCACGATGTTTTCCTTGACGTACCTGGAAAGATTCTTTGCGTGTACCAGCAGCAAACCGAGCAGACCGGTCATCAACAGCACCAAGGCGATGCTGATAACCGTAGAAATGTATACAGATTTGGTTTTTTTTGAAGATGTACTTACCTCATACGCTTCCATATGCCGTCGTTTTATGATGCGAAAGTAGTGATTTGAATTTAAAAATAGTCACTAAACGCTGCAACAAAATGTTTGTGTCCCGTTCGCCATCGCGCCAACTTATACAAAAAACGGTTGCGTAGACCGTTTATTGCCATCCCCCGCCAAGCGCTTTATAAAGCAGCAACTTATTAATCGCTTTTTCCCTCCTTGTCCTAATTTGGTTCAATTCAGCATCCAATACCGTTCGCTGCGCGGTAATGACGTCGAGGTAGGAGGCCCGGCCGGCTTTGAATAGTTCATTGGCCGCGTCTACAGCTTTTCGCAATGCGGCGACCTCCAAGGCATTGTGACGCTGACGTTCGCCGATATGAACCTGCGCCGTAAGACTGGTCTGCACTTCTTTCCATGCGTTGAGCACGGTATTCTCATAATCAAGAAACGCGATGCCGTACTCAGCTTTAGCCGTCTCATAAGCGGATCGGATAGCCCGCTGGTTAAATACCGGCGCAGTAAGGCCCCCAAAAAGACCGTACGCTAGGGAAGTGGGCGCCGTTAATAGCTTTCCAACGTCAAAGGCCTGGAAACCGATATACGGAGAGAGTACCAGCGACGGATAGAAAGACGCTTTTGAAGCGTCGACCTCAGCTTCGGAAGCAGCCATCTTTATGTGTGCCTGCCTTACGTCGGGGCGAAGCGCCAATAGCTGCGGCGGGATGCCGGGCATGATCGAGTCCGTAAATGAGACGTGCATCCATCGGGTGGTGTCGCGCCGGATGTCTCCTTCAAAGCGACCAAGGAGGTAGTTGAGGTGGTTTTCAGTGCTCACAATCTCCTGGAGAACCTCCTGTACTCTACCCCGCGAGTTATGGAGCATCGCATTAAACTGCTGTACCCCCAGTTCGTCAGCCCTGCCCGCCTGCTTCTGCACTTCGATAATGGCCACTGCGTCTTGCTGCAGTTTGATGTTTTTGCGCAATATGGCCAATTCATTGTCGAGAGCCATTAGGTCGTAATAGGCAGCAGCGACCTGCTCCACAAGTGCGGTTTGTATCAGACGCTTGCCTTCAAAGGTAGCCAGAAATTCCTGGTACGCCGACCGTTTTCTATTTCGTAGCTTGCCCCATAGATCGATTTCCCAGGATGTCCGTAGGCCGGCGAAATAATCGGGTAGCGGATCAGGCAACTTTTCGTCGTCGTTTAGGTTGTCAGAGAAGTTTGTGTCGTAATTGCCAATTCCATCCATCGTATAAAATCCAAATTTACGCAGGCCAGCCTCGGCAAACGCATCGATCGAGGGATACAACGCGGATTTTCTCCATCGGAAGTTGGCCTGGGCTATTTCGAGCTGGTGAAGCGCTTTTTCCATATCAGGATTGTTGGCCAACGCCGAATCGATCAGCGTCACCAAATACGGATCGTCAAAAAAAGCATTCCAATGTATTTTTGCGGTGTTGGTGGTGTCCAAAGTTCCATTGTAGGTCTCCGGCATAGTACGGTGCTCGTGCTGTGCCAATTCAGCACTCGTGCCACATCCGGCAAGGAGCAGGCTTCCAGCGATGAGCAGTGTCGCATTCGACAGCTTAACCTTAGTTTTTTTGCGCCGCGACGCAAACAACACGTAGAGGCCTGGAATGACGACGACGCCAACCAGTGTGCCGACGATCATACCGCCGACCGCTGTCGTGCCGATTGACCGGTTTCCCAGTGCGCCGGCGCCCGACGCCATTGCCAATGGAATCAATCCCGCGATAAACGCAAATGAAGTCATCAGAATAGGGCGTAAGCGCGCTACCGAACCCTCGATTGCAGCCTGTAGCTGGGTAGCCCCCTGTTTATGCCTCAAGATCGCATATTCCACAATAAGTATGGCGTTTTTGCCCAGCAGACCGATAAGCATCACCAGCGCCACCTGAGCATAAATATTGTTTTCCAGACCCAACAGCTTTAGGAAGAGGAACGCCCCGAACACGCCCGCCGGCAGTGAGAGAATCACCGGCAGCGGCAGTAAAAAGCTTTCATATTGGGCTGCCAGAATAAGGTATACAAACAACAGACAAAGGGCAAATACATAAATTGCCTGATTTCCGGATAATATCTGTTCGCGCGTCATGCCGGACCATTCAATGCCGTAGCCCTGGGGAAGCGTTGCAGCAGCCACCCGTTCGACCGCCTCAATCACCTGGCCGCTGCTGTAGCCGGGAGCCGCATCACCACTGATGAGGGCAGCGCTAAACATGTTGTATCGCGTTACCTGTTCGGGGCCGTATATGCGTTTCATGGTTACAAATGACGAATATGGGACCATCTCGCCGGCATCGTTCTTTACGTAAAGTTTAAGCACGTCCTCGGGTTTTTCCCGGAAATCTGGCCCCGCCTGTACCATTACTTTATACATTTGCCCAAAACGGATAAAGTTGGTCGCATAGAAGCTACCCATCAGCGTTTGAAGGGTGACCATGGCGTTTTCCACACTAATGCCCTTCTTGGCCGCCATATCATAGTCAACCTCAATGAGGTATTGGGGAAAGCGCGGGTCGAAAGTGGAAAAGGCATTGCCGACCTCCGGGGTCGCCTCCAGCTCTTGCATAAAATCGGTTAGAATGTCGGCGGTGCGGTCGAGCTCGTCACTCCCCGTTCGATCGAGCAGGCGGAGCTCAAAGCCGCTGGAATTGCCAAATCCCGGTACCGTAGGGGGAGGAAAATATTCAATATTCGCGTCCATCAGATGGTCGGTGTTATCTTCCAGCCAGGCAATGACGTCGGCGACCGACTCGTTGCGGTCATCCCATGCTTTCAAATTGATCATGCCCATGCCATATGAGGCACCCGTCACCTCGGTCACAATGCTGTACCCCGCCAGTGTCGACACGGTTTCAACGGCTTCATGTTGCCGGCTTATCGAATCAATTTGGTTCAGCACGGCAATGGTACGGTCGACTGTTGCGCCGGGAGGGGTGGTCACGTTTACGTAAATCATTCCCTGGTCTTCCGTTGGTATAAATCCAGCGGGCAGGATGCTGTTTACTCCCCAGGTCGCCAAGAAGAAGCCAACCAAGAGGCTTAGGGTGATGGCCCGCCGGCCGGCGATCTTCCCTATCAAACCGGCATAACGCGATGATATCCCCTCATACCAATTGTTGAATCGCTTAAAAAAAGAGGCCAACCATCCCTTGCGCGCTGGCCGGCCATGCGGCGATTGAAGAAACAAGGCACAAAGTGCAGGGGTGAGTGTAAGGGCGTTGACTCCCGATATCACGATCGCCGCGGCCAGTGTTAATGAAAATTGACGATAAAAGACACCTACGGGCCCAGAAAGAAAGGCTACCGGTACAAACACGGCAGACATCACCAATGTGATCGCCACAACCGCGCCGCCGATCTCCTTCATTGCCGCGAGGGTTGCCTCCATCGGTGGCAGGTGATCCTCTTCCATTTTTACGTGCACGGCCTCAACCACCACAATGGCATTGTCGACCACAATACCGATGGCCAGTACCAGCGCAAAAAGTGTAAGCAGGTTGATCGAGAAGCCCAGTAGCTGCATGACGAACAGCGCGCCGATGAGGCATACCGGTACGGCAAGTGCCGGTATCAGTGTAGAGCGAAAATCCTGTAGGAAGATGAATACCACTAAAAATACCAGCAGGAACGCTTCTACGAGTGTACGGATCACCTCGCTGACCGAGGCATCCAGGAAACGCGATACGTCGTAGCTTATCGAATACTTCATGCCCGGGGGAAAAGTAGTTTCCTGTAACTCGGCCATCCGAGCTTTTACCTGCTCAATGACTTCCTGAGCGTTTGAACCTGGTAACTGTTTCATCATGATGGAAGCGGAAGGGCGTCCGTCGGTTTTGGACTCCATCTCATAATCCAGGGATCCGAACTCAACGTCGGCAATGTCCTTGACCCGTAAAATAGAGCCGTCCCTATTCGCGCGGAGCGGAATGTCGCGGTATTGATCGGGCTCCGAAAATTTGCCGGGGTACCGCAATACATACTGCTGCATATTAACACGTTGGTCAGAACCGATTCCGGTCTGTCCCGGCGCCGCTTCGACGTTTTGCGCGCGCAAGGCCTGAATCACTTCCTCACTGGAGATGTCATAAGCTGCCATCCGATCGGGCTTTAGCCAAATACGCATCGCGTAGTCGCGCGCACCCATAATTTGAGCGAACCCAACCCCCTCGATGCGTTTCAGTTCCTTGAGGATATTGATGTCTGTGAAGTTGTAAATAAATCGTTCGTCGGCCGTGGGGTCGTCGCTATACACGTTGAGGTACATCAACATACTATTTACCTCTTTTTCGGTGGTGACTCCAGCTTTAATAACTTCCTCCGGTAGCTCGTCTAGCACGGTGGTCACCCGGTTCTGTACGTTTACTGCTGCAATATCCGGATCCGTACCTACTTTAAAAAATACCTGTATCAGCGTTGTTCCATTGTTGGTTGAGACCGATGTCATGTAGGTCATTCCGGCGACGCCGTTGATCGCTCGCTCAAGCGGAATAGCGACAGCGTCTGTACAAACTTCGGCGTTTGCACCGGTATAGTTTGCCGTCACCACCACCGAAGGTGGCACAATATCCGGGAATTGAGTGACTGGAAGCGTAAAAAGCGAAAGTACGCCCAATAAGGTTATAAGCAATGAAATGACCAGCGACAGCACCGGTCGTTTAATAAATGTCTCGAGCATCTTAGTAAAATCAGAAATTCAGTTTGACGTTGTTATTGATTACCGTTTGTCACTAGCTTATCTTCCCCTTCAAAGATGGGGACGATCTTCATGCCGTCCCGGAGGTTCTGCGTCCCTTCGAATACAATTTTATCCCGGGCTTGCAGGCCGCCATAGATGAGGTAGTAATGACCAACCCTGGGCCCGGCGCGAAACGGAGTCATCGCAACGGTGTTGTCGTCGCGAAGCATATATACATACGTGCGATCCTGTATTTCAAACACCGATTTTTGATGTACCACTAAGTTTTCTGCATGTTGCAACGGTACGTTGACCTTCCCTGAGGCGGCGTGTTTAATTAATCCGTCGGGATTGGCGAACCGCGCCCGCAAAGAAATTGTGCCGGTGCTCTCGTCAAACTCATTTTCGGCAAATTCGGCAGTTCCGGTGTGGGGATACACAGACCCGTCAGCAAGGGTGAGGTGCACGGGTGTGCTGAAGTCTACCGTCCGGACGCTGTCTCGTCCCATAATTCCAAGATACTCTTGTTCCGAAATGTCAAAATAAGCGTACACTTCGCTGAGGTCGGAAATCGACGTTAGGAGCGTCCCTTCATCCAAAAGGCTCCCTTCCTTAAGCGGTATGCGGTCGATCTGCCCGGTAAATGGCGCTCTGATTGTCGTGTAGGCAAGCTGCGTTTTGGCAAAATCCAGCATCGACCGCGCTTCCTTTATTCGGGATTCTGCGGCACTTAACTTCGCCTGAGCAACTTCAAGGTCGGTTTCCGAGACAATATTTTTGTCGACGAGTAATTTCGTCCGTTCGACCTCCAGTGCGATGGTTTTGCCATCCGCAATCGCATTGTCGAGCACCGCTTGGCTCCGTGCGACTTCAGAGAGGTATTCCGCATCGTTCAGTTTGAATAATGGTTGTCCTGCCTTCACGTGTGCACCCTCGTCAACAAAGATTTTTTCTAGAAATCCGGTCAATCTTGTGCGGATTTCGACATTCTTTACCGCTTGAATGGTGGCCACATATTCTTGATATATTGCCGTATCAAGAACAGCTACCTCCGCAATCGGGGCTGCCGGAATGGCGGACTCACTTTGTGCTTGCTCGGCATTGCTAACGCATCCGACGGCGGTTGATAGAATCAGGCCAAAGCCTGTTAAATGGTACAGCAGGTTTGTTTTTGTCTTCGTCTTCATAGTATCTGGTATAGGAGTAGTTAAGCCGGGAACGCTACAGCCCAGTACACGTTACCCCGCAAATCCACTTTTGGCGGTTGCGCCGGTATTAATATTTGCTTGAAATCAATTGGTGTGATATCGACGATATCTTGTCGATAGGCGGCCTGCGTCTATGCGCAGTATGCAATGATCGTGTATTAAAAGGGCTTCAGCCGAAACAGGTACGTGTAATAACCCAGCAGGCAGGAGATGCCTGTATTAAAGTCGACGTATGTACGTCGAACTTCAAGATCAATAACAGGGATGATGTACAGTTCAATAACGCGTATCAAAGGAAGCGCTAAAACCCACTGGGCGGTAGACGGACGATAATCATCATATTGGATGTCGGTGACGGGATTGCTGCTCTCATGATGGGGAATATCCAACACATCTTCCAAAAGGATCTCGACCAACGGCGCTCCGTCAATTACTTGTGACGTATTGGTGCCATGCATGTGCCCCTCCTGGTAAAACACAGTGTTCACATATGCAATTAGTACGAGAATATAGAGCAATTTCGGCAGCATGATTGCCCGCGAAGATAATTGATTTGGGCTAAACTCCTGCCAGTATCACTTCTTTGTTACTTCTTTTCCATGTCACGACATGGCGTCAAGGCCGGGAGAATTAGGAAGCGGACCGCCATCGCCGGTTCAGTCCACAAATCCTTCGTAGGTCGGCATATCAAGCATAAGCCAAAAAAATCGTATTTTCGCCGTTCATATTTCAATTCCGTATATTACATGGATTACCATCATCGAGTTATAGAGCAGAAGTGGCAGACGTTTTGGGCAGAAAACCAAACATTTCACGTAAGCAACCTGTCGCAGAAACCGAAATACTACGTGCTGGATATGTTTCCCTATCCTTCCGGGGCCGGATTGCACGTAGGACACCCATTGGGATATATCGCTTCTGATATCTTTGCGCGATATAAACGGCTCAGGGGTTTTAATGTGTTGCATCCCATGGGATACGATTCCTTTGGTTTGCCGGCAGAGCAGTATGCCATACAGACGGGGCAACACCCGGCCATCACTACCGAAACGAACATCAAGCGCTACCGTGAACAGCTCGACAACCTTGGCCTTTCGTTCGATTGGAGCCGCGAGGTACGCACAAGCGATCCGGCTTATTATCGGTGGACGCAATGGATTTTTATGCAGTTGTTCAATGCTTGGTATAATAAAACAACCGACAAAGCCGAGCCAATCACGACGCTGATCGCACATTTCGAAAGCCGGGGCAGTACAGGTGTCAACGCCGCGTGCGACGACGATGTCCGGACATTTACGGCAGCCCAGTGGGTGTCGTTTAGCGACGAAGAAAGACAGTACGAGTTGCTGAAATACCGCCTGGCTTATCTTCGCGAGAGTACCGTAAATTGGTGTGCGGCACTTGGTACCGTGCTCGCTAACGACGAAGTGATCAACGGCGTCTCCGAACGGGGCGGATATCCCGTAGAACAAAAGAAGATGATGCAGTGGAGCATGCGCATCACCGCCTATGCCGAGCGGCTGCTGACTGGCTTGGAAAGCGTCGACTGGCCGGAACCCTTGGTAGAGATGCAGCGCAATTGGATCGGCAAAAGCGTGGGAGCGAGTGTAAAGTTTGCTGTGCCTTCACTCGGCCCCGAAGCCACCATAGAGGTGTTTACAACCCGTGTAGATACCATTTATGGCGTAAACTGCCTGGTGCTTGCTCCCGAACACGAGCTGGTCGATCAACTGACGGTCGCGGAGCAGCGCGCGGAAGTAGATGCCTATATCGCCCATACCAGTAAAAAATCAGAACGGGACCGTATGGCCGACGTGAAATCCGTCTCAGGAGCGTTCACCGGAAGCTTTGCCAAGCATCCCTTAACCGGTCAGGAGATTCCGGTTTGGATAGCCGATTACGTATTGGCTGGATACGGAACGGGGGCTGTAATGGCTGTCCCGTCGGGCGATCAGCGGGATTACCTTTTTTCAAAACATTTTGGCCTGCCAATTATTCCGATTTCGGACACGCAAAAGATTGACGGTCAGGCAGATCCTACGAAATCGGGCCGCTATATTAATTCAGGTATTATTAATGGTCTTACTTACAGCGAGGCGACTGAAGTGCTGATCAAAAAACTTGAGTCGATTGGCGCGGGGAAGGCGACGGTTACCTACCGGATGCGTGATGCTATTTTCGGGCGGCAACGCTATTGGGGCGAGCCGGTGCCTATTTATTTCAAAAACGGATTGCCTCAGCTGATCGACGAAACGGAATTGCCGTTGTTGCTACCTGAAATCGATAAATATTTGCCGACCGAAAGCGGCGAACCCCCGTTGGGCCGGGCTAAAGACTGGAAATATCACGGCGCGTTTGATTATGAACTAAGTACGATGCCTGGCTGGGCCGGCTCCAGTTGGTACTGGTACCGTTATATGGATGCGCAAAACAACGAAGCCTTCGCCTCTCCCGATGCGGTAAACTATTGGAAGGCCGTAGACCTATATATCGGCGGATCTGAGCACGCCACTGGCCACCTCTTATACAGCCGTTTCTGGAACAAATTTTTGAAAGATCTGGGGTATGTGTCTGAGGAAGAGCCCTTCAAAAGACTGATCAACCAGGGGATGATTCAGGGTAGGAGTAGCTTCGTATATCGGTTGCTTGACGCTGAGGGGAAGGGCACCGATACCTTTGTTTCGTACGGACTTAAAGATCAGTATACGACCGTCCCTCTGCATGTGGATGTCAACATCGTCAACAACGACGTGCTTGATATCGAGAAGTTCCGTCGCTTTAGACCGGATTTTGCCAATGCCGATTTTATCCTGGAAAACGGGAAATACATCTGTGGCCACGAAGTGGAGAAGATGTCAAAGTCCAAGTACAACGTTGTAAACCCCGACGATATCATCGAACAGTTCGGAGCGGACACCCTTCGCATGTATGAAATGTTTTTGGGACCGCTTGAGCAGAGCAAACCCTGGAATACCAACGGCATTGAAGGCGTATACAAGTTTCTCCGGAAGTTTTGGAAGCTCTTCCACGATGCGGAAGGCAACTTTGCCGTCAGCGATGAGCCGCCCACCAAGGCGGAATTGAAGGCATTGCATAAGATCATAAAGAAAGTGGCGGACGACATTGAGCGGTTCTCTTTCAATACGTCGGTGTCTGCATTCATGATTTGCGTGAATGAGCTGACGGACCTGAAATGCGACAAACGCGGCATTTTGCAGGATCTCTGTGTCGTGCTGTCGCCGTATGCGCCGCACATCACCGAGGAACTATGGACACTTTTGGGCAATGAGCCGGGTACCCTGTCATACGCGGCCTATCCAGAATTTAATGCGGATTATTTAGTTGAAGATGAGTTTTCGTACCCCATCTCGGTAAATGGCAAAATGCGCATGAACATCTCATTGCCACTGAGCCTTGAACCGGACGAAATAGAAAAAGCAGTGCTGGACAATATGGACGTACAGCGATACCTCGATAACAAACCTGTACGAAAGGTGATTGTGGTGAAGGGACGAATTGTTAATATTGTGGTCTAACGGCCATTTTTAGATCGGCCGGTTCGAGCGGCTTTCGACCGGTATTCGGAGCGGCTTCGACCTTTGTTCGACCCTTCTTCGAGACAGCTTCGACCCTTCTTCGAGTCCGCTTCGGGCGGGCTTCGGGGCGGCTTCGAGTCGGCTTCGGCTGGTTTCGAAGGTTTACGAAGAAAGGCCGGACAAGAGCCGACGAAGTGGCGAAGCAAGGCCGACGAAGGGCCGGTCAACAGCCGAGCAGTACCTGAATGCCCACGATGCGTAGCCGACTAAAGAAAGAAAAGCACTTTTGGTGATACAAACTAAATTACGAGAAAATGATGAGAAGGACGTTTTTGCTAACCACCTGTCTGTATCTATCGGTCGCGTTTATCGCGACGGCACAAACGAAGCGGCTTGATCTTGAGCAATCCCTGGGCTTAAGGCAATCGCTCACCAAACCCATCGATCAGATTGGAGGCTGGGCGGACGCACAGCACTTTATCGCATACGATGCACAGACCCGGCAACGATATCAGGTCGATATCAAAACGGGCAAAAGGACAGCTTATGCACCGTCACCCAGCAGCAGTACGGAGGTTTACATTCAAAACGATGACATCTATATCCGTACGGGGAATGGTGCACCGACGCAACTGACCAACACGCCGGACGCAAAAGAACGGAACCCGACCTTGTCACCGGATAACCAATATGTGGCATTTACCCGCAATAACGATCTCTACGCCATTCGCGTATCGGATGGTCTGGAAATCCGGTACACAAATGACGGAACCGATGTCATCTACAACGGCTGGGCTTCGTGGGTCTACTTTGAAGAGATCCTCGGCAGGGAATCACATTACAAAGCATTTTGGTGGTCGCCCGATAGCAAACGGCTGGCATTTATGCGGTTCGACGATACGGAAGTGCCGATGTTTCCGATTTTTGGCTCGACCGGACAGCATGGCTATGTAGAACGCACGCGCTATCCAAAAGCAGGCGATCCGAATCCGAAAGTCCGGGTAGGTTTTGTGCCGGTTGAGGGCGGGAAGACGGTATGGGCGGATTTCAATGAGGAAGATGATCAATATTTCGGCCAACCCTATTGGAGCTATGACAGTCGGTCAATGATGGTCCAATGGATGAACCGTGACCAAACAAACCTCAAGTTTTACGCGGTAAACCCGGTCAACGGACGCAAGATGCAAATTTACGATGAAAAGCAGGATGCGTGGATCGATTTGAGCCATAGTGAACGGATCACTTACCTGAAAGACAACAAACACTATATCCTGAAAAGTGATAAAACGGGCTGGGCACATTACTACTTATACCGCCTTGACGGCACTTTGATAAATCCCATTACCGGCGGGGCGTGGCAGGTTTCAAATTTGGAGCTGGTGGATGAAGCCAATCAGGTGATCTATTTTACCGCCCGAAAAGAGCACTCAACTACGGAAGACCTGTATCGCGTTAACTACGACGGAGGCGACTTACGCCGGCTCACATTTGGCGACTATACGCACGATGTAGAAGTTGCGCCCGACGGCAAACACTTTATTACCACCTATTCCAATGTGGATACGCCCCCTAAAATCGCTCTGTTGGATTATAATGGGAAGTTGATCCGTGAAATAGCAGATAGCAAAGCAGACGACTTCGACGACTATATCTATGCGAAAACCGAAATGATTACTATCCCAACGCCCGACGGGTACGCACTACCCGCTGTCATCACATGGCCGGCGAACTTTGACGAAAATAGGCCGTATCCGGTTATTTTCAGTATTTACGGTGGGCCGGACGCCGGTACTGTAAAGAACACCTGGAAGGGTACTGCCAATCAACATTGGGCTAATGAGGGCATCATTCAAATTAGCGTGGATCACCGGGCTTCGGGACACTTCGGTAAAAAAGGCGTAGCCCTGATGCACCGCAACCTCGGTAAATGGGAGATGGAAGATTATATTACGGCGGCAAAATGGCTGAAAAGCAAATCGTGGGTCGCTAAGGATAAATTGCTCATTACCGGCCATAGTTATGGGGGCTATATGACATGCCTGGCATTGACAAAAGGGGCAGACTATTTTGATTACGGTATTGCGGGAGCGCCGGTAACCAGCTGGGAACTTTATGATACGCACTACACCGAACGCTTTATGGATACGCCACAAGACAACCCCGAAGGCTATAAAAAGGGGTCGGTACTAACGTATGTTGGACAGTATAAAGGTTTATTACGCATCATGCATGGGGATATGGATGACAACGTACACATGCAAAACACCATCCAGCTCATTGATGCATTGCAAGATGCCGGCAAACACTTTGAGCTTATGATTTATCCTGGCGGACGGCATGGGTGGACTGGATCCAAGGTCGTCCACGACCGCATGGAACGGATACGGTTCTACTACCAATATTTGTTAGAGCGGCCCGTGCCTGATGCGCTACTGCAAATAACGCGGTAGTCAGTTCGGGCGCTCGCCGGTTCAAGCCGATATACCAGCCGGATGAATAGCCTGGGCAAAAAATACCTAAAAGTGGGTATTTTATATCGTCGTCGGCCGTGTTATCTTTGATTTGGCCCTGTCAACCTAATCAATCGGGGCTCAGCCAAAGCGAGGCACGATGTATATGCGACTATTGACCAAACCTGGCCATCGCCCACCGCTCCGAGGGTGCAGCCCGTCACGGCGGCGGACCGGGCGATTGTATGCTTTGCTAATGCTTACCAAAAATTGATGTTAACCTAAACGATAGGGTGTGAGAAGGACGTCAACAATTGCAAAGGCCAAAGCCGATACAATGAATACTGAAGTAGCAAGGCTAAGAAAGACCACAACCGCGTTGCTACCTCCCTTGTCTGCGATCATCTTGCTTACGGCGAGCCTGGTTGGCGGCTTATGGTGGTGTCTCCGCCGTGAAGCCCACCTGTCAAGCGTGTCACCAGTGACTTCCACTGTTGCGCAAGCAATAGCTTATGATTTGGGATCCGCAGCGAGTGAGGATGGAGGCAACCATGATGCCGTGTCGTCGCAACTGCGTCGATCGGTACCAAGCCGGGACCGAGCGGCTGGAAGGAAAACAAGTACAACAACGACAACGAAAGGCGTGATCGGCGGCGACGCTGATTTGCTGGAATTGGCCAGGCAATTAACCGCGATCTCGACCTACCGATTGGGACAAAAATCGTCTGTCAATGCTTTATACCTGGTACCCAAAGATGACACCAAACCAAGCTATTTGGTGCCGCTGTCCAGCTTGGGTACGATAAATGGCGCCGGCACCCTGTGGGCAAAGAAAGGCAGCAATTTTCTCACCTGGGATGAGGATGGAACATCTGAGGAGGTGGGCGCGGTACCCGGCTTTTTGATGCTGTCAACTACTGAATCCAAAAAGGAAGTATTGATGTCAGTCATTCATCGTTTGAAAGCAAAATCTGGCACACGACCGATTCCGTAGCCTCAGCCATCGGACACGCTTGGCCAACCGCATGCTAGAGCCTAACCGAATCTATAGGCTAACCTTATCGCTTGAAGCGTTCAGGTTGCTCGCTCAGGGCGATGCAGTAATCTGACCGATGCAGTAAATGGTTATTCGTTAAAGTAAATAGCTATCAGCGCAGTTGCCTCAGCATTTACAACCGCTTTTGTGTCGCGGCCAAAAAGACATTTCTTTTTTGGATAAGTTTGTGTAATCACTATATTTGCAATCCAATCAAGGGGGATTAGCTCAGTTGGCTAGAGCGTTTGCATGGCATGCAAAAGGTCGCCGGTTCGACTCCGGCATTCTCCACTTAATTAGTCCCGGCTAGAAGCCGGGATTTTTTTTGTACGTACCGATGATGTCTTTTGCCGCGCAACGGGATTGATTTCTCAAAAGAATATCTCATCTTTGTAAAGTAATTTCCAGATACTGAATGATTCAGTTTTTAAAAGACAGTACGTTTGCGGTTAATGAAGTGATTTCCAGGTCATCGGATCTGCTCCGACGGCATTACTTTTCCGTGGCTGGGCTTTGTTTTCTGTTGTTTGTGACGTCGAATACATCCGGCATCCTGGCTTTTTACCTAAATGAAGTACACCCCTTTCTCAGTGCATTTATGGCTTTCCTTTTTGTCATTTTGTACTTTGGTATCCAACTCACACTTTTTAAGTATATCCTGCAGTTGATTGATGGAAAAGCCCATGTGCGCTTGTCAGAAACTATTCCAACTACGCGAGAATTGTTGTATTTTTTTACAGCTATGCTTTCAATAGCGGTTATCGCACTTGCCGTTTACACCGTTATCTCGTTGCTGGGCTTTCCCCTGGTCTACGCCGGAATCAGTATTGCGGGGTTGGTCAACATCACCCGCATTATTTCCGCAGTTTTTATCTTCTTTGTTTTGCTGCGCGTCGCCTTTTATCCTTTTTTTATTGTCGAATGGCACGCAACCCCTTGGCGCGCAATTCGGCTCAGCTTTGCCCTGACTAAGGGAAATATCACCAAATTATTGCTCATCTTGGTATTTTTTGCCATTTTGCACCTGTTATATGTATATTTCAATTACAGTGGATACCCGGTGGTGTCGACGGTGTTGAGCTTGGTCAATTCTTTTTTGGTGGGCCCGCTGGCCAGTGTTGTCGTCGCAATGGCCTACCGCGATATGGTGGTTCACTATCGCGGTGGAGACGATCCGAAAGTGACCGCAAATATTATTTAATCGACTGTTACAAAAGATATTTTGGATAAAAAGAGTATAGTGATCCTGGGTGCTACGGGGAGTATTGGTACACAAGCACTGGAAGTAATACGCGCACATAGGGATCGATATGCGGTGTACGCCCTGACAGGTGGATCCAATGCCGAACTTTTGGTCCGCCAGGCATTGGAGTTTCGTCCTAAAGTCGTCGTCATCGGTGATATCGCAAAAAGGGACCAGGTACAAACAGCATTAGCCCACGCGGATATTGCCGTCCATGCGGGGAATGAAGCACTTGAAGAGCTTGTGCAGCACGACGAGGTAAATATCGTGTTGAGCGCGCTGGTAGGCTCGGTGGGGCTGCGGTCGACCATTGCTGCGATCCAGGCCGGGAAAGATGTCGCCCTGGCCAACAAAGAGACGCTCGTTGTCGCCGGAGCATTAGTTATGGACCTGGCATTCCGGAAGGGAGTCCGGATATTGCCGGTGGATTCCGAACATTCTGCCATTTTCCAATGTCTTGAGGGAGAAGTGGGCAGTGGTATTGAAAAAGTTTATCTTACTGCATCGGGAGGGCCGTTTAGGGGAAGGGATAGGCGATTTCTCGCCAGCGTCACGGCCGAACAGGCATTGCAGCATCCCAATTGGGTGATGGGGGCAAAGATCACCATCGATTCAGCCTCGCTCATGAACAAAGGCCTCGAGGTTATCGAAGCGAAATGGCTTTTCGATCTTCAGATTGAGCAAATCGATGTCCTCGTACATCCGCAGTCGATCATCCATTCGATGGTACAGTTTAAGGATGGAAGTATCAAAGCGCAGCTGGGGTTGCCGGATATGAAATTGCCTATACAGTATGCCCTAAACTATCCCGAACGCCTAGAAAACCGATTTAAACGGTTAGATTTCAGTGAGGTATCCTCGCTCACATTTGAACCGGCCGACCGAACCGTTTTTCATAACCTGGAGCTGGCCTACCGCGCACTTGGTGCCGGTGGCAATATGCCATGCATACTGAATGCGGCAAACGAAGTGGTGGTGTCGGCTTTTTTGAAAGGGACAATAGGTTTTCTGCAGATGAGCGAGGTGATTGAGGAAACGATGCTGACGGTGGATCGAATCAGTAAGCCTTCGCTGGCCGAATATGAGGCAACCGATGCTAAAAGTCGCATCATTGCAAGCGAATTGGTAACAAAAAGTAGAAAAGTATATCATATAGAAAAATAGCGTAAATGGGTGTATTGGTTATGGTCGGTCAGGTGTTATTGGGCCTGTCGATATTGATTGTGTTGCATGAATTTGGCCATTTTCTGGCGGCTCGTGCATTCGGTATTAAAGTGGAAAAGTTTTACCTATTCTTCGATGCATGGGGGGTAAAGCTATTCAAGTTTACTTACAAAGGTTGCGAATATGGCATAGGCTGGCTGCCGCTCGGCGGCTATGTGAAGATCGCCGGTATGGTGGACGAGTCGATGGATACCGAACAGTTGAAAGGCGAGCCGCAACCATGGGAATTTCGATCAAAACCCGCATGGCAACGACTGATTGTTATGATGGGTGGTATTATCGTCAACGTCGTGCTCGGCATATTTATTTTCTGGATGCTGACGTTTAAGTACGGCGAAGTCTATGTAGACAATAATCAGCTGGTAAATGGAGTGACACCGGGAGTAATCGGAAAGCAGATCGGCATTCAGGCGGGCGACCGCATAGTCGAGATCGATGGCCAACCGGTGGTCCGGTTCAGCGATATCATGAGCTCCAGAGTGCTGATGGGAAATACGACGCTGACGATAAAACGGGGTAACGAGACGGTCGATGTGCACGTGCCCGGAGACATCCTGAATTCGGTGGCCGACTACGACAGAAATGAGTTTGTAGGCGTGCGCGAACGCACAATGGCAATTGTGGGGGTACAGGAGGGGAGTGCGGCTGAAAACGCGGGACTGCAACCAGGCGACAGCATTTTGAGGATCAACGGACACCCGGTTCCTTTTTGGGATCAGGTTCGTGAGGCCATCGATACGAACGCAGGTAAGGAAATCAGCCTGTTGGTATACCGGAGCGGTGACAGTGTCGCGGTCAGTGCAGCGATTCCCAAAGACGGGATGCTCGGTTTTTCGGTAAGCCGTGACCTGTCCATCCCTTATGAAACAGTTTATTATGGTTTCTTCGAGTCCCTGCCCATCGGGGCGTCAAAGGCTTGGGGTTCGCTCGTAGACAATGCAAAAGGTCTGGGTAAAATTGCCAAGGGTGAGCTGCGCGCGGATAAGGCACTTTCCGGTCCCGTTCGGATTGCTACCATGTTCGGCTCTGAAGTGGATTGGGAACGGTTTTGGAGTTTAGTGGGGCTGCTTTCGATGGCGCTGGCATTGATGAATTTTTTACCGATACCGGCGCTAGACGGTGGCCATGTGGTCTTCTTACTCATCGAGATGATACAGGGCAAACCGTTGAGCGACAAGTTTTTGGAAAAAGCACAAGTCGTCGGGTTTTTTATTCTTCTTGCGTTGATGATTTTTGTCTTTGGCAACGACATTATCAAGGTAGCGGGGGGATAGCCCTTAATAGCAAATACACCTTTAATATAATGGAAAGAAGACAGTTTATTAAACAGGCTGGAGCTACCGTTGCCCTCGCGGGAAGTGCCGGCACACTGGTGCAGTCATGTACCGCGCCCCAATCGGGAGAGACCGAAGCGGGCAAAATAGACAATGTAAACCAAGAGCTGATTGCCCATTATGTGCTGTTTTGGCTCAACGATGGTCTGTCGGAGGAGGAAATCGCGGATTTTGCCGGTTTTTTTGAAGATCTAAAGGCTATACCGGGCATTAAGTCCCTGCATTATGGCCGAGCCGCTCAAACCAATCCGCGCGATGTGGTAGACAATAGCTTTACCTATAACCTACTGGTCTATTTTGATTCCATGAAAGAGATCAACGTGTATGAGACGCATCCCATTCATTTGCGAGCGATTGAAAAGTATTCCAAATATTGGAACAAGGTGGTAGTACATGATTCGATTTTAAAACAGGCAGTTGTTTAGTAGATGTGCTCCAATGCTGAGCGATAGAAATGAGGTATGGACGGAAAGAATAGAAAAGACATCTATCCCGGGCTCGAAGTGGCGATCGTCTTAAAAAAGGATCAACGTACCGGCAAACGAACGGAGGGCATCGTAAAAGATATACTGACCTCGGCGGCTTTTCATTCACGCGGTATCAAGGTGCGCCTCGAGGATGGACAGGTAGGGCGTGTCGTTGAGATTTTCGGGTAGCTGCCATCTTACGAGCTACGGTCAAAGCGTACTGTTTGACCTCGCACTTCCTGCCGGCTAGAGTGCTTTACGGAAAAAATATTTTCAAATTTTGGAATAAAACAGTACCTTTGTCCCTCGTGAAAATCGGAGTACCTTGCTTCAAGATGGGATCACCCAAGCCCGGAAATTTTTCCGGCACACATTGTATTTTCAATACACATTTTGGCCCTTTTAGGGCTTTTTTTATGAACGTTCGGATCAACCGGATGGTATACCAAACAGCATATTATAATCATACATACGACGAATGACCAACTACAGCAAACTGCCCGCAATTTTATTGTTGGAAGACGGTACGGTTTACCACGGAAAGGCCGCAGGTAAGATCGGTACGACCACAGGCGAGATTTGTTTTAATACCGGAACAACCGGGTACCAGGAGATTTTTACCGATCCCTCGTATTACGGACAGATCATGGTAACAACCAATGCGCACATCGGAAATTATGGACTCCGTGATGAAGAATCGGAATCGTTGAAGATCCAGATTGCCGGACTGGTGTGCAAGAATTACAACATCAACTACAGCCGAAAGATGGCAGACGGCTCAATTCAAAGTTACTTTGAGCAGGGAAACCTAGTAGGTATTTCAGACATCGACACCCGTGCTTTGGTGCGGCATATTCGAAACAAGGGTGCGATGAACGCGATTATTTCTTCTGAAACATTGGACGTAGCGGAGTTGCAAAAAAAGTTGGCCGAAGTACCATCGATGGCCGGGTTGGAGCTCTCATCTGTTGTCTCTACGGAAAACCCCTATTATTACGGAAGTGAATCTGCGGAACTGCGCGTAGCGGTGCTGGATCTTGGAATTAAAAAGAACATTCTTCGGAATTTTGATGACCGTAATGTATATGCCAAAGTATTCCCGGCTAAAACACCTTTTTCAGAAATGGAGGCATGGGCTCCGGACGGTTATTTCGTGTCTAATGGTCCAGGCGACCCGGCAGCGATGGGTTACGCTGTGGACACGGTAAAACAAATCCAGGAAGCCAATAAGCCACTGTTTGGCATATGTCTGGGTCACCAACTGCTGGCATTGGCCAACGGTATCCGCACAGAAAAGATGTTTAACGGGCACCGCGGTATAAACCATCCAGTAAAAAACATTGTCGCCAACAGCTGTGAAATTACCAGTCAGAATCACGGTTTCGGTGTGGTGGCCGAAGATATAAAGAACTCCGACAAAGTAGAAATCACCCATGTGAATCTAAACGACAATTCCATTGAAGGTATCCGGGTAAAAGGGAAGAAAGCTTTTTCCGTACAGTATCACCCGGAGTCGTCACCTGGTCCCCACGATTCGCGGTACTTATTTGATGAATTTGTGAGCATGATGCGGTAATTGCCGCATTGCCACTTCCATCGGAATCTGTTATATTTGACGAGAACATTCAGCGACAAGCGCTACAATATTCATAACCATAAAAAGAAAAATACATGAGTTTGATCATCGACGTTCATGCGCGACAAGTGTTGGATTCGCGCGGTAACCCTACAGTAGAGGTAGACGTAACAACGGAAAACGGCTTCGTAGGTCGTGCCGCCGTACCTTCGGGGGCATCAACAGGAAAATACGAAGCAGTGGAGTTGCGCGATGGAGCCGACGTCTACTTGGGCAAAGGCGTGCAAAAGGCGGTTAAGAATGTAAACGATGCGTTGGCCAAGGAACTGCAAGGGATCGATGTATTCGAACAGAATGCCATCGATAAACTTATGCTGGAAATAGACGGGACCAGTAACAAAGCCAAAATCGGTGCAAATGCTATTTTAGGTGTGTCATTAGCCGTTGCCAAAGCGGCGGCTCAGGAAAGCCGTCAGCCGGTATACCGCTATATCGGTGGTGTGAACGCGAATACGCTTCCGATACCGATGATGAATATTTTGAATGGCGGTGCGCATGCTGACAACAAGATAGATTTTCAGGAATTTATGGTGATGCCGGTGGGCGCCGATACCTTTTCGGAATCGCTGCGCTGGGGCGTGGAAATTTTTCACCACCTAAAGAGCGTGCTTAAGAAAAAAGGCTACTCAACAAATGTGGGCGATGAGGGTGGTTTCGCACCGAACATCGGATCAAATGAGGAAGCTATCGAAACGGTACTTCAAGCCATTGAAGTTGCCGGATTCAAACCCGGCGAGGAGGTTTATATAGCGATGGACGCCGCGGCGTCGGAATTCTATGATGCCGAGAAAAAGCTGTATACCTTTAAAAAATCCGACGGCCGCCAGTTCACCTCTGAGGAATTGGTCAACTACTGGATTGAGTGGACGAAAAAGTATCCTATTATTTCAATTGAGGATGGCCTTGATGAAGACGATTGGACCGCATGGTCCGCGCTGACACAAGCTATCGGCAGCGGCGTTCAGCTGGTTGGTGATGACTTGTTTGTAACGAATGTAAAGCGTTTGCAAGAGGGCATCGAAAAAAATGTTGCCAACTCAATCCTGGTGAAGGTTAACCAGATCGGTTCACTAACGGAGACAATTGATGCAGTGTCGTTGGCACAGACCAACGGGTATACATCGGTGATGAGCCACCGTAGTGGAGAGACTGAAGATTATACGATCGCCGACCTGGCCGTTGCATTGAACACTGGTCAAATAAAAACGGGATCAGCATCGCGGTCCGACCGGATTGCGAAATACAACCAATTACTGCGCATCGAAGAGGAATTGGGTAGCAACGCCAAATTCCTTGGCAGGAATTTTAAGTTTGCAAAATAATAGCATATCGAAACATAGAAAAAGAGGCCCCCAAAGGCCTCTTTTTTTTGAAAAACGTCACGCGGTCATTTGTTTTGGCCGTTGTCCGCGATGGTCATTTCCGCAACCAAATGTGGCGCATTGGCAAATTTGTCAATAATGAAGAGCACGTAGCGGATGTCTACTGCAATCGTGCGCTGCAACAGCGGATCGAAGATTACATCACCCGCCATGGCTTCAATATTGCCATCGAATGCGATTCCAATAAGCTCGCCCTTACCATTAAGCACCGGCGATCCGGAATTTCCTCCCGTAATGTCGTTGTCAGTCAGAAAATTAACCGGTAGATGTCCGGCTTTGTCGGCATAACGTCCAAAATCCTTTGCCTCATACAAGTCGATCAATCGTTGGGGTAAATCGAATTCCGCGTCACCCGGTTTGTGCTTTGCAACTGTACCTTTCAGCGTAGTGAAGTAATTGTCCGTCGCATCGTTTCTCGCATCGGTCGGGAGCGCTCTGATCTTGCCATAGGTAAGCCGAAGCGTGCTGTTGGCATCTGGATAATATTTGTTTTTCGGGTTCATTTTTCGCACGCCCTCAACGAAGACGATGGGCCTTCTGAAAGTCGGCCTCCAGTTCCGTTTGCTCCGGCGTTGTTTGCCGGTACCGCCCCAGCAATTCTATCGACAGTTTAAACAAAGGGTCTTCTTGTATTACCGTGCTGTCGGGGCGGGCCAAAAACGCCGTAATTCGATCCTTGGAAGCAAACAGGCTTCGATCAAATGCGTCATTAATGTATCCGGTCAGGTCGCCATTGTTGGTTTGAAAGAGCTTCGTTAGGCCGGGTGGCACCCCGCCCTCGGCAGCTTTCTCCACATAGAGGTTAAGCAGTGCACCGAGCACGTCTTGTTCTAAGGGAAGATATAGGTTGTCGTAAACGCCGTCAAGGCGGCCCGTGATCTGCGGAAGCACTTCCGCACGTTTGGCGTCATTTTGTTGGCTGTAGTACAGGAGTGCATTACCCAGCGAATAAGGGAGGGCCGCAAATGTACTTGAGCGCAGTAAGCCGATAAGGTAATTGTCGTGACGGGCTTTAACGTTCGTTTTTCGGTAGTACTCATTGATCGTAGCAATGACTTTGCCGTAGCGATCCTTATTTTTCCGTTTATTAGCCCATTTATCGAAACCAGCTTCTTCCGTCGCCTTTTCCGTTGCGGTTTGATGCTGCGTGAGGGCATCGATCATCCCCTGTCTGTTCTTCCAGTAATTGGCCACTTGCGAGTAAGTAGAGGCATAATTAAGCTTTACCTCCTGGTTGCCGTCCATGTGTTTCTTCATATTGTCCATCCCTACTTTGGAAGCTTCTACCCAAGCCGGGTAGGCATAATGGACATTCTGTTCGATACCGCCGGAAGGCATCCACCGGTTGGTACGCCCGGGGTATCCAAGGATCATCGCGAAATTATTTTCAGCAAACCCGTTCAGGCTAACCGGTAGGTGGTATTTGGGCTGAAGAGGGACATTCTCTAATGAGTAAGGTGCGGGGTTTCCTTGCTTATCGGCGTAAACGCGAAATAACGAAAAGTCGCCGGTATGGCGCGGCCATTCCCAATTGTCGGTGTCGCCGCCAAATTTGCCTATGCTGCTCGGTGGTGCACCTACCAATCGCACGTCAGGGAAATCCTGATAAACGAAGTAATAATACTCATTGCCGTTGTAAAACGGCCTAACTGAAACCGTGTATCTACCGCCCTCGTTGTTTTCCTGTTCTATTTTTGCGATTTCACGGTTAATTACACGTTCCCGGTCCGTCTCGTCCATATCGTCATTGACCAAGTTCAGGATTCGCTCCGTAACGTCGTCCATGCGTATAAAAAAGCGCACCGAAAGTTCTTCGGGTTTCATTTCGTCCTGTTTGGACGCCGCCCAAAACCCATTTGTCAGGTAGTCAGTGGACGGCGTGGACAATTCCGCGATGGCGCTGTAACCGCAATGGTGGTTTGTGAGCACCAAGCCCTGGCCAGAAACGATCTCTGCCGTGCATCCGCCCCCGAACTGAACGATTGCGTCCTTGAGGCTGGAATTATTGATGCTATATATTTCTTCAGCGCTGAGCTGTAATCCCATTTTTTGCATGTCACGCTCGTTCAGCCGTTCGAGATGCATCAGGAACCACATGCCTTCATCCGCGAGTGCATTCCATTTGACAGCCATCATGAGCAACATTAAAAGTATTTTCTTCATTTTATACAAGTTGAATCCAGGTCAAAGGTGCGGCTATTGTTCGGCATAACAAAAGATATCTCGGTTTTTCAAAATCTTTTAAGGATTTAGATTCTGCGATAGTGGCGGCGCAATAATTCGTTCAGTGTGTTTTTATTTTGTTAATATTTTGCTTTACATTTGCTGTATGGAGCGATTGCTGACCATTGTCCGGAACAAGTATATCATCGCAAGCACCGCATTTGTGGTATGGATGCTGTTTTTCGATAGGCACGACATTACTACGCAATACGGCTATTATTCACAATTGAAGGGGTTGAAGGCGGAAAAGGCCTTTTACACCGCTGAAATCGAACGGGTGAATCATACCATTAGGGCGCTAAATACAGATCCGGAAGCGCTTCAGCGCTTAGCCCGCGAAAAATACAAGATGAAAAAGGAAAACGAAGACGTTTTTGTGATCATCGAGCGGGAAGAGGCTCAGAAATAACCGTAGATAAGCAAATTTTTACCTCACAAATAAGCTGCTGTCCGTCGCTTGCGCTACGGACGGCAATGTCTATGGAACTAACTAACCAAACTTGCCAACATGGAAAGAAGAAAATTTATCAGTAAAGGCGTCATTGCGGGCGCCGTTTTGCCGGGTGTTTATGGATCGTTGTCAAACGCCGCTACGCCGTCGTCAGCCACTACAAAGGCTGACCAGACAGCTGTCCCGAACAGCATCCAACGAGATGATGTTGTGATAGAAAGACCGGTTTCCGGCCGACCCCATGAAGGAAAGGTCTTGGCGGTCATTCAGCCGCATTGCGACGATATCGCCCTTTTTGCCGCCGGTACCGTGGCAAAGCTCATAAACGAGGGTTATACTGGCTATCTGATTCAAACGTCCAATGACGATGCTACGGGAATCGGCAATACGGTTGCTGAGCAAATCCTTAATAACGAAATTTCTACCAATGCCGCGGCAAAAGCCTTGGGTTTGAAGAAAGTATACAACCTGGGCTATAGAAACCACCGAATGGACGAATATAATATCCAGGAAATAAAGGGCCGGCTGATTTTTCTTTTCAGGCTTTTAAAGGTCGATACGATCATTAGCTATGATCCATGGGGTCATTACGAAGAAAACCCCGATCACTACGTCACCGCCAAAGCTGTGGAAGCTGCACGATGGATGGCCGGAAGCTACGACTATCCGGAACATTTCGATATTGTAGACAAGCATACGGTCTCGGAGCGCTATTATTTTGCTAGGGGCCCGCAACTTGTAAACCGGGTTGTTGATATCAGTGACTTTATAGACGTCAAGGTTGAAAGCAACGCGGTGATTACCAGCCAGGGACCGGGAGGCAATGCGGGTTCGGCATTGAGGAACTCCCTTACAAAAAAGGGTAAAAGGCTTGAGATACTTGGTGACGACGACGCGGCCGCAAACCGCAATTACATCAAACATTTTGTGCTGGACATAGATTCGCAAAATAAACGGGGCGTCCCTTCTGACAGGGAAATAGGAAAACAATATGGCCTGGAATGGGCAGAGCAATTTCATTACATTGGTCCCGATCCGTCCAATATTCCGGCGTTTGTTGAAGAGCATGCCGTGCATATATAGAATTAGGTAGAATGGACGCCGTTTCCGGGTAGAGCAAATGCGCCTGGCGTGGGTACGTTACACTTACCAGGTTTGTGACCTTTTTTGTGTTTTCGGAGCCTGCTCTTTTGTAAAAATTAAAAAACATTCTGCCATGTGAACCTAAAAATGAAAGATATATCAATTAAAATTGCATTTTTGGCCGAAGCATTATTCCAAATACTAAATCGCCAACTAATTTACTGACTAACAACTAAAATTAACATTAATGAAACGTAGAGATGCCCTAAAAGGCCTGGGTCTTCTGCCTTTGGTAGGAACCGTTGAAGCAAAGTCGATTATTGAACCATTTACCGCTCCTGTACAGGCAGCGACGGTACCCAACCTGTTTGAGGAACTGGGTGTAACACCTTACATTAATGCGAGCGCAACGATGACTTATCTGTCTGGTTCCCTGATGCTGCCTGAGGTGATGGCGGCGATTAACTCGACAGCGTCCGATTTTGCCAACATGTATGAACTGCAAGATAAGGTTGGCGAAAAGATCGCTGAAATGCTCAAATGTGAAGCTGCGATGGTCACTTCGGGGGCAGCGGGTGCATTGGTGCTGGGAACCGCGGCATGTATTACGGGCATGGATCGCAAGAAAATACGCATGCTTCCTCAACTCGACGGTCCGCAAAGGGAGGTCATCATGCAAAAAAAACATCGTTATGTTTTCGACCAGACTGTAATCATGACAGGAGCGAAAATCGTTGAGGTTGAGAATGCCGAGGAAATGGAACGGGCAATTAACGAAAATACAGTGATGGCGCTGTTTTTCAACGGTGCAATTTCATGGTACGGCGGCGAAGACGCGATTAAACACGAGGAATTCGTGGCGATCTGCAAGCGGCATAACATCCCGTCGTTCATTGACGCCGCAGCCGACGTCCCGCCCGTTGAAAACCTGTTTAAGTATCAGAAAATAGGTTTTGACCTGGTGACATTCTCGGGAGGCAAAATGATCCGCGGACCGCAAAGTGCTGGCTTGCTATTCGGCCGAAAGGACTTGATCGAGGCCGCAAAGCTGAACAATAGTCCGCATGAAAGCCCGATCGGACGCCCCATGAAGGTTAATAAAGAGGAAATTTTTGGTATGTACGCGGCACTAAAGGCGTACTTGGCCCGTGACCACGAAAAAGAGTGGCAGCTCTGGCTAGACCGGATCACTTATATCCAAAACCAAGTGGAAACCATTCCAACCGTGCAGGGGGAGACAACCGTGCCGGAAGGTCCGGCGAACGTCATGCCCGGCCTGCAGTTGACCTGGGATGAAAAAAAGGTAAAGATCACAGGCGAAGAGGTTTCCAAAAAATTGGAATCCGGTAAGCCGGGGATTATTATTCGGGGACAGGCCAATTCGTTATCCGTAGGCGTAACGTTGCTGCGTGACGACCAAGTAGCGATTGTTGCTCAACGCATCAAGGAAGTCCTCGAAGGCGCAGTGCAAAACACATAATCAAGTTGTCAATTCCATGAAAAGACAAGTGACAAATCGGCGGGCCGGGCTTATGCCCGGTTTGCTATGCCTATTGTTGGCAACTGGTCCAATAGTCCCGACATCGGCCCAAACTTATCGATTGTCACCGGAAGAGCTGGCGCACTATACCCCACACAACCCATTCGACCGTCTTACTGATGGTCGACCACGTGTCCCCGACGCTATATTGGATACGATACGGAGTATGGAAATTGCCGTGGTGGAAGTATACGCGATGTTGAGAGACAAGGGGTTCCCGAACCAGTTCGAGGGTGACTGGAAAGTACTTCAGCCCGGGAAAAGGTTGGTCGGTCGCGCGTTTACCGTGCAGTTTATGCCAACGCGTGCCGATTTAAACGAAGTTATTCAACAGGATGCGGCGGACGATGGATTGGGCAGGCTTCGGAACCAAACAGCGATTGATATGCTGGAGTCCGGTGACGTCGCTGTGGTCGATCTTTATGGAAAGGTGGAAGAGGGTACGTTCGTTGGTGATAAACTGGCTTATTATATCCAGAAAACGACCGGAACAGGCATAGTAATCGATGGCGGGCTGTTTTTTGTGGAAGCAATTGAAAAGACCGGTATGCCCGCTTACTATCGGGGCACACATCCGGAGTCATTAAAAAATTCGATGATTACCGGCGTCAATGTGCCAATTCGAATTGGAAGGGCAACGGTGATGCCGGGAGATGTGGTGTTGGGCGACCAGGACGGCCTGCTGTTTATACCTCCGCATTTAATAGCGGAAATTATCGCATCGGTAAAGGAGAAGCGTGTCCGGGATGCATGGTCGAAAAAGCAGTTCGATACGGGCAAGTATAAGTCGTCTGAAATATACGGACGACCAAGTCCAGCGTTGCAAAAAGACCTGGATCAGTTTATGAAGCCGCATGGAATTAATCAAGATCAATAAATATTTCCGACTAACGCTAATATACTAAATTCATGCAAAGAACATTTTTAATGCTCGGGTTGGCCTTGTTGCTACTACCCGGATTTTTATCTGCGCAGCGTCGCAACCAGCCATCCAGTATCGTGATAAAGGGTGGTCATGTGATCGACCCGAAAAATAACATCAACGAGGTAATGGATGTTGCCATTCGTGATGGGAAGATTGAGAATGTCGCTAAAAAGATTGAACCGGATCCCGACAGCAAAGTTGTAGACGCCCAGGGCATGTACGTGACCCCCGGTTTGGTTGACCTGCACGGCCATTTTTTTCCAAATGCGGGAAGAGGTGACCCCGCTCCGGACGTACTGACGCTTCGAAGCGGTGTCACCACGGCGGTGGATGCAGGGAGTTCTGGCTGGCGCACCTTTCCAGTCTTCAAGCGTGAAATCATCGACAAGTCGACCACACGGATACTTGCTTTTTTGAATATTGTAGGCAATGGTTTCAGCGGCGATGAACAGGATACGGCTGACATGGATGCCCGGCTCGCTGCAGACATGGCCGGGAAACACAAGGATAATATCGTTGGGTTTAAGGTTGCACATTACGGACGGCACGATTGGATCCCGATTGACGGCGCAATTAAAGCTGGCGAGTTGGCCGGAGGACTTCCCGTAATGGTGGATTTCGGTTCGGCCCGACCCGCGCTATCACTGGAAGAACTATTGCTGAAGAAATTTCGACCAGGAGACATATACACTCATGTTTTTGGAGGCAATGCCACGGCCGGCCTACCCGAAAGCCCTGGAGGGAGGGAAGCTGTGATCGACCCGAAAGGCAACCTCAAGCGATTTGCGGTGGAGGCGCAGAAGCGCGGGATTATTTTCGATGTCGGGTTCGGTGGTGCCAGTTTCGACATGAACTATGCTAAGGCGGCACTGAAACACGGATTCTATCCCAGTACCATGGGTACAGACATGAATTACCATAGCTTCAATGGTGCCATGAAGAGCATCCTCAACGTAATGTCGACATTTTTGACTTTGGGAATGGATCTACCGGATATTATTGAGGGCGCTACCTGGAAGCCAGCACAGGTGATCAACCATACGGAGTTGGGCCACTTGTCAAAAGGGACAGTAGCCGATGTCGCATTGCTGAGTATCCGCGAAGGCGATTTCGGCTTTTGGGACCGTGAAGACTACAAGATCAGGGGGAACAGAAAGTTGGAATGTCAGCTCACCATTCGCGAAGGGCGCGTTGTTTACGATCTTAATGGGATATCGATACCCGATTCCGAATAGTTGCTTACGAAGAAAAGCTGAAAGGGGGGTAAATCTGACACGGATTCCTCCCCTTTTATATTTCGGCGTTCGTGAGAAGCGAATCCTGTTTTTTTGAGTTCACTTTTTTCCGTTGCTTTGTGCCATGAAAGTAACGCTAGTTTGCATAGGGAAGACCGATGAACCCTATATCCGCGCCGGTATGGAAAAGTTCCTATCGAGATTGAAGCATTACGTCAATTTCAATTCGGTGATCATTCCAGATTTAAAAAACAGCAAACATCTCAGCGTGGATCAGCAACGTGCTGGAGAGGCCGTCTTGCTGCTGAAGCAAATTTCGCCTTCAGACCATGTCGTTCTCCTGGACGAACGCGGCCGGGAATATCGTTCGGTAGACTTTGCAGATTACCTGAATAAACTTATTGTGGGCAGCATTCAGCACCTGGTTTTTGTCGTAGGTGGGCCGTATGGGTTTGATGAGGCAGTCTATCGAAGGGCCAACGGACAAATGTCATTGTCAAAGATGACATTCTCGCACCAAATGGTGAGGCTGTTTTTCGTGGAACAACTTTACCGGGCGTTCAGCATTCTTAGGAACGAACCCTATCACCACGAATAGGAGGGGCGGGCCAAAGAAGACGGCGGAATTTAAATGCCGACTGAGAAAGATATGAAAAAACGTTACCTTTATCATCCAAACATTAAGCGGGCCTAGTTGTATAATAGCTATGAAAATTCCAAAACGAGATTACCATTATAAAGGTGCCGACACCTCCAATGAAAGCAGAATGTTTTGGCTAATGGTCGTGATCGGGATAGCCATCATGGCTGCCATTATTTTTTTGTTCTGAAATAAGAAGGGCTACTCGCGCCTAAAGTCGAGCAGCCCTTTGTCATCCTTAGACTGACGGGTTTCTATCTAGTTAGTTGACTCGATTTCCTCAGATGGCGCCTCCTCGTTGAAGAGCGGCAGTTCTTTGATGATGTTGTACCAGTTGATGATTTTTTTTATGTCAGAAGTATACACCCGCTGTTCGTCGTGACCCGGTGCCACTTCCCTGAAAAATTCGCGCAGGGCCTTACCCTCGGCTTTGGCGGCTGGTACATCGCCCTTCGCTTTCATGCGTTCGAGTATATCTATCAACCTCAACTCTTCGTCATCGCCATAGATGGTGATGTCTTCGAGGGTAGCCATCTTTGCGGAAGAAAGGTTGACAACTGACTTGAGCTTTTGCTCATCAAGGGTTTCGAGAATGAAGCCCGACTTGTTTTGTCCGATTAATTTGAAAAGTCCCGGTTTGCCCGCGACGGATACCAACGCTCTAAGATTCATGTTAACACGTTTGTGATTATTCTTCAATAATATCGACGCCTAATATTTTGTCGCCTTGGCGAATGTCGTCAATAACATCGACGTTTTCGACGACTTTGCCGAAGCATGTGTGATGTCTGTCGAGATGCGCCGTATTGGTACGGCTGTGACAAATAAAAAATTGAGAGCCACCAGTGTCGCGACCGCGATGGGCCATGGAAAGAACGCCACGGTCATGGTATTGGTTGCCACCATCCAACTCGCATTTGATGGAATAACCTGGCCCGCCGGCCCCTGTGCCCGTCGGATCGCCCCCCTGGATCACAAAATCCGGAATGACACGGTGAAAGGTCACACCGTCATAGTAACCGGATTTCGCCAGTTTCAGAAAATTGGCTACCGTTCCCGGCGCATCCGCATCATAAAATTGTACCGTCAGGTCGCCTTTTTCGGTCTTAATAATTGCTTTGCTCATTTGCTGATATTTAATAATGACGCAAAGATAGGGATTTGTAATGAATTGATTTCCCCGCCGGGCCCGGAACGGCAGATGCAAGTCGCCGCGCCAGCGCATATCCACTTCTATCTTTGGAATCCGGAGGAGGGTCCATCCGCTTAACTAGCCACGTTTCTTGTATGTACATGCAAATTTACGTATGTTTGGCTTAACCTATCAAAACTAAACCGTATGGATGACCTTACCCATATCTCCATTAAGGCATGGGCAGAAGCTGACCGGCCGCGTGAAAAGCTGCTTGGACAGGGGCGCCGGGCGCTCACGGATGCTGAACTACTGGCGATTTTAATTGGAAGTGGCTCGAGAAAGGAGTCTGCCGTGGAACTGTGCCGGCGTATACTTAATGACGTTGGGCAGGATTTAAACACATTATCAAGGCTGGCGGTTGCTGACTTTTGTCGATATCGAGGGATAGGTGAGGCTAAAGCCATCAGCATCGTTGCTGCCTTGGAACTGGGACGCCGTAGGAAAGAACAGAAAGTTGCAGATCGCCCGCTGCTGAATAACAGCAAAAGGGTGTTTGAGTATGTAAATCACCTGTTTGAAGATCTTAATCACGAGGAGTTCTGGGTGTTGTTACTAAATAGACAGTGCCGGCTCATCGAAAAACAGCAGATTGGCAAAGGGGGGAATGATTTTACGCCGGTAGACGTCAAACAGGTGTTGCGTCTCGCCCTGGCCTGCCACGCATCTAGTGTCATATTGGTTCATAATCATCCTTCCGGTTCCACCAACCCTAGTACGCAGGATATCCAGGTGACAAACAAACTAAACGATGCGGCTACGTTGCTCGATCTAGCGGTAAACGACCACCTGATCGTTGCTGACCGGCAATATTTCAGCCTGCGTGACGAGGGACTGCTCTGAGTTGCATAAGCAACCAAGTTTGTCTAAGTTTGCACAAACTTAGAAATGGCATGCAGATTTCGTATAACTGGCTTAAAGAGTTCATTCAAACAGATAAATCTCCCGAAGAATTATCCACTATACTGACAAATATCGGGCTCGAAGTTGAGGCGTTAAACACCGTTCAGCTTATTCCTGGAGGCCTTGAGGGGCTAGTCATCGGTGTGGTGGAAACCTGCGTACCGCATCCGAATGCCGACCGTCTGCGCATCACGACAGTCGACATAGGCAGCGGCAGTTCACTGCAAATCGTCTGTGGAGCACCTAATGTGGCTGCTGGCCAGCGGGTGGTGGTAGCGACAGTGGGTACTACCGTTTTTCCGGTTTCAGGAGAGCCGTTCACCATAAAAAAATCCAAAATACGGGGAGAGCTTTCCGAAGGTATGATTTGCGCGGAAGACGAGATCGGCTTGGGAAGCGGACATGATGGGATTATGGTGCTTGAGGATGATGCATCGGTTGGTATGTCGGCTAAAGAATACTTTCATGTCGAGGATGATTACGTTTTTGAAATTGGCCTCACACCTAACCGCGCGGACGCGGCGTCCCATTTGGGGGTCGCCCGGGATATTGCTGCATTTTTACGCACCGAGTACCGCATGCCGGACATATCGACTTTTGCGGATGGCATGGGAGAGACATATCCAGTTGAGGTCATCGATGAAAAAGATTGCCCGAGATATAGCTCAATCAGTATCGAAGGGGTACAAATAGGCGAGTCGCCTGAGTGGCTTAAAGATCGTTTGAATGCCATAGGTGTGCGACCAATAAACAATGTGGTGGATGTGACGAACTATGTGTTGCACGAGCTGGGACAACCATTGCACGCTTTCGATGCAGACAAGATATCAGGTGGAAAAGTACTAGTACGCAAGGCAAAACAAGGAGAGGTATTCGTTACGCTTGATGGCGTGGAGCGGAAACTCGACGAAGAAGACCTCATGATTTGTGATATAGATAAGCCGATGTGTATTGCCGGTGTATTCGGCGGAATAAATTCAGGAGTCACCCATGAGACGAAGCGCGTGTTTTTAGAAAGCGCCTACTTCAATCCCGTTTCTGTCAGAAAAACATCCAAAAGGCACGGGCTGAAAACCGATGCGTCGTTTCGTTTCGAACGTGGTACGGACCCGGAAATGACTGTCCCGGCGCTGAAGCGGGCGGCGTTGTTAATCGCTAAACTAGCAGGAGGAACAATTTCGAGCCCGTTGTCAGACCTATATCCAGATCCCATTAGACCGTTTATGTTTGATGTTCGGTATGCCCGGGTGCAGTCGTTGATAGGCAAAGCAATACCTGAAGCAGAAATCAAGGCAATTATCGAAGCGCTTGGCATCACCGTGCGCAGCGAAGCTCCAACGGCATTAACAGTAGAGGTCCCAGCCTACCGGGTGGACGTGACGCGAGAAGTCGATATGGTCGAGGAAGTACTACGCATGTACGGCTACAACAACATCGAAATAAAACGTCAGATTAAGGCTTCGTTGACTGCTTCGCCGAAACCTGACAAGGAAGTGGTTCAGAATCAGGTAGCGGATCTACTTGTCGGTAATGGTTTCCGCGAGATTCTGTCCAACTCGCTGACGAAATCCGAATATATCGACGATACGGCTTCCGCTGTGCGTATCCTGAACCCGTTGAGTACGGATTTGGACACCATGCGACAAAATTTATTGTTTTCGGCTTTGGAGGCGATCGCTTACAACCAAAAAAGGAAACAGACGGAATTGAAATTTTTTGAGTTTGGTAGCACGTACCGCGTCCAGGATGGCAATTATCGCGAAACCCAGTCCTTAGCGCTCGCTATTACCGGGCGCCAGCTTCCGGAACAGTGGAATCATGACGACAACGGCGTAACATTTTACCATATCAAGTCGGCCGTCGACGCGATTTTGGGACGCTTGAACATTCAAGGGCTCCAAACGATGGACGCACCAGAGGCTCACTATCAATATGGCATAGTCTATTTGCGCGGCGACAATCCCCTGGTCACCTTCGGAGCTGTCGCGCCGCAACATCTCCGAAGGACCGATGTAGATGGTGAGGTCTTCTTTGCCGAGTTCAATTGGGGGTTGATATTGAAGGCTATTCGAAATAATCAGATCCGGTACCGTGAAATATCTAAATTCCCGCCGGTGCGGAGAGACCTGTCGCTATTAATCGACGCGGACGTAAGTTTCGCAACGCTAAAAGCAATAGCCGAACGAACTGAACGCAAATTACTTAGGCGGGTTAATGTGTTTGACGTGTATCGGGGAGATAAACTTCCTCCGGGTAAAAAATCGTACGCGTTACATTTCGTCCTCCAAGATGAAGAGAAGACCCTTACCGACAAGCAAATCGATGCCATTGTTAAAAAATTAATTTATAACTTTGAAAAGGAAACAGGTGCTACGGTCCGGAAGTAGCCTGCGGTAAGTTGATCGGAAAACATGTCCTCTGTAACAGCACAACTGACGAATATAGTAGACAAGACGCGTAAATTATTGGATTTATGTGTATCCCTGCAGGAGGAAAACGACATGTTGAAGCTTGAGTTGCAGTCATTAAAGGTGGCATTGGATACCAGTGTTGACAAAAATAAGCAGCTTGAAGAAAAACTGAAAGCCTTTGCAGTAGCCCGTTCGTTGGAAGAAGTGAAGCTGGAGGAGGCGGGAATAAATGAAAAAATATTTGACACGAAGCAAAAAATTAACGATTTTGTGCGGGAAATAGATAAATGTATCGAGTTACTCAGGTAGCGGGTAAGTAGTACATAGTGAATAGCTCAATATGGGAGAAATTTCCATTAAGATAAACATTGCCGATCGGATTTACCCGTTGCGGATAGATATGGAGGAGGAAGAGGTGATCCGTCGAGCAGCCAAGTTGATAAACGATAGAATTAAAGAGTTTCAAGAAAATTATGCTGTAAGGGATAAACAGGATTTACTGTCGATGTGCGTGTTACATTACGCAACTGGAATGCTGAAGTCGGAGAAGAAAACAAGTGCCGACGAGGCGGGAGTGGAAAAGGCAGTAAATGAACTTGACGGCATGTTGACTGAGTTTTTCAACAACGTTCGTTCTTAGTACATCGAGCTTAAACAACGAATTTACCGCAGTTAAATTCGGGTTTCACTATTTTAAACTTAACGCTTCAATATCACAAAAGCGTAAAAGAGATGTAGGCCATTTTGTACTTGCAACCTGGTCAGGATCAATACGCTAAACCTGTGTAGAGAAGTTTATAATACATGAAACCTGGTTATTTAATTGCGGTTTTTTTTTTAGTGATTAACGAAAGGTTAGCGATTTGAATATTAACGGTTAGTAGCTCGGTGCCATGCCAACTACTGAAAGAAAATATAACTAATTAACAAAAATCAATGGACACGATCATTTACATCATATTAGCTTTTGCGTTAGGCGTAGTAATTGGCCGCTTCATGCTCCGGTTTCTCTTTAAACAACAGGAAATAGCGGCACAGAACAAGGCGAAGAAAATTCTTAAGGAAGCCGAACAGGAGGGGGAACACCTTAAAAAGCAGCGGCAGCTTGAAGCGAAAGAGCGGTTTTTGCAACTCAAAGCCGAACACGAAAAAGAGACGAACCAACGCAACAACTCCCTCAATCAACGTGAAAATAGCCTGAGGCAGAAGGAGCAGTCGCTCAACCAAAAACTTGAAAACGTAAATCGAGAAAAGCAGGAGCTTGATAATGTGCGCAAGAATCTCGAGCGGCTCACCGAATTGAATGAAAAAAAGCGTGAAGAGGTAGAACAGCTTAAACTACAGCATATTAAACAGCTCGAAACGGTTGCCGGAATTTCTGCCGATGAAGCGAGGGAACAGTTGATTGAAAACTTAAAGGAGGAAGCGCGTTCTCAGGCAGTGATCCAGATCAAAGACATCGTGGACGAAGCAAAGCTTACCGCTACAAAAGAGGCGAAAAAAGTGGTCATCCAGACTATTCAGCGCACCGCAACAGAAAGCGCCATAGAAAATACGGTTTCCATTTTTAATATCGAAAATGATGAAATCAAAGGGCGCATTATCGGCCGGGAAGGGAGAAATATCCGTGCGCTTGAGGCGGCTACGGGAGTTGAAATTATTGTCGACGACACGCCGGAAGCCATTATTCTTTCCGGCTTTGACCCGGTACGGCGTGAAATAGCCCGTTTGGCATTGCACCGATTGGTTACCGATGGGCGCATTCACCCTGCCCGTATCGAAGAGGTGGTGGCCAAGACGAAAAATCAGATCGAAGATGAGATTGTAGAGATTGGCGAGCGGACAGTAATTGATTTGGGTATACATGGTCTTCATCCGGAATTGATCCGCATGGTAGGACGTATGCGTTATCGATCCTCTTATGGTCAGAATCTGCTACAGCACTCGCGGGAAGTGGCTAACTTCGCTGCCACCATGGCGGCCGAACTGGGGCTTAACGTCAAGCATGCGAAGCGCGCTGGGCTGTTGCACGACATAGGCAAAGTGCCGGACGATAACCCGGAATTGCCACATGCCATTTTGGGCATGCAGCTGGCCGAGAAGTACAAAGAGCATCCAGACGTTTGTAACGCTATTGGCGCCCATCACGATGAGATCGAGATGACTTCATTGATCTCACCGATTGTTCAGGCATGCGATGCCATTTCAGGCGCCCGTCCCGGTGCTCGCCGCGAGGTGGTGGAGAACTACATTAAACGCTTGAAAGAGTTGGAGGAGTTGGCCTTGTCCTACCCGGGCGTCGAAAAAACGTTTGCAATACAGGCGGGTCGCGAGCTTCGGGTCGTAGTGGAAAGCGAACGGGTGTCTGATGCGCAAGCAGAGCTTTTGGCGGCTGATATATCTACAAGGATACAAACGGAGATGACTTACCCAGGTCAGATTAAGGTGACCGTTATCCGTGAAACACGCTCAGTATCGTACGCTAAGTAGTCTGGGAGCCCATATGGCAAATAAAAAGCAGAAAGGTGCGACAAAAACGGCCCTGCCAGCGCGTGAGGTGGATGTGCAGTTTGAACGGTTGAACAAGGACTTCCAGCATCCGTTAAACCGCATGATACAACGCTTCGCGATACCCATTTTTTCCTTTTCACTTTTGGGTTTAATTTGGATTATTCCCTTTCCAAAAATTGAATTCTTGGAAAAGTATGGTTATGACATTTTTTTAAACTGGGGTTCGTTTTTTATCGCCGCTGTGATATATGCGTATTTAAGACTGGCTCCCACGCTTTCCTACGGTATGTTGTTCGTGATCGGGGTGTTTAGCTTTCTTATCGTGCAACTGGAATATGTGGAGCGCGATGGAGGACCGGCAGTCTGGATGGTGTGCGGAATTTTACTGCTCTGTTCCTTCTTTGCGCTTTATATGGGCAAAACAATGGAACGGAAGCCGGTATCGGCGCGAAGCTTCTGTCGGCTGTTGACGCTTGGTCCGATATGGCTTTTACATTCTATCTTAAACAAGTAACAGGTCGCTTATTGGCGATTCCAATTGATAAATTATAAACTAATCGTATTGTTTTGCAATTTAGTTTGAACGCGTTGGGGTGCTGTTAGTCGAAGTTTCAGAAGACTGATTTGCCGAAGTTGTTCTTGTTTCGGTATATTGTCAATTGTGAGTAGTGAACAATACATTTCCAGAAGACGAAACCCATAGTTTTCGCTGATTGCAACGACAATAGGTATGAGATTTTTATAATTTTCGTTTCTTCGTTTTAATAAGTGAATGCGGTAAAGCGTATAAACAAGACTCAGAATAGAATGTTCTTGAAGATTGCTGCACAGTTTTATGTAATGTTCAGCTTTTTCTTCTTCATCGCATTCCAGTAGAAAGAGTGCGCATAATACAGAAGTTAACTCTACTTCAAATATTCTTTTTGGATCCATTATATCGAGCCTAACGCGAATGGTCTCACTGTAATATCGCGCGACTTGTTTGTTCCCTGTCACTTTTACCAACAGGTATACTAAGACATCAAAAGTTTGGTTAGATTCCAAATTACCGATGCTCGCAAACCGAGCCGCAAGTTTGTCTAGCTCGTAAATCAAGGCTTGCTCCGCCATCCCAGCTTTGAAATAACCATATAAGCAAGAAAGGGCTTGATAAGGATTGATCAACATGCCGGCATAGGCTGTGGCAGGAAGCATGGATAGCTTTTCCAATTGATCCAACAATACGGTCTCGTTCCACCTCAACAATGCGTCGATCGCGAGTTTACTTCGAAGTACAATTTCTTGCTCTTTAGAGAGATCGAAATCTAGCAATTTAACTATCGACGTCCTAAATTCCTTATTATACAATGGTGTTCCGGCGACATAATCGATAAATGGGCTATTGCTGATATTTGATATGATCGTGTGGGAAGTTGTCGATTTCGTTGTTAATTGAAAATTGCTGGTTCCGAGCTTATGAAGACCGTCACAGACAAATGCAATTATTTGCAGAGGATCTTTTTTTATCGATTCGATCTTGTCAATATGATGGAGTAGGGAAATATTGCCTGTTTCCATATAAAACAGTATAATCCATAACAATTCGCATATAGTTGTATCTAAACGAGGTCCAGAACGATGATTGAGAATATTGATAAGTGCGAGCGGCTTGAGTTGGCTATTAAATAATTTTAAAGCTTTAAAATAGGAGACCAATGTGGTCGACTGAAACTCAATGTGTATTTCTTGGCGCAGGTTATAGCCTGTACCTTTTTCGTAGACCACCCCCGTATATAATAGATCGTTGTAGGCAGAACGGTATCGTCGGATAATATCATAGACTTCGACCCTGTTGGCGAATAACGCGCTCCCGGTTTTTACAAAAACTGACAACTGTTCCATAAGGGCCTGTTTCGCAAAGGTATTTACTCCATTAAATATCTTTTTTTTGATATACTGCGCAACCACCATGTATTCATCAAAGAGACTAACCGCAGCTAGATTCATGGCGTCTCCGTACAGTTCGTAAAAATATTGTAAGAACAGTGGTTTCTTTAAGATATTTTTTACAGTCAACAATGGCTGTATGGGTACCTTCGGCCTAAGTTTGCTCGCCAATTCATACAGTTCAGCATTGGAAAAAGGAGGTATTTCGGTGTAACGAGCTGCTAAGCCGCGGTTGAAAGTGGAAAACCATAAAGGGTTGTCAGCCGTGTCTTTAAAAATCGTCTCAAATTTGTAAAGTGTGGTGGTTCGGAGTACTAGTATAAGGCGGAACCAACTATATTCCGCAAAATATTGTACCATCTCGTTAAACTGGTTGATAATAGTATGAAATTGCTTTTCGGTGAGTAAATCACTTTGCAATTCATCAATAATTACGAGGAAATTGCCAGGGGCTGAATCTTTATGCTTACGCAAGAAACGATCAAGAAGCTCAGCTGAACCTATGTCCAATAAATGGGCAAGCCAACTACTGGCATGGTATCCATAAGCGCTAGCTTGTAATATTGAAAGACTGTTAATGAACAAATAAATATCGTTACAGCTGTTTAAATGATTTTGACTGATCTGTTTATCAACCCACCGTGTTACTGCAACTGTCTTTCCATAACCCGCCGGCCCACTGAAAATGCTTGCTGTGGCATTGGAGCTGTAAAAATGATGTACAAATTCGCTAAAGTATTCACGATCAATTGTCTTATTATAAGGGATGCCGCATTTGTGTTTATTGCTTTGTATATTGAACAGGCTGATCTTGGTGGCCTTCATCGAAACTTCAGTCCAATATTTCTGATGTGATATTTGCATCTTTTGCTGCTCCATGTAGGCGTAGAAGTTATCCCATCCATCAAAACCACAGTATTCGGCCAAGGCGTTCAGGGTATATATAGAGGGCCGGTGTATGGAAGCAGCAAATCCGAATACGCGTTTAAGAGTGGTTTGGCTGACGCTTCTATGAGTTATCGCTTTAATATCCAATGCTAAACGATAGCAATCAGCGGGAACAATGTGCTCAATGCCCGATTTCGCTAAGACGCGACTTTTAAGCTCATCGAAATAAGCCTGCAAATAGGTTTTCATTTGGTGGTAGACGTTAAAACAATACTATCCTGGTTTACCTAAGTTAAAAAAACAACTCTTTTCATCCTCCGATGTTTCGTGAATACGCTGTTAGTGATTCCAGCTGGCCAGATACATCAACTAACCAAACTGCCCGGTTCTGATTGGCAAGGTTGGTTTACTTTATGGCAAACTTAAGTAAAAAATGCTTTCCTCAGCAATCTTTTTGCCTTAGTGCACCTGAATTTCCCCTGTTCGTAACCGCGTAGCCAGAAGTTAAGAAATCCAAGAATACAGGTAAGGGATATTAAGGCTGGTTTGGATCGACTTATACACGATTATGAACCGTTTTGATTTTTAGTCTACCTAGGCTCCTTTCATGGAAAATTATACTTGAACGGAATGAACAAACGCCGCTAAAATGAACACAGTGAACAAAGGGTTAATCGAATAGCAGAACTATCTTTGTTTGCAAATGGGGCGGTTTTAAGTGGATTTGCATGTATATAACGCAAGTTTCACTCCATTCATTGTATTGATGAAAAATAAGACACTTCCAAAGGGTACAGGACCCTTCAGAAATGTCTAAACATCTACCGAATGTATTAATGCAATAACCATACCGTTCTGTATTTCAAACGTGTTTATTATGTATAAACATTTAAATACAGTGCTATAAATCATTTTATAAAACTGGAATATACTGTTAAGATCACAAACCCCCGTGTATATGGAAGCATCATCTACTTATCCAAAAATTTCGTTTTTACGTTTTTTCCTCTCCTTGCTTGTTATCTGTAGTATAGTGTCTACTGGATGGGGACAAACTAAGGAATACGCGACTTGGGCACCCAGTGGCGGAAGGGTTCCTCCTCCTGGCCTCGATTTATTACCGGGTGCCGCTGGCGTTAAGGATATGCCGAATGCCGCAATATCAAACGATGATAATTATGCAGTGATGACTGCAGATCGTGCAGTTGGCATAGGAGGACTGATTATTGTCGCCGGTGGGGATGCTTATCTACAATTGAAATTCCCAACAAACAGGGCCCCCGGAGCCACTACCTATGTTAGAGTCGATGCACCTCAGCAATCTGGCCTTCCGTTAAATCTCGGACAATTGCTGGGATTGGTCGGCTCCAGCGTTACAGCAGAAGTATATAGCGGAGCAGGGGATAATTCGTCGTCTACTGGTACGTTAGTGAATGTGAATGTTGAAACGAGATTGATAAAAGATAGAAATGGCAATTATTTTTTAGCCATAACACCGGAAGCCGGAACTGTTTATAATTCGGTGCGGATTGATCTAAAATATCCCGACGGGGTGGCAGATGTTGCCGGGAGAATTACGTTAAACGTATATAATGCATTCACGTTTGATGATATTACATGTGGTATTGCTAATTATGCAAGCGTCGGTGAAACCACCGGAATTAACGTCGCATTAACGGACGTTGTTCAAAATCCTGAACTTGCAATAGATGCTGATCCGAATACGCATTCAACCATTACCACGGGTGCACTTAGCCTGGTCGGTTCCATATTCCAGTCATTTTATTTCAACGGCCTTTCGGCTCCGCAAGATTACTTTGAGATTAAATTTAGTATAGGTGGAGGAAGTTTGCTTGATTTGAACCTATTAGGCAATTTCGAGGTAAGAGCTTATAACGGAAATCAGTTAGTATATACTAAAAAATTGCAGGGTGCGCTTGTAAACGGACTTGACTTGCTCACCTTATTAACCTCCGGGGATCCGATTACTGTGCCGTTTGCTCCTGGCGTAGCATTTGATCGCGTCGCCATAGGAATTAATACAACAGCTGCATTGAGTTTGGCTTCCTCGCCACTCGAAGTTTACCACGTAGAGCGATACGGCCTCGGCGATTCACCTTTGACTTGTGTGGATCCGACCCCGCCATTGATGGATGATGGTGGAGAACATATGCTCGGAAACAACCTGGCATGTGCCAACGTACTTGTGGATCATGCATATGCTAACTTTCCGTTTAATGCAATCGACGGCCAAAGCGGTACGTATGCAGTACTTGAAGCAACATCTGGCTCACTCTTGGGTGCTGGCGCTTATTCCGGAAGCATTCGTTTAGGCCACGGCCAGATTTTAGATCCAGGAACCACCTCGTATATAAAAATTGATGTTAACGAAGATGGTTTGCTTTCTGGATTGTTGGATGGTAGTTTAGGTGAAATATTGACTGACGTTACTGATAGACTATTGTTCGGTGATTTATATTTCACTGTTGACGTATATGGTGATAATAACCAAAGCAGCTCACCGATCTTTTCCGGATCGAGTGAAACCGGCTTCGATGATTTACCTATTCGGGTTATTCAAGATAAATATGGTCAGTTCTATGTTGCCGTAACTCCCGATCAAGCTTACCAAAGCGTTGGAATAACGTTGCACTATCCAGCATTGATTGGTGGGGAATCCAGCCGTACGATGAAGGTTTATGGCTTGTGCTACTCTACCGGATCTGAAGAATGTGAACAGGCATTTTCAACATATTTTGAAACATCTGGTATTTCGTTGGATCTATTAGGAGTCGGTGATGCTGGTGTCACCAACGCCCACTTGGCAATTGATGACGACGATCCGTCTGTAGAAGGTGACGAGACGTACTCTGAAATTGGCATTGGTACGGCAGGTGTAGGTGCAAGTACATTCCAGTTTGTCGATTTCCATACGCTGTCTTCGCCGGCGGATTACTTCAAAGTTAAAATTGGAGTTGAGAACGGAAGCGTTCTGGATGTGGAGTTGTTAAACAATATTGAAATCCGGGCTTACAACGGGGATGAGTTGGTGTATTCACAACGGCTGCAAAATGGCTTGGTAGCCGGACTGGATATTCTCGGCTTGTTGACCACAGAAAATGTAGTGACTATTCCCATCGGTCCAGGCGTCGAATTCGATCGGGTAGCCGTGGGTGTTAGCACATTACTCGACGTAAATGCACTGAGCACACCGGTGCGTTTATATAGTATTAAGCGTTTCGGAGCGGATTGCCCCGATCCGAACCCGCTGCCGAATAATCCCGATACCGAATCGCCATTTAACGGACCGGATTGTGGTGTCAACTTGGGTGAGTTCGAGCATGTAAACTTCGCTTACAATGCCATTGACGGCGACATCGATACTTACGCCACGTTATCGGCAGGTTCCGGCGTAGTGTTAGGTGCAGGAGCGTACGATGGCTTTATTGAATTAGGCTATGATCAACCGGTACCGGCTTTGGAAACCTCTTATATCCGTATTGATTTAGCAGATGAAGGTTTGCTCAATGCGCTATTAGGTGGTAGTTTAGGAGATCTCCTGGCGGATGTGGGTGACCTGGTGTTATTTGGTGACCATTACTTTGATATTTCTGTTCGTGATGCTTCAGGCGCTGAAATTTATAATGCGTCCAGCCGGGACGGCTTTGAGGACAACACTGCTCGTATTGTACGGGATGCATTTGGCCGTTACTATATCGCTTTTACGGCTGATCAGCCGTATCAGTCTGTGCGGATAACTTTGCACAATGACGCTGCAGCTGGATTAGACGCAGTGACAACGATGAATGTGTACAGCATGTGCCGCGAGACGGTCTTCGATCCGTGTGAACAGGCTACGTTTACGTCTTTCGACGGTACTGGCTTAAATGTAAACCTATTGGAAGGTGCGAATCCCGCTGGCGTGATTAACCCGCAATATGTAATTGACGGAAATAACTCCAATTATTCCGAGCTTTCATTGGGTACCGCCGCTATTGGAGCAACCATCTACCAGGATATTTACTACAAAACGAAGGTAACCACTACCGCCACGGATAAGGTGCGGTTGCGCATGCAAGTGCCGACAGCGTTAGTGAACGCAGACATACTGGGTGCTTACCGGATATACCTATACAACGGCGATGACGAGGTTTACGATGCTACTTTACAGAGTGCGTTGATCAATGGACTAGATTTATTGGGCTTACTGAATTCGGGTGGTCGGGTTAACGTGGAATTCGAGCCGGGTGCAGGCATCACCTACGACCGTGTCCGCTTTGAGGTGGGCTCCGTGCTTGGCTTAGGTATCGGAAATCCGGTTCGCCTGTATAATGTATACCGGATTTCTGACGCATGCCCCGATCCGGAATTCGAACAGCCACCGTTTGAAGTGTGTGCCGATGTCATTATTGGCGACGGAGCGAACGTGGATGACATCCAGAACCTCACGGACGGCAATCACAACAGCTATGCCACGATCCGGTCCGATGCCGGTCTGGTAGCGGGTATCGGTGCCTATTCCGGCCATGTGGAACTGGGCTTCAATACCGTTGTTCCCGCGGGTACGTCGTCGTATATCCGTATCGGTTATGAAGAGGAGATACTGAATGCACTCCTTGCCGGCTCACTCGGCGGCTTGGTGAATGACCTGCTTAATGGCGTTGCCCTGGGCGATCACTATTTCAACGTGATTGTGAAGGATGAAAATGGCAATGAAGTCGTAACAGGCAGCAGCCGGGATCTTTTCGATGAGGCTAACGGTCAAATCCGCCTGGTGCAGGATACCAAAGGCCGGTATTACCTCGAAATCAGACCTACGGTAGCCTATCAATCGGTAAGGCTGGAAGATCATACGACGGCGTTATTAGGCGCACTATCGTCGGAAGGACACCTGGATGTGTATGGCATGTGCCATACGCCGACCACGTTTGAATGTCCGGCTGTCTTCTCTACCTCTTATGAAGGTAGCGGATTGACGTTGGATGCGCTGAATCTTGGCGGTGCTGGGGTACAGAATGCCTTCTGGGCGATTGATCAGAACACATCAAGCGCTTCCACGTTGAGCCTAGGTACACTCAATGTTGGTGGTTCGATACAACAACATATCCAGTTTGGCCGGGTGTTGGCAGCTGGCGATCCGATTCAGATCAAAATGAAGGTGGGAAGCGGCACGCTGAATGCCGGAATTTTGAGCGACTTGGAGGTGATCGGTTACTTAGATGGCGTTGAGGTGTTTACGCACGATTTCAACACGGCGTTTATTGAAGCCAATATTCTTGACATTCTTAACGGCTCAGAACCAGCGGTTGTTACGGTCAACTCGACCGGCGACATCGATGAAATAGCGATCCGGTTAAGCAGTGTCGTCAGCGCCAGTGTTGCACCTAATGTGAGCATTTATTATGTGATTCCTTTCTGTGAATCGTTCTCGGGAAGCTATTTGCAGGTCACGGCAAACAACGCGGTTGCTGATGGTGTGGATGAAAACGAAGTAACCGCTACCGTGTTGGATCAGGATGACAATCCAATGGCCAATCGCGATGTAGTATTTACCGTTACCAATGTGGACGGCACGACTTATACCCAAACCGTTACGACGGATGGTGACGGAAAAGCTCCGCTGCCGATTACGAGTACTCTTGCTGGCGATGTGAGCGTGACGGCTGAAGTAGAGGGTATGGTAATCGCCGTGGTGCGGACAGGACCTAATCCGGACGATGTGGAGGATGCTCCGGCTGTGGTTACGTTTATCATACCGAATAACCTTAGCATTACCAAAGTGGCTGATGAACCGGCTGGTGTGACGGCTGGGGAAAGCACAACATTCACCGCAACGATCACCAACGACGGCCCGGCGCCCATCGCCGTGGGTAAGGTGATTCCGCTGAATGAACGGCCGAGCGACGGGTTGGCCATCACAAATTACGAAGTAACCAGCGGCAATGCTACCGTTTTGGGAACAGGCAACAGTGCTTCGGTGACGACAACTGCGGCAGTGCCGGCAGGTGGAACGATCACCCTGACGATTACAGCCGATGTAGCAGCCAATGCTCCGGAGACGGTCACCAATGGCATCGACGTTTGGGGTCCCGATCGGGATCCGGACAACGACACGCCGGATGACAGCGACGATACCGACCCCATTCCGGTGGACCGCGATTACGGTCTGGATGGAAATATTACCAAGCTTGCTACCGCCGGTGCGGACGCCGTGGCTGTAGCCGGTAAGGAATTTGAATACACGGTTACTGTAGTAAACGGCGGCCCATCTACGATATTAAGTGGTACTGTGCTGTTCCTGCAGGATGAGCTGTCTGCCGGACAGGCGATCACCAGTATCGAAGCTGGCTCCGCAAATATTACCGTTGGTACCGTGGCGGCCGATGGTTCCTTTACCGTGACAGCCAATGAAGATATTGAAGAAACAGAACAGTTCACCCTGACGGTAACAGCAGATGTCGCAGGCGACATCACGGCCGATGTGGTGAACAACACGATCAATGTATGGAGCGAAGACCCTGCAGGCGACTACAGCACGCCCGAGGGTACGGATACGACGCCGGATTACCCGGTAGACCGCGACTACGGATTCGAGGATCCGGGAGCGGTGGTTAAGGTGGCTACTGATGGAGCCACGGCAGTTGCGACTGCCGGCGAGGCGTTCAGCTACACGGTTACGCTGACGAACATGGGTCCGTCGACGATCAATGCAGGCACGGTACTGTACCTGCAGGATTTGGCCTCGGCCGGACAGACGGTGACGGGCATCACGTCGGATAACGGCGCGGTGGGCACGATCGGTACGCAGGGTGAGTTCACGCTGACGGTTGCCGACGCAGTGGCACCGAACGAAACGATTGTACTGACAGTTGCGGTTGACGTGGCTGCGGACATCACGGCCGACGTGGTGAACAACACCATTAATGTATGGAGCGAAGACCCTGCGGGTGATTACAGTACGCCTGAGGGTACGGATACGACACCGGACTACCCGGTAGACCGCGACTACGACTTCGGTGGTGATAATGTCGTGAAAGCTGCGGTGGACGGAGCAGCCGCAGTAGCTGTTGCAGGAGAAGAATTTGCTTATACCGTGACAGTTACCAACGGCGGTCCGTCGACGATCACTGCGGGTACGGTATTGTACCTCCAGGATGAACTGTCTGCTGGACAGTCGATCAACAGTATCACTGCCGGTTCTGCCAATGTCACAGTAGGTTCGGTTGGCGCAGACGGATTCTTTACCGTAACGGCGAATGCCGACATAGCTGATGGCGAGACGTTCTCGCTGACCGTGACTGCCAATGTCGACGCAGACGCACCAGCTACAATAAACAATACGATTAACATTTGGAGTAATGATCCGGCGGGTGATCCATCGAATCCTGATGGTAGCGATACGACACCGGATTATCCGGTTGACCGTGAGTCCGTACTGAGCATTACTAAAGATGCGAATGACGACCGGGTGACAGCGGGTGAAAGCACCAGCTTCACCTTAACAATCACGAACGAAGGCCCATCGGCCATCGCGAGCGGTGAGGTGATCAACTTGGGCGAGCGTCCAAGCGCTGGCCTGACAGTTACAGGCTATGAAGTGACCAGCGGAAACGGCACGGTTACAGGAACCGGCAATAGTGCCGAGGTAACCACCAGTGCGGTTATTCCGGTAGGTAGCACCATAACACTGACCGTAACGGCGGGTGTGGATGCGGATGCACCGGCTACCATCACCAACGGTATCGACGTATGGGGTCCGGATAAAGATCCGGAAACCGATACGCCGGATGACGGCGACGATACACCGGAAATCCCGGTTGACCGCGAGTCGAACCTGAGCATTACCAAAGTTGCGGATGACGCACGGGTAATTGCCGGCGGCAACACGAGCTTTACGGTGACGGTTACCAATGACGGTCCATCGGCTATTGCTAGCGGCGAGATGATCAGCCTGGGCGAGCGGCCAACTGCTGGCCTGACGATCACCGGCTATACCGTAACGAGCGGTAACGGCACAGCGGCTGGCACAGGCAACAGCGCTACGGTGACCACCAGCGCGGTAGTTCCCGTGGGTGGTACGATAACACTGACCGTAACGGCCGACGTGGATGCTGACGCTCCGGCTACGGTTGCCAACGGCATCGATGTATGGGGTCCGGATAAAGATCCCGAAACCGACACGCCGGATGACGGCGACGACACACCGGAAATCCCGGTAGACCGTGAATCGAACCTGAGCATTACCAAGGTAGCGGATGACACCCGGGTAATCGCCGGAGGCAGCACAAGCTTTACGGTGACGGTTACCAATGACGGTCCGTCGGCTATTGCCAGCGGCGAAGTAATCAGTCTGGGCGAGCGGCCAACTGCTGGCCTGACGATCACCGGTTACGAAGTGACCAGTGGCAACGGTACGGCAACAGGCACGGGAAACAGCGCTACGGTGACCACCAGCGCAGTAATTCCGGTGGGCGGCACCATTACGGTAAGCGTAACGGCCGATGTGGATGCGAACGCTCCGGCTACGGTTGCCAATGGTATTGACGTATGGGGTCCGGATAAAGATCCCGAAACTGATACGCCGGATGACGGCGACGACACACCGGACATCCCGGTAGACCGTGAGTCAAACCTGAGCATCACTAAGGTAGCGGACCAGTCGCGCGTTAAAGCAGGTACCAACACGACCTTTACGGTGACGGTTACGAACAACGGTCCGTCGGTAATTGAAACTGGTGAAACCATCCAATTGGGTGAACGTCCGAGCACAGGCGTAACCATTACCGGTTATGAAGTGATTTCGGGTGCTGCAACCGTCGCCAGTACGGGCAACAATGCGACATTAACCACAACGGGAGCAATCGCGGTAGACGGTACCATAGTGGTGCGGATTACCGCGGCGGTTGCTGCCGATGCACCGGCAACCATTACCAACGGTATCGATGTATGGGGTCCGGATAAAGATCCGGGTACGGATGATCCGGACGACGAAGACGACACACCGGAAATACCGGTTGATCCGAACTATACACTGAGCATTACCAAGGAGGCAGACCAGGCCCGAGTGAAGGCGGGTACGAGTACCACCTTTACGGTGACGATAACCAACAACGGTCCGTCGTCAGTGGCCAGCGGATCGGCCATTCAGGTGGCGGAACGTCCGGGAGCAGGGGTAACCATTACTGGATACGAAGTGACTTCGGGCAACGCGACGGCCGACGGTACAGGAAATACGGCAACCGTTAACACAACGGCAGCTATCCCTGCTGGAGGTACCATCACATTGAAAATTTCCGCAGACATCGCCGGCGATGCGGAAGGCACCATTACCAACGGTATTGCCGTGTGGAGCCCGGATAAGGATCCAGGTACGGATGATCCGGACGACGAAGACGATACACCGGAAGTTCCGGTTGATCCGAACCGCATGCTAAGCATCACAAAAGTTGCCGATCAAGAAACTGTAATTGCGGGTACCAGCACCACCTTCACCGTGACGGTGACCAACAACGGCCCATCGCGCATATTGACGGGTGAGGTCGTCAGCCTTGGAGAGCGGCCGGATGCGGGTATCACCATCACCGGATACGAAGTGATTTCGGGCAATGCTACGGTAAGTGGAACCGGCAATTCGGCCACACTGACAACCACTTCGGCCCTTGCGGTAGACGGTACCATCGTAGTGAAGGTGACCGCCGACGTGACCGCCGCAGTAGGACAGACGATCTCCAATGGCATAGCCGTATGGGGACCGGATAAGGATCCGGGTACCGACGAGGAAGATGATGAGACGGAGACACCGGAGATCCCTGTGGTGGCACCATATACGCTGACCATCGAGAAAGTGGGTGATCAGCCGATTGTGGAGGCGGGTACCGCTACGTCGTTCACCGTGACCATCACAAATAACGGTCCGCTGGAAATCGAAGCAGGCAAGGATATCGCGCTGGAAGAGCGTCCGGGAACCGGAGTGACTATCACCGGGTATGAAATTGTCTCAGGCGCAGCTACAATAGCGGGCAACGGCAATTCGGCGACCATCACGACGAACGGTGTAGTAGGGGTTAGCTCGACCATTGTGGTGCGGATTACTGCAGATGTGGCTGAAACAGCTACCGGTACCATCACCAACGGAATAGCCGTGTGGGGACCGGGTAAAAATCCGGGCTCGGAAGATCCGGATGATGAAGACGATACGAATCCAATTCCGATTGATGCCACATTGGAGATTCCGAACCTCTTTACGCCAAACGGTGATGGCCTGAACGATCGCTTTGTGATCAAGAACCTGATGCAGTACAACGACAGGGAAGTGTTGATCTTGAATAGGTGGGGTAATCAGGTGTACAAATCGCCGAATTACAACAACGATTGGGATGGCAATTCACTTAGCGAAGGTACCTACTATTACATCATACGTGTGCGGAACGGAAATGGGGAATGGCAGACATTTAAAGGTGCGATCGCACTGATTAGAGTAACGAATCGTTAAGACCAGATACCTGCCGGGACTTTTATCCCGGCAGGTTATCACTAAAAAGCTGACTGATCAACATCAAAAAGAATAAAAACATGAAGAAGTATTTGTTTCTAATCCTGATAATGGCCTTAACCGTTCCCGTATTTGCCCAACAGGTGGCGCAATATAGCCAGTACATGTTCAATGGGTTATACATTAACCCGGCTTATGCGGGATATCGTGGCCCAATCAATCTCCATACGTATTACCGTTCGCAATGGACGGATATGCCGGATGGCCCCCGTACCATTGCCCTGGCGGCCGATATGCGCACCGCTGGTGACAACGTCGGCCTGGGACTGAATATAATGAGCGACCGCGTGGGTCTTGAAAAGCGGGTTTATGCATACGCCAACTATGCCTATCGCCTGCGTGTTGGCTGGGATCCGGAAGACCGCCTTTCTTTCGGTATCGGTTTGGGTGTCATCCATTCGGGATTTGATAATGCCGGAATCCAGACTGGCGATCCGGAAGCGGTAAACATCGAAAACTCATTCCTTCCGGATGCCCGGTTTGGTATCCATTACTCAAACAATACATTTTTTGCCGGTGTAGGGGTAGACAACCTGATTTCTCAATTGTTGTTCAACGAGGACAACACCAGCACACGGCTCCCGCCGGTGACCCAATATTACATTACAGCGGGAGGTGTCGTGCCCATGGCATCGGATATTTTGTTCAAGCCTTCATTCCTAGTCAAAAATGCCAGCAGTGCGGTTACCCGGGCGTGGACCACAGACCTGAATGCTGCGGTAATTTTTGCCGAACAATTTACGGTTGGGGTTTCTTACCGGACGGCGCTTTCTACCGGATCGAAACTTTCAGAGGACCTAAGAAGGCCGAATTCGATTATCGCCTTAGCTGAATTTGTTGCCGCTGGCCAATTCCGGATCGGCTATTCATTTGATTATGCGCTCAACAAGGTTTATAGCCAAACCGGTGGCACGCACGAAATATCGTTGGGTTATACCTTGAATCGCGGTACACAACGTGTCCGGACCCCGCGTTATTTCTAATTGGCAATTATAAATGAATGAACTGCAAGACGTCACAAAAAATTACTCCAACCTATGAAATTTTTCGACCATAAAATTACCTTGATTGCCGGGCTATGCTTACTGCTTGCTTCGCCGATACAAGCTCAGTATTCGTTATTGAAGTCGGCCGATCGTGAGTTCAACGCCTTTAATTTCAGTACGGCTATTAAACTGTACCAGCAGGCTTATGATGCAAAGCCGAGCATGAAAACTGCGGAGCGCCTTGCCGAGTCCTATATGAATATGCGCAACTACCGGGAAGCCGAAAGGTGGTATAACGTGCTCGCCAACCAGGATGAAGCGACAACGGATCATATTCTACAGTACGGCCATGTGTTGCGCAACAATTCCAAATTCAGGGAGGCAAAGGCCCAGTATCAACGGGTGGCGGCTAAAGCCGATAATGTACTGTCTGCAGAAGATTTAGCCATATTGTATGCGTCATGCGATTCAGCAGTGGTGTGGTTGGAAAACCCGGTCAAAGCAGTGGAAGTGCGCAATGAGAAAAAGCTTAACAGTGCCCAGGCAGAGTTTGGTGCGGTTAAAGGACCGGAAGGATTGGTGTTTGCATCAGATCGTTTTGAGGGTGCCGCGAATCCCGATGTAATCTACGGGTGGACAGGTAACCCCTATTTGTCTTTATATCAGTACAACGACGATGGCGTGCAAAAAATAGATGCCCAATGGGGCGATGGTGCCAATCATTTTGGGCCGGCTACATTTTCAACAGCGCAAAACGAAGTGTACTTTGCGGTTACCCGAACGCCTACACGGGAAGAAAAGCGACAGGCGAACAAGGACATCACCGTCAATATCGAAATTTTTTCCAATTCACTGAATGCGGAAAACTGGGGAGAAGGTGCGACACCCTTCCGCTATAATAATATCGCGGAGTGGTCTGTCGGCGATCCGTTTCTCAGCACATCTGGGGATACACTGTATTTTACTTCGGATATGCCAGGTGGTTACGGGGGCACGGATATTTATTACGTAACGCGGCAAGGTGGCGGCTCATGGAGCGACGCCGTAAATATGGGCGAGATAGTAAATACCATGGCTAACGAACGTTTTCCAACTATAGACAACGAAGGTAACTTTTATTTTTCTTCTGAAGGACACGTGGGAATGGGTGGACTGGATGTCTATAAATTGGACGAAAGTGGCGCTACGCAGCAGGTAATCAACTTGGGTTACCCGTTTAATTCGCCTTTCGATGATTTTTCTGTTCGCTTTGACCAGAAAATGGAAGGGTATTTCGCATCAAATAGACACGGAGGGTCGGGCGCGGATGATATTTATTGGTTTAACCTGAATAAAGAGATTCGAGTCGACCTGCAGGGCGGTGTTTACAATATAAAAACAGATCTGCCAATAGCCGGCGCGGTGGTGACGCTGACCCCGGTAGGCGACGAGGCAAATGCGGTGACGCTTAATGCCGGCGCTGACGGGACTTTTAAATTCAACCTAGCTGAAGAGACGGATTATCAGCTTGTTGCCCAGCAGACTGGATTTAGGGAGGCCACGCCCTTGCGTTTTACGACGAAAGGCATAGATAGCACCACCACCATTAAGAAGGATATTAAGCTGCAACCGGTTGAAGTGAAGGAAGTTGTTGTACTCCGCAATATTTATTTCGACTTCGATAAGGCCGACATCCGTCCGGACGCTGCGCTGGAATTGGACAAAATACTCGCTTTCCTGAATAGCGACCCCGGCGTAAAAATCGAACTCAGCGCCCATACGGATTCAAGGGGCACGCATGAGTATAACATGAAGCTGTCACAACGAAGGGCGGACTCGGCCGTGGAATACCTCGTTTCTAAAGGGATCAGCCGCGACCGGCTGGTGGCTAAAGGGTATGGATTCACCCGGTTGGCCAACCAATGTGCTAAGGGTGTGGAATGTACGGAAGAAGAACACCAGTGGAACAGGAGAGTAGAGTTTGTGGTGATTGAAAATTAAAATTGAGTGTATTGTGTTGAAGCCTAACGAACCTCAAAAGTTCGTTAGGTTTTGTTATTTAAAGTTAGCTTGATAATTGCTTTAAAGGACCGTTTCACCGTCTTCGTTTATATAAAATCGAATGATGTTAATTCTCCTGACAGGTTAGTTCTCGAGCAGTATTTTTTTCTCGGTAGCTGGTTCCCGATAGAAAAAAATTGGCAATGCGGTGAGATGACAGCAAGCACACCAAAATTGTCGTTGACTCCGATTTTGAGTTTGATCACTATGATATCGGCGCAACCAATCACCGCGTGTTTGACTCGGGGAAAATATCAGAATCTCGTTTTGCGGATATGCTGCAATCTCAGAACGTATACAGCGGAAGGCGGGAATGCCGTCCTTCGTGGAACCAAATGACGTTGCTAGGCGTAGGCTGTAACCCTGTTGATTCTACTTTGGGAAAGTTTTTATTATTCATGAAAATGGTTCAAAACGCTTGGACCTTTGAAACCGATGCACATTATTTTCTAAGTCATTACAGTTTACCGATCGGCGTAATCGTGGTCTTTCTTAGCCGACGTGAACGCAAGCGGAGTAGCTGTGTACGGTAATCGATTATCCCCCCATACTTCACGAGGATATCTCCGCCAATAACGCCAATTACCGGATCGATGGCCAATTGCCGGTATGCGTAATTAATTGTAGACAGGTCTAGTACCGCGACGTCGTATTGCCGTAAGTGTAATCCGCCGAGTTGCAAATCGGGCACGGTAAGTATAAAACTTTGCATAGTTGTGGTACCCAGTCCGGTAGAGACCATATCTGTATGCTGTAGTGCCATATCGGTATGCAGGTGGCGCTCTACCGTAGACTTGTCAAAGACGGTTTTTGAGGCGCCTGTGTCCAGTACGGCTTTAAACGATTTGCCGAAAACAATTACTTCCAGCAGAAAGTGATAGCCATCGTCTTGTAAATGCAACAGCGTTAGTGGAATGCCGACCATTGATTACAGCGCACCAATCTCCTCCAACACATTGTTCATATTTCGGACGGCGTCCGCGCTCTTAGCGAATGCAGCTTTTTCCTCCTCGTCGAGGGGGAGTTCTAAGATACGTTCCCAGCCATTTTTACCTAGCGTCACGGGCACACCGAGTGCGATATCGCGCTGGCCGTACTCGCCGTCTAAATAAACCGAAGCGGTAAACAGCTTCTTTTGATCGCGGACGATGCTTTCGACAACAGCAGCGCTCGACGCCCCCGGGGCATACCAAGCGGACGTGCCAATAAGCTTGGTAAGGGTAGCGCCCCCGACCATGGTGTCTGCAACCACTTGCTGTTGTTCTTCGGCTGAAAGGAACTGTGTAACCGGGAGGCTATTCCATGTCGCATGTTTGATGAGGGGAATCATGGTGGTATCCCCGTGCCCGCCAATAACGATTGCATTGAGATCTGCAGGAGAAGCACCAAGTCGAAGGCTGAGCTGATAGCGGAATCGGGAAGAATCGAGGGCACCTCCCATCCCGATGATTCGGTTCTTCGGCAATCCGGTAGCCTTCAAGGTCAAATAAGTCATCGTGTCCATGGGATTGGACACCACTACAATCACAATATCCGGCGAATGTTTTAATAGATTTTCCGCAACAGTACGTACAATATTCGCGTTGGTGCCGATTAGCTCCTCACGGGTCATCCCCGGCTTACGCGGCAATCCGGAGGTGATTACGGCAACCGCTGAGCCAGCCGTCTTGCTGTAATCGTTCGTCACGCCAGTAATCTTGGAATCAAATCCTAATAAGGCCGCTGTTTGCGACATATCCTGGGCTTTACCCTCGGCAAATCCTTCTTTGATGTCTAACAGGATGACTTCTTCGGCGAGCTCCCTGCGGACGATGTTGTCCGCGGTGGTGGCACCTACAGCTCCGGCACCTACAACGGTAATTTTCATAATTCGTAATGTTTACGGTTTTTTACCTTAGTTAATTGTGATCGTAGCTAATATAGTCATTGTTAGGCGAATTTGAAAGTCCGGCTAACTGCGAACTCAGAATGGATAACCAATCCCCAAGTTAAATACCAAATTACTGCGTCGCCAATCGGGGTCCCGGAAATTGATGCGGTCGAAAACCCAACGATCGCCACGGGGCAGATAAGGTATTCGTAGCGGCATGGCTAAATCCGTTCGGATCACCAAATAGGTAAAATCAAACCGAAGGCCAACCCCGGCACCCACCGCCAGCTCCCGAAGGAATTCACGACTGAACCTTGCGCCGGGCTTGTCAGTGTCTGCATGCTGCAGCCAGATATTGCCTGCGTCGATAAAAGCCGCCCAGTTTACGACACTCGCGAGCTTAGATCGAAATTCGGTGTTAAATTCAAGTTTAATGTCGCCGGTCTGGTCAGCAAAAAAATTGTCTTCTCCAAAAAACTCAGGTTCGTAAGAACCGGGTCCAAGGGCTCGCGCCCGGAATGCCCGCAGGCCGTTCGGGCCGCCGGAAAAGTATTGTTTGACGTATGGTAAGGCACGTGAATTGCCGTATGAATATCCGAATCCAGCCATCGCTCTCGATACGAGCTGCATGTTCTCGCCGAGGCGTAGGTAGTGGCGAAAATCGCCTTCCAACTTCACGTACTGGGAGAAATTGGTGCCAAAAATCTGGAACGTCTTCCCCTCATCGATGTCCGCACCGCGGATCAAGCCATAAAGGTTCGCTGATAGGTCTGCGCCTCCCTTAAAATAGAAAGTGTGCTTCCGGGTGGTCTCCATCGTATTGGTATACGTGAAGTTGTAGTTGGGGCCGAAAATGAGCTGTTGTTCGATGGCATGTCGTAGGGGAGGGACTGTGTCCATTTGGGCCTGATAGGAATCGGTGATGTTCCACGGCTGTACGTACGCAATTTCAAGAATATCGAGCTCGTGCTCTTTCTGGAGATTTTCTTTCCATAGATAACCAAACGCAAAGCGCATGGAATTCAGGCTATATGCTGTACGTCGATTTAGGAATTCGTATCCGGCCGTAAAGTAAGTACGAGGAACGAACTTCCGAGTGGGTTGCCAATTAAATGGTGCTATTACCCGGGGAAACGACAAATTGGCTTCAATACCATACCGATAAAAGCTGGAATTAAGATTTACGTTGCCGCCCGTCTGGGCTTCAAATCCGCCATATACCGTGAAGGTTAGCAGTTCCGCACTACGGAAGGCGTTACGATGCTGCCAATTCACGTTAAGTTCAGAGCCGTTATAAACGGACGCGGTTTTGCCCAGCAGCTCGATGCGTAAGCCTCTTTTCGGCATCGGTGTCAGGTAATAATAAACATCTAGTTGGTTGGTCTTCCCTGAGTCGACCTCGACGAATTCGTTTCGCACAAATTTGAAGGTGCCCATACCCACAAGGTTGCTAATTGCATTGTTGTGATCATCTCGGTTGTACACCTCACCTTTGTCAAAAAACATTGCCCTTGCCAGTGCAAATTTGCGATAGGACTGCTCTGGATCCACAAAATAATATTGGTTTTTATACAACTCCGCGTTTCGTGGCGGACGACGTCGATAGCCTGATTGGTCAACGGTGTAATCCGGATAGATGTAAATATTGTTGATCGTGTATGGCTGGCGCGCTTTTGGTGGCGTCTCCGGTTTTACAGTTACATATAGATCGACATGATGATTGCCCAGGGTGCTATCCACCTCGATCAAGAGGTGGTCTGGACTAAAGAAATAATAGCCCTTGTTTTTTAATTGACTGTCGATGCGCTCACGCTCGGAAATGATATTGTCCAAATTATAGGGACGCCCGGCCTGTAACAGCGATTCGTTTTCTGAACCGCTAATGGCTTTGCCAAGCGCGCTGCTGTCCGTTTCAAAGGAAATGGAATTTATGCGGTATATGATGTGCGGTATGGCACTGTAAGTGACCGTGGCCCGCCGTTTCGTAGTTGACGTATCCGATGCCACCTCAGCATTAAAAAATCCAAGGTTTTCCAGCCGGTTTCGCAATAGGTTCTCATTATATTCCCGATTCACATCGCTTAGGAGCACCGGCGGTTCGCCCACTTTATTTTTCAGCCAGGCTCGAAATCCCCGGTCGCTTTTAGGTTCGCCCGCGATATTGTAAATATACAGCTGTGGGCGCATACCGAGGATCGACTTATTGGGCTTTGGGCGGAGCAGCTCTTCCAGGTGTGTTTCTAATGGCTCTATGTATTGCGCGGGGATGGTATCCGACTCTACTTCTACTTCGCCTTTTATATAAAGATTCTCTCCTTCAGGAAGATACTTGATATTGCTGCAACCCGCAACAAACCATGCCGCCAACACGATACAGCTAAACAGCTTTAAGCTTTTGCTATTTGCCATTGCCGCTCCTTTCTTCTTCTATATCATATTCTTCGTTCTCATTTCGCACAGCCGTTTTTTTTGCCGCTTTCTCTTCTGGCGTACCGTTGTGTTCGCTGTTGTCTCGTTCTTTTTGTTCTTCCCTGCGTCTGCGCATTCGCTCCCGGAATTCCGGATTCGTACGTTCTAAACTGTCGATGATCACCCTTCTTACACTGTCGCGATAAGCCGTGTCGGTTTCCATCCGTTCGACATCCCATCGCCGTCTGAAACGGCGGCTGCGGGTGTCGAACTGATTGGCTAGCTCATCGGCACTCATAAATATTTCTTTGAATTGATTGTAGTCCATATTAATGATAAAGCCTATCCCTGTCTCGATGAACTGTCCCTGAAGTGTCACCTGATATTGGTTCTTGCGGTAAACGCGCAGCAAATATCGGCCGTCTTTTGACAACTGATAATCCATTGAAATATCACCCGCGATGTTGCTTGGCTGTTCGCCGGGCCTCGTATTACCTTCCAACTCAAAATTTGAGCCGACGGTCACTTTAAGGCGGTCATTAAACAACATTTTGGATACGCCAATATTGAGATCTGTGCGGTTCTGCGCTAATCCGGTCGTATAATCTTCGGTTGACTGTAAATCGAAGTCTACGTCCACCCCCTGTATAAGGTTGCCGGCCAGCCGATTTAGCTGACCGCTCAGTAATGAACTGACGCTATTGCGCGCAATTGCTTCAGCGCCGCCGCCGCCTGAAAGGCTTTCAAACGGGTTTGCCGCCATAAACCGTCCTAAAACGATCAGAGCAAAGACCTGTTTGTTCATCTCCGACGGATCTTCGCGTAGTTGTGCCAACCCGGTATTGACCTTTCCGGCTACGTCTTGCGAAATCAACGCGTTGTCTTCATCCAGATCGATGTCGAAACCCAGCTGCGGCTGAAACATTTGGCCGGTGATGCGTAGGTTTACGTTAAAGGGGACTCGTTGCTTATATAAGTTAGGCCGTTCGGCGCCGATCTGATTTTGTACCAACTCCAGCGTAGGAGCACGGAGGTTATACACGGCTGTGATGTCAAGGCGGGCATCCATCGGATCGCCAGACCAGGTTATGGTGCTGCCCGTGCTAAACTGGAATAGCCGTTTAGCCGGACCAAAAGAAAACGAATAGCTGCCCTCGTTAACGGTATAGGTGCCGCTCATAGTAATTTTTCCGCTCGGATCGATGCCAGCATTTAGCTCGGCTTCACCTTTGATATGAAGTGCATCCTCGCTGCCGGGATCGATGACAATCGTAAAAGCAGCCTCTTCATCGGTTTCCACATTAACAGACATGTTGAGTCCGGCCAACTCGGTCTGCGTAAGCGAATCTACGCGCGCAAACACATTGACGGCGGAAGTGTCGCTCCGGTCGACAAACTGGACAATTCCCTGACGGTCGACGATGCCGGGGTCATCGTTCGGCAGAACGAAGGTGACGTCCGTGTTTTTATTGATCCGAAGTGTTCCGTTGACGTCTGGACTGGCCATGCTGCCCGTGATGCGAAGATTGCTGGAGACAAACAGCTGCCCATAATACATGTCGTTATCTTCCTGCGAAGCGTTCAGCACCTGAAAATTTTCTGTGGTGAGCGTTAGTCCGAAGTCAAAGTCGGTATACGTTTGGGTGTTAACTGTACCATTGAGCACGGCCGTATTGCCGCGGCCATCTTTTAAAGCGAATCGATTAAAGCGAAGACCGCGGTCATTGAAGTTGACGCTTTGATCATCGATATTGAAGGAGGCGTTTAGCATCGCCACGTTAAATGCTGCTTGATTGAAACGCAGTGCGCCGTTGATCCGCGGGGTGCTTGGGGTGCCATTAATTTGCAGCGTGCCTCCAACCGAACCGCTCGTATTCCGCAGATACCCTAAACTGAACGCTTCTATCGTATGCATGGAAAGCGGGTTCAGGTTCAGTACAAAATCCAGTTGCGCATCGCCCTCTGGCGGGCTGATAAAATCACCTGAGAGATTGACATCGTTGCCGTTCCCAGTGATGCTGATATCGGCAGCGTACGTGTTTTCACGGATATTATTCACCTTAAGATTAACGTTGCCGACGGTGTCGTTGCCAAAAGAGAACCGATCAATGATGAGATCGGCGACGAACACCGGTGAACTTTCCAACCGCGATACGGTAGCTGAGCCGTTAATTCCGCCACCCACATTCAAGAGCTCGCTTTCAAGCATCTGACTGAATGTTTCGATTCGGAAATTTCTAAATACCAGATCTATGGGTGCGTTTAATGTAGAGTCCTGTGAACGGATGGACATTTCCTGCCCTTCGTTGTTCAGGATAAAGTTGTTGGTAGATATTCCATTTCTACCGAAAATAATCGTGTTTTCGGGATGAACATCCCACATGTCGTAATTGAGCATAAGGCCGTCTTCCAGCAGTTGTAAACGAAAGTCGCCTGCATCTACCTGCAGCGCCACACCGAGGTGGTATCGCTCTTTATCGGCCTGATCCTTGATCCACATACCGAAGTCGAGTTGATTGTGTTGTACCGTTCCACTGAGTAAGGTATTTATTAATTCAACATTACCAACCTGTATCCGGTTGATCAAGAACGAATAGTATAACGTACTATCCACCGTATTTAAATCGAAGCCGACGGTGTCGACGGCGGTGCCTGCATATACGAGCCGGGGAGCCGAAGCCTTTGCAAGCAACAGCCGTTCTTCGCTATTGAAAGAGCCGTCTAACGTAATGTCTTGCATCTCCGTCAGTTCGGGCAGTAGCCCCTGAATAAACCTTGAACGAGTAAACTGCACACTGAAATCGAATTGTTGAGGGCTATATTTGGCTGGAGTAGGAGCCACGGAATCCGGTTGGTAATAGACAGCGATAATGTCCTGAATGGAAGCGTTCAATTCGCTCAATTTGAAATTTCCGATCATGTGCGCATTCAAAAATTCGGATTGCAGTCGCAGTAAACTGGAACTGTCTCCGGAAACCGCGGCGAACCGGACGGAGTCAAGCGTGTAGCGTTCCTCGTTGTAAGCTACGGACGAGCCTACTATATCAACCGTGCCATTTAAATGATCGATGTCCGCTGTTTCGAAATCAGCAATTAAATGGCCGTGATAACGGAACTCGTCGTCCATTAGCCCCAGGTTCCGGAGGTTAACGCTGTCGATCATCAAATCTACGCTGGCTGTCGGGTATTCGCCGCGCATATTGGCGTTGGCGCGGAGATCAAAATCGATATTCGGATCGGCGCTGGTCACAGAAGCTGTAATTTTCCCGTTATTTGCATTGGCATCGACTGCAATGTCGGTGTAGGTATAGCCAAGGGCCTCCATGCGAATTAATTTACCCTCAATATCCGCCGTCGCAGAAGTTGGGTCGAGGCCCCTTCCTTTGGCTTGAGCGACAAACGAGATTTTTCCAAGAGTAGAATCCATTTTCATTAACCTGCCGATATCAATGTCGGCAATACTGATCCGTGCATTGTACACCGTGTCTTCGGTTGGCGTGTTCGTCTGGAAATTCGCTTGCAGTGCCGCGTTGCCCATACTGGTCTCCAATTGCATATCGGTTTGGAAATGAAGGAGGCCTCCGATAAAGGTTCCCTTTAGTCGGATATCTGCCGGGAATTCGATGCTGTCCGGTAGCAGACTCGGTGCTATTAAACGATCTAGATCGGTTTTTCCGGTTGTTAAATCCGCCAGGTCAAGATCAATGGTCAGCCGATCGACGTCCGGAAGGCCCCGGACATGGGCGCTCGCCGCAAGTCGCGTTTTATCAAGGGTCAAAATTTCAAGATCCGAAATTTCCAGGTCGTCCAGCCGGCCACGAATTTCGCCACTGATAAAGAAGGACTGCGTCCACAGCGGCTCCATAGCTGCCATGGTATCCAATTCTGGAACGAAGAGTAATACATCCGCCATTCCTAGCCGGCTTTCTTTGATGTCTGCAGCCAATTCGATACTGGACAAATTAGCTGCAAGATCTTCCAAAGAAGGATAGCTGATCCGGATATAGTCACGGATCAGCGTATTGGGAGTTTCAAGATAGAGGTTGTGCAGTTCCGCCCCCCTATCCGTATAAACGAATGCCGCCTGTGCTTTGACCAGTTCGAATCCGCTGTGGTCTTTAGCGGACAACGCATGGAGCGTGCCGCTGATCGAGTCGGCGGCATAAAAAAGGTCCGTAAGCTCCCCCTCTAAATTGGTGATGCCAATATTGCCATAGTCAAACCCATGTGGAATGCGTGGCTGGTTAGCATCCTGAAATATAACGTTCGTGCGAGCAATTTGTAAGGTGCGAAGTGTGACTTGCCAATTTGAAGTTCCGTCAGCCACGTCAGTTGCCAACGAATCTACCCGCGGCTGGGTTTGGCCGAGTGAAATGCTGGATCTGGACCCCTCTATATCGATTTCGTCGATATCGATAACCTCCCCGTTAAGGTCAAGTCTGTTCAGTTTGGCAAGCAGATTATCTACACGGAATCGCGTATCCATAGCGCCTGTCTCGTCTACATAGGCGAAATCGATATCTGAAAGGTCGATAGTCTGCAGCTCAAGAACAGGTAACAGGTTCGTATCTGCTGTGTCGGGTATTCCGAAATCGTCAGCATCGGGTGTTTCGGAAGAACTGGCCACAGCCCATTGTCTTACCACGCCATGAAGCTCAGTAATTGTGATTCTGGGTAAGCCAAAGCGCATGCTGCCCGTCAGATCAAATGTCTCAATACGTGTGTCCAAATGGCCCAAATCAAGTTCGGCCGAAGTGCCGATCACTTCGTCGCGATACACGAAGCGTATGCGGTCGAGGTTCACGCGGTCGATATTGAATTTCATCGCTGCGGTAGTGTCTGTAGGCGTAGGCTCTTCCTGTTCGGTGACAAATGCGCTAATAATATAATCAAAATTGAATGCGCTGTCGGGTAGCGTCCGATTGATTTTCGCGGTGACACCCTGCAAATCGATCCGACTCACTTCTACTGTGTTGCTTAACAGTTTGAGCATACTAACGTCTACCCTTAATTTTTCGCCGGCAAGAAGCGTATCCCGAGACTGGTCTTCAAAGTAAATCCCCTCCAACACCAACATTTTAGGAAAGTCTATGCTGACGTAATCAATCCGAACCGGCGTTTTGATTTTGCCTTCGAGGTAGCTGATGACTTTACCCACGACGAAATTCTGAACCGCCGGAACACGAATTAACACAAATAGCAATAACATTAACCCGACAATACTCCCGATAATCCAAAGGAGGGTTTTTACTGCTATTCTGCCAAATTTGTTCAAGGGAATCGGTATTTAGTTTTTTAGACGTTTACCAAAGCATTAACGGAATTGACCTTAAAAAGTTTAGCGAAAATGGGGAAAACTTTTGGCATTTGAAAAAAGTTATGAGGGGACAATATCGTAATAAGCGGACGCTGCTACAATCTTAATGCCGATCTTGCGTTAAGATATTGAAAACAAGTTTCACCAGCAAGAACGCGGTATGTATAGGGCCGTATTTTGTACTGAACCAATTTGGCTATAGCCATTTCGTACTTCCGGGTTTTAACGTGCAGCGCGCTTTCAAACGAATATTTTTTTTCTATTTTTGGAGCAAACGTAATTAAATTATGTCCGGTACCTTTATTGAACATGGCGAGCAAACGCACGTGAAATTAAGTTTTGACGATTTCAAAAGCTTGGTTCTGGCTGATTATAAGCTTGTCGTTGAAAGTAGGTACGTAAGTGTCCTGGGTCGTAAGGAGGTGCTTACGGGGAAAGCGAAGTTTGGGGTTTTTGGAGATGGCAAGGAACTGGCCCAGATAGCCATGGCGAAGGCATTCCAGCTGGGCGACTGGCGTTCAGGATATTACCGCGACCAGACTTTTATGTTTGCTACCGGCATTGTGTCGTATTATCAGTTTTTCTCGCAGCTATATGCGCATCCGGATTTAGAGGCCGACCCATCTTCCGGAGGGAGACAGATGAACAGTCATTTTGCCACCCGTTTGCTTACGCCTGATGGCAAATGGGTGGATCAAACGTTGCTGAAAAACTCTGCATCTGACATCTCTACTACGGGAGGACAGATGCCGCGGCTTTTGGGGTTCGCTTTAGCGTCAAAAATGTATCGGAACAACCCGGAGCTGCAGGGTATGACGACTTTCTCTAACCAAGGAAACGAGGTCGCTTTTGGTACGGTGGGAAATGCGTCTACTTCTGAGGGCGTATTTTTCGAAGCTGTAAACGCCGCTGGTGTCCGACAGATCCCGGCGGTAATTTCCATATGGGACGACGGTTATGGTATTTCCGTTCCGAACGAAATACAGACAACCAAAGCCGATATCTCCGAAGCGCTTAGGGGATTTCAACGTGACGAGAACGGTGAAGGATTCGAAATATTCAAAGTGAAAGGGTGGGACTACCCGGGGCTGTGCGAAACGTATGAGCGGGCAGCCAAGATCAGTAGAGAACATCACATACCGGTATTGATTCACGTGACCGAAATGACCCAGCCATTGGGGCATTCTTCTTCTGGCTCACATGAGCGCTATAAATCAAAAGAACGGCTAGCTTGGGAAAAGGAATTCGATTGCATCGCGCAAATGCGGTTGTGGATGCTTCAATCCGGCATAGCAGATGAAGCACAGTTGAATGAAATCGAAAACAACGCCAAGGAGTACGTGCGTACAGAGCAACGTAGGGCTTGGTCAGACTACAACAGAACGCTTAAAAGGGAAGTCAACGAAGCGGTTGACCTGCTGGAAAACATTGAAGATGACACGGTACGCAGCTTATATAACGAGTTAAAGGCACTTCCGGAACCCGCATTGAGAGAACTCTACACCATTGTAAGAAGAGCAATCCGACAGCTGCGGGGCACTCAAAGTGAGGGAAGATCCGCCTTATTGGCGTGGTATAAGAAAAAACAGCAGTTAAACCAAGATCGTTACAATTCATACCTGTTTAGCAATACGGTGGATTCTCCCAAGCACGTGCCGATGGTTTCAGCGGTGTATGATGACAGCAGTAAATTCGTGGATGGCCGCGAAGTATTGAATGCCTGTTTTGATGCAAACTTTAGTCGCGATCCCCGTATCGTTGCATTTGGCGAAGATGTGGGAAAAATTGGAGATGTCAACCAAGGGTTTGCCGGACTGCAGGCGAAATATGGTGAGCATCGGATATTTGACACGGGCATCCGTGAATCGGCAATTATTGGCCAAGGCATGGGACTGGCGATGCGCGGTCTGAAACCCATCGCAGAGATCCAGTATGTGGATTACCTCGTATACGGCTTGACCGTATTGACCGACGACCTTGCGAGCCTGAGTTATCGTACGAAGGCGGGGCAAAAAGCCCCTTTGATCATTCGTACACGGGGGCATCGCCTGGAGGGTATATGGCATTCGGGTTCACCCATGAGCATGATCCTCGGTTCGTTGCGCGGCATTCATGTCTGTGTACCACGAAACATGACGCAGGCTGCAGGAATGTATAACACACTGCTCCGCTCGGATGAGCCGGCGCTGGTAGTTGAATGCTTGAATGGCTACCGTATTAAAGAACGTTTGCCCGTTAACGTGGGCGAATTTACCGTGCCACTGGGTAAAGCCGAGGTGGTGAAGCAGGGGCGGGATGTGACCGTTGTATCTTACGGGTCTACACTGCGAGTGGTACAGGAAGCCTCTGCAGAGTTGGAGAAGATGGGGATTTCCATTGAGATTGTTGATCCACAGACGCTCCAGCCGTTTGATGAAGACCAACTGTGTGCGGAATCCCTGAGCAAGACAAACAGGTTGCTTGTGGTGGATGAAGACGTTCCGGGAGGTGCTTCGGCGTTTATCCTGCAACAGATATTGGAATCGCAAAATGGCTACTATCACCTCGACGGTCAGCCACGGACAGTAACTGCAAAACCTCACCGGCCACCATATGGGTCCGACGGTGACTATTTTTCCAAACCCTCAGCAGACGACGTGATCGAAGCCGTTTACGCCATTATGCATGAAGCGAACCCGACAAGGTACCCCGAACTTTTCTAAGTTAAAGTCACATAGAAATCAGGCAAACAATGTTGCTGCACCGATTAGCGCGGCGTGTTCGCCCAGTTTACTTATACGGATGTTGAAGCGATCGAACGCCTGGGCATTGAACTCATAAAAGATATTCCAAGCCCTGGAGATATTGCCACCTAAAATAAATTGGTCCGTTTCCTCCTGTTCACTGAAAAAACGAATAAAACTAAGTAGGTGATGGCTATATTCTTCCAGTATATCATCCACAAAGTTATAATGGTCACGAAGTTGTAGTAATTCCCGAAGCCCGGTAATTTTCATATTATGTTGGGCAGCGCGACGAACGAACCACCGCGTCACCAGATGCTCTTCCATATTACTGTCCAGATACGGCGTTTTCCATAAATCTGCATCTACGGCGTTATTCCCTTTTTCCCAAACCGCACTGCCCAAGCCTGTTCCCAACGTGATCCCCAGTATCTTGGTTTGGCCGTTATGCTTTCCGGCAAAAACCTCCCCCTGCAAGAACGCCGCGGCGTCATTTATAAACCGAATGTCTTTAGCGGCAATGCCGGTGCTTGCCGCGAGCTCACCACGAATATCTCTCCCATACAAATTGTCGTATTTGTCCTGATCGCGCATATGTGATATCCCATTTTCATAGTCGAAGGGGCCGGGCATGGCAATACCGATGACAGGCGGGTCAAGATCCGGATAATTCCGGAGTACTTCGTTAAACGGAGCGGCCCATGTTGATAAAATCGATTTAGCATCGGCGTGCGAGTCGACATGATGTCGGCATATAGAATCATCTACTACTTGCCATTTACCGATCTCCACCAACGCTACGGTGATGTGTGTGCCGCCGACGTCCGATGCGACGATGTGATTATTTGGTAGCATGATAGATTTGGTATTTAAGGAGGTGGTCGGCAAGAACCAAGGCGGCCATAGCCTCGACGATGACAACAGCGCGGGGTACCACACAGGGATCGTGTCGGCCTTTTCCGGTTATCTCTGCGGCCTCTCCAGCCTGGTCGATGGTTTGCTGCGGACGCATGATTGTGGCTACAGGCTTGAAAGCGGTGCGGAACGTAATATCCATGCCGTTCGATATACCGCCCTGTATGCCTCCGGAAAAATTAGTTAATGTTTTTAATTTCTCCGCGTCATTTTCTGGGTTGACAAATAAATCGTTGTGTTCAGAGCCTTGCATCTCCGATCCCGCAAACCCAGAGCCGTATTCAAAGCCATGGACGGCATTAATACTCAACATGGCCTTCGCCAGATCCGCGTGTAGCTTATCAAATACGGGTTCACCCAAGCCGACAGGCACATTTTGCACGACTGTACTTATGCGGCCGCCCACGGTGTCGCCGGCTTTGCGTACAGAGTCGATAAACACAATCATTTCATGAGCGGTGGCGGCATCTGCGCATCGGACAATATTACTTTCCCGCATCGCCGTTAACTCGTCGATATCGTGCGTGTCCAGGTTAGGCGCCTCTATTTTGCCAACGCCGGAGACATGGGCGAAAATACGGATGTCAAACTTTGCCAAGAAGCACTTTGCTATGGCACCTGCAGCCACCCGAGCAGCAGTCTCACGGGCGGATGAACGGCCGCCGCCACGATAATCGCGGATCCCGTATTTCATTTGGTAGGTATAATCCGCGTGAGAGGGCCGATATTTATCGCTGATGTGCGAATAGTCCTTCGACCGCTGGTCTTCATTGGGTATAACCATCGCTAACGGGGTTCCCGTGGTGCGGCCCTCAAAGACACCCGAAAGAATTTTGGCCGTATCGCTCTCTTTACGCTGCGTGGTGATTTTAGATTGTCCGGGTCTACGTTTGTCCAGTTCGGATTGAATAAAAGTCTCATCAATGGTAATATTTGGGGGGCATCCGTCGATGATGACTCCAATTGCCTCGCCATGTGATTCACCAAAAGTGGTGATACGAAATACATCCCCAAAAGAGTTACCTGCCATTATAATTTTTGCTGATGATGATTTATTGTGGGCTAAGATAGGACAAATCCGGCTTGTTTCAAATGATTCCAGAAATCGGGATAGGATTTTTCTACAACTGCGGGCTCACTTATTGTCAAGTGGTCGAACTTTAGGCCCAAAGGAGCGAACGCCATGGCCATCCGGTGGTCTTCGTAGGTCGCGATATGCGGTGTCGCTGTAAGATCCAAACCCTCACTTTGCAGGTGATAGACCGAGCCATCTTCGACGAGTTTCACGCCAAATTTTTCCATTTCGTTCTGCAAGGCGGCGATCCGGTCGGTTTCCTTAATCCGGAGTGTATGCAGGCCAGTGAACGAAAGATTTCGCCGTAGTGCCGCTGCGCATACGATTACCGTCTGGGCGAGGTCAGGGCATTCTGTGAAATCGAATAATTGTTTGTCGGAATGGCTGGCCGTTTTACAGATACGGAGGCCGCCGTTTTCAAAAGATGATGCTACACCGAAATGTGCCATGATGTCCACTATTGCCCGGTCGCCCTGTAAGCTGTTGCTCTTCAGATTAGGCAAAAATAAGTTGGCTTCCTCAGCGAGGGCCACCATCGCATACCAATAGGATGCGGCGCTCCAATCCGGCTCAACGGTGAGCGTAGAGGCAGCGGCATTCTGGGGAGGCAGGTATATGGTATCGCCGACCCATTCGTGGGAAATCCCTACTTCAGCCAGCATCTGGAGTGTCATCGTCAAGTACGGCCGAGACGTAAGTTTGCCCTCGATCCGAAGCTTAAGTCCCTGAGGGAGTGAGGGAGCAATAAGCAGCAATGCCGAAAGGTATTGGCTGCTTACGTTGCCCTGTATCGTCACTTCCGCATTTTGCTGCATTGAACCGCCGGTGATAGACAACGGTGGGTAACCGATTTCGCCGGCATAGGCCACGTCTGCACCAAGCGCTTTGAGAGCATCAACCAATATGCCTATTGGCCGTTGTTTCATTCGTGCGCTTCCGGTTAATAGGAAATTGCCGTTAACGGTAGTGAGGTACGCTGCTAAAAAGCGCATCGCCGTGCCAGCCGGGCCTACGTCGATTTCGATACTTTCGGTGCCATATGTTGTACCGGTAGACTGTGCTGCGGCCAATGCCTGCTGCAACGTCACGGTATCAGCCGCAGCGGAAAGATTGTTAACGTTGACTTTACCGCTACTCAGTGCCCGGATGATCAATGCACGGTTGCTCTCGCTTTTCGAACCAGTCAGCTCCACCGTGCCAAACAGGCTTTTCGTTTGGTGGGAAACGTTGACGACTTTTCGATCCATCACGCTTCGCTGACCGGTTTTTCGTTCATAATCTCGTTCTGTTTCCGGATAGATTCGTTGTGGATCAGTTCCAGCAACTTTACCACAAAGTCTTTTTCCAGTTTCAGCGCTTGAGCCACGTTGCTGCGCTTTTGGATAATTTCGTCCCAGCGATTTACTTGTAGAATGGTCACGTTGTTGTCGCGTTTGTATTCGCCGATTTTTTCAACAATCTTCATTCGATCACTAAGGATTTTGATGATTTGGTCATCCAATTTGTCGATGTCTTTACGTAGTTCAGCCAGCTTATCTTCAAAAACCGGATCGTCCGATTTAGCGTGCCGGAACACCAGGTTTCCCAACATATCCGCAAGCGCCTGCGGGGTGACTTGTTGCTTGGCGTCGGTCCACGCAACGGATGGGTCGATATGTGATTCGATGATGAGGCCCTGCATATCCATATCGAATGCTTTTTGTGCAATGTATGGAATTAGCTCCCTGTTGCCGCAGATGTGGCTGGGGTCATTAATCACAGGAAGTTCAGGTACGAGTGTCTTCAGCTGAATTGCTAGATCCCACATTGGTTCATTTCGGAAGGCTGTCTTTTCGTACGAAGAAAACCCGCGGTGAATTGCTGCCAGCTTCCTAATTCCGGCGCGGTTGATGCGTTCCAGTGCGCCCAGCCACAAGGATAGATCGGGGTTTACCGGATTTTTTACGAGAACGGGCACATCCACACCCTTCAGTGCATCAGCGATTTCCTGCACGGTAAACGGATTTGCAGTAGAGCGCGCGCCTACCCAAAGGATGTCTACGCCGGCAGCCAAAGCTTCCTCCACATGCTTGGCCGTAGCCACTTCAGTGGTAATGGGAAGTCCGGTTTCTTCTTTTGCCTTCCGCAACCATTTTAAGCCGATACTGCCGATGCCTTCAAACTCTCCCGGCCGTGTACGGGGTTTCCAGATGCCGGCGCGTAGCACATTGATTTTGCCGGTATTAGCCAGCAGGTGTGCGGTTGCTAGCAGCTGCTCTTCCGTCTCTGCGCTGCACGGTCCCGCAATAATCAGTGGTGCATCCCCGATATCAAACCATGATTTCAGGGGTACGATGTCTAATGTCTGTTTCATGTTTATGGTGTTTTCTTGTTATATGCGTTCGTTATATTTTAAACCTGTTTTGCCGGTACTTGTCCCTACGCCTGAATTTACACTTTGTCGTTTTTCACATATTCGCCCATAATATTGAAATTGCTGGTGTGTTTCAATACCTTGCGAATAGCGGCATCATAATCTGCTTGGTTTTTCCACTCTATATCTACATAAAAGTCGTATTCATTACGTTTGCCAAGTACGGGCATCGATTGGATTTTGCTGAGATTGATGTTTTGCTCCGCAAAGCATCGCAATACGGTGGATAAAGATCCTACGCCGTTGCCAGTCTGGAAAGATAGGGAGGCCTTATTCACCTTGTTCTTTTCCTCGGATATTGTGGAAAGAATGAGAAAGCGGGTGTAATTTTTCTTATTGGTTTCTATCCGCCTTTCCAAAATTTCCAAACCATACAATTTCGCTGCCAACTGTGGGGCAATTGCCGCTGTGTCGTTAAGCTTAAGCTCGCTTACTTTCTTGGCACTCCCCGCCGTGTCCTCGGCTTCACTAATTTTAAACTGGGGGTTTTCCTCAATAAAATCGTTGCATTGCTGCAAGGCTATCGGATGCGATTCGACGAATCTGATGTCCTGAAGGGTGACGCCGGGCAATGCCATAAGGTGAAGTTTGATGTGAAGGTAAACTTCTCCAACAATCGGAAACCGGTAATCTCGAAGCAGGTTGTAGTTTGGAAGCAGGCTGCCCGCGATCGAGTTTTCAATGGCCATCACAATATAGTCTACCTTGCCGTGTCTCAATAACTCACATGTTTTCTTAAACGATTCACACTCTACCGTTTCAATTTGGTCGCCAAAATATTTATAGGCCGCCTCTTCATGGAAAGACCCTTTGATGCCCTGTATCGCTACTTTTATGTTCATAGTTTATCAATAAAAAAGTCCCGGCTTTTCTTGCCGGGACTTTCTACATTTATATCTTTAACGCTATTAATGCATATTAATCCCGGCTCTCACTGCTAAAGTAAAAGAAACCAAAAAACCAATATGCATTGCTATGTAGTGTCATCTGTGATTTTGATGTGCCAAATGTACAGCAAAAAATTGTATTATCAAGAAAAAAGTAAAAATAATTGCGTGGGTTTGCGTATTTGTTAAAGAAAGTTTCAATAGGTTGTTAATTTGCTAATCCCAGCGTGCCGACGACCAATTCAAAAATGGTTTATTTTCTTTTTATTTGTGATATGAAACGTTATGCAAAACCAATATTACCTAAAGTTTTCCTAATAATCAGCATCGTATTAGTCGCGGCTTGTCAATCTTCGCAGCAGGGCGTGCCGATAGTTGGATTTGTTGAGGCATTTGAAGACGCAACCATTGCCGACGCCTATAAGGGATTTGTACAGGCACTGAGCGATAGCGGATATCAGCAAGCAGATGGCACGGTCCGGATCATTCACCGCAACGCTCAGGGCGACGCGGCGACATTGAACCAGATCATCAGTTACTTTAATGCCCAGCAGGTCGATCTTATCGGTACCAGCACGACGTTGGCTACCTTAGCCGCGGTGCAACGCATTCCGGACATACCCATATTTCAGACGGTGACGGCCATGCCGGAGCTGCTTGGTGTGCTGGATGCCCATAATCGTCCACCTAGCAATTTGTTTGGCGCCGGTGAAGATCTGAATTATATCGACACTTCGTTTGCGATCATCACCCGGACAGTGAAACCTAGAAGCGAACGACTGGTGGTTGGAATGGTATATAATCAATCTGAACCGCAATCTGTGGACGCTTATGAACGGCTTAATGAGTTGTCAGGCAAGCTGAATGTACGTTTGGAGGCACTACCTCTTAATTCTTCAGCAGACGCCCAACTGGTAATTCGTTCCTTATTAACACGCGATATTGATGCCTTCTTTGCGAATCCCGACAACACTGTATTTGCCGCATTCGAAACCATTTTAAAAAACTGCAACGACAAGGGCGTGCCGGTATTTACCAGTGAATCGGGGCTTGTGACCAGGGGTGCGGTCGCAGCGTTCGGCGCCGATATTTATCAGTGGGGATACCAAAGTGGCGCTCAAGCAGCGAGTTTTCTGAAGCGTGCATCAACAGCGGGCCTGCAGTTGGAAAAGGTGAAAATCCGGAAACGGGTATACAATCCGCAAGCGGCGGATAGGCACGGACTCAACCTTGCCAACACTGGCTTTGAAAAAGTTGGGGATTAATATGCTGAACGCACAATGATGAGCGGGTTCGGCGCGACAGCGCGCAACCGGTATAGCCGACTCAGTTTGCCATGAGATACCGGAAGCCGCGTTAATGGCGTATTTTAATAGAATCGACAAGATAAGAAATTAGCAATAATTACATTTTTTACCGGTATTATCGTGCTTGTTGTCGGATATTTCGTGTATAGTATTGTTTGCGAGCACGTTTTTGGGGTCGACCGTTTCCGGCCCACGCCGGCTGCCGCTATAGCAGTCAATGAGATTTGTACAGGCCTACTGGGCGGCATCGGCGGCATTTTAGCCATTGTGGGGGTAGTCGTAGCGCCTATTACTTCAGGGGATACGGCATTTCGCAGCGCAAGGCTGTTGCTTGCAGATGTTTTCCATATCGGTCAACGTGCGTTCATAAATCGGATTATACTGGCGCTGCCGATGTTTGCCATAGCCTACGGAATTAGTTTTTTGAATTTTGGCGTGATATGGCGATAGTTTGCGTGGACAAACCAAACGCTCGCCGCTGTGGTTTTGTGGACGGTAACCGCCTATCTGATTGCTGAACATAAACCGTTTTGGATTGCGCTGATCCCGGCGGTATTCATGACCGACGTGGCGGTTTCTTACATCCTTATCGCTCCGGAAGGATTGGCGCTTTCGCACGGCGTTTCTTATGGTTGTGGGCTGCTGGTCAGCACGGGTTTGCTGCTATATGTCTTCATTTACCGTTATCGACGGAATAAGCTTATAGCTTTTTCCCGCTCGTAGGACCGTTGGCATACTGTCGTGAAAAAGTTTTGTAAAGGCCCTCAAGTCATCAGTAGATAACTGAGTCCGGCCTGAAATCGGCGATCGGGGAAGCGCACTCGTTCAACACGTAGTCGTCGTGCCAACGGGCACCACAAACGCGCTTTTACATTCGATTTGCACCAACGTCTCGTTTTTTCTATTTTGCAGTGTGGAAAAGCATGATGTCAACCCAGCGAATTGCAAGAGAACGGAAATAATCAATAATAAAGCCCTTAACTTCAGACTGCTTATACTAATGTTGCTCGGTGTGGCAAGTGCATTTGTACAGTGCAGGCCGTCAGACACCGATGCGTTAAGTCCAGCGGCCTCACTTGACGCAATCACTCTAGATGAAGGTTTTGAGATCGAGCTTGTCGCTTCGGAGCCACTTGTTATTGCGCCGGTGGCGATGGTGTTTGATGAAAAGGGCCGGATGTGGGTAGCCGAGATGAATGGCTATATGCCCGACACGCTTGGCACGGGAGAAGATCAACCTGTCGGCCGAATCGTGATACTGGAAGACACCGACCAAAATGGGCGGGTAGACGAGAGAACAATTTTTTTGGACTCGCTGGTGATGCCACGTGCGCTTTGTCTGGTGAGCGGCGGGCTGCTTGTCGCCGAACCACCGAATTTGTGGTTTTATGAAAGAAAAGGTGACCGACCTGTCCGTAAGACGCTTGTTGACAGCACTTACGCAGAAGATGGAAATGTAGAACATCAACCCAACGGGCTGCTGCGCGCCATGGATAATTGGATTTACAGCGCTAAGTATGACTGGCGTTATCGGCGGCTCCCGGATGGTCAGTGGCTCAAAGAGAAAACCCATTTTCGCGGGCAATGGGGGCTCAGTCAGGATAATTGGGGTCGATTGTATTACAATGACAACTCAAGTAACGTATTGGGAGATTTTTTTTCTCCCGGGTTGGGCGCCGGAAATCGTGATCAACGAGGCGTCGCGGGTTATGGAGAGACGATCGTATCGGATAAACGAGTCTATCCAATACGCCCTACCACAGGCGTGAACCGCGGTTATATGGAGGGCGTTCTGGATAGTGGCGGTCGTTTAGTAAGCTTTACGGCGGCCTGCGGCCCGTTAATTTATCGTGGTGGACTGATGGAAGGATTAAATGCATTCGTGCCCGAGCCAGCGGCCAATCTGATCAAGTGGAATGTGCTCAGCAAAACGGGCTACCTGACACAGGGAGAGCAAGCTTACGAACACAAGGAATTTTTGGCGAGTAGCGACGAGCGTTTCCGGCCAGTTAATTTATACAATGGACCCGATGGAGCGATTTATGTTTTGGATATGTATCGGGGTATTATTCAACACAGTACCTACCTAACCCCCTATCTGAAGAATGAAATTGCCAAACGCGATTTGGCGTTGCCTCTTGGTATGGGGCGAATTTATCGGATATTCCCGAAAAATCAACAACGTGCGGCGATGCAGATGCCGGAGCAAACGGCGGATTTGGTCGCTTTATTAGGACATCCAAACGGCTGGATTCGCGATCAGGCGCAACACATGTTGATCGACCGACAAGCAACCGATGCGATTTCCGACCTTAAACGCGTGATAAGTGTCGCAAGGAATCCGCTGCATCGCGTGCACGCATTGTGGACGTTAGAGGGATTGAACGAGCTCACAATGGAGGATGTCGAAGTATTGCTGCTGCATCCCGATTGGGAATTGCGTGCACAGGCTGTCGCAGCACTGCCCTCGTTGGCGGCCGTAGCGCCACAAAAGTCGTTGGCGGATTTGTTGGCGCATGTCGTAGCCCGGAGAGACTCCTTGGTATTGCCGTATGCTGTAGCCGCCGCGGCAGTTTTAACGGCAAATTATTCGGCGGATTTAACCGGACAATTCGCGAAATGGGCAACGCAGTTTGCCGATAATCCATATGTCACCGACGCGCTGATCAGCGGATTGGAGGGACAAGAAAACCAATTCCTTCATTCCATGGATACTTCGACGGTCTTGTATAAACGCCTGGTTTCAGTGCTCGATGCACGGAGGGAACGGACAACAATGGTGCATCAGGCCGAATTGGCCAAGCGATATCCTGCCGGCCTGGCACTGTTTAAAACAGCATGTCAACCATGCCACGGCGAGGGTGGCAAGGGCGTTCCGTCCGTGGCACCGCCGTTGGCGGGGTCGGAATGGGTTAGGGGGCGTAAAGACCGGCTAATGGCGCTGGTGTTGTATGGACTAACCGGACCGGTGGATGTTGCAGGACGCCGCTACGATGCTTCGGAGTTAAGTGGCGAAATGCCCGGGATCGCACATAATACCGCTATAGATGATGTTACGCTAGCTGAGTTGCTAACTTATATCCGCATGGCGTGGGCGAACAACGCTGACGATGCGATATTGCCTGAGGAACTGGAAGCCATCCGGGCCCAGTTTGGAAATAGAGCCGAGGCATTTACACAGGAAGAGCTGCATCGGCGGTTTGGAAAAGACCAATAAAAGTTGGTTTAATGGCGTTGCCGTTTCGCTAACACGTTTTCGCAAAACCATATTTTTTGATTAACTTAGGTCTTCTTAGGCGATTATAAACTAATTTAAATGGATACACGCAGAGAGTTTCTACGAAAGGGGGTGCTCGGCGCGTCGGCGACAGCAATGACCACATTGTCATCGTCGTGGGGGCGTTCCTTTGCAGCCCAACCCTCCCATATGCAGCCCGAAAAATTTAATCTTGGCGTTGCTGGGTATAGCTTCGTTCATTTTGGTCTAGACGAATCGCTGGCCATGATGAAACGCATGAATGTACACTACATGAGTATCAAGGACTTTCATCTTCCGCTGGACAGTTCGTCTGAAACTATAGAAGCTTTCCACAAAAAGCTCCATGAGGCAGAAGTAACTGGATATTCAGTAGGCCCGATTTACATGACGGGGTCGAGGGTGGAAATAGATGTCGCATTTGAATACGCCAAACGGGTAGGCGTGAGGCTGATCATCGGTGTGCCAAATAAGAAAGATTTGAATTACATCGCTCAAAAGACTAGGACTTATAATATCCGCTATGCCATCCACAATCACGGTCCAGAGGATAAGCTGTACCCCAACGCTAAGGCCGTGTATGATCTGGTAGAAGATTTAGATCCCCGGATGGGTTTATGCTTCGATATGGGCCATAACATGCGAGACGGTCAGGATCCGGTGGCTGACTTGGAGCGTTATCATGACCGGATTTTTGATATTCATTTTAAAAACGTTACTGCGGCAACTGCTGAGGGTAAGACATGTGAGTTGGGACGCGGCGTAATTGATATTCCGGCCTTTGTGGATATGCTGCGAAAGACCGGCTACGAAGGACGATGCAGTTTGGAATTTGAGAAAGATATGAAAGACCCATTGCCCGGATTAGCGGAGTGCGTCGGTTATTACCGGGGAGTGCTGGCGGCGTCTTGAAGCCAATATTGGAGCTTCACCTGCTACCAAAATAAAAGCAAGCGATGAAGAACAATGTGTTTTCACGGAGACACGTTGTAAAACAGACGACGATTGCTTCGGCCGGTGCAAGTTGGAATTTAACCACGAACTAAAAACATTTACTAACAATAGAGTGGCTCGCGCCCTGCCGGTAGGACCGACGTAGGGGCTGGGGGCAATATTGCCGGCTCTAATTGTCCGGTAAAGTAGCATATCTAAAAAAAAATTAGAAAATAATCAAACTAAAACTAATTTTTTCTTATATTCACCTTCATGATTGGAAGGTGTTTCATACTCCTGCTAATCTCCGCCGAAGCCTACGCCCAAACCTACACCGGAACGCGATTCCAAGCAATGGGTGGCACAGGCACCGCCCTTCAGGAGATTCATAGCCTGACCGCAAATCCTGCAGGCTTAACGGCGCTGGTACATACAACGAGCCATATCGCTCACCGATATCATTTCGTGGCCACGGATATCACCAGCCAAACGGCGTTGTTGGGAGTCCCGACTTCTTTGGGCAGTTTCGGAATCCTCCTCCATCGATATGGCTTGCAAAATACTTACCGCGAAATGCAAGGGGGACTCGCCTATGCAAAATCATTCGGCCCGCGACTGTCTCTCGCTATAAAGATCAACGCGCACCAGTTGGCGATTTCAAACTATGGTTCCACGGGGGCCTTTTCCGCAGATGTAGGATTGCAGTATAGCGTCCTCCCGGAATTGCTCGTCGGAGTTCACTATTTAAATGTCGGTGGGTTGAATTACGATGACCGACACGGTACCATTCCTTCGTCTATTCGCCTGGGTGCGTGTTATCGCTTAGACAAAGTGATAGTTACTTCAGACTTGAAGTACAACACCACGAATCCGGTAAGCGGAGCGGTAGGGCTCGAATACGCCATAGTACCCATATTGTTGATGCGAGGCGGTTTGTCTTTTCTTCCGCTGGCTCAACATGCCGGTTTTGGATTGATCTGGGGCCATATGGCGTTCGATATGGCTGCCTCCTTTCACCGTTATTTGGGAATGTCACCGCAATTCGGACTCAGTTATGCGTTTTAAAATTTACAGTGGATTGGCATTATGTAGCATGCTGATTACTTTTTCCATATATGGGCAGTCGGCGGACGACCACCTAATCGAGCAGTTTGGCGAGTTGATTGGAGAAAATCTTGAAGAAAATTTCGACCTATCGGATCTGGCAGAAAGGTTGGATTTCTATCGGCGTAATCCCATAGATCTGAATAAGACGAATGGCGATGAATTGCGTGAATTGTTGATTGTGCCCCAGCTTTTCATCGACAATCTATTGGCACATCGTCGACAATCGGGGACGATTATTTCCTTCTATGAATTGCAGGCAGTCGAAGGATTGGATTTAGCCGTGCTCCGGCTGTTGGAACCTTTTGTGACGATAAATACGCCGCCCTCCCTGTCGGATATCCCCGCGGGAAGATTGTTGTCGGAGGGCAAACATGATCTGATGATTCGGTATGGGCGCATCCTACAAAAGCAGACAGGTTATACCGTTACCGACACCTCCCGCTCCCGATATCTGGGTTCCCCCGACCGTCTATTTTTCCGCTACCGCTACCACTTCGGTCGTGACTTACAGGTGGCGTTAAATATGAAAAAAGATGCAGGAGAGCGCTTTTTCGGCGGAGCGCAACGGGGCGGTTTCGACTTCTACTCGGCCAGCTTGGCGATCCGAAATCAGGGCCGGATAAAGGATTTGGTGATTGGCGATTATGCGCTTCAGTTTGGACAGGGGCTTGCTATGTGGTCCGGTCTCGCTTTTGGCAAAGGGCCCCTAATCCAAAACGCCGCCAAGCAAGCAACAGGATTGCGGCCTTATACCTCTTCAAATGAGGTACTCTTTTTTCGCGGCGCAGCTGCGACAGTCGCTATAGGGAATAACCTGTCGGTTACTCCCTTTTTCTCTCGGCGTAAGCTCGACGGGACCATGCAGCACGCTATCGATAGCACGTTTGCAGCGGCTACACTTGGACAGACTGGATTGCATCGTACACCGCATGAAGCCGAAAATAAAAATGCGCTGCGACAATGGGTGTATGGATTGAATGCACGGTACGCGCGTCGAAAGTTCCAGATAGGCGCCACGATGTTTCGCACCGTATTTGATGCGCCGATAAGCCCAAGGCCGCTTTTGCGCAATCGATACGCTTTTAATGGTCGGAGTTTGTGGAATGCCAGCCTTCATTACAGTACATCGCTCCGAAACGCCTACTTTTTTGGAGAAGCCGCCCATCATCACGGTGGCGGTTTTGCGTGGGTGAACGGTGCGATAGTTAACCTACATCACCACCTCGGACTGGTATTGCTCCACCGGAATTATCAACGTGATTACCACTCATTTTATGGCCAAGCTTTCGCTGCAGGAAATACTAACGCAAACGAGCAGGGATTTTACTCAGGGCTGAGTTTTCAACCAAGCCGACGCGTTTCGTTGGTATTGTATGCCGATTTCTTTCGGTTCCCTTGGTTACGCTACCGCGTAGACGCCCCTTCGCGGGGCACCGATATCTTGACCCAGTTTGCATACGAATGGTATAAACGGGCCGAAGTAAGCGTCCGGTATCGATATCGCCAAAAACAGGAAAATGCCGCCGTGGAATTGGCAGAAAACCAATTAGTAAACGTTAATCGGCAACAGATTCGTTTAAGTGGGTCATATCGCGTGAATGGAACATGGCATATGCGCAATCGGCTGGAATTAACGCTTTATCGTAAAGAAGGGGAGACCGCACAGGCTGGTTGGTTGATGTATCAGGATGTGTTCTACAAGCCCCTAGCTCGTAAATTAGGCGGTAATCTCCGCGTTGCTCTGTTTCGCACCTCGGATTACCAGTCGGGAATATATGCTTATGAAAACAACGTGCTATATGCTTATTCCTACCCCGTTTATCATAATAAGGGATTACGCGCTTATGCCAACATTCGATATCGGTTTTTTAAAAACATGGATTTATGGGTTCGCTACGCGACGTTTATATACCACGACACGAACGAGATCGGCACAGGTCTGGACAAGATCGCGGGGCGCCAAAAATCCGAGTTGACGCTACAGTTTCGTCTGCAATTGTAAACGAGTGCGGCAGAAGGATAACTTAGGCAGATTTGTATTCTTGCAATTTTTAGTTAAGTTTGCGTAGGCATCTCGAAGAGGGTGTCAACCACTAACCAATTTACTCCAAAAATGGCCATGAAACATTTTCCGGAGCCAGACCTTGTTTACCGCTTGCGTGCAGGTGATGAACGCGCTTTTCGTGAAGTTTTTGACCGTTTTTACCGGAGAATCTACCAATTTGCGTTTAGTTTCCTTCGAGAAAAAGCAAAGAGTGAGGAAATTGTCCAGGATACCTTCCTAAATTTTTGGCTTCATCGTGAGACGTTAAATCCTAATGCTCCAATAGCCCCTCTACTGTTTACAATCGCCAGGCGAACTTTAGTAGACGCATGGCGTAAAGCCGCAACCTCCGACAGTTTTCGCCGCCGATTGCTGGAAAAATTGGAACTGACCAATAATGATACCGAGGAACGAATATTCGCATCCGAATTAGAGCGCATAACGCAAGATGCATTCAACAAACTGAATAACCAGCAACGTCAGGTGTTTACATTGAGCCGTTACGAAGGGTTGTCATATGAGGAGATTGCAGAGCGCCTGCACATTTCTAAGAATACCGTAAAATACCATTTGATCGCCGCGCTCAAGATTTTGCGCAACCATTTCGGCAAGCATGACATTCTATACGTATACTTTCTTTACTTCCTTTTTTAAAAAAAAGTGATACGCTGGCTACCCGGCTACCGATCAGAGACGTATTATCCTTTATAAAGCCAATTTGCGGAGCCCGCCTCCCATACCTTGATGAACACCTATGGACAGCAGTAAGCTGAAACGACTACTTGCTGAGTATGCAGCTGAAACGATTAGTAAACCGGACCTGTTAGCGCTTCTGGATTACGTATCGACGATGTCTGATGACGGCCAACTGGACCAGCTAATGGATGAACTCCTTGATGATATGGACACGGATACAGACCTTTCCGTAGACGGAGAGATCCTGTACCGGCGAATCACCAATAACCCTCTTTTCAACGGAAAGGCTAACTTATCGAGATGGCGGAGTTTGGTGGGTTTGGCAGCCGCTGTTCTGCTAATTGCCTGTACGTTTGCGTGGAATTGGCACAAGAGAGGAAATTCGGAAACCACCGACAAGGAGCATTCGGTCACGCGGACCGTTACCAAGGCTCCGGCAGATAAACCGCTACTACGGCTGGCAGACGGCCGGATTATCAATTTAGACAGTGTTTCCGGCGGCATCCTCGCCTCAGAAGACGGTATGCAGATTACACTTGAGGGAAACCGGCTGCATTACCAAGGTGAAATAACCAGAGATGAGCATGGCAAAATATTAAAAAATACCGTTATTACGCCAAAGGGGAGACAGTACCAGGTCGTACTGCCGGACGGCAGCAAGATGTGGCTTAACGCCGCTACAACACTGACGTATCCCGTCCAGTTTGATCGCGATAAGCGGGAGGTGGAGATCAATGGGGAAGCGTACTTTGAAGTTGAAAAAGCTGAAGACTGGCCCTTTATAGTCAAAACGGAGACGCAGTGCATCGAAGTCCTAGGTACCCACTTTAATGTCAGTGCGTACGCCGGTGACCGGAAAGCAAAGACGACTTTGGTTGAAGGAAGCGTTAAAATATCACAACTGATGCAGCAAGCGGTTCCCTTTTCCGCGGGACCGGGAACCAGGCCATTCCTGATTTTAACACCGGGACAGCAGGCGACGACCTATCGGGATAGGGAAGGTATCAATGTCCAGACCGTGGATCCGCTCGAGGTCGTTTCGTGGAAAGAAAATCTCTTCGTGTTCAACAACGAAGAAATCAGCGAAGTGATGAAGAAGGTAAGTCGATGGTACGATGTCGAGGTGATCTACCACGATGGTATGGCCGGAAAACGCGTAGGAGGATCCATTCCCCGGTTTGAACGGATCGAAGAGCTTATGGATGCGTTGATGGCTACAGGCCTTTTACGCTATAAAATGGAAGGAGGTATTGTCGTGATTATGGAATAAATCTCTTTTTAATCAACGGCCGGCAAAAAAAACCGGAAGCGGGGCAACGCTTCCGGAAGAATATTCAAGCCCTAAGGCCGAATTAGTTTACCAAAATGTAGAGCTAACAATTTTAATAAACTTTATGATGCAAAAGTATGAAAAATTTGCCATAAACCGCTATGGCAAAACGCTAACCGATTTAATTAATACGCCAATAATTATGCGATTGTTTTCTATATTGCTGATTGTCGGCATTCATATAAGCGTATTCGCTGTTGCGCAGAAGATCACAATTGTCGAGCAGAATGTACCCTTGTCCACGGTGATCAAAGAAATCAAGCGACAAAGTGGCTATAACTTTTTGTATGATGCAAGTGCGCTGCTCGGAGCCCCGAACATCAGCATACATGTGGAAGGTGTCACCGTTTCAGAGGCGCTTGACCAATGTCTGAAGAACCTATCTCTGGGTTATGTGATTCGAGAAAACAGTGTGATTATCTCCAAGCGTATACAAAAAAGCAGAGAGGTAAAATCTTCGCAACAACGGCAGATCAGTGGGCGTGTTACAAATGAGCAAGGCCAGCCGTTGGAAGGGGTAAGCATCAAGGTGAAGGGAGGAAACCAGGGGACAACCACTGATGAAGATGGGCGTTACACTTTAAATGTAATGCCAAATAGTACGCTCCTGTTTTCGTATATCGGACATGTCGAAAGAGAGGTGGCTGTAGGCAATCAGTCAACAATAAACATATCACTTCGAGAAGACCAGCAAGCTTTGGGAGAGGTTGTGGTTACCGCATTAGGAATAAAAAGGGAAGCTAAGAGTTTGGGTTATTCTACCGCCACGGCGACGCCGGAAGAGGTAACTGTAAACCGTACTTCGAATTTTATGAATGCATTGCAGGGTAAAATGGCCGGTGTGAACATAACTTCTATGGGGTCCGGGACAGCGGGTACCAGCAAAATCCGTATCCGTGGGCAGTCTTCATTCGGTGGTAACAATTCTCCGCTAATTGTCGTAAACGGCGTGCCAATTGACAATACAAATTTTGGAGCGCGGGGCGACGTGAGCCAAAGGGGCAGTAACCGCACCTCTGATGGGGGAGACGGACTGAGCAGCATCAATCCCGATGATATTGAAAGCATGACGGTGCTCAAAGGTGCCGCCGCTTCCGCATTGTATGGGTCGCGGGCCAAAGATGGTGTAATCATGATTACTACCAAAAGCAGAAATGCAGGGTCCGGAATCGGCCTGGAATACAATTCGAATTTTACCTATGACACGCCGCTGGACTATACCGATTATCAATATGAGTATGGACAGGGGGAAAACGGTGTGCGGCCCACGGCCCCTAATCCCACCTCGGGCCAATGGAGTTTCGGGGAGAAATTTGAACCGGGAATGACCCAGATCTTGTTTGATGGGGTTGAAGTACCTTACGTCCCGCAACGGGATCACATCACCAACTACTATCGGAATGGGTATAACTTTACCAACAGCGTGACCCTCTCGTCCGGCGGTGAATTCGGCGGGTTTAACCTTTCGGTCTCCAATATGAATAGCGACGCAATTTTACCGGGGTCGGACTATAACCGGAAAACGGTAAACCTTGGGTTTACCCACACGTTTGCCAAGAAACTGACCGTGTCGGGTAATGTAAATTATTCCAATGAATTACGCCGGAATCCGCCAAATATTGCCGAGCAGGATTACAGTCCGGTTGTCATTTATAACCTGGCCAATTCCATGCCCCTCGATCTGTTGAAGCAATATGCAATGGATGAAAACGGCAACGAATACCTGTGGTCAAGATTTACGAACCGTACAAATCCCTATTTTGCACTGACGCGCTTTGACAACATCGACCGCGACCGCATATTCGGAAACATCACCGCACGCTATAATTTTAGCGACTGGCTGTATCTGCAAGGACGTGTGGGCCAGGATTACTATGCGCGTGACCAGGAATACAATTTACCGACGGGAAGCCAGCGGCAACCACCTGCGCCACCCGGGTTCGTAAACGGCGAATATGTGCAGGACGTTCGCCATTTTCGGGAAATCAATGCGGACGTACTGGTAAACGCTACCCGGACGTTTGGCGATTTCGGCGTGAACCTGACCCTTGGCGGCAACCAAATGTATCGGAAGCTGACGAATAATAATGTGCTGGTCGATGACTTTTACACCCGAGGGCTGTATACCTTGGGAAACGGCCGGCAGCTGAGCCCGATCTACAGCATTACCGAGCGGCAGGTCAATTCGGTATACGGTGCGGCCGAAGTGTCTTACCGCGAATTTCTGTATTTAAACGGCACGCTGAGGAATGACTGGTTTTCGACGCTTTCTCCGGAAAACAGAAGCATCAGTTACCCATCCGTTACCGCCAGCTTCGTATTTTCGCAGGCGTTGCGCAGCGCACTGCCCGATTGGATTTCCTTTGGTAAATTGCGGGCTGCATATGCCGAAGTGGGCAGCGATACCGACGTACAACCTTATTCCAACAGCCTTTTTTACTTCATCAATCCATTGCAGTTTGCAGCCCCAGACGGTACCGTCAAGACATTGGCCAATATCAACGGGTCAGTCGTTCCGAACCCCAATTTACGTCCTATGCGCGTAACGGAAATGGAAGTTGGACTGGAGATGCAGTTATTCAACAACCGGGTAGGATTTGAACTGACGGGCTACGATAAGCTGTCGTCCGACCAGATCCTGCAGGCGCAGATTTCCGATGCCTCCGGATACCTTAACCAGTTGGTAAACGTGGGCGAAAGCCGGAATCGGGGATTGGAAATGTTGGTTACGGGCACGCCGGTGGTCAACGACAATTTTGAATGGAATGCCAGTTTCAACGCAGCATACAACGTAACCAAAGTGTTGAATCTTGGAGAGGACGTCAGCGACGACATGATTACCGTCGGCACAGGCGAATTTACGGGGGAGCTCCGGCAGGTGGTGGGCCAACCGATGGGCCAACTGTTTGGATTTGGCTACCTGAGGGATGACCAGGGGCGTCAGGTTTTTGACAGCGGCAACGGACGTCCCCTGCGTACGCCCGCACAGATCGCATTTGGCAGCGCACTGCCCTTATGGGTAGGAGGCATCACCAACGGTTTTCGGTATAAGGACCTGAGCTTTTCATTTTTAATCGATTTTAAGCTGGGACATAAGATGATCTCTGGCACCAATTTCAACGCGTGGCGGCATGGTTTGCATAAAGGGACGCTGCCCGGCCGCGAGGAAAACATGGTAGTGGGCGATGGCGTTAACCAGGACGGTCAGACCAATGCCACCGCTTCCGGGCTGCAGGCATTCTATGAAACGGTACGAAGCCAGAATATTGCTGAGCAGTTTGTATACAATGCCGGCCTGTGGCAGCTGCGCCAGGTTACCTTGGGCTACGATTTTTCCAAGTTGCTCACCCATGTCCGGTTTATTGACGGCCTACGGTTGAGCGTAATTGTCAACAATGTGGCTGTGCTGAAGAAATGGGTGCCCAACATCCACCCGGATCAGTTTGGATTTCCATCCGACAACCTGGTCGGATTGGAAGCTACCGGGTTGCCGATTACCCGTAGTGTAGGATTCAACCTCAATGTTAAATTTTAATCCATTTGACTGATTTTTCACCTTTTAAGTATAAGTAAAATGAGAATCATGAACAAAAAATATAGGCTATGCGGTCTGCTGCTCTTGGCGACCTTCGTGTCTTGTGATCGGGGATTTGACGAAATGAATGTCAATCCGATTGCACTGACCGATGTCGAACCCCTGTTCCAGCTCAATAGCGCCATTGTTTCCAGCGCCCCGGGATACGGTAACCTCAGTTACGAAACAACGATTGTAAAACAGATGATCACCCCGTTTAGCGGTCAGGGTGCGGCGGCCAATTTCAATCAGGACAACCGCGGCGTTGCGGCCGGAAACTGGGAGAACGGTTATCGAAATGTCGTCAAAAACCTCGCAGACGTCATCGCCCGCACCAAGGATGACCCGGCCAACGCCAACCTCTACCAGATTGCCCGGATCTGGAAGGCCTTCGCCTTCATGATATTGACGGATACGTACGGCGATGTTCCCTATTTCAGCGCGGGCCAGGGCTACCTGCAAAACGTGTCGAATCCGGTATACGATGCGCAGGAAGCCATTTATACCGATTTGCTCAATGAGCTGGAAACTGCCTCGCAGGCCCTGGACCCGGCTGGCCAGACTGTATCCGGGGAACTGCTGTACAGCGGAGACATCACCCGTTGGAAACGGTTGGGCAACTCGTTGCTGCTTCGGGCGGCCATGCGGCTTTCCAAGGTAGATCCGGATAAGGCGGCGGAATATGTGGCCAAAGCGGTTGCCGGCGGGGTCATGGAGTCTAACGACGACAATGCCGTTATCCACCACAACGCCAATTTCAATAATCCGATAGGAAGCCAGCTGAATGGCGGCCAATCGGCGTTCTTTTACCTCGCCGAGGACTTTGTCGATTACCTCCAGACAAACGATGACCCCCGCCTACAATCCATTGCCGTGCGTTATGTAGGGGCGACAAGCGGGGCAGACCAGACCGAAACGGTAGCTGACCGCTCGGTGGATGTACAGATCGGAATGCCGCTGGGGTATGACAATACCACCGTTTCTGACGCCGTAGCAGAAAGCAACCTGGCCAGCCTATGGGACTACAGTCAGCTCGACCGCACACGCATGGCCGATCCGCAGGCCCCGAGTTTTTTGGTGACTTATGCGCAGACACAGCTCCTGCTTGCCGAAGCGGTTGTCCGGGGCTGGATCCCCGGAGATGCGGCAACCTTGTATGCCAACGGCGTCCGGGCGCATATGGAACAGCTGGCTGCGTATGGCAGCAATACCGCTGTTGGCGAAGTCGCAATAACCGAGTACCTAGCGACCCATCCCTTTGATGAAAGTATGGCACTGGAACAGATAAATACTCAATACTGGGTAGCGTCCTTTTTAAATGGGCCGGAAGCGTTTGCAAACTTCCGGAGGAGTGGATACCCGGTTCTTGCACCGAATCCGTATCCCGGCAGCGACCTGCAGACGGAAGATTTTATCCGTCGCATTACCTATCCCGATTCGGAGCTGAACGTAAACCGGGAAAACGTACAGCAGGCCATTGCACGACAGGGTCCAGATGTGCTGGATACCCGCATTTGGTGGGACAAATAAGTGGCTGACAAGCCTATTGCAAATATAAAACAACTACTTCAATGAAAAACTTAAAAGCAAGACTTAAGCGCGGCGAAACACTTCACGGTTGCTGGTTGAATTTGGGAAGCTCCGTGACGGCAGAAATTGTTGGACTATCGGGATTCGACTGGGTGTTGATCGACCTGGAGCACGGCGCCGGCGAAAGCAAAGACTTACTCTTCCAGTTGCAGGCGCTGGCCCATACGCCGGCAGCGGCGATTGTCCGGGTAGAAAGCTTTGAGCGGCAGCGACTGCACCGGGTACTCGATTTAGGTGCCGAAGGGATTATGTGTCCACGTGTCAACAACGTGGCGGAGGCCAAAGCCGTGGTGGACGGGCTGTTTTATCCCCCCGAAGGAATCCGTGGGGTAGCCAAGATGGTTCGGGCCACCAATTTCGGCGCACAGTTTTCCGAGTATCGGGAAAATGCCCGGGATAACCTGTTGGGAATTGTACAGATCGAAACGCCCGGCGCACTGGACTGCCTGGACGGCATAGCCCAATTGGACGGCGTGGATGTATTGTTCATCGGGCCGGCCGACCTTTCAATGGCTTTGGGCATCTTTGGACAGTTTGACCACCCATTGTTTAAAGACGCCATCCGGGCAACGGTAAATGCCGCGCAAAAGGCAGGTAAGGCTACGGGAATATTGTTATTCAATCCAGACGATTTTCCGGCCTACCAAAGCCTGGGTATCCAGCTCATTGCGTGTGGGTCGGACGCCACGTTCGTTGCGGAAGGTGCCCGCCATACCGCCGGCAAGTTGAAATCATTCATTGCTAAACCGATAAATAAAATAGGATGAGTATGACCCAATTAATAACCGATCCCATCTTCATCTTACTTGTTGGCATGCTCATCGTGGTGGGCGGGATTATCGGAATGAAGCTGCACCCCTTCTTGGCACTGCTTTTAGGTGCTTTTGTCGTAGCATGGATGACACCTGCCACGGCCATTGAACAGTTTGCCCTGGACAAGGGCATGCTGCCGGAGGCCGCACTGGAATTGTCGCAGCGGAGTATTGGCGAGCGGATTGCCGTGGAATTTGGCAATACCTGCGGCAAAATCGGTATTCTGATCGCGATGGCCGCTATCATTGGGAAATGTATGCTCGATAGCGGGGCGGCCGAAAAAATAGTTCGTTCTATGCTGCGTATGACCGGCATTGAGCGTGCGCCGATCGGCTTCCTGATCAGCAGCTTTTTTATCGGGATACCGGTTTTCTTCGACACGGTCATCTTCCTCATGATGCCGCTGGCCAAGACCATGTCCATGCGCATCGGTAAAAATTACCTGCTTTTGGTGCTTGCTATCCTGGCCGGCGCGGTCATGGCCAATTCACTGGTTCCACCTGCACCGGGCCCCTTATTTCTGGTCGGCGAGATGCAGATACCCATTGGCATGATGATGATTGCCGGGGCAATGCTGGGCATTATCACCAGCGCTTCGGGATATGTATTCGCAACATGGGCCAACAGGAAATGGACCATACCGGTAAGGGATTCACTGGATGCCCGTTTGGAGGATATCAAAAACAATGCGGAAAAGGATGACAAACAGCTGCCTTCATTGGGCTGGTCACTGCTGCCGGTATTGATTCCGCTGGTATTTATCTGTGCCCATACGTTCGTGCACTCGCTATTGCCGGCAGACCGTATTGCGGCCCCGTCTGCGCTGCTTTCGGCAGTGATTTCACTAATTAATTTTTTCGGCGATAAAAATATCGCCCTGATCACGGGCGGTTTGGCTGCGCTGATCCTGCTGGCTGCACAGAAAAAAGGAAGCAAAGAAGGGATGACGGGTTTTGTGCAGGCGGCGCTGATGAGCGGTGGCGGCATCATCCTGATCACGTCAGCGGGGGGTGCCTTTGGCAGCATGCTCCAGTATACGGGAATCAGTAGCACCATTGTGGAAATGACCAGCGGCTATCAGATGGCATTGATCCCGCTGGCGTTTTTGATCGCCGCCGTGGTGCGTACAGCACAGGGGTCAGCAACGGTGGCGTTGATTACCGCATCCGGCATCTTATCGGGCATGGCCAATACCGGACACCTGGAGTACCACCACCTTTACCTGGGACTGGCCATCGGTTGCGGGGCTAAATTGGTGCCGTGGATGAACGACGCAGGTTTCTGGATTGTCTGCAAGATGAGCAACCTTACCGAGCAGGAGGCGCTGAAAACGTTTATGCCGATGAGCATCATCATGGGCGTTACCGGCTTGATTGTGATTCTTATCGCCGCCCAACTCATGCCGTTGATCTGATTTGAAACTGATTAATTAATAACCATTAAAAAAACAACAAACGATTATGAAAAGAAGAAAATTCGTCATTGCTGCGGGCACCATGGGTGCGGCGGTTTTAGGCAGTACCATAAGCGCGGGAGTCAGCAGTTGCAGTACTGCGGCGTCCGACGGTAATCCGGCGGCTAAAAAGAAGGTGCTGATGAAAGTTGGCTGCCAGTCTGGCGGTACGACCATCGAAAACCTGGAGTTTAAGGCCAGGCATGGCGTATACAACATCGACGGGGGGATGCCTAAGGTGATCGATGGTGTGGGCTGGGACCTGGAGGACTCCCTAAAGAAACGGGAGGCCTGTGAAAAATACGGCATCAGTTTAGATGCGTATCATCTGCCGCTTACGTCTGCCGGTATCGACCGTGTGCTATATCCGAATATCATGCTGGGAAAGAGCCCCGAACGTGACCGCGAAATTGAGATCATCCAGCAGATGATCGAGGTCGCCGGAAAGACCGGCGTGCATCTATTGAACTACAATACCACCATACTGCCCGTATTGCGTACCGGACGAACGGTCGACCCAAAACGGGGCAATGCATCCTACAGCACCTGGAATTATGCGGAGGCCATCAAAAACAACGATCCAAAGACGATTGCTGGCGACGTCTCCATCGACGATATGTTTGAGCGCATTACCTACTTCCTCGATCGGGTACTTCCGGTAGCCGAAGAATATCAGGTGAAGCTCGGCAACCACATCGCCGATCCGCCCACCCATCCCGGTTACCGCGGCATCACCCGGTGGAACAGCCCGGATGTATTCGAAGGCATCAAACGGTTTGCTCAGCTCTATGACAGCAAATACCACGGGTTTAATTTCTGCATTGGTTCCATTGCTGAGGGGCTTAAGGACCCGAAGAGTGAGATTCTGCCTATTATTAAATGGGTGGGTGAGCGGAACCAGATTTTCAACATTCATTTACGCAATATAAAGGGGGGATGGGATAATTTTCAGGAAGTATATCCGGACAATGGAGATATGAACTTTCTCCATGTGGTCCGAGCGCTGCGCGACGTGGGCTTTGATGGTATGGTTATGCCGGATCACGTGCCGGTACATACTGCTGAGGGGAGCAGTGCGCAGGCATTTGCTTTTTGCTACGGGTATATTAAAGGACTTTTGCAAGCCGTAGCGGACGAAGTTTAACAGATTTTTTAGATGTTTGTGGGGTTATTTCGGAGTCAGCCATTCAGGGGTGCGCGAGGGGCTGTGACTATGCGCTACGGTTTTTCGGCGACGTCGCTGTCCCTTGCTAACAATTAACTCCGGAATACCTCATAATCTTTACAAATAAATAACTCTATGGAACGAATAGGTTTTATCGGTTTGGGTATTATGGGAAAGCCTATGGCTTTAAATTTAATTAAAGCGGGTTATTCACTCTCTGTATTAAAGAATAACCGCGCTGCCAGTGCACTAGCGGAAGCAGGCGCTCAGGTATTTGTCAACGGTGCAGAGATCGCCCGCCACAGCGATGTAGTCATCACCATGCTTCCCGACTCGCCCCAGGTGGAGGAGGTGGTTCTCGGAAAGGGTGGAGTTTTGGAAGGCGCCACTGAAGGGTCGTTATTCATTGACATGTCGACGATTTCGCCGTCGGTAGCCATCCGAATATCTGATGCATTGCGCGTCAAAAACGTAGATGCACTGGACGCGCCGGTGTCGGGCGGACAGGTAGGCGCGGAAGCCGCAAGCCTGTCGATTATGGTAGGCGGTGAAGAATCTGCATTTGCGAGGGCACTGCCAATCTTTCAGGTGATGGGCAAGAACATCGTTCATATCGGTACGCGCGGTGCTGGTCAAACAGCGAAAGCCTGCAACCAATTGGTAGTTGGTATGACTATTCAAGCGGTGGCTGAGGCGTTTACGCTCGCTAAAAAGGCGGGGGTAGAGCTGAAGAAGCTGCGAGAGTCATTACTGGGCGGATTTGCTCAAAGCCGGGTGCTGGATCTGCATGGAAACCGAATCATCAACCGAGACTTTGAGCCTGGGTTTCGCCTGAAGTTGCATCGGAAAGACATGGATATAATTTTGCAAGCCGGAAAGGAACTTGCTGTACCACTGCACGGGGCCGCACAGGTAGCCGCACAAATGGATGCGGCGATTGCGCAGGGAGAGGGCGAAGCAGACCACAGCGCACTTGCGTTATTGTTGGAACAACTTTCAGGTATTTCTGAATAGTCTATAATTATTACCATGCACATCTTGATCGCGCCCAACGCATTTAAACACGCGCTTGACGCAGCGGAAGCTGCATCAAGCATCCAACAGGGGTTGGCGGCCAGTCGTTTGTCGTGTACCACCCAATGTTTTCCTATCGGTGATGGGGGCAACGGTACTTGTCGATTGATTGTGGAAAATTGCAGGGGCACGTGGATAAACACAACCGTCAAAGACCCATTGCATAGGCCGATTTCGGCGTCCTTAGGACTTATCGACGACGGTCGTATGGCAGTGATCGAAATGGCGGACGCGTCCGGACTGCATCTGTTGAACGCAGAGGAACTAGATCCGCTTTACGCCGACTCATACGGCACGGGAGAGCTCATAAGAAAAGCATTGGACGAAGGCGCAAAACATATCGTCGTCGGAATGGGCGGCTCGGCAACAGTCGACGGGGGAAGCGGTCTGCTGGCGGCCTTGGGTGCCCGGTTTTTGGATGGCGCCGGCAGGGAAATCACGGATTTGCCCGTTGGCTTGCAAAACCTGAACCGCATAGACTGCACGAGCCTAGACAAGCGACTGCGTGATTGTCGGTTGACGGTACTGTGCGACGTAGCCAACCCACTTCTTGGAGCGCATGGCGCCGCACGCATTTTTGGGCCACAGAAAGGCGCTTCCCCCGAAATGGTGCTGCAGTTGGAAGCCATCCTTAGCCGCTATGCCGATGTGCTCCATTCGGAAACCGGTATAGCCGTTTCGGACATTGCTTCAGGCGGTGTAGCGGGGGGTGCCAGTGCGGGCCTAAAGGCAGTGGTTGGTGCGGAGCTGGTCAACGGGATACAGTATTTCCTGGAGTTGACACAATTCGAGGCTTCTTTGGCTCATTGCGACCTAGTGGTGACGGGGGAAGGGAGCATAGACGAACAGACGCTTGATGGCAAAGGCCCATATGGCGTGGCTAAAATGGCAAAAGCACGTGGTATAGCGGTGATTGGCCTTGCGGGTAGGGTACCGCAGGAAAGCAACGTAAAATTAGCCGAATATTTCGATGCGTTGCTAGCTATTGGCAACGGCCCTTCGCCACTCGAAGAAGCGCTGCGTATGACCTCAGCTAATCTAAGTAACGTCGCCACGCAGCTGGGCAACTTATTGGCTCGATATCCACTACGATAACGTCGGCTGGTTGTTGGTGACGATACATCTTCGAACTGGAGATAATTGTGAAACTACCCTTTTTTTTGAGAATTTATCTCGAATAATGGTATTATTGGGCGTTAAAAAAGTTACGTAATGATAAATATCAAAAAAATAGTGGTATTGGACGGGTATTGCTTGAATCCCGGTGACCTGAGTTGGGCTGATTTGGAGAAATACGGCCAATTAACGGTATATGACAGAACGCAGGAACATGAGATCGTTGAGCGGGCTATTGATGCGGATGTCATTCTTACTAACAAGGTGCCGATCCGTGCCGAAGTGCTGGATAGGCTTCCCAATTTATCTTATATTGGCGTGTTGGCGACCGGATATAACATAATTGATACCGAACACGCCAAGCAGCGCGGTGTTGTCGTGACAAACGTGCCGGGATATAGTACGTATTCTGTGGTGCAGTTGACCTTCGCACTGTTACTCGAGTTATGCCACCGCGTTCAGCGTCATAGCGACAGTGTGAGAGAGGGTAAATGGGCGAATTCGTCGGACTTCTGCTATTGGGATTATCCGCTCGTTGAACTTCTGGACAAGACAATCGGCATTATTGGATTTGGCGATATTGGACAGAAGGTGGCCGATGCGGCATCGACATTCGGTATGAACGTTATCGCACACAGTCGTACACTAACCGACCAGTCTCACCGGGCCAACTTCAAGTGGGCATCCTTGGATGAGTTGCTTACGGAATCCGATGTCGTTAGTATTCACTGCCCGCTCACCCCCCAAACGAAAGGACTGATTAATGCCGAAACGCTGGCAAAAATGAAGCGTTCGGCGTTTCTGGTAAACACCTCCCGCGGCCCTGTTGTCGTAGAGGAGGACCTTGCGGCAGCGTTAAACCAAGGAACCATTGCTGGTGCTGGTATCGACGTTTTAACGACCGAACCACCGGCGTCTGATAATCCACTGTTTATGGCAAACAATTGTTTGATTACACCACATATCGCTTGGGCTACGAAAGAGGCAAGGAAGCGGTTAATGAGCAACGTGGTAAATAACCTAGTTGCCTACCTTGACGGCACTGGGGAAAACGTTGTAAACGGTTAGCTGTGAAATAACTAAAGTGTTAATTGATCGTATTATTATAATTTTTTTATATTAGCGTCCAAACTGTAACTAACTAATTTACCTACCGAAGGCCTGCTTGACCAGGGATAAAATGATGGACCAAGATCAGTTAGCGCTTCGGGTCAGCAATGGTGATGAGCAGGCGTTTAGGGATGTATTTGATATGTTCAATAAGCGCCTCCTTTATCTGGCCCGGGAAATTGTATCGGATGCGACGCTTGCAGAAGACATTGTTCAGGAAGCGTTTGTAAAATTGTGGTGCCGAAAGGAAACGTTTGACAACTTAACAGCGATTAAAGCGTTTTTATACCTGTGTGTGAAGAATGCCTGTCGTAATGCCTATAAACACGCCAAAGTTGTTGATAAGTATCTTTCTCGTCAAGAGACACCGGTTGAGGATCGGGTAGTCCTCGTAAAAATGATCGAAGCGGAAGTACTCGACGGTCTTCATCAGGCTATAGAGAAGCTCCCGAATGGTTGTAAAGATGTGATTTATTTAGGCTATTTTGCTGAGATGAGCAATCAGGAGGTCGCTGATGCATTAAATGTGTCGATCAACACAGTTAAGACTCAAAAGCTGCGCGCTTTGCGGAGCCTCCGTGGTTTTCTTAAGGATCTTTCGCCGGGTATATTGCTGTTGATCACCGAAATTTTTTACCGCTGATGTAACCTGATCGACAAAGTTGTTGTTATAGAAAACAGGCATGATACAAGACGACCATATTGATTTTGAAGTCGCGATATTGATCGGTAAGTACCTACGCAATGAAATACGCGCTGACGAAAAGCGCGAGCTCGAAGCGTGGAGATCGGCACATCCTGATAATGCCGTATTGTGGGAAAAAATGGTTAATGCAGATTACATCGGCGGTCGACTAAGCGAGTGGCCGGATGAAACGCAGTCTGATGGGTTATGGCAAAAGATACAGGCGTCGACGAAGGGTAAAATTAAATATCCCGCTAACGAACGTCGTCGTTTAAAGCTGGTAGGGTATGCCGCAGCTGCACTGGCGGCTTTTATGGGGTTAGGAACTTTGGTATATCACCTAGGGGAGCAACCTCCTCATCAGTATGATGCGCCATTGGTGCAGACACCGGAACCGCCGGTTTCGCCGGCTCATGCCGTTATATCGAATGTAGCAGAAGCCAGTGATATCACATTGATTATGGGAGACGGAAGTATAGTGACGCTGGGGGGGGATCCGGAATCCTTACAGGAGGCAGACGGTACCCGGATAAACGAGACGGGCTCCGGACTGACGTATGCTCCCAGCAAGGAGTCTACCAGTTTATCTCCAGTAATGAACACGGTCATCACTCCGGCTGCACGAACGTACCATTTAACCCTGGCTGATGGCACCCGTGTATGGCTGAACGCCGGCTCCACGATTAAATATCCCACCGCATTTAACGGTAACGAACGGGGTGTCACGTTGAAGGGAGAAGCGTATTTTGAAGTAGCACGCGACCCAAGCAAGCCCTTTGTCGTAATGACCGATAAGTCGCATATTCGGGTACTCGGAACCCGGTTCAATGTGAAATCTTACCCCCAAGACGGTATGGATAGGACTGCATTGTTGGGGGGATCTTTGCGCGTCTCGTCGTTACGGGGTCACCACTCTACCTTGCTTGAGCCCGGATATGAAGCAGTCGTCCAAGAGGACAACGATATGTCTGTCAGTAAAGCAGACGCGAAGAAAGTACTTGCCTGGAAAAATGGCTTATTTATTTTTGAGAACGAAAGCCTCGAATCCCTAACTGAAGAGCTATCTAAATGGTACGGAGTAAAGATACGGTTCGGTGACGATGAGGTAAAGGGTTACCACTTTACCGGTCGTCTTCAACGGTACGAAGATATCCAGTTCCTGCTCGAGATCATTGCCGAAACCGCTAAGGTGAAGTTTACGCTTCGCGACGACATCTTATCGATTTCCAAAGTGCAACCGTAAATTTACTGCCGTACACAATCTTTTTCTTGTCACCCTTTTCGACTGTCCCGTTGTTTCTAAACAAATCGGGAACGGATTCCCTTTTACTAACTGACAGACTTATATATTCAAATTATGACAAAACACCACTACTCAAGTATTGTTAGGCGTAGCAAGGTGCGCAGTTCGGGTATGCTGCTTGCCGCCATGTTGCTGATGCTTGTGAATGTTTTTGCCCGTCCGCAGCACAGGCTCAGCGTGAGTTTAAAAAATGAAAATCTCGTAAAACTATTTCAGGTCATCCAACACGAAACCAATTTTCAGTTTATCTATAATAACGAGGATCTTGGCAGTGTACCGCCGATCACAATAAACGCAGTTGACAAAACGGTTGAAAGCCTTTTGGACGAATGTTTCAAAAATACAGCGTTGCAGTATCGAATACGGAACAACACCATTATTGTCTTCAAATTGACACCGAGTCAACAGCGGGAAATCACCGGCAAGGTATCTGATGAATCGGGAAACCCGCTACAGGGAGTCACCGTCTCCGTGAAGGGGACCAATATTGCAACAACTACCGACGACGCGGGAATGTACCGCCTTAACGCGGGTGGCAGCCAGTCTGTGCTGGTATTTACCATCATCGGCTACGAAACCGGTGAATTGCCTGTCGGTACGTCGGCTGTGCTAAATATTACGCTCCAGGAATCGGTGAGCGACCTGGATGAGGTGGTTGTTATAGGTTATGGTACCCAACGTCGAAGTGAAATTACCGGCGCTATTTCCTCTATCAGTGGTGAAGAGATAAAGCGAGTGACAGCGGGAGGCTTCCAAGAGGCACTACAGGGAAAGATAGCAGGTGTTAATATTACCCCTACAAGTGGACAGCCCGGCGGTGCACTCGATATGAATATTCGCGGTGTGACGACTTTCGGTAACGCAAATCCGCTGTTCGTGATCGACGGTATACCTGTACTCACCGAAGGGTCGAGTCGAAACTTTAATCCTCTCGCTTCGCTGAATCCTGAGAATATCGAATCGATGCAGGTATTGAAAGATGCTTCGGCATCTGCTATTTACGGTGCGCGGGCGGCTAACGGTGTCGTTATCATCACGACCAACCGCGGAAAGGCGGGTGCTACACGAGTGCAGTTTAAGGCAACGACCGGATTCTCCGATGTTGCCAAATTTTTGCCACTTATGAATTCTGCGCAGTATATCGAGTATGCTACCGAAGCGTACGAAAACGCCGGTCGCCCCATTCCGGTTTCGCTCGAAGAGCCTCTGCGATCGGAGAATCTCCAACGAAATACCGATTGGCAACGGGAAGGTTTTAAGCGTGCTGCTAGCCAAAATTACTGGCTGAGCGTATCCGGAGGCACAGAGTTGTCCAATTACTCCTTTTCATTGGGTTACTTGGGTCAGGATGGCACCCTTCCTAATAGCGGGTACGAACGGTATTCTGCACGTATAAACTCCGACTTCAAAATCGGGTCACGGGTGCGGGTTGGGGAGACGGTCGAGTTGAGCCGCAACAAATGGACCGGCACCTTTAACCAGGCGTCATGGACAATTCGTCAGCTTTTGCAACAGTCGCCAACCGTTCCGGTTTACGACCCAACTGCGTTAGGGGGCTACGACGGCCCGAGATTACAATATTCACCTGTAGGCCGTCAGAACACGATCGGAACGCTTGCATTAACCGATAATCGGAATTCCGATAATAAGGCCATGGGTAATACGTATATCGAAGTCGACATCCTGCCTGGTTTAACCAACCGTTTCTCAGTTGGAGGCGAGTTGACTTTCAATAATGTATTTCAGTTTACGCCGACCTTTCAGATGGGAGAACGGGTGAACACAATGGCATTGCTGGACGAAGACAACGGCTCCAGCAGCTCTTATATCGTTGAGAACGTATTGACGTATAAGAAGACGTTCAATGAAGTTCACGACCTTACTGTAGTAGCCGGGCTTTCCCAGCAGAAATCGTGGCTAAAAAATATCGGTGTACAGGTGCGGGATTTTCCGAATAACGACTTACGAACCGTCGGAGCGTCATTCGAAAATCGGGACATCTGGGGTAACGAAACGGGTTGGGCGCTTCGCTCCCAGTTGGGAAGGATCAGCTACGCCTACAAGCAGCGGTATAACCTAATGGCTACCATTAGACGGGACGGCTCTTCGCGCTTCGGAAAAAATAATCGGTATGGGGTATTCCCGTCCGTTTCGGGTAGCTGGTTGTTAAAACGTGAATCTTTCCTGCAATCAGTGGATGCGATTTCGAGCCTCACGCTGCGGGCGAGCCACGGGCAGGTAGGTAGTCAGGAAATTGATAATTTTGCGCAATATGCAGTCGTACAACAGGACGTAAACTATGTCTTTGGGGTAAACCAGTCTCTATCGCCCGGATCCACCTATTTGAGCCTTGGTAACCCAGACTTGAAATGGGAAGTGACCACGCAAACCAATATCGGTTTGGACGCATCGTTCTTAAATAATCGGTTGTCCCTGATTATGGATTACTACGTGAAAAATACGGATGACATCCTGTTGCAACTGCCAGTTCCCACGACGTCCGGTATACGGCGGACGATGGGAGCTTTCGTCAATGCCGGTTCACTTCAAAATAAAGGATTTGAGCTAACCGCAACCTATCAGGATAAAATCAACGATTTCGAATATTCACTTTCGGGCAATTTCGCTACGAATAAAAACCGGATTACTAGTCTGAACGCAGGTAGGCCAATTATCGCCCAGTTAAACAGTGGTAAGCAATCTGCCCTTACCATCACCCAGGAGGGAGGAGAAGTGGGTGCATTTTACGGGTATGTGGCGGACGGTATCTTTCAAAACTGGGATGAGGTTAGCGCCCATGCCCAGCAGTCGGGCTCGGCACCTGGAGATATCCGATATAAAGATCTTGACGGAAACGGAGTGGTCGACGCGAACGACCAAACAACCATCGGAAGCCCATTTCCCGATTTTACCTACGGGTTTAATTTCAACTTTTTGTACAAAGGTTTTGACCTTGCGATCGCGCTTAATGGAAAACAAGGCCACCAACTGTATAATTTGATCTGGTCCGACCTGAACGAAGGGGAAGGAGATAACAACGCTACGACAGAAATGCTAAGGCGTTGGACACCCACCAATCCAAACACGGATATCCCGAGGGCTATAACCGGAAACCCTGGTCAAAATACACGCCCTTCCACGCGCTTTCTTGAGGATGGCTCCTTTTTACGCATACAAAACGTACAGTTGGGTTACGCCTTCGATGACATGTTAAAACGGTGGAAAGGATCGTTACGTGTTTATGTTGCTGCAAATAACCTGTTGACGTTTACCAACTACCGCGGTTACAATCCCGAGATTGGGCTGCTAACAGAGGGCAACCGCAGTTCCTTGACACGCGGCATAGACTTCGGTATGTACCCGATTCCAAGAACATTTGAAGCAGGTGTCCAACTTGGATTTTAATGGACTAAATGATCACGATAAAGACATAATAAGATGAAGAAAAACATACTTACCGGATTTACATTAGCCGTATTCACAATGGCTGGATGCAGTTCGGATTTCCTAGAAATCACCCCGACGTCCTCACTCACGGAAGATTCGTTTTTCAAGACCCTCACGGATGCCGAAGCCATTGTCACCGCAGCATACAATCCGCTACGGCATGCAGGCCTTTACAACAACGACTATCCAAAAGTAACGGACGCACCGACAGATGACGCAATCATCTACAATACGCAAGGGCTGTCGCTTGACTCTTGGAGTTTCGCAACGAACGATAATATCATCGACAACGTCTGGCAGACCTGCTATGAAGGGATTTTCCGTGCTAATATTGCGCTGCAAAAGCTGCCGGCGATGGAAATTGATGAAGCCGATAAGACCCGTATGCTAGGTGAGGCGTACTTTTTGAGGGCGTTATACTACTGGCATTTGACCGCGTTGTTTGGTGAGGTGCCGATGATTACGGAAGCAGATCCGACCGACGCTTCCAAGTCCGTTGTGCCAAAAAGTACGGTCGATGAATTATATGCGCTGATGGTATCGGATTTGGAACAAGCTTATAATCGTTTACCGACGCAATCTGAATACAGCGCTGCTAACATCGGTCGGGCTTCAAAAGGAGCTTCGGAGGCACTGTTGGGCAAGGTTTACCTGTATGCCAAGAATTATCCGATGGCGGAAAAACATCTGGAAAATGTAATTCTATCTGGCGAATACCAATTAGTATCGGACTTCGCTGACCTGCTTGTTGAAGACAATAATTCGGAATCAATATTTGAGGTGCAATTTGCCGACTTGGCCAATCAGGGTAGTACCCGGATGACAAACAACTATCCCCAAGGACAGGGTGGGTATGCAAACCTGTTGCCGACGCAGGACTTAGTTGATGAGTATGAGAGGTATGACGGTCCGACCGCTATTAACGGAGCGGACCCGCGGCTTTATTATACCATATTCCGAGAAGGAGATCCTTACGATGCGGTAGCGCCGACCTATCAGTCAGCATGGACGCCAACGGGATTTACGATCAAGAAGGGATTGTATCCTGTGGTTCGTGCCAATAACACTAACGGCTGGAGAAACGTTCCCATCCTCCGCCTCGCCGACGTGATGTTGATGTATGCGGAAGCCGCAAACGAGAATAACAAACCAGACAAGGCGATTGAGGCAATAAACTGGGTGAGAAGCCGTGAGAGTGTGCAGATGCCGTTGTTGCCCACTGACCGTTTTCCGGCACGAAATAAACAAGAGATTTTCGATGCGATTGTACACGAGCGTAGGGTAGAGCTTGCATTTGAATACCATCGCCTGCATGACATCAGGCGATGGGGACTTGGCGAGGACGTCTTTGGTCCCTTAGGTTTTGAAGCCAAACACCGGTACTATCCGATACCTGAATCAGAAATCGACAACAATAACGAGCTGAAGCAGAATCCAGACTACAGCAAATAGAAAGTTAAAATCATTTTCCAACAATGGGGAAAATGATTAGTTTTGCCGAAATTTTGAAGTAATCATGTGGTGCGTAGCCATGTGATTACTTCATTTATTAAAACGCTAACTACTAAAAATAACTAACTTTAAGATGATAAAGCTAACCAAACAGAACCTGTCGTTTGCGACACGTTTGCCTTTCAAAAAAACGCTTCTAGTAGGTTTGACCCTGCTTTGCACGATCTCGGTACTTCGTGCCCAACAGTATGACTTATTGATTAAAGGCGGCCACGTGATTGATCCAAAAAACAACATCGATCAGGTAATGGATGTTGCTGTTAAAGACGGTCGTATACAACGCGTATCAAAAAACATTGCGACTTCGGAAAGTGCAAAAGTTGTCGATGCATCGGGTTTGTATGTTAGTCCAGGGTTTATTGATATCCACGGCCATTATTTTCACGGTGTAAACCCGCACACAGAGTATAGCAATGGATTTAATGCACTGAATCCGGACCAGTTTACTTTCCCGGCTGGCGTAACCACAGCGGTGGAAACAGGAGGATCGGGTTGGCGGAATTTCGTCCAGTTTAAAGAGCAGGTAATAGACCGTGTGCAAACGCGCATTTTTGCGATTCTGAATATTGTGGGGAGTGGCATGGCCGGCATTCACGAGCAGAATTTGGATGATATGAACCCAAAAATGTCTGCTTTGATGGCGCGTCAGTACCGTAACGATATTGTAGGCTTCAAACTTGCGCATTATAACGGTCACGACTGGACGCCGGTAGATCGTTTGCTGGAGGCTGGACGCTTGGCAGACCTTCCGGTCATGGTAGACTTCGGAAGCGCTAATCCGCCGCTGTCCTTGGAAACGCTATTTATGGATAAATTTCGGCCTGGGGATATCTATACACATATTTTTGGTGGTGGCAGTGGAGGGCGTCAGGGCGTGCTTGACGAAAATGGCAACGTCCGTCCATTTCTTTTGGACGCTCAAAAGCGGGGCGTGATTTTCGACGTGGGTCACGGCGGTGCCAGCTTTTCGTATGCAAACGCTGTTCCGGCGCTCGCAGCGGGCGTGAAACCCAATACCATTAGCACCGATATCCATGGACGGAGTGCGCTGAGTGGCATGAAGAGCATGAGTAATGTCATGTCTAAACTTTTGAATCTAGGGATGTCACTTAATGAAGTCATCACCGCTTCTACGTGGACGCCGGCTAACGTAATTAGACACCCGGAATTAGGTCATTTAAGTGAAGGCGCTGTAGCAGACATTACGGTTTTCAACGTCTTAGAAGGGGAATTCGGTTTTGCTGAGCGCACGGGCATCAATAAAATAGTGGGTAAGCATAAAATTGAAGCCGAATTGACTGTCAAAGGCGGCAAAATTGTCTGGGATCTTAACGGCATCTCTGCACCACTTTGGAACGCAACTACTAAATAATACAATAACAACTAACTTTTTAGAATCAATGAACAAATAATCAATTAACGCAACAAACAGTTCTATTTAACAATTAACTATTAACTAACTAACATGATGAAAAACTTTTACGCTTCTGGTTGGACCAAATGCTGGCTGGTCCTTTCTGGAATTCTATTGCTTAGTGTATTTTTCAGCCCCACACAGGCACAAACGGCTAATTACACGATAAGTGGATTAGTAACGGATAGCCGTACCGGCAATCCCTTATCTGGTGTCGCAGTGCGCTTGGAAGGTACTCCGGCCGCCGCATCAACCGATGACAACGGTCAGTATTCTTTTACTACGTCGGTAGCAGCGGGGACGCACACGGTGTCTTTCTCTTCTGTTGGATACTCGCGGCAGGCGCAGTCTGTGTCATTCGGCAGTAATACAACTGTTCGCGTCGACGCCCAGTTAGCGCAGGACGTCGTCGGGCTTGATGAGGTCATCGTAACGGGAACATCTGCCGGTACAACACGTCGGCAGTTGGGTAACTACGTGGGTAGTATCAGTTCCGAGGAGCTCAATAAAGGTGCCGCAGGGAACGTATTGACTGGTTTGCAAGGTAAGGTAGCAGGTGCGCAGATTACCCAAAATCAGGGTGATCCGGCAGGTGGAATTTCGGTTCGTTTGCGGGGTATCAGCTCCATCAGTTCTTCTTCAGAGCCTTTGTACATCATCGACGGGGTGATTGCAAACAACTCTACGTCAAACGTGACCGACAACCAACAAAACCGGTTGGTAGATATCAATCCAGCAGATATCGAGCGGATCGAAGTATTGAATGGCGCAGCTGCTGCAGCGATCTATGGATCTCGTGCGAACGCCGGTGTGGTTCAAATTTTTACGAAGCGTGGCTCAGCAGGAAAGCCTTCTGTGACGTTTTCAACGACATTAATGGCAAATCAGCTTCGCAAAAAGTTACCAGTAAATATGGCGCCAATCAAATTCGGCGGACCTACAGATGGGCCTGGTGCATTTACGCAGGATCTGATCACTGCACCGCTCGAAACAACTACCAGGGAGGTTACCCGATATGACTACCAGGATTATATTTTCCGTGATGCGTTCGGTACGGACAATAATGTATCCATTAGCGGTGGTACTGAAGGAACAAAATATTACGCTTCGGCGTCCTACTTCGATAACCAGGGTATCGTGCAGAATACGGATTACACCCGTTTTGGTTTGCGAGCTAATTTGGATCAAGTACTTAATAACTGGGCCACAGTGCGCGCAGGTATCAACTACGTGCGTAGTGATGCTAATGAAAAACCTTATGGAAACGGATTGGTAACACCGATCGGAAGCCAGTGGATTATCGCCAACTTTCACAATATTTGGGAGCGCGATGAACTGGGCAACCTGCAAGCGGTGGGTGAGCGTGGACGTGTGAATCCGGTATCTATCATTGAGGATTTCAAACAACGTCAGGGCAATAACCGGGTGTTGGCTAATTTAGGCGTAAAATTGACCCCAATCGAGAACCTCACAGTGGATTATAACGTCGGCGTGGATAACTCTTCCGCAATTGGTACCTTGTTGGTTCCGCCCTATACGTATAATGTGAGCACTGGTTCTTATGGTGGAGGACCGACGTTAGACCCTTCGTTGAATGGATATGCCCGCAAGGTGGCAGCAACACAGTATATGTTTAACACGGATCTGAATATTACATATAATATCGATATTTCCGACAAATGGGCATCTACCAGCCAGTTGGGGTATTCTTATCAATACCAAAATGAAACTGCAAGTGAAGTAAACGGACGCGGATTAGCTCCGTTCGTGGAAACGGTGGCAGGCGCCAGTACTCCGGGCCAGAGTCAGGACAACCGGTCAGAATTTTCCGTAGCTGGCGGTTATTTCCAACAGACCTTTAAGTACGATAACCAACTGTTTCTTACCGGGGCTGTGCGTGTCGACGGATCAAGTATGTTTGGTGTCGATCAACGTAACCAGGTATATTTGAAGGGAAGCGGTAGCTACGTATTGTCGTCTACCCGTTTTTGGGAAAACATGGATGTCTCGTCTTGGTGGAACCTTTTGAAGTTACGTATGGCGTATGGTGAGTCAGGCAACTTGACCGGCATTGGTGCATACGATCGCTTTAATGCTTACTCTACATTGTCTTACTTAGGAAAGACTTCGTTCTCATCCAGCTTCGTACAAGCCAACGAAACTGTAAAACCGGAGCGTCAGCGGGAGTTGGAATATGGGGTAGACCTGTCGTTTTTACAAAATCGTCTTGGATTGACAGTCAACGTTTACCACAAAAAAGTTACCGACATGCTGTTGAACCGCCAAGTGGCGCCGACCACTGGTTTTACCAGCAAACTGGATAACTTTGGCAGTATGCAGAACAATGGTTTTGAAGTACTTCTTCAGGTAGCACCGGTTCGTAATGCCGATTGGAATTGGGATCTTACATTTATTTACAATCGAAACCGGAATAAAGCCCTTAATATTGGCGAAGGTGTGACATTCTTTATGCCTGGGTCTTCTGCGCCGATCGCAATCGTTAACGGGCAACCTGTTGGTATCTTCTACGGTACTTATTTTGCTCGCGACGAGAAAGGTGACTTGTTGTTGACGCCGAGTGGTGCTCCGCAGACTGAGCGAGGTGTCCAATCCGATCTTTTGAATCCTACGCCTCAGCGTGATGAAAACGGCCAACCTACTGGCGAGGTGTTACGGAAAGTCATTGGCAACCCGAACCCCGATTGGAATGGCTCTGTTGTAAGCGAGGTATCCTACAAACGCCTAAGCTTCCGTGTACAGTTCGATACACAGCAAGGTGGACAAATGTGGAATGCTGACTGGCGTACTGCACAGGGTGTTGGATCTGGTAAGATTTCTGAAATGGAATACTTGGGCGAATTGCCTCGTGGCTACATCGCAGGTGCGTACAACGTAGAAGAATGGCGGGTACACCATGGATCATTTGTTAAACTACGTGACGTTTCCTTTGCTTATAACTTTGGTAATGTTAAACCGTTCAGCAGCTTGACGGTTAACGTATCCGGCCGGAATCTATATTCCTGGGACGACTACGTAGGATACGATCCTGAAGTAAACTCCAGCGGTCAGAGTACCCTGCAACGGGGTATTGATTTTGGTGCAGTTCCTGTGCCAAGAAGTTTCAATTTAGGTATTCAAGCTAAATTCTAAGTATTACAATCATGAAAAGTAAATTATTTAATATACCAGTTTTGGCGGTGGCAATTGCGTTGACGACTGGAAGTTGTGTGAAGGACTATGTGGATCCGGGGCGAGCCACCGAAGACCAGCTTGTTAAGGACGTGAAGGGGTTAACAGGGGCTGCGACTGGATTGCAACGCGCTTACTCTGTAGATCGTACTAATCTTTACAACCGTGTAACAGCGAGCGGATTTCTTTCTAATGAGTTATTCTTGTTGAACCAGGGAAATACGGCTGAGTTTCAACTTAGCGTTGGCGGCGACGAGCTCGACGGCCGGAATACCCTGTTGGCCGGCCTGTGGTCCCGTAGCAACAAGATCATTCGCGACGCGGATCTGATTATTTCGAGTGCACGAGACTTAAGTGATCAATCGGTAGCTGGTGGCATAATTGCCTATACCACTATTTTTAAAGCGTTGGCGATCGGAGACCTCGCCATGTTTTGGGAGCAAGTTCCAAACGGAACTGGCGAGAATGTAACCTTTATACCGCGTAAGGAGGGATACCAAAGAGCAATAACAGCTATTGACGATGCGTTGGCGGCTATTGCCACTAATCCTATCAGTAGCGCGTTTTTGAGCTCAATTCCCGCTGGAATTGACATCCCTAACACCTTGCAAGCGTTGAAGGCGCGTTACGCCTTGTTTGCAGAAGATTATGAGCTGGCGTTGACGGCGGCACAGGCTGTGGACCTGTCAAAGTCATCCGCATTTAACTATGATGCACTCGCTCAAAATCCAATCTTCTCGCAGGTTACGTCAACCAATAATATCTGGCAACCAATTGACGATACCTTGGGCTTGCCCGAGGGGCTTCAGCCTGACGAAGAGGATAAGCGCGTTGACTTCTACCTTGATATCAACGAGGAGATTGCTCCCCGCTTCCGCGTGGGCGGTTTTGGAAGCGCATTGAACCAAGCGTGGCCAATTTACTTGCCGGGTGAGATCACGTTAATCAAAGCGGAAGCATATGCCCGCCAATCTTCGCCAGACTATACCAGTGCTCTTGCTGAATTGAACAAAGTGGTGACCAAGTCTCCGGAAGAAGACGTATTTGGCGTAGGAGCGGATTTGGGAGCACTTGGTACGCTTTCGCCTGAAGACTTGCTTGCGGCGATTTACAAGCACCGGTCTATCGAATTGTTTATGTCTGGCCTGCGCCTAGAAGATTCACGTCGATTGGGTCGTCCGCAGTCCGAGCGCAAGCGAAATTTTGTAAATTATCCATTTGCTGAGCGAGACCAGAATTCCAACACGCCGGCAGATCCAGCATTCTAACCATGCCAAAAGTTTACGGGGTTGTCGAAAAGGGCAACCCCGTAAAAACTTTAGTATAATCTCCAATTTTATAAAGTATATTTTATATTTGGTCATTATTGCTGGTTTAAAAAATCAATTATGAAGCTAACTAAATTTACTGCTTGCGTAGCAGCATTATTGTTTGTCGGTACTGCGTGTGCCCAGAAGAAATACGACGTAATCATTGGTACTTATACCAACACGGGTAAAAGCGAAGGCATTTACGTTTATTCTTTTAACGAGGAAACAGGTGCGTTGACCTATAAGAATAAAGTCGGCAATGTAGACAATCCATCCTTCCTGACGGTCTCTCCGGATAAAAAATATGTTTATGCCATATCCGAGAGTGGAGAAAACAGTTCGGTTTCCGCCTTTAATTACGATGTGGCAACTGGAAAGCTAACTTTTATCAACAAACAACCTTCAGGAGGTCGAGGGCCATGTTATGTTGAAGTGGACCAAACAGGAAAATTTGTTTTTACGGCAAACTATGGTAGCGGGAGTTTAGCGGCTCTACCCGTCTTGGCAGACGGATCGTTGGGATCAGACATACAACAGATCGACCACACCGGAGCAAGTATGGTAAAGCCATCGCAGAAAAGTCCTAGGATGCACTCCGTCGTTATGGACCCGAAAAATGAATTCCTGATTGCTTCAAATCTTGGAACGGACAAGATTGGTGTATATAAATTTGACCCTTTAAAGAAGAGCAATCCACTGACACCTGCTGATCCTGAGTTTGTTTCGTTGGATCCAGGTAGTGGTCCACGTCACTTTGCCTTCCATCCCAATGGTAAGTATGCCTATTCGGTCCGCGAATTGGATGCTCATGTGACCGCGTTTACGTATGAAGGGGGTAAACTCACACCGATACAGACAATTACCATGCTTCCTGATAATTTCGAAGGAAAAATTGGCGCAGCGGACATCCATGTTTCTCCAGATGGCAAATTTGTATATGCTTCTAATCGATTGGACTTAAACGAAATCGTGATTTACGCGGTTGACCAAGCTACTGGCAGGCTGACATTCGTCGGACGGCAGTCTTCAATGGGTAATCATCCCCGCAATTTCGCTATTGACCCGACCGGAAATTTTCTGTTGGTGGCTAATCAAAACACCGACGATATTTATGTGTTCAAGCGGGATAAAACTACCGGTCTGTTGACACTAACAGACAACAAGCTGGAGCTGGGACGGCCAGTTTGCCTGAAGTTTGTTGCCGTTAACTAACGACCACACGAATTCATTGGCCATTTGATCGAATATGCGGGAAAATGGCCAATGTTGTTTTTTTATAGATACTGTAGACCAACGTAGCACCGCGTGACCACAAAAGCGACGGGCTGCGTGAGCTTTAAATTATTTTCATGACTTGGACGCAAAACACTGATCCGCTTGGCAATATTGCGTTGTCTGCCGTCGCGGCGGTTATTCCAATTCTCTTCCTTTTTTGGGCGCTGATTATCAAAAAAATGAAGGGATACAAGGCCAGTTTATTGGCCACAGTTACTGCACTGTTTGTAGCTATCACTATTTATGGCATGCCGGTAGACTTAGCATTTTTATCTGCTGGACATGGTGTGTTATACGGGCTGTTTCCGATTTGTTGGATCGTGATTACCGTCGTATTCTTGTTTAACGTGACGGTTAAGAGTGGCCAGTTTGAGATTATCAAACATTTTATGGCGTCGATAACCGATGACCGTAGGCTACAGGCATTGATTATTGCATTTTGTTTCGGCTCGTTTCTCGAGGGGACGGCGGGTTTTGGCGCCCCGGTCGCCATTACGGCAGCTATGCTGGTTGGTTTAGGATTCAATCCGTTATATGCAGCTGGAATTTGCCTTATAGCGAATACTGCCCCCGTGGCGTTTGGTGCCATCGGTACACCAATTCTGGTTGCTTCACAGGTATCAGACATTCCAGATATGGCAATCTCCCAGATGGTCGGCCGTACATTACCGATTCTCTCGTTTTTGGTGCCATTATATTTGGTAGTTATTATGGCCGGTTTTAGGAAGGCGTGGGAAGTGTGGCCTGCAATTTTAGTGACGGGAGGATCGTTTGCGGGTTTGCAATGGTTTTCGTCGAATTACCTTGGACCCAACCTACCGGATATTATTTCGGGGCTAGGGGCTACTGTTTGTTTGGTAATATTTCTGAAATTTTGGAAGCCTCGGCACATATGGAAATTTGATCACGAGAATCAGTCTGGAGAGACAACCCACAAAACTTATTCAACGGGGCAGATTGTGCGTGCTTGGTCGCCCTTTATCATCCTAACCATTATGGTCATCGGGTGGGGTATCGCACCCATCAAGGTAGTACTCGATCAATGGGGATCACTTAAGTTTGAAATTCCTGGCATCCACTTCGCTATTTTGGATACAGAGGGCAACCCAATGCCACATATCTTCAAATTTAACTACTTGTCTGCTGCTGGAACGGCCATCTTAATTTCAGCATTTATTTCACTGCCGTTGATTGGCTACAGTATGAAACAGGCAGGAAAGGTCTTTGTCGAAACGTTAAGTCAGTTGAAGTTTCCGATCATAACCGTTGGCGCTGTTTTGGGATTTGCATATGTGCTGAACGATTCCGGCATGACGATCAGCATGGCCTATGTGCTCGCATCTACTGGTCCGCTTTTCCCATTTTTCGCCCCGGTGCTGGGGTGGCTAGGGGTATTTATTACCGGATCTGACACATCTGCAAACGCACTTTTTGGAAAGCTGCAGTCAGTTACTGCATCGTCGATTGGCGTGGACCCGGTTGTGGCCGTAGGTGCTAATGTCTCCGGCGGAGTAGTTGGCAAGATGATATCGCCACAGTCCATTGCCGTAGCGGCTGGCGCCGGTGGCTTGATCGGCCGGGAGTCAGAGCTGTTCCGGTTTACGGTGAAGCATAGTTTTATCATGCTATTTTTCGTGTGCTGCCTCGTTTGCCTGCAAGCTTACTTGATGGCGTGGATTGTCCCGGATTACATGCTAATTTCACATGCGCAACAACAAGCAACAAACGTTGCCGATTCATCGTCCGGAATCATGTACCTTGGTGTTTTTACAACCATCCTAGCCATCATTTGTGCTGCGATTTCGTTCTCGTCGAAAGACGAAGATTTGACTCCCAAAAAGAGTTAATCATTGTTAATATCGATATGGGTGTCCCATTGCCAACAGGTACATGGGACACCCATTTTTTTATCCCTCCTTTTTTTGTATCTTAGCGAGACAACCTGTATAATCTAAGCCACCACAAGCAGTTTTGCGTCGACCATCCGACATAATAGACAGCGGCCGCATTTACAAAGGACATATTCCGTTTGTCAGGTTTTTAATACCGTTGTGTTTGGGGATTACGACAGGCATCTTAATGGAGCCTCAATATGTACTCTATTTAGTGGCTTGGGTGTTATTAGCAAGTGCGTCGTTGGTTTTTTGGGCATTTTGTTGTTTTCAAAAGTATGGCCGGTTGAGAAACCACAGCTTAATCGGCCTGACATTTTTATTGATGCTGGCCACCGCAGGCTTGGTACGTGTGTGGCAACCTCATCCCTCAGTTAACACCACGCACTTCAGCCGCATGAAGTCCACGTTGCTCATCGGTCAGGTGATAGACGAACCGATTCTAAAAGGTAGGTATATTCGGATGGTGTTGTCGATAACCCATTGCTATTATGGAGATTCAATTGCGCGCGGCTCCGGAAAGATGATGCTTAACGTCAATACCGATGATAGCTTGACTCAATCTCCGTTTCGCTACGGCGACGAACTGGTTATCCCAGCCGTTTATAAACAAATTTCACCTCCGTACAATCCTGGTGAAATGAATTATAAGCAATATTTGGCAAGTAAAGATATTTGGCATCGGGCTAATATCCCTTTTTATAAGGTTCTTAAAACATCGACGGATAACGGAAATCCGATTATCGCTTATGCGCTGGGACTGCGCCAACGGTTGGTTAGCAAATTCGCACGAAACCTATCCAGCCGCGATGCACTATCCATTGCGTCGACGTTAATCTTGGGCTACAGGGCAACGCTCGATCGGGATTTACTTAAAAAATTCTCAGCGACGGGTACGATCCATATCCTTAGCGTATCGGGCATGCATGTCGTCATCGTATATTGGTTGTTCGCTAAGGCGCTAATATGGATGAAAAGGTGGAAATGGCTTTGGATCATCCGGTGTAGCCTGTTGCTTATCGCGGTTTGGGGTTACGCCTTGCTTACGGGATTTTCACCTGCCGTGCTACGTGCCTCATCGATGATGAGCTTTGTGATACTAGCCACGGCGTTCGGTAGGCAGCAGCAATTATACAATAGCCTTGCTGCCTCTGCATTCATTTTGTTGTTTTTAGAACCCAAGTTGATTGTCGATATTGGATTTCAGCTCTCGTATCTTGCGGTAGCGGGTATGATGTTCCTGATGTCGGAATTGCAGTTAAGTGTTATTATACATAACGTTTATGTCCGTCGTATGGTGGATTATCTGCTTTTATCCATTGCTGCTCAAGCGGGAGCGGGACCATTGGCCGCTTATCATTTTCATCAGTTTCCGCTGTTTTTTCTGCCGGCTAACCTACTGGTTGTCCTGCCGGCCACTTTAATTATGTACATGGGATTCGCTTTACTGATTTTCCCACAGGGGGTTTGGTCGGGTTGGATCGGACAGCTACTTGAATGGTTAATTATACGCATGCAGGACGTTTTGTTCAATATAGCTGAATGGCCTATGGCACAGATTTCTGGCATCTCGATGACGTGGTGGGAAGTTGTACTAGTTTATGTGGCGTTAATTATGTTCGTACTAGCGTGGTCAAAGCGCAAAAAGCGATTGCTTTATGGTACAATAGTTTGTTTGCAGGTGGTTGGTCTATCCTTCTTCATGACGAGGCTAAACCGGATAGGACGGCATCAAATCGTTGCGTTCAATATAGGGCGTCATGTAGCGCTAGGTTTTATAGGAACAGATAAAGCTTGGTTATATACCGACTTGCCGAGTATGAACCATTCCGCTGTCGAATACAGCGTGTTGCCGGCACTTGAGTCTTATGTATCGCCGAACCGAATCCGATTTATACCATCTCACAATCGCTATCAGGATTTATATATGTATGCACAGTCCAATATCTTGCAGTTTGGCGATAAACGAGTGTTAGTCTATGAGCCCGACAACGCGTATGTTGGAAAGTTAAACGCGAATATATTGTTGTTGCGAAACAACCCGCGATTGCAACCCGACGAATTGCTCGATCGGTTTCCCTGCGATCAATTGATTTTGGATGCCTCCAACGATGATGAGACCATCAGCCGGTTTACGACAGAAGCTCGAAAAGTGGGTATATCCGTTTACGTGTTAAAAAGCAATTTTGCGTATGTTTGGCCTGAGGAGTTCAAGTAGCATGGATGATGCAGTAGCTATTTTACGTAAGTATTGGGGGTACGAATCTTTTCGCCCGTTGCAGGACGAAGTCATTCAGTCGGTTTTGGATGGTCGTGATACGCTTGCTCTTATGCCAACGGGTGGTGGCAAGTCGATCTGTTTTCAGGTACCGGCGCTTGCCAGGGAGGGCATTTGTATCGTTATTACACCGCTTATCGCGCTGATGAAAGATCAGGTAGAGCAATTGAAAGCCCGTGGGATCGAAGCTATTGCTATTTTTTCCGGGATGACAAAAAAGGAAGTTGATACTGCGCTCGATAATTGTATATACGGTCGTATTAAGTTTTTGTACCTTTCCCCAGAGCGATTATCCAGTGACCTCGTACAGGAGCGGATTCGTCACATGCGTGTGAACCTATATGCTATTGATGAAGCACATTGCATTTCGCAATGGGGCTACGATTTTAGACCGGCTTACCTGCATGTCTCTTCATTGCGTTCCCTTCATCCAGGTGTGCCTGTTCTCGCGCTTACGGCCACGGCCACGGCAAATGTTGTTGAAGATATCCAGGATAAATTAGCGTTTACACAAAAGAACGTCTTAGCGAAGCGCTTTTTTCGAGAGAATCTCTCTTTTATGGTTTTTGAGGAAGAAGACAAGATGGGAAGGATGCTCCGCGTTATCCGAAAGATAGGAGGGAGCGGTATAATTTATGTACGAAATCGTAGGAAGACGCAGGAGACGACACGCTTTTTACTGCAAGAGGGGATCTCGGCCGACTTTTATCACGCCGGGCTGGACACACCGGGACGAATGGCGAAGCAAAATGCATGGATGAACAACCGGACACGTGTCATGGTGGCAACGAACGCCTTTGGTATGGGCATTGACAAGTCGGATGTGCGGTTTGTTATCCACTTGGATTTGCCGGACGCATTAGAAGCTTACTACCAAGAGGCGGGAAGGGCGGGTCGCGACGGAAAGAAGGCTTATGCCGTATTATTGCATCACCAAAGCGATCGGGTACAATTGAAAAGACGTTTTGAGTCCAGCTTTCCGTCTGTCGATTTTATTAGGAAAGTATATCAACAGTTGGGTAATTTCTATCAGCTCGCCTACGGCGCCGGGGAGCAAGTAGCTTTTAATTTCGATGTCGGCGACTTCTGCATGCGATATAGCCTTGATGCCGTTCAGACCCTCAACGCCCTTAAATTCCTTGAGCGTGACGGTTGGATTAGTGTTTCAGAAAGTGTATATCTCCCTTCGCGGGTGAAATTTGAAGCAGTAGCTTCGGATTTGTATAAATTCCAGGTTGCAAATGCCACATATGACCGATTAATCAAGACGCTGCTTCGAAGTTATGGGGGAGCATTCGATCACTATATTCCTATACAAGAGCGCGACTTGGCAAAACGAACGGGAAATACTTACTTTGAGGTTGTCCAATTACTGCAGCAATTGCAAAAGTTGGAAATCTTGACCTATGTTCCGAAGACGGATCATCCTCAGCTCACGTTTCTCCGACCACGGGTTGATAACCGGCATCTGCACATTGATCAGCAGTACATCCAAACAAGAAAGAGCATAAAGCAACATCAACTTGAGGCGGTTTTTGGATTTCTTGATACGGGTACATGCCGCAGTATTTACCTGGCTACTTATTTTAATGACACTAGCAACAAGAGATGCGACGTCTGCGACATTTGTATCAAAGCAAAAAGAGTAAGCATTCCCGCCGAAGAGATCGGTCGGGAAATAATTCAGCTGCTGTCGATGGCTGGTCGTATGACGATTGGTGACCTAATACCACAACTGACGCTTGGCGACGAAACGAATCGGATGCGTGTACTTCGAGAGTATATTGACCACGGAAAGATCAAAATGGAAGGTGATCGATGCGACCTTCCATAACACGTCGCGGTTGTTATATCTTTCCTTGTAAAGGAAGTCATTTTTAGCTATTTTTGTGCTGCATTCAGGGGGTGGTTCCGCTTAGACCGCTAAGGATGCCGAATGCATTCCAAATAACTATTACGATTTTAGATAAACTGATACATAAATTATCATGTCAAACAACACCAAGATTTTTTACACAAAAACCGATGAAGCACCGGCCTTGGCTACGTATTCGTTTTTGCCCATTGTCAAAGCGTTTACCGCGCCCGCCGGAATCACCGTAGAAGAAAAAGATATTTCGCTGGCAGGCCGGATCATTGCTAATTTCCCGGAATATTTAACCGACAGCCAGAAGACCGGGGATGCACTCAGCGAGTTGGGACAGCTGGCGACCACTCCCGAGGCAAACATCATTAAGCTACCCAATATTTCCGCATCCATTCCACAGCTAAAGGCAGCTATCGCCGAATTGCAGGCCAAGGGTTACGCCGTTCCGAATTATCCGGAAGAAGCAAAGACGGATGAGGAAAAAGCCATTAAAGCGCAGTACGCCAAAGTGCTGGGATCCGCGGTAAACCCGGTACTGCGAGAGGGAAATTCCGATCGCCGTGCACCACGGGCGGTTAAAAATTATGCCAAGCAGCACCCGCATTCAATGGGCGCCTGGGACGCGGATTCCAAAACCAGGGTGGCATCGATGTCGGACGGCGACTTTTACGGTAGCGAGCAATCGGTCACGGTACCCCAGGCGACAACGTTCAAAATTGAATTCGTAGCCGAGGATGGAACTAAAACCGAACTGAAAGGGGATACGCCATTGAAGGCCGGAGAGGTGATCGACTCCTCCCGGATGGACATGAAAGCGCTGAAAAGCTTTGTTGCCAAGGAGATCAAGGCCGCCAAAGAAGCCGGTGTGTTGTTGTCGGCACACCTGAAAGCGACGATGATGAAAGTATCCGACCCCATTATCTTCGGCGCCATCGTGGAAGTTTATTTCCAAGACGTATTCGCAAAATATGGCGAGTTGTTCGCCACGCTGGGCGTGGATACCCGCAACGGGCTGGGTGATGTGTATGCGAAAATTTCTGGGCATGCTCAGGAGCAGGAAATCAAGGCTGCCCTGGCAGAGGCGATGGAAAAAGGACCGGACCTGGCAATGGTCAACTCCGATAAGGGAATCACCAACCTCCATGTGCCTTCGGACGTCATTGTCGATGCCTCTATGCCGGCGATGATCCGCAGCTCAGGTAAAATGTGGAATAAGGCAGGTGAGCTGCAAGACACGTTTGCGCTGATACCGGACCGGAATTATGCGGGGGTATACGCTGCAACAATTGACGACTGCAAGCAGCACGGTGCTTTCGACCCGTCAACGATGGGGTCGGTGTCGAACGTGGGCCTGATGGCCCAAAAGGCCGAAGAATACGGTTCGCACGACAAAACGTTCCAGGCCACGGCCAAAGGAACGATCCAGGTCGTTGATGCGGATGGCAAGGTACTCATGGCGCAGCAGGTAGAGGAGGGGGATATTTTCCGGATGTGCCAGACAAAAGACGCTCCGATCCGCGATTGGGTGAAGCTGGCTGTAAACCGCGCCAGAAACAGCAATACACCCGTGGTGTTCTGGCTTGACGAGCAACGCGCGCACGACAGGCAGATTATTGAAAAGGTAAACATCTACCTGAATGATCACGACACTTCAGGTCTTGATATCCGTATCCTGAGCCCTGTGGAGGCAACCAAGTTTTCATTGGCCCGTATCCGCAGGGGCGAGGACACGATTTCCGCAACCGGAAACGTATTGCGGGATTACTTAACGGACCTGTTCCCGATCCTCGAATTGGGCACATCAGCAAAAATGCTGTCGATTGTCCCGTTGATGAATGGCGGCGGGTTGTTTGAGACCGGGGCTGGCGGATCCGCGCCGAAACACGTGGAGCAATTTGTAAACGAAGGGTACCTCCGTTGGGATTCATTGGGCGAATTCCTCGCCCTCGCGGTATCGTTGGAGCACGTAGCCCAGACACAGGGCAATGCCAAAGCACTGGTGTTGGCCGAAACGCTGGATGCCGCTACGGAGAAATTTCTCGAAAACGACAAGTCTCCCGCTAGGAAAGTCGGCCAGATCGACAACAGGGGCTCCCATTTCTACTTGGCACTGTACTGGGCACAGGCCCTGGCCGCGCAGGATAAAGATGCGTCGCTCCGGAAACTGTTTTCGCCGGTGGCTGATCAGCTGACCAAGAACGAGGCCACCATCAACCAGGAATTGATCGGTGCGCAGGGCAAGCCGCAGGACATTGGCGGTTACTACGTAATGGACGATGGGCTGGCTGGCAAGGCCATGCGTCCCAGCGAGACACTAAATACGATTATCGCCCAACTGCGCTAATAGCCGGTATGGGATATGACAGATGGGGAATCTTCCAAAAGGGAGATTCCCCATTTTTTTAAGTATGCATTTATTTGTAAGTGCTTTACGGATTCGGATATCGCTCGCGTATCCATTTGACCGACGCCGCGATCAGTTTTCGAAGGATGCGTTCGTCGACATCCGTTAACTTTTTGATATAGATACAGGCCTTTCCGCTTTTATGCCTGCCCAGATTGGCCAACATTTCCGCCCGTCGGTCAAACGCCGACATCAGGTATATCGACAATTCGTTTTTCCGGGGAGAGAACCCGACCAGCGGTGCGTCGCCTTCATGTCCGCTATCGTAGCGATAGTGATAGCTGCCGAATCCAACGATGCTGTCGCCCCACATCCGCGGTGGGTGGCCCGTCTCCGCTTCCATGATTTCCGATAAGCGGAGACTGTCGTTCCGCTTCGCTTCATCGGCGATGGAGCCGATGAAATCCGCAACGCTGTCGGTCGTTTCTACGGTTTTGTTCCTGGCCTGGCCCATGATCTTATTTTTTATACCGGTCGTGCAGCCCTACTCCCTGCAAAATCATCGGCTTTATTTTCTCGAGCCGCGACAGTTTTGTTTTCTCCTGCTTCGCCTCGGTGAGGTATTCGATGTATTCGTTCTGTTTGTAGGGTGTAAGGCGTTCGAAACATTCCTTCAGCCCCTTGTTTTTCAATGCATCGGCAAATAGGGGAGGGAGGGACAGTTTTTCTTTAGGCTGCGGCTTCCATTGCTTGCCCTGTTTTTCATTTTCAATGGCCTCGGATATATAAGCGCGAATGCGCGTTTCGTCAATCTGGTCGCGGGAAGTAAAGCGCCATTGGCGCAGCGCTTTGGTCTTGCCTTCCTGCGCGTTGGTGAGCACACGATGTTCGTCTTTAAGGAAGACGCCATTATAAAACCAAAGCGTAAAATGTGTTTTGAATCCCGCCACTCCCACGACGTTGCGGTCGTTATAGGTAAATACGGGTATTCCCCATTTGATGGTTTCCATGAGTCCGGTTTTCTGAAGGATGGCAAGCAATAAAGCCTGTTCCTCTTGCCAATGCTGTGTCATACCGAGCAGGTTATAGTTACGGTCAGCCCTTTATACAAAGTTAGCCCAAAGTACGGGATTAACAAAGCGGTTTGGTGGTAAGCTTGGAAACGGTAAAAAAAAGTGCTCCCCGGAATTACCGGGGAGCACGATATCGCATCCAGAAAACGCGTTAATACGCGGTTATTTCTTGGATTTCTTTTCGCTTTCTTCGCCTTCCAGCTGCTCTTTCAGCTGTGCGAGCACGTCAAGATCGCCTAATGTGGATTTTTCAACAGACTCTTTCACTTTCTTTACGGCGGAGGAAGCGGCTTTGGCCTCTTTCTTCCGGTTGTTGAATTCTTCCATCCGTGCTTCGGCCCGCTGGTCTTCCCAGATACGGGAGTGTGAAATCACCAGGCGTTTATTCTCTTTGTTGAATTCGATGATCTTAAAATCAGCCGTCTCGTCAACTTTCAAAACGCTTCCGTCTTCTTTCACGCTGTGCTTAGCCGGGCAGAAACCTTCTACACCATAAGGCAATGATACGATATTGCCTTTTTCACCTACCTTGATTACCGTACCCTGATGGATGGAATCCAGTGTGAAAATGGTCTCGAATGTATCCCATGGGTTTTCTTCCAGTTGTTTGTGCCCTAAGCTTAGTTTCCGATTCTCTTCGTCGAGTTCCAACACGACCACTTCCAGTTCTTCACCTACTTTGGTAAATTCGTTGGGGTGATTGATTTTCTTGGACCAGGAGAGGTCGGAAATATGGATCAGGCCATCTATGCCTTCTTCGAGTTCTACGAAAACGCCAAAGTTGGTCATGTTTTTCACAACGGCTTTTTGCTTCGAACCGATCGGGTAGCGCTCGGCGATATTTTTCCAGGGATCGGGCGTCAATTGCTTAATACCCAAACTCATCTTGCGCTCGTCGCGATCCAGGGTCAAAATAACCGCCTCCACTTCGTCGCCAACCTTCAGGAATTCCTGTGGGCTGCGCAGGCTCTGCGACCACGACATTTCGGATACGTGGATCAAGCCTTCTACACCCGGAGTGATTTCGAGGAACGCGCCGTAATCGGCTACGGTTACGATTTTTCCTTTTACTTTTGAACCGACTTCTAAAGACGAATCCAGGGATTCCCAAGGGTGCTCGGTAAGTTGTTTCAAGCCTAAAGCGATACGCTTCTTTTCATCGTCAAAATCCAACACCACTACATTGATGGTCTGGTCTAACGACAATACTTCACGCGGATGCTCGATGCGGCCCCACGAAATATCGGTAATGTGCAGCAAACCATCCACACCGCCGAGGTCGATGAATACACCGAAGTCCGTGATGTTTTTGACGGTACCTTCCAATACCTGGCCTTTTTCCAATTTGGAAACGATCTCGGATTTTTGGTTTTCCAGGTCGTCTTCAATAAGCACTTTATGCGACACGACCACGTTTTTGAACTCGTGGTTGATTTTTACCACCTTGAATTCCATGGTTTTACCCACGTAGATATCGTAGTCGCGTATCGGTTTGATGTCAATTTGTGATCCAGGCAAGAATGCTTCAACGCCTTTGATGTCGACAATCAAGCCACCTTTTGTACGGCTTTTCACAAAACCGTCGATGATGGTGTCGTTTTCGAGCGCTTCGTTGATCTCTTCCCAGGACTTCTGCGTTTTTGCCCGTTTGCGGGATAATACCAGCTGCCCATTGGCGTCTTCCTGTGATTCGACGTAAACGTCTACGGTGTCGCCAACCTTTAAGTCCGGCGTGTCACGAAACTCAGAAAGCGATACCAAACCGTCAGACTTAAAGCCGATGTTTAATACCACATCCTTGTTGTTGATGGATACGACCGTTCCCTGAACAATTTCACCTTTGTTGATGGAATTGAACGTGCCGGCGTACAATTCTTCCAGCTTCGAACGTTCTTCATCGCTGTAATTGCCAAAGCCCTTCTCGTCTTTTTCCCAGTCGAAATCGGCGTCCGGGGTACTCCAAGCGGTTGATTTGATCTCATCGATCAGATTCGAATCAGCTTCTGATTCGATGTCTTCTCTTTCTTTCACCAAGGTGTCCTCGGCGTCTTGAAGCTCAGCTTTTTTAGCTGCTAATTCTTTTTCTACTTCTTGTTTTTTTGCCATTAATTGATTTGTCTCCTTTTCCTGATTTTTAATCAGGACTGCAAAGGTATGAAAAAGTTTTATTTATAGGTAGTTATTCGTTTATTTTTTATATTTTCCGCCTCAGCACCCGTTATTCGCGAAACCTTCGGGCGGCGTTCGGATCGGCTTTGAGACCGCTTCGACGATTGTTCGAGTCGGCTTCGGGACTCCTTCGGGATTGCTTCGAGACCGCTTCGACGATTGTTCGAGTCGGCTTCGGGACTCCTTCAAATACAGTCAATTGCCTTCCGAAGGGCTTCGAAAAATGCCCGAAGGAGTCCCGAAGGAGTCCCGGAGCAAGGTCGAAGTATACCCAAAAGCTTGTCAAACGTGAGTCGACGCGACCGTTGACCACCCATTACCGACCACAGACCTTCGGCCAGAAACCACCGGTATCACCCCGCATCGTGTTCCTGTGCCGCCTTTTGGCTTGCCTTGAACGTATTGTAACTGCGAGGCCGGACAATTTTGATGCTTTGTTTGGAAAGCGCAATGCTTGCATTCAGCTCGAAGCCAACCAATAAAATCAGCGAATTGAGGTAAATCCAGATCATGATGACGATCAAGGTACCGATCGATCCATACAATTTGTTGTAGGTGCCGAACTGGTTGATGTAAAAGGCGAATCCCGAAAACGTGAGGATGGCCAGGATGGTGGCCAGCATGGCCCCGGGACTGAAAAACTTCCACTTGCGGGAAGAGGCCGGCCCAAATTTGTAAAGAATGCTTACCGTAAGAAAATAGATACCAAATAAAATGAGCCAACGGGCCGCGGCAATAACGAAACCCCAGAATGCTGCATTGATCCGTATGTTTTCGCGCAGGTACCCGATGATATACCCGGCGGCCGTGAAAATGGTCATCCCAACCGCCAACGCGGTAATGATCATCAGGGTTAGCCCGATCGCTACCAGCCGCTGTCGGCCCCAGCTGCGACTTTCCGTAATCAGGGACGCCTTATTGAAGGCGAGCATCAACGACCCTACGCCATTGGTGGCAAAGAAGGTGGCCAGTATGAAACCCACTGACAGCAATCCGCTGTTCTGGTTTTTTACAATGTCTTCGAGGGTGGTTTCCACGGCCAAAAACGCGTTGTGCGGCATAACAACCTCGATGAAATCGAGCAGTTTTTCCTGAAAATTCGCAATGGGGATATATGGAATCAGGGTAAACAAAAAGATAATGCCCGGAAAAATAGCCAACATGAAGTTGTATGCCAGGGAAGAAGCTTTGTTGAGAATGGATTCGCGCGCAATCTCCTGGAAGAAGAAGGTCGCTACGGTATACAGGGGTAGCGAGCCAAACCCCGGTAGCACGGCAACTTTGGTCCATTCCACAAATTGGTAGTATGGTTTGAATCTCAGTAAATTGCGATGTACCCAACTCATGTTAGTGGTTATTCAAAGTAAGGTTGCAGGCGATCGATGAAATCCTGCGGGGCCCGGCACGGCTTATTGCGTTTCATATCGATAAACGCAAGCGTTGTACTGCCCGTGTTGATCAATTCGCCTGCCTCTCCAAACACTTCGTATTCAAATGTGATTTTTACCGCTGGTTTTTCCTTCAGGTAAACCTTAACGACCAGTTCCTCATCGTACCGTGCCGGTTTGATAAACCGGGTTTGCATCTCCAACACCGGCAGCATGACGCCGTTGTCTTCCAGCGATTTGTACGAAGTACCCAGGCTACGGAGCATTTCGACGCGGCCGACCTCATAATAGGTGGCGTAGTTGCCATAATACACATAACCCATCTGATCTGTTTCCGCGTATCGGACCCGTACCTTAGTTTCAAAAATAAACATTAGCGTTTAATATTTCGTTCGTTCAGGGCCTGTTGAAATTTGCGCGCATTGATGTTGTGCTCGGCCTGCGTCTTCGCAAAGTTATGATAGCCCGAAAAGTCCTCCTTGGCACACATGTACAGGTAATCGTGTTGCTGGTAGTTGAGCACGGCATCGATGGATGCGATGCTGGGCATCATAATGGGCCCCGGCGGAAGGCCGGCATATTTGTAGGTGTTATAAGGAGAATCCAGCTCGAGATGCCGGTAAAGTACCCGCCTTATCGTAAAGTCGTTGGCGGCAAAGATGACGGTCGGGTCTGCCTGCAGCAGCATTCCCCGGCGCAGCCTGTTGATGTACAGGCCTGCAATGGCCGGCATTTCGGCGACGTGCAGCGCCTCACCCTTCACGATAGCGGCCAATATGCTCACTTCCTGGGGGGTGAGGTTCAGCTTGGCCGCTTTCTGGCGCCGCTCCTCGTTCCAGAACTTTTCATATTCGGTAGCCATCCGGTCTATAAAGTCTGCCGCAGCAGTATTCCAGTATACCTCATACGTGTTGGGTATGAACATACCGAAGAAATTTTCAGTATTGAAACCGTATTTGGCTGCTACGCTGTCGTCGTTGAAGAGGCTGATGAACGCCGCGGAATCAGGTTCCAGTTGCTCGGCCAGCAAGGCTGCGAAGTTTTCCTTCAGCCGGACATTTTCAAACCGCAGCTGCACCGGATCCTGAAAACCACCGCCTAACTTGTTGATCAGCGTCCGGTTGTTCATGCCCTGTTCCAGCTTGTACCTACCGGCTTTCACGCGGTGGGGATAATCCATCTTTTCCGCCGCCCAGCGGAAAGATGCCGTATCCCGCACGATACGCATCTGTCCGATATTAGCCATGATATCTTCAAAGTCCCAATCGGAGTAGATGTAGAGGTATTCTTCCTCATCCGTAACATTGGGGGCTAAAAAGCCTTTGTAAAATTTAAAGGCGACAAAGCCGCCTCCAATGACGACGATCAGGGCAATAGCCAGAACGACCTTGATGACTTTTTTATTTCTTTTTCCCATATGATTATCAGGGCTTAATTCCTTGTTATTGACTGGTCAGGGCGACGTTGACCGGTGTCCCAATGCTGACCAGGGGGCTGTCGGGCGTAGGGGTCTGTGATACGACCACCGCAGAGAGGCTATCCACGACAGGCCCCATATAATTAACGGACCCGAGCGTCAGCGAAACGCCCTGTAGTGCAAAACGTGCCTGGTCAAGCGTAAGCCCGGTTAAATCCGGTACCTGAACTTCGTTGGCACCGCGCCCGTCGCCCAGCACCAGGTCGATTGTCGAGCCTTTCGGAATGGGGCGGCCGGCATTCAGTTTCACACCGCCAAATTTGACATCCAGTACGACATTGCGCGCAATATCCGGGATATAGGTGGTATCACCCAGCTTAAGCCCATAGCTGTTTAACATGGCGCGTGCCTCGACAAACGTCTTCTCAATCAGGTCCGGGAAAGCCACTTCTGGCGCCGTGCGTGTGATGATGGTGAGGTACAACGTCCGGTTTTCCTTTACCTTGGTGTCCGGGTCGGGGTCCTGCTCGATAACCAGTCCTGGCTGGGCGTCCATTTGGTATACCGAATCCAGGTCGTATTCAAATCCCTGTGACTCCAGTTTTTCTACGGCGTCGTTAATGTGCATGCCCTTGAGTTGCGGTACCAGGACGGTATCGCCATAGCGGGTATATTCCCGTAGGCCAAAAAAGATAATAAGAAAGAAAACAAACAGCGCAACAAGTGCTGCAATAAGGTTTTTCCTAAATGTCTCCGTTCTTAAATACTGAAAGATTTTTATCATACTAAATCCTTAATCATTAACCGGTTTTTCCGAGGTCTGTCTGGTGCATAGCAATATTAAAGCCATGATTCGTCATCTTTCTAAGAAAACGGAGCCTAAGAGGCAAAATTATTCGTTTTTCTTCGGATGTCAAATATATTCCCGGCTTTAAATGCGTACGGTATCAGCTTGTATATCAACCCAAGTTTAGCTATGTTTGCGCGTCTCAAACGATTGATCATGCGTACAAAAATAGCATTAATTACCGGGGGATACACAGCCGAATCTGAAGTTTCCCTAAAAAGCGCCGAATTTGTGAGCCAACAGCTTGATGCATCCCGATATGAGGTGTACAGGATCATGATCACCGCGAGCAGTTGGTATTACCTGGCAGAGAATGGCGTAAAATATCCGGTTAACCGGGAAGATTTTACCCTGCCATTGGCCGACCGCGTCGTACGTTTTGATCTGGCCTTTATCATGCTGCACGGCTCGCCGGGCGAAGACGGGCGTCTTCAGGGGTATCTGGATATGGTTGGATTGCCGTACACCTCCTGCGATGCGCTCACCTCTGCGCTGACCATGAACAAGGCCTATACCAAAGCGGTGCTTGCCGGTATTCCCGACCTTTATCTTGCCAGGTCCGTACAGTTATTTGAGACACAACGGGATGAAGCCGTGGAAATTGTAACCCGGGAGCTCACGTTGCCCTATTTCGTGAAACCGAATGCCGGGGGCAGCAGTATCGGCATGACTAAGGTAAAAACACACGATCAGCTGGCCGGGGCGATAGCGAAGGCGTTTGATGCTGAAAATACCGGCAGGCAGGTCATCGTTGAGGAGTTTGTGGAAGGGCGGGAATTCTCAGTTGGGATTTACCGGCGTGCAGGCGACCTGGTGGTATTGCCGGCCTCGGAGGTAATCACCGAACGCGAGTTTTTCGACTTTGAAGCCAAATATGTGCCGGGTCTAACCAATGAAGTGACGCCGGCCGACCTTACCGCGGAGCAACGGCAGCGGGTCGAACGGGTGGTTAAGGCGATCTATGCCCGCCTTAATTGCAGGGGTATGGTACGGGTGGACTTTTTTTTCCAAAAATCAACCGACCGGTTTTACTTTATCGAAATCAATACCATCCCCGGACAGACTGCGCAAAGCTTCATCCCCCAGCAGGTGCGGGCCGCCGGCATGACCGAGTCCGCATTTTATAGTGAACTCATCGAGCAGTCGCTGAAAGCTGCGGCGCAGGCATAGCCGGTTTAATGTCGTTGAGACAGTACAGCAATACCTGCCGTACTTACGGTTTTAACCTGCTGGGCAGGTAGCCAAAGTGCTTTTTGAAAGCTTTGGTAAAATTGTACGGTTCGCTGTATCCCAGGGAATAAGCCACCTCAAAGATGCTGGATGACGTGTCGGTCAGCAGCTGATGGGCATATTGCATCCGCAGGCTGGACAGGTATTCAAAAACGGTAACGCCAAAAAGCGCCTTGAAGCCTTTTTTAAGCTTGAAGTCATTTAACCCGGTGACCTGACAGATATTTCGCATGCTGACCGGATTCAGTATGTTGGATTCGATATACTCCTTGGCCATATACAACCGGTCCTTCTCGTGGGCAGCGAGCGGCCGAATTTTAGTCGTAGCGATGGACTCTGCTTGCAAGGCCTGCGCAAGGAACAGTTCCGCAACCTTCGATTCGTAGAATAGCTGTTTCATTTTGCCCCGGTATGCGCACTGCTTCAACTCCTGGATAATTGCCGCCTGCTGAGGGGTGATCGGCAGCGGAGCGGGGGAAATATCGACTTCTTCATTGCGGGTTACCTTATTCCAGAACCGCTCGAGACAACCCAGGTCATCCACCATAAGCCTTTTGAAAAAAGGTTCGGTCATGCTTATCCCAAAACTGCTGATCCGCTGGCCACGGATGGAGTAATTGCCCTCGAAATAGGGAGAATAGCTCAAAATGTGGTGATTGGCCTGGAGCGAGGTTAAGCTGGCATTGCGCTTGTCCTCGCCGATGCAGATTCCTTCGATGGAGAAATACATCGTCAGTATCGGCTCCTCGAAACAGTCACTCACGGAAACCCATTGACGTCGTTTGCTGCTCACCGAAAAAATCTCCAGTCCGTTGAGCGAAAGGTGAACGTTGGCGTTTAAATCATTCGGATTCTCAATGAAGAGATTGGTGAGATTGGCCTGTAGGAAATCAACATATGTTTCCATATTGTACCATTAATGTTACGCAGTCTGTAAGACAAAATTAAATTTTTAGGGATAAACCCGTATAAAGTGCATGAAATAATTTATTATTTCACAATTATTCAGGGGGTTATGTTTTTTGGCGGGTTTTTAATCCGTTCGGAATAGGGTAGGGTATGGCACGGTTTACCATCTTTGACTACGCCGGTTGACACCGAATCAGTCGGCTATGGTAAAACAACGTAGGTACGTCACATGAACAGTGTATATAGGAGACCTTCCTTAGATGGAAAGACAATGGTCACGATTTTCCGTACGAATGTGGTTGAGTGGGAGCATGCGCAATTCATCGTCAATGAATTAAAGTACCGGTTTCCCGGCGCGCAATTTACGTTTGATCTTTTGGACAGCGACCGCGTGTTCCGCCTGGAATCCGCAGCGGATATTGGTGATGAGGTTGTCCGGTTTGTTAAAGGCCAAGGGTTTATGTGCGAACTGCTGTAGTTATTTTGGGTTAATATAACCGGGCTAAGTAGCGGTTCATTGCGTGGTTGAACGTTTCCACATCCTCCAGGTTCGGCAGATGGCCGCATTCCGGTATTTCGGCATAGGTAGCATCGGGAATGCGCTCGGTAAGGATATCGACCTGTTCTCTGGTTGCAATGGTGTCTTCGGCACCCCGGATGACCAGGGTGGGCACGGATATCGATGCCAGACTTTCGGTCGTATCCGTACGGGAAGCCAATGCCAATAAGGTCGCACATATGCTGCTTTCCACATTTCGGCGGATGCTGCTTTTGATGAGTTCTACCGCTTCCTGATTCTCGATCAGGCTCTTTTTCGAAAATACGTTGTGGACAAAGCCGATGGAGAACGCCCGTTTACCGTTTTTAAGTACAGATTGAATGCTGTCAAATCTCTTTTGTTTGGCGGCATTGTCGTCGGCAAGTGAATGCGTATCGCACAGTATTAAACCTGAAAGCGACTGCGGTTGGATTTCATAGGCGCGTAGCGCGATGTAGCCGCCCATGGAAATGCCGCATAGAACCGCCCTGTCAATAGCCAGCTTTCGCATGAATACCAGGAGATCCTTTGCAAACACATCCACACTGAAAAAACCGTGGCCGATTGTGCTGTTGCCGTGTCCCCTTACATCGACGGCAATTCCCGTGATGTGCGGAGGTAATGCTGCCAGCTGGGGGAGCCACATGTTTTTGTTGAAGGGAAACCCGTGAATGAAGATTACGGTATTCCCGAATTGGATCCCTTCACGGACCAGGTAGCTTATGCTGATGTCGCCAATACGGATTCGTTTTCTTTTTATCGGGTCGTTGTGGTATGCCATATGCGAGCAACAATATACTATTCAATAAGTTTTGTGCTGCTAAAGATAATAAAACTCATCGTCGATGCAAGCGGTTGATTAAGTGCCAAACAAACGACGATGAGGTGCCGTGGTTTGCTACCGATGCTGCAGTCTCAGTTTTTCAGTGACTTCGCCTTTCAGGTGATTTTTCCACCGATCAATAAGCGGTTTTTCCAACTTGAATTCGCGATATTCATCCGGACTCATAATTGGAATGCCCTTTACAATGGGATAGAGCCGGTCACACGTGGTACACACCAAAAAGCCTTCGGTCACGTTCCCGTCGACATTGTGTCCGACTACGGTTAAGTCTAAGTCTGCCTGATCAAACGGGCAGCATAATTTTTCTAGGGTTGTTCGTCTCATGTTGGAAAAGTTAAATTCTGGTAAAAACGTTGGATTTCGCCAGCCGGATGTTCCGCATTCATGACGCCCGACACCACCGCTATTCCATCGTAGTGGAGGCCGGTTAGCCGATGAAGGTTATGCGGCCGGATTCCGCCGGCGAGGAATATAAGGTTTTTAAACAGCAGTCTTGCCTCGCGCACGGTCTGAAAATCGACCAGTTCACAGCTATTGGCGGTAGGGGAGGGAAACATGGAACAGAATGAAATATAAGCTAGCTGGTGGTCTGCTGCCCATTGAACCACTGATAAGTCGTTGTTGCAGGTGAGGCCGGTGATAAACGGCCTTGCAATGGCTGCACGAAGTGCGGGGAGATCTTGCGGGATCTGGTCGAAATGAACGCCATCCAGCGGTGTGTGCTGCAGGTATTCCCATCGGTTGTTGATGATGACGGGGATGCCGGCCGGTGAGCAACGTTTATGGATCTGCCAAACAAGGGTTTCGATCGATTGACCCGTTTGGAAATTGTCCCAGATTTGAACCGCAACGATCGGTGAGCCGACTATCCGGTCTATTTTTTCCAGTAGGATCTTTTCGTCCATCGCCGGATCGACAATTAAATAAATGCCATTTTTTAGTTCCATCCTGATTGCATTGCGCGGTAGAAAGCGACCCAGTAAGGGTCCGCTTCCTGATAAGTTAAGTCCGATGTATTTCCGTTTTTTTCGTATGCTATTTTTATGCCTTGCGGTGCAGGGGTTATCCAGCCAACTTCTGAACACGGGATATTTACCGCTGCCAGCCGGGCAATGAGTGCTTCCACGGCGTCTGGCCTGCAGGTGATCACCATGGCACCCGCGCCGATGCAGCGGCTGGCGTCCAGTGAAAAGACTTTACAAACCGCTGTTTGGGCTTCGCCAATTGGAAGCCGCTCGTTGTCGACCAGGGCACCGTTGCCAGAGGCGACAGCAAGTTCATAGATTGCGCCAAGTACCCCGCCTTCGGTGACATCGTGCATTGCCGTAACGCCGGCATGTCGGCTGTTTTCTCCCACCGCTACCAATGCGTCCTGCAGCGACGAGGTCGCATAAAATGCAGCGCAGGCTTCCTGATAGTGCGCGACCCCTGCCTGGTTTTTGACCGTTTCCGGAAAGCTCATTGCCAGAATAGCGGAGGCGGAAAGGGCGCAGGTTTTAGTTACCAGAATCACGTCGCCCGGCGTTGCCAATGTTGACGTTAGTAACTGCGCTTTTGGCGCGACGGTGGTAAACGTCCCGCCGCCGGCAATTGTGGAACGTTGGCCTTCGGCAAACCCGGTGTGACCGCCGGTGATCGCCATGCCAATATCCGAAGCAAACTGATGGATGTACGACCAGTATCGCTCAAACTCCGCTTTTGGAAAGTCTGCAGGAAGGTTCAGTACGAACTGCCCGTACATCGGGGCAAAACCGGTTGTTGCCATGTCGTTGGCCATCAAATGAACGGATAGCCATGCCGATTCTTCCAAACCGAGTGATGGAATGAGCGACAGCGGATCGCTTGTGAAAGCCATGGCTTGGCCGTCCGGTAGGTCGACCACGGATACATCCACGCCGAAGCCGGGGCCTACGGACACTTCCGGCCGGGGATGGCCGCAACGGTTACGTATGAATTCCTCAAACAGGTGTCTATCTATTTTTCCCATGGTGTTGCCATTAATCGACGTCGTCGAATTTTACATACAACCCAAAAAAATCACCAACCGGCACACGCCATTGCTGGACCGGGAACCAGGTGGGCAAGCCGGTGCAGGTCCATGTAATGGTATATCTCCGGCCCGTGAGCGCGCGATGGATGACGTTCATAAGTTTTTCGGGAGTATAGAACGTTGCGGTTACGTAGAATGGATTTTTGCCGAACAGTTGTTGAACCCTGCGACGTAACACTTTGGGCGAGTTCCGATTCATCATGCCCATGGCGATACCATACTTGCCCACCCGGGCAGCTTCCCGAATCACTTTTTCCGGATCTTTGTAATACTCAAAGGTCGTGATGAAAGCCAGCGCATCAAAGGTGTGGTTTTTGAATGGCATGTAGTGCGAGTCTGCCATGACGAGGTCGCCATCGAATAAGTGTATCGCCTGCGATAACATTAAAGGTGAAATGTCCCCTCCTGTAGCTTCTATGCCAATTTCTTTCCACCAGCGCGTGAAGCGTGTAGTGCCGCAGCCGAATTCCAATAACGTCTTAATGCGCTGGTCTTTGGAGACCAGCTGTTCCATCACTTTCTTTTGCCAGATTTCAGCGCGCTTATAGCGGCCTTCATACCATTGTTCATAGGTGTCCGTGTGTTGTCGGTTAAAAAACCATTCGGGCCGACCCTGCCAGTTTTGTTGTTGCTGGGGAATTAGTACCCCGGTTGATTTTTCGATTTCCATTTTCATCCGTATAATTTATTGCATTACTTGGTGATGAATCGTGCATGAACCGCCATTGAACAACAGGCTTCGGGGTTTTTTACATCCCATGGAGCTCATGCATTGAAATGGATAAGGAATAGCGGAGCGGCCGACCGGCGGTATCCGAAGACTTGCATCCCTACGTTGGCATTATCCAAATCAGGTGTCGGGTATCATCTCAGCCCCATAATAGGTGGCACCCCGTGCATTGGTTGCGAAGATAGTTAAATTATTTCAATTGGCTTCAAGTCGAGCTAAAGTTTGTCACTTACAGCGATTTAAATAGGCTTAAAATGTGTCTATTGGGGTTTTTTTCAAAAATATTTCCGTTATACCGATCTGATTTCTATCTTTGCAAACCGATTCGGGAATGCGCTTGTAGCTTAACTGGATAGAGCACCTGACTACGGATCAGGAGGTTAGGGGTTCGACTCCCTTCAAGCGCACATGTTTCATCCAAATAGCCTAATCTGAATCTGATTAGGCTATTGTTTTTTACACTTGTACGTACTACTATGCTAAACCTTGTTTTATTTGGCCCTCCGGGAGCAGGGAAAGGAACGCAATCCCAGAAATTGATTGATCACTATCAATTGGTTCATATTTCCACGGGCGATATCTTCAGGGCACACATCAGCAATCAAACCAAATTGGGACAGCAGGTCAGTAAACTGATCGCCGACGGTGAGTTGGTGCCCGATTCCATTACGATTGCCATGCTTGAGGAAGAGATCGATAAGCATCCGCATGCAAAAGGCTTCATTTTTGATGGCTTTCCCCGTACGGTGGCGCAAGCTGAGTCGCTGGATAAGTTTTTGGCCTCAAGGGGTACCGGTATTACAGGTGTAATTGCGTTGGACGTAACGGAGGCTGAGCTAACGGCACGTATTGCGAAGCGTAAGGCCATTAGTAATCGGGCAGACGATGATGCCGACAAACTAAAGAAGCGGATCGAGGAATATTTCAACAAGACGATTCATGTGCTGCCTTACTACGAAGAGCAAGGTAAACTGACCAAAGTCGACGGCATTGGCGAAATCGACGTGATCTTTTCGAACATCAAAGCGGTTATGAATTCTTGGACATCTTAAGAAGCTGCGAAATAGGTGAAACATGCCACAGGGCTCAAATTTTGTAGATTACGTGAAGGTATGTTGCCGATCTGGTCACGGTGGGTCAGGATCGGCACACTTACATCGAGATAAGTTTACGGCCAAAGGAGGCCCAGACGGAGGTGATGGCGGCAGAGGCGGACACATTTTAGTCAAGGGAAACAGTCAGCTTTGGACTTTGTTACATCTCAAATACCGAAAGCATATTATAGCCGAAAGTGGTCAGCCAGGTGGCAGCGCGCTTAAGCACGGCGCCAACGGCAAAGATGAGGTGCTGGAGGTTCCCCTTGGCACGGTAGCTCGCAACGCGGAAACCAATGAAATTCTGTTTGAGATCACCGAAGATGGTGAGGCTAAAATTTTGACGCCCGGCGGAAGGGGTGGGTTAGGTAATTGGCATTTTAAAAGTCCTACCCAGCAAACTCCGCGATTCTCTCAACCGGGTGAACCAGGTAGAGAAGAGTGGATTGTGCTTGAACTAAAGGTGCTGGCAGATGTGGGACTGGTTGGGTTTCCAAATTCCGGTAAGTCTACTCTTCTTTCCGTGGTTTCGGCTGCACAACCCGAGATTGCCGACTATCCGTTTACAACATTAGTGCCCAACTTGGGAATCGTATCTTACCGAGATAACCGGTCGTTTATCATGGCTGACATTCCTGGTATTATTGAGGGTGCGTCGGAGGGCAGGGGATTAGGCCATCGTTTCTTGAGGCACATTGAGCGGAATTCAGTGTTATTGTTTATGATTCCGGCTGACACGAGCCGGACAATTCGTGAAGAATACGATATTTTATTAAAGGAGTTGGTAGCTTTTAACCCCGAACTGATGGACAAGCCACGTGTTCTAGCTATCACAAAATCCGATATGTTGGATGCGGAGCTGCAGCAAGCCTTGGGTGAGGAGGTTCCGAAAGGTATACCTCATTTATTTATATCGTCAGTGGCGGGGAAAAATATTACTCCTTTGAAGGACTTGATATGGCAGGCTATAACTGGTAAACCCGCTTAATATAATAATATCCCCCACCTATTAATAATTTAATACTGTTCGTTTTCGTTTGGGAACCTCGACTGCTTAACATCATCAATATAACGCGCGACGGCACCACCAATTTCTTCATAGAGATTGAGGTATTGCCGGAGAAATTTTGGTTTAAAACCCTTGTTAATGCCAAGCAAGTCGTGAACCACAAGGACTTGCCCATCGCATGCTCTACCAGCGCCGATTCCAATAGTGGGGACAGCGAGACTAGCAGTCACCTCCGCCGCCAATTTCGCAGGAATTTTTTCGAGTACCACCGCGAAGCAACCGGCGTCTTCCAGATGCTTGGCATCGGATCTAAGTTTTTCCGCCTCGGTATCGCCCTTGGCCCTGACGGTGTAGGTGCCAAACTTGTAAATCGACTGCGGTGTGAGCCCTAAATGACCCATAACAGGGATGCCTGCATTAACAATTCGCTTGACGGTATCACGGATCTCTATACCACCCTCTACCTTCAGCCCATGAGCGCCACTTTCCTTCATGACTCGCACGGCCGCTTTCAAGGCTTCCGCACTATCCCCTTGATACGTGCCAAAAGGCAGATCTACGATGACAAGCGACCGCTTTGCGGCGCGCACCACCGATGAGGCGTGATAAAGCATTTCATCTAGTGTAATGGGAACAGTCGTTTCGTATCCGGCCATTACATTGGCAGCAGAATCACCCACCAATATGACGTCAATGCCAAAGTCATCTAATATCCGGGCCATGGAATAGTCGTATCCGGTGAGAACTGCGATTTTCTCGCCCCGAGTTTTCATTTCACGGATGGTGTGAGTGGTAATGCGTTTGACCTCTTTATTTACGGACATAATGCAAACGTAGGAAAAAATCCGTAATTTGCGTGTATCACGTTTTGTCCGGTGCAACAAATGGATGTGCCGACACAGTCGACCGGTGGAATTTATGCCAAATTGCGTAACTTACGCCAATTATCTATCATGAGGATATGAAAACAATATTAATACCCACCGATTTTTCCGAAAACGCCTTTGTCGCCGCCGAATATGGTTGTTCTTTGGCCAAGGTTACCGGACAAAAGGTGCTTTTGTTTCATGCCTTTATAGGCCTTTATTCGGGTTATAGCGAAGAAGAAAATAGTAGTCAGCGGATAGCTTGGGCGGAAAGTGAACCGGCGCGGCGGTTGGAGAATCTTGTTAAAACACTTAAAGAAGAATTTCCGGGGGTTCACATTGAAAGCGAATACATTAAAGGATTTATGATTGATGTCTTGACCGCGAAGGTACGCGAAGATCTTTTTTCTTTGGTGGTCATGGGAACGAAAGGGGTATCCAATGTTGCGGAAAGCCTGCTGGGTAGCACGACCTTTGAAGTGATCAAGAAATCAGCAATTCCAGTTTTGGTTGTGCCGACGGATACGCCCGATTTTGAGCTTAAGAAGATTGGCTTTTTTACTGATTACAACGATAGCGAACTGGATGCGCTATTTAAGTTCAGACAAGCCATTCCGCTACGGCAACAAATATCGGTGTTACATTTCCACAGCGACAGGGAAAAACAAGATGCGGTAGAGAAGTCTTTGTCGCGCTGGAAGCGAAAAACAAGCGCAGCTTTTCCCGGCGAAGACTTCGTATTTAAAGTCATACCGGTAGAGAAGGTGGACATCAATGCCGTGAGTGAAGCTGCTGCGGATGAACAGTTAAATTTGCTAATTTTTGTGCGACCACATAAGTCCTTTTTCGAAAAAATTTTTGCGCCGAGCCTTACCAAGGAGGTTGTGGGTTACTCTAGCGGTATACCGTCGTTGTTTATTAGCGTTTAAGCCGTGAATCGATTAAAGAACAAGTTATGAATAACCATTTTTCGTCTGCAGGGGCTCGGTGGCGAGCTGCGGTGCAAACCGAAAAGCCGTTACAAATTGCCGGTACAGTTAATGCTAACCATGCATTGTTGGCTTCTCAGGCTGGTTTTCGAGCAATTTATCTATCGGGCGGGGGAGTAGCAGCCGGTTCTCTCGGGTTGCCCGATCTGGGAATATCGACCTTACATGATGTACTTATTGACGCAGAACGGATAACTCAAGTATGCGATACGCCGCTGTTGGTAGACGTTGACACGGGATTTGGTCCTTCGGCATTCAACATCGCTCGGACGGTGAAATCACTGATCCGGGCAGGTGCCGCAGCGCTGCATATGGAAGATCAGATCGGCGCAAAGCGTTGTGGTCATCGACCTCATAAGGAGTTGGTAAGCCAGAGCGAAATGGTGGACCGGATAAAGGCTGCCGTAGATGCACGTACGGATATACAATTTGCTATTGGCGCCCGTACTGACGCACTTGCCAATGAAGGGTTGGAACGCACGCTTGAGCGTGCGGTAGCATATGCAGGCGCGGGAGCTGATTTTATTTTTGCCGAGGCGGTAGACAAATTGGACCAATATCGTGCTTTCGCTGAAGCAACGGGCATCCCGGTATTGGCAAATATTACCGAGTTTGGAAGGACGCCGCTATGGACGGTAGGTGAATTAGCACAGGCCGGCGTGTCGCTGGTGCTATACCCCTTGTCGGCCTTCCGTGCAGCTAATTGGGCGGCACGCAACGTATATGACCACATCCGGAAAGACGGCACGCAACAAGCTGTGCTGGATATCATGCAAACGCGGGGTGCACTTTACGAATGTATCGGCTATTACAACTATGAACGAAAATTGGATGAACTATACGGGAAAGGCGGGAGGTAATTTATGCCGTTTGCTAATAAATGAAAACATAATCCCGTTGATAAAGTAGCCATGATTATTTGATCAATACAGTAAAAAAGTTTACTATGGCTGAGATGAACCGAGACGTGGCACTTAAGCCAAAAAAGTCAGTAGCGCTTTCAGGCGTTGTGGCGGGCAACACAGCACTATGCAGCGTCGGAAAAAGTGGGAACGATTTGCATTACCGCGGTTATGATATCCTCGATCTGGCGGAAGCCGCATCGTTTGAAGAGATTGCACACCTGCTAGTCCACGAAAAGCTACCCAATAAAACTCAGCTCCAAGCTTACAGAAATAAGCTTCGCGCGCTCCGTGGGCTTCCGCAGATCGCAAAAAATGTGTTGGAGGAAATACGTGCGGCAGCACATCCTATGGACGTCCTGCGAACCTATACCTCCATTCTGGGAACCATTTACCCCGAAAAAGAAGATCAGCCGATTGCAGGTGCCCGTGATATCGCCGATAAGCTATTGGCTTCTTATGGCTCGGCATTACTTTATTGGTACCATTATTCGCACAATGGCAAGCGCATAGACGTCGAGACTACAGACGAAACAATAGGAGGACATTTTTTGCATTTGCTGCACGGTAAAGCACCATCCGATTCATGGAGCAAAGCGATGGAGGTTTCGCTGAATCTGTATGCGGAGCATGAGTTTAATGCATCAACTTTTACAGGTCGCGTCATCGCTGGCACCGGAGCCGATATCTATTCATGCGTTACTGGAAGTATCGGAGCGTTGCGGGGGCCGAAACACGGTGGTGCCAACGAAATAGCCTATGAAATACAAAGCCGATATGCGGACGCTGATGCCGCGGACGCTGATGTTAGACGACGGTTGGAGCGCAAAGAAATTATCATTGGTTTTGGTCACCCAGTTTACACTGTGGCTGATCCGCGGAATCAAGTGATAAAAAAGGTGGCGCGAGCGCTTGCCGAGGCTGCCGGCGACCTGGTGTTATTTAACATTGCCGAAAGGGTGGAATCCGTGATGTGGGCGGAAAAACGGATGTTTCCTAACCTCGACTGGTTTTCGGCGGTTTCGTATCATCTTATGGGTGTTCCGACTGTATTTTTTACACCACTCTTTGTGATATCTAGAGTTACCGGATGGAGCGCCCATCTCATTGAACAACGGCAGGACGGAAAGATTATTCGACCAAGTGCTCATTATACCGGTCCGGACAACCGGAAATTTGTGCCAATAGATTTAAGGCCGTAACCGTGTTCACTTAACAATATAGAATTACTTCATCTTACTATCCAAAAAATGATGTCATCGATTTCCAACGTACGCCCTGATACCGATCGGGTTATCGCCGATATTGTCGATTATGTAACGAACTATAGTATTCGTAGTGAAGCTGCTTGGAAGACTGCTCATTATTGTTTGCTGGACACATTGGGCTGCGGATTCGAAGCGCTGACTTATCCTGCCTGCACGAAGTTGCTGGGTCCGGTCGTACCAGGTACAATTGTTCCTCACGGCGCAAAGGTTCCGGGGACGGCTTACCAACTTGACCCGGTACATGCGGCGTTTAATATCGGAACTCTGATCCGCTGGTTAGATTTCAACGATACCTGGCTAGCGGCCGAATGGGGACATCCATCTGACAATCTCGGCGGAATATTAGCAACAGCTGATTGGTTATCGCGAACAGCGGTGGCTTCCGGTAGATCACCTTTGACGATGCGGACAGTGTTGGATGCCATGATCCGGGCCCACGAAATCCAAGGGGTGCTCGCACTGGAGAATTCGTTTAACAAAGTAGGAATTGACCACGTGCTGTTGGTAAAGCTGGCATCTACTGCGGTGGTTGGCAAGTTGCTCAACCTTTCTCAAGAAGAGCTTGAAAACGCCCTGTCACTTGCGTTTGTTGATGGACAAGCACTCCGTACTTATCGTCATTCGCCAAATACAGGGAGTCGTAAATCATGGGCGGCCGGTGATGCTACATCCCGCGCTGTGCGGTTGGCTTTAATCGCACAGACGGGTGAAATGGGATATCCATCTGTTTTGACGGCTAAAACATGGGGCTTTTACGACGTGCTGTTTAATGGAAGAGCATTCGAATTTCAACGGGAGTATGGCTCATACGTAATGGAAAATGTGCTTTTCAAAATATCCTTTCCAGCAGAATTCCATGCCCAAACCGCAGTGGAAGCGGCGATGATGCTTTATACGCAGCTTATGATGCGCGGCAAAACGTCGGATGATATTGCCCATATCCGCATTCGAACACACGAGGCTGCCATCCGTATCATTGATAAAAAGGGACCGTTGTATAATCCAGCTGATCGCGACCATTGCATTCAATACATGATTGCCATTCCGTTGATTTTCGGCAGGCTTACGGCATCAGACTATGAAGATCTAGTAGCACTTGACCCACGGATAGATCTATTGCGGGCCAAAATGGAAACGACAGAAGATCAACAATTTACGCGAGACTATCATGATCCGGAAAAACGATCGATTGCCAATGCATTGAGTGTGACATTGGTAGACGGAACGGTGTTAAACGAGGTCATGGTTGAATATCCGATAGGTCACAAACGACGTCGTGAGGAGGGGATGCCGATACTTATCGAAAAGTACAAGACTAACCTGGCACGTATATTTTCGAAAAAACAGCAAGCCCGTATTTTAGAAGTGACACTTAACCGAGAAATGCTTTTTTCGATGCCGGTTAACGAGTTTGTAGATTTGATCGCGTTTTAAAATGCCTTATCTTTGCTGCTATAACGTGAAGATTTCCGACTATGCCTATTACCGATAAAGATATCCTTTATGAAGATAATCACCTTCTTGCCGTTAATAAACGTGCAGGCTATTTGGTCCAAGCTGATCCGGGGGGCGACGAACCGTTGGAGGCGATGGTCAATCAGTATCTGACGCACAAATACCAAAAACCAAACGGGGCGTTTGTAGGAGTGATCCACCGTCTGGATCGTCCGGTAAGTGGCTTAATTCTTTTTGCAAAGACGAGTAAGGGACTTGAGCGGATGCAAAAGCTTTTCAAGGACCGTGAAATAAGAAAAACCTATTGGGCGGTTGTTCGCACACCCCCTGACGAGCCCGAGGGCAAACTAGTTCACTGGCTGTCGCGCGATCGTACTCAAAATATCACCAAGGCGCATCAGAATGAAGCACCAAATCGTGTCAGGGCAGAACTGGATTACCGGTTGCTTGGTGAACTCGATGGCTATTATGTTATCGAAGTGTATCCGCTCACCGGACGCACACATCAAATCAGGGTACAGTTAGCCACAATGGGCTGTCCGATTGTAGGCGACCACAAATACGGATATCCCAGGGGTAGCCTTCGACGCACAATATGTTTGCACGCTAAACGCCTTTCCTTTTTACACCCGATAAAGAAAGAGCCTATCGAACTTGAAGCGCCTTTGCCGACGGACGGATTCTGGGATCGTTTTATGGCACTTGACAATAAGTAAGTGACTGCTTGCTTTTCAATACAAGTTTGCATAGTTTTGTGTCATGAATTCAAAGAGACGTTTTGTGGGGACACTGATACTTGCTTTAGCACTGACGCTGTTGGGAACTTATAGGAGCACCCAAGCGCAATGCGCAATGTGTACGATGACCGCAGAAAATGCTGCCTCACATGGTAACACGGAGGGGATGGGGCTGAATGATGGGATTTTGTTTCTGCTCGCAATGCCCTACTTAGCCGCGCTGGCTGTTGGTGTGTTATGGTACAAAAAGTATCGTAGTAAGAAAACGGTTAAAGTAGACGATAAACCTATCGTTTTGAATTAAAAGCTAATAGACGTATTATGCACCGCACTCATACTTCGAGATTTCAGGCGGTACTTTCTTCAAAATGTCCCAAATGCCGGATAGGTAAGATGTTTGTAGGAAATGCCTATAGCTTTGGAAAACAGCGGATGAACGAGATATGCCCCCACTGTGGCTTCCGATTTGAAATCGAACCTGGGTATTTTTATGCGGCAATGTACGTGAGTTACGCCTTTTCGGTAGCAGAAACCGTCACGGTTGCTGTGCTCACATTCAAAATTACCGGAAATGAATCACCATGGTTATATCTTGCCGTACTGCTTGGTGCGATCCTGTTATTTTCTCCCTTCAACTTTCGATATTCCAGACTTGTACTGCTCCATTACCTCACGCCGAAAGTGAAGTATGATCCGAAATACGGGGAACTTCTAGATGAAAGGAAGTAGAATTTAAAACGGGCTGTCTATCTCCTTGAGGAAAGGCAACTGACTGTCTTTGTCGGAGATGATAAGTTCTTTTGCTGGCATTGGCCACTCTATACGCAAATCCGGGTCGTCCCATCTCACGCCGACTTCCCCACTTTTGTCGTAAAAGCCGGTTACTTTGTAGGCGAATAAAGTGTCATCTTCAAGTGACAGAAAACCGTGTAAAAAACCGGGGGGTATCCAAAGAGACTTTGCGTTATCTGCTGTCAAAATGATAGAGAAGTGCCGACCATAGGTAGGGGAATCTTTACGGATGTCCACGACTACGTCCAACACTTGACCTCGCAACACGCGCACAAATTTGCCCTGCGTATTTTCACCTGCCTGTGCATGCAAACCGCGTAGCACACCGCGACGGGAACAGGAAAGGTTGTCTTGTACAAAGTTATGATTGATCCCATTCGCCAGGAAAGTGCGTTCGTTGAAGGTTTCAGTAAAAAAGCCCCGCTCGTCGTTCCATATCTGGTGTTCAACAATTAGCAGATCAGGCAATACAGTGCGTATAAATTTCATAACTTAGAATTTGGTTAAATACTTCATGGTGCTATCGAAAAACAATACTTTACCATGGTAGTCTTTATCAGCTAATTCTTTCAACTGCCTCAGACACGATCGTTGAAACTGCGAAATCGTCTCCTCGCTAGCGGCCTGTAGATTGATACAATACGTGACGCCTTCGTGCGGAGAATTGAGCAGTTCCAACAATCGGACGTGCGGATCTTGGTACGAACTAATTTGATGTTCAATCTGCGCCCGGATGGCTTGATGCGAGTCTTTATCGACGATGATTGTGACGTTGTATAGAAACATGTTGGCGAATATACGCAATCCCGGTGTATTGTACTATCGAACATGATTACAAGATGGCGTTGTAAAATTAAGGTTGCAAAAAAAGGTTTTACTATAAAAATTTACATCTTTGGGTAAGTTGAAGGAGTATACTAATGCTGCGTAGCTTTATAGTTTTATTGGTTATCTCTGTTGTCGTATGCTGCTTTCAAGCGTGCGGTAATCGTGAAAGTCGCATTATCCCTGTAGAGGATTTTTTTTCCTCTTCGGAGAAACGGAGCTTTCAACTATCGCCTGGCGGCGGATATGTAGCGTATTTGGGTCTTTATGAGGGCCGGCAAAACATCTATATAATTCACTTGGATGAGGGAAATAGAGAAGTTCGAGTCACGTCAGAAACAGAACACGGGATCCATTCCTATTTTTGGGCAGACGACGATGAGCTGATTTTTATTAAAGATAAGGGTGTTGATGATAGCTTGAGGGTTTTTGCCGTTAATCGCAACACGCAGGCAGTGCGGTTGCTTATGCAGCCCGCGAACGTTAAGCTACGATGGATCTCTCCCGCTAAAAGGGTAACGGAAGATGGTTTGCTGGTTTCTCTGAATGAGCGGGACTCCTCGGTATTCGATGTATACCGTCTATCCACAGATGCTTGTAAAAAGGAATTGATCGCAAGAAACCCGGGTAATATCATCAAGTGGTATGCCGATCAAAACGGTAAGCTGAGGTTAGCGTTGGCAAGCGATAGTGTCCAAGAGACCATGCTATACCGGAATAGTGAAGCCGAGCCATTCCGTCCGATTATGACCAATAGCTTTAAAACGTCTATTAACCCACTTGGTTTCTCTAGTGAGCATATAAGTCATATTTTTGCACTTTCTAATGCTAATCGCGATAAACTGGCATTGGTTGAGATCGATATGGAAACCGGAAATGAGGTGCGAGAGATCTACAACCATCCGGAGGTAGACATTGATCAAGGTGGTTACTCCGCTGAGCGGGGCGAGATGTCATACGCCCTGTATTCGACCTGGAAGCAACAACGCTACTTCCTAACAGAGCGATCCCGCAGCGTTTACCAGGCTATTGAGCGAAAGCTCGAAGGCTATGAAGTTAATATATTGGACCACGATACGGCACATAACCGCTTTATCGTGCGTTCCTACACCGACAAAGACCCGGGTGCCATTTACTACTTTGATAAGTCTAGCGACCGGCTGGTTAAATTAGCCGATGATAATCCAAAACTGAATGGTCGTACACTTGCGGCCATGAAACCGGTTACTTATCGTTCCCGCGATGGACGGGAGATACAGGGTTATCTTACGTTACCGCCACACGATAAAGCCAAAAAACTACCTGTAATTGTATATCTGCATAATGGTCCTGGCGACCGGGTAAAGTGGAGGTTTGATCCGGAAGTTCAATTTTTTGCGAACAGGGGATTTGCTGTTTTTCAACTGAACTACCGGGGATCGGGCGGATATGGAAAGGCATTTTGGACTGCCGGATTTAAGGAGTGGGGAGGGAAAGTACAGGATGACATCACCGACGGCGTTCGCTGGTTGATTGACGAAGGAATAGTAGATTCTACGCGTATCGGTATCTATGGTACCGGGTTTGGCGGTTATTCCGCACTTCACGGTGCCTGTTTTAATTCAGAACTATATGCGTGCGCTGCTTCATATGCAGGATTCGCTAATTTCTTCACGTACTTAAAGGAATTCCCACCGCACCTTAAACCTTATTTGCAGATGTATTACGAAATAATAGGCAACCCGGAAATAGAACCTGACTTGATCAAGAGCATGTCTCCGGTGTTTCATTCGGACAGTATTAAGATTCCTGTTTTCATAGCACAGGGAGGGAAAGACAGCTGGAGCACGGTAAACGAAACCAACCAATTCGTTCAAAAGCTTAAGAAGCGGAAAATTCCAGTTACCTATATGCTGCGCGAGGAGGAAGGACGCTACTTTCACAATGAGGAGACACGTATTACATTTTATAGAAAACTGGGAGAGTTCTTTGATAAATATTTAAAAAAGTAAGGCGACATGGGACAACAGCGCCATACGTATCGAAGAAACTATGTACTGATTATCGCATTTATCCTTGTTGTCGTTGCGTCGTTTGTTCTGGCTACTTTTTTGGCACGTGACCTCACTATCACCTACGTTGAAAATGAGTTTGCTTCCCGGAAGACAGAAGTACTTGAACACAACATAGGCCCGTTTAACGACTTTTTTCACAACAAGATTCCCGAGATATCATTTTATCAGGGCTATTTGGACTCTGTCAGCGTGTCTCCATACGTCGACAGCGTATTGCAAAGCTATCCGTTTGTTGAGCGTATTGTGTTTTACGATGTGTCGTTGAGCAACGACGAGAACATCAAGCATGGATTTGCGGCCAATAATTTGGTGATCTATCCCAAAGGCGTGTATATCTTCGATGTGCCGCATAAGACACCACACCGCTACGTTCGGCCGATGATGTCAACTCAAAACGGACCAATTCCGTTTTCGCTTTCAGACGATTTCAATAATATGGCGGTAAAGTTTGCAGCTTTCGTCGAACGGTTAGATACGACTAAGACGCTGTATAATGATGATATATTTAAGGTTTTTTATTCCGTAAATCCCGGTAAAATCTCTTACATGAACATTCCGCGAAGAGATGATTTAAAAGTTTATAAAGATTTGATGCATGGGAAGCATCCCCATGCGGCTAGCTACGAGCAGGATATTTTTACGTTTTTCATCGATGCAAATAAGTTGTCGCTAGAGAATACCGTTCCGGAACTTTACCAACAGGTGCAAATATTGCCTTTGGTGTATGAATCAGTCGATACGAACGCGGACGTACTTACAACTGAGACCCCGTTACCCGGCGCATTAGCTGACTATAAGCTCTATTTTAGTTCCAGCCGGTCATTTCTTAGAGATGAAATAAACAGACGTTTTTTACCGGTGTTGGCAGGAGTTTTCACCATATATCTGTTGTTGGCTATAATAGCGTATCTCATATATCGGAATTTGTACGTTAATAGGCGGATGTTTAAATTACAGTATGACTTTATAAATAATTTGAGTCACGAATTTAAAACTCCGGTAAGCGTGATAAAAATCGCCGGCAATAACATCCACCAAGCAAAACAATTGTCTGATGCGGAAAGAAAGCATTATGGGAAAATATTGGATGAAGAAGCTGATAAGCTGAATAATTTGATGAATACCCTGCTCTCGTTTACACAAATTGAGAATAAATCCATTGATATCAAACGGGAAGACGTTAACTTACATAAATTTTGCGATAAAGTGATGACGGCTTCGCGAATAAAATATGCTGATCTGACGATTTCGTGCCGAGTCGACGTCAACCGAACACTATATACGGACCCAATATTATTGACTAGCATATTCCAAAATCTAATAGACAACGCCTATAAATATTCTAAGCCCGAACAGAAGATGTTGAATATCGAGGTTAAACAATCAAAGAAGCAAGTGCTGATGCGCTTTACAGATAGGGGGATTGGGATCGCAAAAAGTGAGCTCCCACATATCTTCAAAAAGTTTTATCGAGTCCAAAATCAATACAATCAGCAGGGGAGTGTTGGGTTAGGGCTGGCCTTTTGTAAAGAATTGGTTAATTTTTTAGGCGGCGATATAACTGTGGAGAGCGAGCTGGACAAGGGAACAACCTTTAATATTTTGTTTCCGATAGATTAGCCGACATTAAGAGTAGTAAAACATTGATATGACTATGCAAGCAGACATCAAAATAGCTATCGTGGAGGACGACGAAAACCTCCGATTTTTAGTGTCACATCGCCTGGAATCTGAAGGGTATTCGATTTTACAAACAGGTAATGGCGATGAAGCGGAAACAATAATTTTGGAGCAAAGGCCGGATATCGTATTACTGGATTGGATGTTACCGGGAAAGCAGGGATCGGATATTTGCACTAATCTTCGGAAAAAGGGCTTTGTCAATTTAATCATTATGATGACAGCCAAGTCCCAGGACGTTGATAAAATTGACGCGTATAGTTTTGGCGTTTCTGACTACATCACTAAGCCCTTTAGCATGGATGTGTTGGTTGCGATGATTGAAAACAAGGTTAAATATTTTATTAACAGTCAGGGTGCGGACCTTTACACCTTTGGCGACACCGAACATCATCCAAATATTCACTCGTTGTTGCGCGAAGGGAAGAAAATCGAGCTTACCATTCTCGAAAACCGAATCCTGTTGTATTTCTTACAACATGTCGGCCGTGTCATCAGTCGGGATGAACTCATGCAGGTTGTATGGGGATATAGTTCGAACGTAAATACCCGGACATTAGATATGCACATTGTTCGATTGCGCAAAAAGATTGAGCTTAATCCGGATAAACCAACATATCTACAGACTGTCAGGGGAATGGGTTATAAATTTGTGGACAATCCGTAGGCAAAAAAATGCCGACTGTTTTACTTAGACTATTTGCAGCTTTTTTTGCTTAATTAAAAAGAATTGCCTATCTTCGTACAACGAGCAAGGCCACGTCTCCATTGGGTGACGTGGTCTTGCTTCTTTTTTTGACTTTTATTTTTTAATTTAATACAAATTATGGCAGAAGTAACTTATTTCAGCAAAGAGGGATTGGAGAAACTCAAGGAAGAGTTGCAGTATCTCAAAACAGAAGGACGGGCTAAGATTGCCAGGGCAATTGCAGAAGCACGCGATAAAGGCGATTTGTCTGAGAATGCGGAGTATGATGCGGCAAAAGAAGCTCAGGGGTTACATGAGGCGAAAATCGCGAAGCTGGAAAGTACGTTAGCAAGCGCACGCTTAATAGACGAATCTACGTTGGATACCTCAAAAGTATTGGCTTTGTCTATCGTGAAATTAAAAAACATAAAAAATGGTGCGGTAATGACCTACCAACTAGTTTCTGAGACGGAGGCCGATTTAAAGGCTGGAAAGATATCTGTTAAATCGCCTATCGCCCAAGGCTTGCTAGGCAAATCGGTTGGCGACAAGGCTCACATCCAAGTGCCAGCTGGACAAGTTGAACTTGAAATCCTGGAAATTTCCAGGTAATAATATCGCGACGGTTATGTGCGGGCTGCCATAACCGCACATAGTAGACGTAATAGAATTTTTGAACGGCGATCTGATTAGGTCGCCGTTTGTTGTTTAGCGTTACTGTAATATCTTCTGGTGACCGTATGCTGTTAGGCACACCAATATTGCTGGTGTATTGCAGATACACGCAACTTTCCTTAAGTTTGTGCCTCACCAAGCGATAGCATTATGCCCACAGTTTTTTCAAAAATTGTCGACGGAGAAATTCCTGCTTACAAAGTTGCTGAAAGTAATGATTATCTCGCCTTCCTGGATATAAATCCTCTAGCCATGGGCCATGTTTTGGTAATTCCGAAGAAAGAGACGGATTATCTGTTTGATATCGAGGATAGCGTGTATACGGGCTTATGGATATTTGCAAAAATCGTTGCTCTTGGGATTAAAAAAGTATATCCTTGCGAAAAAGTTGGTGTGGCGGTAGTCGGGCTCGAGGTAGCTCACGCGCACATTCACCTCGTCCCCATTAACGCGGTGGGCGACCTTAATTTTGAGCGGCCGAAGTTGCAGCTTTCCCCCAAGGAACTTGCTGAAAGTGCCGAGGCTATCAAAAGTGCAGTTTTATCAATCACCCAGAAAAGCTGATTTTTATCTTCTAATATCGAGTTGACTTTCATATATGGGAAAAGTATACGTGTTCCTCAACGCTACGGCTGCCTAAATTGAGCGCAGCAATTCAATTTTATATTCGTATTTTTGTCTCATATTTATGCAAGAGTTCTGGGAATCTTTTCTGCAACTAATGGATGCCGAGGCGTTGATAAAGTCCGGAGGTTTCTATCTGGTTTTGTTTATAGTATATGCAGAGACGGGGCTTTTTTTTGGATTCTTTCTTCCCGGAGATTACTTACTGTTTTTAGCAGGACTTTTTTGTGCCTCCGGTATGTTGAACGTCGATGTGGTTACACTTTGTGTTGGACTTTTTGTGGCGGGCGTTTTAGGTAATTTTACCGGATATTGGTTCGGTTGGCGGACAGGCCCTATGCTCTTCAAGCGAAAGGACTCATGGTTGTTTAAACGCAAATATGTAATCATGGCAGAGGAGTTTTATCATAAGTACGGTGGTCCGGCCTTGATTATCGGTCGTTTTGTGCCAATCATTCGGACTTTTGCCCCCATCTTTGCGGGCATCGTGCAGTTGAACTTTCGTAAATTCGTACTATATAACCTCGGAGGCTGTATAATCTGGGTATTAACGTTGACGCTTTCTGGTTTTTTTTTAGGACGGGAATTCCCACAAATCATAAACTATATCGAATACATTATTATTGGATTCATAACGCTTACATTCACTCCGATATTAATTGCGTTATTCCGGCGGAAAATATCTAAACAAAAGAAAAAAACAATCTAAAATAAACGATAACATAATTTTTCCCACAATGAGCATAGCACACCCATGGCATGAAGTATCTCCCGGCGATGACGTTCCTTCTTCGGTCAACGCTATTATTGAAATTCCAAAAGGTTCAAAGGCAAAATATGAAATAGACAAAGAAAGCGGCCTCGTAAAGTTGGACCGAGTTTTATTTTCATCGGTTATGTACCCAGCCAATTACGGCTTTATCCCCAAGACCTACTGTGATGACAAAGATCCACTGGACATCTTAGTACTTTGTTCGGTTGATGTCTACCCAATGAGCATTATCGAAGCAAAGGTCATCGGTGTAATGCATATGATTGATAACGGTGAGCAGGACGACAAAATTATTGCTGTCGCTAAACATGACATGTCGGTCAACTACATCAACGATTTGTCAGAGTTGCCGCCACATACTATGAAAGAAATTGTTCGGTTCTTTCAGGATTACAAAGCTTTAGAACACAAGAATGTAACGATCGAGAAGTTATTCGGTCGTTCCTATGCATATAAGATAATACAGGAAAGCATCGACCTGTATCAAAAAGAGTTTGCTAACCTTACGTTTACCTAATGGGCTGGGAGTTTTTCTGGACGTTGTCGTTGATCATAGCTAACGGCTTTTTCGTAGCTGCCGAATATGCGATTGTGAAGGTACGCGCCTCACAGATCGAAATTAAAGCAAAGACCGGAAGCAAAGTAGCACAAATCACCAAACATATTGTCGGCAACGTTCACGGATATTTGTTAACTGCGCAGTTGGGCATCACATTATCTTCCCTTGCACTTGGCTGGCTTGGCGTCCTATTTATTGGAAATAGATTAACAGAAGCGTTTGGTATAGTTAGTAGCTTAAGCCAAGCCGCCGCATTTTTTATTATCGCCATTATACATATTATTTTTGGCGAAGTGATACCAAAATCGATTGCCATAAGACGTCCCATAAGTACGGCTCTTAGCGTAGCCCTGCCGCTGCGTTTTTTGTCTATAATTTTCAGTCCAATCACTTGGTCGCTCAAAGGTATAGCAAATTCGCTGCTCCGGTTGCTCGGTTTTCGGACAAATGTAAATGAAGTTTATCACTCCGCTGAAGAACTTCAACATTTGCTCGATCAGGGACGAGAGAGCGGCGCGCTGGACACTACCGAACATGAATTGATAAAAAACGTATTCGACTTCAACGAACGGATCGTGAAAAATATCATGGTGCCGCGGAATAAAATTTCTGCTGTGGAGATTGATTGTCCCGTGGATGAGTTCCTTGATAAAATTACGATGGAGGGGTATTCCCGTATTCCGATATATGACGACAACATTGACCAGATTATCGGCATAGTTCATACAAAAGATATTTTGCCAATTATATCTAAGGGCCGCGAACTCGTGTTAAAGAACATTATCCGGAAGCCGTACTTTATACCAGAAACTAAAAAGATCAATGATCTGATGGCGGAGTTTCAACAAAAACGTATTCAGCTCGCTATTGTGTTAGATGAATTTGGTGGGACTGCTGGTATGGTGACGCTCGAAGATATTGTGGAAGAACTCGTGGGCGAGATTCAGGATGAGTATGATGAAGAGATTCCCGTCGTTGAGCAACTTTCCGATACGGAGTATATGGTGGATGCCAGCGCCAACGTACATGACGTCAATGAGCTACTGCCAAAGTCATTACCTGAAAGCAGCGACTACGACACGGTGTCAGGCATGGTGAGCGATCTATTTGACCGTATCCCGGATGTCGGAGAGCATCGGGAGTTTCACGGCTACAATTTCATAATCATGAAAAAGACTCAACAAAACATCGAATTTGTGAAACTGGAGCTCACGGATACATCGGATGATGCGGACAACGAATAATAAAAACCCTGCGAATTGCAACTGTTTTATACTCCCGGAATACAGCCCCAGCACGATGCTTTCGTACTCAGTGAGGAAGAAAGTAAACACGCCGTGCGCGTGTTGCGCATGACCAAGGGCGACCAGCTTCACCTCGTGGATGGGAAAGGCGGACTATATACTGCCGCCATTGCAGATGCCCATCCGAAAAGGACGGTATTAACTATTTCAAACGTAAGCTTAAACTATGGCAAGCGGCCCTATTACCTGCACATTGCCATAGCGCCCACGAAAAACATCGACCGCATGGAGTGGTTTCTTGAAAAGGCTACCGAAATGGGTATCGATGAGGTCACGCCGATCATCTGTGCGCATTCCGAACGTAAGGAACTGAAGGCCGAAAGACTGACTAAAGTGATGGTGGCAGCCATGAAACAATCGTTGAAGGCTTTCCTGCCAACGCTGAATGAGCCGGTGCCGTTTGAGGCCTTTATTGCCGCTCCTTTTTCCGGGAAAGGTTTTATTGCCCATTGCGCAGCCGGCAACCGGCACTACATCAACGGCCTCCTTCAGCCGCACGAAAAAGCGTTGGTCCTGATCGGCCCAGAAGGCGACTTCAGTGAGACTGAAATCGACGCCGCATCGGCTGCCGGATTTATCCCCGCCTCTTTCGGCAATGCACGCCTGCGCACGGAAACCGCGGCGTTGACGGTCTGTCTCGAAGTGGCCATAATCAATCGTTAGTTTTTATTCTGCAACTTCTGCATCCAGGATTTGGATTTCCGAATTCCCTTCCGTGGTGTTGGCGTTGAGTTTTACTCGGCCTTTTACTTTAATGGGTGCTTCGGTAAACCGTACTTTATTGCCGTTTTTCATGAACACCTCTACCATGGGGGGGGATGTCGTTCTGGCCGCAAAACATGCATTGCATGATCGGCAATACCGAAAGCATGAAAGTATCATGATCCCGCCCCCCGTTTAACGGAATCAGATAGCCGGGAAGGGTGACGACCTTGTTTTCGATGGCTTTCAGCTCATCGGGAAAGTGCGGGATATAGATGGTTTCGGCATCTTTATAGGTCACCTTATACATCAGCTTATTAATGGCTTCCCAGGACTCGTTCATCATGGGGGTATGGTCGGGTACACCCTCAAAAGGATTTTGGGCGCTTGCCGTTTGTATGCCCAGTACAAGGGCCAATGCTACGATTAAATACTTCATGGTCTATTAATTTCCAGATAATGTTTGCGATATTGATGTTCGATATGCTTTGATCGCAGGGATGACGGCTGCCAAAAAGCCAATTACCATCCCGATGACCAGCAGCCACACTTCCTGTGGAAGTAAAATTGCGGCCTCCAGCAGCGTTACCGTGTTGCCTGCTTGCATACCGATTAAATGGAATATCAAGTGGCCCACAGCAATGCCCATTACCGCTCCAACAGAGGTAAGCAAAATCCCCTCACTGATCACGATACCGAATAACTTTCCCTGGGAAGCTCCCAGTGTGCGCATGATCGCCAGGTCATATTTACGCCGTTTGAGCGAGCTGTAAAGGCTGATAAAGACACTCAGCGCCGCCATCAGCATAATCACATAGGCTAATATTTCCAGTGAATCGATGCCAATGCCAAGCAGTGAAAATAGCCGGGCACTCTCAAAGGCTGGCGACGCCGCCTGCATGTTGGTGCTTTGGTTGACCATACGGGGGAATAGCGCAATGGCTGATGGGTTACGGTATTGGATGAGCATGCTGGTGATTTCGCGGCCACTGCTTCCCAACCCTTCCATCATGCTTTTGACGAACCGGGGCTGCCGCGGCGTTTGTCCGCCGTGGTCGTGATCACCGTCGTGATGGTCGTGATCGCTTTCATTGGCAGGTTTCGACTGGTGCCCGGTTTCCGGTGCCGGCGAGGATGTATCGCCATGCCCTTCTTCATGGGTGTGCCACACGCTGGCGAGATTGGTCAGCACCAGCTGGTCGGTAATGTTGTTTGCCGGTGCGACTATGCCGACAACGGTATAGGGATGGTCGCCGTGGGCGCTTCCCGCTTCACTAAGGCCGTGCGCGCCGTATAATTGGTCACCCAGCTTTAGGCCGTGCTTTTCAGCAACTCCTGCACCAAGAACAGCTTCAAAATCAGACTGCCAAAGGCGCCCTTCCGCCAGCTGCAAGCCATACAACTGCAGGAAGGAACTATCCGTGCCGACAATGCGGTGCCCCTGGTAATTGTCGCCCAAAGACAGAGGCACAGCCAGTTTAACGAAACGATTGGCCGCCAGGGCCTGGGCCTCGCGGTAGTCGATGTTACCCGTGGGGTTGTCCATGTGGTAAACGCTGCTTAGGATAAGCTGCATGGGGCTGCCCTTGGCACCCACCACCAAATCAATACCCCCGGCTGTTGTTGACCAGCTGCTGTTCGATCTGGTTGGAGGCCAGCAGCAATACGCAAAGTATTCCCGTGCCGAAAGCGGTCAACAGTATTCCCAATATCGAAGAGGAAGGATTCTGACGGATATTTTTCCAGGCGATATGCAGTATATTCATAGGAGACGGTTACTGGGTATGAGATTATTCGATGGAAGTGGGAAAGGCGTTCACTTGATAAGCATGCGCGATCCGTGTCTTTACCCGCTTGTCGTGCGTAGCAATGATGAGCGTGGCACCATGCTCCTCGGCTTGCCGAAGCAGCAGATCCAGCACGCCCGCTGTATTTCGGTCGTCCAGGGACGCGGTGGGCTCATCGGCAACCAGGATGGCCGGGCGGTTGACCACGGCACGTGCAATCGCGGCGCGTTGCACCTGACCCCGGCTAAGTTTGTCGGGGTAGCTATTTCCCTTATGCGTCAAATCCAGGATATCCAGCACTTCGCGGATCCGGCCGTGATCCACTTTAGCTCCCGCAAATCCCTGCGCAATCTGCAGGTTTTCCGTTACCGTCAGGCTTTTTATCAGGTGCGCATCCTGAAAGATCAAGCCGATACGCTGCCCGCGGAAATGGTCGAGTTGCTTTGCGGTGAGCCGATAGATATCCTGGTCGTCGATCATAACACGTCCATTGGTGGGATTAAGCAATCCACTGAGCATATGCAACAGCGTCGTCTTACCACTTCCGGAATCACCCAGTATAAGCGTATGCTGGCCACGGGGAATTTCCAGGTCAGCAAAATGCAAAGGTGTCGCTTGCGGATACCGGTATTCCAGGCCGGCAAAGCGCACTACCGGTGTTGAAGATTCAAGCATAATGAGTCCCTTCCAGTTTTAAATGCACGCAAGTTAAACGATTTCAGCGAAAACAGTAGTATCTAAATGCAACTTTATTGATATAACAGCCCGACAACGGCCGCCCTCACCGGGTTGTTTATATTAATCTAACATTAAATTCACTAAAACTTGATTTTTAATGAACGTTGGCTTTATACTAATTAAATTTCTTTGTAGAGAAAAATAAAGGAATTCAAACCATTAAAAATGAAAGTCATGAAGAAACTTTTTTTACCATTCCTTGCAGTAATTGCTTTGGGATTTGCAGCGGGTTGTAGCGACGATGATCCAATCAATCCGGGGCCAGGACCTGATCCAGATCCAGATCCCGAAGTGGAAGTTGTTACGAAAAGTGGTATTCTCGAAGGTGATGAAACCTGGACGGCGGATAAGATTTATGTGTTAGACGGAAAAGTTGTTGTCGATGAGGGCACAACGTTGACCATCGAGCCTGGAACGATTATTAAGGGAGAAATCGGCGATCTGGATCAAGCTTCAGCATTGATTATCGATCCAGGTGCGCGTTTGCTTGCTGAGGGTACAGCAGAAGCGCCGATCATCTTTACTTCGGTAGACGACGATATCATGCCCGGTGAGACCGAAAGTACGTTGGAGATTGAAGATGCCGGGAAATGGGGTGGTGTAATTATTCTGGGTAATGCACCAATCTCGGTAAGCGCTGCCAGTGGCACGGCTTTAATCGAGGGTATTCCCGATAATGTGCCTTATGGAATATACGGCGGCAATGACCCGGTAGACGAATTTGCACCGGGCGAAGGCGGAAGTAAACTTGACTATATCTCAATCCGCTTTAGCGGTGTGGCTTTGGCCGCTGATTCCGAAATTCAGGGCTTGACGCTGGGCGGTGTTGGATCTGCCACGACGATCAAGAATATTGAGATATATTCTAACCTCGACGACGGTGTGGAATTTTTCGGCGGTACTGTTAACGTAGAAAACCTGTTGGTTTACGGACAGCAGGATGACGGTATCGACATCGATCAGGCGTATTCGGGAACGGTATCCAATGCATTAGTCATTCAAACAACGGAATCGGGTAGCGCTTTTGAGATTGACGGTCCTGAAGGTAATATGGAAGACTCGTTCACGCTACGCAACATTACCGTAGATGCGTCAAATCTCGATGGTAAATACTTGGCAGATTTCCGTAGCCGGGCGATGGGGACATTGGAAAATATTTATATGTTCAATATCAGTGCCAATGGATCAAGTGTGAATATTGCGGATAATAACACTGCTGCAAACTATAACGCTGGAGAATTGATCTTCAATTCTTGGGAGTTGGTACTGCCGGAAGGCAAAGAAATAGCGGATTTGTTTACTACGTTGGATGAAGATGGAAATCCGATAACAACAGAAGTGTCCAATGCCGCCTTCGTAGACAATGTAACGGCTGTTGAAGAAGGTACTGTTGGCGCAGATTTGTCCCAGTTCAACTGGACACTTACCAAAGCATTAGGTGCCTTTTAATTTAACAATGCAATAATAAAAAAGTCCATCTCCATAAGACCAGACCGGAGATGGACTTTTTTATAATCAAATTTAACAAACTTAACAAATTAATAGCTAGAACTTGTGATGAATAGGGGATTTTACATGTTGCTCGGTATCATTTTATTGCCTTTTTTTCTCTTTGCGCAGGAAGGCGGACGGGTAACAGGAAAGGTATTAGAGGAAAGCTCAAACTCGCCATTAGCAGGTGTGAGTGTCCAGGTTGTAGGAGGCATTGGGGCGACGAGTACGGACTTTGAGGGGGACTATACCCTGGGCCTGGGACCCGGAACATACACGCTGCGGTTTTCTTCGGTGGGATATGACGTAAAGGAGATCAGCGAGGTGACTGTCGAATCGGGCCGGGCTGTCGAAATTGACATAGTACTATCGCCATCCGCCGACGAGCTGGCGGAAGTAGTGGTCAGTGTATCAGCCCGCCGGAACACCGAGATATCGCTGTTGAATATGCAGCGCAATGCGGGTGTGGTGATGGACGGCCTGTCGTCACAGAGTATTCAGCGGACCGGGGCGAGTACGATTGCCACGGCTGTACGCGCTGTTCCCGGTGTATCGGTACAAGAGGGCAAGTATGTATATGTGCGTGGTCTTGGCGACCGATACAGTAAATCCATCTTAAACGGTATGGACATACCGGGATTAGATCCCGATAAGAACACCGTACAAATGGATATCTTTCCGACCAATATCCTCGAGAATATTGTAGTGGTCAAATCCGGTTCGGCTGAGCTTCCCGCTGATTTTACCGGCGGCGTAGTGGATATCGTCACAAAAGACATTCCGGCGCAAAAGCAATTGGGAATTTCTTTTTCTGCTGGTTATAACCCCGATATGCACTTCAAAAACAACTACGTAGGGTATCAGCCAGGCGGTACTGATTTTCTAGGTTTTGACAACGGCGACCGGAAATTGCCGATAAGTCCGACGTTAGAGATTCCAAGTCCGACTTCATCAAACAGAACCTCATTAGAAGGTATTACCCGTTCCTTTAACCCGCTAATGGGCGCAGAACGCCGCAGTAGCATACCTGATTTAAGTGTCGGGCTGGATTTCAGCAATCAGTATGATATTGGAGCGAATAAGCTGGGGGTAATTGCCGCATTGAACTATAAAAACACGACGACTTTCTACGAAGGTTTCCAGAACGGGCTCTACTGGCGGGCCCTCCAAACCGATCCGGATCCGGAACTGCGACCTGACCGTACCATGGCAGGTGACCTCGGTGGCCGTAACGTGCTATTATCGGGTATGATCGGGATGAGCTATAAGACGTCGAAGTCAAAGTATGCATTGAACGTCCTGCATATCCAAAATGGGGAAACACGGGCTGCGATCTACGATCAGGTAAACCGGATCTCGAACGTCAATCGATTATTAAAGAATAACCTGGACTACAGCCAGCGGTCCGTATCGAATGTGTTAATCGGCGGTAAACACAGTAACGAAGACGCTAGTTTTCTTACCGAATGGAAAGTGTCTCCATCACTGGCGAGGGTTCACGATAAAGACGTACGCACCACCACTTTTGTACGGGAAGGTTCGGGTTACCGGATTTCCACGGATGGGGGCGTGCCCACACGCATCTGGCGTGATCTCGAAGAAGTAAATGCCGTTGGAAAAGTCGACTTTACCAAAAAACTATCGTTATTTGACAGGGACGCTTCGTTGAAGTTTGGTGGATTGTATGGTTATAAACAACGCGATTACGGCATTAATTTTTACTCGATTTACTCCAGGGCATTCGATTCCAGTACCTTAAATGGTAATCCAAACGCCATCCTGCTTCCCGAGAATATCTGGACGCCCGAAACCAATTCCGGTTATTACATCCGAAATTCATTTCAGCCGACCAACACGTATGAAGCGGCGCAACACACGGGAGCGCTATATGTTTCCGGTGAATTCAGGCCATGGGAACGTTTCCGTGCAATCATCGGAGTACGCGCCGAGCAATATACAACCTTCTTTACCGGTGAAAACGTAAGCGGGGAAAAATACGATAACGAACGGACGCTCAACCGGCTTGACCTATTTCCATCCGCAAACCTGATCTATAACCTAACGACCAGCAGCAACCTGCGCCTGTCGTATTCGCGTACCACGGCCCGGCCTTCCTTCAAGGAGCTCTCTGTCGTACAGATCTACGATCCGCTGACCGATACCCGGTTTTTAGGAAACCTGGATCTGGTACCGACCTATATTGATAACCTGGATCTCCGTTACGAATTATTTGGAGATCAATCCCAAATGTTTGCCGTTAGTGGCTTTTATAAATATTTCAGAAATCCGATCGAATTCCAGGTATCCTCGGATGCCGCCCCCAATAATTTTATTTCCCGAAATGCTCCATTTGCCAATGTGTACGGCGTTGAGGTGGAAGCCCGTAAAAACTTTGGATTTATCTCCGAATCATTAACTGATTTGAGTTTGAACGTAAATGTCTCCCTCGTAAACTCAACTATTAAAATGGGACCGGATGAATATGAGTCGAGGCAGTTTTTTGCCCGGGAAGGGGAAGAAATTGACAACACCCGCCAACTGCAGGGTCAATCGCCTTATCTGATCAATGCCGGACTGAACTACAATAATGTAGATAACGGCGTAGAAGCCGGCCTGTTTTATAATGTTCAGGGTAAAACGTTGGAGGTGATTGGTTTTTCCAGGAACGCAGATGTTTACGCACAGCCATTTAACAGCCTTAATTTTAACTTTACCAAAAAGTTGGGGCCTGCGAAAAAAAGCGCAATCAACATAAAGGTAGAAAACATCCTCGACGACGAGCGGCAAAGCTTCTACGAGGCATTTAATGCAAGCGATCAAATTTATCAACTGAGACGTCCCGGGCGGAATTTTAGTGTCGGATACAGTTTTAATTTTTAAGTTAAGGGAATTACCTCATCAAAAAAAAAGGTCGTCAAAAGTAAATTGACGACCTTTTTTTTGATTGTATATCCTTCGTTTCTTCCAAAAACTGGGAGAGGGTTTTTGTCATTACGTATATAAATGTGGTCGATGTCGCGTTTTTAACATCAACTTCGTTCTCTTATAGAACCTTAAGTAACAGATTATGAAAAAACAGACATCACTTATTAGGATGTTGGTGCTGGCCTGTACCATATCTGTCGTTTCCTGCGAAAAGACAGGAAACGGTCCTGCCAGCATTTCTCCGAACAATTTGACCGAATGTGAAATTTGTGATTTTCTGTACCGGGAAAATGCCCGTTTGAATGTTCGTGCGGTGGAAGAGGGAGAAAACAAGGTGTTTATGTATAAGGAATATTGGGCCGATGATCCAAGTAATAAGGAAGAAGCAAATTATTCCGGTCTTTTATTCGAAGTGCCGCAGACAGAAGATAATACGTTCGAATTGCGAAAGCAGGAAATGCACGACGGGAAAGTAGCTTACATCGTCATGTGCCCATCCTGCAATGTGATTCCCCTGAAACCGGTGGATGGTTCAATTAAAGGTAAATATGCTGGCGATAACAAATGGTTGGTGGAAGCTATCGTCGTATTGGCTCAAGAGACGTCCAGCGACGTTTCTGATACCTTAACGTTTAAACAATATTTTGCGCTTGATCGGTAACCGCCATTGATCTTTTCTATATTATAGTGACGTCTTTTATTAGATGTCCAGTTGTTGTGGCAAGATGATAATATCGTAAAAACCCCTTAACATCCCGATAATACAAATAGCCTACTATTGTACTGCAAAGCAATTGAGACAATAGTTTATCATTTGTTAGGTTTGGTTAAATTTAAAGCCCTGCTGTGAAGCACGGCTTTTTTACTTTTTCCGTTAAGTATAACCTATACGATGTAAGTTTCAATGACTTGTTTTGTCGAAAAAAATAGTATTTATGATTAAACCATTAATCATAAACCATGGAAACAAAAACATCAACAAAATTTGTTGCTGAATTGATCGGCACATTTGGCTTAGTATTATTCGGCTGTGGCGCTGCTGCTGTGGCTGGCGCGGAGACACTTGCCGGACTTTCCGGCCTCGGGCTTTTAGGTATCTCCTTTGCATTTGGCCTGGCCGTAGTGGTATTTACCTATGCAATTGGTGGTATCAGTGGCTGCCACATCAATCCTGCCATTACAATAGCGATGCTTGTCAACGGTAAAATTTCAATGGCTGACGCCGTTGCTTACATCGTTGCGCAATTCATCGGTGCCCTGCTTGGTGCTTTTGCCCTGCAGCAGATACTTAGTGGACAACTGGCAGGTTTCACACCCGGTGAATGGGCCTATGGTGCTAACGGATGGGGAGAAGGCTATCAGAATGAGTATGGCACGGCTGCCGCCTTCCTAACCGAAGCGGTATTAACATTCTTGTTCCTTTTTGTGATATTCGGCACGACATCCAAATGGGGGAACGGCACCATGGCGGGATTGGCCATCGGCTTAACATTGGTTCTTATCCATTTGGTAGCCATTCCAATTACCGGCACTTCCGTGAATCCAGCCCGCAGCTTCGGCCCGGCGATTCTCGCAGGTGGTGCAGCCCTTGGCCAGTTATGGCTGTTTATTGTAGCTCCAATCGTCGGCGCCGTACTGGCTGCTGTGGTGTGGCGACTACTGGATAGAAAAGATTAACGGATATGCAGTACAGGGATGGCCTATTCCTGTACTGCTTAATTTTGCCGATCGTTACATCGTGTACTTCAACCCTAAACTAAACCACCTGCCCGGCAAGGGTACCGCCGCCGCCTCAATATAAGTTGTGTCAAAAATATTCTGTGCATCTAAATAAATAGCAAACGGCTTGATTCGGTACGCAATTCGTACATCACCCAAGAAATAGCGCTTATAGCTGATCCGTTGGTTGAGACGAGCAGCCACCGTTGCGGAAAAGTTGCCTGTCGAAAGATTTAAATTGCCCACCAATTGATGGCGAAGGCTTTCAATGGCATATTTAGAAAGAAATCCGGCTTCGTCGCTGTCCTCGAATTTCGGCGACAGCCAGGTGTAAGCAAGTCCGGCCATCAATCCCACACCTTCCGCTTCATGGAATATCAGGTAATTGCCTGATAATGTAACGCCCTGTGTGCGATTACGTTGAAAATTATAAGGTCGCCACGGTTCATCAAGTGACAAACGCACCCAATCGATGAAATCATTAACGTTTCTGTAGAAATAACCGGCATGGGCGATGAAATGCTCGCCGGTATATTTAACACCGCCCTCGGCATGCCATGAACGTTCGGACTGCAGCGCGGGGTTGCCGATATTGCCGGGACGCTGATCCAGGTAAAGATCCGTAAACGACGGAATACGTTGCCCGGTACCGGCGTGTGCCACCAATTTCCATTGTCTGCTGAGTTGATAGCCCAGATCAATACCCGGAAATACCTGCCACCCATAGTCAGAATTGTAGTTTACATATGCGCCGGCGTTGAGCAGCAGGTTGTTGATCTTTTCGGTTTTGAATTCAGCATACAAACCATAGTTGTTGCGCGTATGGTTGCCAATATTGGAGCTCCTTATAATCTCATTACGGGCTTCGATCCCTACACCGATATCGCCCACAGCGGTGTGCAGCCTGCTGTTGATTTCGGCATTCAGCGCATGGCCGTGGTGTTGGCTGCGCGCGCGGTTCAGGTCGTTCCGGAAATACCGGTAGTCGTCGTACGCATAGCGATAACTGACTCGGGGAGATAACGAAAGGCGCTCGGTCAGCTGGCTGCGGTATCCGATAGCTGCCAATACCGTTTGAACAATTTCCTGCGATTCTTTATCACCCGGCGCCGCATAGAAGCCGTTAGCACCAAAGCTGTTGGATACGTACCCGCCCATGAGCGACAGCGCATCGGTGGCATTGGTCTCAATATTGCCCTGATAATAAACTTTATGGTTTTGGAATGCCGTATTATAGCGGTAGCCGTTGCCTGACTCATGACTCCCATAAAGCGAATGCTGCTGGTTGTTCGCGACGTAGGCACCGCCAAGTTGTATGCCTCGGCCGTTGAAGAGCGCGTCGTTGTCAGATGTGTCTCGCTTAAATCCCGTACCCGCATACGCGTGGGCGGAAAGTCCGGACTCCCGCGGTCTACGGGTGACAATATTGATCGCTCCCGTAAGGCTGTTGATGCCGTAGATGCGAGCCGCCGGCCCGCGGATGATCTCGATGCGTTCGATGGCATCGGTGGGTATGGGGATGTTTAAGCTGTTGTGCGCCGTTTGCGCATCAAGCACCTTCATGCCGTCTATCAAAATAAGCGTCTGCTCAAACGTTCCGCCATCGATGCTTACGTCAGCCTGTGTGCCGAAAGGGCCCCGCTGCCGGAGGTCCACGCCCGTTACATAGCTGAGCAACTCGTTGAGCGACCGGGCAGGCAGGGCGTCAATCTGTTTCCTATCGATAATTTGGATATTGCGGTTTTGTTGTGCAAATGGGATTTGAAGGCGGTTTTCGGAAATGACAACCTCCTGCAATGCGATGGAGCTGGTATCGGACAAAGCGGCTACGGCTAACGGCGGATCAGGCTGGGCGTATGACGAACTAATCGAGAAAAATATTTCGAAAACAGTAATGGTAATGCTTATTCTTTTAAAAAGTGACTTCATTTTATGTTTTTTTTGCAAAAATCGTATCTTGCCGGCACATCATAATAGGCCAGTTTTGATTTTATGGATAGTCCGGTTTTGACGCCTTACCGTAGCTTTATTCAATTAGACCGTAAATCAGCCATACCGGTATATCTGCAAATGAGCCACCAACTCATTAACGCCATCCAGCGCGGTTATTTAGTGGAAGGCCAAAAGCTGCCGGGAAGCCGCCAGATGGGCAAGTTGCTCGGACTCCACCGAAATACCGTAACGGCGTGCTATACCGAGCTGGATGCACAGGGATGGATAACCGTCCATCCAAGCCGCGGGTCTTTTATCCGGAATGGAAAAGCCGATAAACCGGAAAAATTAAATACCCAACGCGCGGATGCGGCGAACCGTATCACCCAATATCCGAAGCAGGTCGGCTTCCCTTTTAAAAAATGGTCGGTGCTGGATAATCCATTCGAGCATTCTGAAGCGAAATTCAGTATGGACGACGGGTTGCCTGATCCGAGATTGTCTCACGTGAGCTACCTTTCAAGATTATTGAATACCAATATGAAACGCCGGGGTAATCGGACTAAATTTGGGTATAATAAATCAAATGGCAGCGCGTATTACAAAGAAAACCTTGCAAATTTCCTGAATCTTACAAGAGGCCTGCATGTTTCACCGGGAAATATTTTGGTAACCCGCAGCCTGGAGCTGAGTATTTATATCGTGGCGGAGACCCTGCTGTCGCCCGGCGACCGGGTGGTCGTGGGCGAACTGAGCTATTTTGCTACCAATATGATCCTGCAGAAAGCCGGGGCAACAATCGTCTCCGTGCCGGTGGATTCGGAGGGACTGGATATTTCAGCTATCCGCGAACTTTGCGAGAAACAACCTTTCCGAATGCTTTATACCACGCCGCACCACCATTATCCCACTACGGTCACGCTCAGTGCCCGGCGCAGGCTTGAACTATTGGAGCTGTCTGCAACCTACGGCTTTATCATTTTGGAAGATGACTATGACTATGATTTTCATTACGATGGCAGCCCGCAGTTGCCGATGGCAAGCGCCGATACCGGCGGGATGGTGATCTATACCGGAACTTTTGGCAAATCCTTGGCGCCGGGCTTCCGTTCCGGATTCATTGTCGCGCCCGCCGAGCTGATTGACGAGATGCGCAAATTGCTCGGTATTATGGACAGGCACGGGGATGTGCTGGCCGAGCTGGCCCTGGGCGAATTAATTGCAGATGGCGAAATCCATCGTTACCTGAAAAAGGCGGTCAGGGAATACCGTGGGCGTCGGGATTGTTTGGCCCAATTACTAAGGGAACACCTTGGGGAATATGTAAAATTCCTTGAACCTACCGGAGGGCTGGCCATATGGACGGAATGGCGACCCGGCGTCAATCTCATGCAATTGACGAAATCATGTGCCAGACATGACCTATACTTACCTCGCTATTTGCTTTATCAATCCAAAAAAGTTAGCGGTATTCGCATGGGATTCGGAAGTTTTACGCCGGAAGAGTTAGCCGAAACCGTCAAGGTAATGGCTAATGTCCTGAAAGACAGGATAACCCACGATCCTTAATGCCACTCCTCCCTCCCGAGAATCTTTGGATTTCCGGCAGGCACGGCAAGTGAATCTACCGCGGTTTCAGTCGCTTCCTTCGCTAACTGGCGGATATCCGGCTGTCCGGCATCTACCCAGGCGGAATACCAAAAACTCCCGGTGATAATAATTGAGCTGCGCATCCTGCGTTCCACCATACCCGAAAGCGCGTCGTGGTAACGGTGCGAATACGCTTCTGAATAGGTTCGGATCAATACGCGGTTGCGCTCCACATAGGCGTATTTCCGGTCAGATTGGAACTCCTGATGCAAACGTGCCTCCACAGCCAGTACCGAATCCACCAGCGAAAAGCTTTCTTTGACAATCCTCCAGGCCTCGTCCAACGGAGAGGCAATATACGTAGCACGGCCCACAAAAAAGTCATAATTTTCGGTAAACAGTTCGGGCAGCCGACTTTCCCAGAAAGCGTGGATGCCTACTTGGTTGGTCAGCTGACCATTGTAGTTGCTGGTGGTGTGCAGCGGTACATGCGCATCAGCGATATAATGCCCAATGTCTGCGGAGTGGCGTAGAATACGACGAAGGTCTTTTTCGCCAAAAGCGTGTACGAGCTGGTAATACGTCCGGTTGATCTGCCAGGGCAAAATCCCCGATGCGATGAGCCGGCGTTCAGTGAACTTCTCCACTGCTGCCGTCCAGTGAACGGGAATGCTGTCAAAGGGCCGGTAACCGTATTGATCCACATCAATAAAATGCCGGGCAGCCTCCGCCGTATCCACGTAACGCCGTTTATCGGCATCAACGGCATGCTCGGATAAGTAGTCGACATGATCCTTGTAAAAACCGGCAACATCGGTAGGCAACGTGAAAACAGCCATCCGGTTGATCAGTTTATGCGCATGGAAACCCCATGAAGAGAACAGGACGATCACACCAATCAAGGAAAGGAGACGGAATAGGTTGTTCATTCCATGAAGTTAACGCATTTGGCCGACGATAACAAATTATTCATATCCTTTTAACGGTGAAGTAATAGGTAATGTCGTTATTAGCAATGGGTCGTAATAGCACGGCCTGTTAATTGATGAGCGATGCATATCACGGGATATTTCATTAGGTTGGTTAACCGGTTAGGTAGCCGTTTCCTCTTGCGGTTTTTGGGATCAGCTTTTAGGCATTAAAAAAGGATGTTACTTTGGCAGTGCGTTTTTTGGATGGAGATTGTTATGTTTGAGGTTGGGTTAATTGTCCATGGGCTATTGGCTAACGTCTGATTAATGAAAATTCTATACGCTGTACAAGGCACGGGTAATGGTCACTTAAGCAGGGCTATGGATGTCGTGCCCTGTTTGCAACGCCGGGCAGAGGTCGATGTTCTGGTTAGCGGTATCCAAGCCGACCTGGCATTGCCGTTTCCGGTTAAATACCGGATGCATGGCTTAAGCTTCATTTTTGGAAAATCCGGAGGGGTAGATCTGTGGAAGACGTTTATGAGTTCCACGGTACGCCGGTTAGTCCAGGAGATCAATTCATTGCCAATCAACGAATACGATTTGGTCATTAATGATTTTGAGCCCATCTCAGCCTGGGCATGCCATATAAAAGACAAGGAATGCATTGGACTGAGCCACCAGGCGGCAACGCTCGACCCGCAGGCCCCGAAGCCCAAGGAAGCGGACATGATGGGAAAGCTGATTATGCGCAATTATGCACCCACATCCATCAGTTACGGGTTTCATTTCAAGCCTTATAACCAACGGATATTTACACCGGTGATCCGTCAGCAGGTACGGCAGCTGGATGTCAGCGACCACGGTCATTACACTGTTTACCTGCCGGCATACGATGACGTCAGGCTGATTAAACACCTGATGCGATTTCCCGATATCCATTGGCAGGTATTTTCCAAGCACAACAAAACGCCATTCACGCTTCGCAATGTGCGTGTACAACCCATAGCGAATGATGCGTTTATCAAAAGCATGGCAACAGCATCAGGCGTGCTGTGCGGTGCCGGTTTTGAAACACCCGCCGAGTCGCTATTCCTGGAGAAGAAACTGCTCGTTGTTCCCATGAAAAATCAGTATGAACAGCACCTAAACGCTGCGGCGCTTGAACAGTTGGGCGTACCGGTGATCAAGAACCTCAAGTCGAAAAATGACGTGGCCATCGAATCATGGCTGAACAGTAAAACAACAACTAAGGTCGATTATCCGGATTGCACCCAGGCCATCATTGATAAACTGCTCGATGTGCATTGCACACAAATGACCTTGCTGGATGGTTAGTGATGATTTTGGAGCGGATTTCCAATGGGGTGTCTCTTCTGCTGCGTTTCAGACCGAGGGTGCATGCCAAATGGACGGCAAAGGCCCGTCCATCTGGGATACGTTTACGGCACGAAAAGGCAAAATAAGATATCAGGATAACGCGCATACGGCGTGTGATTTTTATCGCCGGTACCAGGATGACATCGCCTTGGTACGCGAGCTGAACATACCGAATTTCAGGTTTTCCCTGTCTTGGCCGCGTATTCTTCCGAAAGGTACGGGTGCCGTCAATCAACGGGGCATTGATCATTACAACCGGGTAATTAATAGCTGCTTGGAGCACGGCGTAACGCCTTGGATAACCCTGTATCACTGGGACCTTCCACAGGCATTACAGGATCGGGGCGGATGGACAAACCGCGACATACTCGATTGGCTGGAAGAATATGCTGCATGTGCCGCTAAACATTTTGGTGATCGCGTGTCGCATTGGATGGTGCTCAACGAACCAACCGTCTTTACGGGCGCCGGGTATTTTTTTGGTGTGCATGCGCCGGGGCTCACCGGCATACGTAATTTTTTTCCGGCTGCCCACCATGCGGCCCTTGCCATGGGCAGGGTAGGGCGGTTGCTTCGCTCCGAACTTCCGAATGCACAGATTGGCAGTACTTTTTCATGCTCCAGCGTACATCCCGCCAGCCAGCGCGCGCGCGACATTAAAGCCGCCGCCCGGGCTGATGCGTTGATTAATCGTCTATTTATAGAACCGATTCTCGGACTGGGGTATCCGGTTGCCGACCTGAAAGCGCTGCGGGGAATCGAGGCATACATGCGCGCAAATGACGAAAAGGATTTGCCATTTGATTTCGATTTTGTCGGCATCCAGAATTATACCCGGGAAGTTGTGCGGCATGCGCTCATCGTACCCTATTTGCGTGCACGGCTGGTGCCTCCGCAGGATCGGGGGGTCGCGTTGACGACGGACATGGGATGGGAAGTGTATCCGCCGGCCATCTATGAAATGATTAAGAAATTCAGTGCATACGTTAATATCCCCCGGATCTACGTGACTGAAAACGGTGCGGCTTTTCCAGACCAGGTGACCGCCGGCGGTGTTCACGATTCGCTGCGCCAGCAATACCTGGAAGCTCATCTGGCGCAAGTGCTCCGCGCTAAACGGGAAGGCATGAATGTACATGGTTATTTTGTGTGGACACTTACCGATAATTTTGAATGGGCCGAGGGCTTCCGCCCGCGGTTTGGGTTGGTTTATGTTGATTTTGAAACGCAACAGCGGATTATCAAAGATTCAGGCAGGTGGTATGCCCGGTTTATACGTCCTTACTAGTATTCAAAGGATTTCGTAGTTTTGCCGCGTTCACTTCGTAGCTATGAAATCCGAAAAAGCAGTTGTTTCCAAAGCAGTCGAACAAACCATATACCCAGTGCTGTTTGCACTGAGTTTTTCGCATTTGCTCAACGATACCATCCAGTCCCTCATTCCTGCGATCTATCCACTGGTTAAAGATTCATTCCGGTTGAGTTTTTCACAAATTGGGTTGATCACGCTCGTGTTTCAGCTATCTTCGTCGCTATTACAGCCACTTGTAGGTGTATTGACAGATAGGAGGCCGTATCCGTACGCCCTGCCAATCGGGATGGGCTTTAGTCTGATGGGATTGGTATTGTTGGCGCTTGCACCGACGTATTTATGGGTGCTGGTAGCCGTGGCGTTGGTCGGTATGGGGTCATCGGTATTTCACCCCGAGGCTTCCCGCATGGCCTATGTGGCTTCCGGCGGCAGGCGTGGCTTTGCGCAGTCGCTCTTTCAGGTGGGCGGCAATGCAGGAAGCGCGATCGGCCCCTTGTTGGCCGCGATGCTCATCGCGCCGTTTGGGCAGTTTAACGTTATCTGGTTTTCAATAGCAGCTCTGGTCGCCATTGTGATACTCTACCGGATCGGTAAATGGTACAAACCGAAATCCATCCGCAATTACATCCTGCGTAAGAATAAGGTCGAGACGGTAACGCAGCAGACCCTGCCCCGCAGGACGGTGGTCGTATCTATTCTGGTATTGCTTGTATTGATTTTCTCCAAATATTTTTATTTCGCCAGCTTAACCAGCTATTATACATTTTACCTGATTCACAAGTTTGGAGTGTCCATACAGGCGTCGCAGCTTTATCTGTTCGTTTTTTTGTTCGCCGTCGCTGCAGGGACGATGATCGGCGGTCCGCTCGGTGACCGTATTGGGCGTAAATATGTTATTTGGCTTTCTATACTTGGAGCCTCACCGTTTACCCTAGCCCTGCCCTATGCTAACTTATTGTGGACTATCATCCTGTCGTTTATCATCGGTGTGATCATCGCTTCGGCATTTTCGGCGATCCTAGTATACGCTCAAGAGCTGTTGCCCGGTAATGTAGGTATGGTGTCTGGACTGTTCTTCGGTTTCGCTTTCGGAATGGGCGGGATCGGCTCAGCGGTACTAGGTATGCTGGCCGACAGCCGGGGAATCAACTATGTGTATCACATATGTGCATTTTTGCCGCTTATCGGAATAACGGCGGCGTTTTTGCCAAATTTAAAGCGCCGGGATCGTTAGAAGTGGTTTTAGTGTGTATATTTGACACTGATGAATTATATAAATTAAAAAATTATGCCTTTTAAAATTATGGCGCTGCTCGCCCTTTCTATATTGTCCAGCGGATTGGCGTCGGCACAACAAAATGCCGATTCACGAATCGCCTTGTCAAATCGTGCGGATTCGGTGGCCTATGCCCTTGGTATGTCAATTGGCCAGGATCTAAAACGAACGGGCATCGAGCAGGTCAATGCCGCTGTCCTCGCAAGTGCGGTGATGGAGGCGCTTTCCAATGAGGCGTCGCGTTTTAGCGCTGCACAGGTAAGAGAATTGATTATGCAAACGGTAACCGAAGCGAAAGCAAAAATGGATGAGCGTCTTAAAAGCGAGGCACAGGCGTTTATGGAAACTAACCGTGCCAGAGCGGAAGTAAGGACTACTGCCTCGGGACTACAATATCAAATTATACGGGAGGGAACGGGAGAGACCCCTACTACAGCCGATACTGTAACAGTGCATTACAAAGGTCAGTTGAGTAACGGTAAGGTTTTTGATAGTACTTACGACCGCGGTCAACCGGCAACATTTCGGTTGGCAGGCGTGATACAAGGTTGGCAAGAGGGTCTGCAATTGATGCAGACTGGCGCTCATTACAGACTTTATCTGCCCTATGAAATGGCGTATGGCGAGCGGGGTGCCGGAGAAGATATTCCACCGTTTAGTCCATTAATCTTTGATGTCGAATTAATTGCCGTCAAGAAGGTAAGTGAGGCAACGCAGGCAATTGCAAACCCAACGAATGAACCAGATAGGTAGATCGGATTTATACGTCAGTCCCGTTGGTTACGGTTGTATGTCTTTGGGCGAAAACCAAAGGACAAATACAGAGCTTTTGCGTAGGGCTGTTGAAAACGGTATCAATTTCTTTGACACAGCGGATCTTTATCACAAAGGTCTCAACGAGTTACATGTCGGAGAGGCACTTAAGCCCGTACGAAAACAAGTAATTATAGCGACCAAAGTTGGTAATCAATGGCGGCCAGATGGCAGCGGGTGGGACTGGAATCCGAGTAAAGCGTATATTCTCAAAAGCGCGGAACGAAGTCTTAAAAGGCTAAAAACCGATTACATAGACCTTTATCAGTTGCATGGTGGCACTATTGATGACCCTATCGACGAAACGGTCGAGGCCTTCGAGCAGCTTAAGAGGGAAGGCAAAATTCGCTGGTATGGACTTTCATCCATACGCCCAAATGTTATTCGCGAATACGTGAGGCGTTCGAAGATCGTAAGTGTAATGATGCAGTATAGCCTGTTAGATCATCGTCCAGAAGAGGAGATCCTGGATTTCCTTTGTGAGCACCGGATCAGTGTAGTAGCGCGGGGAGCCATCGCCCAGGGAATGCTGTCGGGTAAGCCCGCAGACAAGTACCTACAATTTACCGAGAGTGAAGTCGCCCGAGCGGCTAAGGCGGTAGCAACCCTCGCAGCCGAGGTAAGCATTCCTGCACTTGAGGTGGCGTTGCGTTATGTTTGGAAGCACCCCGCAGTCGCGGTTGCTGCGTTGGGCATGCGGACCACTGCACAGCTCGACGAAGCCTTAAGAGCACTAGGCCGCGCCAAACCGCTTTCTGAAGACGAATGGCAGGCGCTACGGCGGTCAGTTCGGGATTTTCATTACGAAGCGCATAGGTGAATTCCATCGTCATTTCGAAAATTAATAACCAAATATTGATAAACCATGAAGCACTTTCCAAAAACGAAAATTGGGATCGTTTTACTGGCGGCGATCGTCACAGCACTAACGATATCCTGTATGAGCAATTCGCAAACCAGTCAGCAACGCGATGAGCACAAAGACAAGTCAATTGGCCAGCAACAATTCCCTGAGCAGGAATTGGGATGGAGCCTTTCAGCACAGACGTATACATTTAAGGAATTTTCCTTTTTCGAAGCCGTAGATAAGGCTAAAAGTTCCGGACTGTTGTCCGTTGAGGCATATAACGGACAGGAGCTCGGCGGTGGCCTGACCGGCAAATTCGAATTTAAGATGGATACCGTTACACGCCAAGCTGTATTGCAGCAGTTAGACGATAAGGGAATGGCACTAGTAGCGTTCGGCGTGGTCAATGGCGATACTGACGAAGAGTGGGAGCAACTGTTTGCTTTCGCCCATACAATGGGTATCAAGACCATTAACACCGAGCCGAAGGAGGAATTCCTGCCATTGGTTGGCCGGTTGGCGAATCAATATCAAATAAAGGTCGGCATTCACAACCACCCTAAGCCAACCCCTTACTGGGATCCGGCCATCGTATTAGCAGCTGCAGACAAGGCAGATAGCAAGTATGTAGGCGCTTGTGCAGATATTGGGCATTGGGTTCGGTCCGGATTAGATCCCGTTGAATGCCTCAAACAGCTCGAGGGTCGCGTAGTAAGCGTGCACTTTAAGGATTTGGCGGAGGAAGCTCCAAAAACCCACGACGTGCATTGGGGTACTGGAGTAAGTAACGTACCAGGTGTGATCGCTGAGCTAAAACGTCAGGGTTTCAACGGTAATATTTCCGCTGAATATGAGTACAATTGGGAAAACAACGCCGGCGACGTCGCGCAAAGCGTAAAAAACTTTCGTCAAATATTAACTACTGGAAGCTTGTAAGCACTTAAGCTTCGTTTATAGCCGTTTCCCCATTTTTGCTAGCCCGATTGGCGGATGAAGTCAGCTGCGGTGCCTATTGTGGCGTCCGAGGTCGATAAAACGTCCATTTGCCCAATCGGGCTTTCGTTTGATATACCGCCCCGCGTCAAATCGAAAGCACATTAAGCTGCCTCGAGCTTAACGTCTACTCTACCAATTGTAGTGCAGACTCTCAAAGCTTTATAAGCTTATTTGTTTGATATTCAACTCTTTTTTTTTATTATTGTTTATAACCAATAGAAGTTATCCAAGTTATGAGTCGGCTAGCAACTGGTTTGTTTCTGGTTGCACTATGTATTAGTGTACATGTCTACGCGCAACAAAAGCCGCAGTATACACAGTACCTGTTTAATAGTCTACTAATTACACCCGCCGTTGCCGGCATTGAGCGTTATGCCGACGTGAAAATCGGTGCGCGAAGCCAATGGCAGGAGGTTGAAGGGGCTCCCCGGACGTTCTACCTGTCGGCGCACATGCCCATTGGACGCAATTACATTCAGGATGGTGCCACTTCATTCCCGGAAGGCGGATATAATCCCTATAGTCGAGGATATTCACACCGCTACCGGGCCTCGGAGGCTCATCACGGATTTGGATTTATGATACAACAGGATCTGGCCGGCCAGTTCAAACGTTCGGACGTGCAATTAATTTACGCCTATCATTTACGTATCGCTGAAACGATGAACCTTTCGGCAGGAGTGAACGCCGGGGTTGCTCAAGTGCGGTTTGATGTAAACGAGGCGACGACAGCCATGCCTCTTGACCCTGTTTTGTCGCAATATGCCGAAGCAAACATCTCTCCGGACGTAGGTGTGGGGCTGTGGTTGTATGGCGCCCGTTTTTTTTTCGGTCTATCGGCTCACCAGCTAATCGGGAATCCATTGATGCCGTCCTCAACCAGGAGATATGATGCCCCAGCCCAGCAGCTTTACATGACTGCGGGGTACAAATTGCACCTCGGCGAAGATATGGCCGTAGTGCCTTCAGTATTATACAAGCTCCTTGTCGGGTTGCCGATAATAGGGGACTACAATGTAAAACTTGCGTTCCGAGACCGTTTGTGGATTGGCGCCGGTTATCGAAATAACGAATCGTTTTCAGCGATGGTAGGATTCAACGTCAGCTCGCTGTTGAACTTAAGTTATTCTTATGATTTCAACACAGGCCCCATACGCAGGCTAGCAAACGGGAGCCATGAAATCGTTCTCGGCCTACTACTAAACAATCGATTTAGGGTGTATTGTCCGCAAATTCTGTTTTGACAATGAATTCGACTTCGACATATTTCGGCTTACCATTGGTCTTGATGACTATTCTACTTTGCTGTTCACTAACGCCGGTTTATGCTGAAGATTTTTTGGTCACCAGTAAAGAAGATAGCGGGCCCGGTACGTTGCGGGATGCGCTGCTGCAAGCAGCATCCAATAGGACGGGCACCATAGACCGTATACTATTCAACCTGCCGGGCGGCACCATGGAAGATCGGACGATTCGGCTGGATAGCCAACTCGATGTTCCTTCAGATGTAGTTATAGACGGCACATCACAGCCCGGAATCGCATTCGGCGATAGTGATGCCCGCATACGGATTATGTCCAATTTAGGTGTTTTCGACGACAAAAACGACGGGGCGCTCGTCCTCGCAAGTGCGAGCAACGTTGAAATTTATGGGCTTTATCTCACCGGATTCCGTCCACCAGAAGAAAGTGGACCGACAAGAAACCTTTCTTTTGCGGCCATACAGGTCTCCGGTGGCAAGGCAATTACCATCGGGAAGCCAGGCATGGGCAACGTGTTTGATGACAATTACGTGCACGTCAACTTCAAACAACGCCAAGCGAATAATCCCAGTATGATTACACTGCAGTCCAACTGGATCGGTATAGACGTCGATGGGCACGAAAGCCGGGGAAGCGCAGAGACGATTGCTCTGCGCATTACGGCTTCGGAAGTCCTCTTTGGTGGGGCGGCGGCGGGCGAACGCAATAGGGTGGGAGCTGGAACAGAGTTTCATGTGAATAATTTCGAAGTAAGAAACAATGAGTTTCTTGCCGGTGCCCAGTTTACAGGCAGCGCATCAGGCGAGATCCGAAACAATGAGTTCGACGAAGACGTCCTTCAGTTGATTGAGAGCTACCGGGATATTGGTATTTATGCCAACCGGAACATCGGTTCACTTCAGATAGATACGGACATTTCGGCTGGCCAAATCGCTGTCGAAGTCGGTACTGACAACACCGCAGATGCCAACACCTTTGTCGGACTCGGTATTATCGGCATGGCAAAGGTTCGAGTGAATCGTTTCGAGTGTGTTTATTATCCATTCCTGACGCCCGTAAAAGACCCTTTTATAACCGTGGAAGAGAATAGCGATACGCGCTTCAGTGGAATCGCAACACCCTATACGGACATTTACATCTATGACGATGATACGGGATGCGACATTGCCAGTCCGGCAACGTTTGTCCGAAAAGTGACCGCCGACGCCAATGGGACCTGGGAGATTACTGGTGATTTCTCCACTCGAAGGTTTACCGCCAATGCGGTACGGGGCAATCAGTCGAGTGGCTACACGCAAGTCGGCTTTAAGGATAAATATTCCGAGCACCGAAATAATTTTATACTGATCAATCCCTATTGCGGCAAAAATAACGGCTCTATTGAAGTCGTTAATTACCTTAATACGCTTGAGATCGACTGGTATGATACAAAAGATCAACACATCGGCAGTGGGGACATTATAGAGGATCTTGGACCGGGAGAATACACCTGTATGTTGCGAAACGGAAATGGCACGATGAAGTTTACCTACGAATTACACGAACGAGAGTGGAGATTTTACGATAGAGACATGAAAGTGGGTCACTCTCAATGCGGCCTTCCCAACGGACGAATAGAAAACCTCCGAGTGGTTCCGGTGTATCACGACAGTGGGTTTACTCGCGTGCAGTGGTTTGACGAGTGGGACAATGTAGTTGGAGAAGCGGGAACATTGCGAAATGTACCGCCGGGAACGTATTTCCTACGAGCATACTACGCAGAAGACTGTTATGATCAGTACCCGGTCACCATAGAAGGACCGCGCGCCGACCTTTCTGCCATGCAGGTGCGGAATGCGACTTGTGCCGCCCCCGGCCAGATTACGGGTATTGACCTGTGGGGAATCGGTGACATCGAGCCATTTTGGATGAACGAACGCGGTGTCAAGGTAGGCGAAGGTGCAGATCTTCACAATATTGGACAGGGAGGGACCTACCGTCTTGCCTGGGTTGGCAATAATGGTTGTGACACGGTATGGGCAGCTTACGTTGAAGTGCAGGAAATAGGAGTTCCCGCGTTTAACGAACAGTCGTTAACCATCACGCCTGTAAGCTGTGACGGTGCCCGTTTGGGGAGTATAAGCGGTTTAGTCGTGGATGATGCTATGAGTTTCCAATGGCTGAACGAGGACGGCGACGTGGTAAGTACCGTTGCCGAATTAATCGGCGTGCCTGTAGGCAGGTATCAGCTTGTCGTGACCACCAACAATGGATGCAAGGCATACTCTGACTGGTATGCGATGGAACAGGAGAAGGTTGTTTTTCCCGAGTTGGCGGTATCAATAGAACAGCCTTCATGCGAGGGAAATGACGGGGTGTTGAAAATAGATTGGCCCGATGATCCCCTGCGCCCAAAGCAGTTAAAGTGGGTAAATCAAACAGGTGACGAGGTGGGCGACACCCCGCGTGTCGGAGGGCTGCCGCCGGGTATTTACCGCTTAATTTTCGGCACCAGCGGCTGTGAGGTACTTGACCCACGAGAATTTGTCCTGGAGGAAGCTTCGCCACCGGTGCTGAATGCGAATGATATATACATACAAGACGTAGCCCAAGGATCCCATTCGGGGGCGATAAGCGGCATAACGACTGTTGGCGGTACCGCGCCATATACTTATAGCTGGTACGACGAAGTAGGTAGGCTTGTTGGTACCGATGTAAACTTGGTGGAAATACCCGGGGGGACCTACGTTCTCGAAGTCATAGATAGTCGTGGGTGCCGCGTTATCACGGAGCCAATCACCGTCGACGTTTTTAGCGGCGATGACCTTTATCTTCCCAATACTTTCAGTCCCAATGGCGATGGTTATCACGATACTTGGTTTCCAAAAGGACTCGAACGATATCCTCGGGCACTTGTACGTATATTCGATCGGCAGGGACGGTTAGTGTATGAAGGAAGAAGTACGGATGCACCATTCAACGGCCAGTATAGGGGCACGAACCTGCCGGTGGGTGCGTATTTTTACTTAATTGATCTGGATAACGGCTATCCCGCTCCTAAAGGAGCACTCAATTTGCTTCGTTAGGGCAGCTTCGACCGCATGTCGCATTGGACTACTAATGACGCTTCGGCAATTGGCGAAGCGAAAGCGACGGGAATATCAGAACAAGCCGAACAACTCGGTTTCTACTTTTTGAAGGACAAATCCCATATCTTCCGGTTTGTTTGCGAAGTCTAGCTGGTCTTTATCTAAGATAAGCAATTTACCTTCCTTGTAGCTTTTGATCCACTTTTCGTATTTGGTATTCAATTTAGACAAGTAGTCTAGGCGAATATTTGCCTCGTATTCCCGTCCCCGTGTCTGGATATTATCGACCAAGGTAGGTACCGAAGCGCGGAGATAGATAAGCAAATCTGGCGGTTTGATGTAGGAAACGATGCTTTCGAAGATGTTGCTGTAGTTTTCGAAATCGCGGGCACTCATCAATCCCATGTCATACAGGTTTTCAGCAAAAATATAAGCATCTTCATAAATAGTGCGATCCTGTATGATGTTAATTTTTTTCTGCTGCAACTGAACGATGTGCCTAAATCGGCTGTTGAGGAAATAGATCTGCAAGTTGAATGCCCAACGCTTCATGTCGCTGTAGAAATCTTCCAGATACGGATTATCATCAACGGCTTCGAACTGTGGTTCCCACTTCAGATGGTTAGCCAGCAGCTTGGTGAGCGTAGTCTTTCCCGCTCCAATGTTTCCTACAATAGCGATGTGCATGGTTAAAACTTCTTAAAACCGATGATTTCACGTACTTCGGTTAATGTTTTCCGGGCGCTTTCTCTTGCCTTTTCGTTTCCCTGGCGAATCACTTTGCTAATATAATCGTTATCTTCTGAAATTTCCTGAATCCGAGACCGCACAGGTTCGGTAGCCTTAATCATATCTGCTGCCAGCTGCTTTTTGAAATCGCCATAGCGAATTTCACATTTATTGTAGAGGTCGTCAAAATGCTGTAACGTATCAGCTGTAGACACGACCGCCATAAGGTCAAACAGGTTTTGGATGGCATCTGGCTTTGTTTGATTTTCGGTCGTTGGACCGCTGTCGGTTACTGCACGCATCACTTTTTTGCGGATCACCTCAGGCGTATCGGACAGGTAGACGGCGTTAGCTTCCCCCTCCGATTTCCCCATTTTACCCTTACCGTCCAGCCCTGGTACCTTGATTAATTTGCTGGTAAATGAAAAGGCATGAGGCTCAGTAAAGTATTCCGTATTGTACAACCGGTTGAAACGGTTCCCAAACGTACGGGCCATCTCAAGGTGCTGCTCCTGATCTTTGCCCACCGGAACCTTTGTCGCATGGTGTAGTAAAATATCTGCTGCCATCAACACCGGATAAGTAAGTAATCCCGCATTAACATTATCCGGATTTGCACGCACCTTATCTTTAAAAGAGGTGGCGCGCTCCAATTCGCCGACGTAAGCGTTCATATTGAGGTATAAGTACAGTTCGGCTACTTCCGGAACTTCCGACTGAATGTATATCGTTGCCGCCTCCGGATCGATCCCCGCGGCGAGGTATTCCACAACGACGTGCCGTACGTTGGCATAAAGGTCGTCCGGCGTTGGATGGGTCGTCAAGGCATGTAGATCAGCAATAAAGAAATAACAATTGTACTCGTGCTGCATCTTTACGAAATTGGTGATCGCACCGTAGTAATTTCCTAAATGTAATTTTCCGGTACTCCGGATACCGCTTACGACTGTTTCCATAGTGGTGGCGAAAATAAGCAAATTAAGTGAGCTGCCCAATTCGGTATATTTATTGTAATGGGAGTGTAAGTAAAGTTTATTTCCGAGCAGTCGTCTGGCAAAGAATCCCTATTTTTGCATGAAAACCTTGGTAAAAATGATTATGGACGGACTTGTGAAACCTACGTATAAGAAAGCTGGGCCAGATGATTTCTTCAAAAAGCTTCAGCGTGAAGTACAGGAGAAAGTTCTTGGCGATAAGCGTATCCAGCGACGTAACGTCATTAAGACGTATTTGCTGCTATTTCTTTATTTCGGGTTTTATAGTTGCATTTTGGTGTTCGGCAACAATACACCCTTGTTGTTCTTGTTTTATATCCTTCTTGGTTTTTCGATGATAATGTTGTTTATCAATGCTTTTCACGACGCAGCCCACGGCGCGGTATTCAGAAAGCGAAAAGCCAACCAGCGGTTTATGTATGTGTTGGAGCTCTTCGGTAGCAACAGCTGGCTGTGGGGCAAGCGGCATAATTTGCTGCACCACCCGTATCCGAATATCCAACACTGGGATACGGATATTAAACAGAGCGACCTGGTAAGGATTTTTCCGGACAGTGAATACCTTAAACAACACCGGTATCAACATATCTATATGTTTTTGCTGTATCCCTTGTATACGCTTAACTGGCTGTTCATCCGGGATTTTAAAGATTTCTTCGGCACAAAGGACAATTACATAAAGCGTATTATCAGGATACCCAAAATCGAATACTATAAACTGTTCGGGGCTAAGCTCTTTAACCTATTTTATTTGGTTGGCATTCCTATTATGTTACTGAGCCAGCCGTGGTATATTGTGATTTTCGGATGGCTTAGCATGCACATTTTTGGCAGCATGCTCGGTGTTATTGCGTTAATCTCCACACATGTTGACGAAACGGCCGTTTTTCCACTGCCTCCCGCCGACGGTAGGATGAATGTGACCTGGGCGGAGCATCAAATGATGGTTACGAAAGATTTCAGTGCAGACAACCCGATTGCCAACTTTCTATTCGGAGGATTTACACACCATGTTGCCCACCACCTATTTCCGCATGTGGCACATACGTATTATCCATACATTACCCCGATCATTAAACGATATGCGAAGGAGTATAATTTGCCTTATACTTGTTATCCGGCTATTAAGGCAGTGCGTTCGCATTTCGCGCTGCTTAAGAAGCAGGGCACCAGCGAAAACTTGTTTAATACAGGTGAGCTATAGTGTCCCGTATAGGATAGTCTATTTACACCGGAAGAAAAGATCTTTTAGCCGGTGGGTCCGGACGGAGTTACAACCTCTTAGCCTCATCCCAATAGACGTCCATTTCGGCTAGTGTCATTTCTTTTAAGCTTTTACCGACTTCCTTTGCTTGTTTTTCGAGGTAGTTAAAACGTTGGATGAATTTTTTGTTGGTCCGCTCAAGGGCATTCTCAGGATTTATACCAATAAAGCGCGCATAATTGACCAGAGAAAAAAGTAGATCGCCAAATTCGGCCTCCGCTCTTTCGGTATCGAAAGGCGTCGCGGTTTCCACATCGAACTCCGCTTTAAACTCTGCTAGCTCTTCCTCCACTTTTTCCCAAACCTGATTTTTGTCTTCCCAATCAAATCCCACACCGCGTACCTTGTCTTGAATGCGATATGCCTTCACCAGGGCGGGGAGCGAGCGGGGTACGCCGCCAAGCACGGATTTGTTTCCCTCCTTTAACTTTAGCTGCTCCCAGTTGCGTTTTACGTCCTCTTCGTCGTCCACATTCACTTCCCCATAAATATGGGGGTGCCGTGCTACGAGTTTTTCACAGACGCCGTTGAGAACATCTACGATATTGAAAGCGCGTTGCTCTTCGGCAATACGAGCATAAAACACCAAATGCATCATCAGGTCACCCAGTTCTTTTTTAATTTCTGGAAGGTCGTTATCAAGAATTGCGTCACCCAGCTCATACATTTCTTCAATGCTTAGGTGACGTAGTGTTTCCATGGTTTGCTTTTTATCCCACGGGCATTCCGTCCGCAGCGTATGCAGCACCTCGAGCAGGCGTTCAAAAGCGGTCGCGGGTGTTTGTTGTGGAGGAGGGGGGGTATGTGGCATGGCTATTCTATTCGTTTTTCGGTCAAAATTAAAGCTTTAGCTACTGTTAAACAACCGGCGTCGGCATATGGATCATTAATTGCTGGGCAAACACGGTCAACTCGCTCACGACGCGTTTAAACTCGTCGACAAGCGGCAACTCGCCGTTTCGGGCGTCAATTTCCAGTTTACGTAATCGGACAGCAAGTTTACCGGCACCTATCTGCGCCGTCCGTCCTGCAATTCGGTGAAGCAGCAACTCCACCTCGGAAAGATTTCCGTTATCATAATATGATTGCAGCGCACGCAAATCGGCGAGCGTGTCGTTGACGTAAAGTTTAAGAATCCTCTTGGTCTGCTCCTCGTCGGCGTCTCCTAAAAGAGGCGATATTGAAGGGTTAACCGGTGAAACTGTATTTTTCGCTTTCGGAATATTTAAGAGGTCAAGTAGATCGCGTTCCTTGAAAGGTTTTAATAGTAAACCATCAAAACCCTGAGCCAGTATTTCTTTCTGTTCCTCCGGCAGCGCTTGGGCGGTAAACGCAAACATCCTTACATCGGGTGTCTTTATCCGCTTTTTTAGTTCACGGTTGAGCTGCGTTCCATTCATTTCAGGCATACGGATATCCATCAGGATGGTTTTCACAAGTGGATCCCATTCAACGGATAACATTTCTAAGGGTGATGTAAAACAGCGATAAGAAATGTCGTATTTGTCGAGTATATGTTTACATAATCCTAATATCAGCTGGTCATCGTCCACGATCCATATCCGTCCTTCGAAATCCTTTGATGGAGCAACGTCGGATAGCGAAGACGCTTCCGGGTTTGTACCGGTTTTCAAAGGCAGGTTTACCTTAAACACAGAGCCAAATCCTTTTTTACTTTCAACACGGATCTGGCCGCCCATGCTTTCGCAAATCGCCTTTACAATGCTGAGCCCGAGTCCACTACCGAAATATATGCCAGAATTGGCGTTTTCCGATTGCTCGAAGTCATTGAAAATACGATCCAGGTCCTCTGCCGGTATTCCCTTTCCTGTGTCTTTCACAACAATATTCAATTCTGTCTTTTTATCGTATACAACAGTGCTCACATTGAGCGTGACCCTGCCATTATCGGTGAATTTAATCGCGTTGCTGAGCAGGTTGAATAAAATTTGTTTAATTCGAAACGAGTCGCCAAACAAGTATCCCGAGCCTAGGATGCGGGTATTGAGCTCTAGTTTCAGCTGTTTGCTGGATGCTTGCATGCCCATAACGGATACCACGCTGTTAACCAAATCGATAAGTGCAAAGGGTTTTTCCGTCAGTACTATCTTGCCCGAGGTAATCCGGCTGTAGTCCAGTATTTCGTTCACAATTTGTAAGAGATGCTCGGACGACTGGTAGATGGCGTCAATTTTTGACGGCTCGAACGCCGACGCCTCCCTAAGTTGTTCAGAATATCCTATGATGGATTGCAAGGGCGTGCGCAACTCATGACTCATATTAGCAAGGAAACGTTGTTTGGCTGCAGCGTGATATTCTGCTTCCTCCTTTGCCGCTTCGAGCGCTATGCGGTAAGCATTATTCCTGCTAATATCTTGGAGGATTAAGTATACCATGACCGTGGTAATAACGAAAAACCCAAGAAAAATTGCGCTAATGCGCCAAATACTGTCGTTTACCACAGACTTTGCTTGCTGGTTGTCTATCTCCAGCTGTTGCATTGCTTCGTTTTCTACAGATTGTAAAATGTTAAGCATGTTGCTGATCAGCGTGTTGCCCGCTATGGTCAACTCCATTTCCTGGCTGACGAAGAGTTCTCGCTGCCGTTGCTGGCGCATTTGAAAAAGCTGTACGGCACTGTCGATTTTTGCTAATGTGCTGTCGTGCTGAGTAGCGCGTATGGTATCTACGATCGTTTCAAGTTCTTCTTCCACCATCCGTCGTTCCTCAATCACTTGTTGCAGGGGTTCTTCACGCTTGCGCGATCCAAAGAGCCGGGCAAAAAAACCCCGGTCATCGCCGGTAAGCAAAACGGTGTCTATGTCATTTGTATCGTCTGATATGGTCGTCGTCCGGCGTTTCCTTTCCGTCGTTACAATCGTGCTATCTCCGGTCGGTTCATAAATCACCTGGCTTAACGAATCCAGCTGCTGTGAAAAGGCATCGTTGTCGACCACCTTCTCGCGAACTTGTACGTATGCGTCGAATAATTCATCGCGCTGGGTGAGCAGCGTCTTAATAGAGTCTATGCGCTGCTGTTGAAGCAAGTTGTCGTGATAAAGCGTCTTTAAGGAGTCTAAAGAGGCTAAGATGGCCGCGGATTCATGGGTCAGGCTACTGTATTTTTTGGTGTTTAGAAAGGCCTGTGCACGTTGTAACTGATCGAGCCGCATGATGTCTCTGGATATGCGGCTCATGATCTCTAATTTTGGATCCGGCGCGGTGATATCCTCCATGGTATCCACCATTTCAGTAAACGCCACCCGGCTAATCACCCACGCCAATAACAAGGCCACGGCACAACTCACAAACACAAATATTACCTTGCGCTGCACACTTCCCGTCGACTGTATATGCGGTGTAGGCATGGGCAAATTCCTATCAGGTAAATATACCAAAAATTGTGCTAAATATTGTATGGAGAATATGCATTAGGCTGTAAGCCATGAGAGGTGTACGATGCCTTTCTTAGCTTACAGCCTTTCGCATGATGCCGTAGTTTATGGGTGTAGGTTACTGTCCCGCCTTTGCCGTTTCGTTCAAAAATACAAACTTGTTGTCAAACATGTCTAACTTGATCGTGCTCTCTTTGTTGATTCTGCCAGCTAAAATCTCTTTCGACAATTCATTCAGAATATGTTTTTGGATCACGCGCTTGAGCGGCCGGGCGCCATATTGCGGATCATATCCCAGTTGGGCAAGCCAGTCGAGCGCCTCTTCGCTGGCTGTAAGCTGCACACCCATTTCAGCCAGTTGATGCTGTACCTTGGCAAATTGCATATGTACAATTTGGCCGATCTGGTCCCTGCTCAGCGGCGTAAACATAATGACCTCATCAATACGGTTTAAAAACTCGGGACGGATCGATTGCTGCAACAGTTCAAACACCTGATTGCGTGTCTTGGCGACCAGCTCTTCTTTGTTGTCGTCATCCAGCTGGCTGAAATTTTCCTGGATGAGGTGCGAACCGATGTTCGATGTCATGATGATGATGGTATTTTTAAAGTTTACCACCCGACCCTTGTTATCGGTCAGGTGTCCGTCATCCAGCACCTGCAAAAGGATGTTGAAAACATCCGGGTGAGCCTTTTCGATCTCGTCCAACAACACCACTGAGTAAGGATGTCTCCGTACGGCTTCGGTGAGCTGCCCGCCTTCATCATAACCCACGTATCCCGGGGGCGCGCCGATAAGGCGTGATACCGAATGGCGTTCCTGGTATTCGCTCATGTCTATTCTGACCATCGATTGTTCATCGTTGAAGAGAAATTCAGCCAGTGCCTTTGCTAGCTCTGTTTTTCCCACGCCGGTAGTTCCCAGAAAAATAAATGACCCAATGGGTCGCTTGGCGTCACTCAGTCCCGCACGTGACCGCCGAATGGCATCAGATATTGCGCCGATCGCCTCTTCCTGTCCTGCAACGCGTTTGTGCAGCTCGTCTTCAAGATGTAGTAGTTTTTCCCGCTCGCTCTGTACCATCCGGCTCACTGGGATGCCGGTCCACCGTGACACCACGTCTGCGATGTCTTCCGCGGTCACTTCTTCCTTGAGCATTCGACTGCTAGTCTGTTTTTCAGCTAGTTCCCTTTTCAGGACATCGACCTTATCCTGCGATTCCTTGATGCGGCCATATCGGATTTCGGCCACTTTGCCATAATCGCCTGCCCGCTCGGCTTGGTCGGCCTCCAGCTTGTAGTTTTCGATCTGCTCGATCTCTTGGTTAATATTGTCTACAAGCGTCTTCTCGCTCTGCCAGGCTGCGCGCAGGGAGTCGCGGTCGGAGGTAAGGTTTGCAATCTGTTCGGTTAGCTCTGCTACTTTTTTGGTGTCGTTTTCCCGTTTGATCGCTTCGCGCTCGATTTCAAGCTGCATAATCCGGCGTTCAATTTCATCGACTGCTTCGGGGACTGAATCCATTTCCAACCGGAGCTTGGAAGCTGCTTCGTCCACCAGATCGATTGCTTTATCGGGTAAAAAACGGTCACTGATGTAACGTTGTGAAAGTTCCACCGCAGAGATGATCGCCTCGTCGAGAATTCGCACCTTGTGGTGTGTCTCATAACGTTCTTTGAGGCCACGGAGGATGGAGATCGCGTCATGTGTGTCGGGTTCTTCCACCATCACTTTCTGAAAGCGACGCTCCAACGCCTTATCTTTTTCAAAATATTTTTGATATTCGTTGAGTGTCGTAGCACCGATAGCACGCAGCTCGCCCCGGGCTAGCGCCGGTTTTAGGATGTTAGCGGCGTCCATAGCACCCTCGCCGCCTCCAGCGCCCACCAACGTGTGGATCTCGTCGATAAAGAGCACGATATCCCCGTCGCTTTGTGTCACCTCTTTCACCACAGCTTTGAGCCGTTCTTCAAACTCGCCTTTATATTTAGCGCCAGCGATCAATGCGCCCATGTCAAGTGAATACACCGTTTTGGACTTTAAATTTTCAGGTACATCGCCTTTTATAATGCGGTGCGCAATCCCTTCGGCTATTGCCGTTTTACCCACACCCGGCTCACCCACGAGGATGGGATTGTTCTTTGTACGGCGGGAAAGGATTTGGATGACCCGCCGGATTTCGTCGTCACGTCCAATGACTGGATCCAGCTTTCCCGATTCAGCAAACTCGTTCAGGTTGCGCGCATATTTATTCAGCGCGTTATAGGTGGCCTCCGCATTTTGATCAGTAACCCGAGCGCTGCCCCGAAGTTCGGTAATGGCTTTTCGCAGGTTTTTTTCAGTTACACCCTGATCCTTCAGCAGGGCGGCCGTTTTGTCACCTGCATGCAATATACCCATTAGCATGTGCTCAATGGATACAAATTCATCTTTAAAGTCCTTTAGGTACGACTGGGCTTTCTGAAGAGCCGTATTTGCCGTGGTAGAAAGGTAGATACTGCTTCCACTCACTTTCGGAAAAGATGCAATCTGTTTGTCGAGTTCGTCCTCTACATGTCTTACGTTGACGTCGAGTTTCTTAAGGAGGTGATTCACTATGTTCTCGTCGACCAGTAAAAGGGCTTTCAGCAAATGTGCCGTTTCGATAGCCTGCTGCTGATTGCCAAGCGCAATTTCCGATGCCTTTTGCACCGCCTCTTGTGCTTTTATGGTATAATTGTTAAAATTCATAATAATCGATTTTGCTTTCACTTTAACAAAACAGAGACCACAGCTGTTTTGAACGCTAAATCGGAAATTTTGTCGCCGTAACTTAAGGGTTTCTGACTAAATGTCTCTTTTTTAGTTCGTTATGCTGAATTTTTTTCAGCTGATAACAACAGTATAGATCGCTGCACCACCGAGCCAGATGGACCTGTTGCTCCCTTTCGACACTAAAAGTTCGGTTTGAGTAAATATTTGTCGTAAAATCTGAAAATGTGTTCGACGGCGTCCTCAGCGGTATCGACAAGCCGATAGAGATTAAGGTCCTCCGGACTGATGTTTCCGGCTTCCAGCATCGTTTTCTTTATCCAATCAAACAGTCCTTGGTAATAATTTTTTCCTACTAAAACTATAGGAAACCGGGCTATTTTTCCGGTTTGTATTAGTGTAATTGCCTCGAAGAGCTCGTCCATCGTACCGAATCCTCCGGGAAGTACGATAAAGCCTTGTGAATACTTCATAAACATAACCTTACGGACGAAGAAGTAATTAAACTGCAACAGCTTATCCGGATCGATATACCGATTATGAAATTGTTCAAATGGCAACTCAATATTGATTCCTACAGATTTGCCTCCAGCTTCGTAAGCACCCTTATTTGCGGCCTCCATAATACCCGGGCCGCCTCCTGACACGACGCCGTATCCACGTTCGGTGAGTAATTGAGCGATTTTCTCAGCTAATTGATAATATGGATCTTTTTCGATAGTCCTGGCAGATCCGAATATCGAAACACAGGGGCCTATTTTGGCCAACTTTTCAAAACCCTCGACAAATTCGGCCATAATCTTAAATATTTGCCAGGAGTCTTTCACCTTGATCTCCTGCCACGTTTTATTTTCGAAAGCCCTTATAATTTTATCCTCACGTGTTCTTGCCATAACGGGTTATCATTTTTGCTAAATTAAGGAAATCCACAAGAAACCCGTGTATTTCCACAGTGGTGGCTTGCCATAATTTCAAGCGTTAGTGGGAATTTCGGTGTCGTCGTCATTCAAGATGGTTTTTTTGTGGTTGACGGATTATTCCAATTAGCGTGCCTATACAAAAATGCGTTTTCTTATCTTTGTTTCATGAACTTTTCTTCCAAATTGCTGGAGCAGGCCGTATCTGAGTTTGGTCGGTTACCGGGTGTGGGGCAGAAGACTGCGCTTCGTTTGGTTCTGCACTTGCTGAAGCAACCAGCGGACGAGGTCACGCGCTTTACGGAAACCCTCGGCCGGTTGAAGCGGGAAATCCGGTATTGCGACACCTGTCACAATATTTCCGACAGTATAACCTGCGAGATCTGTGCCTCGCATAAGCGGGATAAGGGACTTATCTGCGTGGTCGAAGACACCCGTGACGTGATGGCTATTGAAAATACGGATCAATACCACGGCGTCTATCACGTAATAGGTGGCCTAATTTCTCCTATGGACGGGATAGGCCCGTCTGACTTACAAATAGATAGTCTTGTTAGGCGGCTGGAAAACGGAGGTGTACAGGAAGTTATCTTAGCGTTGAGCGCTACGATGGAAGGGGATACCACCATTTTTTACCTATATAAAAAGCTTAAAGCGTTTGGTATACAAATCAGTACCATCGCGAGGGGCATTGCTTTTGGAGGCGAACTGGAATACGTGGATGAAGTGACCCTGGGGCGATCGATAATCACACGCGTGCCTTATGAACGGAGCATTGCTTAGCAGGACAGGATGAATACAGGGAAACTTTTCAACAAGACCGTTATTATCACCGGTGCATCGTCGGGTATCGGACTCGCATGCGCTGAATCGTTTGCACGACAGGGTGCCAACCTTGTGCTTGGCGCCAGGCGCTATGTGGATTTGTGTAAAATAGCGGAGTCCATAGAGCATCGGTATGGCGTGCGTGCCATCGCTGTACAATGCGACGTAGCTAACGAGGTGGATTGCAAGTCTTTGGTGGAACAGGCGGGTTTAGCGTTTGGCGGTATTGACGTGCTGATCAATAATGCGGGTATCAGTATGCGAGCTCTTTTTGCCGAACTGGAGTTAGAGGTGTTGCACCGATTAATGGATGTAAACTTTTGGGGCACAGTCTACTGTACAAAACACGCACTTACCGAACTGCTAAGAAACAAGGGGTCGGTGGTTGCAGTGTCATCGATCGCAGGATATCGCGGATTGCCGGGGCGCACCGGTTACTCCGCGTCCAAATTTGCAATCCACGGATTCATGGAGTCGTTGCGAGTAGAAAATTTGAAAACCGGTTTGCACGTAATGCTGGCGTGTCCCGGATTTACGGCGTCCAATATCCGACAGACAGCGCTGGACGCTTTGGGAGATGCGCATGGCGAAACAAGTATGGACGAAGGCCGTATGATGACCGCAGAAGAGGTTGCCGAGCGGATTGTTCGCGGTGTCGTTCGACGCAAGCGTTCGTTAGTGATGACCCGGCAGGGAAAATTGGCCGTCTTGATGAATAAATTGCTACCCCGTTGGGTAGACAAGCAGGTGTACCGGTTATTTTCAAAAGAAAAGAATCCGCTGATAAAATAATCAGCAGAAATTGCTTTGCACGTCACATTTTTTTGGTTACCCCGTATAGTCCGACGGCAACGGCGAGCAACATAATTGCGGTTGCCCACCAAAGCGTGGTGAAACCATAGGCATCTGCAATCCGCGTACCCAGGAAAGGCGAAAACACGTGTGCCGTGGAAAAAGCCAACGCATTAAGTCCCATATAAGCCCCCTGAAATTGTCTCGGCGCGCGTTTTGCGGCTACGGAAGCCATGAACGGCATTGCTAATATCTCTGAAATGCTCAATAGGAATATTGACGCATACAATATCCAATAACCGGTAGGTATAGGTAGCATCGAAAATGATACGGCACAGAGTACGGTGCCCCAAAAGATACTGCTAGCGTAGGAAAGCTGCCGTTCTGCAACATGTACCAGTAGCATCTCGAAGACGACCACGACAAATCCGCTAAATCCCAGAATGACTCCAACCTGTTTTTCATCGAGGCCGTGGCCTTCTTGATAGAACAAGGGGAGGGTGCTTAGTAATTGGAAAAAGCAGATAGCGTACAGGCAGCAAAGCAGGCTAAACCAGATAAACGGCCAATCGCGGTATGGTGACTTTGAGGGCAATTGAGGTCCGACATGACTAATGGACGGTTGTGTACGATCCGGTCCCTTCCGGCCGTAAAAGAAAAAAATGAAAACCAGCGAAGCGGTGAGCGCCCCTAAGGCGTTGCCATAGAAAATCCAACCGTAGGACGCCGACGCCAAAAAGCCGCCCAATGCAGGACCTATAGAAAAGCCAAGATTGATTGCCATACGGTTAAGCGAAAAAGCTCGCGTAATATTTTCGGGCTTTGCATATCGTGCTACGGAAACCGAATTGGCAGGCCGGAACGACTCTGTGACAACACTTAGTAAGTATATGGCGATAGCCAATGTTTTTACCGATGTAAATATCGGCATTATCAAAAAAAGGGGAACAGAAGCCAATAGGCTTAGGGTTTGCACCCAGAAATTTCCAAATCGATCGGTGAGCCATCCACCGAGCCAAGAGCCAGAGACCGCCCCCAATCCAAAACACGCCAATACGATACCTGCTTCCGTAATGCTGAAACCGAGAGCCTGTGTCATGTAAATGCCGAGGAACGGCAGCGCCATCGCTCCCGTTCGGTTGATCAGCATGACCAATGCTAACATCCATGCAGCGCGGGAAAGTCCCTTGTAAGAATCGATATAAAGGCGTAAAAATGCTTTCACGTTATGTACGGCATATTTATCAGCGCTTTACTAACCGTTTGCAGACCGCAAAAAGTTGTCCGAAATCTCGTAGGTGCCTGCCGCCATTAGCCGCTTCCTGCCGGAGCGGGGCTCAAAGATATAGTCCAGCCGCCCAAGGTTGATGCCCGCAAATCCTACTTGGTTTATGGTCGTGATTCCGCCGCTGAGATTCCTTACGTAATCCGGTTTGGGCATAAAGGTGTGGGTATGGCCGCCAATGATCAGGTCGACATGGTGCGTGTTGGCGGCGAGTACCAGATCGGACACTTGCGTGCCCGGATAGCGATAGCCAAGGTGCGAAAGGCAGATAACGAGGCTGCACTTATGGTCATGTTTTAGCTGGGTCGATAAGTCGTTGGCGGTCTTTATGGGGTCCAGATAGCGAACTCCGCGAAAATTATTTGGGTCCACCATGCCTTCCAGTTCAATTCCCAAACCGAATACGCCAATACGTATGCCTTGTTTTTTTAGTACGACATACGGTTTAGTTTTACCTTGCAGCTCGGTATCAATAAAATCGTAGTTGGCGGTAAGAAAGGGAAAATTGGCATGCGTGATCATTGCAGCCAGTGCCTCTATACCGTTGTCGAACTCGTGATTGCCAAAGGTACTCGCGTCGTAACCCATTTTACTCATGAGCTCCATTTCGATTTTACCACCAAATAGGTTGAAATAGGGTGTGCCCTGCACGGTGTCCCCGGCGTCGAGCAATAGCACATTCCGCTCTTCGTTTCTGAACTTATTAACGAGCGTCGCCCGGCGTGCTACGCCGCCCAGTCCCTGGTTGCGCGATCCATCCATCGGTATGGGATCAATACGGCTATGCACATCATTGGTGTGCAGGACCGTAATTTTTATGTATTCTTCGGCTTCAGCTAAACTGTGTAGTGGTAGTGTGCCGAGTGCCGAGAGCGCAGTAACCGACCCTGCGGCTTTCATGAAATTCCGCCTATTCATCAAAAGTGATCCTTCCATCGAGTTGTGCAGTAAGCTCTTTATTATCTTGGGTATGCTGTTGGATATATTCGATCAACGTCTCGCGAACCTTTTTTCGGAGGTTTATACGCTTGAGAGGCCTATCTAGGCCCCGTATATTGTCGCCTCCGTTTGCCAGGTAGTCGTAGGTAAGGATTCGGTACGTCCTGGACTTGTCAAAAGGTTGTCCACCGATTTGGATGTTTTGGGGCTGGCCATCGTCGATAACCATACGCAGTCCTGCAACCGGCTGGCCGCCGGTTTTGGCAATAAATTGCGCAAGCTCTTTTATACTTTCACCAGACAAATCCAGAACGACAAGCTCATTTTCAAACGGCATGAGCTCAAACAGGTCACCAACGGTGATATCGCCTTTGGGAAGTTCGGTGCGAAGGCCGCCCTTCGTGCCGACCGAAAAGTCGATATCTGGATTAGTTTTCCTGCCCTCGGTCAGAAGGGCTTCTGCGAAGAAATTGCCCAGCAACGTTTCTTGAGCCGTTCCGGGTTTGGTAAGCCGCATGGCACTGCGCCCAATTATACGCCCCATTTCCATCTCCAGTTGTCGCTTGTACGGCGCGTAGTAAGCCAAAAATGCCGTGTCGGCAGGGATCGTGTTATCTATCTTGAACTCACGGTACTCCGTTTGGGATGGTACCATGTGCCGGCTACAACCGTTATTCGCGAGCGTAAGACCAATCAATGCCAGCAGCGGGGGGTATTTCGTCCAAAAACGCTTAATATTGTGCATTTGCGGTGATTTTATCGTCCACGGAGTGAGAACGGAAGTAAAGGTACTTAACGGCTTTCAATTCAAAAAAGAAGTGTTGATTAAATGTTATCCACACCATCGGCAACGTAGCTTCTTTTTTGTCTTTTAGCACGATAGGGACGAAGCCGTTTCGTTGAGTGTTGCCACGTTATAGCTTTTGTACGGGCTGCCTTGAACCGCTTATTTCGCCCAAAAATGCCAGATAAGTTATAAACTTCCCAGTTAACCAGTAATACACTCAGCAGGATAATGACCAATCCGGTAAGCTGGGTCGGGGTGATGGTTTCATTGGCGAAAAATGCCCCCAGCAACACAGCGACGATCGGATTCACGTAAGTGTGTGTGCTTACCTGGGTGGCAGGCCGTACCTGCAGCAGCCAGATGTAGGAGCTGTAAGCGATGATTGACCCAAAGAAGATCAGGTAGCCGATTGACCACCACGAGGCTGTTGGTACGTCGGCAAATCGAAAGTCTCCTATTTCGCCACGTGCTGTGGCTGTTGCGGTGAAAACTATTCCGGCGGCCAACATCTGCCATGCGGTGTTCACTAATCCGCTGTCTTTAGGTTTGTCCGCCGTTCCCGCATATTTCGAATAAAGGGAGCCAACCGTCCACGAAATGGCACCAATGACGAGAAGGAGCATACCCCATAAATTGGTTTGCTGTTGGTCTGCGTTCATCGAATTAGCTACCTGATCGCCAAAAAGCATGACTACACCAAAGAAGCCGGTAAACAGTCCGGCAACGATGGGTAAACTGGTGAAATTCGATTTCCAATTTGGCTTATCGAGGATGATAAACCAGATCGCTGCGGAGGCAGACATGATCGCCACCAACCCGCTGGATAAAAATTGCTCCACCCAAATGATGATGCCGTTATCTACGTATAACAACAGCAATCCGGTGAAGCTCGCCCTCATCACGGTTGAGCGATCGAATAATCGGTACCCCTTATAATAGCACCAACCAAATAAGAGTGTTCCGGCTATGGTAAACCGTATAGCCCCTAACAAAAACGGGCCGAATCCGGCCAAAGCCTTGTGAATGAAGAAGAACGTGGAACCCCACACGATATACACCATCGCAAAAGCGAGTACGATTTTCCACTTCATGTAATTTTCGTTTGCCATAATTCCTCCGGACAATATTCTCCCGATTGACTTTTTGCAGATTATGACCCCGGAATCACCAATTGGTGGTCTTCCTTTACTGTCTCCAACACAATCGTTGTTCGGGTAGAAATGATGCTTGGTATCTTCGCAAAGGAATTGCGCATCAGCTCCACCAAGGCGGCCGAATCGGCGGTGCGAACTTTGACCAGGTAACCGTCATCGCCGGCGATATCGTGTACTTCCTGTACTTCGGGAATGGCTGCTAATGCTTCGCCGGTGGTGGCGCAGCCGATTCCGTCCGCCGCCCTGATGAAAATAAACGACAGCAGTTTTTGTCCCAACGCTGCCGGGTTGATCTTGGCGTTGTACTGTAGAATAACCGATTTCTGCTCAAGTTTCTTGACACGTTCCAGAATAGCCGACGGAGCCATACCAAGCTCGCGGGCAATATCGGCATTGTTAGTTCGAGCATTGGCCTGCATTAAACGAAGGATGTTGTAGTCGACCTGATCCAAGTTGTATGTTACTTCGTTCATAATTCTGCAAATTTAATAATTATCAGAATATTATTTAGCAGAACTATGTTAATGTAGAATATTTTACAATTTTATAACAGTACGATCCGCTTAACTTTACACCGTGTTCATTTCCCCGTGTGCACGAAGACACCATATTTCATTCCTATCCCTCTTCGATCAACAAAGGAGACTGTAAATAATTTTTGAAATATTAACAGTGTTAATTAAATTTGCATCGTTAATTATAGCTATGGGTATCAAAGAACGGAAAGAACGGTATAAAGAAAATCTTAAAGCTAGGATTTTGGACGCCGCTAAGAGATTATTCGTTAATGAGGGATACGAATCGACGTCTATTCGTAAAATCGCAGCGGAGATTGAATTTAGTCCGACGACGATTTATCTATATTACAAAGATAAGTCAGATATTGCCTATGCCCTGCATCAGGAAGGCTTTACGCTGCTGCGCGAACGCTTTAGTACATTGGCGTTTGTACAACACCCATTTGAACGTTTGAAAGCAATGGGCCGGGCGTACATCCAGTTCGCCCTCGACCATCCCGATTTTTATAAATTGATGTTTATTATGCGTGAGCCTATGGAATATTTGGAGACCCATCATCCGGAACTAGAATGGCCGGAGGGGGAGCGCGTCCTTGACGAGCTGTTCCTGACAGTACAGGCGTGTCAAGCGGAGGGCTATTTTGCGGATATCGGTACGCAGGAAATGGCGATCCTTTCTTGGAATGTGGTGCACGGGCTATGCTCGTTGCACATCACGGGACATTTTAAGTCTATTGCCGAAAAATGCGGCTCACACCGTGATTTTCAAAAAGCATCGTTGCTGGACGACGTCTTTCAGGCATACGTGCAGCTTATCGAACGGATGAAATGAATTTTTGCTCGATTACTAAACGCTGTTAATTATGAGAACGGTATTAATTATAAAGGTGTTACTAGGTAGTATGCTGTTCGTTATAGGCTACCATCAAGTAAACGCCCAGGATGTCTTGTCGCAATACATCGAGCAGGGCATGGAGAACAATTTGGTGTTGCAGCAGCGCAATGTTTCATTTGAAAGAGCGACCTACTCCTTGCAAATTGCAAAAAATGCTTATCTGCCCACTGTAAACCTTCAGGCAGGTTATCAGACGGCTGACGGTGGCCGAAATATTCCACTGCCCGTTGGCGATCTCCTCAATCCGGTGTACCGAACATTGAATCAGTTAACGCAGCCCAATAATTTTCCCGAAATTCAGAACGAAACGATTAATTTTCTGCCAAGGAATTACTACGATGTGCACATTCGCACTACGATGCCGTTGATCAACACCGATATCGGGCACAACAAACAAATCCAGGAACAGCAGGTGCGTATGAGTGCACTTGAGGTGGACACGTATAAGCGGGAGCTCATCAAAGAGATTAAGGTAGCCTATTTTAATTACTTAAGTGCTTTGCAGGTGGTTGATACCTACCGGACGGCATTAACCCTGGCGAATGAGGGAAAGCGGTCAAACGAACGTCTTTTAGAAAACGGCAAGGGATTGCCTGCGTATGTGCTGCGCTCAGATAGTGAGGTTGCCGCGGCAGAGGCGAAGCTTACGGAAGCTCTGCTGAATAGCCGCAACGCACAGCTGTACTTTAATGCACTGCTAAACCGGCAAGAGGATGCTGAGATCGACACTGCTTTTAGCAAGGAGGAAGCTTTGCAAGCCATCGTCGCAGTCCTGCAGCGAAGCCCCGCTACTCCGACAGAAAGGGAAGAATTGGCATCACTAAATGCCGCTATTGGGATTCGCGAAACGGCCCTGAAGATGAATAAACAATATGCGGTACCGAAAGTCAACGCTTTTCTTGATCTGGGCTCTCAGTCGGAAGGTTTCCATTTTAATGATGAGACAAGGTATTACCTCGCGGGCTTACAACTGGAATTTCCCATTTTTAATGGCAGCCGAAACAAGATCAAAATTCGGCAGGCCAAACTAGACCTTCAGGACGCCCAACTACGGCTCCGTGAGGTTCAGCGAGAATTACAGCTTGCTGGCTCGGTCGCTTACCATAACCTGCAATCAGCATGGCAGAATTATCAATCTGCCGAAAGCCAGTTTGTCGCTGCCGAGGCTTATCAACGGCTTATTACGCGCGGTTATCAAGCTGGATCGAACAGCTATATCGAAACAGTAGATGCTCGAAACCAGTATACATCTGCCCGCATAGCCCGGCTGGTTGGCCTATACCGGGCGTTGTCTGCCGCCGCAGCCCTCGAGCGCGAGCAAGCGACTTATCCGCTCACTAAGTAATTACGTCAAAACAAACATAGCGATGAACACACTCAAACACAGTACTATATTATTTTTTTTGGGGATCGCCGCTGCAGCGTGTGGACCCAGAGGTACCGGCAGCACACCGCTATCCCATACCGATACCATCCCCGTCCGATTATTGAGGTTGGAAACGACGGATACCGCTTCTACCATAGTTGGCACAGGGACATTTACCACCGACGACGAAACGGTACTTTCTTTTAAAAACGGGGGCGTGATACAGGAAATACGCGTTAAGGAAGGAGATTCCTTTAAAAGCGGCCAACTGCTGGCTTCGCTTGAGCGCACCGAAGTAAACACGGCGGTACAGCAATCTCGGCTTGTATTAGAGAAGGCGTCGCGTGACCATCAGCGCGCGCAGCAGCTATACCTAGATAGTGTTGCTACGCTGGAACAACTGGAAAACGCCGAGACGGCGCTTAAAGTGGCCAAAGAGGACGCTGAACGAGCGGCCTACAACCTTCAGCATACAAGTATACATGCCCCGTTCGATGGGTATGTATTACGGAGATCGGCCAATCCAGGACAGGTTGCCGGCCCGGGAACGCCGGTATTAGTTGTGAGTGGCACGGGACAAAGCGGCTGGATGCTCAGGATTGGAGTGGGGGACCGGCAGTGGTCTGGTATCCAATTGGGTGACAGCGCTTGGGTAACCCGCAACGCGACGGATGTCAGGCCCCTACGGGCTGTAGTGCAACGGAAATCGGAAGGTGTCGATCCACAATCTGGTACGTTTTCCATCTTCCTGAAGTTGGTAGACGATCAATTGCCCGTATTGGCGTCCGGTATGTTTGGGCGGGCTGAAATCCGCCTTTCGGGCAAGACGCATAGCTGGCTAATTCCGTACGAGGCGTTGCTTGACGGCGATGCAGGTAACGGCTATGTTTTTGTTACCGACGACGGCCGGACAGCGCGCCGCGTTCCGGTACAGATCGGATCTATCGAAAAGGACTATGTGATCATCGTCGGCGGTCTTGAACACGCGCGGTCGCTGATCGTGTCGGGAAGCCCTTACTTACAGGATGGGTCACCCATAACGGTAAAATAGCAGCTATGGAGTTAATTAGATATCCCATCAAAAACTACCAGTTTACGCTTATCATGGTGCTGATGATCATCGCCATCGGAATAAGCAGTATCCTGACCATGCCTCGTGCGGAGGATCCTGAGATGCAGGCGCCCAACTTTCCGGTCGTCGTCGTGTATCCGGGCACCAATCCCAAAGACATGGAACAGCTTGTTGTAAAACCAATGGAGGCGCGGCTATATGATCTGGATGACATAAAGCGGATCCGGACAACGGTTGTCAATGGGTTGGCGGTGTTGTTTGTGGAGTATGAGCATCGAGTCGACTACGACAATAAATACCAGGAACTCGTCCGGGAGGTCAGTGCACTGCGGCCGGAACTTCCCGATGAGGTTTACAGCATCGACGTACAGCAAATCGATCCTACCGGGGTAAACGTGCTTCAGGTGGCATTGATATCCGAAAACGCTTCGCGGCAAGTGATGAAAAATGTTGCAGGCGACCTGAAAGAGGCGCTGGAGAAAGTAAAAGCACTAAAAGAGGTAACGGTGAGCGGCCTCACGGACCAGCTGGTGCGGGTGGATGTAGAGCCTGCCCGGCTGGCACAGCTTGGCATTCCACTGAGTCAGGTGATGCAGGCCATTCAAAGCGAAGGTGCTAATATCCCCGGTGGCACTCTGCTGGCCGGAGGCAAGCTGTTCAGTATAAAAACCAGTGGCAATTACCAAAGTATCGAAGCCATTAAGAATACGATTGTCTCCAGCGCGCAGGGTCGGAATATCCTGTTGCGTGATGTTGCCTTCGTTTATGCTGACTTCGCACCGGAAACGCATATCACCCGGCTGAATGGACATCGAGCAGTATTCGTAAATGCAGCACAAAAGTCGGGAGAAAATATCACCCGCACACAGGAGGCCTATTTAGAGGTATTGCAACGGTTTGAAAAGCAGCTACCTGAAAATGTGGATATGGTGTTGCATTTTGACCAAGGGGAAAATGTAAACGAACGGCTTAGTGGACTCGGCGCCGACTTTCTTATTGCAGTGACGCTGGTGTTGATTACGCTTTTGCCGCTGGGGACCCGGGCATCGCTGGTGGTGATGATCGCCGTTCCGCTGTCACTGGCAATGGGAGTGATTGTACTAAGCGCATTTGGGTATTCGCTGAATCAGCTTAGTATCGTCGGATTTGTAGTTGCGTTGGGACTGGTGGTGGATGACAGTATCGTGGTGGTGGAGAATATTGAACGGTGGATGCGCGACGGATCCTCGCGCATCGAGGCGGCCATTAGAGGTACACACCAGATCGCCCTGGCCGTAGTGGGGTGTACAGCAACGTTGGCTATAGCGTTCATGCCATTGATGTTCATGCCGGAGGCGGCGGGCGACTTCATCCGTAGTTTACCGATGGCGGTAATCGGGTCGGTCCTTGCATCCATGTTGGTTGCCTTGCTGGTGGTTCCTTTCTTGTCCAGCCGGCTATTGAAACCACATGAAAATCCAGATGGCAATGCGGTACTACGGTGGCTTCAGCGGACAATCCACAACACGTATGCCGTATTGCTCGACCGTGCATTAAAACGTCCCTGGCAGACCGTTGTGATCGCTGTACTGATATTTATCGGTGCGCTGGCCCTGATTCCGGTTATTGGATTTAGCTTGTTTCCAGCTTCGGAGAAACCTCAGTTCCTGATCCGGATCAGCGCGCCGTTGCAATCCCATATTTATGCAACAGACAGTATTACACGGAAGATCGAGAAGGAGCTGGAGGCATTGCCGGAAGTGCAGTATTTCGCTTCCAATGTTGGTAAAGGCAATCCCCGAATCTATTATAACGTGGAACAGGTTAACGAACGGGCAGATTTTGCGGAGCTATTTGTCCAGTTACAGCCCACTACCTCACCGCGGGAAAAAGAGGCGCTTATTGAACGGTTAAGGGCGGCGTGGACGCCTTATCCGGGCGCCAAAGTTGAAGTAAAGAATTTCGAGCAAGGCGTACCGGTCATTTCCCCGGTTGAAGTGCGGCTGTTTGGCGACGACCTCGACACGCTGAAACAATTGGCCAACAGGGTGGAAGCCATGATGAAGCGTACACCCGGCGCAATGTATGTGAATAACCCGGTGCGTAACGACAAAACCGATATCCAAGTGACGATAAACCGGGACAAAGCATTGGCTCTTGGAGTTCCCACGGCCAATATCGACCGAACGGTGCGCCTTGTGCTGACTGGAGTCGATGTGGCGACTTATACCGACCCGCTGTCAGATGACGACGATTATCGGATACGGGTCAGTGTGCCGAGAGGTGCCTACCCTAATCTCGATGTGTTCGACCAGGTTTACGTGGACAACGTTCAGGGAACCGGCGTGCCCTTCAACCAGCTCGCTGCATTGCAGTTGGTGCCTTCGCCGCCGGCTATCTATCACATCAATCGCGACCGTACCGTATCGGTAAATTGCTTTGTGGAAGAAGCATATACAAACGATGAAGTTATAACCGACGTAGTCAGGCAGATGGACGATATGAGCCTGCCTGTGGGATATCGGTATGAGATGGGCGGCGAGGTAGAAAGCCGGGAACAATCGTTTGGCGGCTTTGGTACGGTTATCTTGATTACGGTGTTTCTGTTCATTGCGGTATTAGTGCTGGAATTCAAAACCCTAAAGAGCACAGTTATCGTACTGTCGGTGATCCCTCTTGGAATAGTTGGTGCGGTGCTCGCCTTGCTTGTCACGGGCAATACGCTTTCTTTCGTGGCAACAATTGGCTTGGTTGCTCTGGCGGGCATTGAGGTCAAGAATACGATTCTGTTGGTCGACTTTACTAACCAGCTGCGCCGGGAAGGAATGCCATTAAATGAAGCTATTGAGAAGGCGGGGGAAATGCGGTTTTTGCCAATTATTCTCACTTCCCTTACGGCTATAGGCGGTTTACTGCCAATCGCCTGGTCAAGTAACCCGCTCATTTCTCCTTTGGCAATCGTGATGATCGGCGGACTCATCAGCTCTACGTTGCTTTCACGTGTGGTAACGCCCGTCGTCTATAAGTTGATGCCGCCCAAAGTTGAGAAGGAGCTGTAGCTGGAACAAGCCGTCAGCCTGCAACGCCGACGGCTTGTTGGGTGGACAATTAACAGGCAGTCCAGGTGTAAAAAAATGGCTTAAACATCGGTCACTACGCGTGAGGATATCCGAAGGTGAGGTTTTTGGCTTATGTGTCCGTATCACGTCGAGTGCTGGCTTTCTTTTTCTGTTCCCGTGCTTCCATTAAATCTCTCAAGTTCCATCGCTTAAGCAAGATTTTTGTCGAAGATCGCTTAAGGTGGTATTTTTCCGGTTCGCCTATGAGAAAGCCAAAAGCGTCCATTGAAGGTACGGCATCGAAAATTACCTTTATGGTTGCCGTTAGTGGAAGCGCCAGGATGAGTCCAGCCAAACCGAACAGCATACCGCCAAGTAGAATCGAAATGATTGACATTAGCGGGTTGATACTTACCTTACCGCCTACGATATTGGGTGTGATCAAGTTGCCCTCCAAAAACTGAACAATTTGAAACCAAACAATCACCCCAAGCGCATACCAGGCTGTGTCTTTCGTAGCTAAGGCAAAAAGAGCAGGTAAAATAGACCCAATGGCGATACCGATATAGGGTAGGAGCATAAGCAGCGACGCCAATGTGCCGAAAAACCAGGCATACTGAATGCCGAGAATCCATAACCCAATGGTGTTCAGTACGGCGACAATTCCCATCACGGTGACCAGCCCCAACAGGTAACTTTGAACGACCTGATAGATCTTGTTGAGTGTAGTATGCACAACCTCCTGTGGTGTAGAGCGAAATGCCCGAAAAAAAAACTCCCGGAAAAATACCCGATAGTAGAGCAGGAAAAAGGAAAACAGTGGTACAAGCACTGCACCCGCAAGGATATTACCAACCGAGCCAAATGCGGCCGTAAGGTATGTGCCAGCGTGGGAGAGGATCTCGTTGGCCTGCGCACGTAGCCGCTCGGCTACCTGTGTTGGCTCGATTCCAAACTCTTGCTGGAGCCAGAGCTGTATGGTATCGAAGATACTTAAAAATTTCTGTACGATATCCATCCCGTCCTTGCCGATGACAATGACCTGATGGATGATGAACCAGATTAGACCCGATAGCACACAGATGGCTAGGATGACGGCCAGTAAGGCGGAAAGTGCTTTACCTAAACTGAGTCGTTCCAGAAACCGCGCAACCGGATACAGCGAGATAGCTATCAAGATGGAAAACATGAGCGGGAGCAACACCCCCTGTAAGACGTAGAGGAGCGCAATGATCAGCGAAAGCGAAAGGAGCGTTGCCGCCAGTTCTATCGCATAGGGTCGTTTGGTGGACTTTTCTTCCATACAGCAAGCGTTAGTTACCTGTCAAAAATAGCCATTCATCAGAAAATATTACGTGACTATTACCTATATTCATGGTACTCCTTCTTGAAGAACCCAAAATCCTTCCTAGCCCGTAAAAACTATGATACAAGCGTAAAATCAATTTGCCGTTTGGCAAGGTCCACTTTCTTTACCTTGATGCGCACTTCATCACCAAGCTGGTATTTCTTCTTTTTACGTTGGCCGATGATGGCATAGTTCTTTTCATCCAGGGCATAAAAATCATCGGTTATGTCGCGTAGCCGTACCATTCCTTCACATTTGTTCGTTTCAATTTCCACGTACATGCCCCATTCGGTTACACCGGAAATGATGCCGGTAAAAATTTCCCCCACTTGATCCTGAAGAAATTCTGCCTGCTTGTACTTCACCGAAGCACGCTCAGCATCAGCCGCCTTTTTTTCCATTTGTGAAGAATGTTCGCACAATTTCTCGAAGGCTTCTGCATTCACTGATTTGCCATCCGTTAAGTAGTGCTGCAACAGTCGGTGAACCATAACGTCTGGATAACGTCGTATAGGGGAAGTAAAGTGCGTATAATAATCAAATGCCAGTCCGTAATGACTGGTTTTTTTGGTAGTGTAGATGGCTTTAGCCATCGAACGGATTGCGAGTGATGTCAATACATTCTGTTCTTTCGTGCCCTCAATACGCTCCATGAGGTTGTTGAGTGACCTTGCAGTCTCGCGATCGGACCTGGTATTGAGCTTATAGCCAAAGCGAGACGCGAACTGTGCAAAACTGGCAATGCTTTGCTCGTTTGGTGCATCGTGCACGCGGTAGACAAATGCCTTCTTGGTTTTTCCTTTGCCTTGTTTGCCGATGAACTCGGCCACGCGCCGATTCGCAAGAAGCATAAAATCCTCGATCAGTTTATGCGCATCTTTCCGCTCTTTTACGTAAACGCCGAGGGGCTTTCCACGTTCATCGAGGTGAAATTTTACCTCCGTGGTTTCAAAACTGATGGCTCCATGTTTAAACTTTCGTTCGCGCAAGATGTACGCCAATCGGTTAAGCGTGAGCAGTTCATTACTGTATTCACCGGTCTTTTGGTCCAGTATCTCTTGGGCTTCTTCATAACTGAAGCGTCGGTTAGAATGAATGATGGTACGACCAAACCATTCGTTGATGATATTGGCCTGATTATCCAATTCAAATACAGCTGAGAAGCTTAGCCGGTCTTCATTGGGTCTTAGCGAGCACAGGTCGTTCGACAGCCTTTCGGGAAGCATTGGAATGACGCGGTCTACCAAATATACCGATGTGCCCCGTTCGAAAGCTTCCTTGTCCAACGGCGTGTCGGGACGTACGTAATAGGTAACGTCGGCAATGTGCACTCCGACTTCGAAATTGCCGTTTGATAACTCCCGGAAGGAAAGGGCATCGTCAAAGTCCTTCGCATCCGCCGGATCAATGGTGAAAGTCGAAACCTGACGAAAATCGCGGCGGTTGGCAATTTCGTCAGCAGGTATCGTTGCTGGGAACGCCTCTACTTCCTTTTCAACGGCACTGGGAAAAGCCAGAGGAAACCCGAAATCCGCCAATATGGCGTTCATCTCCGTATCGTTTTCTCCCTTTTTACCAAGCACGTGCTTTACCATGCCCACAGGGTTTTTGCTATCCTGGGGCCATTCTGTGATGGCTACGACCACTTTCTCTCCGTCTTTAGCACCGTTTAAGTTTGCCAATGGCACGAAAATATCGCTTAACATCTTACGGTCGTCGGCGATGAAAAACGCGAACTGGGGTGAAATGGTAATGATGCCGGTAAACTCGGTACGTGCCCGCTCCAGGATTTCCACTACTTCGCCCTCCTTGCGTTTGCCTCGTCGTTTTTCATACGTATGCACCTTAACTCGATCGCCATGCAGCGCCTGGCGTAATTTACGTGGGGCGATGTAGATGTCGTCCTCGAATTCGTCATCCGACACCACAAAGGCCGACCCATCCGCCGTCATGTCCACTTTCCCAATTACAAAAGCCTTCAGTTCCCGAAGCACGTATTTACCCTTTCCCGATTCTTTGAACAAGCCGGTACGACCACTGCGGGATTCTTCGTCGAGGATACTTTGAATCGCGCCGCGAGAGTCTGGATCACCGAGGTTCAGTTTCGCAGCAACTTGTTTATAATTCAGAGGTTTATTTCCGGATTTTTCGAATATATCGGCGATCAATTGGGTAAGTATCTGCCGATATGTATTGGTCTTTTTTGTTGACATTCGTGTTAGCTGTATAAATATTATATGTTAGGAGGCAAAGCTAATGGCGTTCTGGCCGATTAGCGGCTCATTGCGCAATTTACGCAAGATCTGTGCCGTGGTGATGACGTCCTTTTCACAATAGACACGAATTCGCTCGAAATTGTTTTCCTCATAGTATACGCGGTGTACGTCTTCGCCGCTGATGTCGTCCTTGGGTGTGGGGATGCCGAACGCAGCGGCGATTAGGTTAAGCGAGGTGTTATTGCGGAAATCTCCAAAACGCCAAAGCTCCATCGTGTCCAGATGATTAACTTCCCACGGCTTTTTGCCCATAATCTGGAACTGCTGCGGGATTGGCAGGCCATTAATCAGTAAACGCTTACAGATATACGGAAAATCAAACCCCTTACCGTTATGGGCACAAAGAATGAGATTAGAAGGCTGCTTTTGCAGTAGCGACGAAAAGTCGGCTAATAGGTCCGACTCACTTTGGTGTACGAAAGATTTTATCCGAAATCCTATTTCTCCTTTAATTTGATGAAAAACCCCTGCCGAGATGCAAATGATTTGTCCAAATTCTGCATAGAGCGCCGAACGGGGATAAACGTCAGCTGGTGTCTCCCCTTCGATGAGTTTATTTTTAATTTTGTGGGCCCATAGTTCCTGAAGGTGCGACGGCACATCGGAAAAGGAGGCATGCTGCGCCACCGTTTCAATATCGAGTACCAATACCTGATGTAGATCGATAAGTTCCAGCATATTTAAATCGGCTGAGATTTTAAATTAGTTGACGGACTAGTTTCGCTTGCTTGCATCGACTAACGCATTAGCCAGAGGTAGTGCCTATGGTAAAATTTTTCCTCTTCGTTTCAATTTCATAGCCACTTCCGGAGCTATATCCGATTTCGCTACCTGCTATGGCCAGCACTAAAGATAACAAGTCAACGCCGTCCGCCGATCGCTAAGGTAGATAAATTTTGTGTCAATTTTGACGAGGTGAGTGCAGGAGCCGGGTAATGGCAAGTAGGTAAGAACGGGCTCCAACAGCTTGTCAAGCATGCGGTGGCAGTGTCGGAAAGCTACAAGTGAATATATTTTTCGGGACCCCAGGGTGGTTGAGAGCCTTTAGGGGCGACGCAACGATTAGCTAAATAAATGTACTAACTTATTAATGAATATGAGCTGAACATTTTATTGGTTATTAAATAAGTAAATCATAAACATTTTAATTTTAGCTAGGAAATTTTTTGTAGTTTTAGCTAAACAAGCCGTTTATGAAAGATAGCATTGTCAATGCGTGAATCGCTGGCTTAACAGTGTGGGATAGCTAAAGTTATAATATTAATCGCTAGTGTATATAGCTATAGTTATTTATTGATAAACAATAATATATGTATATATTGCTAATAATTTAGCTAATAGTTGATATAGTAATTAGCCGTCTATATACTGCAAAGCGACGGCATACTGCCGCAACTACAAAACGCCTATAATAAATTAAGTCTGTAATCTGGTGAAAGGTCAAGGCCTTGCGGCAAGAAATGAAGAGCGGCTACTGTCCTAAGTTTTATTTGGTTTCAAGCCGGCACTGTGCACAAAGGCCCACTGCATTCACTCCAATGGAGTTTAATTGGTATCCCTGCGGCAAATTGATCTTGGGTAATTTAATGTCGTCCAGGCAATAGATGCTGTTGCATGCTGAACATATAAAGTGGACATGTTCGTCGTGATGATGGTTTTCATTACAGTCCGTCGAACAGATAGCATAGGTAGCTGTGCCGTGGAGATCAAAGATTTTATGAAGGATACCTTTTTCCTCAAATGTTGCAAGTACGCGATAGAGGGTAACTCGATCGATGTGGTCACCTAACAACCTCTCAAGCTCCGGCTGTGAAATGGCAGTATTCTTTTCAGCGATAACGCCCAGAACATGGAGCCGAGGTTGCGTCACCTTGAGTTTGTGCTGACGAAGCAATCCGACAAATTTGTCGTTCGTCAACCCTTGTTCTGTATCGATCGATTTGGACATCACAAACAAAATTACATAAGATCATTGTATAAGCAAAAAACCGGAAGCGAAAAGGATATCCTTCACTTCCGGTTTCTGAAAAATGCGAAGTAATTTTACTTTCCCTTTACTTTCCGGCGGCCTTTGCGTGGTCGGCTAGAAACTGTGACAGGCCGCTATCCGTAAGTGGGTGTTTAAGAAGCGCAAGTATCGCAGACAACGGACCCGTCATTACGTCTGCACCGATACGTGCACACTCCAGAATGTGTGTTGCATGGCGGATGGAAGCCGCTAATATTTGCGTCTGGAAGTTGTAATTATCGTAAACCAGCCTAATGTCTTCGATTAGTCCCACACCGTCCGTCGAAATATCGTCTAACCGGCCAATGAAGGGCGATACGTACGTAGCACCGGCTTTCGCTGCAAGCAGCGCCTGACCTGTAGAAAAGACAAGTGTGCAATTTGTTTTTATCCCGTTAGCACTAAAGTATTTAATTGCCTTTACACCGTCTTTGATCATTGGAACTTTCACGACAATCTTTTCGTTGAGTTTGGCGAGTTCCAACCCCTCTTTTACTATACCGTCGTAATCCGTGGCGATCACTTCTGCGCTTACGTCACCGTCCACAATATCGCAAATGGCCTTGTAATGGTTTATAATGTTTTCCTTTCCGGTGATTCCCTCCTTAGCCATTAGGCTTGGGTTGGTCGTTACACCGTCCAATACCCCCAAATCCTGTGCCTCCCTTATCTGTCCGAGATTGGCTGTGTCAATAAAAAATTTCATATGTATAGTTGTGATTCCGCTACTTAAACTAATTGGTAAAGTTAAGCAATTCTGTTCAACTGTAAAAGTAACTTTCACGAACTTGATGCTAAGTCGACGCATAGATCGTTAGTGGTATGGATTTTGCATCCCGCTAACCTACTTCTTTGTGCAGTTACGCAATCGAAAGCATGTATATTTTTAGGGCATTTAAACATCATAATTACCGACTCCATTTTACCGGACAGGCCATTTCCCTTATGGGTACGTGGATGCAACGAATTGGCGTTAGCTGGTTGGTATATAGGCTCACCGAGTCGGCTTTTGTGTTGGGCCTTGTATCGTTTGTTGCGTTGATTCCTTCGCTGATTTTGTCGCCCTTTATCGGCAGTTTTGTGGATCGGCATAATCGATTTCGAATTGTCTTGTCTACCCAGGTTGGACTGATGCTTCAGGCTGGAGCGTTGACTGCGTTGGTCTTTCTTGGCCATTACGACGTGTGGTGGATTGGGGTATTGAGTTTCATTCAGGGGGTTATCAATACGTTCGACGTCACGGCGCGACAATCGTTGATGGTTGAGTTGGTCGAAGACAAAGCCGATTTGCCCAATGCCATCGCCCTCAACTCTTCGGCGTTCAATGCTGCCCGAATGCTGGGGCCGGCGATAGGCGGTATACTGCTCAGTAATTTTGGTGAGGTCGTGTGTTTTGGCGTCAACTTCGTCAGTTTTATTGCTGTACTGGGATCATTGTTGGCCATGCGGCTCACTCCTAAATCGGCGGTTAAAAAGCAGGAGAGTACTTGGCAGGGGCTAAAGGATGGATTTCAGTATCTGCGGCATTCGCCACATCTGTCATCTCTGATTCTCCTATTGGGAGGATCGAGTTTGCTGGTCATCCCATATACGACCTTATTGCCAGTTGTCGCGCGCGAAATGTATGCAGGTGATGCAACTACTTTTAGCTGGTTTGAAAGTGCGGCGGGGTTGGGGGCGATGGCAGGCGCGTTTTATATGGCTAGACTGCAAGCAGGGGCTAATTTGCGTTTTCGCGTAATGAAGGCGGCAGGATTGTTCGCTTTTGGTATCTTGATGCTTTCATTTGCTTCATGGTTGCCCTTGGCCTTGTTCAGTACCATACTTGCGTCGATGGGTATGATGGTACAAAATTCTAGCATAAACACCTATATCCAAACCCACGCAATGCCTGCGCTACGAGCTCGCGCAATCAGTTACTATATTATGGCCTTTCAGGGAGTGTTTCCCATTGGTAGCCTCTTTATCGGTGCATTGGCACAATGGTGGGGAATTCACTACACCCTCGTATTTCAGGGATTGGCGGGGACAATGATAGCTTTGGCTTTCGTGTTTTATATCCGTAACCACATTCTTCGGCACCGGACATTCCAGCCTGGTTAGGCAATGCCTTTTCGATTGGAGTCGAATTTAAGCATGATAAACAACAGAATGGTGAAACTCCACAACGAGGACCCGCCGTAGCTGATAAAGGGAAGCGGTATGCCGATGATGGGTACAATACCGATGGTCATACCGATATTAATGGCAAAGTGAAAAAAAAGAATGCTGGCTACACCATAGGCGTAGATGCGTGCAAAAGCGGTACGTTGCCGCTCGGCAATATTAATGATCCGAAGCAGTAGGGTGAGGTAGATGGCGATTAAAACCACGCTTCCGATAAATCCCCATTCTTCTCCAATTGTACAGAATATAAAGTCGGTGCTCTGTTCGGGAACAAAGTTGTATTTCGTCTGTGTGCCCTGCAGGTATCCCTTACCCAAAAGTTGGCCCGAACCGATAGCGATCATTGACTGGTTGAGGTTGTATCCCTGACCGCGCGGGTCATCGATTTTGCCTAATAACACGTCAATCCGATTGCGTTGGTGCGACTGTAATACATTAGCGTATACAAATTCAACCGAAAAAACATAGGCGGAGCATGCCACGAAAAGGACTATCAAGTTGGCTATGATTTTTCGTCTTTTTCTGAAATAGTAAATGCATAAACCACAAAATGCTGCGATCGTGAGGATGATACTCCACTGATTGAACAGTAGGGTAAGGACGAACAGCAGGATGGCAAGCCCGCCCAAAAGCATCCAAGTACCGGATATGTAACCCTCTCGATAAAAAACAAGGGCCAAGGCAAAAAAGGCCAGGGCAGAGCCGGTATCTGGCTGCAGTAAGACCAGTAGAACAGGAACGAAAATGATGCCTGCCCCTACAAACAATGTTTTAATGCCCGGGATCTTGGTACTTTGCGCACTAAGGTACCGGGCCAACAACAAACAGGTGGCCAACTTTGCAAATTCAGAAGGTTGCAGACGAAAATTGCCAATTGGAATCCAGGCCTGGTTGCCGCCAACGTTCCGGCCCACGATCAAGACCGTGACTAGCAATATCAAGGTGATAGCATACAGCACCGGAGAAACGGAACTATAGAATTTCGCATCTACGATGAGAATAGCCAACCCAATGATGATGGCTGAGAAAATATAAATGGATTGTTTACCGTAGTTTGTGTTTACGTTGAAAATCCCAGGATTCTCCGGATCAAATACGGCGGCATGGATGTTGAACCATCCGATGATACATAGCAAGAGCCAAAGGATAACGGTAAACCAGTCAACGTTACCGCTGAAAAATTTATTGCGCTGCAGACTATTCATACCTTCTTCCTCCGGCTCGGTTGTGCACCAACGCGAAAGTTGCTGTTCCCTGGGGCCTCGGTGCGTGTTGTTCAGCTTTCTCCATAAACGCAGATTCATTAGGCGTCTTCTTTTCGTTCTTCGGCAAAAGATCGGCGTTGTAAATCCGGTCCTGAATGTATTTGGGAAGGGTGACGGTGTCTTTTAAGTACTTTTCAACCAGCATGCTGGCTATTGGACCAGCCCAAGTGCCCCCATAACCGGCGTTTTCCACCACCACAGCAAGGGCTATTTTGGGATTGTCGCGCGGAGCAAAGGCAAAGAAGACGGCATGGTCGGCGCCGTGTGGGTTCTCCGCGGTACCCGTCTTGCCGCACATTTCAATATCAGCAATCCGTACAGAATATCCCGTTCCCCCAGGGACATTGACTACGCGGCTGAGCCCCTCGATAACCGGCTCATAATACTTGGCGTCGACACCGGCATAAATCTTTTCGGTAAACTCTGGCTTCACGATTTGGCGTTCGCCAATACCTTTGATGAGGTGGGGGCGGTAATAATACCCCCGATTAGCGACGATAGCCATGATATTTGCCATTTGCAGCGGCGTGATCCCCATCTCGCCCTGGCCGATAGACAGCGATATATTAAATCCTGAACCCCATCGGTCATTACCATATCGCTTAGTGTAATAATCGGCTGTTGGCAGAAGACCGTCCTTTTCCCCTGGAAGGTCAATGCCCAGTGCTTTTCCGATGCCAAACTTCATCGCTGCTTCGCGCCAAAGCGTGTACGCCTTGGAAGAAGGCATTCCACGCTGATCGATCATCCGCGCATAGGTATAACCGTAGTACGTGTTGCACGAACGTTGGATGGATTTCACGAGCGACGTAGCGCCATCTACGTGAGTACATCGCATGATGGCGCGGCCGCCGCCATAACGGTAACCCCCTGGACAATGAAAAACGGTATGTTCGTCAATCAAACCTGCTTGCTGTGCGGTAAGCGCACTAACGACCTTGAACACCGATCCCGGTGGATATTGTGCCTGTATGGGCCGTATAAACATCGGTTTATGAGGATCATACAGCAGTTTCATATAGTTGTTGCCGCGTTCCCGTCCTACCATCATATTGGGGTCGTAGCTCGGGCTGCTCACAAAGGCCAATATCTCCCCGGTCGCCGGTTCGATGGCGACCACACTGCCAATCTTATTCTTCATCAGTTTTTCGGCAAGAATCTGAAGTTCCTTGTCTAGTGATGAAATTAATTCGTCGCCCGCAACGGCAGCCGTGTCGTATTTTCCCTCAGCAAAAACACCTTGAGGTCGGTTGAAGGCATCAACCATTACATTCTTTACACCGCGTTGGCCTCGAAGCAAATCTTCATATGCGCTTTCTACGCCGCTGGCGCCTATATAGTCACCCGGTCGGTAAAAACCCTGCGATCGCTCGATATCCCGATCGTTCACTTCTTGAATGTACCCCAGGAATTGGGCGGCTACGCTGTCCGGATAACTACGGACGGTACGATTCTGTACATAGAATCCGCGAAATTTGTAAAGGTGTTCCTGTAGGCGCGCATAGGCCGAAGCCGGTATTTGTTTTTCAAACTGGGAGGCTTTATAAGGCGAATAGTTGCGAGCAGCAGTCATCCTGCGTTTAAAGCCTTCTTTGTCAATGCCAATCAGCTGGCATAAGAGCGCGGTGTCAATATCTTTTACCTCCCGAGGCGTAACGAGTAAATCATATACAGGCTCATTTTGAACTAATACCTTGCCGTTTCGGTCTAAAATAACCCCGCGGGCTGGATAAATCACGACCTTCCGTAGGACATTGTTGTTGGCGGAGAGCAGATAAGATTTGTCGATGACCTGCAGGTAGAATAAGCGTGCGGCAATGATAGCGGCAACCGCAATGAAAATTCCCTGAATCACATATTTACGTGCGAAAAAACTATTCATCAACAAAAAAATACTACTCTATGTCTATTGATATCCCCGACAAGCGCCGTTTGGCCGTGCTGCACCAGCCATCTAACGTTGCTTTTTCTTATAAAACAGCAGACTTAATAACAAAATGACAATTACCGTAAATATACAACTTAAAAATATACGGATAAATGTGTAATGGAATTGATGGAAAGTAAAGGTTTCTAATAAGAAAAGAATACTGTGATGGAAAAGGCTTAGCACCAAGACATAAAGGAAATACCACCGAAACGGTACCGTTCCCCAGGTTGGCGTTACAAAATTTTCGTAGTTATCGGTTTGCAGGCTTATGCGCAGGAAGATAATTCGGCCCCAAGCTAATGCTACCGCTGCCGCCGCATTAACACCCAATGTATCGTAAAAGGTATCCACTACGAGTCCCGTGGAAAATGCGATGAGGTAGAGCAAGAAATTTGAAATGCCCACGGGTAGAAGTAGGATAAATAGGATATAGGGGAATGGCGTTGCGAGGTTGTAATAACCGATATTTTTAAACAGGAAAACCTGCAGAGCAACAAGCACTACAAAGCGTATCAGATTGTATATCAGTAGTTTAGCCATTATCGTCCGTTAAGGCTTCTAAAGCTTCTTTTTCTTCAGCGAGTAGGTCATCAACCACGTAAACTTCCAGCAAGTTATAGAACGGCGTACTTAATTCCACGCTGATATCGATAAAGCTATCCCCGCCGGATGTTCCCGCAGACGCCACTTTCCCTATTAATACGCCCGGCGGAAAAAGCGAATATCCCGAGGTATAGACATGCTCGCCCTCTCGCACTTTTATGTGGTTGGGTATATCGCGGAGGCTCGCGTAACGGGAGTCGAAATTATCCCCCCAAACCAGTGATCCAAATGCTCTGCTGTCTTCGAGAGACGCGCTGATCCGGCTTTCGCTGTGCAATAACGACTGAATGGTAGCGAAGTTATCGGATACATTGAGAACGATCCCAACTATTCCTTTTGCAGCGATCACGCCCATCCCTTTTCGAATGCCGTGTTTTCGGCCCTTGTCGATGGTGATGTAGTTATTTTTCTGATGGATACTGTTGTTAGTAACGCGTGCCACAATGTAGTGGTAACGAACCTTCGCTACGGTGTCCGTTACGGTGGCGCGTATTACGCTGTCCGGATCGGTAAAGCGTTGCAATTGTTCACGTAGTGCTGCGTTTTCTTCGGCTAACCGGGCGTTTGATTCACTTAAATGGAGATAGCTCTTCCAGTTATTTATCCACGAATATGCGTTTCCTACCAGTTCGTTGGATGAATTGACCGCCGACGCACGTTGAAAGGTGTTATTCTTTACGACAAGATAGCACGAAAACCCAAAGAATAGGATAAACAGAAAAAAAGCATTGTATTTATGGATAAGTATCCAAAGGTTTCTCATGATAGCCTGTATGCGTATGCAGCATGTTAAGAAGGGCCACGCCCAAATGCGAATTGCTGATTTACTGCATTAAAAACTTAAATACACCGATGTTTTTCAGTGCAATACCAGTACCCCGGACAACCGCGCGTAACGGGTCTTCAGCGACATGGACAGGCAACTTCGTCTTCGCCTGGATGCGTTTGTCCAAACCACGCAATAGGGCTCCACCTCCGGTGAGATAGATTCCAGTCTGGTAAATGTCTGCTGAAAGTTCAGGTGGGGTGATCTCCAAAGCCTTAAGTATCGCTTCTTCTATTTTCGAGATTGATTTATCGAGGCAATGGGAGATTTCTGTATAGGAAACGGTAATTTGTTTAGGCACGCCTGTCATCAAATCCCGGCCCTGCACCGCAAAATCCGCCGGCGGATCCTGAAGTTCGGGTAGGGCAGATCCGACTTCGATCTTGATTTTCTCGGCGGTTCGGTCACCGATCATAATATTGTGCTGCCTGCGGATATACTGTACGATGTCCGAATCAAAATTATCTCCGGCTACACGGATGGACTGATCACATACGATCCCCGACAACGCGATAACCGCAATTTCCGTAGTGCCCCCTCCGATGTCAATAACCATGTTGCCCATGGGTTCTTCTACGTCAATACCTATACCTACTGCGGCGGCCATTGGTTCGTGGACAAGATACACTTCTTTGGCCCCGGCGATTTCGGCTGAATCACGAACAGCCCTTTTTTCTACTTCTGTAATACCTGAAGGGATACAGATCACCATACGCAGGGATGGGAAAAACCAACCTTTGCCGTTGTTGACCATTTTAATCATGCCGCGGATCATGTGTTCCGCCGCGTTAAAATCTGCGATGACCCCGTCTTTCAGTGGCCTTACCGTACGGATGTTGTCATGTGTCTTGCCCTCCATTTGCATGGCCTGCCGTCCGATAGCAATGACCTTGTTGGTCGTACGGTCAAATGCAACAATCGACGGCTCATCCACAACCACTTTATCGTTGTGAATAATCAGTGTGTTAGCCGTGCCCAAATCGATAGCGACTTCCTGAGTGAACCAGTTAAACAACCCCATGTATCAAGTATAAATAAAGCAAATTTAAGAATGTGCAAACCTAACCAAAAAAGTTAAATTTTTTATTAGAATTATGGGATTTTTTGTTGTATCCGAAGTACGCTTGAAATAACGCTATCGGAGTTATTCATTGATTAGCACACCGATATAAAAGTTGAACGTGTCTACTTCGAGATCATCCCGCATCGCAGCAATTGGAACGACACTCGGTTCTGTTGTAGGATATATGAATTGATAGTCGCCGCCTTTTTTACGGATACGTATCGGCATATTAAAACCCGGTGCGTCTGCAATCCATCGGCACATTATCCTTCCATCGCCATTGGTAAAAAACTCAAGTACCGGTAGCTTCGTCCGTTGCAGGTACTGGTCAAAAATGGCAGAAAAATTTTTTCCGGAATGGTCATTTATATAGGAGACGATATCGTTATAATCAACGGTCTGATGTCGAAAACGCTTATTCAATCCGCGGAGAATTTCCCGCCATTTAGTGTCGTCGTCGATTATCGTTCGTACCATATTCAGCAGGACACCGCCCTTGTTATACATGTCGGCGGAACCTTCGTCATTGACACTATATTGTCCCAATATTGGAGCCTGATTTTGGATGGACCGGCGGTTGCCATGGATGTATTCCTGGCCAGCGCGTTTGCCAACATGATATTCGATATACAATGCCTCCGAATAGTTTGTGAAACTTTCGTGAATCCACAGATCGGCGAGGTCTTTTGCGGTAATGTTGTTGCCGAACCATTCGTGGCCACTTTCATGAACGATAATAAAGTCCCATCCGTCCCCCCATCCCGTCCCCGAAAGGTCCCTGCCCAGGTAACCATTTTGATATTTGTTGCCGTATGCCACTGCGCTTTGGTGCTCCATACCCAGAAAAGGGGTTTCAACCAGCTTAAATCCGTCGGCATAAAACGGGTAGGGGCCAAACCAGTGCTCGAATGCTTGGAGCATGGGTTTCACGTTGGCCTTAAAGTGTGCACGGGCTTTTGCTTCATTGTCGCGAAGTACCCAGAAGTCTAGATCCAGGACCCCGGCTTCGCCCTGGAAAGTGTCGGCAAAATGCACATAGTCGCCGATATTGACGGCAACGTTATAGTTGTTGATTGGATTGCTTACAAACCAGTCAGACCGTTGGTATCCCTCATCAAGATCCCATTGCGCACGCAGCCGCCCGTTGGAAACATTGGTAAGTCCGCCGGGTACACTGACGCTGATCAACATGCTGTCTACTTCATCCGACAAGTGGTCCTTGTTGGGCCACCAAGCACTGGCGCCCAGGCCCTGGCAAGCCGTCGCTACCCAATGATTGCCGTTGGTGTCTTTCTTAAAGTCGAATCCTCCGTCCCATGGTGCTTTCTTTGCGCGTATCGGATGACCTGCGTAATGGACCCGAAACGAATCAACCGCTCCCTTTTCAATTGCAGTAGGAAAATCAACGAAAACAGCGTTAAACTCCCGTTTGAACGAAAGTTTATGGCCGTTGTACATTATGCTATCAATTGTTAGGTTTTCGAATAAATCGAATTGCAACGCATTGATATCGGTTAATGCGGTAAAAAGAAACAGATTGGAGCCGCTGATATACTGTCGGTCCGGATCTACCCGCACGTCCAAATGATAATAGTTGATGTCATAGTTCGATCGAAGCGGCGTCAACTGACCCCGCAACGAGTCGGCTCGGTGAAACTCCTTTTGGGGAGCAAGCAGCTGAGCTCGGACGCTGCCGAGCAAAGAGCTTATCAGACAAAGCGTCAACAGTTTTTTCATTGGTGACTATATATGTAACGCAGACCAAACATCAACTCAATAAAGCTAATAAGCAGGCAGAGAATTATTTTTTGAATGGCGTGCTTGTTTGCGTAACTCAAAAAAGTCGGCAAGTTCTAATGAGGAGAACGTGTTCAGGCAATTTTTGGCTTCCAAACCGCCTTTTCTACCGACATACAAGCCATATTTCATATCGTGGAATCCAGCGGTCCGATGAGCGTCGGGGTTTATCGACAATAAGACCCCTTTTTCGATTGCATAACGATGCCATTTCCAGTCGAGGTCCAAACGTAATGGATTTGCATTAATTTCGATTACAACGCCATGCTCGGCACACGCGTCAATGATACGTTTATGATCGATGGTATATCCCCGTCGGCTCAACAACAATCGGCCAGTGGGATGTCCCAAAATAGTGGTGAACGGATTTTTAATAGCATTCAGTATTCGAAGGGTCGCCTTTTCCATATCCATTTTTAGGTTACTGTGGACCGAGGCTACCACAAAATCAAAACCGGCTAGTATTTCGTCGGGATAATCGAGGCTGCCGTCGCTTAAAATATCAGATTCAATGCCTTTAAATATGCGGAACGGAGCGAGTCTGATATTTAATTCATCAATTTCAGCCCATTGCTGCAATACGCGTTCTACCGGTAGTCCGTTTGCATAGACGGCTGTCCGGGAGTGATCGCATATCCCCAGATATTCGAGCTTTAGCTTATCGCGGCAATATAACGCCATTTCCTCTAATGTATTTACGCCGTCGCTATAGGTACAGTGATTATGGAGAGCACCTTTCAAATCTTCATAGGTGATTAATGTTGGCAGGTTGGCAGTCCTGGCGCGCGAAAGCTCGTCGCCACCTTCCCGCATTTCCGGTTCGATAAAAGAATAACCGAGCGATTGATAGATTGCCGATTCTGAGCCAAGCTTTGGAATTTCTCCGCCTGTTTTTTCACGCAATTGAGATATATGCTCCTCACTGCCCGTGGTGATGAGCAGCTGTTGGGCGAATGACTCGTTGTCTGACGAAAAAAATCGAAACATTAAGCCGGTTTCTGTAGTCGCTTCAATGGGCTGGCCGGCAACGGGCGGGCTGATTGTCAGCGTTGTTATGCTGGCTAAAACCTGTGCAAGTTGTGATGGATCGAGCGCGATTACGGCGTCGACCGACTGAAGCACCTCATTTTTCCGGCGAAACGCACCGGTATGGTCGGCTAAACAGTCCGGAGGTAGAAGCGCCTTCAATTGCTTCATTACTTCAGTAGCTGCTTGCTCTACATTTGCGTACAGAAACCATCCCCGGTTAGCAACGGAAAATTCAACGATCTTTTTAATTTCCTCCTGCGTTTTTAATCCAAAGCCCTTTGCGGTTATCAGTCGGTTTTCGTTGCAGGCGTAATATAGCTCGCCAATTGATTCGATACCGAGTGAGCGCCAGATCGCCTGTATTTTTTTCGGACCCAGTCCCTTAACTGCCATCATTTCGAGTATACCCTGGGGCGTACTCGCCTTCAGCTTGTCCAACTCTTCAAACGAACCCGACTGAATGAGTGTGACTATCTTTACGGCAGTACTTTTGCCAATTCCGGGTATCTCCGACAGCGCCTCCGCGGAGCGCGAAGCAAGTTCATGGGGTAATTTATCCAGCTTATAGGCTAATGCGGCAATCGCCTTCGTGCGAAACGGGTTTTCACCATGCAGCTCCATCAATTGCCCATACATTCGGAAAGTCCGTGCAATCGTCTTGTTGTCCATGGGCTGCAAAATACAATATTTTTACGTCATGCGCTCCTCTACTGGGGCATCTTCCATGGATTTTTTACGCACGTACTTATGGATAATGAGCCGAATTCCCGCATTGAACGTGATGTAGCTAATTACCCAGTTGATGAACGTAACCACTCGATTTCGGAAGCCCACAAGTGACATTAAGTGCACAAACATCCATACCCACCACGCAAAAAATCCCTGGAAGCGGATTTTTCCTATGTCTACCACCGCCTTATTCCGACCGATGGTAGCCATTGAACCTTTGTCAAAATATTTGAATTTTTCCGTCGGTTGGTTGTTAAGTAAACGGACAATGTTTTTGGCAAGCAAACGGCCCTGCTGCTGCGCCACAGGTGCCACACCCGGATGTCCGCGGGGCGTGTCCTCAGTGATGATCGCCGATACGTCACCAATGGCGAAGATATCCCGCATGCCCAATACACGGAATTCTTCGTCGGTTTGGATTCTGTTCCCACGTACGATAGACCTTGGGTCTATACCCTCCGGGATTTGCCCTTTGACGCCCGCTGACCACAAAACCGTTCGGGTTTTGATGCGCTTTCCATTTGCGAAACTGATTTCCTCACCGTCGTATGCTGTCACCTGTTCGTTAAGCAGCACCTGCACGCCCAGTTCCTTTAGGTAGAGCTCAGCTTTTTCGGACGCCTGAGGAGACAATGCATTCAGCAGGCGGGGCAAACCCTCGACTAGATAGACGGTCATATCCTCTTTTTTCAGCTCTGGATAGTCTTTGACTAGGATGTTGTTGCGTATTTCCGCTATGGCGCCGGAAAGCTCCACGCCGGTAGGGCCGCCACCCACCACGACAATGTTTAAATAAGCTTCCTTTTCTTCCTGACTTGCCTTTAACAATGACTCCTCAATATTTTGCAGAAGAAAACTACGGATGTTGACGGCCTCACGTACGTTTTTCATCGGCATAGCGTAGTATTCGATGCCCTTGTTACCGAAAAAATTGGTCGTTGCACCCGTGGCAATCACTAAATAGTCGTAGGAGATCGGTCCGATGTCGGTATCGAGCAGTTTGTTGTCTGCATCGACGGACTTTACCTCCGTCATCCGAAATTTGAAATTTCTTTGCTTTCGAAACATCTTGCGCAGCGGAAAAGCAATCGACGGCGCCTCCAGGGTGCCCGTGGCTACCTGATAAAGTAGCGGTTGGAACGTGTGATGATTATTGCGGTCTAGGAGCAGGACTTCGACTTCTTTGTCCTTCAATCCTTTTGCTACTTCAATACCACCAAAGCCCCCGCCAATGATAACTACGCGGGGAAAACGGTTTGCGGTGTCTGCTGTTTCCATATTTCTTTCTTATGGTATGTTCCTTTATAGGAACCGTTAGCCTTCTTTAATTGTTTCCAAATATCCGGATTTTTAATCCATCCAACGCCGGAGACAGTGGGATTTGACAAGATAGCCGGCTGCTATCGTTCGCTTCCGGCAGTACATCGAGCATATCCAGCTCGGCGGCTGTGACGGTTCCGATTTTTTCTGCTCCCTCAATAACTTCGATGTGGCACGTTGCGCACAACGCCATGCCGCCACATGTGGCGAGAATATCATAGTCCGCCTCCCTGAGTGCTTCCATCAGGTTGCGATTTTCGTCTGCCGTTATGGCTAGCACCCGGGTTTCACCATCTTGGTCTTCTACCGTAATTTGAATGATCTCTGGCATAGTTAGAATGCGTTAATACCGTTTACCGTGGTGTATTTAAAACTCAGGCGTTCGTCCGGGTGAACGAATCGGAACGCACTTTGAGCCATCAGTGCCGCTTCGTGGAACCCGCATAAAATTAACTTTAGTTTCCCGGGATACGTATTGATGTCACCGATGGCATAAATTCGCTCTACGCCGGTTGAGTAGTCTGTCGTGTCCACCTCGATGGCCGATTTGTCGATATTCAATCCCCAATCTGCTATTGGCCCCAATTTAGGACTCAGTCCAAAAAGGGGCACGAATGCGTCAGCTTCCAAACGGATCTCCTGTCCGTTTTTTTTTGTTACTCCAACATGGCTGATCCAGCCCGTGCCGTGCACACTGGTCACCTGACTTTGAAGTAGGAGCTTGATGCTGCCCGACCTGCTCAGGGCGAAAACCTTTTCGCCCGAATCCGGCGCCCCGCGGAACGTTTCGCTTCGATGCACCAAAGTCACCTCCGCGGCAATATCGCTCAAAAAGATTGTCCAGTCGAGGGCCGAATCGCCGCCCCCTGCAATAACAACCCGCTTATCGCGGAACGTTTCCGGATTCCGGATAATGTAGTTGATGCCCTTCCCTTCAAAATCAATAAGCCCCGGGATTTCCGGTTTCCTCGGCTCGAACGAACCGAGGCCCGCAGCGATTACAACGACCTGTGCGTGAACGATTGTGCCCTCGCTACTCGTTATAAGGTATGAGCCGTCCATTTGTTTTTCCAACTTTTCCACCCGTTCGCCTAAAGTAAATGAGGGTTTAAAAGGCTCGATCTGCCGCATCAGGTTCTTCACCAGCTCCTGTGCATTGATTGTTGGATGGCCGGGGATGTCGTAGATCGGTTTTTGCGGGTATATTTCAGAAAGCTGACCGCCGACCTGTGGCAAAGCGTCTATTATATGGCAGCGCATTTTAAGCAAGCCTGCCTCAAAAACAGCAAAAAGACCCACCGGGCCGGCGCCGATAATGCATATATCGGTAGTTACGGGTGCGTTACTCATATGATTCCTGTTGTGATAATTTTTTTGTTTGTCGCGATTGGCCGACATGCCTTTTGTCCATTTCAAGGTTGTTGTAAATCGTATCCAGTATCCTTTTCAATTGGACGAAATCCACTTCCTCTAAATTTCTCCACGCCTGCATGCGTATCTGGTTGACGTTAGCCGACAGGGCTTCTACTTTTCTTTTTCCCTCTGGGGTGAGATGGACAACAAAGCTTCTTCTATCGGCCGGGTTGGATCTCCGCTCAACCAATTGCTTTCCAACCAGGAGGTCCACGATTCGCGTTAATGTGGGTTGATCTTTCCCGCAATATTCCGCAAGATCCTTTTGCGACAAGTCGGCATATTGGTTGAGATTCTTCAGGATCGTCCATTGATCTACCGTAATACCAAATTTTTGACGGCTGAATTGATACTGCGCGTATTGTTTTATCCGGCGGGCAGTGCGTTCAAGAAGGAAAGAGTATGCGTTATATTTTTCCATTCGCATAATAATAATTAGCATGACAAATATACGAAGAAAAGTTAGATTGGCTGTTTCAAGTTACTATACGAAATTAAAGCAAGAAACACTCCTCGAAAGCAGGGTAAAACTGCTACTTTTGACGTACATCAATATTAAAAACCACCGACGAATCAAAAATAATATGAGGAAAATAGCATTGCATTGGAAAATCCTGCTTGGGATGTTGATCGGAGTCTTGTTTGGATATATCATGCGCGAAGTGGGCTGGTCCATTTTTGTAGTAGATTGGATAAAACCGTTCGGAACGGTTTTTATTAACTTGCTTAAAATGATTGCGGTCCCGTTGGTAGCTGTTTCATTGATCGTCGGGTTAGCAGATTTAAAAGATATTGCAAAATTGTCTAAGTTAGGTGGCCGGACGATTGGGTTATACTTATTTACTACGGCCGTCGCAGTAGGGTTGGGGCTCATATTGGCTAATCTTATTGAGCCTGGGCGTTATATCACCGAAACGTCTCGATTAAGCTTGCTCGAAAACTTTTCTGGAGAAGCCACAGAGAAAATTCGGTTAGCAGAAGAAACAAAACAGCGGGGACCGTTACAGCCGATTGTCGATTTGGTCCCTGACAATTTTTTTGGCGCATTGACCGATAACAGTAGCTTACTACAGGTGATATTTTTCGTCATTTTATTTGGAATAGGGCTAATCCTAATAGAGGAGAAATATTCGAAGCCGGTCGTCGACCTGTTCAAGGGACTTAACGAGGTTATTCTAAAGGTTATCGACCTCATTATGCGTTTTTCGCCGATAGGCGTTTTTGCGTTAATGGCGGCACTTATCGTGGAAATACCGGATTTTTCAACATTGGGGGCATTAGGCGTCTATGGCGCCACCGTACTGCTTGGATTAGCTTTAATGGTATTTGCGCTTTACCCATTATTGGTCTTTTTATTTGCAAAGATTAAACCGGCTCGGTTTTTTAAGGCCATGTCGTCTGCGCAATTACTGGCGTTTTCAACGAGTTCGAGTGCGGCGACGTTGCCAGTGACGATGGAACGCGTCACGGATCATTTAGGTGTTGATGATGAGGTAAGCAGTTTTGTTTTGCCATTGGGGGCTACTGTGAATATGGACGGCACTGCACTTTATCAAGCGGTCGCGGCCATTTTTATTGCGCAAGCCATGTTGCCCGAAGCCCTCAGTTTAGAAACACAATTGATGATGATTCTGACGACTGTTTTAGCTTCAATCGGCACCGCCGCTGTACCCAGTGCGGGAATCGTAATGCTGGTCATTGTATTGGGCCAGGCTGGAATACCGGAAGCAGGCTTAGCTTTGATTTTTGCGATAGACAGACCGTTAGATATGTGTCGCACGGTGGTAAACGTAACGAGCGATGCAACAGTGGCGGCTGTTGTCGCAAAGTCGGTAGGGTTGTTGCATGAACCCGATCAGGTCGACAAGAAGGATTAAGCGGAGTGAAATGTCATTAAAAAAGGGACGCCCGTCGTAAAACGGGCGTCCCTTTTTTATGACTAAGGTTATAACTATACCTTCGCGGCATTCAGGCTTTTATTATCGTTAATCGCTTCCTTTTGCTGAGGAGCTTCTTTTGTATTCCCCTGCAAATCTACAATCATTGGAGCAGCAAGAAATACGGAAGAGTAGGTGCCAACAATAATGCCGACCAAAATGGCGAATGAAAAGCCGCGGATAACTTCTCCACCAAATACAAATAATACTGCCAATACAAAGATTACCGTTAAGGAAGTGACGATTGTCCGGCTCAGCGTCCTATTAATGGCTAGATTTACCGTCTCACCTATATCGTCCTTCTTACGGTTAGACATACCCAAGTACTCGCGGAGCCGGTCGAAGACCACCACCGTGTCGTTGATGGAATAACCGACTACTGTCAAAATTGCGGCAACAAAATGCTGGTCGATATCCAGTGAGAATGGAACAATACCATCTAATAGGGAGAATAGCGCAAGGATCACCAAGGCGTCATTTACAGTAGTTATAGCTGCAGCCACGCTAAACTGCCATTTTCGGAATCGCAACAAAATATATAGAGCGATAACAATAACCGACGCAAATGCAGCATAAATAGCCCTCGTCTTCATATCGTTGGCTATGGTAGGACCAACCTTTTGCGAGCTTACAATTTCATGTGAATTGCCGGAGATCTTCGAGAGGCCCTCGTTCAGCTTGCTTAACACCTCTTGGTCCGCTTCGTCAGTCGTCTCCTCAATGTGATAGGCGGTTGTAACACGGACCTGGTTTTCGCTGCCAAATGTTTTTACCTCCGTGTTCATTTCGAAGACGTCGTTCAGATTGGACCGTACATCCTCTAAATTCACCGGTTGTTCGAAACGCACGGTGTAAGTCCGGCCACCCTGGAAATCCACACCTAAACTAAAGCCTTTGGTAAATATCGAAACCACGCCAATCAAAAGGAAGATCGCGGAGAATAGGTAGTATTTTTTTCGGTTTTGAACAAATCCATAGTTTGCGTTAAGAAGTGTTTTCTCGCTCCAAGGGCGTGATACGGTCACTTTCCAATCCCTTGCCAGCATCCATTCGAAGATCACACGAGAGATGAAGATTGACGTAAATAGGGAGGTAATGATACCGATCATCAAAGTCGTGGCGAATCCAAGAATTGGGCCGCTGCCAAAGAAGAACAGAATCAAACCGGTAAGGAAAGTGGTGATCTGCGAATCCAGGATCGATGACATGGCGTGCTTATATCCATCCGCAATAGCTTGGCGGACGGATTTTCCCAGCCGGAGTTCTTCCCGTATCCGTTCGTAGATCAATACGTTTGCGTCTACGGCAGTACCCATCGTAAGAACGATACCTGCGATACCGGGAAGTGTTAATACGGCGTTGAGCGAGGCGAGCACGCCCATGATGAAGAACACGTTGAACAGTACCGCGATGTTTGCAACCCATCCACCCCGGTTGTAATAAAGGATCATGAAAATAAGCACGACAGCTAATCCGATGATCGACGAGTTGATGCCTGCGTCGATTGCGGCCTGGCCCAGTGAAGGGCCTACGATCGCTTCTTCTACAATTTTTGCCGTAGTCGGCAGGCGCCCGGCTTTTAACACATTGGCTAAGTCCTTTGTGTCTTCAATGGTGAAGTTGCCGGTGATCTGCGATATACCGTTCGGAATTTCGCCTTGGACAGTAGGAGCGGAATAAACCACACCGTCCAGTACAATTGCAATGGCCCGTTTGTTATTTGGATCTGCCGACGCCGATGCAGTGATACGTCGCCATTCACGCGCACCTTCACTGTTCATGTACATGGTTACCATTGGGCTGTTGGACTGCGGGTCAAAGTCATCTTTTGCATCGGTGATGACATTGCCACTCAGCACCGGTCCGGCTTCTGTGCCCGTCGGTTTCACGGCATACAATTCGAGTTGATCGGGTGTGCGCGGGCTGGGTTTTACGCCCCAAAGCAGCTTCACATTAGTAGGAACGATTTGCTTCGCCACCTGATGTTCCAGCATGCGGTTTATTTTAGCGGTATCCCGTAATCGGGCATAGCCAACGATCGGTCCGGGAGCAAGTACAACCTGGTTGTTTGGAGCCATTGCCGTAGCCGGACTCATGAGGTTGAACAATGGATTCTGCTGAGCCAAGGCGTTGGCAGATGAATCTGTCGCCGAAGAGTCGCGGTCACCACCGAGAGATGCCAATAATCCGGATTCAGCGGCTGCCGTGTCGGCATCGTCGGTGCTGTGATTCACGGTGTCGGTATCTTTGAGGGCCGTTGCAAGGGCATTGTCCAGATTGTCCAACATGGGGTAAACCTCCATGTTGTCGTAGGTTTCCCAAAATTCCAATCGGGCCGATCCTTGTAGGAGCTTCCGCACACGATCCTCGTCCGTCACGCCCGGAAGTTCGATCAGAATTCGGTTGGTTCCCTGTTGCAGTTGAATGTTTGGTGACGTTACACCAAATTTGTCAATACGCGTGCGCAGCACTTGAAAGGTATTATCGATTGCGCTGTTTGCCTGTTGTTGCAGGAAGCTCTCTACCTGCGCATTCGTGCTCGTTGCATTTACATATGCTGCGTTGTCTTTCGTCGCGAAAAATTTAGCCAAAGGTGCGCTCGGGCTGAGGCTTGCGTATGAATCAACAAAGAGGCTTACATAACCATCCTGGCTACTTCTGCTGCGCAAAGCAGCTTGCTCCAATGCTTTGTTGAAATTTTCATCTTTGGGATTGTTGGCGAGGTTGCTGATCAGTTCCTGCAACGACACTTCCATCGTCACGTTCATACCGCCCTTTAAATCAAGGCCCAGTGCAATCTCATTGCCTTTAGCCTCGCGGTAAGTATATTGGGCAATACCCAAGTCGTATACGACTTCACCGGCCATCGAATCGAGATAGGCCTTTTCCTTAGCAATATCCCCTTGGGCGTAAGCAGCAGCGTCACGTTCTACTTTTCGGGTCACGAAAGTAAATGATAGGGAATAGAGACACGCTATGGTGATCACTACCACCAAAAAATTAATCAACCCTTTACCTTGCATTTCTGTAATAGCTTGTATTAGTTTGTTTTAATTGTATGCTTTTTGTCAAGACGGCAAAGGTAAAAAAAAAATGCATATATAAAGCGGAGTTTTACAGTTTATTCCGTCTTGGTTTTACGTGGTTTCGCTGCGGATGGAAGACGTTATTTTTGTGGCTAGTACGACGATGATTAAACCCATCACTGCGATTGCCGCGTATGCGGATCGCAACCCGGTAAACTCAGCGATGAAGCCAATGAGCGGAGGACCGATCAGGAAACCGCAGAATCCGATTGTTGTGACCGCTGCCAACGCGGCTCCGGGCGACATCTTACCGGATTGGCCGGCAAGGCTATAAACCAGTGGGATAATGGCAGATGATCCGACTCCCACCAACAGAAATGCGAATATAACAGTACCAAAGTGAGGGTAGGCTACCGATAGAATCAGCCCAAGGCAACTTAGCGTGCCACTCACTATTAGCGTGCTTTTAGGCCCCAGTCGCCTTACCGTCCAATCGGATAAAAATCTTCCCGCCGCCATGCTGAATAAGAAGGCACTAAGCCCGTAGCCGATAAGGTCTTGTTTTACCCCGACCACCTTCTCCATATAAATGCCACTCCAATCGTACAATGCGCCTTCGCAGATCATGGCGCAGAAAGCGATCAATCCGAGAATTGCAAGTGGCTTATCAGGGATGGTAAACAACGGCTCTTTGCGCATCGTTGGCTGCCGCTCGTCCGTAATGAGATAGCCAGCGGTCCCTGCAACGCAAACAACAGTCGTCAACGCAATCACCGTGAAGTGGTGCAACGGAACGACGTGCCAGTCAATCATTAGAGCGCCGACGCCTGCTCCAACGAAGCCGGCGATACTCCACATGCCATGAAACGAACCCATGATCGGTTTTTCGTACCTTCTACTAAGCGCCACCGCCTGCGTGTTTACTGCAATGTTGAGCAAATTTCCGGCCGCACCGAAAAACATCAAGTTGGCCATAAGGCTGTACATACCCTTCCAGTAGCCAATCGCAACCAAAAGAAGCGCATAGCAGGTAGCCGCCGCCAACGCGATGCGCTTACTGCCCAGTCGATTGATCAGCCAGCCGGAAACTGGAAGTGAAATCAATGTGCCCACTGGCAGGGCAAAGAGCACAAAGCCCAACTGTCCTTCGGAGAGACTCAGCATGCTCCGGATATCCGGTATTCGAGAGGCCCATGACGCAAAACATAAACCATAGATAAAGAACGAAGTGCCAATAGCGATCCGTTGGACATGGTTGGAGTGACTCTGTACTGCGCGACTCATGGGTTCGAATTAGATACAACCGAAAAAAAGAAAGTAACCTTGCTGTTTGGCAAACTATTTGCTAAATACAGAGCAACGTTCACAAAACTAAATTATTATAACATGATTAAAAAAGTATTCTTATCATTATTCGTTGCCGTTGTTTTTACCTTGGCGGTACAGGAAGCAAATGCACAAGGTGGCTACCGGACAGCTTTGGGTCTGGGAATTGATTTGGGTGATGGCCCCACATTGGTTGGTCCACAGGTGAAACACTTTTTTGATGGCACTAACGCCGGAAATGCCCAGGTGCTTTTTGGAAACAATGTTACCGTGTTGGGTGTAGACTATTCCTATAACCAAGCTTTTAGTGGAACAAATGGTTTGACATGGTATGTCGGTGTCGGTCCGCAATTGGCCTTTATCGATGGTGGTGGCTGGTGGTACGATGATCCAGGCAACGAAACCTTTGTAGCTATTCGTCCTGCGGTCGGTTTGGAGTTTAAAATTCCATCGGCTCCTTTGGCATTTCATTTCGACTGGAAACCGTGGTGGAACTTAAGCTATCATAGTAATTTCGAACCGGCACGTTTTACATTAGGATTTAAGTTCACCTTATAGGGTGAACTTAATCCGAACCAAGTTTGTCATATAACCGTTTTTTTTATTTCGGCAACTGATATTTTTTTGGCGATAACTATAATTTGAGTAAATTTGCCCGGCAAATAGTAACCCCAACACATATTTGCCATGCATTTAGACCCCGAAAAATTCGTAGCTGAAGGCCTTACCTACGACGATGTACTGTTAATCCCAGCATATTCCGAAGTATTGCCCCGTAATGTCGATACAAGCACGTATCTGACCAGAACTATCAAATTAAATATTCCGCTAATTTCCGCAGCCATGGATACGGTTACCGGCGCAGACCTTGCCATTGCCATTGCCCAGGCGGGCGGTTTGGGTATGCTGCACAAAAACATGAGTATCACGGACCAGGCAGCCGAAGTACGCAAGGTGAAGCGTTCCGAAAGTGGTATGATACAGGATCCGGTTACCCTGAATGAAGATGCTACAGTTGGTGATGCTTTCAAGATCATGAGAGACCATAAAATTGGCGGTATCCCGATTATCGACGGAAGTAATAAACTTGTCGGTATCGTTACCAACCGGGATCTGCGCTTTCAAAAAGACATGAAACGCCCGATCAGTGAGCTGATGACCAAAGACGATTTGGTTGTGGCTCCAATTGGTACGGATTTGTTGAAAGCGGAGATCATCTTACAAAGCCATAAAATCGAAAAACTGCCAGTCGTCGATGACAACCACGTGTTGGTAGGGTTGATTACCTTTAAGGATATACAGAAGTACAAGCATTTTCCAAACGCCGCAAAAGATGGCCATGGCCGACTGTTGGTAGGTGCTGCCGTCGGGGTAACGGCAGATACCATGGATCGCGTCGAAGCATTGGTAAAGGCGGGGGTAGACGTTGTGACCATCGACACGGCACACGGGCATTCCAAAGGGGTTATTGATAAACTTAAGGAAGTTAAAGCAGCATTCCCGGATCTCCAGGTCATTGTCGGCAACATTGCGACGGCAGAAGCGGCGGTTGCATTGGCCGACGCAGGTGCCGATGCGGTAAAGGTCGGAATTGGTCCGGGATCTATTTGTACGACCCGTATCATAGCGGGGGTCGGCGTGCCGCAATTATACGCGGTGTATGAAGTCGCAAAAGCGCTTCGTGGAAGAGATATTCCGGTAATCGCCGACGGCGGAATTAAGCAAACCGGGGATATCGCGAAAGCCATTGCGGCCGGTGCCAGCACCATCATGGCGGGTTCGTTGTTTGCTGGCGTCGAGGAAGCTCCCGGAGAAACGATCATCTACGAAGGTCGTAAGTTTAAGTCTTATAGGGGCATGGGCTCGGTAGAAGCAATGGAGCAGGGATCAAAAGATCGTTATTTTCAGGATGTAGAAGACGATATTAAGAAGCTTGTTCCCGAGGGCATTGTAGGCCGGGTGGCCTATAAGGGCACACTGGCCGAGGTCGTTTACCAGTATGTCGGCGGATTGCGGGCGAGCATGGGATATTGCGGTGCGGAGACGATAAAGGATCTGCAAAAGGCGCGGTTCGTTAAGATTACCGGAGCTGGCCTAAGAGAAAGCCACCCGCACAACATATCGATTACTAAAGAGGCGCCGAACTACCACAGTCGTCCCTAAACGGCTGGCAGTTCGACCGTATCTTGATATTTATCGTTTAAAGGTGTTGCCAAACCGGCAGCACTTTTTTGTTTGATAAATAGAATATTTTATTTAGGTTCGCTCTGGCTTAAATCCGAAACATCAATCACAAACCTAGAAATTCAATTATGAAGAGAACCCCAATGTGTGCACTGTGCCTCGTGGCACTGACCTGTGCACTATCCTGCAGCAAAAGCAAAGGAATTGACCAAGTGGATCCTCCGGATCCAACCCCGATCGAACTAACGGTTTCCGGGCTTAAATCAAATGACACCCTGCGCAATACTGTCACGGTAGAAATCAAGGCTGAGCATAGCTCGAGCGTCAAACGCATAGAAGTGTTTGCCAACGACGAATTAGTTGCTTCGGCAACCGCAGACTCGCTGTCCCTAAGCTGGAATACACTGGAGCTGCCCGATGGCACCTATAACGTGAAAGTGGTGGTCAGCGATGAGGCCGGTAATCAAAAGGAACAGGCCACCAGTGTGGTGGTGAAGAATGCGCTGGTTAAAATTGACCGGGATCTGTTGTTGGGATGGGGAGATGTGACGGATTATTTTATCACGGACTCAACAGGTCAGGTAATCGGCCGGGCAAATTTTGCTAACGGCGGTACGCATGAGCGTGTCGTATCCATCTATCCATCCAAGGTATTCAGTGACAACAAAATCAACCTGACACGAGTAGCTACATCGACTGATCTGGCCCCTGAAATCGTGCATTTCGTGGGAATCAAGCGGGGAACCCACTTGAGCGCTAAAAACCTTGAGGTAAGCAAAGGCCAGTTGAATGAATATCAAGAACCGATTCCCATTACGGTTAAGAATATTCCGGAATACGATCATTTGTTGGTCAGTACCAATTCCCTCTATTATCAATTTCCGGTGAGTCCGGATTATGATTGTTCGTTGCCATATACCGAGGGAAGCAAAAGCCTGCTCCTCATCGAGCAAAATGGTGCTGGTCGTTATGGATTATTTGATATTCCGGCTGGCAGTGCCAGGGTAGAATTGGATGCCACGCAGGCCAACCTCGTTCCCGCAAAGAAAACCATCCGGTTACCGGCTGTGCCTACAGAAGCTAATATAACCGTTTATGGCCAAGTTAGTAAGGGTTACGACGAGTTTTATACGTTTGCTAACAAAAAGGTTTCTGGTAATTCCGTAGATATTTTCTATCCTGAAAATCTGGTGGAAGAGCTAACTGGCATTGTCTCCTACGTCCAGGGGAGCACACAATTCGATAATTATTATTATCAAGGTATCCCGGAAGATATTAAACCCTGGGATATCCAGGCCAATGTGATTAAGCCGGATATTACTGATTTTGGTATGAACGCCAGTGGCGACTTTGCCTATTATCGGGTGTTGTTTGAAAACAAGCCATACGTGGGCACCGGAGAGGGCTATATCGGAGTTGCTGTGTTTGCTTCACGCGAACAACAAGCTTTCAATTTTCCAGATATTGCAAACGAGATTGATATCCCCGGATTTGATCTTTCTCAGTTTAAACCACTGCAATTTCAGTTTTATACACATGATGTGCCTTTGGATTTCACTGCGCAGTTTAACTATACAAGTAACCTGTTGATGCCGAAAGGGGGGAAGCAGGCGGCGATCGCGACGGTTAATCTGCGGGAATAAAATGCGGATACAGGTGATAGGAGGTATTGATTCTACGGTATATCGAAAGCGAACTACATACAAGAATCGAAATACCGGCTTCGACTACTGTTTGTCCAGCATTACTCGCCGTTTGACAATTGTTCGGTACTCCTTTGGCATTCCTTCGATGTTCCACGGAGGTCTCCCGAACGCGATGCATTACATTCAACCAGCCCTGAGTCGAAGCTCAATCGAACAACCTTTGAAGCGTACTCGAAGGGCAGTCGAAATAAAGGAATTATGTAATCCGCTCATGCATGCCCAGTAGCCCGGTGACTCCTCCTGTGTGGATGGCCAATATCTTATCGCCTGGCTTGAAATAATCGTTGGTTACGAGGTCAAATACCGCATAGAATAACTTGCCTGTATAAATGGGCTCGATCAGTATTCCGGTATTAGAGCAGAACCACCGAATAAAGGTTGTAAGGATTTCATTACTTTTGGCGTATCCGCCAAAGTGATAGTCGGTATGTAAGTAAAAATCATCTGTTTCCGAGGGATATAGCTTGAGAATTGCTTCTCTCAAAAAGTTGCCGCCCGCCAAGACCGAAATCCCATGCAAAGTAGTTGCTAAGTGCTTGTTCCTTTTTTCCATCACCAATCCAGCAAGCGTGGTGCCGGTTCCGCATGCGCAGAAAATGTGATCATAGGCTTCCGCGAGCTCGCCGATGATTTCTCGGCACCCCTCGGCACCCAGTGCAGAGTAGCCACCCTCGTCGATAAAGTAAGCCTGTTTATCCCCACCGAAATACGCATTGAATAGTGCGTATTTGTCGCGGTATGCGCTCCGTGCCACGAAAATGAGGTGCATCCCGAAGACTTTACATAAGGAAAGAACCGGATTTGACACTTCCTCGCCGCGAACAATACCCGTGGTCTTAAATCCGAATCTCGCCCCCGCGCAAGCTGTTGCCAACAGGTGGTTGGACCAAGCCCCACCGAAAGTTACGAGGTGCGTTTTTCCTTTCGTAACGGCCGAGTGAAGTACATATTTCAGTTTTCGCCATTTGTTTCCCGATATGAACGGGTGGATCATGTCATCCCGTTTTATGTCCACCTGGATACCCTTATCCTGAAACAACTGAAGATCTAAGCGCTCCGTCGGGCTATGAAAGTCAAATGAAAGCATGGTTTTTCGACAAACTTAGCCAATTTCCACTATTTTTGTGCCATGGTAGCTGATTTGGAATTCCAGGAGGCGGACGAGCAGGACTTGTTTGAGCATTTGCGTATTGTCGTTGACAAAGGACAGGCCTTGCTGCGTATCGATAAGTTCTTGATGAACCGAATCGAAAATGCATCCCGAAACCGAATACAGAACGCGATCGCCGCGGGGTCAGTACTTGTGAATGGACAACAAATAAAATCCAGTTATAAGGTAAAGCCGACCGACATCATTTCCGTAGTATTGCCGCATCCGCCCCGCGACACAGAAGTTTACCCTGAAGACATCCCGTTGGATATTATTTATGAAGACGACGATCTGTTGGTCGTCAACAAACCTGCCGGAATGGTGGTACACCCCGGCTATAACAATTATACGGGTACTTTGGTCAACGCGCTGGTTTATCATTTTTCGAGTTTCCCACAGTTGCCCGGCAACGATGGCCGCCCGGGGTTGGTTCACCGAATTGATAAAGACACCAGCGGACTACTCGTGATTGGCAAAAACGAATGGGCTATGACTTACCTCGCCAAGCAGTTTTTCGATCATACCATCTCGCGTAAGTACGTCGCCCTTGTATGGGGAGATGTTGCGAAAGACGGTACGGTCACCGGATATATCGGCCGCAGTGTCAGGGACCGCAAGGTCATGACGGTGTATGATGATCCGAATAAGGGCAAGTGGTCTGTAACGCACTACACCGTGCTTGAACGCCTGGGGTACGTGACATTGATTGAATGCTGTCTGGAGACCGGGCGCACGCATCAAATTCGGGCCCATATGCAATCCATTGGTCATCCGCTGTTTAATGATGCCACCTACGGCGGTGATCGCATCGTCAAGGGTACCGTATTCACCAAATACAAGCAATTCGTGGAAAATTGCTTTCTCTTACTGCCCCGCCAGGCCCTCCATGCCCGCAATTTAGGTTTTGTTCATCCCACTAAGAAAAAGAAGATGAATTTCGAAGTACCGTTGCCCGACGATTTCCGTTTATGTTTGGAAAAATGGCGGGGATACAGCATCCATACGAACATTGCGGAATGAAATCCAACTTACAAAATGTCTTATTACTACAAAAAGTTAAATGCCCGTACATTACATCGACTTCAATAGCCGCCTGATACCAGAAGACGAGCCGATTTTTACCTCTGAAAACCGCGCTTTCCGTTACGGCGACGGACTGTTTGAGACCATGCGGTGGATGGATGGAAAAATCCGTTTTATACAGCACCATATCGACCGATTGCATGCGGGCATGCGCCTGTTGCACTTAGACCATGCGGAGACATTTAGTGCTCAGTTTCTGCAAGCCCATGCCGAAGCACTGATACGTAAAAATAATCTGGAAGGGCAGCACGTACGGCTTCGGTTACAGGTTTATCGCGACGGGGCTGGCTTTTACAGTCCCCAGCAAAATCGGCCGGCCTATGTTATGACGGCATCCATACTGGATCCGGACGATGTCAAACATCGAAAGCTTGGTCTCATTGTTGACGTTTATACGGAATACCGGAAACCAGCGAGTGAGCTTTCCCAAATTAAGTCGGCTAATGCGTTGGTATATGTGATGGCCGGCCTTTACCGCAAAAAACAGGGACTTGATGACGTTTTAATATTGAACCAGGACGGTTTTTTATGTGAGTCGTTAAGTTCAAATGTCTTTGTCTGGTACGATAAAAAGCTGTATACCCCCGCTTTGAGTGAAGGCTGTATTGACGGGGTCATGCGGAAAGTGGTAATTGAGATGGCAGTAAATAATGGATTGGAAGTCATTGAAGCGCAAATCAGCCCGGATATTCTAAGCCAAGCAGACGAAATTTTTCATACCAATGCTATTCACGGGGTGCAGTGGGTAATGGGATATAAACAAAAGCGGTATTTTAACCGGATTTCACGGACGTTGCAAGAACAGCTCGCGAAGGAACTCGATCGTTAACGATGGACGGCTTTTTCGGTATCAATCTCGGCATACCCGACAAGTTCGTCCCACGTGGTGCCGGCGCGCCGGGTATAGACGAGGATTTGATAGGTATTGCCGGTCTCGAAATGATTACCGCTTGAAAACGCCGGATCCACTGCGCCCGACGGCCCTACATGGAGATACTCGTAATCGTACACCCCCTGCTTTAAGAGAAGCGTGGCCTGCCAGGCTTGCCGATCGGCGCGGTATGTCATTCGGTTCAGTTCCGTCCGTCGGTAGTTGTTGAATCCGCCGACAATATACACCTCACCATCCGTTGTCTGGGGGGCGGCTAGGGTAAAGGTAACCTCGACATAATCTGATTCGGTTGAAGCATCTGTTTTATCTTGATTCCGGATAAAAAAGCTTCCGTTTTCGTCAAACACCGATGCATAGGATGCGGTATTGTAGTTGTCATCATTGACGAGTGTAACCCTAACGGTACTGTCGATTGCAATATTGGAGACGCGTTCGGATGCCAGTCGCAGACTGCGTAGGTCGATATACCGGAATTCGTTGCTGCCACCGAAGTCTAGCGTGCGGTTATCGCGATATACCAGTTCACTGCCGTTTACAAACTGCGGCGTCATGAGCCATTCCTGAATGTCTGGTCGTTGGTTTTGCATGACCAGCACCTTGACATCCTGATAAGGATTACTTACGGTGAGGCCCCCGGTACTAACCTCCAGGTTCAGCTTTTGGTTGCTGCGCCTTTTTGCGCCATCAAACGACGGTATCAGCCGAGGGGCGATAGCCATAAGTGGCGCCAGAACGTAGAAGCGTCTTGTGACCACCAGTCTCCTCTTGTCGGCATCCTCATATACCTTGAGCAGGTAATTTCCTGCCAGTTTCGGACCAAGGTTGGCAGTGGGAAAATCAACGCGATAATGGGTGTATGGCTGGAGCGTATTGATTGACGTTTGGTAGGCCGTGATGCGATCCTCATTGAATCCACTTGCGTATTCGAGCGGCGACAGCCGGCTTGGGTTCCAATTTGCATCGCAGTGTTCTATACTGAAGTAGTAGTTACGCACATCTCCCCTAAGATCATCGAATGCCAGTTCTAATTTTTCGGTGCTATGCAGCTCGATTACCGGAAAGGCTTTTTCCTGTCCGGCCGGGTGTAATTGGACGGTTTTAATAACCTGTAGGTAGTCTACATTGTCATATACCAGTTCTTGTTGAGGACTACGCTCACGTGCTGTCCGCCTTTTTTGCTTCTGGGCAAAAATGGCGGAACTTAAGTGAACAAGTACCAACAACCATAAGGTGCTTCTCATAAACTTTGTAGCTAAAATTGGTGTCGCATAATAGGAGATAAGCCTCAGCACTCGTTTACTCCAATTCCATGATCTCCTCTGCAAGCTTTTCCCACTGCGTCTGCAGCGTCTGCATTTCTGCTTTCAGTACGTCGTATTGCTGCGTAGCTTCCCTAAGCTTAACAGGGTCGGAGTACAGCTGTTGGTCAGCCATCATGAGTTCCATCTGGGAAAGCGCTTTTTCCTTCTCGGCGATATGGGATTCGATGACTTCCAACTCCCTATGCAGCTTCTTGTTTTGTCGATCCTTTTCGGGTTTTTCCGCTTTTGATTGTTTGGTCGATTTCGGTTGTTCGGGCGCTTGTTTTACGGATTTCGTTTTTGTTTTTTCCTCGTTGTTTTGCTGCCGTTTCGCTTGCCAGTCCTCGTACTCCTGATACGTGCCGGGATATTCCTTGATTTGCTGGTCTTCAATAAACCAAATTTTATTTGCTACGTTATCCAGTAAATATCGGTCGTGCGATACGACAATGAACGTCCCTTCAAACTGCTTCAGCGCCTGGATGAGGATATTTACCGACTGGATATCCAGGTGGTTGGTGGGTTCATCGAGGACAAGGAAGTTGGCATCTGCCGTGAGCGCCTTGGCTAGCGCCACGCGCGACTTTTCCCCGCCTGACAACACCCGGATTTTCTTGAAGACATCATCGCCCGTAAAAAGGAAACACCCCAGGATAGAACGGAGTTCGGTTTCCGTATGTTTTGGGGCAAATGCCTGCAACTCCTGCAGGATTTCGTGATCCAGATGCAGCGCCTCAAGTTGGTGCTGGGCAAAAAATGTTTGTGTCACGTTGTGGCCGGCTTCCCGCTTGCCTCCAAACTCCCGGTCTGCATCGGCTACTATACGCAACAGCGTAGATTTTCCTTTGCCGTTGGCTCCGATCAAAGCGATTTTGTCGCCTTTTTCGATGATCGCGCTTGCATCCTTAAGTATGGGGATACCCGGATACGATTTGCTGATATCTTCCAGCCGAATCACGTGGCGTCCCGATTGTTTGCTGAATTTGAACCGGAAATTGACCGTGGGATTGTAGTCGTCAACATCGTCCACCTTTTCCATGCGTTCAAGGGCCTTTATGCGCGATTGTACCATCTTCGCTTTGCTGGCTTTCGCACGGAACCGCTCGATCAGCCGTTCTTCCTGTTTGATTTTCGCCTGCTGGTTTTTATACTGGTTGCTCTGAATTTCTTCACGCAGCGCTTTCTCTTCCAGGTAAAAGCTATAATTGCCGGCGTACTGAATGAGCTTTCCGCGCTTGGACTCAACAATCGTATTTACTACACGATCGAGAAAATACCGGTCATGCGAAACGATCACAATGGCGCCCTCAAATGCCTGAAGGTAACTTTCCAACCATTTAATGGAAGGTAGGTCAAGGTGGTTCGTCGGCTCATCAAGGAGCAGGATGTCGGGCGTTTGGAGCAATATTCGTGCGAGCATGACCCGCATGCGCCATCCCCCGGAGAATTCCGAAAGCTTTCGTTTCTGATCGGCGTCGTTAAATCCCAGACCAGCCAGAATTTCATGAGCCCGATATTCGATGTTGTAGCCGTCGAGCGCTTCAAATTCCATTTGCTTGTCGCTCAGCTTTTGAATCAGGTCGTCCGAGTAATCCGTTTCCAATTTTTCCAGCAGCCGTTCAATTTGGTCGTGTAGCTGATTCTGGCGTTCAAAAGCTTCCATTGCCACATGCAAGATATTCTTTTCGGATTGATAAGAAAGTAGATCTTGGTTGAGGTAGCCAATTTTGATGTCTTTTGCCATCGAGATGGTCCCCGATGTGGGCGCGTATTCTCCCACAATCAGTTTCAGTAAAGTCGTTTTGCCAGTACCGTTTGCGCCAATTAGCCCGGTTTTTTCGCCGGGTTTGATATGCCAGTTGGCTTCTTCGTACAGCGCCCGGGCACCGATCTCAAAAGTGAGGTTATTTATCGCGATCATTTCAGCTGCAAAAGTAGTAAATTATTGGCGACCACTTAAGTATCGCGCCCATTAATTACCTTTGCGACTATGTACAAATTGATAAAACCTTTATTCTTTTCGCTTGACCCCGAAACGGCACACCACACGGTTTCGGGTGGCCTTCAATCGTTCTGCCGGTTGTGGGGTGGCAGGCGGCTGTTGAAATCCGTTTATCGTTATGAACATCCCGCCCTCGTACGTGAAGTGTTCGGTCTAAAATTCCCTAATCCTGTAGGGTTGGCCGCTGGTTTCGATAAGAACGCGGCATACGTCGAAGAAATGGCTGCTTTGGGATTTGGTTTTATCGAAATAGGGACGGTGACGCCACGGCCTCAGCCGGGCAATGACAAGCCACGGTTGTTTCGACTGGTTCCGGACGAGGCACTCATCAACAGGATGGGATTCAATAATCAGGGCGTGGATGTTGCGGCCGACCGTCTCCGTCGGCTCAAAGACCGGAAAAATGTTATCATTGGCGGTAATATCGGTAAAAACAAATCAACGCCGAATGAAGAGGCGGTTGGTGATTACATCAAATGTTTCGATACCCTGTTCGATGTCGTCGACTACTTTGTGGTCAACGTCAGTTCGCCTAATACGCCGGGGTTGCGCGACCTCCAGGAAAAGGAACCGCTGATGAATATCTTAAATGCCCTGCAACAACGGAATCGAAAGGGCGATCGCTCCAGGCCGATTCTGCTGAAAATCGCGCCGGATCTCTCCGACAGTCAGTTGGATGATATTATTGACATTGTACGTGAAACCGGTATCGCCGGTATCATCGCTACCAACACCACGATTTCGCGAGATGGTTTGCAAAGTCGGGCTGCGCTAAAACACCAGGCGGGGGGGCTGAGCGGTAAACCGCTGACTAAGCGGGCAACGGAAGTGATTTGTTATCTTGCTCAAAAGTCGGGACATGCTTTTCCGATAATCGGAGTGGGCGGTATCCACGCTCCAGAGGATGCCGTTGAAAAATTAAACGCCGGGGCGTCATTGATTCAGCTCTATACCGGTTTCATTTATGAGGGACCTGCCCTTGTGAAAAATATTTGTAAAAAAATAGCCCGAGGTTTATAAAACTTCGGGCTATTTTGTTTTATCCGAGGCGGTGATCTTTAACGCTCAAGCGCGTCGATACGTGCTTGCAGTTCCTCGATCTTTGCCGTATCTTCCTTAATTTCATAGTATTTTTTAAGATTGGTCAAAGCCAGGAATGAATTTGGATCCACTTCGACCGCTTTTTGCAGGAAGGGGAGTGCACTATCAAAAATGTCGTATGCTTTCTTGATTTCTGCATCGTATTCTGCCTGCGGTAGGCTTGCATTGTTCGTTTTATTGAACTGGTCGATGCCTTTATTCAGGATAAGTCCGCCAAGGTTGATGTTGGCTTCCAGATAGTTCGGATCAAGTTCAACCGCTTTCCGATAGGCTGCCTCTGCTTGCTCCACATCTTCCAATGCGCTGTATGCAATACCCAGGTAGTAGTGAAGATTTTTATTATCTGGTTCTCTCGATATTTGTGAATTGATGGTATTGATAATCTTTTCCTCGTTTCCAGCCATCAGGTTCAACTCGATGTTTTGTGTGGCCAGCTCCGGATCTTCGGGGTATTTGTTCGCGCCCAATTCTGCGTATTTGATGGCATTAGTAGTATCGCCCTGCATCAGGTAAATACGTGAAACATCAAGCACAATCTGTTTGTTGTTCGAAAAGCTATCGATCGGCACCAATTCAATGTACTTTTCCAACGCACCTTCAAAGTTTTGCGAGTTTACCGCAGCCAAGCCGGAGTAATAAAGTAAGGTGGTATCACCAGGCAGGTAATCCAAACCTTTGTCAAAGGCAGTATATGCCCCAGCAAAGTCCTGCGAATCCCATGCCTGAACACCTTTATTCAGTTCATTTTGCGCAAGAATCGAGTTTAGAATTCCTAAATTCTCCGCGAATTCTTTGTCGGTATCCAGGCTTATTGCTCTCTCCCGGGCCTCTACGGCGGTTTGGATATAGCTTTCGGCTTGGTCTGTTGAATCCAGTAACGCCAGGTCGGCATTCACCAGCGCGTAGTAGGTCCATGTTTCGGCCAACTGATTTGTTTTTTCGTTTTCAATAGCTTTTTCCAAAGCGTCCTTGGCAGCAGCCAAATCGCTTGCGCCCAAAGCGGCGTTACCAATGGATTTTACTTCGTTGAATTTATCATAGCTTGCTTTTGCCTTTCTCAGGTTGCTTGTTTGCGAATAAGCAACCGATGAGGCAATAATCAGCGCGCCTAATAAAACGGATTTCAATTTCATGATTTTAGTCTATTATGAGTTGATTTAATATATTATTTACACGTTCCAATTGAATGATGTCCCCCGATTGATTATATAACACCGCGAGGGACTTCAAGGCATTTGTTTCTGAAGGCCGTATCTGATTTGCTCTCAACAAATATTCCTGCGCTTTGGTTTGCTTTTCGACATCTTCGGGATTTGCTACATACTCACGTAAATAAATCAGGCCCAGTTCGAAGTTTCCTTCGAAGTTATTGCCATCGAGACTGATTACTTTCTCGTAATACTTTTTGGCCGCCTCGATATTCCCTTCCATTTCATTTGCATAGCCTGCTACGTAGTTCATGTTTACATTTTCCGGCTCGTGGCCGAGCGCTTCTTCCGCCAATGGAACAATCGCTGCATAGGCGTCATTTGCTACATATGTATTAATTAGGGCAAAGAGTATTTCCTTATTTTCAGGGAACTGTTCTCTTCCTTTAATTAACGTATTTAAAACCTGACGGTTGTCGCCTTTCTGTTTATATAGCGCCACTAATTCCAAAATATAGACGGGAGATGAAGTCTCTCGATTGTTGGTCAGCGCCTGGTACCGTTGAATGGCGTCTTCGGTGTTTCCGGTTTTAACACTTAAAACAGCAAGATTGTGCTTTACGTTCTCTGCCGATTCGCTGATCGAATCGATTTTTCGGTATTGGAGGAGTGCTTCTTCCGGGTTGGCGTTTGCGAGTGCCCGCTTCGCTTTGATTAGATGTGCGTTGGCCAGCGACCGTCGGATATAATTAATCTCCGGTCTGTGTTCGCTATTGAACTGTCTGTCTGTTAGCTTTTTCATCGCCGACACGGCGATGTCAATTGGATCGGCCGAGTAGGTCTGTGAGCGATTTGAGTCAACCACAGCGAGTGTACTGTATACCAATCCACGGAGCAGATTGGCATCGCTGTTTGATGAATCCCTACGTGTTTTGTACGCCTCATCTGCAAACTTCCTGGCGGCCTCCAAGTGTTTGAAGTCTTTGCTTTTGGAGTACAGCGCGAAATTATTGTTGCCCTCCTTCAGGTTTGACTGGGCATACACGCTTAACGTCGCTATAATAAGTGAAGCAATAAAAAATAGCTGTTTCATCTTTTGATATTTAACCTTTAACAGACGGGGTATAACTGCATGGATGACCGACCGCTATTCCGTTGCGGAAGCATCGGCATCTGTGTCGCGGTCTGTCGTCGCTGCATCGTCTTGACCCGAACCGTCGGTTTCTTCTTCCTCGCGTACAACTTTCGTAATGGACGCGATTTCGTCGTCTCCTTTGAGACTAATCAAGCGTACGCCCTGTGTAGCTCTACCCATTACGCGCAACTCGCTTACAGCAATCCGGATGACGATACCCGATTTATTAATAATCATCAGGTCGTCCTGATCGGTCACATCTTTGATGGCTACCAGCTCTCCGGTTTTGTCGGTAACGTTGATGGTTTTGACACCCTTACCCCCCCGGTTGGTGATCCGGTAGTCTTCGATGTCCGTACGCTTTCCATATCCCTTTTCCGAAACGACCAAAACGGTTGTCTCTGGATTATTAACACTAATCATGCCAACAACTTCATCCGTTGGTCCGGCGAGGCTGACGCCGCGTACGCCGGCTGCTGTTCGTCCCATTGGTCGTACCGTCGACTCGTGGAAACGGATTGCCCGCCCAGAACGTAACGCCATGACAATCTCAGAGTTGCCGTCGGTGAGATTTGCTTCTAAAAGTTGGTCGCCTTCGTTGATGTGGATCGCGTTTATGCCATTTGCACGGGGGCGGGAATAGGCTTGCAACGACGTTTTTTTAATCGTGCCCCGTTTCGTACACATGATGATGAAATTGTTCTCAAGGTATTCCTGGTCCCTGAGATTTTTTACCTTGATGTACGCCCGGATCTTTTCTTCCTTCGGAATGTTAATGATGTTTTGGATAGCACGACCACGCGAAGTGCGTCCACCTTCCGGAATCTCGAAAGCCCGTAGCCAGAAGCAGCGTCCAGCCTCGGTAAAGAACAACAGGTAGTTGTGAGCGGAGGCGGTGATGATACGCTCGGTGAAATCCTCTTCACGGGTATTGGTGCCCAGCGCACCTTTTCCGCCACGGCTCTGTCGGCGGTACTCCGTTAACGGCGTCCGTTTTACATATCCCTCATGGGAAATGGTGATGACGATCTCTTCGTCGTCAATAAAGTCTTCCATGCGCATATCTTCCGCCGAATGCACAATTGTTGAACGCCGCTCATCTCCGTATTTTTCTTTAACCTCTGTAAGCTCGTCTTTTATGATGCTCATACGCAAGCCTTCATCTGCAAGAACCGACTTTAAGTACTCGATGGTTTTCATCAATTCGGCATACTCATCCTTAATCTTATCCCGTTCAAGTCCGGTGAGACGGCGAAGCGTCATATCCAGGATGGCGCGTGCTTGTATATCAGACAAGCCAAATTTTTCCATCAATCCTATCCGTGCATCTTCCGGCGTTTCCGAAGCGCGAATAAGCTGGATCACCTCGTCGAGATGGTCCAGTGCTATCAGCAATCCTTCCAGGATGTGCGCGCGTTTCTCGGCTTCAGCCAGCTCGTAGCGCGTGCGCCGGATAACCACTTCATGGCGGTGTTCAACGAAATGGTGAATCAGGTCTTTAAGATTGAGCAGCTGCGGGCGTCCCTGTACAAGCGCTATGTTGTTGACGCTGAACGAGGTCTGAAGTGCTGTGTATTTATACAGGTTATTGAGCACTACGGAAGCGTTGGCTTCGCGTTTTATCTCATACACAATCCGCATACCCTGACGGTCAGACTCGTCACGAATTGCTGATATGCCTTCGATTTTTTTCTCGTTTACGAGCTCGGCAGTTCGCTCGATCATGTTCGATTTATTTACCTGATATGGTATCTCGGTCACAATGATCTGTTCCCTGCCGTTTTTAAGTGCCTCGATTTCCGCCTTAGCCCGCATTACGACCCGGCCACGCCCGGTTTCGAAAGCTTCCTGCACACCGGTATAGCCATAAATAATGCCGCCAGTGGGGAAGTCGGGCCCCTTGATATGCTGCATCAATTCGCTGATCTCAATATCCCGGTTGTTGATATAGGCGATGATTCCGTCTACAACTTCTGAGAGGTTGTGCGGCGCCATGTTCGTAGCCATACCAACAGCGATACCCGAAGCGCCATTTACCAAGAGTGCCGGAATGCGGGTAGGCAATACGGTCGGCTCTTCCAGGGAGTCGTCGAAATTGAGCTGGTAGTCGATTGTGTCCTTATTGATGTCGGCAAGTAATTCCTCTGCAATCTTTTTGAGCCGGGCTTCCGTGTACCGCATAGCTGCGGGAGGGTCGCCATCTATGGATCCATAATTGCCTTGTCCATCGACCAATGGGTACCGCAGACTCCATTCCTGGGCCATTCGGACCATGGTGTCATACACCGAAGCATCCCCATGTGGGTGGTATTTACCCAACACATCCCCAACGATACGGGCCGACTTCTTATACGGTTTGCCACTCGTGACACCCAAATCAAGCATCCCATATAGCACACGGCGATGCACGGGCTTCAAACCGTCGCGCACATCGGGCAAAGCGCGGGATACGATAACAGACATCGAATAGTCGATGTATGCCGATTTCATTTGGTCTTCGATATTGATGGGAATGATCCGGTCGTTTGCCGGAACTAGGTTGTTGTCGTTTTCGGTTTCTTCAGCCATTATATACTTTGGTTCATGAATAAAACTTCGTGCAACGACCGGGGTCGGTTGCGCATGCGAAATTAATAAAATTCCAGTGGATAAACGAATGTTTTTTGGCCTGTCAAACGGCGAAATCGTACCGAAAAGTCTTTAACTTTGAATTGCTTCAGCCGGTCACGCGCAGGAGGGAGAGACCACAACGATGGAGGAAAGTTCGACCCATATCCGGCGAGCATGGGAGCATCTTCGACAACGGTTCGGGACTCCGTAGGGAATGCTTTGGGAGCAGTTTGGGACGTCTTCGCAACACAAGCTTTTGTACCGCAGGAAATCCCGAAGCACGCCCGAACCCGACCCGAAGCGCACCCGAAGCACGCCCGAAGCACGCCCGAACGTGACCCGAAGCGCACCCGAAGCACGCCCGAACGTGACCCGAAGCGCACCCGAAGCGCACCCGAACGTGACCCGAAGCGTTCCCGAGCGTGTCTCGAAGCGTTCCCGAACGCGTGTCGAAGGGCTGTCGAAGGATGTCTCAATGGCTGTGTCTAAAAAGCGAAGCTATGGAGAATATCACCAATCCGGTGTTATCGCCTGTTGCTGCGATTTCTGCCTCCAGAGTTCGTAAGCTATGGGTGAATTGTGTACTTTTGCTCCCATTTACTAACGTAACCCCTTGTTGACATGAGCCCGCGCGCTAAAAAGATCTTTCTTGGAATTTGCATCGTTGTTCCGTTTTTGCTGTATTGCTTTTACTATTACAGCATTATGATTAAGAATGCACCCTATCGTTTTGCCGACTTCGAGTCGATCGTGCTTAAATACGGAGATGGTACAAGCCTGGACAATAAGTTTGACTCAAAGACCGGAATTTATCAGTACCTTACAGCACAGGATTCGTTGGTCAATGATACTGTTCGGTTGAGGAAAGATGATCTGCTTTATTTGCACCGGAAGGCTGTGGAGCTTGGTTTTTGGAACTTGCCGGAAGACATGACGACGCCCACCGAAACAGACGCCGAACCTGTCCCGCGTTTTTTCCTGCAATACAATTACAAAGAGAAGAGTAAGGAGATCACCATCGACGCTGATTTCCGCTCAGAAAATCCGAAGATGGAGCAAGCCGCCAAATCTGTTATTGACGAGGTTCGGCGGGTGCTGAGTGATGCGCGTGACCGTTAGTAACGGGCTGCAGCGAAGCGAGCTTTAGATTTCGGATATCGTCGGATGCAGGAGATTCGAATACTTCCAAATGAAAATATTTAATAGCTGATAGCAGGTGGTCGAAAATATCGGCCATTATGTTTTCGTATACCGCCCAACGTGTATCGGCCGTAAACATGTATAGTTCGATGGGTAGCCCATGCTCGTTGGGCGACAGTTGCCGCACCAAAAAAGTCATGTCTTTACGGATCAGGGGGTTGGCCTCAGCGTACCTGTTGATGTACTGCCGGAACAATCCGACGTTGGTGATGTTCCGTCCATTGATAGGCATGCTGCGGTCCGCTCCGGTATCTTGGTTATATCGATCGATTTCCGCCTGACGTTCCTCTATATAGCTTGTCAGTAACTGTACCTTCTTTAACTGCTCAATTTCCTCATTGGATAGGTATCGAATTGACGAAATTTTGATGTTGATAGCCCGTTTGATCCGGCGCCCTCCGGTCTCTTGCATACCACGCCAGTTTTTTACGGAATCGGTAATCAGGTAGTAGGTAGGGATTGTACTGATGGTTTTATCCCAGTTTCGTACCTTTACGGTATTGAGGTTGATTTCAATGACGTCGCCGTCGGCACCGTATTTGGGCATTTCAATCCAATCTCCCACCCGTACCATGTCATTCGTCGATACCTGAATACTCGCGACAAATCCCATAATGGTGTCTTTAAATACCAGCATAAGTATCGCCGAAGCAGCCCCCATGGCGGTTAGAAAAGCCCAGGGGGATTGGCCGGTCAACGTGGTAAAAATAACAATGCCGATGACAAAAAACAGGAAGATATCGATGACCTGTACATAGCTGTCCAAGGGCTTGTCGTGAAAGCTTTTTTTCGTGCGCAGATGATCTCTTACAGACCGGAATAGCGCCCGGATGAGCGCAAACCATGCCAGCGCCAGCAAAATGCTGATTAACTTACCCGCAACATCGACCCAACCCGGGAACCCGGTTAAAACAAACGGTATCAACGAGGAAGAAAGACTGAGTGGGACGATCCGAGCCAGTCGCGCAGGCACCTTGTTGCTGAGGAGATAGTTGTCAAATTTGGTGCTGGTGTTTTGCGCCATCCTACCCAGGGCGTTGACCAGGATGCTGCGTGAAACAGCGTATACTCCCCATAGGATTAATAATAACAACGCCAACAGCACCATCAGATTAATATACCGTGCAGCGATTTCGGGTACACCCCAATCGAGTAAAGATTGATAAGTAAACTGGTAAATCTGGTTCGTAGACGAATCGGGAAATTCCATAAGAATGCTAGTGGTTTTGATTAAAACACCCCTGAAAAGGGTGGAAACAGCCAAATATAGCCATTTTATCCGGTTCGGCGAAACCAGTTGGTACTTCAATCTTCGGGATCGCGCCGGCGGCTAACTTCGATCAGATCAATCCCGCCCGCCTAAGCAGCGCGTCCGGTTGCGGTTTACGCCCCCGGAATTGCACATATAGCTCCATGGGATCTTCTGTGCCTCCTTTGCTGAGCAACGTTTTAAATTTGGTTGCAGTTTCCCGATTGAAAATTCCTGTTTCTCTGAAGTATTCGAAAGCATCTGCGTCCAACACCTCTGCCCATTTATAGGAGTAATAGCCCGCTGAGTAACCGCCAGCAAAGATGTGTGAAAATGAAGGGCTTTGGGCGGTTCCGTTAAGATGAGGATACAGCTGAGCAGGTTTTATTGTTGTAATTTCAAAGGTTTCAACGGGGGTGTTTGACGTCAATTTCCCGGTATGATATGCCATATCGAGCAGGCCGAAGCTGAGCTGACGGAGTGTTTGATACCCTTCCATGAAGTTCGATGCGGCTACGATCTTGTCAATCTCCGTTTCGGGTAGCGGTTCCCCGGTTTGATAATGCCGCGCGAAAGAGCGGAGAAAGTCCTTCTCGTAGCAGTAATTTTCCATGAATTGGGATGGAAGTTCGACGAAGTCCCAATAGACATTGGTGCCTGACAGGCTTTCAAATGTAGTCTCGGCCAATATGCCGTGCAGGGCGTGTCCAAATTCATGGAAGAGTGTAGTAACCTCTGTAAAAGTGAGTAAGGATGGCGTATCACCGACCGGTCGCGCAAAGTTGCATACAATAGAGATATGCGGACGGACATTCTGGCTGCCATTTCGATATTGCCCCCGATAAGCGGTCATCCACGCGCCGGCACGTTTGCCGTCACGCGGGTGCCAGTCGGTATAAAGCAGCGCTTTATGGCATCCGTTTTCTGTCACTTCGTATACGGTAACCTCGGGATGGTATTTTTGGATGTCAGTCCGTTCCGTAAAGCTGAGTCCATAAAGGCGATTGGCCACGTCGAAAGCGGCTGCGAGAACCCTTTGTAACGGGAAATACGGTTTCAGTGCCTCTTCTGACAGCTTAAAACGCGCTTCACGAAGTTTTTCGGCGTAGTAGGCATGGTCGTAGGGCATCATTTGCGTGATGCCGTCCGCGGCCGCTAGTTTTTGCAGTTCGGCTATTTCTTTCTGGGCATGAGGTTTTGCCTTGTCGAGTAATTCGTGCAAAAAATCGAATACGATACCCGGCGCTGCGGCCATTCTTTCCTGTAATACGAAGTCTGCGTGGGTATCAAAGCCGAGTAGGGCAGCCCGTTTGGCGCGGAGATCCACGATTTTTCGAATAATCTCCTCATTGTTGTTTTCGTTTGCCTTAAACGCCCGTTTGCCCGCCGCAAGTTGCATTTCTTCACGTAGCTCGCGGTTGGCCGCATATTTCATAAATGGCGTAAAGCTCGGAAATTGTAGTGTAAACACCCATCCCGCAAGCTGGCGCTTTTCGGCTTCAGCACGGGCGGCCGCCACGATGGAATCCGGGAGGCCCGACAAATGCGTGGGGTCTTCAATATGAAGTTGGTACGCATTTGTTTCCTGGAGTACGTTCTGGGAGAACTTCATGGTCAGTGTCGCCAGCTCCTTGTCGATCTCCCGCAAGCGTTTCTTTTCGTTTTCGGGCAGCAGCGCACCGTTTCGGACAAAACTTTTGAAGGTTTTGTCCAGCAGTCGTTTTTCTTCGCCGGTCAACGCCGATCGATCGATATCGTCGAATACCTGCTGTACCCGTTTAAACAACTCCTCATTGAGCATGACGTCATTGCTGTATTCGGCCAATACGGGCGATAATTCCTGTGCGAGGGTTTGTAGGTAGTCGTTGGTTTCGGCGGCATCCAAGTTAAAAAAGGTGGCCGATACCACCTCAAGTCGTTTACCCACCCTTTCAAGGGCGGCGATGGTATTGGTAAAATCCGGTTGTGCTGTATTTTCTACAATCGCAGTGATTTCTGCTTTAGCGAGACCGATACATTCCAATATCGCGGGTTTGAAGTGTTCCTGCTTAATGGCCTCGAAGGGCACGCTTTCAAAAGGGGTTTCGAAGGGCTGTAGTAACGGATTGCTCATAGAATGTAGCTTTGCAGCGTATGTAACCAATAAACGCCAAATTTATTCAATTTCATAATTATATTCACGATTTATTTTGTTTTACAACGCCTCTTACGGCTTGTGCCTGTAGGGGGTTTTCCGGCCACGCATGTTTCGGATAGCGCCTTTTGAGTTCTTTGCGGACTTCAAAATACGTGGTTTGCCAAAAACTTTTGAGATCGGCTGTTACTTGCACCGGTTTGAATCCGGGTGATAGAAGATGGAGCAGAACCGGCATGCGCCCGTCGTTGACGAATGGGGTCTCCAGCATACCGAAAACCTCCTGTAAGCGCACGGCGAGCACCGGCGGTTCGCCAAGTGGCGAATACGAAAGTGCGATGGACGAGCCCGAGGGCACCGCAAGGTGCGTCGGAGCTAATCGGTTTAGATCTTGTTGTTTTGCGTAGTCGATGCTGTTTTCCAGTATTCGAAGCAAGTCTAATCGTCTCAAATCTTCCACTTTCTTTATACCCGTCAAATAAGGCGTCAACCAGGCCTCGGGGTGTTGTAGCAGGGCCGGTGTAGAGACGTCAGGCCAGCCAGCTCCTGGGCACCATTTTCGTAGACTCAACACCCGGTTTTGCCATTTCAATACTGCATCCGTGAAGGAAAGCAGCTGCAATCCTTCGGAAGTAATAGCCTTACAGATGGCGCCGATGACCTCCTGGCTGTCCGGCTGTGGAAGCGGCACGGACGCCAGCGCGATATTGCCCAGGCGGAGGTCTTTCGTCGCACTTATCCCGCCCTTTTTGGTGTCCCACTCGATGCGTGTGGTTTCCTTTGCAAAGAGAGTGAGCTCATTGGGATCGACCGGTGCCGCAAGGAATACTTTTCCTAAGCCCTCCCGTGCGTCGAGGTGTGCGATGGCCAACCACGACTCGCGGGAGAGGTCGTCATCGGTGTTGAGCAGCGCTCGCTTTCCATTGGACAGCTGAAATACGCCGAATTCGCCGGCGCGCATTTTAGCGATGCGTTCCGGATATGCATGTGCCAGCAACAATCCTGTATGGTAAGGGTCTGTTAGCGCGTTGTCTTCGTCGGCGTGGAGCAGCTTACGGTAAGAGCGGGCGATTTTCTCCAGATTGTCGAAGCGTCTGTCCTTATCGCCTAATCTTCGATGCTTACGTAAGGCATCGATTCGGCTGCCGATGGCCGCGCCAACCTCACGGCCCAGCGGATCACGCTCTTCCAATAGGGAGGCGATATCCGTCGCCAATGACAGCCAGCCGAGGTCGCGGGCCGTCAGGAGCATATGGGCGATGCGGGGATGACACGGCAGGGCATGTAGTTGCCGCCCGTGCGGCGTGATCTTGTTGTCAATTACTGCATTGAGATTGCGGAGTGTATCCCTCGCTTGTGCTATGGCGTTGGTTGGTGGTGGTGTGAGCCAATCCAGCTTCTCTATTTCCTGTATGCCCCAGGCAGCAAGGTCGAGTAGCAACGAGGTGAGGTCAGCTTCGGCAATTTCCGGCGTCCGGAAGGCTGCCATACGAAGTTCCGTCGCCCTCGTCCACATGCGATAACAGGTACCGGGACCAAGCCTGCCAGCCCGGCCCGCCCGCTGGTCGGCTGCGTCGAGCGATATGCGGACGGTCTTGAGTCGCGACAACCCGGAGGGAGGGTCGAACAGCATCGTACGGGTGAAGCCGCTGTCGACGACGTTCGATATACCTTCGATGGTTAGACTTGTTTCGGCGATGGCCGTAGCAAGGACTACCTTACGCCGCCCATCCCGGCGGGGTTGTATCGCCATTTGTTGTTCGGCGAGCGGCAGTTGGCCGTATAACGGGTGAATGCTGACACCAAGGGCCTCACTGGTCAGCAGCGCCCCGCATTTCCGGATTTCTGCCTCACCGGGAAGAAAAGCGAGGACATCGCCATCATTTTCCCGTAACGCTTTAAGAATTGTACGTGCGCATTGTTCAGGCAACTGATGCAGCGGCGGTTCGTCCGTGTGGATGAGGTTGACCGGATGAAGGCGTCCTTTACTTTCCACCACGGGACATCGAAGGAGGCGGGATAGCGGCTCGACGTCGAGCGTAGCCGACATGATTAGGAGGCGGAGATCCGGCCTGAGCACCTGTTGACTTTCTCGGCACAATACCATCGATAGGTCGGTGTGGAGCCGCCGTTCATGGAATTCATCGAAAATCACGAGGCCAACGTCCTCCAGCGCATTATCCTGGTGCAGCATCCTTGTTAGGATGCCTTCGGTAACGACCTCAATACGCGTGTGGCTGGACGTCTGATTTTCGAATCGGACACGATAGCCCACCGTTTCCCCTGTGTCTTCGCCCAGAAGTGCTGCCATACGGTGCGCGATGCTGCTCGCTGCCAGTCGACGCGGCTCAAGCATTACTATCTTGCGTCCCTGCAACCAGGGCGCATCAAGGAGTGCCAATGGGACGATCGTGCTTTTCCCAGCACCAGGAGGCGTACTAAGTACCAACGTGTTGTTTGTAGAAAGGTCGTGCTTCACCTTGGAGATTACCTCGGTAATCGGCAGGTCGATATCACGTAAGTCAAACTGGGCAGACATGAGCGTCCAAAGATATAAAATCTCCTTATATTGGTATATTTGCGAATGATCGGACCACACGAAGCCCACGTCTTTGTATTTCGAAAAACTGATGTCGACGGGCTCGCCGCCCGGAGCGCGGAGGAGATTTGTGCCGGCGATATTTTTGTGGATCGCCGGGCTATACATAGGGTGAGACCGTTGACCATCGAGGTCAATAGAGGGACGTTCGCCGTCGGTCTGACCGATGGCTTGGCAGTTTCCGTAGGCGTGGTACAGGAACATGGCTGCGTTACCGTTTCGAGCAGCACACCGGGGCACCCAGAAAGCTTAACCTTAGCGGAGCGGATTGTCATGTCTGCTATCCTCCAACGCGAAGAGCTCGGCACTTTTTTTCGGCATGAGTTGCGGCAACGGAAACTTAAACGCGCCGCGGTCGACTACGGCCTGGAGGACGAACCCGAGCTGGATAATTTTTTCAAACCCGTCCTCGAAGGCGGCCGGTTGGCCATTCAATCTCGGTTACCCGGTATGTTGCCGATCACTTCCCCAAAGCTTTTGGAGTTGGGCGACCAAGCCGCAGCGCCTTTGGCGGCACCCATAGATTCACCGCTGTACATGGTGGTTATCAACCGACATAAATTTTACCGCAACGTCGTGATAGATTTGATGGAGGCAGGCTTAACCAAGACCGGCCGACCGAAACCGCCGTTTAAGCGCGTCGAAGCACTGGACTTGGCGCCGGCGACCGAAAATCCGCGGATGGTTCGGTTTTTTGCGGCGGTTGCCAAATTCCAACAGGTTGATAACGGCAACCGTACCGCCGCGAAGCTGGACGCTCTACGGGTCATCGTCCAAGAGGGAGCCAACTTTCCATTCTTTTATCACGATAGCGAACCTGGCCATCAGGTATCGGCCAAAACGTTGAAAAAAGTAAAGGTGGCCGTTGCACCGGAAAATTTATGTCTATCCGTCACGGCTGAGGGACCGTTTTACGCGGTATCGGGGTACATAACAATCGAGGGTAAACCTTTCGTGTTGGAAGCGCGTTCGTTTAAATTCGGGTATTTCCTGGTATTCGGAGACACTTTTTATTTTGTGGACGACCTTCTTTTGCTTTCTGTGATGGAGTTGCTCATGGAACAGGGCGGCAAGCTCCTAATACATGCCAGCAGGTTTGCCGCTTTTCATCAACAATTGCTGGATAAGCTGTCGGACCGCATTCGCATAACCTATCCGGATATCATGCCCGCCACCTCAAAACAGCTTGCAGACATTGGTTTTGTCAAAGTGCCGAAACGGATCATCTATCTATCTGACTACGGCAGCCAAGTGATGATTGTTCCCGTTGTCCGGTACGGCGGCATGGAGGTAGCCATCCGTACGGAAAAGCAATTATTGGCAGCTGATGGACACGGCAATAATTTCCGCATACCGCGTCTGACCGAGCTGGAGGAAAACTTTATTGTTCAACTGGTCAGGGAGCACCCTTACCTGCCCGAACAGCTGCAAAATCAACTTTACTATTTTTACTTGCATAAAAGCCATTTCCTTAACGAGGAGTGGTTCATACCGGTATTCGGAAGATGGCGGGAAGCAGGAATTGAAATTTATGGCTTTGATAAACTAACTACTGACAAACTTTGTCCGTATCCGGTTAAGATAGAGATCAAGGTTGTTAGTGGTATAAACTGGTTTAACGCCACGTATGCCGTGCGCTTCGGTAAACAGAACGTTTCACTAAAGAAGGTTCAAGCGGCGCTCCGCAACAAGCACAATTATGTGTTGCTGGATGACGGAACAAAGGGAATGTTGCCGAAGGAATGGATTGACAAATTTTCGGCATATTTTCAGGCAGGGGAGGTGGTCGGCGATGGAACGGTTCGATTTGCAAAAGCGAATTACGAAACCGTGACAGCGCTTTACGATTCGACAATGCTAGACGATCGCGTGGCCAACGAAATTGCAGAACTACGCAGTCGACTTGCTGACCTCGAAGCCATTCCTTCTGTACGCGTGCCGAAGGGGCTGAATACGACACTCCGCCCATATCAGCGGCAGGGACTTAACTGGCTTGCGTTTCTGGATTCGCTCGGTTTCGGCGGTATACTGGCCGACGAGATGGGGTTGGGAAAGACGGTTCAGATTATCGCGTTTATGTTGTTGCAGCGCGAGCGGGGACAGAACGGGACAGACCTGGTTGTAGTGCCGGCTACATTGATTTTCAATTGGCAGCGGGAGTTGGCGGCTTTGGCGCCGTCGCTTCGCGTGCAGGTGTTATACGGTGCGCAGCGCGCTAAGTCGGCGGGGTCGCTGGGTGGCTACGATATCGTATTGACCTCCTATACCACCCTGTTGGCTGACATTCGTTTTTTAAAAAATTTTATCTTTAACTACGTCTACCTCGACGAGTCACAAAACGTTAAGAATTCGGAGTCACTACGTTACAAGGCCGTTCGTCAGTTGCAAGCGCGAAATCGTATCGCAATCAGCGGGACGCCCTTTGAAAACAGCTCGTTTGACCTATACGGACAGCTGTCTGTGGTATGCCCCGGTCTACTTGGTAACAAGCGATACTTTCGGGATATCTACGGAAAGCCGATCGATCAGTTTAAAAACAAAAAACGCAGGGAAGAGCTGCAACAAAGGATTCAATCGTTCGTTCTGAGGCGAACCAAAGAGCAAGTTGCCACAGACCTCCCCGAGAAAGCTGTTTTAACGCTATATAGTGACATGGGTGAGGACCAACGTAAAATCTATGATGCTTACGAGAAGGAATTTCGTGATTTCATCTGCGCATTATCCGGTGAGGAATTGGATGCCAGCCCTATATATGTGCTCCGTGGACTGACGCGATTGCGACAGATTTGTAATTCACCGGCACTGCTGCCGGACGGCATGCTGAATTCGGCGGTGTCGGCTAAACTGGAATTGCTAAGGGAGCAGATTAACGATCAGGCACCCCATCACAAAATTGTCGTGTTTTCGCAGTTTGTTGCCATGTTGCATTTGATTGAGCGGATGCTCAACGATATTGGCGTACCGTATGTAAGCCTCACGGGTGGCACACGTAAGCGCCAACAGGTGGTCACTACGTTTCAGGAAAATCCTCAGGTGCGGGTTTTTCTGGTGAGTCTTAAGGCCGGTGGTACCGGGCTAAACCTGACTGCGGCAGACATTGCGTACCTGGTAGACCCGTGGTGGAATCCAGCCGTGGAAGAACAGGCGATAGACCGCATACACCGTATTGGTCAGAAAAAGAAGGTAGTGGCTTATCGACTGGTGACACCTAATTCGGTAGAGGAGAAAGTGCTGCGATTGCAGGCTGCAAAAGGTGCATTGGCAAGCGGACTGCTAAACAGTGAGGCATCACTTTTTCGGACGCTGGATAAGAACGGGCTGTTGGCACTACTGTAGGAGGTATTGGACAGCCCCCGGACGACGGTGCCGGTGGCTTGCCCGTCCAAGGGGTGAACGTGGGTTACTGGTCGTTACTATGTCGCCGTTTATCGTCTTCGGCGAGTGATCATTTATTTTGTGTCGGTGGTTCGCTTTGAGTTGGTTGGTTTGATGGTTGGATTCCCAAGTATGGCGGATCACGTTTGCTCTACAGAGGTGTTGATTCCACGGAATCAACGTTAAGTTTGTCTTCCATCAAGAAATCGGCGGCATGATATTTAAGGATGTGAGCTTTCGCTTTCGTGATATAAATCAGGAAAATTGCCTCGGTAAGCTTTTCTAGGTATTGATATATTTTAGATTCCTGACCGCAATATTTTGCATAGTCGCTTAACTTTGTTTCTGAGAAAAGGGTTGAAAGCAACTTGTCCATTAGCAATTGCCAAGATCTTAATGATTTAAAGTGGAAAAATTTGGAAATAAACATTCCGATGTCGTCTACTTGCTGACTGGGTAGCCGGTCGAACTCGAAGTGTGTTCCGCCATAAAGCGTGTCGTCATAGATAATAACGATATTTGGATACCTTTTCAGCTCGTAGTATGGTGATTGGGGTATGATATTCCATTGATTAAAGGTATGTTTCAAAACATAGATCAATTCGATATGTCTGCATAGCTCGCGCCAGCAGAAATGCATATTGGAAAAATCGCGCCGCTTTAATCCAACGCAGTTCGTTGCGCTTACTCGAATGATTTTGTCAATATCTTTTCTCCACCCGTGCAAATCGGTGACGTTTCGGCAGAATTCTGCTACCGCATAGAGCGGGTTTTTTATTTCTTTTTTGGTTAGGAATCGGAAACGACTCGGTGATATTTTGTTCGGTTTAGCCATTCTTCAGATCTTTGGGTTTGTTATTCAAGGTTTACAAATCAAAGATATTATCTTTTGATAATAAAACCAAAAAAACTTCAGTTTTTGTAAATGGTTAGGATGCGGTATTCCATGTTCCAAGGGTAGGAGTTTGCTCAAAAGGGTAGACGACAACCGAGTTTCCTCCTTATCGGAGTTAGACCACTGTCGTGCCGTCCGACACCGTGCGTTGTGCACGATATGGCGACGATGATCGAAGAGATGCCTGCAAAAAAAAGATCTTTGTACTAATCCCGAGCCGGAAAACTATCCATTTTCCCTATGCGCGGCTTTCGGAAAACCAGCAGAAAAAGCACGGCGAGAGCAAAAGCGTAGCCGGCGAACGTAAACCAGATATTGGGCCAATTGCGCACACCGGCATTAGTGAAATGATCGACTACCCAACCACTCGCATAGCCACCAAAGATGGCGCCGAAACCGTTGGTCATAATCATGAACAACCCCTGCGCACTCGACCGGATATTCGGGGGTGCCACTTTTTCGACAAACAGCGATCCCGAAATGTTAAAGAAGTCAAACGCCATCCCGTAGATAACCATCGAAAGCACCAGCAGGTATAACCGGTCAGCGGGATTCCCTAGTCCAAATAGCCCAAACCGCAATACCCAGGCGATGATGCTGAATAAGATGACGTTCCGGATGCCAAACCGTGTTAAAAAAAACGGGATAAGCAGTATGAAGAATGTCTCGGATATCTGCGAAATGGAAAGCAACAGATTGGGGTGTTGCACACCAAATGAATCGGGGTATGACGTTTTAAAATCGTCAAGGAAAGGTCCGCCAAATGCATTTGTGATTTGCAAGGCTGCGCCCAGCATGAGTGAGAAAATAAAAAATAAGGCCGTGTTCCTATCTTTGAATAACACAAACGCATCGAGCCCGAGTGAAGATATTAGCGATTTCTTCCTTGTTTCATCAATATAAGGGGGAGACGGGGGAACGGTGAATGCGTAACATCCGAGGAACAGCCCGGCCCCGGCCGCCACATATAGCTGGCCGGCGCTCTTGGTCCACCCCAAGAGGTCCACGACCCACATCGCCACAATAAATCCGACCGTTCCCCAGACTCGAATCTGTGGAAACGTTTTCACTACGTCAAATTGACGTCTTGTCAATACGTTGTAGCAAACGGAATTAGAGAGCGCTAATGTTGGCATGTAGAACAACGAATGAACCAGCATGCAGCCATAGAACGCCTCAAAGTTTGCAACCCCTGCGGCCATAATCAATGCCGATGAGCCAATGAAATGTGAGATAGCAAAGACCCGTTCGGCGTTGACCCAGCGGTCGGCTACAATGCCCAGAAGTCCGGGCATAAACACCGATGCAATACCCATCGTTGAATAAATCGATCCAATTTGCAATCCACTGAAATTGAGTTGACTGCCCATGTATCCTCCGAGCGAGATGAGCCAAGCCCCCCAGACAAAGAACTGGAAAAAACTCATCACCGTAAGCCGTACTTTTATCGACATGCTACTTGCGAAGGTCTAGTTTGACTGTCGTGCATTTTTATGAGGATTTTCTGCGCGTGATCTCGTCACGGATGCGAGCGGCCTTCTCGTAGAGTTCGTCAGCGAGGGCTTTTGACAGGCTTTCCTGTAGCTGATCATCGGTCATCGACGAAAAAGAGGTGTTTTCGGACGAGGCGACCGTCTCCGGATCAGTGCCGCCGGTCGGCTCGATATTTTCGAGGAAAACAAAATCGTTGCCCTCTATAACGATTCCGGCAGATGCCAGGATGAACTCATACGTATATACCGGCGCTTTGAACCGTACTGCCAAGGCAATTGCATCGGAAGTCCGGGCATCAATTTCGGTTTGCTTCCGGCCATCGTTAAAAATGATCTTGGCATAAAAAATTCCATCTACTAAATTGTATATGATAACCTCGTCGATCTTAATATGGAAAGTTTCCGCGAAGGTTTTGAAAAGATCGTGGGTCAAGGGTCGACTTGGCGTCATTTTCTCGATTTCGATGGCAATTGCCTGAGCCTCAAAACCTCCGATAATAATTGGTAGCCGCCGCCGACCAGAGACCTCGCCAAGAACGAGCGCATACGCTCCAGATTGTGTCTGACTATAGGACAAACCGACGATATCTAACTTAATCTTCTTCATGCCTGGTATATTCGCGGGACCGCAAAGATGCAAATCTTGCGCCGGTCATACAAAAAACGGTTATTAAAACCTATCGGATAAAGATAACACGATTTTCGGAAATGATCAACTTATCCGGTGTCTTTGTCGACACGGATTTGTCGTGAATGTGTACCTTTGTGATCGCTTTTAACGGAGATATGAATCGACGAATTGAACAATTGACAGCATTTTTGCAGGATACCCCGGATGATCCGTTTTTGTTGTATGCACTGGCGACCGAATACGTCAAAACCGGGGAAACAAACGAGGCATTACGATACTACGAGATGCTCCGTACAAATCACCCGGACTACGTGGGTACTTACTACCACTTAGGAAAACTCTATGAAGCGCTTGGTGCGAAAGATAAGGCGATATCCGTATATATCCAGGGGATGGATGCGGCCCGGAAAAAACGCGACACACATGCGCTCTCGGAGCTTCAGGGCGTATATTACGCGATTACCGGGCTGGACGGCGAAGACGACGACTAACTAAAAAGGTTGCCCCTGGAAGCAACCTTCGATATTCGATGATCATACGGTACCGGGGTTGTCGACGTCGATTGCTGAATCGTGCGTGCGGCCATGACTCCGGTCCGCGTAGTTCTTTTTTCCCAACGCCTCGTCTTTTTCCCGTGATTCATCTTGATCCTGTCCCGCCCGAGGAAATTTTTTGTTTTCGAGATCATCGTTTTCACGCGCCGTATTGATCGGTTTTTTCGTTTCCATTGTTCCTCCTTTTTTCGTTTTGTATAGAGTAAACAGTGAAGGGGGACGATTGTTTTTCGGATCTAGGCTTTAGTGAGGCATAGGTCTTTTATTTTCGATACCACGTAGTCGATTTCCTCTTTGGTGTTGTTTTTACAAAATGAGAACCGTACGCTGGGGCGTAAAGGATCTGATCCGATAGCGGTGAGTACGTGTGAGCCGATGTTGGAGCCGGAGCTGCATGCACTCCCGCCAGAAGCGGATATGCCTGATATATCCAGGCTGAACAATAGCATGTCGGCAAGGTCTACGCATGGAAACGAAGCGTTCAGTACGGTATACAAGCTGTTTTCCGGCTCGATTGCGCCATTAAATTGCGTATCCGGAATGGCTTCCTTGAGTCGAGCGATCATGTAGTCTTTGAGACCCTGGATATGTTCCCGGTGCTCATCCATACGTTCGTAACAAATCTCCAGGGCTCGTGCAAGCCCGACGATACCGTATACATTTTCCGTGCCCCCGCGCATGTTGCGCTCTTGCGCACCCCCGTATATAAACGGCCTTATCTTGGTATGGTGGTTTACATATAAGAATCCTACACCCTTAGGCCCATGAAATTTATGGGCCGCGCCAGTAACAAAGTCAATTTGCAACCTATTGAGATCGTGTACGAAGTGCCCCATTGTCTGTACGGTATCGGAGTGGAAGACTGCTCCGTATTGTTTGCAGAGCCCGGACACGTATTCAATGTCAGTAAGGGTGCCGATTTCGTTGTTGGCATGCATGAGGGAAACGAAGGAGCGTGGGCTTTCGGAAAGCAGCTGCTCCAGTTGCTGCGTATCCACAAACCCCTTTCTGTCGACGCGAAGTTTGCTCAAGCGGATCGTGCCATTTCGCTCCAGCTCTTCGAGTGTATGCAAAACGGCATGGTGTTCCAGCGGGGAGGTGATGGCGTGTGTAATGCCATTGTCAATGATCCCCCTTACAATGGCTGTGTTGTCGGCTTCTGTGCCTCCAGAGGTGAAGAAAATTTCCGAGGGCGACACGTTTAACAGCCCAGCGACTGTCTTGCGGGCTTTTTCAACAATGGTCTTTACCTTTCTGCCATGCGCGTGTATCGACGACGGATTGCCGTAGTGGTTTTCCATGGTTTCAACCATTGCCTGGATCACTTCGGGATCAATAGCCGTCGTGGCGGCATTGTCTAAATATACTTGCATAGGCACAAAGGTAAGGTAATGTCAATTAATACACAACGTACTCATTGCCTGTTAGATCGTATGCGTCTACCGAGCGTAACCAACAGCAGGGTGGCGAAAATAAGGCTGCCCGCACATCCGGCATAAGCGATGTAATCCCCGGCATTGACATAGAATGTAATTGTTTCATTGAGGTTGATATCCTGCTTAAGGGCGTCGGCCGTCCACCACTTGGTCCGTTGCACGACGTCTCCCCGCTGGTTGATGAAAGCGGATATTCCGGTGTTCGCCGACCGGGCTACCCATCGTCGCGTTTCGATTGCGCGCAGCTTGGCGTAGGCCAAGTGCTGGTCTTTGCCCGCAGTATCGCCCCACCAGCCGTCGTTGGTTATAACAGCAATAAATTGGGCACCCTGTTGTACGTATCGGGCAACATAGCCACCCCATATGGATTCATAACAGATAACCGGCGCCACGCCAATCCCACTCTGGGAATAAAAGACAGATGGTTCTGCCTGTCGGCCATATCCGCCGGTGGCACCGCCAAATGCCTGAAATAAGGGTTTGATAAAGGCAAGGGCATTACCGAAGGGCACCTGCTCTACGCCGGCAACCAGCTTCGATTTGTGATAAAATTGTAACCGGGCCGAGTTTTCGATCATTATCGCGGCGTTGAAAGCGTCGTAATACATTTCCGCACCGTTAAATTTACGGGCGGTGGGCGTCTCGGGGTTGCTATATATCCGAAAACTCTCAATGCCCGAAAGCAGGTTGCCATTTTTGTAGTTCGAAAGAAAGTCCTGAAGGCGGTAAAATGTGGGATCGTTACGCAATTCATCCTCATTATAGCCCGATGGCCGATTAAGGGCGGTCTCCGGCCAGACGAAAAACTCGGTGTTGACCTGTGCCACGGAGTCCGATAGGTGGATCAACCTGCTGAGTTGCATTTGCGGAGCGATTTCTCCGAATTTCCCGTAAGGGTCGATGTTGGGTTGGACAACGACCACATCGGACGGGTTAATGTACTCTTCGTAGGAGCAATACCGATACAGCGACCAACCGGATGGCAGTAGAACGAGCAATACGAAGCACGCCGACCATTTAATGACGTGTGTCCGGCCGAATTTGTCCTTTGCAGATAGCACCGCAAGAAATAGCAGACTATTTGCGAGCCATATCCATGCCGTTCCGCCATATACGCCGGTATATTCATACCATTGTACCAATTGATGGGTGCCGGCAAAACCGTTGCCGAGCGTCATCCATGGAAACGCCAAGTCCCAGGTTTGGTGAAGGTATTCGTACGCCAGCCAGAAGCAAAGCAATCCCATTAATGCGGTTACGATGCTGTAATATTTGCGGAGCTGGTAATATAAGCGAAAAACGACAGCCATTAGCGCCGCAGCGAGCGCGAACGGGATAATGGATACCAGTGCCGCAGCGTAAATCGGCATAGCCGCATTTAACGCATTAAATACCCAATAGATGGATGCAGTGTTCCACAACAAGCCGGTGAAACCGCCGATCAAAAATATCTTGAAGCCCTTTTTTTGGTAATTGCCCCGCATGACGTCTTCCAATGCCAAAAGCAGGGGTACAAAAGCCAGCCAAAGTATCGGTGAAGTATAAGAGTTTGGGGGCCAGGCAAGCCAAAGGAGAATTGCGCTTAATAGTGCGAATAGGTAGTTTCTCTTCACGACGGTTTAGAGTTGGGATAATAATTCATTTTTTTTATTGTCGTATTCCGCTTGGGTGATGAGTTGCTGCTCAAAAAGCGATTTCAACTTTTGGAGTTTGAGCGTCAGTTCATCCGTTTCCGGCGGTATTGTGGCTGCGGAATCGATGATGGTTTCATCCAATCTCGGTAGGCGATCTCCCGGTTTGTTTTTCCGTTCCAGCATCTCATTCGCCCATTGATAGAGTTTTCTCGCCTGGCTTTTGGGGAGGTGTGTGATCTCTACCTCTGTTTCATCGACGGGAAGAATGGTAAACCGGGAACCGATAATCCCTTCTTTAAAAGATACGCCGACCAAAGCTGGCCAAGGGAAGATTTTGAAATCCGTCGCCAAGCCCAATTTAGTGGACTCACACACAAAGATCCGTTTGTTGGTTAACGCAACGCTGTCTGGAAATAACGTCAACGCCGGCATTTTCTGAACGGCAATGTAAGCCACTGTCTCATCAGATACCAGCATATCCTGTAGTTTCAGCAACAGCTTTTCAACTACCTTCGGATCTTGTCCGTCGTCGATGTAATGATCGATTTTCATCGCATGCTAAATTAGGAAGTTTTAGTCCAAACCCTGAACACAAACTACGAATTCTCCTTTTAACGGATTGGTCTCATAATATGTTTTCAATTCGCCCAGTGTTCCGCGGACGGTTTCTTCGTACACTTTGCTAATTTCCCTCGAAATGGATGCCTGCCGTGTCTCGCCAAAAGTTACCATAAACTCCTGAAGCGTCTTGAGCAGCCGATGGGGGGATTCATAAAACACGAGCGTACGGGTTTCGTGGGCCAACGTTTTGAGTCGAGTCTGGCGCCCCTTCTTTACCGGCAAAAAACCTTCAAAGCAAAATCGGTCACACGGCATTCCGGAGCTGACCAGGGCTGGTACAAATGCGGTGGCGCCCGGCAGGCACTGTACCGAGATGTCGTTTTTTATGGCTTCGCGCACCAGCAGAAAGCCGGGATCTGAAATGGCCGGTGTGCCGGCATCCGAAATCAGCGCCACCGTCTGGCCATCTTGGAGAAACCGGATGACTTCGGCAACCGCTTTGTGCTCGTTGTGCTGATGGTGTGCGAATACCTTCTTGTCGATGCCGAAATGCTTGAGGAGCGGCGCGCTGGTGCGGGTATCCTCAGCGAGGATGACGTCGGCTTCTTTCAATATCCGAACAGCCCTAAAGGTCATGTCTTCAAGGTTGCCTATGGGTGTGGGTATGAGATATAACATGGATGTTCTCGCTAATTGTTGGCTTAAATCTCGTATCTGCTTCCTATCTTTGCCCACAAAGTAAGTAAAACCGTCATGATTTTCAAAAATCGCGACGTCTTCATAGCCGATAGGAAAGAAAAAGTTAAGCTACGAAAATATGTTGCAGGTTAATTATATCCGCGAAAACCGCGATCACGTTATAGAGCGATTGACACACCGGAACTTCCGCCATGTAGAATTGGTGGATGACATCATCGCTTTAGATGAAAAGCGCCGCCAGATCCAGACGGAATCCGATGCGATATCGGCGACCGCGAATGCAAACGCCCGGCAAATCGGAGAGTTGATGCGTCAGGGAAAGCGTGAGGAAGCAGAGGTGATCAAAGCCGCTTCCGGCGAATATAAAGACCAGATCAAACGGCTCACCGAACAATTTGGCGAAGTGGAACGGCTATTGCACGAGAAGCTTGTGTTGCTTCCCAATCTTCCGCATTCGACAGTTCCAAAAGGCGATGGGTCAGAAGATAATGAGGTCGTGCTGGAATACGGAACCAAACCAGAATTGCGCAGTGATGCGAAACCACACTGGGAATTGGCCGCTGCATATGATATTATTGATTTTGAACTTGGCACAAAAGTCACCGGTGCAGGATTCCCAGTATATAAGGGAAAGGGCGCGCGGTTGCAACGTGCGATGATTAACTTTTTCCTGGATCGGGCAGAAAAGGCCGGTTATCAAGAAGTGCAGCCCCCGTTATTGATCAACGAGGCTTCGGGATTCGGGACCGGGCAGTTGCCGGACAAGGAGGGACAGATGTATCATGTAGGTGTAGACGATCTCTACCTTATTCCGACAGCTGAGGTACCGGTGACCAACCTGTATCGGGACGTGATCGTAAAAGAAGCGGATTTTCCGGTGAAACTTACCGCTTATACTCCTTGTTTCCGCCGTGAAGCAGGTTCATATGGCGCACACGTCCGCGGATTGAATCGTTTGCATCAATTTGATAAAGTTGAGGTGGTACAGATCGTACATCCTGAAAAATCTTACACGGTGCTCGAAGAGATGAGCAGCTACGTGCAATCGCTGCTTCAGGCGCTGCAGTTGCCCTACCGCGTACTCCGGTTATGTGGTGGTGATATGGGATTTACTTCCGCGCTCACTTATGATATGGAAGTTTGGAGTGCCGCACAACAGCGCTGGTTGGAGGTTTCGTCTGTTTCAAATTTTGAAAGCTACCAGAGCAATCGTCTGAAAGTACGCTTCAAGGGTGAAAACGGAAAGCCTCAGCTGGCTCATACGCTCAACGGAAGTGCCTTGGCGCTTCCACGGATATTAGCGGCTATTTTAGAGAATAACCAAACCGACAACGGTATCAAGATACCTGAAGTGCTGGTGCCGTATGTAGGTTTTGACTATATCGACTGATTAGCTAATTGCGCGGCTCCATGCGCGCAAGGTATTGATCGTTTTCGTCTTCGTAAAGGATTTGCACGACCCACCCTTCTGTGTGCGCCAATTTGATGAGCGTTTGCTGGTCTATATATAACCAGTGAAACGGGATGCCTTTTTGGCCGCGATATTCGTATTGATATCGGATTTCGCCAAAATATCCCGCTGGCCGTCTGACGATGCCATCGGCGTATAAATAAGTAATATCCGACGAGTCAAACAACAGTTGTCCGCCGTCTTGGAGTAGATTGCGACTGTGGCGCAATAATTTTGTCAGGCCAGCCAGGTCACCTGCCAATCCAATACCGTTCATCAAGAATAAGAGTGTATCGTATTGTTGCCCGCTATAGTTAAAAAAGTCGCCATTGAACATTTGACGTACGCCACGCGCTTTCATAACCTCGCCGGCTTTGGGTGAAATATCGAGGGCATGTACTTCCATGCCTTGTTGTTGGAGGTATAATGCGTGACTGCCGGCACCTGCTCCAACATCAAGTATTTTGCCATCACAGAGCGCCAAGGCGATATGCTCCAGTTCTGGAAAATCGTCGGGCGCCCTGAAAAACTCCTCGATAGGCATTTCCTCAATGTCTCCGTAACTGGTGTGGAGCAGGAGGGGAGCGGAAAATCGCCCCTCGCTGTAATCTTTGAGGGCTATCCCAATGACATCGGCGACCATAATTTTAGGGAATCATTAAAATTTGCTTCGCGAGCGCGACGATCTCTTCGCGTCCGGTGTGTTTACCCGGCTCGTCGGACAGTTTAATCACCGGATCCCACTGGGCCTCTTCCGGAAAAGCTTCCGTCATTTTTATAACGATGTTGAGCGGCTGGAGTCCGACGTCATTCGTGAAATCTGTTCCTATTCCAAAAGAAATGCCAATCTTATCGCGACAATAGTCGGCAATGCGTGCAACCTTTTCGTAGTTGAGTCCATCGGAAAATATGATGGTTTTCGACCGTGGATCAATCCCCTTCTGTTGGTAATGGTGGATTGTTTTGTCCGCAAATATTAACGGGTCTCCACTGTCGTGTCGTACGCCGTCGAAAAGCTTAGAAAGTTTTTTATCGAACTGTGAAAAGAATACGTCTGTCGTATAGGTATCGGAAAGGGCAATGCCCAGATCGCCGCGGTATACGTCCGCCCAATGCTCGAGGCCTAACAAATTGGCCATCTTAAAGCCATATTTGGCAGCATGAAACATAAACCATTCGTGAGCATGTGTGCCAATAGGCTTCGTTTGATGTCGCATCGCCAAATGTACGTTACTGGTGCCTATGAATGCGCCTTCTCCGTATTGTTTAAGCGACTGTACGACCAATTGATGTACGGCATATGAGTGCCGTCGCCGCGTACCGAACTCGGCGATCGTAACACCCAGTTTTCGGTACTTTTCGATTTTTTCCTGTGCGGTATAGGCCACTGTTTGGTCATCGTTCCGTTTTTGGCCGGTTATGGCATAATAGAGCTCGCAGATTAGCGACATGACGGGCACCTCCCATAGAATGGTGCGGTACCAATAGCCGTTGATTGAGATACGCAGGTCACCGCCGCATTGTTCGACGGCGACTTCGTTGGGATCGTACCGATACCCCTGTAGGAAATCGAAATACGTAGGATCGATATAAGGACAATTTGCTGCAAAATAGGCTTTTTCACGGCCTGTCAGCTGTAACTGCGCCAATTCATTAATGGCCTTCTTCAGCTCCTCGGCAAACCCGGCAGGAAACTGATGCTTGCCCCGATTGATAAATTCGTACTTCGCCTGCGCTTTAGGGAATAACTTCACCACAGCATGCTGCATGGTGAATTTATAGAAATCATTATCCAGTATGGAGGTGATCATATCGGTGACACTATCGGCTTAGCACTACGCGTAGGCTGTCATTATCCGACCACGCTTAACCAGGCGTCAGCCATCAGCTGTGCGCCGGCCAACGTAGTGTGTACGCCATCCGTCGTCCAGTAATTAGGCGACGCTTTTTTGGCGGCTTCATCAAAAATATGCTGATAGGGTATGAACACCGCTTGGTACTCTTTTGCGATTTCCTGTGCGGCGCGGCGATATTCGTTGAACTCGGGAAACCATGTGTCGTTGACGGCTTGTACGTTATTTACGGCAAACGGTTCGCCAATAATCAGCTTGACATTGGGCAGTGCGGTGAGTGTACGGTCCAGCAATTTTCGATAATCATCCCGATACACCTGAATTGTGCCAGTATACCCGCTTATTAGCGTATGCCAGTAATCGTTGACGCCGATAAGAATACTCAATACATTAGGCTGAATTTGAATACAATCTGAGTCCCAGCGTTCTGCCAGCTGATGGACCTTGTTGCCACTTATGCCCCGATTGAATACGGTGATTTGTTTTCCGGCATGCTCCTGAAGCAAACGGCCTGCTGCAAGGAAGGCGTATCCATTTCCGAGCGCTTGACTGCTATTCGGCGCGTGATCGTCACGGTTTCTGCCGGCATCGGTGATGGAATCTCCCTGAAAAAGGATCACATCATTGGGGGCTATCTTAATCTGAGCATTTTTCGACGATCCCTCGGGGGCCGAAACAGCCCCAGAAGTGCAGGCGGCGAACGCAGCGCTTGCCAGGGACTTTCCAATAAACATTCTTCTGCTGTATTTCATGAGTTTCAGCCGTTATCTGTCTTTTTTTCAAAAATAATACAATTATTATGGCAGACAATAGCTTTATAAAAAAAGGAGGCAAAGCCTCCTTAATATTGTCGCCCAGGTCTTCTCTATTACCTTCTGCCTCGCTTCGACGATGCATTTATCCGTTCTACTGGGCGACTATTATTATTCTTGCTGCGTGTGACCTTACTCCTGTTTTCCGTTCGACTTGGCGAAACGGAAGGCCGTGACTGGGTGCGCGTCGCTGGCCGGCTGGCACGTATTTCGCTGTTGCGCGAAGGTGTTTTTGATGATGCACCAACCACGCTTCTACTGGTAGATGCTTGCGATGTCCGCCCCTGCGGTTGTGTATTACGGCCTGGGTTATTGACCGTCTCCTTGCGGTTGGTGCGGGCAGCGCGTACTGTACTGCGCGAGTCGGATTGGGGTTCCGCAGTCCTTGACGAACGCCTTACATTATTCGATTCAGAAGCCGTGGACCGGGGAGCGGCTGCCTGCTCATCCCGGGCGCGACTGCGTGAGGCGCTCGTTGCGGTTGTGCGGCTGGTCTGACTTCGTTCGTTCGCCGATTGCAGATCGCTGCGCGTGCGGCCGGCGTTTCGGACGGCGCTGGCTTGCGAGACGCGCGACGGCCTTGCAGCGGTCCTGCTATTGCGGTCGATTTCGGGACGGTACAGGCTCACTGACCGATTGTCTACTTTGGCTCTTCCGGGGCTGCTCGTTGCGCGGATGTCCCGTACCGAGACGCGGCTGCGCGTTGCCCGTTCGATATCCGCCCGTTTCGGGCCGCTCACGTATGTACGGTTGTTGTATACGTAGGTGTTGTTGATGATCGTAGTGCGATTGTATATCGAAACCCGGTTTCTGTGTGGGATGTAGTAGCTATAAATTCTCGGGCTTGTAATATAGCGCTGGGGAACAAATACCCAATGGTGGTGAGGAATGCCAATATTGATGTTGATGCTCATACGGGGCCCTAGTGGAGCCCATCCGTAGTAACCGCCTCCGCTGCGCCAGCTTACCCAGGCTGGTCCCCATTCATAACCGGGTACCCAGGCCCAGCCGTAATAGTCGGTATACATCCACCGGCCATAATGGAATGGTGCCCATCCCCAGCTGTAGTTGGAAACCCACGTGTTGCCGTAGTTTGTCATAACCCAATAACCATTGGTTGCATAGGGTTGGAAATCACGGCTTACATTAGGTAGCCATATATAACCATAATCCGGGTCATCAACCCACTCTCCATGGGGAGCAAGTTGATCATAGAACATTTGAAATGAAACGCGTACACCGGGCTGGGCCAAAGCGGCCTTTGGTGTTGCAAATGCCAAGAAGGCAATTGCTGCGAATACAGTAAGTCCGGTTGTTTTTAACGTTTTCATAACAGTTCAATTTATGCATTACTATTCTGTTAACTCACATAGGTATGACCGTGCTCATGTATAAAGGGTTTAATCGCCGTAGGTAAAAACGCTTTAATTTGCTTTGGACACCAAAAATTAAACGGAAAGTCCTATTTTTGTCGCTCGGAACGATTTCGCCATGGCAGCGGCCATTGATGTTGCGTATTTAAACACCTCGAATGTTGAAGAAAATTAGCCGTATACTAATCGAACTGGCCCAAATCCATCGGTTTGTCATGCAATTTTTCCGCGAGTTGGTATTACCTCCCTACGAGTTTAAGGAAGTCGTTCGGCAATGTTATGAAGTCGGGTGGAAGTCCCTGCCGCTGATTTCCCTGACAGGTTTTATCACCGGCTTGGTGTTTACTAATCAATCCCGGCCTTCCCTTGCGGAATTTGGTGCGACGTCTTGGCTTCCCGCTTTAATTTCGATTGCTATTATTCGTGCATTAGCCCCCTTAGTTACGGCTCTTATTGCTTCGGGAAAAGTGGGCTCGCAAATTGGCGCGGAGCTTGGATCTATGAAAGTGACTGAGCAGATCGACGCCATGGAGGTTTCCGGCACAAATCCGTTTAAATTTTTAGTGGTAAGCCGGGTACTGGCTACCACGATCTCTATACCCATCCTGTCGTTTTACACGGCGTGTGTAGGGCTGTTGGGCGCGTTTTTAAGTGTCAACCGGTTCGAAAACACAAGTTTTACCGTATATGTCGACCAAGTGTTTGAGGCGGTAAGTTATTTGGATATTTTTTCGCTGATACTCAAAGCCGTCGTTTTTGGCTTTACCATAGGTATTGTAGGTTGTTATCAGGGGTATAATTCTTCCAAGGGAACTGAGGGCGTAGGTAAAGCGGCCAACTGGGCCGTGGTCATGTCTATGTTTCTTATTTTTGTGGAAGAAATTTTGATCGTACAGCTAATTCAGGCTATGCGTACATAACAATGATCAAAGCTAACAGACATATCGACTATGAGACGAGCGTCATCGACGTCCGAAACGTAAGCAAGTCTTTTGGTGACCTGGATGTGCTGCGGGGGGTCGACCTGAAGCTTTTCAAAGGGGAAAATCTGGTTGTCTTGGGCCGGTCTGGGACAGGAAAGTCCGTACTCATCAAATTGATCTCCGGCTTGTTAAAGCCTGATACCGGCACAATAGCCGTATTAGGGGAACAAGTGGACGAGCTGGATGAGCGGTCGCTGCAATTGCTCCGCCTGAAGATTGGATTTTCGTTTCAAAACAGTGCATTGTACGACAGCATGACGGTGCGTGAAAATCTCGAATTTCCGTTGGTGCGTAATAAGCGTCACCTCACGCGCCGGGAAATCAACCGGGAGGTAGAGGATGTACTGGATTCCGTAGGACTTCTGCATACGCTCAACCAGATGCCGTCTGAATTGTCGGGCGGACAGCGGAAGCGTATTGGTATCGCAAGAACGTTGATACTAAGACCGGAAATTATGCTATACGATGAGCCAACGGCCGGCCTCGACCCGATTACTAGTATCGAAATCAACGGGTTAATCAACGAGGTACAGGAGAAATATAAGACGTCTTCCATAATCATTACGCACGATTTGGCCTGTGCAAAATCGGTGGGTGATCGGATTGTGATGCTTCTCGATGGCCGGTTTGAGCGGGAGGGAAGTTTTGACGCAATTTTTGATACTGACGACGAACGGGTGAAACCGTTCTATGATTATAATTTTATTAAGTAGCCTTTATCGGACGACGTCCAAAACATGGTTGAGTCGATATAGGAAGGTTTACGGTTAGAAAATAGACAAAGAAATTATGAATGCCGCAGAAAATAAACGAACCATCATTGTAGGACTATTCGTGTTGGTGGGTATTATCATTTTGGTAGCGGGAATTTTGATATTAGGCGGACAGCAAAATCGGTTTTCCAGTACCGTTACGGTGTCTACCGTATTTGATGACGTGAGCGGACTTCGGGCAGGCAACAACGTTTGGTTTTCCGGGGTCAAAATCGGGACCATCAAGGAAATGAATTTCAAAAACCTCCGCGAGGTTGAGATCAAAATGGTTATTGAAGAAAAATCGCGGCAATACATCCGTAAGGATGCAATAGCAAAAATCGGTTCGGAAGGGTTCATCGGGAACAAGCTGATCGTTATTGAAGGGGGCAGCAGCGGTGCAGCGCCGATCGAAGACGGTGACATGCTACAGTCTGCAACAGATGGGGGAATGGATGCCATGCTCGAAACCTTGCAGGTAAACAATGAAAACCTGGTGGAGATAACCAGGAATTTCGGAGAAATCAGCGGCCGCATCGCGCGCGGGGAAGGAACTGTAGGGGCTATTTTGACCGACTCCTCCATGGCTGTACACGTAAAGCAGATGATTGCCAACTTGAACCAGACCTCGTCGAATACCGCAAGGGCTTCAATGGCACTGGCGCAACTGACCGATAAATTGAATGCCAAAGGAACGCTGATAAATGACCTGTTGACAGATACTGTAGTTTATGGAAATTTACAGGCTGCTGTCGCGCAGTTGCAGGGAATCACACAGACAGCCGCGGCGCTCGTTTCTAACCTTAACCGGACTACGGAGAAGTTAGACGATCCAAACAACGCAGTTGGCGTTTTATTAAATGACCCCGAAGTCGCCGAAAACATTAAGCAGACGCTGCAGAACCTGGAACAGAGCACCGAAAAACTTGATCAAAACATGGAGGCGCTACAGCATAACTTCTTATTCCGGGGATTTTTCCGCAGGCAACAGCGGGAAAAGGATAAGGCAGAGGCGGCGGCCGCGTCGCAGCAGTAGTAACGGAAGAACGGGCTAATAATGGTGTGTCAGTGGTGGCGTAACGGGCATTTCTGCAATTTCCACGTCGCCCTGATCTGTAATATGCAGTAATTTAACCGGCACAACTTCATTAACCAGCAACGGATCGTACAGCGTTCGTACCTTTACGTAGTTTCGGCTAAATCCATGCATATATCCATCTTTGACGTCGCCTTCAAACAATACTTCCTGCGTGCTGGATAGCTGTGTCTGATAGAACGCCCGCCGTTTCTTTTCGGATAGGATATGCAGCATTTTGCTGCGATCGCTCCGTTGGACGCCCGGAACGGCTCCCTCCATCTGGGCGGCAATCGTATTTTCACGTTCCGAATACGTGAAAACATGTAGGTACGATACGTCCAGCGAAGTCAAAAATTGGTAGGTTTCAAGAAAATCTTCGTGTGTCTCTCCCGGAAAACCAACGATGACGTCCACACCGATGCAACAATCAGGCATCAATGCTTTGATCTTGGTTACCCGTTCGGCATACAGTTCCCGCGGGTAGCGGCGTCGCATTAAACGGAGCACCTTGTTGGAACCGGATTGCAGCGGAATGTGGAAGTGCGGCACAAATCGTTCGGAGTGTGCAACGAATTCAATAATTTCGTCACTTAGCAAGTTCGGTTCGATCGAGGAAATCCGAAACCTGTCAATTCCTTCGATTTGGTCAAGTGCCTTAACGAGGTCGAGAAAACGGTCTTCCCGTTTGCCATTACGGATGCCGAAATCGCCAATGTTTACGCCGGTCAACACAATTTCCCTGACGCCGGAAGCCGCAATATCCGAAGCCTGTTTAACGATATATTCGATGGTCCCGCTTCGGCTGGCGCCCCTAGCCAGCGGAATGGTGCAGAACGTGCAGGAGTAATCACAACCGTCTTGTACTTTAAGAAACGTACGCGTCCGGTCGCCCAACGAAAAAGCGGGAACGAACTTATTGGTTTCTTCAATCGGAGTATGGTGTATTCGGGCCTTTGGGCGCTTCGTAAGGTCGTTTATATGTTCGATGATGTTGAATTTTTCCGCTGCACCGAATACGGCATCCACGCCCGGTATTTCGGCAATTTCGCGCGGCTTTAACTGAGCATAACAGCCGACAATGGCGACGTATGCCTGTGGCGAATACCTTAGCGCCTCCCGAACCACCTTTCTGCACTTTTTGTCGGCATTTTCTGTTACCGAACACGTGTTGATGACGACTACGTCAGCCCGGCTGTTAAACGGCGTAGTCTCGTATCCGGCCTCCCGAAAAATACGGCCAATAGCCGATGTCTCTGAAAAATTCAGCTTACATCCAAGGGTATAAAACGCAACCTTTTTACTCATTTGAAGCCGCAAAAATACACAAAAACAACTAAAACTCACTATATTTACATCGCCAAAATAGCATGATAACATGAAGCAATACCTTGATTTGATGCGTCACGTATATGAAAACGGTGTTGAGAAGCACGACCGTACGGGTACGGGTACACGCAGTGTTTTCGGTTACCAGATGCGTTTTGACCTTCAGGAAGGTTTTCCGTTGGTGACGACGAAAAAACTTCATCTGCGGTCGATTATCCATGAGCTGATCTGGTTTCTCAAAGGGGAAACCAATATCGGCTACCTGAAGGAAAACGGGGTGAGCATTTGGGATGAATGGGCGGATGAAAATGGTGAGCTTGGCCCCGTATATGGATCGCAATGGCGCTCTTGGCCTACGCCTGAAGGGGGATATATTGATCAGATTGAGCGTGTTATTCATCAGTTAAAGACGAATCCCGACTCCCGGCGAATTATTGTGTCGGCCTGGAATGTCGCTGAAATAGATAAAATGGCGCTTCCTCCATGTCATGCTTTCTTTCAATTTTATGTGGCGCCTGCCGAACCGGAGAAAGGACATGGCAAGCCCCGGCTTTCCTGTCAGTTGTATCAGCGAAGCGCCGATATTTTCCTGGGCGTACCCTTTAATATCGCATCGTACGCATTGCTAACCTTAATGGTCGCGCAGGTCTGTGATATGGAGGCGGCTGATTTTGTTCATACCCTTGGCGATGCGCACCTGTACAGCAATCATTATGAGCAAGCGGCATTGCAACTGAGCCGCCATCCGAAAGCGCTGCCTCGGATAACCCTAAATCCGGATGTTAGGAATATTTTTGAATTTAAGTTTGAGGATTTCGAATTGACCGACTACGAACCGCACCCTCATATTAAAGCGCCGGTCGCCGTCTAATTTTTAAACATGGAAAAACCGCTGGTAACCATCATTGTAGCTGCGTCGGAGAACAATGTCATTGGTAAAGACAATAATTTGCTATGGCATTTGCCCAATGACCTCAAGTTTTTCAAGCAGACGACGCTGGGTCGGCCGCTGGTCATGGGCCGCAAGACGTTCGAGTCGCTCGATGGGCCGCTACCGAAGCGAAGGAATATTGTTGTCACCCGCCAGTCAGCGTATTCGGCGGAGGGCGTGGAGGTTGCCCATTCGATCGAAGAGGCGCTCGCAGGCTGTGCGGGCGAAGAAGAGGTATTTATCGGCGGAGGGGCGGAAATCTATAAACAGGCATTGCCGTTGGTGGATCGCATATATCTCACGCGCGTGCATACCGTGGTCGAAGGAGACAGCTATTTTGTCGAATTGGGAGATGAGTGGCAGCTGTTATCTGCTGATTCGCATGCGGCAGATGGCCGGCACGCGTTTGGATACACGTTCTTGACGTACGAGCGGACTGCACAAAAATAGACGCTTTTTTTCCTATAAAAACCATGGTACAGCAGCGGTATACGGATACTCAGCAGACGACACGGAGTGGCCTAATCTTGGTATTCCAGGTGACGTTATGGCTTGCCATCGGTTATTCGTTTGCACGAGGGGGATCCTTTTATCGCGAAAATCCAATCTTTGACCAGCTCGCTTATGGCGTATACGTCTTTTTAACCGGTAGTGTTTTGGTGTCGGCTGCCCGGATCAGTCTCATTTCGCTTTATCGTCGCAGAAACAAAAAACACAATCGGGTACGCGGCAACTATGTTTTGGGTATTAACCAATTCGCAGCGATACTGAACGCATTGTTCGCGGTAATTGGGTTGATGCTGGTTTTCGGAATCAACCCGAAAGAATTTTTGACGAGCATTACCATCGTGGCGATGGCGATTGCCCTGCTTTTCAAGGATTACATCACCAACATGATCAGCGGTTTGCTGTTGATGTTTTCCGATCAGTTCACTATTGGCGATACGATCCGCATGGGTGAGCACCATGGAAAAATTGTAGATATCACTTTAGCAAATATTGTGGTTCGGAACGATGATGACGACGTCGTACTGATTCCCAATAATGCGGCTTTTACCAACAATATTATTAACCAATCGCTTCAGAACTCGCGTAAGCTTTCCATGGATTTCGAACTGCCTTTGGTGCGCGCGTATGATCAGGAAGCCTTTGAGCGGCGGCTTTTAGGGGTGCTCCAACGGCATCGGCAAGTTGTCGTTGAGGGAAGCTTTCAATTACGGGTTGTGGCGATCAGTAGGGAGTCGGTCCACTTCAAGCTACAGCTTGTCACGCATAACAAAGATCATACGGATCGAAGACAGATACGGAATGAATTGTTTAATGAAGTGATTGCTTACAGCGCTGAGCAAGCCGTGAAAGCTAAACTTTCCTGATTTTAACGCTTTTAATAAAATGATGGCTCCCTTTTTCGAGTATTAGATCGGCACGGAAACGGGTGGGCAGAATGTTCTTGAGTAGATTCGGTTTGTTGATTTCATTCCATATTTTGCTGGCGATTTGCGTACTTTCAGTTTCCGTCAGGGAGGCATACCGGTGGAAATACGAAGTTGGGTCTTGAAAAGCAGTTTTACGTAACCATTGAAACCGCTGGATATACCATTCCTGGAGATTTTTCGGCGCTGCATCTACGTAGATCGAGTAGTCGAAAAAGTCAGACACAAACACCCTTGGTCCACGTTTTGCCCTGACATTTACTTGCAGTACGTTAATCCCCTCGACGATTAGTATGTCCGGCTGTGCGATTTGTTGCAATCGATCGGGAATAATATCATAGGTCAGGTGCGAATAGACAGGCGCAGAAACAAGTTCTTTTCCGGATTTGATATCGGATAAAAAGCTCAACAGCCGCTTGGTATCGTAGCTTTCTGGAAACCCCTTGCGATTAAGTATTCCTTTTGCTTCAAGATAAGCGTTGGGATAGAGGAAGCCGTCTGTTGTAACGAGGTCTACTTTCGGATTGTCTGGAGCTAGAGACAAAACCTTTTGCAGTACCCGTGCCGTGGTACTCTTGCCCGCTGCGACGCTGCCTGCGATGCCAATGATGAATGGAAGACGCCTCGAATGATTGTTAAAAAAAGCGTTCGCGTTTTGGTGCAGCTTTCGGTAACAATCTACGTGTATGCGTAGCAGGTGACTCAGGGGAAAATACACATCCTCGATTTCCTGCATGGTTAACGGTTCGTTGAGAGCCTTCAACTGATGAATATCTTCGTCGGCTATGGGATAGGAAAGGTGGCCATTGAGTTTTTTCCATATTTCTCGCGAAATATGCCTAAACGGGGAATATGCAAGGGTTTTATTTGTAGTTACCATGCCACTGGAGTGATGGAAGCTGCAAATATACCACGTTAGGCGAAAAAGCGTGGTATATCCGGCTATTTTTGACACATTCCCCGTTTGGATTGGTTAGTCTGCTTCAAGCATACTACGCAGAAAGAGTGCACCGGCAGCTGGATTCGTTGCCAACGGCACGTTATATACGTCACATACGCGCATTAGCATTTGAATATCAGGTTCGTGTGCATGCTTTCCAAGGGGATCGCGAAAAAAGATAATGGCGTCTATTTTGCCTTCGGCCGCCAAGGCAGCGATTTGTGCGTCGCCACCCTTCGGCCCACTGAGTTTTAGTTCGACATTCAGCCCCGTCTGCTTAATGTATGAACCGGTAGTCCCGGTAGCCACCAATTTTGCTTTACGCAGCTGTTCGATGTGATCTTTTACGAAGCCTACCATTTCGGGTTTCTTGCCATCGTGGGCAATGAGCGCAATTGTTTTTTCTTCCATAGTGGTTTTATCGTGAATTTATTATGTGTTGTCCATACAGTTGATCGCAGAAATCCTTAACCTTTCGAAAGGAAGCGCCACGGGTATTTTGGTTCCGCTTTTTCCTTTTCCTTAATAAGCCAGGCGACCAGCTTATTAAGGAGCTCGTCGTTTTCACTGACCATTCGGTCGCCCAGGGCAATCAATCGCTGGATGTTGTTGCGACCCGCCGCATCAAGTTGTTCGTCTACGCTGTGCAGATTGCGGGGCTCTATGCGGATGTATTGATCCGGTCTTCCCGTTGATTTATATAGCTCTTGAAGGAAAAAGTCGCTGCTTTCTGCTGCGCCGCTCATCATGATATCAATCAGGGCAGGCCCGATGGTAATTGCACGGCTCTTTTTAAAATGCTCGTAGTCGTAAGCCTTTCTTGAGCGACCGGTGCCCAATGAGACAATAGAAATGTCATCAATTTTCGTTTGTTTGAACGCTTTGGTCACATCCACCAATGCACTCATAGACGGGTTGGGTGCAAACACACCGCCATCGAGCAGGGGGTATCGTATGCCTGCCTGTGAGTAAATTTCGGCTACACTGAAATAGGTAGGGGCGGCCGACGTAGCCCGACAGACGTCACGGAGTAAAAAGTCGCGAGCGTCTCCGCGGACGATAGCGGCCTGCTGCCTGAAGAAATGTGTCTTTCGGAGCTCAATGTTGTATGCGGTAATGATGCATGGCTTTAGCAGCTGGCTAAGTTTCGTTTCGCCAAAATAGGTGTCCAATACGTGCTCCAGCGGCGCACTCTCATACCGTTCGCTCAGTAGGCCGAACTTAGCTATCAACCTGCGAAAAAAGCCGGCCTGGAAAATATCGCTGCCATGGCTGATATATAAATCCAGCGCTTCTTGCGCGGAAAATTTAGGTCGCGAGGACTGTTGGTCCTGCGGGCAAAGCAATAGGGCAGTCAGTATGCCGCCGGTGCTTGTACCTGCGAAAAAATCGAAATAATCAACGATTGCAGCACTTGCATCGTTTGTCGCGCGTTTCAATCGGTTTTCCAGGGCGACCAAAAGCATGCCGGGTATAATCCCACGTATTCCGCCGCCATCGATTGATAGAATTTTTTTCATTAGTAAAGTAGTTGATCCTCCTTCCGTTCTGCCGCTAACATTAATCTTGTGATACCTTTACGCGCCGCGGTGACAAAGGAATAAAAATGCGGTTTTGTAGCGTGTCCTTATGTCCTATTTCGAGCTGCAGTTGATTTTTATTTTGGGCATTTCATGCCGGTATAACTATTTATGCTTTGCCGGTAAAATTATCATTTTTTCCGATTAAATATAAAACCCTTTGGTACGCGGCATATTTTGCCTAATCGCTACTGTGCTATGGGTATTTATTGCTATTTTTGCCCACGTATTCGCTGACTTAATCATTCAATATTTTGGAAACACTGGAATTGACCACTGTAGACACCGCCAAGGAACTGGGATTATTGCCCGAAGAATTTGACCGCATCAAGGAAATTCTGGGGCGGACGCCCAATTTTACAGAATTGTCCATTTTTTCGGTAATGTGGAGCGAGCACTGCTCGTACAAAAATTCGATAGTTTGGTTAAAGACATTGCCAAAGGATGGACCGCACATGCTGGCCAAGGCCGGAGAAGAAAATGCGGGGCTGGTTGATATCGGAGATGGCCTGGGATGCGCCTTTAAAATCGAATCCCATAACCACCCGTCGGCGCTGGAGCCTTATCAGGGCGCTGCCACAGGGGTAGGCGGAATCAATCGCGATATATTCACCATGGGCGCGCGCCCCATCGCACAGCTCAATTCCCTTCGTTTTGGAAATATCAACCACCCACGGACACAGTGGCTGATTAAGGGGGTTGTAAAAGGTATCGGCGATTACGGCAACGCATTTGGTATCCCGACGGTTGGCGGTGAAGTGTTTTTCGACGATTGCTACCAGGTGAACCCGCTGGTGAATGCCATGTCCGCAGGAATCGTTAAGGCGGGCGAGACTGTCTCAGCAACATCCTATGGTGTCGGCAATCCGGTCTATATTGTTGGTTCGGCGACTGGGAAAGATGGTATTCACGGCGCCGCATTTGCTTCCAAGGATATCACCGAGGATTCGGTGAACGACTTACCTGCGGTGCAGGTGGGCGACCCATTTCAGGAGAAGCTTCTGTTAGAAGCTACGCTAGAAGTAATCCAGACGGGCGCGGTAATCGGAATGCAGGACATGGGTGCGGCGGGTATTATCTGCTCGAACTCCGAGATGTCTGCCAAAGGCGAGCATGGCATGCGGATAGATTTGGATAAGGTGCCCACCCGACAGGCAAACATGAAGCCCTACGAAATTCTACTGTCCGAATCTCAGGAACGTATGCTTATTGTAGTACAAAAAGGCCGCGAAGCTGACGTCGAAGCTGTTTTTGAAAAGTGGGATTTAAACTGCGCCATTATCGGTGAAGTGACCGATACAAAGCGGTTGGAGTATTACATGCACGGTGAACTGGTGGCCGACGTGCCGGCTGATGACTTGGTGTTGGGCGGCGGAGCGCCGGTATACCACCGGGAATACAAAGAGCCGGCTTATTTTGCTGAGTATAAAAAATTCCGTATTGACGATGTTGCAGAACCGGCCGACCTTCGTGACGTGGCTCAGCATCTCCTTTCGCATCCAAATATTGCTTCTAAACGATGGGTGACCCGACAATATGACTCTATGGTGGGTACCGCCAATATGACCACCAATCGGCCGAGCGATGCTGCCGTTGTTGCGGTGAAGGGAACCAACAAAGCAGTCGTCTTGACGGTAGACTGTAATTCGCGATATGTGCACGCCGATCCCAAAACGGGCGCTGCTATCGCCGTCGCTGAGGCTGCACGAAACATCACCTGCGCAGGCGGAGAACCATCCGCTATTACGAATTGCTTAAATTTTGGCAATCCATATATCCCCGAGGTTTATTGGCAGTTTGTCAAAGCCATCGAGGGAATGGGGGAAGCATGCCTTAAGTTTCAGACACCTGTCACGGGTGGGAACGTAAGCTTCTACAATCAGTCGCCGGATGGAGGCTCGGTATTCCCAACTCCGACGATAGGTATGTTGGGGGTCTTGAATGATGTTGATCAGGTGATGACCCTTGACTTCAAAACGGAGGGTGACTTTATTTATCTGATCGGTGATTCCCGGAACGACATCGCTTCATCCCAATACCTGGCGTCCTATCATGGCATAAAGGCGTCGCCGGCACCGTATTTTGACTTGGATGAAGAGTATGCAACACATCAGGTGGTTAAACACCTGATCAGTGAGCGGCTGATCTCATCGGCCCACGACGTTGCGGATGGCGGCCTGTATGTCGCTTTGGCCGAATCTGCTATGGCGGCCAACCTGGGCTTTGCTATTGACACAGATAGCGAAATCCGTAAAGATGCATTTCTGTTTGGAGAAGCACAGGGCCGGATCGTAGTGTCAGTAAAGCCGGAAAATCAGGAGGCATTCGTTGAGTTTATGGCGGCAAGCGGAGTGGAATTTTCACTGCTTGGCGCGGTTACAAAGAATGGATTTGTTGTTGACGAGGAGCTATACGATACCGTTGGCCATGCCAAAGAGGTTTATGATAATGTGTTGCACGGGATATTGGGCGACTAACAAGCGAAATAATAAGAGCGAGGCCCGGACAAACACGTCCGGGCTTTTTTATGGACAACGAAAGCGCTGCACACATAGGACTGTCATCTTGTCGCTTTTTTTGAAGATGGAACAACTCTTGGTAGCCACGTAATTGATTTAAAATAACCGTAAACACATCGTAACATGCAAGAAAAAGGGAATATATCCATCCATACCGAGAATATTTTTCCGGTAATCAAAAAGTTTCTTTATTCAGATAATGAAATTTTCCTCCGCGAACTGGTTTCCAATGCAGTCGATGCAACGCAAAAGATCAAACGGTTAGCATCATTGGCTCAATACACTGGGGAATTGGGTGATCTGACTGTTGATGTCGCATTTGATGATAAGGCAAAGACCATTACGATCTCAGACCGTGGAATCGGAATGACCGCCGAAGAGGTTAAGAAGTACATTAACCAAATAGCATTTTCCGGCGCGACGGAATTTATGGAAAAATTCAAAGAGGCCAAGGACGCTAACGAGATTATCGGTCGGTTTGGACTTGGATTTTATTCGGCTTTTATGGTTGCCGATAAGGTCGAAATCCAGACGTTATCCTACCAGGAGGGTGCTAAACCCGCCAAGTGGGTTTGCGATGGCAGTACCTCTTACGAAATCTCGGAAGGTAATCGACCTGTCCGGGGAACTGATATCATCCTGCACATCAATAAGGATTCGGAGGAATTTCTGAATAAGGGTAGACTGCAGGAGATTTTGGACAAGTATGCAAAATTTCTACCTGTTCCGATTCGCTTTGGCAAGCGGACTACCAGTGAGCCGGATGGGGAGGACAAAGACGGTAATCCAAAATACAAGTCGGTAGAAGTAGACAATATTATCAACAATACAACGCCCGCGTGGACGAAGGCGCCGGCTGATCTTAAAGATGAGGACTACCTTGCATTCTACCGCGAATTATATCCGTATTCTCTTGACGAACCGCTTTTCTGGATTCACTTGAATGTGGACTATCCGTTTAACCTGACGGGGATTCTCTATTTTCCCAAGCTAAAGAATGATTTTGAATTCCAGAAGAACAAGATTAAACTTTATTCACGTCAGGTTTTTATTACCGACGAGGTAAAGGACATCGTACCCGAGTTTTTAATGTTGCTGCATGGCGTTATTGACTCTCCGGATATTCCCTTGAACGTGTCTCGGAGTTTTCTTCAGGCTGACAGCAACGTAAAAAAGATCAATACCTATATTACCAAAAAGGTAGCCGATAAGCTTGCCGAGTTGTTTAAGGCTGATCGGAAAGGATTCGAAGAAAAGTGGAAAGATATTGGACTTTTCGTAAAGTATGGCATGCTCAGCGACGAAAAATTTGCTGAAAAAGCGACCGACTTCTGTCTGCTCAAGAACACAGAAGGTGAGTTTTTTACACTCAATGAATATGCCGCGAAGGTTAAAGACCTGCATCGGGACAAGGACGATAACGTCGTGTACTTGTATACCAATGACGCCGCACAACAGGATGGCTATGTGGCTACTGCCAGGGAACGAGGCTATGACGTTTTGGTCTTGGACTCGCCGATAGATAGTCACTTTGTAGGGTATTTAGAACAAAAAACGGAAAAAACACAACTAAAACGGGTCGACGCCGACGTAATCGATAAACTTATCCAAAAGGACGATTCGAAAGCGCTGCAACTTAATGAAGAAGAAAGCAAGAAAATTACTGAACTTTTTGAAAAGGCAATCAACCGTGAAAACATGAAGGTACACGTGGAAGCGCTGAGCGAAAGTGAACTTCCTGTGACCGTGACGATCGACGAGTTTATGCGTCGGATGAAAGACATGGCCCAAACTGGAGGAGGGATGAGTTTCTATGGTTCGATCCCGGATAGTTATAAAGTTACGGTGAACGGAAACCATCCACTCATAAAACGGATCGTCTCGGATAAAGACGAGGCTGCACAGGCCGAGCTCGCCAAGCAAGCATTTGATCTGGCATTGTTGTCTAAAGGCTTATTGACAGGCAGCGATCTGACGAATTTTGTAAAACGAAGTGTTAGCTTGATTGGCTGATACGAGTGATGACCTTTCATAGCGGACGGAGGCTAAAACCAAAGACTATTTTTTCCGTCCGCTTTTTTTTAAAACTATTGTTGGATTATCGTTTAATTATTACTTTTGCAGTCCAAACACGGTGGGTATAGCTCAGTTGGTTAGAGCACTAGATTCTGGTTCTAGGGGTCGTCGGTTCGAGCCCGATTATCCACCCGATTGGAAAGGCGCTTACGGCTGTAAGCGCCTTTTATTTTTTTATACGCCGAACTTGATATACGACTTTAAACGCCGTCGCATGTCGTTTTCAGACTGATCAGGCATTCAACGACTCCCTTTTTCGATTGGGTCCAAATACTTTTTCAACACATTTTCATCCGTTAAATCGAGCCGAAGCGGTGTTATCGACACGAAGTGGTTTTCTACCGCCCACCGATCTGTGTCCGTTTCCGCCGGCTCCAACGGGATCACGGTAAACCAGTAATGTTTGCGTCCCATCGGGTCTTGTCCGGGGATGATTTTACCGTCGTAGAACCTAACGGACTGCCGTGTCCACCGCACACCAATGGGTTCAGGGGGGTAGTTTACATTATATAGACCAACCTCGTCGGGATTATCGAGGAGTAGTGCCAGGGTCTCTTCAACATAAGGAGCTAATCGTTCGAAGTCTGGCTCTGTATGTCCTACGGGGGTGCTTAGCGCGACTCCTTTTTTCCCAAACAATACCGCCTGTTTTGCCGCTGCTAACGTACCTGAATGCCACATGGAATTTCCGAGATTTGGCCCCATATTTATACCTGATAGGACTACCTGAATATTATTGCGAAGATGTGTGCCGAGGGCGACACAATCGGCAGGTGTACCGTTTACCCGATAGGCTTCGATTCCATCTGGGAATTCAATCGGCGATTTTTTATAAGACAGGGGGCGCGAATGAGTAACCGCATGCCCCATGGAAGACTGCTCGACGTCCGGGGCGACAACTACGACTTCGCCAAAGCGAGATGCTATGGTTGCCAGTGCATTGATGCCAGGGCTATAAATGCCATCGTCATTTGTAACTAGAATTCTCATGTTAGCCTCGTTTAACGCGGAGCTATGCTGCAGGTCGCGTACCGGTAGTTGCAAACAAGCGGTGGGAGTTATTTGTTTTACGAATGTGTACCACAATCGCTTTGGGTTTATGACGTCTATCCGTAAGGTCCGCCTGCTTCACAATCCGAAAGCGGGTGACGGCGACTACATCATAGATGAACTGGTGGAGATGATCCAGTCGATTGGTTTGGTCTGCGAATATACTTCAGTCAAAAAGAAAGGGTGGCGACTATTTCCTTCGGGAACAGAATTGATAATTATCGTCGGTGGTGACGGCACAGTACGTGAAGTGATGAAAAAAATAGTAAGGCGGCAGGTATTGGAAATGCCGATGCCTCTGGCGCTATTGCCCAGCGGCACGGCTAACAATTTTGCAAAGACGCTTGGTGTTTCTGCTGATGTTGCTGGTTTGGAGCGAAGTATCGTAGCCTGGAATCCTAAACGAATCGATGTTGGTACGATCTCGGGCTTGAAGAAATCCGATTTTTTTCTAGAGGGTTTCGGATGTGGGCTGATCCCAAAGCTTATCAAGCATATGGAACGCGTAAAGCTATCGAGCGACGATGCTGCCGACCACGAGATCGTTGTAGCATGGAAGAAATTGACGGAAATCGCAGAGCAATATGTGCCTAAAAGGGCTAAAGTAAGGATTGATGGGGGGCACATATATGAAGAAGAATACCTTGCGGTGGAAGTTCTTAATATCCGGTCAATAGGTCCCAATCTGATTTTGGCACCGAATGCGGATCCTGGTGACGGGAGATTCGAAGTCGTGATGCTAAAGGCGGTTGACCGCCAAAATTTTTTGGATTACCTAAAGCAATCGCTGGAGAATCCGGATAGGCCGGTTGGCACATTACCCTGGAAAGTCGTAACGGCGAATCGGGAAATTTCTTTGGAGTGTGAAAACCGCCTTTTTCACATCGATGATGAATTACTGACGAATAAAAAACAAAAAAATATAACCATTGAGGTGCGTTCGGGTATCGTAGACTTTATTACCTGATAACCAGTTTGTCAATTCCACATTGGATTTTGCGGAAAATTGGCTACGTGCGCATATTTCGGGCCTAGTGAAATCACCGCTTCTTTCCAAAGGTCTTCCTCGTCATTGCCGAACGTGATTTCAGGATTATACTGGTTGCTTACCACCCATGCATTATCTTGCAGTTCCTGTTCTAATTGTCCCGGACTCCAACCAGAATAACCAATAAAAAACTTTATCTCTTCTTTGGTTATCTCTCCCTGTCTGACGAGAATTTTTAAGCTTTCGAAATTACCGCCCCAGTAAATACCATTGCCGAGTTCGATGCCGCTGTTCAGTCGATCAGGGCATTTATGGATAAAGTGAATGCTTTCCTGTGCTACGGGTCCGCCATAATACAAAGGGAAATCTGCTTCAGGCAGCTCGTCTATCACGTCCCTAAGCTGAATAGTCGCCCGCTGGTTCAGCACATAGCCTACAGTACCGTCTTCTTCACTATGTTCACAAAGGAGTATAACAGCGCGTTGGAAATTTGGATCGAGCATAAAAGGTTCGGAGATAAGCAAACTTGCGGTCTCCGGTATGTTTTTGTTGAACATGCGCCACCAATTTTTGAATAATAGTAAATATAGAAAAAATATTAATAGGTAACGGTCTATGAAAAATTAGAATCTTGAAAATTAAATCCATAATTCCATAACGTCCCCGCGATTATAACAGGCAAATTTGCAGTGAACTAAGGTTTTGAACATGGCGGTAGACGAAAAAAACGAGTTAATAGAAACCCTGCCCGTACTGGGGATGACCTGTGCTTCGTGTGCAAATAGTGCCGAGAGCATCGTAAAACGCCAGGAAGGGGTAGTAAACGCGTCGGTAAATTTTGCGACAGGAAATCTTACGGTGACCTATCTATCCGATGTGACGAGTAGGCGTAAATTGCAGCAGGCGGTGCAGTCTGTAGGATATGATTTGCTCATTTCGGACGAAACCGAACAAAAAGAAACAATAGAAGCGATCAACGAAAAGGCTTTTAAACTGCTGAGGAAAAAGACTGTCCTGGCAATTGTTTTATCATTTCCTGTCGTTGTAATTGGGATGTTTTTTATGGATATGCCGTATGCCAACGCAGTGATGTGGTTGCTTTCTACCCCTGTTGTCCTGTGGCTGGGAAACAGTTTTTTTGCAAATGCGTGGAAGCAAGCAAGGCACGGCTCAGCGAATATGGATACGTTAGTGGCGCTAAGCACGGGTATTGCTTACTTATTTAGCGTATACAATATCTTTTTTCCGGAATTTTGGGAGCACCGTGGTTTACAGGCTCACGTATACTTTGAAGCAGCAAGCGTTATCGTTGCTTTCATTCTTTTAGGAAAATTATTGGAAGAAAAGGCAAAAGGAAGCACGTCGTCTGCGATTAAAAACCTAATGGGCTTACAGCCCAAGACGATGACGGTCGTAAACAGGGACGATACCGAAAAAGCGGTGCCCATTGAAGAGGCAAGGAATGGAGACATTATCCTCGTGAAACCTGGTGAAAAAATAGCCGTGGACGGGATAGTTATATCGGGCACGTCCTATGTGGATGAAAGTATGCTAAGTGGCGAGCCGCTCCCTGTATCGAAAAAAGAGGGTGAAAAAGTTTTTGCAGGGACTATCAACCAAAAGGGAAGCTTTCGGTACCAAGCCGTAAAGGTGGGTCGAGAAACCATGCTGGCCCAAATCATTAAAATGGTCCGCGATGCGCAAGGAAGCAAAGCACCAGTACAGAAGATGGTTGATAAAATTGCAGGAATATTTGTGCCGGTCGTTATCGGAATAGCGGTTCTAACATTTATTTTATGGCTTATCCTTGGCGGAGACGAGGGTGTTGTGCGAGGCTTGTTGGCAGCTGTTACCGTCCTGGTCATCGCTTGCCCCTGTGCACTAGGTTTAGCCACACCCACCGCAATTATGGTTGGGGTAGGCAAAGGGGCAGAAAGAGGGGTGCTGATAAAAGATGCTGAAAGTCTGGAGTTGGCCAAGCAGATAGATGCAATTGTACTGGATAAGACGGGGACCATCACGGAGGGAAGTCCCAAGGTAACCGACATCCGGTGGTTAGAAAACGCCGACACTGCCAAGAGTATTTTAGCGAGCATTGAGAAACGGTCCGAACATCCCCTTGCAGACGCGGTGGTCCAATTTTTGGAGGGTGTACCAAGCGTGACGTTAGCGCATTTCGAAAGCATTACCGGAAAAGGGGTTAGGGCTGTTTTTGAGGGGACCGGTTATTATGTAGGGAATAAAGCACTGTTGTCTGAAAATCGCATTACTATTCCGCCGGCATTGCTGCGGCAGGCTGACGAGTGGGCCAAACACGCCCGGACCGTTATCTGGTTTGCGGATAGCAGACATGCGCTCGCTGTTCTTTCAATCTCGGATAAGACCAAGGAAACCTCTGTTGCGGCCATTCGGCAATTACGGGATATGGGAATCGAATTGTATATGCTCACCGGTGATAACTGGGCTACGGCGCAGGCTATTGCCCAGCAGACCGGCATTCAACACTACTATGCCGAGATGTTACCACACCAAAAGGCCGATTTTATAGAAGACTTGAAAAAGGAAGGGAAGATCGTGGCAATGGTGGGCGACGGCATCAATGACAGCACTGCACTTGCCGCAGCGGATGTCAGCATTGCAATGGGCAAGGGCAGTGATATTGCCATGGACGTCGCGAAGATGACGTTAATTTCGTCCGATCTCACGAAGGTTCCACAGGCGATTAAATTATCAAAAGAAACCGTAGCGACAATAAGGCAAAATCTGTTTTGGGCGTTCATTTACAACCTTATTGGTATTCCGATAGCGGCAGGTGTGCTCTTTCCGATTAATGGGTTTTTGCTTAATCCGATGATCGCCGGTGCTGCTATGGCATTGAGCAGCGTGAGCGTGGTCACTAACAGCTTGCGGCTAAAGTGGAAATAAAACAACAATTATATTATGGAAAACATGAGAAAATTGCAATTTGAAACTAACCTCAACTGCGGTGGGTGCGTTTCCAAGGTTCAACAGGATCTGGACAACGCTGAAGGGATTCTGGAATGGAATGTTGATTTAGAACGTTCGGAAAAAATTCTTACCGTTAAATCCGCCGGCATAACGCCAGATGAGGTTGTCGCCATTATCCAGAACAAAGGTTTTGAGGCAAAGCCAATAGCCTAGGTAATTCCGAATACTGGATATTACCGCGTAACCGTATCCCTCATATAGCTGACGAATACGACATCGCGTCAATTTCTATGAGTCTAAGGTGATACCATTTGAAAACAAACGAAAAAAGTCGTTTTTCTGATAGAAAAACGACTTTTTCAACTCGTGCGCCCACCTGGGCTCGAACCAGGGACCAAAAGATTATGAGTCTTCTACTCTAACCAACTGAGCTATAGGCGCAGTACCGCAGATGCGGATTTGAGGATGCAATTTTACATATTTGTAGCGGATTTTTAAAATTTCGGTATGCAAAAAATAAAAAACATCATCTTCGATTATGGCAATTTAATATTCTTGCTTGACTTTCCAGGTCTTCGACAAGCGTTTATTGATCTGGGAATGCCTGATGCTGACGCTTTTTTTTCGCATACCAAGCAGAGCCGGGTGATGGACGCGCTCGATAGAGGACAGCTATCTGCTGCTGAGTTTAGAGATGCGATCCGGCAGGCTGCGGCAAATCCGGGGTTGACAGACGCGCAGATTGACAGAGCCTGGAATTCGCTGCTCGTCGGAGTGCCGGAGGGATATCATGCGCTTTTACTTCACCTCAAAGAGCGATACCGGACATTTCTGCTAAGCAACAATAATGAAATCCATTACCGATGGATATTAGACTATTTAAAAGATACGTATGGTATGCCAAATAATTCAGTGTTTTTTGAAAAGGACTATTACTCGCATCTTATGGGTATGCGGAAGCCTGACCCTGACATCTTTGAATTCGTCCTGGATGCCCACGGCCTTCTGCCGGAAGAAACACTTTTTATCGACGACAGTCCTCAGCATGTTGCAACGGCAAGACGGTTAGGCATCGAGGCCCAACTACTCTCGCCGGGTGACATGCTGCCCGACGTATTGGAGCGTGCGGGGGTTTGGAAAAAATAATTTGATAAATGCAATCATTATGTTACCTTTGCACTCCACAAAATTGTACGAAAGGAGGTATCGAAAAACATGATTATTGTAAATGTGAAAGAAGGCGAGTCGTTGGATCGGGCGTTAAAGCGCTTCAAGAAAAAATTTGAGAAGACCGGTGTGTTGAGGGAACTGCGTGCCCGTCAGGCCTACGAGAAGAAATCGGTTACCCGTCGTACTCAAATTAAGAAGGCGATTTACAAGCAAAGCCTTAATCAGGATACCATCTAAGGTGTTCTTTTAGGTCTCGAATATTTGCGACAATATTTTTGCGCGAGTTAATAAAAAGCCGTATATTCACCATTGAGAATATACGGCTTTTTATTGATGGTTACGGATCGGTTTCTAAATTTCCTAAAGTACGAAAAGCGCTACTCCGCACACACTCTCACTGCATATAGGCATGAAGTGTCCAGGTATCTGGCACACTTGGAGACGTACGAATTGAGCGTAACGGAGGTTACCCATCGTCAGGCTCGAACCTATTTATCTGGGTTATTCGAACAAGGACACTTACCGACAAGTATTAACCGCAGCTTATCAGCTCTACGCACATACTACAAGTTCCTCATGCGTGAACAGGTTGTATTGCACAACCCGTTTGCACTTACCAGAGCGCTTAAAGCCCCAAAGAAGCTCCCCGTAACGGTTGATGAGAACAAGCTGTCCAATTTGTTGGATCAAAGAGATGTGTTTCCTGAGACTTTTGAAGGGCTCAGAGACAAAGTGGTGCTGGAGTTGCTTTTCGGTACCGGTATTCGCAGATCCGAGTTGTTGCATATACATGATAGCCATATCGATTTTTACAACGCCAACGTCCTGGTATTTGGAAAACGTAATAAAGAACGCTTGGTGCCGTTGAACCAAACGCTTGTCCATCTGTTGCAACACTATATCGCTGTTAAGCAAGAGCAAGCGTTTGACAATAATTCCCCAAACTTGATCGTTACAAAAGAAGGAAAGCCCGCTTATCCGGAACTGATCTACAATATCGTAACGCGTTACCTGAGCAACATATCACTACAGGCAAAGAAAAGTCCCCACGTTCTGCGCCACACATTTGCAACAGCGTTACTTAATAAAGGGGCGGATCTAAATGCAATAAAGGAGTTGCTTGGTCATGCGGGATTGGCAGCAACTCAAGTGTACACACATAATTCGGTCGAACGACTAAAATCAATTTATAAACAAGCTCATCCAAAGGCTTAGAAAAAGGAGGAAACATGAACATTACTGTGCAATCCATCAGGTTTAACGCCGATCGGAGATTGATTAACTTCATTCAACGGCGTGTAGACAAGTTAGATCAGTTTTTCGATCAAATAATCGATGGTGAATGTTACCTAAAATTGGAGAAAGTGGAAAATGAAGCGAACAAGGTTACCGAATTCAAAATAAACATTCCGGGAAATCGCCTGTTCGCAAAGGGTAAGGCAAAGTCTTTTGAAGAAGCCACGGATCTGGCGGTAGAATCGGTGCGGCGACAAATAAATAAACATAAGACAAAAACACGCACGAAAGCGAGCAATCATAAACATCTTTTATTTTCGAGCGACGGCTTTTCGGGGTGAGCGAATGGCCGGTTAGGTGACACCGACGTATTTCCATTGTCCGGAAATTTATTACCTTAGCTGTATCAACAAGCCGGCCCCATATGCGCAAATGGTTCGAAGACTACTTCGGTTTCAGCCGTCGTGAACGAAACGGCCTGGCTGCGTTAGCGGTCATCTTACTCTTTCTGTGGGTTGGACCCGCATTGTTTGGCCTGTGGATTTCTGATAAAGAATGGAATGAGCCGGATAAAATCGCCGAAATTGAGCGGTTTCTTGCTGCTTCTGTTAGGCAGCAAGAAATACCGCCTGACGAACCGGAATATTTTGTGTTCGATCCCAACGGGTTATCAATAACAGATTGGAAGCGATTGGGTTTATCCGACTGGCAGATAAAAACAATCAAGAATTATGAGGCAAAGGGCGGACGTTTTTGGAAACCGACCGATGTAAAAAAGATATACACCATTTCGGAATCTGATTATAACCGCCTCGAGCCTTATATCCGGATCGATAAAAGTCGCCGTACAGGGACGGTGCGTTCGGCTGCGCCAGACGGCAACGCCGACCCATATTCCTACGACACCACAGCTTCCGGCCGGAAGACGTTTGCCCAATTAAAGGTTCCGATTGAATTAAACTCCACGGATTCGCTGGAATTGCAGGAACTGCCTGGAATCGGCCCCGTGTTCGCGTCGAGGATAGTTCGGTTTCGCGATCTATTAGGCGGATTCTACGGCGTCAGCCAGTTATTGGACGTCTATGGAATGGATAGTGTACGATATGGTGGCATAAAAGATCGGGTTTTCGTAGACACCACTGCCCTTCGGAAAATTCCCCTTAATTCAGCTACGTATAGTCAGCTTCGCCGCCACCCACTTATTGGTGGTAAACTGGCCAATAACATTATCCAGTACAGGCGGCAACATGGCCAGTATCAGCAATTGAGCGATTTATTGGAGATAGCCGTTATTGATGACGAAATTTTCCGTAGAATTGTACCGTATCTGACAACTACTGATGATTGAACAACGTCTAATAGCCGCAGTCCGTGACATACCAGACTTTCCAAAACCTGGTATTATCTTTAAGGATATTACGCCTTTGTTGAAGAATCCCGAATTATGTGACGCTATTCTCGATGAGTTTGTGAACAGGTTACAAACTACCACCATCGATGTTGTTGCAGGAATTGAGAGCCGCGGATTCCTCTTTGGATTGATGCTGGCAAATAAACTTCGGGTGCCGTTCGTCCCAATCCGGAAGCAGGGGAAGTTGCCCTATCAAACACTTTCCCAGGAATATGAATTGGAATACGGTAATGCTGCTATTGAAATACACCGAGACGCTTTTACAGCGGGAACGCGTGTATTGATTCATGACGATTTACTGGCGACCGGTGGCACGGTGGTTGCGGCGAGCAAATTGATCCAACAGCTTGGTGGAACCGTTGGAGGCTACGCGTTCATCATTAACCTTGACTTCCTGAACGGAAGGGATCGACTACTTACCTATAGCTCGAATATCATATCCCTAGTCAACTTTTAACTCTGCGTAAGTTCGGTTAGCATCATATTTGTACATTTACGTTTACACATTCGCTTATGGACTGGTTTTTAGATCCCGAAATCTGGATATCGCTACTCACACTTACAGTACTGGAAATTGTATTGGGCATTGATAACATCGTCTTTATTTCCATTTTAAGTGGCAAGCTCCCGGAAGCGCAGCAAAAGAGGGCTAGGCGGCTCGGATTGTTGCTGGCGTTAGTTATGCGCGTGGCTCTCCTGTTTTCCGTAAAATGGGTAATGTCACTCACTGGAACATTGATAAACTTGGCTGGCTGGCTCGGCCTGCAGGGCGAGACGGCTGAGAAGTTTTTAAATTTATCGGGTAGGGACTTGATCCTGCTTGTAGGAGGGCTTTTTCTGATTTACAAAAGTACAACGGAGATTCACCATAAGATTGAAGGAGGAGAAGAAAGCCATGAAATGCGTGGAAAGAAGATCACATTCAGCAATGTAATCTTTCAGATTATCGTACTCGATATCGTTTTTTCGCTTGACTCGGTCATCACGGCAGTTGGCATGGTCGATCAGATTTACGTCATGATTGCAGCGGTTATTATAGCCGTGGTGATCATGATGATTTCAGCGGAGGCAATCAGTAACTTCGTGAATAGGCATCCGACTGTAAAGATGCTCGCCCTTGCATTTCTGCTGCTCATCGGGGTGTCGCTTACCGCAGAGGCATTCAATCAGCACATTCCTAAAGGCTACATCTATTTTGCAATGGCATTTTCGGTGTTGGTAGAATATTTAAACCTGCGTGCCCAGCGGAAGAAGAATCTTTCGCAAGGTGGTGCACCGTTAAAGAAACAATAGCTATTGAAGGGAATTAATCAAGGCCCAATAACGAAAGCCCAGTATGGCCTGTTGTAGCTTGGTAAGGGAGGCAGGATCCTTCCCCGAATAGCTTGGCAGCATAAGGTTATTTAATTTGACCAATAATCTGAAAAGGTGCTTTTTCATATCGTTTTTAACGTCTAAAGGCTGTGATTGTTTCGGTCCCAAGGATTCAGCGGTGACTTCAAGTTATTTCGTAAATTTGATGCGCAATAACCATATCGAACATTAACAAAAATAACATGGCAAAAGGAAAAAAAGAAATCGAGCGCACGCACATTCCCGTTGTTACCCCCGAATCAGTTAAGTTTTTTGAACAATATATCAATAATCCATCACCCACGGGGTTCGAGTGGTCCGGACAGCGGTTGTGGCTAGATTACGTCAAGCCTTATGTCGATGAAGTGTTTACCGATCATTACGGTACTGCCGTAGCGGTCGTCAACCCGCAGGCAGACTATAAGGTCGTCATTGAAGCCCATGCGGATGAGATTTCCTGGTTTGTCAATTATATTACAAAAGATGGATTGATTTATGTGATACGGAACGGGGGGTCGGATCATCAGATCGCTCCGTCAAAACGCGTAAACATACATACGGAAAAAGGTGTGGTGAAGGCAGTCTTCGGCTGGCCGGCGATTCATACACGTGCTGGGGAAAAGGAGGAAGGCCCGTCATTGAAGAACATCTTCCTCGATTGTGGATGCAGCAGTAAAGAGGAGGTAGAAGCGTTGGGCGTTCACGTAGGTTCGGTAGTCACTTATGAAGATCAATTTATGATGCTCAACGACCGCTATTACGTAGGAAGGGCCCTCGATAACCGTGCGGGAGGGTTTATGATAGCCGAAGTAGCGCGTCTGCTTAAGGAAAACAAGAAAACATTGCCGTTTGGCTTGTATATTGTCAATTCCGTACAGGAGGAAATTGGCCTGCGGGGTGCCGAGATGATTGCAGACCGGATCAAGCCGAATGTAGCTATTGTCACAGACGTAACACACGATACCCAGACTCCGATGATTAATAAAGTGACGCAGGGCGATTTAGCTTGTGGTAAAGGGCCTGTGGTATCGTACGCGCCTTCGGTACAGATAAACTTCAACAAATTATTGATTGACACTGCTGTCGAAAAAGGAATTCCCTTTCAACGACAGGCCTCATCCCGGTGGACGGGCACAGATACCGACGCTTTCGCCTATTCGAACGGCGGTGTCCCGTCCGTATTAGTGTCGCTGCCTTTACGTTACATGCATACGACGGTCGAAATGATTCATAAGGAAGACGTTGATAACGTAATCCGACTTATCTATGAAACGCTGCTTACGCTCAAGTCCGACCAGGACTTCCGGTCATTTGAACAATAAGATCGATCTTCTGTGATTTAAATATCTCAATAATCCGTATCATATGACAGACAAAAAGGAAAATCAGTTAAATATCGAGTTGACCGACGACATAGCGGACGGAGTATACTCTAATTTGGCCATCATCACACATTCTAATACTGAGTTTGTAATGGATTTTATCCGAGTGATGCCAGGAGTGCCTAAGGCGAAGGTCAAGTCTCGCATCATTTTGACGCCTGAGCACGCTAAGCGACTGTTGCACGCCCTGGAAGACAACATCGCGAAGTACGAATCCGTAAACGGTGCGATAGATGCTCACGAGGAGCCGCCTTTTCCCATGAACTTTGGTGGACCTACTGCACAAGCCTAGTAATGGCGTCAGTCAGCCTTTTTGGACCGGCTGAATAACGCTAGTATAAAGGCAACAGCCGCAAAGAAAATGATGATGTTAAAGAGACCCTTAAGTGCATATAGAAATATGCCGATGCCCCAGACAGCCAATAGGATGAATGCTAAGATGAATAGGAAGCTTCTCATAATGTTTTTATCTAAGTAAACCGCAAACCCGCTTTTTTGTTTTTAGGAGGTGGGCAACTAACAAGATATGCAAACTCGATGGATATACAAGTACGACAGTTGAGTAAAAAGGATTACAACGATCTCAAGGCATCAATGACGGAAGCTTACGAGGGATCTTCTGTCGGAATTTGGTCTAGGCAGAATATTACGGATCTGATTGACCTCTTCCCTAAAGGACAGATTTGCGTTGCTGTGGATGGGAGGGTGGTTGCCTGCGCCTTATCGATTGTCGTCGATTCGAGTACAACGGACGAAAACGATTCGTATTACGAGATCATCGATTACGGGAAATTCACCCGTCATACCGACGAGGGAGACGTCCTATATGGAATTGAGGTGTTCGTACATCCGGAGTATAGACAACTTAGGCTTGGTCGTCGGCTTTATGACGCTCGAAAGGAACTTTGTGAACAGATGAATTTGCGGGGGATTGTCGCCGGCGGACGCATACCAAAATATCATGAATATGCCGATCAGTTATCTCCAAGACAATACATCGAAAAGGTAAAAAGCAATGAGATTTATGACCCTGCCCTTCGGTTTCAGCTGGCCAACGACTTTCACGTCAAGAAAATACTCAAGAATTACCTGCCCGGGGATACCGAATCGAAAGGGTTCGCCACGTTGCTGGAGTGGAGCAATATCTATTACGAGCCCGCTTCACGGTCCTCTTCACCCGCCCAGCGCACGATACGGCTGGGGTTAGTACAGTGGCAGATGCGGTTATTCGATTCGATTGACGCTTTCTATGATCAGGTGGAATTTTTTGTCGATGCCGTAAGCGGCTACGGCGCGGACTTTGCCGTGTTTCCGGAGTTTTTTAACACGCCATTGATGGCGGAATTCAACGACCTGCCCGAAACGGAAGCCATGCGAAAACTGGCGGTCTATACAACGTCTATAAAGGAGAGAATACAAGAATTCGCTGTCATTTATAACGTAAACATCGTTGCAGGGACAATGCCGCTTGTTGACCCGGAAAATAAGCTGTTCAATGTTTCCTATTTGTGTCATAGAAACGGTAAAACCGATGAGTACCGAAAAATACATATCACGCCAAACGAGGTAAAATACTATGGAATGAGCGGTGGCGACTCGATAGAGGTGTTTGACACCGATTGCGGCAAAGTGGGATTATTAATTTGCTATGATGTGGAATTTCCCGAACTGAGCCGGATATTGGCCGATCAAGGTATGCAGATCCTCTTCGTACCGTTCCTTACCGACACGCAAAACGGTTACATCCGGGTGCGCCATTGTGCTCAGGCACGAGCTATAGAGAACGAGTGTTACGTGGCGATTGCCGGCGCCGTGGGCAACCTCCCGAAGGTAAACAATATGGATATCCAGTACGCGCAGTCGGCAGTTTTTACGCCGTCGGATTTTGCTTTTCCAAGCGACGCCATCAAAGCACAGGCTACGCCTAATGCGGAGATGGTTCTTCTAGCTGATGTGGACCTGTATTTCCTTCGCGAACTCCACGAATACGGCACCGTAAAAATTATGAAAGACCGCCGCAAGGATCTTTACGAAGTACGGCTGCTAAAGGGATGAGATGGAGAACAAACTTTCTGTTGTGGCGCTTGTTTAAACAAGAAAACTTGTCCCTATCACAATATGCTTAAACGGTTGTTACTCGTAGCTTTGCTAGCCCTACTGTTGAAGGATCTTTCGGCCCAAACGGAAATGGATACGCTTCACTATCGCAAAATTTATGCTGTCAGTGGGTTAGGGTGGGGGTTTTCCTTAGGGGAAACTTCTGATGTTTTACAACCCAAATTCTCGAACAATTTGGGGCTCGATATATCGTTAGTCAATCGCCATTATTTTATTTACCCGTCTATCGATTTTCTGACGTTCGAATACGATCAGAAGGAGGTGGATCCGGCTTATAATCATATGCTTGAAAAGGGTAGGAGCAACCTTTATATATTAAATCTAGCGGGAGGTGTCCGCAAGCAGTTCAATAAGTTGAATGTTTACGCGTTTGCCGGACCCGGGGTTGGGCTCCTGTCTGAACCACGCGCCGAAGTGAAGACAGTTCCCTCCAAGGTGACAATTAATACCGAGTACTATTTGACGCCCAGCGTTCGCGGCGGTATCGGCGCAGACTATAAACTGGGAGGCTTCTTTCTTTTTCTGGAGGCTGGCTGGCTCCACCCGTTCCGCAAAATGCAAAATCGTCCGGTGAACGTCGTCTCGCTGTTCGGTGGCCTCAAAACGGACATCACGGTCATTAAAGACAAGGTTGTGGAGTTTATCGGATTCGAAAAACGCTAGGGAATTATTGCACGCTCAACTCAACTACGGAGACGTCCAGCACGCTGAATAGTTTGTGTGAAGACTGCAAGGTCTCGTTGTTTTGAATCTCATCCAATATTCGCACGTCTACTCCCCTTTGCTTTACGATATCCAGTCTGCCGCCCAGGCAGGGGTAGCTCGCTTCGATATCGCCCCCATTGAAGTCCGTAATCGTAGCAAAGCCGTCGATACTATTATAAAAATTAGTCATACTAATTGGCATGAAATTGTTTTGCTTCCGAAGATCGTCCAGCGTCGACCCGACACGCAATCCTCCTGCTGTTTCATACGGACCGAAACTGTTACTAACGGCTAATTTCGTTATTGTTGCATATGGGGGTTCTGTCTCTGCCCAATATACCGTTATCTCCTTCGCTTCATCCGGAAAAACGCGTGTGATGTGAACTGTACTACCATCCACAAGCGCTGTACTGTCTTCCAATTTATTTGGTCCCACGACAGTCTCGAGATCGGCGCGTGTATGGCTCAGCCTTACCGGTCCAATGCCTTCACAGCTAATGGCGTTTACGTCAGCGGAAGATGCTCCTTCTTGGTCTTGCTGTTGCCCTTGTTGACAGCTTACTAGAAGCGCGATGCATGCTGCTAATATCGTTTTCTTCATCGTGAATCTCTGGTTTTAATAAGATATTTTTCGAAATTGATTAAATCAACCCAGGCTGTTCAGGTTATCCTTTAATAGCGCCAGCTTGGCTTCCGCATCTGCTTTTTTATTCCGTTCGTTAGCGACTATTTCAGGCTTTGCGTTTTGTACGAAGCGTTCATTGGATAATTTGGTGTCAACCGATTTTAAAAAACCTTGAAGGTATTCGATTTCCTTGTTAATGCGCAACCGCTCAGCACCAATATCGATATTCTCTGCAATTTCCACGTAGCATTCGTCTTTTCCCACCAAAAAGCTTGTAGTTCCCGCTGGCTTTTGCTCCGCAAAGCCAATGGATGAAACGTTAGCCATTTTTTGAATACACTCCGCATACTGAACATAATCAATATCTGACCGCTTATTGATCAACAGCGGTAACGGCGTTTTTGGTGATAATTGTTTTGCATTGCGCACGTTTCTAATTTCTGAAATAACTTGTTGCACGGTGGCAAACGCATCCAATACTCGGCCGTCGTGATCCCCGCCTTTGGGGTATGGCGCTACGATACAGCAGTCAAACTCGTCCCGCTGTCCAAAAAGCTCGTCGTGCCACAGCTCCTCACTGATGAAAGGCATAAAGGGATGGATGAGCTTTAAGAGCTCTGCGAAATAACTTTTGGTAGCCTCATAGGCAGTTTTGGCGATCGGCTGTTGGTACGCGGGTTTCACCAGTTCGAGATACCAAGCGCAAAAGTCATCCCAGATCAGCTTATAAGACGCCATCAGCGCATCCGATATGCGATAATGGGTGAAGTGGTCGTCAATTTCTGCGAGGGTTTGGTTAAACCGGTTCGCAAACCAACGATCGGCTTCCCGCTGAGCCGCCGTCGTCGGAATATCAGCCACCTCCCAGCCTTTAACCAGGCGGAAGGCGTTCCAGATCTTATTAGCAAAGTTTCGGCCTTGCTCGCAATACGCTTCATCAAACATCAGGTCATTTCCTGCCGGTGATGACAGTAACATGCCCACTCTCACGCCATCTGTACCATATCGTTCCATCAATTGGATGGGATCCGGAGAGTTTCCCAGCGACTTCGACATTTTTCGGCCCAGCTTGTCGCGTACGATGCCGGTGAGATAGACGTTGCGGAAAGGCGGATGGCCAGTGTATTCATGGCCAAAGACAATCATCCGTGCTACCCAGAAAAACAGGATTTCCGGCGCGGTTACGAGGTCGTTTGTTGGATAATAGTAGTTGATGTCCGGATTGTTGGGATCGGTGACACCGTCAAATACCGACATCGGCCACAGTCCAGACGAAAACCAGGTGTCCAATACATCGTCTTCCTGCCGAATGCCTGCAATTGACTTGCCTTCGGCTTCAAAGAGTGCTTTTGCCTCAGCTTCAGTCTTAGCGACCACCCATTCATTTTGATCGTTGTACCATGCCGGGATGCGTTGACCCCACCAAAGTTGACGACTAATCGTCCAGTCCTTGATGTTTTCCATCCAATGGCGGTAAGTACTGATAAACTTATCTGGAATAAGTTTTACGTCGCCGTTCAGCACATACTCCAGAGCTGGCTTGGCTAATTCCTGCATCCGGCAAAACCATTGCATAGAGAGCTTTGGCTCAATCGCCGCATCCGTGCGTTCTGAAAACCCGACCTGTGATTTATAAGGCTCGGTCTTTTCGAGATGTCCGGCTTCTTCCAATAGTTTGGCGACGGCTTTACGTGCCTTGAATCGGTCTTCGCCCACAAGTATGCCCGCTTTTTCATTAAGCGTGCCGTCGTCGTTGAGAATGTCGATGACTTCAAGGTTATGCTTTTGGCCCAACTCGTAGTCGTTTAGGTCGTGGGCCGGAGTCACTTTAAGACATCCCGTTCCAAATTCTATGTCCACATACTCGTCTTCGATAATCGGTATCTCGCGATTGATGAGCGGTACAAGCGCCTTTTTTCCTTTTAAGTAGTGGTACCTCTGGTCGTTTGGATTGATGCAAACTGCCGTATCCGCCATGATCGTTTCCGGTCGTGTCGTAGCGATTGTAAGATAGGACGGAGCATCCCCCTCAGCACCCTTAATGGCATATCGGACGTAATACAGGGTCTGGTCGACTTCTCGGCGAATCACCTCTTCATCCGAAAGGGCAGTGCGACCTTGAGGATCCCAGTTGACCATACGTACACCACGATAGATGTGGCCTTTGTGGTAGAGTCTGATAAACGTATCAATGACGGCATCGCTTAGCGCGGGATCCATCGTAAATTTCGTGCGTTCCCAGTCGCAGGACGCACCGAGTTTTTCGAGTTGTTTTAGAATAATCCCCCCGTATTTTTCCTTCCATTCCCAGGCATATTGGAGAAATTGCTCGCGCGTGAGGTCTTTCTTGCTGATCCCCCGCTCCTTCAGCATGGCGACAACTTTAGCCTCGGTGGCGATGGAGGCGTGGTCAGTTCCCGGTACCCAGCACGCGTTTTTACCCTGCATACGGGCGCGGCGAATCAGGACGTCCTGTATGGTGTTGTTGAGCATATGGCCCATGTGCAATACGCCCGTTACGTTGGGCGGAGGCATCACGATCGTATAGGGCTCACGGTCGTCGGGCACCGAACGGAAAAATCCTTTATCCATCCAATAGGTGTACCACTTTTCTTCTGCCTCCCTGGGGCTATATGTCTTCGCTAAACTCATGTAATTTTAATGAAATTGGGATGCAAAATTAGCGAATTTAGTGGAGATTTGTGCCTTACTCTTGATATTCTGTACTTTTGCCGCTATACTTATTGTGAATGATATATGTACTTTTTAGTGTATTGTGCAGCGTCACCGTGTCCGTCATCTTGAAGATGGCCAAGCGGTACGCGATTGACACCGTACAGATTATCGTCTGGAACTACCCTGTCGCCGTATGGTGCACTTGGTTTTTTCTGCGGCCTGATTGGACGAACAGCTCCTTATTGCAGGCCCCTATACTCTTGGTTAGCGGATTAGCGCTGCTGCTGCCCGGTGTATTTGTACTCCTAGCGGCCTCTATTCGGCATGCCGGCATCGTGCGTACGGAAGTAGCGCAGCGCCTCTCGCTGTTTATCGCTCTGATTGCAGCATTTTGGTTGTTCAATGAAACGCCTCACACCGGTAAACTCACGGGTGTGGTGGTAGGCATTACGGGCATACTCTGTTGCATAGGCTGGCATCGGCAACCGGGAGAACAGGCCGGATCTCTAACCTGGCTTTATCCTATGCTTGTGTTTGTTGGTTATGGCGTCATTGATATCCTTTTTAAACAGGTCGCTCAGCATACCGAGGTGTCTTACTCTTTATCTATGTTGATCGTCTTCGTGTTGGCTGCATGCGTGTCGTTTTGTTATCTCGCTTATCGACTTTTCGCAACCAAAAGTCGATTTTCGTTTCCGGCTGTCTGGTGGGGCTTAATACTGGGGGGATTCAATTTTGCCAATATCCTATTTTATATGCGCGCGCACCGTGCACTTCCCGAAAATCCTTCCATTGTTTTTACAGGTATGAATGTTGGCGTCATCGCCCTGGGCGCGGTCGTAGGAATCGCTGTTTTCAAAGAGAAATTGTCATTTACCAACAAAATAGGTATAATTTTGGCCGTTGTATCAGTATTGATTATTGCATATTCGTGAATTTATCTTCAGATTGTTATAAAACCATTAACGCTCCGGCCCAGGGAATATTTAAGGACAAGGGGAGTAAGTTCATTGCTTATGCTTATCCCATTCGAAGCGAGCACGATGCAAAGGAAAGACTTGCTACGGTAAAGGGTGAACACCCCAAGGCGCGTCACCATTGCTGGGCGTACCGCCTCACACCGGATGGCTTGGTATTCCGTATCAACGACGATGGCGAGCCTTCAGGTACTGCAGGAAGGCCGATTCTGAACACGCTGATGTCACTAGGTGTAACCAACATTATGGTAATTGTCGTCCGCTATTTTGGTGGTACATTGCTAGGTGTCCCCGGATTGATCAATGCGTACAAGACGGCCACCCAGGAAGTACTCTCCAATGCAGAAATTGTCGAACGTCAGGTGATGGGTCGCTACCGGATTTCATTCGAGTATGAACGAATGAACGACGTCATGCGAGTGGTGAAAGAAGAATCGTTAAGTGTGTTAAAACAGGATTTTGATACTCGGTGTACGCTGGAGTTGGAGATTCCGAAAGCAAATCAAAGTCGAGCGCTCGGAAAAATGGAGCAGTTAGAGGGGACAATGGTGGAGCATTTGGTAGAGTAACGCGGTTTGCCTATGTTTGGGTTTGCTAACCGAATACTGCAATGCAATCCTAAATGATAAAATTTCTCAGATACTGTTGGCCTCTGTTGGTCGCTACCACCTTGATTTATCTGCTCGATAATTCTTGGGGAGTTGTACCACCCCTGGGCAAGTTCTTTAGTCCGTTTCACGGGTATCTGCAAAACTCGGAAAGCGCCTTAACGCCGGAATATACCGATATTCGTCTAGAACGGCTAAAAGAGTCGGTGATCGTCCAGTATGACAATAACGCGGTGCCGCACATTTTTGCCAAAAACGATGACGATCTATATTTTGCTCAGGGGTATATCATCGCGCGTGACCGACTTTGGCAGATGGAGTTTTATACGCTGGTGGCCGCCGGACGACTTACTGAAGTGGTGGGCGAGGCGGCATTAGAATACGATCGATACAACAGGCGTCTTGGCATGGCCCGCTCAGCCGCCATCATCGCCGAAAACCTGAAAGCGGATAGTACAGCCTACCGGATGTTGGACGCATATGCCGCCGGCGTAAACGCCTACATCGACCAATTGCCCTATAAAGATTTGCCAATCGAGTATAAATTGCTAAACTATAGGCCCGAAAGGTGGAACCCTTACAAATCCATTCTAATGCTTATGAATATGCGCCATACGCTGAATGGCGGCAGTAATGATTACCGGTTGACCCGGGTACGGGCTAAGTACGGAGAGTCGGTGGTTATGGAGCTCTTTCCGGAATACCCCGCAGTGGAGTCGCCTATCATACCTGAAGGTTCAGACTGGGCCTTTTCTCCCGTGGCAATACCTGCCATCCCGGACCGCACCGCAGCAATGCCGGAAGGCGACCTATTTGCTTTTCGGGTGCCTGCACCAAACCCGGCTGTCGGCAGCAACAACTGGGCTATAGCGGGTCGCCGATCCGCTACCGGGCTGCCTATCTTAGCTAACGATCCCCACCTGCAGCTTACCCTTCCCTCCATCTGGTATCAGATGCAGCTATCGGCACCAGGCGTCAACGTATACGGTGTGGCGTTGCCCGGCACACCGGCCATTGTAATCGGTTTCAATAAAAACGTTGCTTGGGGCGTCACCAACGTCGGCTCTGATGTGATGGACTTTTATCGCATCCGTTTTCGTGACGGGTCTTTTCGAGAATATTGGCATGATGGGCAGTGGAAAGCTACGACACGTTACATAGAAACCTTCAAACTAAAAGGGAGTGGTACCATTAATGATACACTCTATTATACTCACCATGGGCCGGTTGTCTACCACGTGAAAGCAGCAACTAACTATGCGAGTAGCATACCCGCCGGCTATGCGATGCGATGGATCACGAATGAAACCGACGGCGCTGACATACGGACGTTTTACCACCTCAACAGGGCTAAAAATTATGATGACTATCGGAAAGCGCTCAACTACTTTACTGCGCCGGCACAAAACTTCATTTTTTCGAGTAATCAGGACGATATTGCCATCACTTCAAACGGCAAACTGCCGCTAAAATGGAAAGGACAAGGAAAATACCTTCTTGACGGGACATTAGCTACACACGACTGGCAAGGCTGGATCCCAACGCATCATAATCCGACGGTAAAGAACCCAGCGCGCGGGTTCGTGAGTTCCGCCAATCAATTTCCTGCGGATACCAGCTATCCCTACTACTTAGATTGGAAGTTTGCCCACTCAAGTCGCGCCCTCCGTATCAATGAACGCCTCGAGGCGCTGACGGGGGCAACGGCGGATAACCTCCGACTGCTTCAAAACGATAATTTCAACGTAGATGCTCAGCGCATACTTCCGCGGCTCCTAAATATCCTCTCATCGGTCGACTCGATTCGGCTGTTACCTGAATATAAAACGCTCCGCCGCTGGAATTATCGGAACGATGCCGGCGAGACGGGCGCCACTATATTTGAATACTGGATGCCTGAATTACAGCGTGCAATCTGGGATGATGAGTTCCCCATAGATAGTCAGTACCTCTACCCGAGTCTAGACAGGACCTTCACACTGCTCGAAAGCGAGCCAAATGCCGAGTGGTTTGATGACAGGCATACCAATGACTGCATCGAGTCTATTACCGATCAGGTTGCCGGAAGTTTTTTGGAATCACTGAATAAGCTAAGGGAAAGGCATGGAAGTCTGTCGGATACAAATTGGGCGTGGGCGAAGGTGAAGCAAACGCAAATCCGTCACCTGATTCCAAATTTTAGCTCTTTTGGCCTTCGAGGGATTGAAAATGGGGGCGGAGGGGGTGTCGTTAACGCAACGACGACAACCCATGGTCCGTCATGGCGCATGGTGGTTGAGCTGGATGCTGACTGGCCGAAGGCCTACGGGGTATATCCTGGTGGCCAGTCCGGCAACCCCGGGAGTAAGTACTACGATAACATGGTGAGACGCTGGGCCCGCGGTGAGCTGGACACACTGTTATTTTTAAAGGAGCCTCAAGCAGTTCGAAATGAGCTGCCCATACAGATAACCTTAAAACCAAAAACGCGATGATCCGGATGTACTTGTTTATTGTGATCGTGGGAACCTTAATGTTGCATTTTACCCCTTGGTGGTTTGTCGCGCCGGTTTGTTTCGCAGTCTGTTGTTGTAAAGCGCGCTCATGTCGTGCTGCCTTGTTGGCCTCTACAGTTGGCGGCATGTCCATATGGCTTGGCTATATCGTATACCTGAATAGCCAGGCATCTAGCGACCTTATCACAGCGCGTGTTGCCGGTGTTTTCCTGCCAGAGTCGATGAGGCATGCCTTGCCGGATAAGATCGCTATGGCCGCCTTCGCGGGGGCAATCGTAGGGGTGGTTTGCGGTTTTTCCGGGTTGGCGGGCGTGCAATTTCAGGAGTACCTAAGGCATCGGCAGCAGCCAATTCGCTAACCTTTCAGTACTTCAAACAACGCTTTTCCCTTTAACAGGCATTCATTGTACTCCTTGTCCGGATCTGAGTCTCCTGTAATGGCACCGCCAGTGTGAAAGGAAAGGTAGCCGCTTTTGGCGTTATACAGCATCGTGCGGATGACGACGTTAAAGTCGAAATCACCGTGTGGACTGAAATAGCCAACCGCACCCGAATAAACACCTCTTCGACTGTGTTCATATCGATCTATAAGTTTCATTGCACTGATCTTCGGCGCTCCGGTCATTGAACCTGGCGGGAAGGTATTTCGGATCGCTTCGGTGGCAGATATCCCGGCCCGTAAGTTGCAAGTAATGGTGGAAATCAGCTGGTGAACCTGTTTGAAACTGTAAACTTCCAGTAGTTCGGCCGCCTTTACAGATCCCGGCTCGGCGCTTCGTGTCAGGTCGTTTCGCACTAAATCGACAATCATGATATTTTCACTGACTTCCTTCGGGTTCGTCCGCAGGGCTTCTTTTAACCGTTGGTCCTCCGCCGAAGTATTTCCACGTGGTGCTGTACCTTTTATCGGTTGTGAAAGAAGGGTATTGCCGAACTTGGACAAAAATCGCTCCGGCGATGCGGACAGGATGTACTTGTCGCCACGTTTAAAAAAACAAGAAAACGGAGTGGGAGACAGTGAATTAAGTTTCCAGTAGGCGCCCAGTGGGTTCAGCGTGGCGCCTTCCGAGAAAAACTCTTGGCAAAGGTTCACCTCGTAGATATCGCCTTGTTGAATGTGTTGCTGGAGTGCCGTAAAAGCGTGGAAATAGGCCGATTGCGTCATTCGGTGTTGCAAATGGCCCTCGAAACATACCGGTGTGTCAATGACGTCCGTACCGATAATCTCGTGGTAGATCGTTTTGGGATCCGGGCCCTTAATCTCTACATGGTACTGGCTGATTAGTAGTATGAATTTTGGCACAAAGAAATACGCATCCGGCAATTCGGTCTGATCCGCATGGCGGGATTCCAGCGGTTCGATCTCGTTTTTTAGGTCGTAACCTAAAAAGCCTGGAACCCAAGTGTTGGGATGGCGATCGATAAATCCCTGCAGCTTTTTAAAGGTGTTGTTTCCGTCCGCCAGGAAGGATTCGGACGCGCCTGCAGCGAGAAACACCTCGATGCTACCGTACTTGTCACGATATCCATTTGAGTTAAGAAAACAGACGTCGTCATACTGGATGGCCCATTGCAGAGCCTTCTGAACGAACGTTTCATAATCGTCGAGGCCGTATGCAAGAGATACCATGGACGGTTAGCTCAATACCAGTGTCTGTTTCCTGTCCGGTCCGACCGACAGATACTTGATGGGTACACCCAGATGCTGTTCTAGATATTGGATATATGCCTGCAACGTTTCAGGTATCTGATCTTGGCGGGTAATTCCGCACAGGTCGTCATTCCAACCTGCCAGCTCTTCGTAGACCGGCTCAGGTTTTACGCTGACAATATCATAGGGCATGTAATCTATTTTTTCGCCGTTCTGGATATAATGAGTACATACATTGATGCGATCGAAACCGCTTAGGACGTCGGCTTTTGTCATCACCAGCTCCGTGACCCCGTTTAGCATAATAGCGTATTTCAATGCAGGGAGGTCAATCCAGCCGGTCCGTCGGGCGCGCCCGGTGGTTGCGCCAAATTCATGGCCCAATTGGCGCAGCTTTTCGCCGGTTTCATTTTCCAGTTCGGTAGGGAAGGGGCCTCCGCCCACGCGTGTACAGTACGCCTTGAAAATCCCGATTACTTGTCCTACCTTAGCAGGGGCAATACCGAGGCCTGTACATGCGCCCGCAGTGGTCGTGTTTGATGACGTGACAAAAGGATAAGATCCAAAGTCAATGTCGAGTAGAGTACCCTGCGCTCCTTCTGCCAATACCCGCTTCCCTTCTCTGAGATAGCGGTTTACCAGATGTTCACTGTCTACATGCGGGATGGTTTTCAAAAATTCGATCGCTTCCAGGAATGCCTGTTCGCGTTCGGAAAAATCAGGTATTTCGCCGTAATGGGTTAATATCGATTTATGTTTGTCGACCAATTTCTGGTAACGGTCCATAAAATCGGGTAGGGTGGTATCTCCCACGCGCAGACCATTGCGACCGGTTTTATCCATATATGTAGGACCGATACCTTTCAGTGTGGAACCGATCTTTCCTTCACCCATTTTACTTTCGGAGGCTGCATCGAGCAATTGGTGTGTCGGAAGTATCAGATGCGCCTTTCGTGCAATTACCAGTTTGCCTGTCGTGACCGGATCGAAGCCGTTTTGTTTCAGGGTATCCAATTCGCGCTTAAGAATAATGGGGTCGATGACCACGCCGTTTCCGATGAGGTTTAGCGTATTTGGATTAAATATGCCGGATGGAATCGTATTCAGTACATATTTTTGACCATCAAACTCCAACGTATGTCCCGCGTTTGGACCGCCCTGGAACCGGGCAATTAAATCGTATTCCGGACAAAGTACATCAACTATTTTACCCTTACCTTCGTCGCCCCATTGCAGGCCCAAAAGCACATCAACTTTCATAAGCTAAATCAGTGTTGAAAAAAATTGAATTTATTCATTTCGGTATCCCGAACTCGCAGCAAAGCTAACATAATTTTAATATTCTCCGAACCTTAAATCCAAATGCATGGGTTAGCCACCAACTGCGTGACTTACAGGGGAACAGCGGCGACGGGCTGCTGAGTTGACAGTTTTTTTGCCGAACAGTCGCTGCACACGCCGTAGAGGTTTAGGGAATGGTGTTTAATATCGAATTTCAGCAGGTCGCCCATCATACTTTGAATCTGATGGATCCGCGGGTCACAAAATTCCACCACCTTTCCGCACTCAATGCAGATGATGTGATCGTGTTGCTTGTACCCATATGATTTTTCAAACTGGGCCATGTTTTTTCCGAACTGATGTTTGGTCACCAAGTCACAGGAAACAAGCAGCTCCAGGGTATTGTAGACAGTCGCTCGGCTTACCCGGTATTTTTTATTCTTCATATGAATATACAACGACTCCACGTCGAAATGGTCGTTACGCGAGTAAATTTCCTCGAGAATCGCATAACGCTCCGGTGTTTTTCGGAGGCTCTTATTTTCCAAATAAGCCTCGAAAATTTTTTTCACTGTCTGGTAGTTTTCCGTGTGAGTCATCATCCGAACGATTAATATACAAAATTAGCTAAACTTCGGTTGATATGCAAGCTTGCTTGCGTCACATCAATACAAGTTTTTCCGTTAACGTTTACTCGCGCTTAGTCGGCTGATGGCTAATCGTGCGCCGCCAAGTTAGAAGCGATAACGTCATTGCGACTGCGTCGGAACGTTACAGTGAGTGCGCGACCTGAGGAATTTAGGCCTGCAGGTCCGCACAACAACGCCTTTTTTAGGCGACGACTACATTAACGGTTCCAGAAAGGTGGTGGCTCTATTCCGAGTGTGCGTAGGTACACATAGCCCTGTCCGCGGTGGTGGACCTCATTGTCAATAAAGTAAAGAAGGTGCCACCAAATCGGACCTTCCCACTGGCCGAAAGCATTGTCAGTCTCCTGAAATCGCTCCGGCTTTGCCTCGACCCAAATGTTGTTGATGTACCCGGTGCTCCAATCCCACAGTTTAAGGACGTCTTGTTTAGTGCGTGGATCGGGGTTTACGTCCACACCTTCAGTGAGTGTCAGAAGTTCTTTCCACTCTCCCGTGGCTATTCCATGGGCGCCGGTGGCTGCCATCCGGTTTAGTTCCATCGCAAGCTCTCCAAACGTTCGCATTCCGCCGAGGGCGTAGCTAAACAATTGGTCTTCCGGAAAGGCATCAATCACCCGGCGGGTGAGACCGCGATGGCCCTGCCAATGGGCCAGTGCCTGGCTAGGTGTGATTACGGGTGCAGCAGAAACTTTTTGTTGTTCCATAATTAAATTATTTAAGTTATGAAACAAAGAAAAGCGCGTGCACTGACAGCCCTATGGCAGTGCCGTTTTGAACAAAGGAGACGTTGATAACTTCTCCATAGAGTGGACTTTTTCAGGATGCTTTTCAGCGTAGCTACTGATCAGCTGCATCATGTAATGTGTGCTGGCGTATCGAACGAGCGATGCCTTGAGTTCTTCGGCGTTGGCGGGGCCGTCCCCGTCTACAGCAACGTATCCCATGCCGTATAAGCTGCCATTTTCTACCCATATACAACTCATCTCCCGTTCTTCGCGACCGCGATCGGCAATGATATAGCTCGCTGAGCGTTGGTTGAGTGTCTCCAATGCCCTTCGGAGTAACAAATTGTGTTCCTCTGGAGATCGTCGGCGTAGTGTCATGTCGCAATCGACTCTCGGCGTCTCCTGCCCGCCAAATGAGCAAAAACGCGTTTCCAGATCAAATTCTTTAATCAGCGCATGGAGCAAACGCACGGCATCGAGATGCCTATGAAATACCTGGGCGCAGGTCTGGTACTTTCCGTATTTCCCAATGGCCAGTCTAATATATCCCTGTTGGTCTTCGTATACATACAGCGCATATTTCGGCTCGAAACGCTTGAGCGCCAAGTTATAAGCGGGCCAGAGCCGTTTGATTTCCGCTGCCTCCAGCAACAGAGCCATTAGCTCGGTGCCGCATCGTTCGTATGTGACGGAATGAATATGACGCAGGAAATGTTGCCTTTGCGGGTTGGGATTATGTCCGCTGAAATGGGAAGCCACCCTGTTCCGGATGTTATTGGCCTTGCCCACGTAGATGACTTTTCCATGGCTATCTTTGAAATAATAGACGCCGGGGCTGCCGGGCAGACTATCAAATTGTTCTTTAGGAAGGTGGGGTGGCAGCTGTTGATGCTTGGATGTTTTCCGAAGCATGTCGGCACACACGCCCTGTGTATCCCATTCCAGCAGTTTAGAAAAAAGGATGGCGGTCGCCTGCGCGTCGCCTCCCGCGCGATGACGGCTGACTATCGGTATGCCCATTGAATCGCACAATCGACCTAGGCTGTACGATGGTAGACCCGGCCGGATTTTCCGACTCATCCTGACCGTACAAAGCTTGGCCGCAATAAAGGAATACCCAGCCCGTTCCAGATAGTGCTTTATAAATGAATAATCAAAGTTCACATGATGGGCAACGAAGATACGCCCATTAAGCAACTCAAAGACCCGTTTTGCAAGCTCACCGAATGTCGGCGCGCTTCTGACCATCTGATCGTCGATACCGGTCAGTGCCTGTATATGTTTGGGGATGGGCATCTGCGGATTTATGAGCGATTCAAAGCGATCAACCACCTTCAAACCATCATGGATAAGAATAGCGATTTCGGTGATCCCGCTTCCCGATGCGTGCCCACCCGTTGTTTCAATATCTACAATGGCGTATTGGAGGGCATTAGCCTTGGATATTGCCTCGCTTTGCTTCATATGAATTGGGTAGACTGGCAAATATACTAAAATAATTAGTTTACTGGGTAGAGTTCCCACGCTTCTAGCATTTCCTTCCATCGGTCGTCGCATGCTATGGCGCTCCTTAGGATTTCGTGAAACTCAATGTGGTGGATCTTTATCCTGCATAGGCGGTGCTTCTAAAGGCGTAAAATGGCTATGGAATGACCGTGGACCTACGGTGTGTTCTCATAGTTTTTCTGTATATTGGCGTTGGCAATTAAACCTAAATGCTTATGAATTTTTCATCCCTGAAAAAATTTATTGCGGAGATTCTAATCGGTCTGGCGTTCCTCATGGAGGCTGGTTATTGTCAGCAGCAAACCATCCCGAAGATTCAAGAGGCCTTGGATTCGCTCCAGCTCACCAGGCCCCTTGAAAAACTATACGTGCACCTCGATAAGTCGGATTACCTGCTAGGTGATACTATCTGGTATAAAGCCTACGTAATGGACGGCGTCACGGGAGGGTTTTCACCAATGAGCGGTGTAGTATATGTAGAGTTGATCGACGGTGAGGGGAACCTTGTCCAGCGATCACGACAGGTGTTGGTCGCCGCTTCTACGCACGGTGAATTTGTTCTCGATCCCACGGTGGTAAAGCCGGGAAGGTTTCAGCTAAGGGCCTATACGCGCTGGTTGCAAAACTTTGGTGCCGACTATTTCTATCAGCGGGCTGTCCAGGTATCTGGAGATTATTTTCAGGAATGGACGGTTGACTTGGCGCCTGTCGCGATCATGGACACGTTGGGTAATCGGAAGGTGTCAGTAGCATTGGGGTTGAATGAAATCGATGGCCGGCGCGTGGCAGTGCAACCCGTCACGGTTGAGCTCGTGCACCGCGGCAAGGCGATCGCGCAGCTTCGAAAAGTTATAGATACCTTAGGACGGCTGGAAATCTTGTTCGAACTCCCGGCACGGCGAGCCGTTGAAGACTTGGAAATGGTGGTCCGGACGGAGGATATCGAGAAAGTCCGGTTTCCCTTGCGGGACGGACTTCCCGCTAAAGGATATGACGTACAGTTCTTGCCCGAAAGTGGGCAATGGCTCCCGAACATGCCTGCTTAATGGGCGTCAAAGCAATAAACAAGTACGGAATAGGGGTAAATATTACCGGAATCGTGCTGGATGCCGCCGGTGTGGAAATCACGCGGTTCAATTGCACCCACAAGGGGATGGGGCGGCTCGCACTTCCGCCACTTCCGATAGGCCATTATTCGGCACGCATTACTTTTCCGGATGGTTCTATGCACAGCTATCCATTACCTGCGACCACCTCGAACGGTGTAGTATTGCACTATGACGATGAGCAAGGGCGTAAAGGTCACATTCCGCTTCAACTCTCGCTGCCGCCGGCGTTCCGCCACGCTACACTGTTGCTGATCGGTCAGTCACGCGGCACGTTGCATTATGGTGCTGTCATAAACGCGAAAGACAGCGTGGTGACCACGCGTATCCGGCGCGATTTCTTTCCCGACGGAATAATCAACTTCGCTGTGTTGGACGATGAGGGACGTCCGTTAGCGTCGCGCTTGATATACAACAATCGTGGGCGTAATCGACTGAATATATCGGTGACTCCCCATCGGCCGCACTACGGTCTGCGAGACAGTATCGCGCTGGAAATAAAAGTCTCCGACACCCTGGGGCGCCCGGTGCAGGGTAATTTCTCTTTGGTTGTGACAGATGACAGCAAATATCAGCCCGACGCGTGGGGTGTAAATATTTACAATCACTATTTCCTGTCTTCAGACTTGAAGGGTCAAGTGGAAGATCCTGGATTTTATTTTTCAGATAATCCCGAGGCATCCATTGCACTGGACAATCTGATGCTTACGCAGGGATGGGTGAAATATGACCAGTCTTTGTTAGCGGAGATCACGAACCTACGCTATGCCGCTGAACCAAGCTTTACGATTGCCGGTACGGTAGCCAATGTGCTGGGGAAAGAACTGGGTAACGCTCGGGTGACGATGCTTGGCATGGATAACACACCGTTTTTTGCGGATACGCAGACGGACGAACATGGACGTTTTGTATTTCGCGACATCCCTGCCTTTGATACGGCGGGATTTGTTATCCAAGCGCGGAATAGACGGGACAAAAGTGTCAACGTGGGCGTTAACTTAGACATCGATACGGACCCGCCGGGGCTACCGACGGTTGGAAGGATCGTTGGCCAACACACTTGGTTCGTCAACCTCGACACCGCGCTGCGGAGACGCCTTGTGGATCATCGAGGGTACCTGGAGCGCCACGTAGGCGGCAGCCCCGATAGTCTGCGGTCTATATTGTTACAGGAAGTGACGGTCACCGGTAAAAAGGTAGTGCACGGTTCGAAAAATCTCAATGGCCCTGGCGCTTCGGACCAAACGCTTGGCGAAGAGGAATTACTGGCGCTAGCCGAAAAATCACTTTTGCAAATTTTGCATGAGAAGATCGACGGATTCAGAATGGGGCGGTTTCCTCCGGGAATACATGGCAAGCCTGAGTTTATGGTAAAGGACAAAAAGGCCGGACTTATCTTTGATGGCATGGATCTGGAATTTTTCTACGATTCGACGCAGGCCACCTCGGAACGCTACCATATGGAATTCATGCAAAGTTATCTTGAGCAATATACCGGCGAAGATCTAAAGGGTGTTGAGATCATGTATTCCATGCAGTACAGCGGCAGGTATAATCATAAGCACCTCTCATCTGAGGAGATCTTGGCACGGATGGGCACTGCAACCGTCTATATCGAGATTACCACGCGCAGCGGGAAAGGCCCTTTTATGCGCAAAACACCGGGTGTCGTACACTTTCGGCCAATGCCCTTCACCTGGCCGCGTGAGTTTTACCGTCCTCGCTACCCAGTTGACTGTAAAACTTCAGGCATTCCCGACCTGCGTACCACCATTCATTGGGCGCCGATGCTATTTACGGATGAAAACGGGAAAGCTTCGGTGTCGTTCTACGCGTCTGATCGTGCCGGTTCCTACTCGGTTCGTATGGACGGAATGGATGGGCAGGGCAACTTTGGTACGATCAATGAGCGAATCATGATCCTGCCTGATAGCCCCCAGGAGCACCTTGCTGAGGAATCCCTTTACTGATAGCCCAGCAGCCGTAGTACTTGCTTGCTGTTTTGTTCTTCACCAAAGACCTCAAAGTTGAATGTTTCGTCACGGTTCCGTCGTACCAATACATGTTTCGGTGAGGGGAGGAGACAGTGGTGGATGCCGCCGTAGCCACTTAGCACCTCTTGGTAGGCGCCGGTATGGAAAAAGCCCAGATACTGCAGTTTTCGCGTCTTCGGCATGAATACACTATTGATATGGGCTTCCTGGCTGTAATAATCCTGTCCGTCGCAGGTGATTCCACCTAGGTTAACCCGCTCATATTCTGAATCCCAGTTGTTTATCGGTAATAGGATATACTTCTGGTTCAAGGCCCATACATCGGGTAGATTGGTGATGAAAGATCCGTCCAACATTAGCCATTTCTCGCGATCATTTTGCTGTTTGCGCCCGATTACCTTATACAATATTCCCGAAGCTTCGGCCACGGTATATTTGCCGAATTCGGTAATGATATCCGGTTCCATTACTTCGTGCACAGCGCAGATCTGCTTGATCCGGTTTACGATTTCGTTGACCATGTACTCATAGTCGAAGTCGTGCACGAGGGAATCTTTGAATGGCATACCCCCTCCGATGTCAAGGGTGTCAAGATCGGGGTTGATCTTCTTGAATTTGCAGTACAGCGTGACGTACTTTTCGAGTTCTGTCCAATAGTAAGGCGTGTCTGAAATACCCGAGTTGATGAAGAAGTGCAGCAGCTTGACCTTGAAATTCGGATTGGTAACGATCTTGCTGTTGTAGAAGTCAAGGACATCCTCCAGACGAATGCCCAGCCGCGAGGTGTAAAACGGAGAGTCAGGCTGCTCTTCTGCGGCAATCCGAATGCCCAGATTACATGGCTCTTCGAGCTCCACCTCGTCATCATACAGGTTGAATTCTTCCTTGTTGTCGAGCACTGGAATGATGTTTTTATAACCATCGTGCAGCATATCGATGATATACTGTTTGTACTGGTAGGTTTTGAATCCATTGCAGATAACCGTGATGTCTTTGGTGACGATGCCCTTTTTCTCCATGGCATCGATCATGGGCATATCGAAGGCCGAGGAAGTTTCCAAGTGGATGTCGTTTTTCAATGCCTCCTCGACCACATGGCGGAAATGCGAGCTTTTCGTACAGTAGCAGTATTTATAAGAGCCTCGATAATTGTGCTTAAGAATGGCGGTTTGAAAGAGGATTTTTGCCTGTTGGATTTTCTTGCTAATGATCGGTAAATACGTAAACCTCAGGGGCGTGCCATACGTTTCGATCATCTCCATGAGATTCAAATCATGAAAATACAATTCATCGTCTATGATTTCGAATCCGTCTTGTGGGAAGCCCACGCTTAGGTCAAGAAATTCCTGATAGCTCTGCATTTTTTTATATTTTTGGCAAAGATATACTTTCGGCACGAAACGCAAGATATCGGTGATATAAATATGCGATTTGCGTGACGTAGAGTAATACATTAATGCTTAACTACTTACATGTCCCACACAATAGAAGAACAACTGATCCATCACACCAAGCAAGCGGTTAAGACGTTATTTGGCGGAGATTTGCCGGAAAATCAGATTACCTTACAGGAAACGAGAAAAGAGTTTGAAGGACAATTGACTGTCGTGGTTTTCCCCATCGTCCGGTTTTCCAAGAAATCCCCAGAAGCCACGGGCGATGCGCTAGGCCAATATTTGCAACAGCAGATCCCTGAAATAACCGCTTTTAATACAATTAAAGGGTTTTTGAATATCAGCCTCTCCGATCGATACTGGGCTACTTTATTCACAACGCAAATAGCAGCCGAAGGTTTTGGAAGATTTCCGTCCAACGGCAGGAAGCTGCTTGTAGAGTATTCGTCCCCAAATACAAATAAGCCGCTCCACCTCGGACATATCCGCAACAATCTGTTAGGTTATGCTGTGGCTGAAATACTAAAAGCGTATGGTTATGAAGTGATTAAGGCTAATCTGGTAAACGATCGTGGTATCCATATTTGCAAGTCTATGCTGGCGTGGCAGCGTTGGGGAAAGGGCGAGACGCCGGAAACCAATGCGCTTAAAGGTGATCATCTGGTAGGCAAATACTACGTGATGTTTGATCAAGCCTATAAAAAAGAAGTTGATGAACTGATGGTACAGGGTCAGTCTGAAAACGAAGCCAAAAAGAATGCACCGCTTATCCGTGAGGCCCAGCATCTGTTGCAACGATGGGAGGCGGGAGACCCAGCGGTGATTGAGCTTTGGAAGACGATGAATGGGTGGGTGTATAGTGGCTTCGAGCAAACGTATAATCGTCTTGGCGTCGATTTCGATAAATATTATTACGAGTCGGACACCTACCTTCTGGGTAAAGATTTGATTAAGGAAGGATTAGACAAGGGCATGTTTTTCAAGAAGGAGGACAACTCAGTTTGGATCGACCTGACCGAGGAGGGGCTGGATGAAAAACTCGTGCTCCGTGGCGATGGGACATCGGTTTACATCACCCAGGACTTGGGCACTGCCCAGCTAAAATACAACGACTTCGGCGCAGATGAGTCGATCTATGTCGTGGGGAACGAACAAGATTATCACTTTAAGGTATTGTTTCTAATTCTTGAGAAACTTGGAAAACCATGGGCAAATGGACTTTTCCATCTGTCCTATGGCATGGTGGATTTGCCTTCCGGAAAGATGAAATCCCGCGAGGGAACCGTGGTGGATGCAGACGACCTGATGGATGAGATGGAGGAGACCGCACGCAAACGTACCGAAGAACTAGGCAAGACCGAAGGATTGAGTACTGTGGAAAAAGACCACCTGTATCACATCATCGGTATGGGTGCACTAAAATACTTCCTCCTCAAGGTGGAACCGAAAAAGCGGTTGCTTTTTGATCCCAATGAGTCGATCGACTTTCAGGGACATACCGGACCCTTTATTCAGTATACCCATGCCCGGATTAAATCGGTGCTGGCAAAGGGCGGCCACAAGGATCAGGAGACAAAAGTATTGCCTGCTTCATTGGCGCCAAGTGAGCGCGACCTTATCCAAGCTTTAGGGAACTATCCAGCTGTCATCGAAGCTTCGGCCCGAGAGTTCAGTCCGGCGCAACTGGCAAATTACGTTTACGAAGTCGCCAAGCAATACAATAAGTTTTATCACGAGGAACCTATACTTAAAGCTGAAGACACCATCGTCAGGAGCTTTCGACTGAACCTTTCAGCCGCTACGGCCCGTATCGTTGCAGATGGCATGAAGTTGCTGGGGATCGATGTGCCTGAACGAATGTGATGGGTGGCCAAGGTGAGATAAATGTTGGGTTGATTGGCTTTGGTATGGCCGGTCAGGTCTTTCACGCGCCGGTGATCACTGCGGTGGATGGATTGCGATTGCATAAAGTAACCGCAAGAAAGTCGAGCCAACAGCAAAAGTTGCGGACAAGATACCCTCAGGCGGTCGGCGCGACTGACGCCCGCGAAATTTTACTGGCCAACGACATTGATCTCGTGGTGATAGCCACGTCCAACGATGCCCATTACGACTTGACAAAAGCGGCTTTAAATGCGGGTAAGCACGTCGTGGTGGAGAAGCCGTTCACTAATACTGTAACTGAGGCGGATGAGCTGATTGCTTTGGCTGACAGGCAGAAACGTATATTGACCGTACATCACAACGCCAGATGGAACAGCGACTTCCTGACGGTGAAGCGGGTAATAGCGAGTGGTCGACTGGGCGCTTTGGTATCCTTTGAAGCGCGGTACGATCGTTTTCGTGCCACGTTGAAAGAAAACGCCTGGAGGGAGTTGGGTTTGCCGGGATCTGGGATTCTGTACGACTTGGGTGCGCATCTGATCGATCAGTCTATGCAGCTCTTTGGACAGCCAACGGCGGTCAATGCTGACCTTCGCCGCCAACGTCCCGGTGCGCAGGCCGTGGATGATTTTGAACTGATTCTTCACTATCCGAATCTGAAGGTTTCTCTCAAGGGCTCTATGTTGGTCAAAGAACCGTCGCCAAGATATGCACTGTATGGCCTACAGGGCGCTTTCGTGAAATATGGTATAGATCCGCAGGAGGAGGCGTTAAAGGCTGGAGAATCTCCACGAAATAATCCGGAATGGGGTAAAGAGCCGGACGCCATCCGTGGCAAGCTCAATGTCTTTGAAAATGGGATAGATCATATTGCGTACCTACAGAGTGAACGGGGGGATTATCCCGCCTTTTATCGAAATGTAAGAGATGCTATCCGGGGAGATAAGCCCTTGATTATTAATGCGAAAGAGGCAAGAGATGTGATCCGGATCATTGAGTTGGCAGAACAAAGCTGGTTGGAAAAGCGCACTGTTTTTCTTCATTAACGAATTTTTGTTGGATTGCTAAAACGGTTTATTATATTTGGCCGATCGCAAGAACCAATTATTCCGAAACATAAACACCATGGATAATAACACGACAACACAAGCTGCTGTGAAGCAAGTTGAAGCAAATTTGACCGAGCGCCGATATTGGGTGGTGTTTGGATTTGTTACCCTACTTTTTATGCTGTGGGGAATAGCCATCACCATGGGAGATGTGCTGAACAAGCACTTCCAGAATGTATTGGGCGTTTCGAAAGCGGAGTCGGGACTGGTACAGTTTTCTATTTTCGGGGCCTACGCCGTCATGGGTATTCCAGCGGGAATCTTTATGAAGCGGTTTGGTTATAAAAACGGCGTACTTCTTGGCCTTTCGCTATATGCTATTGGCGCATTTCTTTTCGTACCAGCCGCTAATGCCGAATCCTTCGGTTTCTTTCGCATTGCCCTATTTGTACTGGCCTGCGGACTGGCTACCCTTGAAACAGTCGCCCATCCGTTTGTGGCAGCGCTAGGCAAACAAGCATCCAGCGACCGGCGGATCAACTTCGCACAGTCGTTTAACGGCCTCGGAACTATCATCGGCCCACTGCTGGGAAGCTATTTTATTCTTAGTGGAAATATCGGTGAATCGGGTAGCCTGTCTTCTGTAAAGATGCTCTATATCGGTATTGGAGTGGCCATAGCTTTGGTTGCCGTTGCATTCGCCTTCCTTAGAGTACCGGCAATCGCCCATGATGCCGACGCCGGGGACCAACCGGCCGCTGCTGTGGTAAATCCACCAAAGCGATTGTTTCAACGCCGTCACTTTAAGTGGGCAATCGTAGCCCAATTTTTTAATGCAGCCGCACAGGGTGGGACCTGGGCATTCTTTATCAACTATGGCCACGAAAAACTCGGCTTTTCAGACGAATTGGCCGGTTATTATTTTGCGCTGAGCATGGTGATGATGACTATCGGCAGGTTTGTTGGCACGGCATTGATGCGGTATGTTGCGCCCAACAAGCTGCTCGCAACGTTCGCTGCCTGTAATATCGTGATGTGTCTGATTATTGGACAAAGCTTGGGGTGGCCATCTTTTATCGCGCTGCTGATGCTCAATTTCTTCTTCAGCATTATGTTTCCAACCATTTTCAGCTTAGGCCTTAAGAATCTTGGTGTGCATACCCAGCAGGCATCGTCGTTTATCGTGATGGGCGTTGTGGGAGCAGCTATATTCCCGTTTTTTATGGGAAGAGTGGCCGACTACGATGTGGCAGTGGCGTACTACTTACCAATCGTCTGCTACTTGGTTATCTTCCTGTTCGGCGCGAAGTTTTACAAGACCAGATAGTCCCAAACAATGCGGATGTGTGGGGGCATTTGTATAGTTTTTAAGACATATCAAACAAAAAGTCTATCTTTGTGGTAATAAGACAAACTTGTTCTATCGCTTCGGCTTAAGCCGGGGAGGAAAGTCCGGACAACACAGGGCGCCCCGCTTCCTAACGGGAAGGACTCCGACGTGAGTCGGGGTACGGAAAGTGCCACAGAAAACAAACCGCTCCGGTATGGAGTAAGGGTGAAAACGTGGGGTAAGAGCCCACGGCTTTGCGTGGTGACACGCATCGCGGTAAACCCCGGGGGTTGCAAGGCTAAATAGGTTGCGGATTTCAGGGAGTTGCCCGCTTCCAGCCGCCGATTGGCGGGACCGCAATGGGTAAGCTGCTGGAGCTTGCCAGTGATGGCAAGCCAAGATAAATGATAGAAGTCCACCTCGGTGGAAACAGAATCCGGCTTATAGGGTTTGTTTTTAAATTTCCTGTGTTGCATGCAGCGTATTGGGACATCGAAATCGCAATACGCTGTATGCGATATGGGTAAACAGCTTCACACGCTGCCAATACTTAATAAGCAATATAAACGACAATGACTACCATACTGATTATAGACGACGAGCGGGCTATCCGAAGCACCTTACGGGAAATTCTTGAATACGAAGATTATAAAGTAATCGATACCGATAATGGAATTGATGGTCTGGAAGTCGTCAAAAAGGAAGATATTGATTTGGTGCTGTGTGACATCAAGATGAGCAAAATGGACGGTATGGAGGTGTTGACAGAAGCCCTTGCAATCAAACCCGACCTGCCTTTCATTATGATATCCGGCCATGGCACAATCGAAACTGCGGTGGAGGCCAGCAAGAAGGGCGCCTATGACTTTATCTCAAAACCACCCGATTTGAATCGTCTGCTGATCACGGTACGTAATGCGCTGGAGCGCCGTACGCTGGTGACGGAAACAAAAGTGTTGAAGCGAAAAGTGAGCAAAACACGGGATATTCTGGGTGAGTCGGAGGCTGTATTGCGCATTAAGGATACCATCGAACGGGTAGCCCCCACGGATGCACGGGTCTTGATTACAGGTGCAAACGGAAGTGGAAAAGAGCTCGTTGCCCGGTGGCTGCATGAAAAGTCGGGTCGCGCGAACGCTCCGCTTATTGAGGTGAATTGTGCCGCTATTCCGTCTGAACTGATCGAAAGCGAATTGTTCGGACACGAAAAAGGTTCTTTTACCTCTGCGGTGAAGCAACGTATTGGCAAATTTGAGCAGGCGCATAACGGCACGCTGTTTTTGGATGAGATCGGAGATATGAGCCTTTCCGCACAGGCGAAAGTGTTACGGGCACTGCAGGAAAACAAGATTACCCGTGTGGGTGGGGAAAAGGAAATTTCCGTCAACGTACGTGTGATCGCCGCAACCAATAAAGACTTACTAAAAGAGATCGATGCCGGAAACTTTCGGATGGACCTTTATCACCGCCTCAGCGTTATACTCATCCATGTTCCGCCTTTGACGGAACGCAAATCGGACATCCCTGTGCTGGCTCAGCATTTCTGTGAAGAGATATGTTCAGAATACAGTATACCCGAAAAGAAAATCACTGAAGAAGCGATTAAGGTATTACAGGGACTTCCGTGGACAGGCAACATCCGTGAGTTGCGTAACATGGTCGAACGCTTGATTATTTTAAGTGACAAGTCAATCACGGATAAGGACGTATATGCGTTCGCTAATCCCGGAGCGTTTGCAACACCACAACACGTGCAATCCGTTCCTGTGGCTGCTGAACCCATGCCTGTACCACCACAACAGGTAACCAACGGAGTTCCCGTCAACTACGATGACTTCAGTTCGTTCCAGGATTTCAAAGATTACGTAGAAAAAGAGTATATCAAATATAAATTGGAAAAGAATGCCTGGAATGTGTCGAAAACGGCTGATGAGATCGATATCCAACGCAGCCACCTTTATAGTAAAATTGAGAAATTTGGTCTGAAAAGAGAGTCGTAACAACGGGATAATTATTCGTTAAATTTCCGGTGCTGTTTGCGAAGCAGGATCACGGCGGCTACAATCAGTATAGCGGCGCCCATAGCAATGTATCCATAAGTAGACCAAGCCGTTTCGTGGACCTCGGACGCTACGCTATCCGATTGGCCGCCGGCAAAAACAAAACCGCTTGCAAACACAGAAAAAAAAGCAAATAACTTACGCATAGTGTTCGTTGTATAATCTTCCAATATACAACTATTAATGCACAAGTAGCCGTTATGTTTTTATTTTTCCAAACTTGTGGCGCCTTTTAATCCGTTCCACGGCCCCAAAGCGAAAACGTTTCAGGAGCTAAGAAAGTAGGTCTTAAAAAGGCCTTAAAAACCCGCGGTTACGATGATAATTCGGCAATAAAAGCGCGGTTTTGGAGAATCAGCTCCCGGTTTGTCAGTATGTTCCGCAAATTGACCTGACCAATCACGTATTTAAAATCTTCCGCATAATACCGCTCGGTAATGACCGAGAAACCAAGCCGCTCGACAAGTTCTTCGTGGTTATATCGGAGGTATACCACAATTTCCCAATCGACGCTGTACTTTAGTTCGTCGGATTGCAGGTGTTTTTTATATTCATACCTGTAGCCATATCGCAGGGCCGCGATGTCCGACAATACGGCGGATCCGGTAGGATGACCACCCGCCCCCTTGCCATAAAAAAATTGTTCATCGGCAAAGGCGGCCTTGACCAGTACGCCATTATTTTCGTTTTCCACGTTAAACAAGATGTTGTCCCGGCCAACGAACCTCGGCATGACGTAAAGGACTACGGACCGATTATCGATTTCACGCGCTGTTGGCACCAGCTTTATCCGCAAGTCTTTTTCCCGCGCAAATTGAACGTCTGAGGCGGCAAGGGTATCAATGCCGATGTTTAAAACCTGTATCGGATCTGTATACAGGCCATATGCATGTGAGGCTACGATTGCCAACTTGTATTTTGCGTCGTATCCGCCGACATCCAAGGTGGGGTCGGTCTCCGCAAATCCAAGGTCTTGTGCTTGGCGCAATGCAGCTGTGTAATCAAGATCCTCGTTGAAAATCTTAGAAAGTATATAATTGGAGGAACCGTTGAAGATGCCGCTGACGGAATGGAGCAGCTCATTGTCGTAATATTCTTCTAAATTTCGGATAATCGGAATACTGCCGCATACTGCGCCTTCATAAAGAAGGCTGGTGCCGTGCTGCTCTTGAATCTCGATCAATGTGGACAAATGCGAGGCAATCATTTTTTTATTGGCGGAAACTACGTTTTTTCCGGAAGTTAAAGCACGTGACACGATTTCAAAGGCTGCATCTGCATCATCAATCAGTTCGACTATCGTGTCGATCTCGGGATCAGCCAATACAGTCTCCGGATCCGTTGTGAACAGCTCGGCCGGCAGCGTCCTCTTTTTGTCGGGATGCTTGATTACAAAACGCTTAATGGTCAGGCTGAGGTTCTTTGTTTTGATAATGTCATATAATCCTTGCCCCACTACTCCAAATCCGAAAAATCCCAGGGTTAGTTTTTTGCTCATCTGATGTGTTTGGTACCGTTTTTTAGTTAGAGGTCTCGATAAGTATTACTTAATGATTGTTTAGGCAAAACAGGGATCGGTAAGGTACGTCATCGCCAACCCCCATCGTGAAGAAATATGGGTCGACGGCAAAATAATTTTTCGCAAAGTTATCTCGCAGTCGACTCACATTTCCTGATTTATTGCCAGCAACGGCCGACAATGATGACTCTTTGAGGCGTTCTGCCTATTTAATTTTATCGAACGCTTGTTGAAGATCTGCTTTAATGTCTTCGATATGTTCAATACCGACTGACAGTCGGAGTTCACCCGGATATACGCCCGCATCCCGTTGTGCTTGGTCACTTAACTGTTGGTGTGTCGTAGCGGCAGGGTGAATAATCAGGGATTTCGTGTCGCCCACATTGGCAAGGTGACTGATTAGTTGCAAATTATCAATAAGTGCGTTTGCTTTTTCGGCGCCGCCTTTGATGGTAAACGATAAAACGCTACCAAAGCCATTTTTTAGATACTTTTGTGCATTGGCGTGATGCGGACTGCTTTTCAAGCCCGGATAATTCACCTTCTCAACGGCCTCGTGATTTTCCAGCCAATGCGCAATTTCCAACGCATTATCGACATGCCGTTGTACACGTAACGATAAGGTTTCCAGGCCTTGTAGTAATAAAAAGGCGTTGAATGGAGATAGTGCCGGACCGTAGTCACGGAGACCTTCAACCCGTGCGCGAATGATGAATTGGATATTGCCAAGCGGACTGTTTATACCAAATACGTCGCTGAACACCAATCCATGGTAGCCTTCTGAGGGCTCACTAAACTGCTTGAACTTGCCGTTCCCCCAGTTGTAATTGCCGCCGTCAACAATGACGCCGCCGATGCTTGTGCCGTGGCCACCGATCCATTTTGTAGCCGATTCCACAACGATGTGGGCACCGTGTTCGAGCGGTCGGAAGAGGTATCCTGCAGCGCCAAACGTATTATCAACGATTAGAGGTAGGTCGTATTTCTTTGCGATGGCCGATATCCGTTCGAAATCAGGTATGCTGTAGCTGGGATTGCCAATGGTCTCTACGTAGATCGCCTTGGTGTTTTCATCTATTGCGGCTTCTATATTCTCCGGACTATCGTTTTTTGCGAAGCGCGCTTCGATACCGAGCCGTTTGAAAGACACTTTGAACTGGTTATAGGTGCCGCCGTATAGGCTGGATGCAGTCACGAAGTTTTCCCCGCTTTCCAGAATATTGGTTAGCGCAATGAATTGTGCTGACTGTCCGGAGGCAACAGCCAATGCGGCGACGCCGCCTTCGAGCGCTGCCACGCGCTTTTCAAACACGTCGGTAGTCGGGTTCATAATTCGCGTGTAAATGTTGCCAAACTCTTTCAAAGCAAATAGGTTGGCTCCATGCTCGGCGTTGTTGAACACAAATGAGGTGGTTTGATAGATCGGGACTGCGCGTGAACCGGTCGTGGGGTCAGCTTCTTGTCCCGCGTGTACCTGTAAGGTCTCAAACTTTAAATTCTCGTTAGCCATAGTTATAATGTTTGTTTTTATATAGGTATAATAAGTACGCTAAAATAGCAATGTTAAGGCATACATTTGCCATCTTGCATGGCAATTTGTAACCAAAGCGCGTAAATGTCGGGTCAACAGCTCGGATCGGCAATGTACGGGACACGCGACCGCATTCGGAGTGAGGTGGTTCCGAACGGTAAATAATGTGTTCGATGCGCTTGCATCTGCAATGCCAATTTGCTGTTTGTTAAGTGGATAATCATCGTCTTACCATTTATATGCTCTCAGCGGACATCCGTTGAGACAGGAATTGGCACCGTTTCTGATATCTGAATGGTTGCCAGTGGGTCACTGAGCCAGTCTCTCGCCACTTCTTTATAAATCAAGACCTTTACAAGCGAGGAATTGATTTGTGTGCTTATTCACAAAGTGACAAATATAGGCTGCGGTATTTTGTGATACAAGGATTTTTTGATTTTTTGTAAGGATAAGCGATATTGCGTTACTATGAACATCTCATTTAATACCGCAGCTTTGCTCTTTCCGGCCATTAGTTTGATTATGTTGGCTTATACCAACCGTTTTCTTGCATTGGCAGCCCTGGTACGAAGTTTACACGCAAAATACTTGGATCACAACAAAAGCGGAGTGCTTCATGGTCAGATCAAAAATCTGCGATATCGACTTAAGTTAATTAAGCACATGCAGGCGATGGGAGTGGTGAGTTTCGTAGCTTGTATTTTGTGTATGTTTTTTATCTATTTGGAACAAGATCGCCTTACGGAAGTTACTTTCGCGTTGAGCCTGTTGTGTTTCGCGGTTTCACTCGTCATATCGCTCGTGGAAATCCAGTTGAGCAACAAAGCGCTGGAACTTGAACTTAGTGATATGGAAGACCCGAATGTCGAGTCTTAGATTTCGCTAAAAAAAAGCCGTCCCTAAATGGGGACGGCTTCCTTATTTATCAGCTAATGTAACGTTTTCTGACCTGTTACTTCACGAACAAGAGCTCACGTAACTTCGGTAACGGCCATTTGCGATCGTCTACAATTTGCTCGAGTTTGTTGAGGTGATAGCGTATCTTATCAAAGTATGGCTTCACACGCTCATCATAAGCGATTGCTTTGTCACGCACATCTTCCAATACGTTTGCCTTTTTGCGTTCCTGACGCATGGCCTCAGCGTCTACCAGGATCGTATTGATATGGTTTGATATGCGTTCGATCAGGTTAATCTGCGAACTATAAGCGCCTTCTTTCAGGCCGAGTTCCTTCAACCCTTTGACGTTTGCAATGAGGTCGTTTTGGTAGTCAAATACCGCGGGCCCGATCAGGCTGTTTACGATCTCACCAATGACACGCGCTTCGATCTGGATTTTTTTGTAATAGTTTTCCAATAGAATCTCGTGGCGAGCTTCGCTTTCCCGTTTACTTAGGATACCCAGGCCTTCGAAAAGCTCTTCCGTCTTTTGGCTAACGTACACATCGAGTGCCTTCGGTGTGGTTTTGATGTTGGAAAGTCCGCGTTTTTTCGCTTCTTCCTCCCATTCCTGGCTATAGCCATTGCCCTCGAAGCGAATAGCTTTGGATTCTTTGATGTATTTCCGGACTACATTGAGCAGCGCGAGATCTTTTTTAGTGCCTTTTTTGATCTGCTTGTCTACTTCAGCCTTAAATTCAATCAGCTGATTCGCCACGATGGCATTTAACACCGTCATAGGGCTTGCGCTGTTCGCAGAAGAGCCTACCGCACGGAACTCAAATTTGTTTCCGGTAAACGCAAAAGGGGAAGTCCGGTTACGGTCGGTATTGTCCAATTGCAACTCGGGAATTTTCGGTATGCCATGCCACAGCATCGTTTCGGCCTTTACCTTTTTCGCTACGCGCGCAGTTTCGACTTCGTCAAGCACGGCATTAAGCTGGCTGCCCAGGAAGATTGAGATAATGGCGGGCGGCGCTTCATTTGCACCCAAGCGGTGATCGTTGCTCGCGCTCGCTATTGACGCACGTAACAAATCGGCATGTTCGTATACTGCTTTGATGGTGTTGACGAAGAACGTCAGGAACATCAGGTTGTTTTTTGGCGTCTTGCCAGGCGACAACAGGTTCACACCGGTGTTGGTGATTAGTGACCAGTTGTTGTGCTTACCCGAACCGTTGATATCAGCGTAAGGTTTCTCGTGAATCAACACTTTAAACTGATGGCGTAGCGCAACCTGATCCATAAGGTTGAGCAATAGCTGGTTGTGGTCAATTGCGAGGTTAATTTCCTCGAACATTGGAGCACATTCAAATTGGGACGGCGCCACCTCGTTGTGGCGGGTCTTTAAAGGTATGCCCAATTTAAGCGCTTCTTGTTCCAGATCTACCATAAAAGCCAATACCCGCTCTGGAATGGCGCCAAAGTAATGGTCCTCGAGCTGCTGGCCTTTTGCCGACATGTGTCCAAAAAGAGTGCGGCCGGTGAGTTGGAGGTCTGGCCGAGCATTAAACAACGCAAGGTCTACCAAAAAATACTCTTGCTCGATACCGAGGGATGCAAATACCTTGGTAATTGATTTGTCGAAAAAGTTGGCGACGTCTACCGCGGCTTTGTCCAAAGCGTTCAACGCTTTGAGCAATGGAGCCTTATAATCTAGTGCCTCGCCGGTGTAGGAGACGAAAATTGTCGGGATGCAGAGCGTTTTACTGCCTCCGGTCTCAAAGATAAACGCAGGAGAAGACGGATCCCATCCGGTATACCCTCTAGCTTCAAATGTGTTGCGGATACCCCCGCTCGGGAAACTCGAGGCATCAGGCTCCTGCTGCACCAGTGCACTCGCCGTAAACTTATCGATCGCCGAACCGTCAGGGAGTGGTTCAAAAAATGCGTCGTGTTTTTCAGCGGTGGCCCCCGTCAACGGTTGGAACCAGTGCGTGTAGTGGGTTGCACCGTGGCCAATTGCCCAGCTTTTCATTGCCTGGGAGATGTGCTCCGCTAAATCGTGGCTAATGGACTTGCCTGCGTCTATTGTTTCAATCAATTCTTCGTAGGCATTCTTTGGCAGGTAGTCTTTCATTTTTGACGTAGTGAAGACATTCTTGCCAAAATCTACTGATGGCTTAATTTTTTCCGTGGATTTGATGTTGTCTAATCGGGAAATAGCGGTCTCTACCGCTTTGAATCTTAATCCTGACATTTAAATTCTATTTTGTTTTGTGTCTCTATTAGTAATTTTTGGAATTTTGGTTCAATATTCGAAAAAAAAAATCATATTTCATTATTTTTTTTGATGAAAACGTAAAATTTTTCCGGTTTAACTGAAAAAATGGTTATCTTATGTCTTTGTTGTTGATTTCTTGATAAAAAAATGGCGTTTTCGTGTCTAATGGATAGTCATAAGAAAATGTTCGTCGCGGGGCGGCACTTTTTTATTCAGCCTATGGGTGCATGGTTGGTGAGCGCTTTTGTATTATTTTGGCTGTATTTTAGGTACGACTTCACCAATTCGTTATTTTTACGATAATTGTTAATTTCTAATTTGAGCTTTGTGGCTATCAGTTTGCATGTAAGTCGAGTCAGTAAAGTGTATGAGGGTGCCGAGCGATCGTTAACTGTTCTACACGACATTAATTTTGAAATTGAAGAAGCGTCTACCGTTTCTATTGTTGGGCCTTCCGGAAGTGGTAAGACAACACTCCTGGGTTTATGCGCCGGACTCGACCGGGCAACATCGGGCAACATCGAATTAAACGGCGTCACCCTGGATGGATTGTCGGAAGACGAGCGTGCTGCGGTCCGTAACAGATACGTCGGTTTTGTGTTCCAGAATTTTCAGTTATTGCCCACATTGACGGCATTGGAGAATATCATGGTTCCGCTTGAACTCCGCGGCGAGCGCAATAGTGGTTCGATTGCGCGGTCTCTTTTGGACAAAGTCGGCTTGGCGGATCGTGGCCACCATTATCCGTCTCAATTGTCCGGGGGCGAACAGCAACGGATCTCCATAGCGCGAGCATTTTCGAACTCGCCGAAAATATTGTTTGCCGACGAACCTACCGGCAATTTAGATGCGGAGACCAGCGAACATATCGAGGATTTGTTATTTGCGTTGAATAAAGACGCCGGTACTACTTTAGTATTGGTAACCCATGACCTCGACCTTGCGGCAAAAACACAGCGCATTATTCGAATGAAAGGGGGAGCAATACTTTCAGATACCCGGACCGACACTGAGAAAACGTAACATGCAAGTGATTTCTAACAAAAACAACCTGTCTTGGTTGGTTAAGATGGCGTGGCGCGACAGCAGGAGGAACCGTTCGCGCCTCGTCCTGTTCGTTTCGTCGATAGTGATTGGTATTGGAGCGTTGGTGGCGATTTATTCGTTTGGTGATAACCTCGAAAAGGATATAGACAATCAGGCCGCAGCGCTACTAGGTGCTGACTTGGTGTTGAGCAGCAATCGCATTTTGACCACGGAAGCGCAGCATCTAATGGATTCGATACGAGGGCTGAGCCAAGCGGTCTCCGAAGAGCAAAGTTTCGCATCCATGGTGATGTTTCATCGAAATGATGGCACACGGCTGGTACAGGTCCGGGCGCTTGGCGGAGATTATCCGTATTACGGAGACCTCGAAACAACACCGGCACAGGCCGGGAAGACGTTTCGCAAGAACCGCCAGGCGTTGGTTGATAAAACGTTGATGCTTCAGTTTGAAGCGCGAGTTGGCGATTCGATAAAAGTAGGAGAGATATCGTTTGAGATAGCAGGTGTTCTAGACCGCGCACCCGGCCAAAGCGGTATATCCGCTGCGGTAGCGCCAGCCGTGATTATACCGTTGGAACGTTTGTCCGCCACGGGGTTGAGTCAGAAAGGCAGTCGGATCAACTACGATTATTATTTCCGATTGAATAATGCGGAGGATGCCGACCAGCTGGTGAGCAAGATCGATTCAGTTTTGGAAGTACACCGGTTAGATCATGCGACCATTGCCTCGCAGAAACGGGAGACGGGACGGTCCTTTACAGACTTAAACAATTTCCTGTCCTTGGTAGGTTTTGTAGCGTTATTGTTGGGCTGTATTGGTGTTTCGAGCGCCATTCATATTTATATCCGCGAAAAGCTGCGGAATATCGCCATATTACGTTGCCTGGGCGCTACTGCCTTTCAAGCCTTTTGCATTTACCTGATCCAGGTGCTCGGAGTGGGAGCAATCGGTTCGGTGATCGGAGCGCTTCTGGGAACATTGATCCAGCTGCTACTGCCAATGGTATTCGGAGACTTTCTGCCGGTAGTGATAAGTACCGACATTTCCTGGAGCGCGATATTCCAAGGTATCATTCTGGGTATCTGGATAGCCGCGCTATTTGCACTGCTCCCGCTGGCACGTATCCGTAATATCGGACCGTTGATCACACTTCGTGTATCAGATGATACCGGCCGCCGGGAGGGCGACAGGTGGAATTGGTTTGTTTATGGTCTGATCGCGCTGTTTATATCGTGCTACGCTTATTTACAGTTGGAAAGCATCGGGCAAACGCTGATGTTCACGGGCGGAGTGGTCGTCGCTTTTTTTACGCTGTATGGTGTCGCGGATCTCGTTACCGTGCTCATTCGGCGACTTTTTCCTTCTAAATGGAACTACTTATGGAGACAGGGGCTTTCCAACCTTTTTCGACCCAATAACCAAACCGCTATTTTAATCATCGCTATTGGTCTTGGCACGGCGTTTATTGCCATCCTATTTTCGGTACAGCAAATGCTAGTTACGCGCGTCACCCTTGCGGCAAGTGATAACCAACCCAATATGGTGCTGTTTGACATCCAATCGTCCCAGAAGAGCGAAGTCGCTGAGTTAGTCCGTGCATATAATCTGCCAGTGTTGGATGAGGTGCCGATTGTGACAGTCCAGCTCGAAGCAATCAACGGGGTTACAGTCACCGCCGCCCGACAGGACAGTACCATTGAGGTATCCCGGAGGGCATTGGGGAGCGAATTACGGGCGACTTACCGTGAAAAGTTGACCGATTCCGAAAAAATTACATCGGGAACATGGTCGGGGCGGGTTGCGCACGGCGATACCGCCGCTGTATCGCTCGAAGAGGAGTACGCGCGGCGCATCGGCGTTGACATCGGCGATAAACTGCTCTTTAATGTACAGGGTGTACGTGTGCCGGCGAGAGTCGGGAGCTTGCGGGAAGTCGATTGGAATCGCGTGCAAACCAATTTCAGGTTAATTTTTCCGATGGGCGTTATCGACCAGGCGCCGCAATTCCACGTACTCATGACTCGCGTGCCCGATGAGGCTGCTTCGGCGCGGATGCAACGCGCCGTCGTTCAGCGATTTCCCAACGTCTCGGTCATTGACCTGGGGCTTATCCTTTCCATACTGGATGATATCCTGGACAAAATTGGTTTCGTTATCCGCTTTATGGGCGGGTTCAGCATTCTTACCGGTATCGTCGTACTTGTTGCATCGGTTATGATCAGCAAATATCAACGTATCAAAGAAAGTGTATTACTGCGTACGATGGGGGCTTCGCGGAAACAAATACGGGCGATAACTGCGATCGAGTACTGTCTCCTGGGATTCATTGCGTCGTTTGTTGGGGTGACTTTAGCATTAGGCGCCAGCTGGGCGTTAGCGATCTTCAGCTTCGAAGTACCGTTTGTCCCGGACCTGTTATCGCTGCTCTTTCTCATGGTCGCCGTCACGGTCCTAACGGTCGTTATTGGCTTAGCGAATAGCAAAAGTGTAACCGAGAGGCCGCCGTTGGAGATTTTGCGCAGGGAGTCTTGATAGCTTTAGCTACTGCTGCCGGTTTAGAATAAAATCGAGAATCGAGCGTGCAGCTGGGTCTACGGTTTCGTCAGTATTAGAAAGCAATACAACCGCCACCTTTCTGTCCGGGGATAATGCAATAAAGCTGCTGCTGCCGTACGTGCCGCCCCCATGATGGTAAACCAAGTTGCCTCCGGTTAGGTTCATGTTCCATGCTAAACCGATGTCCGTATCGGGCGGCACGAAATATGTAAATTCGCGCGTTAGCGCCAGTGCCTTTTCAAGCTCAGTTTCCGGTAGGACGAAGTGTGCACGGGCGTATTTCAGCAAATCAGACACTGTGGATTTTAAGGAGCCTAATCCAGAAGTCACTTCGCTGAAGGTCCAATGCGGTGTTTCGTCGCCTTGTTTATTATATCCTTTTGCAACGTATTGCCGCGTTGTATCGGGAAATTCTGACGTATTGGACATTTCTAACGGGCCGCATATCAGCTCCTGCACCAGGTCGTTATATGGTTTGCCGGCCACCGTGGTCAGGATATCACCCAATAGGCCATATCCGAGGTTGCTGTAAATGTAATCAGATCCAGGCGCAACATCCGCCTTATACGCACCCAAATAAGCGTACAAATATTCTCTGGTATAACCCTCATAAGGATTTAGCGGATGTTCTACAGCAGTGGCTTCGATATTGCCTGGCATTCGAGGCAACCCCGAGGTGTGGTTGGCTAAGTGTTTCAGCGTGATTTTTTGCAAATCCAAATTATCGGCTAGTGTGTCGGGCAGATACTTTGTAATCGGGTCCTCCAGATCTAGCAATTGCTGTTGCGCCAGGTATGCCAATAACGTAGCCGTAAATGTTTTGGTAATGGAGCCGATCTCGAAAAGTGTGTTCTCGTCCGGCAACTGCCTATTTCCTTTTTCGGTTTCTCCATAGTAGTAACTGCTTGTCTTTCCGTTGTTGAGAATACCTATGGCTAGTGCCCGGGTGTTGCCTTTCCGCGAATAGTTCAGCGCAATAGAATCGACAAAACGATCAAGGCTTGAAACAGCCGTATTTGTCGAAGCAACCGGGGCTGTCTTATCCGGGGCTGGGTCGCTGTATGGCTGAAACAAAAACGTTTCGATCTTCTTTCCACTGTCAAGCCCCAGTACCAATTTAAGCGGTGTGCTAATGAAATTCAATTTATAAACCCCTGTGCCTTTTTCAAAACTGATAAGCTCGGCTGACTGGATGCGTCCCAGCGGATATAATTGTTGCGACATTACCGAACGGAACGCCTCAGACGACAGTGACTGCCTGAATTTGTCGCCAGCCAAAGCGTATATAGAATCGGTTTCCTGCAAGTTGAAGTGATATTCAATCTTATTGAAAACAGCTTGGTTGATCTGTTCATCTTCGGCCTCCTGCGCCGTGGCGGTGGTAATTATTAGCGAAAGTAAGAAATAACAGATACGACTCGTGGTTTTAAACATATAACAAAATTAAAGGAATCTGATTACATTCCTAGCGATTGTTTGAGCCGGCCGTAACCATTTTTGCTAACATTGATTTTTTCTCCATTGTTTAGGACCGCCACATACCCTTCTTTTTCGTAGGGTTCAAGCCGGGTGATGCAGGTTATTTTAACGATATATGAACGATGTACCCGAATATATTGCGCCGGATCTAGTTGCTGCTCGAAAGATGCCATGGTCTTATTCTTTAAAAACACACCTTCTTCGGTATGTATCCGCACATAATCGTCATCTGCCTCAAGGAAAATAATATCTTCTACCGGTATGATTCTTATCGTATTGCCCGTTTTTACAATCACACGTTCCAGATTGGATTTATGCACGATATCGTTCACCAAGTTTTCGGTATTCTTATCGGCCTCCGGAGGCCTGTGTATCAGTAATTTATTCATGGTGTCGTCAAACCGCATTTTACTGATTGGCTTAAGCAGATAGTCAACGGCATGCTGCTCAAATGCACGAATAGCATACTCGTCGAATGCCGTCGTAAATACAATGGCAGGTCTATCGTCGATAATCTCCAATAACTCGAATCCGTTGATTTTCGGCATTTGAATGTCTAAGAAGACGACGTCGGGCTGATGCTGCATAATAGCCTTTACGCCCTCAAACCCATCATTGCATTCCGCTACTACTTCTACTTCGGGGTAATTTTCAAGGTATTCTATCAACATGCTGCGTGCCAACGGTTCATCATCTACCAGGATCGCCTTAATCATAATGGAAGTGTTTTTGGGGTATTCTTATGACGCTGGTAAAGATATGTTTTGTTGATTTGGTTTCCAATAGGTCGGTGCGGCCGAACAATAAAAATAAACGTCTCTGAACGCCGCGAAGCCCGAATCCGGTCCCCTTGCGGGGTGCATTATTTGTGCTGTCGTAAGGGTTCTTTACTTCAATTTCCAATAGTTGATCTTGGCATGCCGCATCGATGCTAATGGTCACATCGCCTGTGGTATCGTATAAACCGAATTTGATGGCATTCTCCACAAGTGGTTGGACGATCATCGCCGGAAGCAGCATCGATAGACAGTCGTCTGAGTAACGCACCTGCGTTTCCAGCCGATGACCAAATCGTACTTTTTCGATTTCGAGGTATAGTTTCAAATGGTCCAATTCATCTTTAAATGGAATCAGCTGCTGATCGTCCTTTCGCAGCGTACCGCGAAGAAAATCGGAAAGCTGGAACGTCATATTCCGTGCCTCTTCCGGCTTTCGGCCAATTAAAGCAATGATGGAATTCAGGCTGTTAAAGAGGAAGTGGGGTTGTAGTTGTTGGCGTAAATTATAAAGCTCGGCCTCCCGTGCGAGCCGTTCGGCATCAGCCTTTCGCTGTTCGTTTTCCTTGTACTCCTGTTGAATGTTCCATAGAATGTTTATAATGGCCACGAACGCGATCAGCAATGAATTGACGAAAAAACGTAGTGGAAGAGAGGTGTCCAATTGCTCCAAATATCCATGATCCGCGATAATGTAGTATAGCGCCCAACGGGTTGAGGCTATGCTTACTGCGGCCAATACCAAGCCCCATACAGCAACGTAACCAAATTTTTCTTTCCGGGGAAGGTAATAATTTAGCGCGTTGGCGATAATGTAACAACACAGCGTAATGGACGTGGCACTAATTACACTGTCGTGCAGTGCCGATTCGAATTTGGCATCGAACCACCACAACAACCCCGTTTGGATCAACGCATAGGTTATCCAGATTATGAAACAGCTGATGTTAACTAACCGTTGTTTAGAAGATGCGTATGATGCGGTACTCACGGTACTAAATACTTTTTATCGTAATGCCTCCAAATATTGAGGTGCCCCTTATGTAGAGTGTCTTCTGCTCATCCTGCGGGATACCCTGGACGAAGCGCCGATCGTCTACCTCTCCAAATACCGACGACACGTCTGATTTAATTTGCCAGTGTGCGGGTACGATGATCTTTGTTCCCGCAAAAAATTGGAAAACATCAATTACGACCGGAGAATGTATATCAGACTGGATGAGATTAATGTTCGTTCCGCCGAAAATGTTTACGAGTTCTCCGCCACGGAAATTTTTTGAAATGATAATCTTTTTCACCTCGCTGAAGATCGCCGTCGATTTTAAATATTCTTCTCCCCTAAAACGGGTCTGGTTCTTACTGTCGTCGTCTCCGTCAAAATAGCCGGTAGCCCCGTTGTCAACGGGGCCATTGGTGCTATCGTCATTCGGAACGCGTTTGTCCCACTCATATTCAGCCGTGTGCTTTCGACGTCTGTAGTCGCCATCCGGTCCGCGGTGGTACGGACGCCCTTTACGTTTATCCAACAACAGCCATAGTCCAATCGCAATAATGATCAAGGGCCATATATACGGCATCATATTCAAATGGGTGATCCGCTGGACAAGAAAAACAACTCCAGTTGCGAGTAAAATGAGCGATGCAGGGTTTTTAAAGTTCGATTTGCCGCCGATAATAAGCCCTACAACAATGATCATCATCGGCCAGCTGATCAGCCAATCCGGAATGAGCCAGCCCATGTCGAGCCTCCCGGCTAAAAGCAAGGCGCCGATCGCGACGATTATAATGCCGGCCCACGTTCTTCCAGAGCCGTTATGTATGGGGTCATGTTGTTTGTTCATTATGTACCTGACTTAAATTACAACTTTATTGCTTGAATGTCATTCAAAGGTAGCCGAATTTCCGCCAATGCACAATGAATATTAGGTAAGGCCGAAGATATTTTCGGTGAAACGACTGATAGCGTCGGTGAATTAAGCGCGTGTTCATATTAGAGGGTACAGGGAACCGATTATATCGCGTTTATGTGTCCTTTCAAACGCCCCGCCATCGAAAATATTTTATTTTTAGTAAACATTTGCATTAATCAACGAAATTGCTTTATATTTATCCCGATTCTGAGAACAAAAATTAATAAGCTTAATACAATGGGAGATTTTGACAACAAAGAGCGTGAAGAGGTTTTTTCGAAAAAGGTAAGGGCCGGCAAACGCACTTATTTTTTTGACGTGAAGGCAACCCGATCAAACGATTACTATGTTACCATCACAGAAAGCAAGAAACGGTTTGAAGACGGTGTATTCATCAAGCACAAAATCTTCTTGTATAAGGAGGATTTCGAAAAGTTTGCGGAAGGGCTAAATGACGTCGTAGAATATATCAAAGCTAACCAGGAAGTTATTGAAAAGCGCTATGAGCCCGGATATGAAAACAACACGGTAGCTGCTGAAGAAGGCGGGGAATCTAAAGACGAATATTCTTTTTAAGCCGAAGATATTACTGTTGGAGGAAGCCTTACATGTAGTGAGGCTTTTTTGTTTTAAACCTATATTGTGTCAAACCCATATTGTGTTTTTGTCATGCGTTGGAAAGGAAGTCGATAGGGCGGAAGCTGATTTCTGCGCCGGCTTTCTTTCGGGCGCGCCGTGCCACAGTAAAATGTTTGAGGTTTATCTCCGGCAAGCCGAGGGGGGCGGCATGGATACCGCTACTGAACCAACAGATTGCAACCGCGGATATCACTCTGGTCGAAACGTCCCAGCACTTCGAAGCTACCGTCGTCATGGAGCTTGCCTAAGTCTTGTGTTGCCACAAATGAACAGGAATGGACGTTTGCCAGATCAACAACATTGATCGCTCCGGTTCGCAGGTTGGAAAGCAGACTAAACGGGTCGTTCGTGTCTCGAATCGCGATCCGCATCCATGGAGGACAACGAAATAACCCATTTTTGTGCGCATAAGCTTGAGACAGCAATTCGGTCATTCCATATTCCGAATGAACGTGTGATACGTTAAAACCCCTACACAGGTGCTCGTGTACTTCTTCCCGGATCATTTCACGTCTTCGGCCTTTCATACCGCCGGTCTCAAGAACGATAAGGTCGGGGAAATCGATTTGGCATGCCTCTACAAAGTCAAGCAAGGCAAAGGTAACGCCTATCAACAGCGTCTTTGTACCGTTTGCCTGCAACTGTAGCAACGAATGGTATAGCGGTTCGTGGTCGTAGAGGAAATATCCGCTTTGCGGATGGGTGCTTTGGCGAATAAGGTCGTCAACCATGTAAATAAGAGACGAGCCCTTTCGTTCCGAATAAGAGGGGAGGAGTGCTAAAACAGCCAAGTCTCTCGGATCGCCGTAGAACTGTTCAAAGGCGGTTCGGAAACTCCGTTCGTAGAGTGTTCTGTCCGCAACATAATGCTTACTCGTCACGCTCCCTGTGGTGCCCGAACTGCTGAAAACGACGTCCGGTGCACGGGAGGTGGAAACAATTTGATGCGTTTTAAAAAAATCGATGGGTAAAAACGGAATTCCTGCCACGTCGCGGACATCGCGGGGCCTTACTTTTATTAAATCCAGGTATTCCGCATACACGGCACAGTGGCTTGCCTGGAATGCGAAAACATCCAGACAAGCCCTGCGAAAATCTGCTTCGGATTTAATAGTGAATATGCGATCGATTATAGCCATGCATCCATATACCGTGTCGCATCAGTGATTTTTCTGCTACAGCATCCCGCCACAAACGGGCAGCACTTGTCCATTAATATATCCGGCAAGATCGGAAGCGAGGAACAGACAGGCGTTTGCAACGTCTTCCGTTTCACCTGCCCGTTTCAACGGTATCCCTTGTTCCCACCCTTCTACAACTTTCGGATCCAACACGTCAGTCATTTCCGTACGGATAAAGCCGGGGGCAACAACATTTGTCCGAATGTTGCGAGACCCTAGTTCCTTTGCTATGGATTTCGAAAAGCCGATAATGCCTGCTTTTGATGCTGCATAATTAGCTTGTCCGGCATTACCTTGTACACCAACAACGGAACTCATATTGATGAACACCCCTTTACGGTTTTTCATCATAATTTTTGAGGCGGCCTTCGTCACATTAAACACGGACTTCAGGTTGATGTCCAGAACATCGTCCCACTGCTGTTCAGTCATCCGGAGAAGTAAACCGTCTTGGGTGATGCCCGCGTTGTTCACGACAATGTCGACCGTGCCGAAGTCAGATATAATCGCGGCGATGAGTGCTTCCGCTTCTTCAAATTTAGAAGCGTCGGAGCGGTATCCCTTGACCGTTGTACCGTAGGCTTGCAGTTCTTTTTCGAGCGCGAGGCCTTTTTCAACGGACGATAAATAGGTAAATGCCACGTTAGCGCCGTGTTCTGCAAACTTCTCAGCTATTTTTCGGCCTATTCCTTTAGAGGCGCCCGTAACGAGTGCGGTTTTTCCTTCAAGTAATTTCATTTTCTGTTGTATGTTGCTATTTCGGTTGTTGCAAACTTAGCTAAAATGCCCGGTATTCGAGAAACGAGGCGCAAGAATGAGAATACTGCAAATGAGTCAGAACTTGTACTCCATGCAGGTTTGTAACGATTGTTGTACTGCCTCCTGTGTATACAGCCCTTCTTCTCCACCAAACGCGTTGCCAATATATGTTAGAATATAGGCAATCTCGATGGGGGTGAGCCTTGGGTTGGCGGGCATCGGCGTGTTGAATTCTCTCCCATCTACCTCAATCGGTCCCGATAACCCATACCTAACGATGCAAGCGAGCTGCTCCCGATGCTGGCGCAGGTAGGCGCTATCATTGAGGGGAGGATACAGTTGACCGAGTCCTTCACCCTTGGCGCCATGGCAGTTTTGACACTTTTCGGTGTACAATTTATGGCCGTTGGCGGTATACTGCGCTTTTCGGATCGCTTCCTCGCTTTGGCAGGAGTATAGCACCAGGTAGAACGCTGATACCGCAAAAGCCACGCTAATGAGTCTGGTTCTTCGCATTATTCGTACTCCAGCAATAACGTTTGCAGGTCGTTTCGCAATAATTGCAATTGCGCATCATCGGTACCATCGTACGCACCACGGATATGCTTATCCTTATCTACCAACAGGAAATAGCCGGCGTGGTCGTAGCCGCCCGGGGCGTCGCTGTTTTCTTTTGCGTAGACCATATAGCTATCCGCCAAGCTATAAATAGCCGCCTTGCTGCCGGTTACAAATTGCCATTGATCATTGGTCACTCCAAGTTTGTTGGCATACGCTTTCAGTACGGCGGGTGAATCGTGCCTGAAATCGAGGGTATGCGACAGAAACTTAACGCGTGAATCGCCCTTAAACTCTTCGTAAATTTTCAGCAGGTTACGCTGCATGGTCGGGCAGATACTGGGGCAACTGGTGAAGAAAAAATTCGCGATGTACACCCCGTCGTCAAAAGTATGCGCACTGACGGGTACACTGTCCTGATTTAGCAATTCGAACTCAGGAATGCGGTGGTATACCGTATCAATCACCACTTTCCCGTTTACTTCCCTTTCCACGGGTTCGCGTGGGCCCAAAATGGGCAGTTCTTTCCTTTCAAGGCTATTGCATGCTGCTATGGTGAGTAGCATGCCGCCGACGACCATTGAGTTAAAAGTAGTTCGCATAATTGTAGTCATATCTTCGCACTATTGGAAGGGTGCAAGCATATCGGCACTTTCTTTGGATACTTCGTCGAACACTTGTTTCAGTTCGCGTACTTTGTCAACTTCATGCTGATAGTAAGCTTTTACCTCTGCCGTCGTGTTATGCTGCGGATCCAGATCAAACCCATTCATCCACTCCATCATGGAATCAGTCGCGTTCTCTAGCTTGCTTTTCAGCGTTGTCAGCTCAGCTCGGGTTTGAGCGGTGTCGAGGCCCGCATGGGTGTCTTTCAACTGCGACAAATTAGCCAGCAGCGAATCAACTTTAAGGGACGTGCGGTCGAATACGCTTATCTGCGGCATGATTTCGTCATGAATCGCGATAGCTTCTTCCCGAAGTTGTTTAATTGCCACGTCGTCGTTACTTTGGTTGTTGCAGGCCGCAAGCATACAAATTGCTATGCCGGCTATGAGAACTATTTTTTTCATCGAAGGATACGATTTGTTGTTGCAGGCAAAGATAGCTAAAACCGCCTATTAGTCGGGTTTTTCCGTGTAATATTCCTGATGATCCGCGTTGTGCACCTGGATCAATCCAGCCAAGATCAAGTTCACTAACATCCGCTGAGTTCTGCGTTTCGACAGCTGAAGGTGCTGACAAAGCTCCGACAGCTGCGCGGTCCCGTTTGTGTGGAGATAAGTGAGCAACTGTTTTTCCTTTTCTGTATACTTCAGTAGCATCCCTTTTGCGTGTTGACTGCGGTGCAAAACGTCTACCATGACCTTCCCTGCCAAAAGGCTTTTGTCTTCGACGCGCATATACACCCACCACTTATGGTGTTCATCCATGGCGTAATGGGGTTTGGTGTCGCTCTCCGCGATGTGGGCGACCAACACCAATTTGTCGTCGCAATATATTTCGTCATAATGCAGCTCAATGGCCGGACGACAGTAAAGGCGGCCGGCACGATCAAGCATGTATTTTTCTTCCTCTTCATTCTTTACCCCCTTTATGGTGCCGTCATCCGCGACGCCAACGAGTAGTCTCCCCCCTTTAGTGTTTGCAAAGGCCACCAACGTTTTGGCGATTTTTTCGCAGTTGCTGATCTTATTTTTGAAGTCCAGTTTTTCTCCTTCGCCTTGTAGTATAAGCGCTTTAATGGTCACGTTTTTTTATTTTATCTCCGCTGGTTCGTGTACGGTCATATCGCCGGACTCGTTGCCGCCAAATGAGCTTTGGTGTGTGACCAATATACCAAAAATGTTTCAAGGGTGAAAAGTTGATTTGAGTGTGGTTTGATTGTTTATGGTTAGGTAATTCGTGTTAAAATTCTAACTTAGCAACACTTTTTAAATCTTTAAAATGACGATTATAAATCCCATGCATTCAAAGCCCAAAAACACTTGGCTGCTGGTATTGGTAGCGGCCCTAGGCTATTTTGTGGATATTTATGACCTGGTCATCTTTTCAATAGTCCGTGTGCAGAGTTTTCGCGATATCGGTATTCCCGAGTCGGATATGCGCATCGACGGCGAGTACGTTCTGAATATGCAGATGGGCGGGCTGCTACTGGGGGGAGTTCTGTGGGGCGTCCTGGGCGACAAGTTTGGACGCGTAAAGGTGCTCTTTGGTTCGATCCTGATGTACTCCCTGGCGAACATTGCCAATGGCTTTGTCCACGATATTCATACCTATGCCGCTATTCGCTTCATTGCCGGTATCGGCCTCGCCGGCGAACTCGGGGCAGGCGTTACCTTGGTTAGCGAAAGCATGGACCGGAAAAAACGGGGGTATGGCACAATGATTATTGCCTCCGTAGGGGTTTTGGGAGCTGGTGTTGCCTATTACACGGCTGAAATATTTGACTGGCGTAATGCATATATAGCCGGTGGCGGGATGGGGCTGCTGCTCCTGTTGTTACGAGTGGGTACATTTGAATCGGGGATGTTCAAAAACGTTATCGACAAGCAAATCGCTAAAGGCAAGATTAGTCTGTTGTTTGCCAATGGAGAACGTTTTAAACGATATATATACTGTTTGTTGATTGGACTGCCTATTTGGTTCGTTGTCGGAATCCTGGTCACCCAGGCGCCTGAATTTGGCAAAGCCTTGGGCGCACCGACCGTGCTGAGTGCCGGAAAGGGTATCTTATTCTGTTATCTGGGGATATCACTCGGCGACGTTGTTGCCGGCTTATTTGCGCAATTAACGAAGTCACGCAAGCTGGCTGTTTTTTTATTTCAGCTACTCATCGTATCGTCAACAGTTTGGTACTTAAGTAGCAGCGGTATTACCCCCCAGCGTTTTCAATGGATAGCATTTTTTATGGGTATAGCCATCGGATACTGGGCAACCTTTGTGACGATAGCTTCTGAACAGTTTGGTACAAACCTACGGGCCACAGTGGCGACGACAGCACCCAACTTCGTACGTGGAGCGCTTATCCCATCAACCTTACTTTTCGAGTATTTTGCTGGCCATTTTGGGATTATTACCGCGGCCTATGTGATGATCTTTTTACTGACCGGAGTGGCTATTTTCGCACTCACGCAGCTAAAAGAAAGTTTTGATAAGGATCTAGACTATGTCGAAGAATAGAGTCTAATATGTCGTCGGCGTTTATTGCCCTTAGCGCTTGGGGCATTTCTTGCAGCGTTTGCCCTTTTTATACTTCTTACAGCATTTTTTAAAATCGCAGCCACAGCCCGAGGTATACGGATTTAGCCCTTTATGGTCGGACGGCCCGTTCATCCGGTTTTCCAAACCGAACAACTGATCCGTGATTTCGAAATCCTGTCCTCCGCTCATGATCGCAAAGGTAGCGAATGAATTTTATTTAGAAAAATTCTAATTATAAATCCGGTCCATTTGACGCGGCTAAAACCGTGCGACGTAGATCGTCGGATATTTCGTCGGTGATTGCCAGGATGGGGGTGGGGTCGTCGGTATTATTGATGATAATACGGTCACATTGCTCCCGAAACGGTAACAGAAACTGACGGTACGCAGGCACTACGTGGTTAACCCACTTATAGCGTACGTCCTCTTCGAAATATCCGCGTTCAACCAAGTCTCTTTTCAATCGGCGCTGAAGCGCTATTTCGTCCTCAGCATGCAAGAATATACGGTGGTTGAGCAGTGCATTCACTTCGTCATAATAAAAGATAAACAAGCCTTCGACGATGAGAACGGGGGCTGGGGCAATTTCAAGGATTTTGGGTTTGCGGGACGGATTGTTGAACGTGTATTCTTCTTTGTATACGGTTTGGCCATTAAAGAGCGATTGAATATCGCGGTAAAACGCCCGTCGGTCGATAGCCGTAGGCAAGTCGAAATTGTAAAGTTTATTCTCTTCGCGGGTCTTCGTATGAGCAGGGATATAGTAATCGTCTTGTGAGATTAATGTGACCTCTTCGGGGGTAAAGTGATTAAGAAAACAGTTCAAAAAAAATGTCTTCCCTGATCCACTGCTTCCAGCAATACCGATAACATAAGGTCTGATCATTCTACAAAATACTCACGAGTGCCAGCTAGTTGGCGGCGTTTGGAGCCCCATAGGCAATTTCGACTTGGAACCGCCGGTCCAATGCGCCGATAAGCGTCGCAGCAGACTTTGATATTACGATAATGGCGTTCGAAGTTTCGGCAGTGTCGGCAAACTTCCCGACCACTTTCGCGAACGTAGTACGATTCGTCATGGGATTTGTAATCTTAACAACCGTGCCAACGGGCGCGGTCTTATGCAATGCCAACATGTTACCGCCCGCTTGGTTTAGGTCTTCAAGCCATACACCAATGCCTTTTTCTGTCATCTCACGGATACCATATTTATTTGTTGGCAATTCAAACGCTTTTTCATTCGCTGCCGACTCGTCGGCGATAACGTCTGCAAGGGCCGCGGCAGGCTCCCCAGCCATGGGTGGTGGAAGCTCCTCATTGGGCACTTTCAAAAGTAGACCCTCGCTGAGCGTTTCATCCGTGAGGCCGTTTGCCCGTTTAATGGAGGCTACCGATATGCCAAATCGTTTTGAAATGGTATTCAGTGTTTCGTTGTTACCTACTTTATACGTTAGGTATTCGTCTGGCGCCAAATCCGGAACCTCGGCCCCGAGCGAATCATCGCTGTTTGCCTGCATCACAGCTTTACTGGCCGATGCAGTGCCAATAGGGATATGTACGGTGTCACCGACTTTTAGTTGTTTATTCCCGTTTGCTGCAATGATCTGTTGAGCTGAAACATTATATTGTCTGCTTAGCCCATAATATGTTTCCTTTGGCGTGAGTTTGTGTATGATTATTTTTTGACCATTTACCATTTCCATGCCGATGGAATCCGGCATGGCCGCTTTAGCAGAAATGGTGTATCCCACCAATATGACGGAAAATAAGAATAAACGCGTATATATAGTATTGTGTAAGTTGCTCATGATGAAAACGGACTGCAATTATACTAAATACGAAACAATTTTCTGTTTATTATCGGTGATTACGAATATTTGATCGCCGATCATAAAGTATAGTTCCGGCAGCATTTTAGTTAATCCCCTTTCGACAATTTCTTCCGCCTGAACACTTAGTCCGCTGGATAGGACGAGTTTTACCGTAAACGATTGCTCACTCTCTTTTTCGTGAAACGCCCAGATGTCGTGTCCGCCCGTCGCGTAGTGGAATAGCTCGCCGTGGATAGCGTACCGGGTCAGCAAAGAAGGTGTTTTCCCCGAATACGGCCTCGGCAAGACCACGCGCGAACTCCTTACTGTTTGGTCTAGTGGTCCAGCCTCCAACCGCTTGATCACTGTACCATCGGATGCCCGAAGCCGCTCAACGTACCCACTGGCAAAATTCCGGTGCCTGGCGGCCAACGTATTTCCTTCAATGCCGACTAGCGTGTAATTGAACTGTTCCCAAATGATGGCACCGGTCCGGGCATCCAAACCCGCTAGGCCCGCACCATCCGGACTGTTTGCGCCGTAAGCCCGCACAATAAGTGTCGCGTCGATGATACCGGCCAGCGTCCAATAGCGCTCACCGTAGGGGATCTCCGTGATTGTGGATGTTCCAGTAGCATACTCAAACGCAGAAAATCGCGGCTTGCCGGACGTCATATCCCGCGTTTCAACGGCCATCAATTCATTGACCGCGTCCACCTCAAGCCGCCATATGAGCCCCGAAAAACTTTTTTTAAATGCTGTTTTTAGCGTATATTTATCCATGACTGATTGTAAGGATTATTCGATTTTCATATTTGCCGGGCACCACGTCAAAAATATAATCATCTGAACACAATGTACAAAAAAATGCAACTATTTAACGCCGCAGTATTTATGCTTTTGCTCGTCTTCCTGGGTTGTCAGGTGCAGGCGCAGCAAGTATACCGGTTTGATCTGAAGGACGAGATCAATCCAAACGCTTGGCACATTGTCAAAAACGCGTACTCAATAGCCGAAGAAGCGAACGTGGACTTGATGGTGATAGAGATGAACACCTTTGGTGGCATGGTCAACTTTGCCGACTCAATCCGTACCCGTATCCTGGATTCACCATTGGAGACAGTGGTATTGATCAACCACAATGCAGCATCGGCCGGCGCCCTGATAGCGCTTGCATCGGCACGCATTTACATGAGTAAAGGCTCAAACATCGGTGCAGCCAGCGTGGTCAGCCAGTCGGGCGAAGTGCTCCCGGAAAAATATCAGTCCTATATGCGCGGTTTGATGCGCTCTACAGCCGAGGCAACCGGTCGTGATCCGCGGATTGCAGAAGCTTTCGTAGACGGCGAGGTGGACCTGCCAGGCATCAAACCGGCCGGCGACGTACTCACCCTTACTTCCGCCGAAGCCTTAAAGATTGGATTAATTGAGGGTGAAGTTCCAACAGTCGCCGACTTGTTGAGTGCCGAAGGCCTCGTTAATCCCGAAATCACGACGCATCGGGTTACGCTCATCGACCGGATCATCGGATTTCTTATCAATCCGGCGGTCAGCGGGATACTGGTCTTGCTGATCATTGGCGGCATTTATTTTGAGATGCAGACACCAGGAATCGGCTTCGCTTTAATCGTTGCCGTTGTCGCCGCAGTGCTCTTTTTTGCGCCTTTATATATTCAGGGACTGGCAGATAATTGGGAAATTGCCTTGTTTGTGGTCGGCGTGCTGCTCATCCTGTTGGAGGTTTTCGTCATTCCCGGATTTGGAGTGGCCGGGATACTGGGTCTTGTCTGCCTAATCTGTGGCCTGGCATTCAGCATGGTGATTAACGACTATTTTAACTTCACAGTGAGCGAACCGGGAATGGTCTTCAACGCCTTTTTGCTGGTGGTAGCATCCATGGTCACTGCTATTGTACTTATGGTTATTTTCGGGAAAAGTTTGCTGAAAACCCAGGCATTCAGACGGTTGGTTTTGCAAGACGAGCAGCGTGCGGTCGAAGGGTATACTTCCGCCCGAATGCATACCGAACTTGTCGAAAAAGAGGGACTGGCCAAAACCGTGTTGCGTCCGTCCGGAAAGGTAGAAATCGACGGCAAGTGGTACGACGCCGTTGCGCTGGATGGTTTCATTGATATTGGAGAAGAAATTTATGTAGAGAAGCAGGCAAACTATAATCTGTTCGTCAGAAAAAAGCGCGGTGGGTGACCGCTGTCTAAACTATTCGTATTTTTAATTGTTAATTCATTGAACATTAAATCAGAGATCATGAACCCAGAAGTAATCAGTTTGGAAGAAAAAAAATTAAAACCGGTTGTCGACCACTTGAACGATTTATTGGCCAATTACCACATCCACTATCAAAAGCTTAGGGGATGCCACTGGAATGTAAGGGGAAATCACTTTTTTACCCTGCATGCCAAATTTGAAGAACTTTATACCAATGCACTTACGACCATAGATGAGTTGGCCGAGCGCATTCTGACCCTCGGAAAGCCGCCGCTCAGCACATTTAAAGATTATATAGCCCACGCTGATATTAAAGAGGTGGATACAATCGGCATGAAAGACTTGGATATGGTGAAGGCGATAATCGATGATCTGGAATCCCTGATCGCTATGCAACGTGATCTACTGGAAATTACCTCCGCAGCCGAGGATGAAGGGACCAACGATATGATCAATGCGTTTATGCAGTTCAATGAAAAACAGAATTGGATGCTGCGCGCATTTGTGAACCGCGCATAGTCAGGTACGGTGTCAGTTGATAACACAAGGCGCGGATAAGCTAATATCCGCGCCTTGTTTTTGTGCCTAAACAGCGTATTTTAAAACTTGAACCCGGCAGTAAGGAACACGCTGTTGCGCGAATTTTCCACGTCCACAACCGGGCTGTAAAAACCGTTGGCGTCGTCCAGCACATAGGGGTTGAGACTATATTTTTGCATCTGGTTTTGATACGCCAAGTCAAAATAAACGTTGTTTATCCGATAGCCCAGACCCGCAGAGACCGTTTGTAAGTCGGATGCAAATTCTTTGAAAGGGCCACCGGTATGACCATATCCCGCCCGGATTAATAGGTTCGGTGCGATGAGGTATTCCCCGCCTATGCGAAAATTTACCGCACTTGTATAGGTGTCCCGAATGCTGCTATTCATACCTTCGTCTGTCGCAAAATCGTCAGAAGTGAATCGCATACTTGCATAGTCCACGTATTCTACGTCGGCACTCAGCAAACCGGAGCCAAACAACACCGCGATACCGCCATTCAACCGATAAGGCGTCCGTAGGTTATAATCAAAATAGGTCGTCTCCTCGGGATATTCCAAGCCGTCCTCCGAGCCGTCCGTCAGGTAATTGGTAATGCCAAAATAATCGGTGTATTCATTCGTCAACCTATACCAGGTAGGGGTCGAAGCCGTGACGCCAATTTGAACCTGGCTGCTTGGCTTGTAGATCAAACCGAGTTTCGCATTGAACCCGTTACCATGGGTGTCAGACCAATATTCATTATCATAAGCATAATCGGACTCTAATAGCGGATTGAATACGTTATAGTCGGAATTCCCCGGATCTACAAATCGCGAATTTGGATTCTGTGGGTATATGTATCCAGCGCTTTCCATGCTGCCGTCTTCCATGAATAGATAGTTGACGCGGTGGTTTACACGCGTGAATCCAAGGCTCGCACCAATGTAAAAACGGTTGCTGTAATTTGCACCGAAAGCGATGTTTGTTTCAGATTGAAAACCCTTCTCGCGGTTATACACGGTCTGCACGTTGTCGAGGGTGGTCATTGGAACCAAATAGCCCTCCGCGTCTTCGTCCATCAATCCTGATTCCCATCCAAAATCGCCGATTACCGTTCCATCTTCGTACGTCATAAAATCGGCAATGCTACTTTCGGAGTTGACGCCGGTATATCCAAGCGTTGAGTTGAAATTATTGGTCCGATGGTATCCCACGCCAATGTTGAAATTTAGCCATCCGTTAGAGAGATTGCTGCCAGAGGCGCGGCGGGTTGGCAGGTTAAAAACCACCCCCAACTGGTTAATGCCAACGCGATCCACGCTGTTTTGGCTATTTGTGCCGAAATACCGCGCCTTGTTCAGGTCGCTCAGGTAATCGAACGAAATGCTAACGTCGGATTGTCCAAAAAAACCTAAGCCTGCCGGGTTTCCCGAAATGGAACTTAGATCGCCCCCTAAGGCGGTTTGCGCGTTTCCCAGTCCCCGGAATCGGGCGGTTGCCCCCAGTTCCGGCTGTGAGTAACGACGTATATCTTCCATGTACTGAGCCCGTACGCTTATACAAGCACCGATCAGTAGAAGTGACGAAAGTGCAATTTTCCTAATGTTCATAATCTTAATAATGCTAAAAATATCTACGGCTCAACGATATTAAAAAACCAACTAAATCCGCTATTCGGACAACCGTAGTAGACGGATTTAGTTGGTTTCAAGCTATTGTCTTAAAAAAGTATAATTTAACTCTGCGAACTACCTTCCGCGTCCGCCACTACGGCTGCTTCCACTGCTGCTCCCACTGCTACTACGACCTCCTCCCATTGAGCCCGATGAGCGGGACGGCGGCGACACGGAAGCGCCACCGGAGCGGCCTGATGAACTTGGACGAACGTTTGTCGGCCGCGATGCAGGTCTGGCAGGCCGTGCCGAACTTGATGGCCGACCCGTCGATGAAGGTCGTACATTCGTTGGCCGTCTGGTCGAAGATGGCCGTGTAGTTTGCTCAGCAGGGCGGCGTGTAGTTCCGGTAGGCCTGCCCACTTGTCCCGCTGGGCGCTGCGTGCCGGTCCGTATTCCCTCACGGGTGCGAACATCCCGCGAGCCCGATGGCCTGATCGTCTCACCGGCGCGGGTGTCCCGGCTTCCACCGGTAACGGATGCCCTACTGCCACCTGCAGCCCTTGTCACGATCCGCCCATTAGCGTCCCGGGCGATTGCGCCGTTCGGGTTACGCACCGCAGAGCGGGCGGTGCGGGTATTGATTCGGTCGCGGGATGCCGAACGCGGTGCTCTGGTCCGATTGTCTACAATGACATACCCAGGATACCCGTAGCCGTAGCCATAGCCACCCCATCCCGGACCCCAACCTAGGCGTCCGTAAGAGTAGGGTCCCCAGTATCCTCTACCATAATAGGGAGATCCCCATCCCCAGTACCCACCGTAATATGGATTGTACCAGCTGCTTCCCCAGCCGCCCCAGCCCATTCCCCAACCAAAGCTGAGCGAAATTCCGGGATACCACGAATTAAATCCAAACCAAGGGTCAAACCAGGGGTCGAAGTAAGTCATACCCGGGGAGTTGTAGTAAAATCGGTTTATCCGATTTGCATACTCACTGTCACTGTATTCATCAGCGTAGTAGTCGCCGTAATATTCATCGTCACTATATTCATCAGCGTAATAGTCCTCACCGGCATATTGTTCGGTTTGCTCTCTTTCATCGTAGTAGTAGTCCGGACTTTGGTAGTCCCTTTCCACGGCTTTGACGTTACTGTTGTATACGTCGTCACGGAAGGCGACCTGCCGTTGCGTACTACAAGAAGCTAAAAACAGTACGCATGTTGCTGCTATCGAACTGACTGTTAGCTTGTTGGTATTCATATCCTGTTATCCTTTCGTTTAGTAAGCTCACGCTTTTGTATTATAGACAAAATCCATAGCTATTGGTTTAAGCGGCCAAATATTTTTTTTATTGTCGTAATTTGGCAAAACCGCCTACCTTTGCCATGGAGCAAAACCCTGAGATCATTGATCAGGGTTGGTTTACCTATGCCGAACGGCACAGATGCCCGCAATCAAGGGCGCAATGTTACAATAATTTATCGAAAGTTATATATGAGTAAAGGAATTACCAGTCGCGACGTGGATTATTCGCAGTGGTACAATGAATTGGTTGTCAAGGCCGACCTTGCCGAGCATTCGGCCGTACGCGGTTGCATGGTCATCAAGCCATATGGATATGCCATTTGGGAAAAAATGCAGGCAGCCTTGGATCAGATGTTCAAAGACACAGGTCATAGTAATGCCTATTTCCCACTGTTTATACCCAAATCGTTTTTTTCCAAAGAAGCTTCGCATGTGGAGGGCTTTGCAACGGAATGCGCCGTGGTTACGCATTATCGGCTGAAAAATGACGGTACTGGCCAGATCGTGGTCGACGAGGAAGCCAAGTTGGAGGAAGAGCTGATTGTAAGGCCAACTTCAGAAACCATTATCTGGAATACCTACAAAGGCTGGATCGAATCGTATCGCGACCTGCCTATCCTGGTCAACCAATGGGCCAATGTTGTTCGGTGGGAGATGCGTACTCGGTTGTTCCTGCGTACTGCGGAGTTTCTGTGGCAGGAGGGGCACACGGCCCACGCGACCCGCGAGGAGGCGCTTGAAGAAGCCAACCGGATGCTACATGTTTATGCCGACTTCGCCGAAAATTGGATGGCATTGCCGGTGGTTAAAGGCCGGAAAACGGAAAATGAACGGTTTGCCGGTGCATTAGACACCCTGTGTATCGAAGCGTTGATGCAGGACGGAAAAGCGCTGCAAGCCGGTACATCTCATTTTTTGGGCCAAAATTTCGCGAAGGCGTTCGACGTGAAATTCACGGCAAAAGACGGCAAGCTCGACTATGTTTGGGCTACTTCCTGGGGGGTGTCGACACGGTTGATGGGTGCGCTCATCATGGCACATTCAGACGATGCAGGCTTGGTTTTGCCGCCTAAACTGGCGCCGATACAGGTAGTAATCGTACCGATTTATAAGACCGACGAAGAAAAAGCAAAAATCGACGCATTTGCGGATTCACTGACCGCCGAACTGAAGTCCCGCCGGATTTCGGTTAAATATGATGACCGGGACACCCAGCGGCCGGGCTTTAAATTTGCTGAGTGGGAACTTAAAGGCGTTCCGGTACGTATTGCAGTAGGCGCCCGCGACCTGCAAAATGGAACGGTAGAAGTAGCGCGTCGAGATAAGCAGACCAAAGAAACAGTCTCACAGGAGGGCCTCACAGACCGTATTATCAGCCTGATGGAGGATATCCAGCAACATATTTATGATCGGGCCTTGGCTTTCCGCGAGGCCAACACCGTAGAAGTCGATACGTACGAAGCGTTTAAGCAGGTGCTGGAGGAAAAAGGTGGGTTCGTATCTGCACATTGGGATGGTACGGTCGAAACGGAAAAGCGGATCAAAGAGGAGACAAAGGCCACGATACGCTGTATTCCATTGATAGGGAAAGAAGAAGAAGGTACGTGTATTCTCACGGGAAGGCCGTCGAAACAGCGCGTACTTTTTGCAAAAGCGTATTAGATAGTGCAGCGTTTGCACGGTGTCCCGTTTAACTATGGATGTACTGATCATTGGCTGTGGATGGGTCGGGACCTTTACGGCTACCAGCCTTATTAAAGAAGGCCACCGGGTTTGGGCGACGACAACAACGGTGGACAAGGAGAGTGAGCTTGCAAAAATTGGTGCCACACCGATGACGGTTGATTTTGATAATCCGGTTCTGCAGACGGTGCCGGATGAGCTGGTCGACCGACCGTTCGACTTGTGCCTCATCAGTGTCCCCATTACCCGTAAAGACTCCATTGACCAGGTCAGGTCCCGCTTTGCAAAGCTTGTCGATTTTCTGGCCCCGCTGAGCTGGGAACAACTAACCTTCCTTGGCTCGGTAGGAATTTATCCAAAAGTTAGTGCTGAAATCGAGGAGGACACCTTTACAGACGAGCGGCTGGATGAGAAACTGCTTGCCGGCGAAATGATGCTGCGTACGGCACACCCCCAAGTAAACATACTTCGCTTGGGTGGCCTGTTCGGTTTCGAACGGACAATCGCCAAGTACTTCGAGGGTAGGGTATGCCAAATTGGTTACCAGACTGCCAATTTTGTACATGTTATCGATGTTTATGGTGTTATAAGAACCATGGTAGAGCGTCGCGTACATGGCAAAACATATAATGTGGTGAGCCCTGAACATCCGCTGAAAAAAGAGGTAATCGCCGCCTCGGCGGCTAAGTATGGATATGGTTTGCCCGCAGCATATTCGGACGCTGATCAAACCGCTAAACGAGTTTCGCCGGCTCGATTGATGCTCGACCTCGGTTACCGGTTTCAATATCCGTCGCCCTTGGATTTTTGAACCGCCAGAAGCGGTGGCCTGCTGCCCTGGACAAATACACGGCAACGACCGATCGGTTACGCTGACAGTCCACAGTGATTCCGCGGTGAGTCCACGGTGACTCCACCTTTTTACGAACAAAGGCGGGGTCACTGCCGACTCATTGCGAATTTACGAACGTTATATCGGGACGGCATCTCTACCCTGTAGTTTCCGACTTAAACTGCTAAGCGCGGTCAATCTTCGGCGGGGACGCCAGATTCGCTTCCAAGCGGCTTTGTGTCGAGTTCCATCAGTACTGGCACGAAGAACGAAATAATGCCGATTAGTCCCACAAAACTGCCTAAAATGACGAAAGTCCGGCTGATACCGATGGTATCTGCAATAAAGCCGGTGCCCAAAAGGCCGATAACCGACGGAAGGAGCGCAATGCTAAAAAACATGGAGAACACCCGTCCCAGCACAGCGGGGTTGACTTTCTCCTGGACGATGGTCATAAACGATGCGTGATATATGGATGCGGAGAGGCCCCCTAATGTCGTCAGTATGACAAACAGCAAAAAGCCGCTGGGCGAAAGCATGCCGGAAACGGACAGTGTAGCACCCAGTATTATATGCATGCTGTTGACAATAACGACCTTGTTGAATCTTGGCTTAAAAATTCCCAGTATGCCTCCTCCTGCTAGCATGCCGATTCCCCATACCACCTCGATCAAACTCATCTCAAACTTGCCGCCCCCGAAGTGCTGTAGCGTAAGCAAAGGAAAAAGTACCGCCACGGGCATGATGCAAAAGGTAGCAAGTATTGAAAACAGAAACATGTATGCCAGGCCCCTGTTTGCTGTTACCGCCGTAATGCCGGAAGCGATGTCCCGAAGCACCTGTGATACACCGGCAGATACCGATGCTTCACGTTCGGGATTGGGGATGCTAACGAGCAATAGCGAGCAGATGGCAAAGATTGCACCGGCTACATCCAGCAACAACACGTGCTGGATGTCCATTAGTCCAATAGCCAGCGCACCCAACGCAGGGCCGGCTATGTTTGACACCGACTGGATAACCTGGTTGATGCCGGCGATTCGCAGCAGCTCCGACGCCGGCGCCAGCAATGGTACCGACGCCTGCATGGCCGGCATATGAAATGCGGAGCCTATCGATCGTAGGGCGAGCAGTACGTAAACAAGAACAAGCTCAAAATAGCCCAGGTAAAACAGCAATGACATGGCAAGCGTGCAGAGCGCTATGAAGCCGTCGGCGGCGATCATGGTAGCTTTTCGGTCCCAACGGTCGATATAGACGCCCGCAAAAGGGCCAATAAGTGCTTGAGGAATAAAGGTCGCAATTGCCGCAAATGCCAGCACCTCGGCAGATCCGGTCTCTAAGCTGAGCCAAATGATGATGGCGAAGTTTACACCAGCACTGCTGAGGAGCGACATAAATTGGCCGGTCCAGATGATCGCGAATGTTTTTTTCCACGCCTGTTTCATGGTATAGATAAGATCGCGTACGTTGAACGGAGGAAATGTCCGGAAAAGCACGGTTAGACTTAGAACGTAATAAATTAAAGATTCGTTTCAGGGATTCCTGAAATTAACGGAGGCCAGCGGGATTCGTAAGCGTATCCCCGACGTTAAGCCCGGTCCCTGTAGTGCAGGGCATAATTGATGTGGATCAGTTTCATCGGTCTGTCTTTTTCAATATGATCGGGACGAATATAAGATATTTATCAAAAATAGAGAACAGTCAACGGTGGATCGGCCATCCCTAGGCTAGTGCGGAATATGTAAGTGACTTGTACCAACGATATAACGTTTGGATGCAGGTTCAAGTTTCCATAAGTTTGCACCGTTTTAATTTAGAATAGAGGTAATGATGAAGAAGAATTATTTGGCGCTGGCCGTGATGGCCACCCTCACCGCCACCTCGGTGGCACAGCAGCAACAACATCGGGCCATCAACCCCGAATTTATGGATACGTCGGTAAGGCCACAAGATGATTTTTACAACTACGTGAACGGAAACTGGATGAAGACAGTAAACATCCCGTCTGACCGGGCCCGTTGGGGTAGTTTTGATGAACTGCGTGAAAATACTGACATAGCTGCTCTGACGGTACTGAAAGCCGAGTTGGAAAAACTGCAGGAACCGGGATCGGAGGCACAGAAAATCGCTGACTTATACCGGTCATTTACTGACTTTGACGCCCGGGATCGTGCCGGTATTGAGCCGATAAAACCTTTTTTACACAAAGTTGACGCGATCCAGAACTTCGACGATCTTCTCCAATACCTCGTCGAAATGGCGCCCCTTGGTGGCAACCACCTGTTCGACGCATCGATAGCTGCCCACATGAAGAACAGTGATATCAATGCGCTGTACCTGGAACCGACAGGCTTGGGATTGGGCCGGGACTATTATCAGAAAGACGACGCCGCCAATGCAAAGACTTTGGAAGACTATACCAATTACATTAATAAGCTGCTTTCCAAGGCCGGTCAGCGTACCCGCGACGCGAAGGGGCCCAAGATCGTCGCTTTTGAAAAGGAACTGGCAAACCATATGCTGACCGTGGAGCAAATCCGCGACGCCAGTCTTCTTTATAACCCTGTTGCGGTTGCTGACCTCAAGACATTGGTTAAGCACATTGACATCGAAAAATATTTGCGGGATTTGGGTTTTAAGGCTGATACGGTGATCGTGACGGAGCTGCGGTACTTCCAGGAATTGGATGAGGTGCTGAGGCCGGAAAATCTTGGCGCTATCAAGGACTTTCTACGCTTTCATATCGTTAACGACAACGCTACGCGACTAACGCGTGAGCTGGATGAAGTGAGCTTTGATTTTTGGGGTAGGACGCTCCGCGGACAACAGGAACAACGTGCAGTGGATAAGCGGGGGCTGGAATTTGTGAACGGTGTAGCCGGAGAGTTGCTTGGCAAGCTCTATGTAGCCAAGCATTTCCCGGAAGAAGCCAAGCAGGCAGCCCGCGAGATGGTGGATTATTTAGTCAAATCTTTCGAGCAGCACATCCGGCAGCTGGAGTGGATGTCTGACGATACGAAAAACAAAGCACTGGAGAAACTACAGAAATTTAATGTCAAGATCGGTTATCCCGACAAGTGGAAGGATTACTCGAAACTGGAAGTGGGAACGTCGTTGTTTGAGAATGTGCTCAGTGCGCGCCGTTGGCAATTTGAAGAAAACCGTGCGAAGCAAGACCAACCGGTAGACAAAACCGAGTGGGGCATGACGCCGCAAACGGTCAACGCATATTATAGTCCCCTGTACAACGAAATCGCTTTTCCGGCGGCGATTTTGCAGCCTCCTTTTTACGATTATAAGGCGGATGCCGCTGTAAATTTTGGCGGTATAGGTGCAGTGATCGGCCATGAGCTGTCGCATGGCTTTGACGACAGCGGCTCACAGTATGATGGAAATGGCAACCTGAACAACTGGTGGACCGATGAAGACCGTACGCAATTCGAGCAGGCCACGGAGGCGCTTGCCAATCAATACGGGGGCTATGAACCGGTGCCCGGCGTATTTGTGAACGGCCGATTTACGCTGGGCGAAAATATCGGCGACCTGGGGGGCGTGTCCGTAGCGTATGACGCACTAAAAATGTACCTGATGGACAAAGGTGATCCGGGTACGATCGACGGATTTACGCAACAGCAGCGATTTTTCCTTTCCTGGGCGACAATTTGGCGAACCAAAACGACGGATGAGTTTGTGACAAACCAGGTGAAAACCGATCCGCACTCGCCGGCGCAATACCGGGCGGTTGGTCCACTGGTAAACGTAGACGGATTTTATGAAGCGTTTAATATTAAAGAAGGGGATAGACTGTTTCTACCCAAAGAAAAGCGTATCGTGATCTGGTAAAAATGTGCTGACCAAAAAAGGGCCGTCTTTCGATATTGACGGCCCTTTTTTTTGCATATCTGCGACGCTACAGTGCAATGAGGGAGGATGCGCCGATGTTATCAGTCCGGCCAGGTGCCAAATTTGCCTAGTCCAGCGCCGGGACCAAAGGCAAAATAATATGACTGGGCCGTGCTCCGCCGTGATGAATGGTCTGCTGTGCCACACGTAATTCATCGCTTGTTCCCAAAGGGGCTCCTGTGTTCGGATTTCGGTCGAATTGCGGGAAGTTACTGGAAGTGATGTCTACACGTATGCGGTGACCCGGCTGGAACACATTGGCCGTACTGGTCAGCTCTATTTCATATTCGTACACCTCGTTGGGCGTGAGTAGTTTTACTTGGTCTAACCCTTCACGGAATCTGGCGCGGAGGATGCCCTCTGCCACGGGCATCGCGTATCCGTCGGGTTGTACATCGACCAACTTGATCATCCAGTCGGTGTCGGGACCGTCGGTTGCTGCGTGGAGCTTAATTTTGATCGGCCCGGCGACGGTAAGTGGCTCTCTCAGGAAGTCGCTGGTGTAGACGAGCACGTCTTCCCGGCGCTCCACCGGCCGCTGATCTACAGGTCCCGCCACCGTCGGTGTGCCGCAGCAGTTATTTCCACCAGTAGTCGGTACCGGCTGTTCGGGATCATAGCGGTAGCTGTCGGTGCCAGTTTCCGCCGGTTTCTCAAAAGTGAGCTTGCCGTCGCCGCGCACAGAATTGGCCGCACCGTTGCTCGTCAAATAAAGTGCGCGGTATTCCGTCTGGGGAATTGGCCAGTCCGACTCGCTTCGCCACTTATTGGCGCCCATATAGAAGATTTGCACAGGCTTGTCAAAGTCAAGACCATTCTGAATGCCTTTTAGATGATAATCGTAGAAATCCAGCTGCACTTGAAACATATCCATGTCGGCGGCCGGCGTAAAATCAATACCACCGAAACTCTGGGACGGTCCATGACCCCAGGGGCCAATGATCATTCGCGCACCCTCGCGGGCTTCGGGCGTGGCACCATGATTGCGCATCCCGACATAGCCGTTGATGGTGCCCATTAAAAAGATGTCGAACCATCCGCCATACGTGTGAACAGGCACGTTAATCCGATCAAAATTTTCTTCGTCACTGATCGCCTTCCAGTAGTCGTCATAGCTTTCGTGTTCGAGCCAATCACGGTAATGTTGTACCGGTGAACCGGCACTTTGCAGATCGCCGGTATTCAGCGGAAGGTGCATGAGTATATTTTCATACTTCAGTTCTTCGGGGGCGTAGGGGGCGCTGTGCCAATACTGCGGAAGCATAATGCGATTGGGCATACGTACCACGCCCCAGCCGTAATTGAAACTTAGTCGAAACGCGCCGCCCATGGTGAGCCAGTTGGCATAAATGTTCGTGGAGGCAACGCCAGGAAAAATGGCCACCAGATGAGGAGGCGTTTTGCTAGCTGCCGCCCACTGGTTATGGCCCAGGTAGCTGCCCCCCTGCAACGCGACTTTCCCGTTTGAAAAGGGTTGAGTCGCAGCCCACTCAATAGTTTCGTAGCCGTCTTTGCCTTCGTCACGGAAGGGCTCCCACACACCCTCACTTTCGTAGCGGCCGCGTACATCCTGTACGACCACGGCATAACCATGCTGGGCAAACTTGATCATTGTTTCATGCACACCATCACGCTGAACGCCATAACAGGTACGGGTCACAATGGTTGGGTACCTACCCGTCTTCCCGGGGAGGTATAGATCAGCGTAGAGCGTGACGCCGTCGCTCATCGGTACAGCAACGTGGCGGACGATCCGGATTTCGTTTCGGTCTGAGTTAGCGGGTAATGGATCGGAAAATGACAGGAATAGGGCGAGTGTGGCGAATAAACCGACGCCCGGCGCTAACGGCCAACGCCTTTGGATTGTTTTTTTCATAATTTAAGCGGTTAGTGAGAATGTTGTTGCTTTGCCTTACAAATATAAACGAATCGGCGGCAACTTAAAGGATTAGGCTATTTTCTCGTCCTACCACCCACGGAGGGCCACGCCGTAACAAGCTCGATACTAAACGTGTTTTGTCTTGGCAAGTATTTTCCGACCTTTAACCAAAATGCGCATGCCGTAGCGCCTGACCGAGATGTTCGTTGTCGGAAAGTCCTGCTGCTGCTCTGTTTGGTAATAGAGGGCAAAGATTCGCTGGCAGGGGAGCAGTCCGATTACGGTATCATCAGAGGAGGACACGACCGGAAGCACGTCAACGTTTTCTTCCACCATTTTAGCCAAAGCCTCCTTCAACGTGTTTCGCTCCTGTACAAATGCTGGCTTTCGCCTGAGAAGCGCTCCGACCCGTTTCTGGTCGTCGTGATGGTGACCAAACAAACTTGAAGCACTGACAATGCCAGCATAGCGCTGATTTTCGTCGACTACAATGTAATAGTTGTCGGTGTTTTCCTCGGTCTCTACCCATTGGCGAATTTCTTGAATGGTGTTCCGGTCTTCGATGACCAGTCCGTCGGTCTGCACAGCCTGCGCTACAGTCAATTGATTCAGTACATCCGGCTTGTACGAGTCAGGCGTGTATACACCGCGGCGCATTATTTTTTCCGTCATGATGGTGGTACCCATCGTCAGGTAGGACACTGTGTATGCCCCTACGCAGGACCCCAGGAGTGGCAACAAAGCATTGAACTGACCTGTTGTCTCCATCGCAAAAACAATCGACGTAAGCAGCGCGCGGGAGGCGCCCGCAAACAGGGCAGACATACCTACCAATGCCGCCAAAGGAAGCGTAATGCCGCATTCGGGAAAAATGTAGAGCAATCCCATGCCTATGAGTATGCCACTGGCGGCACCGATCGTAAGCAGCGGAGCCAGCGTTCCTCCAGAGGTGCCGCTCCCCAATGCAATAACCCAAGACAGAAACTTGAGCGTGCATAATGCAAAAACTACTTTTAACGGCAGGTTTCCACCTAGCAAATCGATGATGTTTTCGTAGCCTACGCCCAGTGTTCGCGGGGCTAGGTATCCTATGACACCTACTGCAAGCCCGCCAATAGCGGGCCACCACATCCAATGTACAGGTAACCGCTCGAAGGCATCCTCCATCCAGTAAACGGCCTTGGTAATGGCCACGGATAGCAAGCCAATGACCAGCCCTAAAATGCTATAACACAGAAGCGCAATGTTAGATGCAGGGGTGATCGCTATTCCGGCATAAAATACCGGTTGTGTGTCGAAGAGAAAAAAATGCCCGGCGGCGCCGGTAATACATGCCAACGACACGGCAATCAGCGATTTGGGTGTAAATTCGAACAACAGCAATTCGATAGCTAAAAAAATCGCGGCCACCGGTGTACCGAAGATCGCGGTCATGCCGGCCGTGGCACCGGCAGCGAGAAGTATTTTTCGCTCTGCATTGGAGATTCTGAAAATCTGGCCCCAGGTGGATCCCAAGGCGCCACCGGTTGCGATGATTGGTCCTTCAGCACCAAATGGTCCCCCGGTGCCAATGGCGATGGCAGAAGATACGGGCTTCAGGAACGTGATCGCTGGCTTGATCTTACTTTGGTTGGTCAATATCTGCTCCATGGCCTCCGGTATGCCGTGTCCGCGTATGGCCTTGGACCCGTAGAAGGCGATAAGTCCGACAATAATGCCGCCAAGCGCAGGCAGCAGGATAACCCACAATCCAAGGCTGTTGTGAACGGGTTCGGATTCTGCTGCAGATAATCTACCGTAAAACGATATATTTGTAATGACGTTGATGAGCAGGACGAGTAATTTGGCCAGACCGCTGATAGCTGCTGCTATAATTACCGCATAGGCAGCGATCAGTAAGATACGTGATTTGTTGACGGTCGGCGAAGGCGCATCCAGGTCTGTTTTTAGTGTTTCTTCTAATGATATGGATATGGGAATGCTGCCAGTCTGTTTCGTCATGTTGCAAAAATATGATTTATATCATACTTTTAAAAATAACTTGACTGTAAGTATGGTGGAGGGGCAAACCAATAATTGCGATTTAACGAGCTGTTTTCTCTGCCGCAATAGCAGACAGGCGTACTTGTCGAAGATAGCGGCAAACCGCCAGGTTTTCGTATATAAAAAAGGCCAGGCCATCTTCAGGGAGGGCGATACGACTTCAGGCATTTACTTCCTGACGGGTGGTATGGTAAAGATTCACCGGCAGTGGGACGCTAACAGGGAGCTGATCCTTCGTTTTTGTGCCACGGGTGATATCCTTGGCCATCGTGGCATGGGAAGCGACAGATCGTTTACCGTAACGGCTACTGCGCTCAGTGCGTGCACGACGTGTTATGTCGATTTGGGATTCTTTGAAGAATCGTTGCAGGTCGATCACCGGCTGACGTACAATATGTTGAATTTTCAATTCAACGAGTTGCATGAAGCGGAAAAACGGATGAGCGAGTTTGTGCATTTAGATGTACGTGGCAGAACGGCCAATACTCTGCTGATGTTACTAGCCAAATTTGGTGTCAATGAAGGCGGTTTCATCAATGTCCAACTAAAGCGGCAAGATATGGCTGCCTATGCGGGCACCACCTATGAAAGCTTCTTTCGCGTTCTGGACAAATTCGAAAAGGATGGATTGATCCATATACAGGGAAAAAATATTCAGCTGTTGGATCCTGAAAAACTGAAACTGGAATGTAATGCACTTAAACGTTGTTAGCGGTTGTCCAAAGCGGCTTTTCGTGCAATACCTTTTCGTATATCGGACAGCTGGCAACATGGGCGCCCGGTAAATAGCCGATGCTCATCAAAAACTCGTTGACGATTTCGCCACCCGTAAATTTGAAGGTCTTTTTAAATAGTTTCACCCATTCTTGCAATGACAGCGGATGGTGGTATTCCAGCCATTTTTCGAACGAACCATATTCCTTTTTTAAGAGCAGGATGGTTCTGGCATTTTCAATGGCTGCATTGATCTTGAGTCGGTTGCGGATAATTCCGGCATCCGAAAGCAAGCGGTCTCGATCTTTTTCGGTATAAGCAGCCACGCGCTCGATGTTAAAACCGTCGTAAGCCTTGCGAAATGCCGGCTCCTTTTTCAAGATGGTTTCCCAGCTCAGCCCCGCCTGGTTGATTTCCATAATTAATCTCCCAAATAACTCGTTGTCATCGTGCAGGGGAAATCCATAATGGCGATCGTGGTACGTTTGGTGAAGCGCTTTTCGTTCTCCGGTTAGTGATTGAATGGCGTTGCAGTAAGACATCGTTCTCCTGTGTTGTTTATGTTATAGGCCGTGATCAATATAACTACAAACATACGCAAACTATGGGGTTTGTCAAGCGTGACACGGGCGGTGGGGCCCTCTATAGATTTGTCGATCTCCTTTTTGGTGGACCACTCGATAATCGGAAATGATGCGTACATTAGCAATGATGCGTACATTAGCCTAGCTTTGGCGCCAATAATTATGAAGACGCATACGACCAATTACTACGACACGTTTATCGCCGTAGCTGACGATTGTCCGGCGCAGCAGGGAGAGAAGCCTCCGTTAAAAGGGGAAAAGCGGACCGTAGCTCGCCTACAGTTCGAGCTCATCAGCAGGAATCCTTATTGTTTTACGTCCGATGACGTCTTGTTTAGGGTATATGCCGAACGTAAGGAGTTGACATGCGGCGAACTAGGGGAGGCCCGAAAGGCTTTTTTTTCTAAAGGCCAGCCATGTCTTCGGACTTCGCCGCTTGCCAAGCGGTATGGATGGGGTATACACTGTGACGAAGCGGGCAAAGTAGCCTTGTACAGCGTTGGCTCTAAAGAATATGAAGCTTTTTCCAACGACGGCCGCACGAGCGTGGTGAAGGCGGTGAGGTCAGGCAGGCGATGAGCGTCCTAATTTGGCACAAATCCCCCCTGTGTTTGTCGCCTTTGGCCAATAGGTCCGTGAAAAATGATATCGATATTTGTAAAAGGTAGATATTACGCTAAATAGGATCAGTCATAAAAAGTATGCAATTTAAAGTTTCAATCAACGCGCCCGTGTCAAGGGTGTATGATGTCATGTTGGGCAAAGAAACGTTTAAACAATGGACTTCGGTATTCAATCCGTCGTCGGATTTTGAAAGTTCGAATTCGGACGTAGAAGGAAGCTGGCAGAAAGGAAGTAAAATCCTGTTTGTCGGCGTCAGTAACGACGGAAAGCGGGAGGGGATGGTTGGATGGGTGCGGGAAAACATCCGAAATAATTTTGTATCGATCGAGTACGCCGGTATTGTCGATGGCGATTTGGAGATCATCGAGGGACCGGTCGCCGAAGCGTGGCAGGGGTTTGAAAATTATACTTTTGCGGATCATAACGGCGGTACCACCGTGACCGTTGATATAGACGTTAATGACGACATGATTGACTATTTTACCGACACTTATCCCAAAGCACTCGAAAAGCTAAAGGCGATTTGCGAGGCGTAACTCGAGCTTCCTGCCGTGTTAAGTCGTCAATTTGTTCTTGACGTATTTCCGTATCGGCATATCAACGCATACCATGATAAGATGCGCGAAGCTGACCAATAAAATCATGCCAAGGGGAATAATATAAATCAGTTGATTTTCCGAATAGTAGGAGCTTCCCAGATAGTCTCCAAAAATCCATATCGACCAATAATGAGTCATATACAGGGGGTATGAGATGTTACCGAGCCATTTCAGAAACTTAGTAATCCCCCTTTCTTCGTTCGTTCCCGCGCCCAAGGCGATAATTAGCGGAAAAATCAGTAGCACGACGAAGGATTCCGAGAGCCAATTAAGGGAAATAAAGGGCATTAGGAAGCAAGATAGCAGCAGAACTGCCGCAAGTGCGAAACCTCCGCGATTTTGTATAATCAAGCTTTTGCGGTAAATAAAAAGCCCTGCGCAAAAGGAGTACAACACCCGGGCTGCGCCGACCTCCCAATTGTCTTTCGACCATCCGCCAGAAAGATTGCCATAGCGATAACTTGAATACATCAGCCACAGGGCGGAAATAACCAATAATGCGCAATGCATTCGCGGTCGCATCCTGAATAGCCAAAATGCATAGACAATGTTGATGACATATTCCCAGAAGAGTGACCAGGCCGGCGCGTTAAGGCCAAATAAGTTGAATGCTTTTTCCGATAGCACGGGGTAGGGGATCATGAAAATCGAACAGAGAAACAGCAGGAGTACGTCAGTGAATTCATAACGTGGTGCCTGTGAAAATGAGGGGATGAATAGTCCAATGAGTCCGAGCGCTGATCCGATGACGACGAGCGGATGAAGGCGGATCAACCGAGCTTTAAAGAAATTTATAATCCCGGACGTATCGCGTTTTTCGTCATAGGCGTGCGCAATGACAAAGCCGGACAGGCAAAAGAAAAAATCTACGGCGAGATAGCCATGACCGATAAAGTTTTTACTAAAATCCGTGATCACCCATTCCATAAAATGGAATAAAACCACCGCCAATGCGGCTACGCCCCGCAAGCCGTCCAGCACTAAGAAGTATCGCTGTCTCATTGCGCAAAAATAACATTTCGAACGTGATTAACTGGATTAGTGCGAACATCCGGACAAAGCGGGTTTAACGCCTATGGCTTTGGTTCCAGTATATTTTTACATTGTGTGTAGCAGCACCTAACGCGACAATGTCCAGTTGACCGTCACCGTCCATATCGGCCAGCTGTAATTTTTGACAGTCGATTCCCTTGAAATCTATCCAATATACTTCGATGGCTTCCCAGTATTGATTAAACGGGACATACAGCTTGATCCCGAATTGATCATTCTGCCTTGCCTGACCCCATCCGGCAACGACCTGATCCCGTTGAATGCCCAGCAGGTCAGCCATGGCCAGCGCTCGGCCTTCATACATGTTGTGCTCAATAACCCGCCTTCCTATAGTGTTGTAACTAAACACACTATCAGTGAGTCGAAGCGAGTAGACCGTTAGGAGATCCATTGAAGTCGGCTCGAACGCCGCAACTGCATAGGTGTGACGGCTTGCCACCCTACCCAGCACCGCCGCGCTAAGCGTCCTTCCGCGGGCTAGCCAATTGGCCGTATTGAGTGTCCATCGCTCATTTTTAAATGACAGTCCCAATAGCCCGCCTTCGCCGGCAACATGAAATACCTCGCGGCCGCCGTCTTCAAACACCGTCAAGTGATTGGCCCAGGGCATCTGCTGTTTGATCAAACGACGGCTCCACGCTGATTCTGGACCTGTCGATGGATCATAGGCCCGGATAGCGCCGGTATGGTTAAGATTGGTATCCCGCTCTCCGCGGGGCAACACAATGAGTTGGTATTCACTTTCTCCAACTTCCACCCATGCCATTGCTTGAATGGGATAGCCACCGTCGACCTCGCGCGAGGTCCATAACCCGGTTGAATAGCGGGGGCGGGTGAGCACCCGTATCGATGTTTTACCCAACGAATCGGCAAGCATATCGCCGGAGCGTCGCGCGGCTGCCGCAATCGCAACCGTACCTGTAGCAGTAACGTTCCGGGCGGCAATGTGGGTATAAACAACATCCTGATCTTCTGCTATAAGGAAGCGTTTCCAGTCGCCATTGCGGTACCAGGTGATCCGATGGCCATCGGTAAGCAGGATGTCGGAGCGGCCGTCGCCGTCCACATCCACCACGGCCATGTCAGTCCCCTCCATAACTTGATCGTCGATGGTTTGTGCCGCAAAGCGGGGAGGCGATTGCAACAGAACGAGTAAACTGGAGATCAAAAAGAGATAAGACATAACCGGTTAGCTGTATGCGCCGTGCTGAAATCTGCGACCTTTCTATCGTAAAGTAACGAAAAAAAGGCGTTCGATTATAAAAAAGAGGCCGCCGGATTTAACCTAACGGCGTTGGGGACCCTTACAGCGCTGCAAAGGTCGATGCATCCTCAGTTATTTTTTGCTTTTTTTGACTTGTTAATCCAGATGATATATCCGGTCACCGGCAGGCTTGCGCAAAAAAGGGAAATCATAAAAGCAAGGATTTTGGTTGGCCACCCGCCGATATTGCCGGTGTGGATGTCAAAGTTAAGTGTGGATAGGCGGTCACCGAGAGCCTGATTTTGGTGGCTGTCCATCTTTTCAATCTTAAGGGACGACTTCTCGAAGTAATACCATTTGAATTTGCCTGTTTGCTGTTCATTCATCCGTACCTGCACATCGAAGTTCGCCGCCTTCTCGCCACGAAGGCGGATTGACATCATTTCTGCCCGGGGATTTTCATCGAGCACAAAATATAGCGCATCGTCCAAAGGATGTTGGCCTGGTTGCGGCGTCCGATGTGGCACAACCGGGGTCTGCCTTTGGGTAGACAATTGGTTCAGCGTCGTCGCAACGGCCGCCCTAACCAATGGATAACTGAAGAAAATCCCTGTGACGGCGATGATCATCGCCAGTAGGAAAGAATAGAAACCAATGATGTTATGTAAGTCGTAGTTTAATCGTTTCCATTTTACCGACCACTTTGGCCAGAAGCTTCTGCGAAACCGCTTGCCTTTCCATTTCTTTGGCCACCACAGCACAAGGCCGGAAACCATGATGATCATGAAAACCAGGGTGGAATACGCAACGGCGGGGTGACCATATTTCTTGCCAAGGAGGAGATTCATATGCAGTTGCAGCATGACCTGGAAAAATTCGGTTTTGGAGTTTTCAATGGCCACCACCTTCCCGGTATAGGGGTTGATAAACACTCGTTTGTAATATTTGAAATAGTTCCAGTGGCCAAATGCCGTTTCGTCTACCAACTGCGCCCGGAATACCCATGACCTGTTTCGTGCGGGGTAAAGGTCTACGCGGCTGACTTTTTCCTCGTCGGGTAGGGCACTGGAAGCAATTTTGGTTAGCTCGCTGAGAGGTAATGGTTTGTCAGCGCCGCTCCTTGGGATATAATATTTTTCCGGGTAACAAATCAGCTTCAGGTCATCGTGGAATGTATAAATGCACCCCGTAAGTCCGAGCGTAAAAACCACGACACCGGATATGAGCGCGAGCCATTTATGTAACCACAAAGCGCCGGCCCTCACCACTAGAACGTGTAGTTTAACGTTAAGGAGGCAACAGTACCGGTTCCTTTTACGTACTCGGCATCGAGCGCACGATATTGGCTGACGACGGGGTAATAGTCTGTATTAAACAGATTTTCAACACCCAGGCCTAAAGTCCACTGCGTATTCAGCCGATAAGAGCCGGACAGATTGAAAAGTGAAATCGGTTCGACAGACCCTTCGGAATTCTTGAAAACGCCTTGGTCGTTTGCCATGAACCGGGCACGCTGTCCCGTATACAGCCAGTGCAGTTGAACATTCAATTGTTGGTTGGGCCTAAAATACAGGTAGGCGGTTGCTTTCGGGGGAGCGATACGCGAACCGTTTAAGTAGGTTTTTGAACCATCTTCTTGTTCTGATTTTCCCTCCACGTATGCATAGGTTCCACCGAGCGTCCACATCGGATGTATTCTTGCATCGATGGCAATTTCGAAGCCCTGTACAACCTCGGGCAAACGTTGGGCCATTAGGTAGCCTCCAACATCCACTAATTCTACCCCCAGTTTCGAATTGCTGTAATAATAAGAGGCGGTTAGGTCCAAAATGCTATAATGACTCGAAAAGCCAATTTCATAATTGTTGGTAATGACGGGGTCTGTTTTGATACTTTCCAAATCGTTATCAGTCGCACGACGAACAATTCTCCCCAATTCATTAATAGCAAATCCCTGAGAGAAACTAATGAAGGGGTTAAAAAATGCGTACTTATTGTACCGCAATCCTGCATTGAACGTGGTGCCCTTATACGGAATTTTACCGCCTTTTACCGGAATGCTCCCTTCATCGTTCGGCCCTGTGGCGATGGTGTTGAAATCGTTGATCGTTACCGTCGCATTTTCATAGCGGGCTCCCGCTTTCAGGATCAGGTTTTCTATAAGGTCTACGCGCAGTTGCGCATAAGGCGCAACGTTTAACATATCCATAAACGGAATGTAGACGCGGCCGTCGGTAAGGTTTTGGTCGGTTACATCGTTAAGCAAATCGAGGCCGTAAGTCAGGTCCGCTGCCGACTGAAACAGCTGAAAGGGGGAGTTTAGATTAAGCCGAAGTCCTTTTTTCTCCGAATTGATCTGTGTTTGTCCCGGACCGTACCAGGCGGTTCCGCTCGGTACATACCGGTTCATTGACCGGAATGTATTGTAATAGAGTGTAGCTTGTAGGGAGTGGCCGCCCCAAATTCCGGTTTTGCTGTAGTTGATCATCGCGTTGTGGTTGTAGGGAGTTCCGGTATGTTCACCGGGGTCTGTTCCCTTAACTCCAATTGTCGGTGTTTGATCATATCTACCTGTTTGGCTGATGTATTTCGCATGTTGTGTGCTGTTGTAATAATTGTACCAGGCGGTGATAGCCGACGTGGAGTCGATATCATATCCCAGTTTAATAAAGCCGTTGTTTTGGTATGAGTTGGACAGCCCGTCGGTTTGGCCGAGGGCAGCCCCATTAGCATCCCGCTGAAGACCGGTATAGTCGGTAGAAGCACTCAGTGCATAGCTAAAGCGATTCTTTCGCCCGTACAAAAGTTGCGAGAACCGATATCCCGAAGTTTCGCTGGCATGGAACGGGTTGATGCCACCCCTTATGCTGGTGACGCCGTTGACCGTATTGCTGTTTTCGGGGGCTTTACGGGTGATGTAATTGATGATGCCACCTGCGGATCCGTTGCCATAGATCGATGTTGCACCTTTGATCACCTCCACCCGTTCGACGACGCTTGGATCGATACTTCGAATATCGCGGGACCCGTTCATAAGTGGCGTCGACTGCGGAATGCCGTCAACCAAGACCAATACTGCCCGCCCGCGAAGCGTTTGCCCGGAGTTTGTCGCTTTGTTGGTTGCTGGGCCCAATCCCGGTATCGTTGCCCCAAGGACATTTGAAAAACTAGTGTTGATCTGGGTTTGCGCCTGAATTTCTTGTTCTGTCAAAACAGATATGGACGACGGGACAGTCGAAATATGCTCGGGCTTTCGACCCGCGGTGACGACTACCTCATCCAGTTTATTCCTTTCACTGATTACCAACACGACGCTGTCCGGTAAGTTGGCATCTTCAATGACTTTCGTAGCCGCAGCGTACCCCGTATACGAGGCTTGGATGCGATAGGGAGCTTGGAACGGTGTTAGTCTTGCGATCAGGCTGCCGTTGTCATCCGCGTGTCCGACATGCTGTTGGTTAATTGAGACGTTCGAATGGTCAATCCGCTGGCCAGTTTCGTTTTCTACAATGACTTTAAGCTCTTGCGCATGAAGGATTTGGAAGCAAGCTGTCAATACTGTAAGCAGTCTAATCGCGTGCATATTATTTTATTTAGATTAATTTTAATTTGCGCAAAAATAAAAAAGTATTCGATTCGGAGAAAATAATTGACGAGAATGATAACGATATGTTGGCAGAGTACGGGTATAATATTTGATTATCAGGTCATTATCCTGGGTAGGGATGCGGAAAAAGCATGTCAAACTAGAAATAATCTTAAATTAATGCTTCGAGAATCGCGTCTCGTTGGGCGACCTGGTTGGTGGTGTCTTAATTCAGATTTTCCTCGCAATGTAAGATCACATTGCGAGGAAAAGGTATAAGGGCGATAGCGGCAGTTTATTTACCGATTATTTGTTGAAGATGCACGGGATAGCGCTCGCCAACAATGTTGATTCTTGCCAGTGCCGAATTGATTTGGCCTATTTCTATTTCGGATAAAGAAATGGCTGCTCCGCCAATGTTCTCGTGCAAGCGGTCTAATTTGGTGGTGCCGGGGATAGGAACGATAAAGGGCTTTTGAGCCAATAGCCAGGCGAGGGCAATCTGTGCGGGCGTCGCGGATTTCTGGGTGGCGATCGAAAACACCAAGTCAACCAACGCCTGGTTTGCGGCTCTGTTTTCTTTAGAAAAACGGGGCGATGCATTTCTTGGATCCGTTTTGTCTAATTCGACATCTGCATTTATCGTCCCCGTTAAAAAGCCTTTACCTAAAGGACTGAATGGCACAAAGCCGATTTTCAATTCTTCCAAGGTCGGAATGATTCCGACTTCGGGTTCGCGGAAGAACATCGAATATTCGCTCTGTATGGCAGTGAGCGGTAAAACGGCGTGTGCCTTCCGGATCGTTTCGGCGTTTACCTCACACAAACCGAAGTGTTTTACTTTTCCTTCTTGGATCAGATCCTTAACCGCACCCGCAACATCCTCGATCGGTACGTTTGGGTCCACCCGGTGCTGGTAGAACAGGTCGATTGCTTCGATCCGCAGTCTTTTTAGCGATGCTTCGGCAACCGCTTTTATGTTTTCGGGACTGCTATCCAATCCGGCCATCAGGTTCCCGTTTTTGTAACCAAATTTCGTGGCAATAATGACTTCATTTCGGAATGGTTCGAGCGCCTCGCCGACCAGGAGTTCGTTGTCCGCATAGCCCTGCGCCGTATCAAAAAACGTGATTCCGCTTTCGACGGCGGTATGCAGTACGTTGATTTTTTCCGATTTTTCGGGTGCATTGGGGAAACTCAATCCCATGCAACCGAATCCTAATGCGGATACTTCCAATCCATTGTTTCCTAATTTTCTTGTTTCCATGTTTTTGTTCGATAATTAACTGATCGTGCAAATTTGGCTCGGAAAAACGGGAAACCATTTGCCATATGGCAAAAACGGTGTAGCATTGTAAAATAAGATATCGGACAACGTGTAACATCGACGGTTACAAAGGGGAGAGTTGGACATGGTATGGTAGCCGAAGAACGGTGGAACCGATAATTAGCAATCGCATTCTTTACCGTCGATAGTTTCTCAGCTAAACGACTGTCGAAACTCTAAAGGGGACTGATTGGTTTTCGCTTTAAATAGTTTGCTAAACGATTGCGAATGTTCGAAACCAAGTTCGTAGGCGATTTCGCTTACCGATAAACCGGTTGTAGATAATCTTTCTTTTGCCCGTTCAATAAGCTTCTCATGAATGTGTTGCTGGGTGGTTCGCCCGGTCAACAATTTTAGTAAACTGCTTAGGTAATTTGCTGACACATTAAGGTTATCTGCAACGAAATGAACAGATGGTAATCCTCGCTGCATTAAGTCGCCGCTGGCGAAGTAATCCTCCAACAGGTCTTCTAAACGATTTAGGATTTGGTGATTGGTGATGTTTCGAGTGATGAATTGTCGCTCGTAAAAACGTTCGGAATAGTTCAGTAAAGTCTCTATCTGCGAGATAATAATGTTTTGACTGAACTTATCAATATTGGCATGATATTCCTGTTTAACGTTCGAAACAATCCCATTAAGAGTTGTTTCTTCCTTTTCTGAAAGGAATAGAGCTTCGTTTACGTTATATCCAAAAAAATCGTAACGTTTAACGTTTTTAGCAAGCGATGTCCCCCATAAAAAATCGGGATGAATCAATAATATCCAACCGGAGGGGTGGGCGGTTTCATCCGGGGCCGGAGATGCGTGCAACACCTGCTTGGGAGCCAGAAAATACATAACGCCTTCATCGAAATCGTACGCTTGCTGACCATACCGCATTTTTCCACTCAACCCTCGTTTTACCGAAATAGAATAATATTCAGCGACCAAGGGGGGTAATGGGTTGGCTTTTTTAGCAAGCGCCACCTTTGCATAATCTACCACGCTGATCAGGGGGTGCTCGGGTGGCGCTAGCTTGTGTAGCTGATGAAATTCGCTTATGGTATTGATTTTTAACGGTTTCATCGTGCTAAATTAATAAAAAATCATAGCGATTGTCCGCCCGAGACTTCTATTCGTTGGCCGTTGATCCAGTAGGCATCTTCGGTACATAAGAATGCTACAACTCCACCGATGTCATCAGGCAAGCCCACTCTGCCCAGTGCTGTGTATCCCGAGATCATCGCATTGAGTTCCTTGTTATCACGGGTTCTACCCCCACCGAAGTCTGTTTCGATGGCGCCGGGAGCCACCACGTTAGCTCTGATTTTTCGTTCGCCTGATTCTTTTGCCAGATATCGCGTAAACGTTTCAACGGCTGTTTTCGCTGACGCATACACGGACGATCCCGGAAGGGTGATACGGGTCAATCCCGAGGATACGTTGATGACCGCGCCACCATCGTTGATGAATGGTAACGCCTTTTGTGTGAAGAAAAACACGCCTTTAAAGTGTATTTCAAAAATCTCATCCAGTTGCGCTTCGGTAACGTCTGTAACGGGGGCATATAAGGCCGTACCAGCGTTATTGACGAGGAAGTCAATGTTTGGACTGCCTGTTTTTTCCTGTAAATGGCCGGTAACCGTTTTGATAAACCCGTCAAAGGTGTTGAGTTTTCTGGTGTCTAATTGAAAAGCAAACGCGTTTTGTCCCAACGATTGAATTTGACTAACTACTTCGTCAGCTTTTTCTTTGCTACTGTTGTACGTGATTACCACATCTATCCCTCTTTTGGCGATCGCGATAGCTATGTTTTTGCCGAGTCCGCGGCTTCCGCCGGTTATTAGTGCAATTTTGTTTTTTGTATTCATGATTCTAACGTGAAATTGTACGTGTCGTTTCAAGTTCTGATAAACTTGCTTAATGATTTAAAGGCACGCTGCAGTGGTTCCTTGTTTAATCTTGCTAGCAAAGATCCGACTACTTCGGGAAACAGGCGTAGCCAAATCTATGACCGTTGTAGTCAAAACACACGGGTGGTACGGCCCAAATTATTGTTGAAACCTTTAGTCATCTTGGCGCACGACAATGTCAACGGATGTTTTTTCTAATCCTGCTTAATGAGGATTGGGTTATTCCAAGGTACGAAGCGATATAAGATAAAGGGATTCGGTTGACCAACGTCGGAAATTTTTCAATAAAATCAAGGTAGCGGGTAGTAGCGTCCTGGGCAACCAATTCGCTTCTTCTTCTTAGCTTTTCGCTGTGGTGTTTCGTCGTTATTTTTTGAACAATCGTGTCCCACGCGACAATAGTATCGGAGATTTCGTTCCAATCTTTTTTAGAGAACACGACGAGCTCGCAGTCGGTAACGGCCTGGAGATATTCGGAAGGCACATAATGCCCTTCAAACGCCGGGCCATCCAGAATTAGGTGGTTCTCGTCGATAAAATACCGGGTGTTTTCCTCGCCTTTGTTGTTGTAATAATAAACGCGAAGCACGCCAGTAGCAAGGAAACCAATCACCCTTACCATCTTTCCGGCTTCCCAATAATGTTCATCTTTGCTTACCGTCAACAGCGTCGCCTTACTCGATACAAGATCGATTTGCTGTTTGTTTAAATTTCCAAACTGTAAGATGAATTCAATAAATCGCTCCATTCAACAAAGGTAACAATCATTGGAACTGCAATATTTGTCATTTGGCAAAAACATGGAACTCTAAAGCGAAAGCGGTCACAGTACGTCTGTTCACCGATGGATACGGCTCCATGCACAGCTTCGGGAGATGCCCGTAAAACAACTTGAAAGCTCCGGCTACATAGTGCAATTTCAAGTGGACAATGGAAAAAAAGCACTTGAAAAAATAAAAGAGGGTGTCAAGTTGCCGGATGTCTGTCTCATTGAGGAAGACTTTGCCACGGCTAAACTTTTGCTTGAAAAGCATCCCGATTTGAAAGTATTATTTTCCAGTACGAACGATAATGAGGAAAGCGTAACGGATATGCTAAAAACAGGTGTATCGGGCTATATATTGAAATTCGCTGACCCCGATGAAATGCTGACAGCCGTTAAAGCATTGAGCGAAAACAAAAAATATTTCAGTGTGGGGATTAGCCGAATAGCAACGGAATATTTTCATGGAAATACCGGAGAGCATTATTGATATAATTCCTAATCATAATATTTCTTCTTTAGCCACAAACTTGCTTTTACCAACAGTATCAGTATAGGCACTTCTACAAGTGGGCCGATAACGCCCACAAATGCCTGTGGTGAATGGATGCCGAATACAGCAATGGAGACGGCTATTGCCAATTCAAAATTATTCCCTGTGGCTGTAAAGGCGATGGATGCGTTTTTGTCGTAAGGAACATTCAACGATTTGTTGATAAAGAAGCTCACGAAAAACATCAGCACAAAATAGATGATTAACGGCACAGCTATTTTTACCACATCCATTGGCAATTCCAATATCTTATCGCCTTTCAAACTGAACATCAAGACAATGGTAAACAATAATGCGTACAATGTAATAGGCGATATTCTGGGTACGAATTTGCGGTTATACCATTCTATACCTTTTGATTTTACCAATGCGTATCGACTTATAAAACCTGCGAAAAAAGGAATACCCAAATAAATCAACACGCTTTCGGTTACATCTTTCATTGATACGCTTACGTTGAAATTGGCTAAGCCTAATTTATTCGGCAATACGTTGATGAACAGCCAAACAAAGAAGCTGTACGTTATTATCTGAAAGATACTATTCAGTGCTACCAATAATGCCGTATATTCCCTGTTCCCTTTTGCCAAGTCACTCCATACGATGACCATTGCGATACATCTTGCTAAGCCAATCAGTATCAGACCCGTCATATAATCCGGTTCGTTCCGTAAGAACAGAACGGCTAAACCGAACATCAGTACCGTACCGATAACCCAATTCAGCAATAAGGATATGCCGATTACTTTGGTGTCTTTAAGAGCTTTGGGCAACAATGAATAATCCACCTTAGCCAATGGTGGGTACATCATCAATATAAGCCCTATCGCCAACGGGATATTGGTCGTGCCTACGGATAGGGCATCGGTAGCATTGGAAATGTTCGGAAAGAAATATCCCAAGCCTACGCCTGTCGCCATCGCGAGGAATATCCATAAGGTAAGGTAACGGTCAAGGAATTTTAGTTTGGGTTGCATCGGCTAACTCTTAATCATTGAAAAAACATACAACATTTCTGTTGCTATCTGCAAACTCCTTTCAGCATATATCTGTGGCTGTTCGGATGTACCGTCTGAAATTTTAGGGTCTTCAAATGTGATGGGTATTCTCTTTTCCGCTCCGGCGATGAACGGGCATTCGCCGTCTGCCTGCGAACAGGTCATAATGGCGACAAATGCCGATGCAGGGTTGAAAGGGCTATCATATTTTTTGGAAAACCCGATGATTGGCAACGCATTATCTCCATATTTTATGGCATATACAGGATTATCGGTTTCCACAATCTTGAAAATAATAAAACCTTGATTGGTCAATGTTTCTGCCACTTTCGGAAATAGTGCTGTTTCCTCCGTACCGCCCGAATAACAATGTACGTTCGGGATATTGAAATACGCACTTGCAACCTGCGCCCATACCTGTGCTAAATGGCTTCTGCGTGAATTATGGGTACAGATAAAATTGATGTTTATGTCCGCTCCGCTATTTGCTTTCTGCTGTACATAATCTATTAGCGGTTGCAGTATCGTTTTGCGTTCCTCGCTTATGGTTTGGATGTCAAGCATCCCCTTTATGGCTTCGGCTAAATTCTTATACATGACGATTGGTCTTTAGTGTTTAGCAACATCCCGAATTAGGTGTACAGCACGTGCTGTTCAGCTCTGATAATTTTACTTTTTGTTTCTCCGCAGGAATACCGCAGACATCGCTTGCCAAGCAAGCCGTCTGCTTGTTCTTTAGGATGAAATGCTGACCGTCAAAGTCCAAGTTAAATTTGCCAATCGTTTCACTTTGGTATTCCACTTCGATTTCGGCATCTTCAATGCCCAATTTTTCTTCGGATAGTTTGATAATGTTCAATAGCTTGGTCGGCTTTAATCTGTGGTTGTAGTCGTTGGCATCCCACAATTGGAAGTTTACCGCTTTCTCTGTACGGACTACACCACCACAGTCAATAAAATGTTTGGTGATTTGTCCTATTTCCGTAACATGGAAATGTTCGGGAACAAATGTTCCGTTCTCTAATTGGAATTCAACATTGTCCAATGTTGGCAGGATTTCTTTGATTTTTGATAGTTTCATAACAGTACGGTTTGAAAATTTACAATAAACTATATATTGCAATATAACGATAATAAAGGTCAAAAAAATATTATGAACAGCAACTTGTTACCTTTACCTCTTGATTGAAAAACACATTAAATTCCGCTTGAATTTGTTTCCAAAGTTTCTCATCAATACAATAGCATACAGATTTGCCCTCGATAGTTCCCTGTATGATACCTATGTTCTTTAGCTCTTTTAAGTGCTGTGAAATGGTTGCCTGTGCCAATCCCAATTCATCGACCAAATCATTACAGATACAGGCTTTCTGATTGATGATGTATTGAAGAATGGCAACCCGTGCAGGATGTCCTAAAACTTTGAACAAAGAAGCCAATCTGTTCTGTTCGTCCGTAAATATTTTTGATTTCGTAAGCCCCATTATTCTTTTTTTACATCGCAATATTACGATAATAATTTTAAACGTAGAAAAAATTCACTAATTTTTTTTTAAGCAATCACAATCACAGGTTTCTTTGCTACTTTCTTTTCCGTATCAACTCATGAAAGAAAGTAGCCTATCCCGATGCAACCTATTTGGGAAATGCAGATGTATCGGTATCGTGAAGTGGACCATTTGCAAAAGGGTTGTTCCGACCATCGGAAGGATCTGTCTTTTTGCCGTCCAATTTTTGAGGCAAAAAACGGGAACGGCGTACCGCTCCCGAAATTCTAATCGTGTACATCTCTACACTTTAAAATCGGCTTTTTACTGCCCTTGTCATAGTTGATTTTGTATCCGTTGGAGTGGATAATAGCCTCTAATAAATTCCTCGCCTGTGTGGCATCCCAATCGTCAATTTTGGTCATATCCATATAATGCAGTTTTTCAAACTGCTTTACCATTCGGGCAATAATGCTCAATGCCCTGTATTCCGTTTTATCCGCAAGATTGCTCATTTTCCTTTGATTTTAGTTGTACCAATTTTTTGTATATATCATGCCAATAGGCTTGCCTTTCCTTATCGCTCTCCACTGGTGGGATATGGTGCATATCCTTAAAATTTTCTGCCTGTGCAATGGCTTTATCAAGATCGGTTACTTCTTTTCGCTGACCTTATAAATCTGTAATGTATAGCATTGTTCAATTATTTACGGGCGACCGTTAAGGCGGTCGCCCAGGGGAATTATTCAGTTACAATCATTTTATCATGCCCGAATAGCAAGCGTATAGCCTCTTTCAGCTTCGGGTTACATTCTTCCCTGTCTGCATATTCAACAAGGCAGTTTATTAGAAATATGGCATTGTGACCGTCAAATAACTGGTCAGAAAATACCCGTGTGCTACGGTGTAACATGACGTTATACCGCTTTAAAACCTGTTCGGTATTACGGATCAAGCTAAACCAATAATCGGCGGTTAAAAGCGTTCTTTTAGCCCAAATACTGCGTGTATATTCCTCCTGCGCTCTGAAACGTTCCGTTTCCTGCTTTACAAAAAGGGTCAAATCTTTAAGGTTTTCGGGGAATAGCTTAGCAAGCAAATATCCTCTTTCAACGTTGTTCATTTCGTTTAATGCTTTCAAGTCGTTATACTTTTTTAGTGTTAATCTTCTTCAATTTTACAATGGCACATTCGGGGCAATGCTCGGCGGTGGTTATCTGTTGTATTGCGCCCCTTTCACCGCTTAGCGATACTACTTTTACCCGTATCATGCCCGTATCATGCTTTAGGGTCGCTCTATAAGTTTCTATTATCATGCTTTTGATTTTTAATAGGCGACCACCTTTGCAGGCGGTCGCCTGTAGGTTAGGAATTGTAAAATACATGACCGCTATCGCTCCAATAGTCACCGCTAAACAGGTCACGGGCATAAGCCTCATAATCGAAGTACGTTTTTGCAAATTCGGGCAAGTCCATTTGCTCTACCTGTTCATAGGCAAAATCTTCCTCGTCCTCGTATTCCCCTATATAGGCATTGTCAAAGTCGCTTATTAGGTCGTCAATATCGCCCTTTGATAGCTTACGGTGTCCATTGTCGCACCATATTAGAAATGCCTCTTTTCGGGTTTCGTCCATATCTTCCAAAGCCTCCAAAACCTCAAATATGCTATAGCTTATCCAACATTCGCCGATTAAGCCGTTCGGGATGTTCTCGTAATCTTGAAACATAAATTCGGGGTCTTCCTCGTCATTGTGCAACTCCCTGCAAGCATCGTAAAATTCGTCTTTGTCCGTATAGTCGGATAGTGTTAGCCACTCCCCGAAGATTGAACCGTCATTATATTTTGCGTATGTGCCGACATATACCCTTGCTTCCGATGTGTTTATTTGATGTGTCATTTCTTTACTGTTTTGAATTAATTTTTT